>Ga0208898_1000007_pt1 | contig 578634 bp, 478 predicted proteins | sample VirMetDEL_Mar_4_FD_184513 | JGI IMG/M metagenome (GOLD analysis project Ga0208898, IMG submission 184513) | Aqueous microbial communities from the Delaware River and Bay under freshwater to marine salinity gradient to study organic matter... | ecosystem: Environmental > Aquatic > Marine >... | reverse complement strand
TAGCTGAACAACAGATGATGTGAACGGCACACCGGCCTGGCGAAGATCCTGACATAAAAATCGGCTTCAGAAGCCGACGGGTTTTTAAGGATCGTCAGGCGCGACTCTCATCGTGGCGCTGGGGCATTGCCCCAAACAGACGCCGGATAGATTTAAGCAAGCCAACCACACCACCCGTTAATCAGTATTGCAAAAATGGGGGTGACCATAGATTTTATACCTGCGATTTACGATCCCTTCCGCAACGCTTCAGATGTGTTCCGCAACTTCACCGTTTTAACCGGATTACATACTGGATCACCTCTTCAAGGGTGCCTATGTCTGGAGCGTTGCTCGCTAATGCTTCTGGGCGGCACCATGGATAGTCCAGGTGGGATACCCACTCCATGATGGTGTGAAGGTCGGTAGGTGGCAGGGTTTTCATATGCTCGATGGTGATAGTGAGCCGCTCGACAAGTCCCGACTCGGGATTGAACTGCCATCCATATTGACCACAACCGACTCGGACCTCGCCGGAGTTTTTGTCGGACATAGCGACCAGCCATTGGCATTGGAACGTTTTGCTATCCGGCTCCGGTGGGTGTCCCAGACAAAAGGTATAGACGTTTTCGAATGTCTGACCGAAGCGACTGACCAGCACGTCGCCGATGGACTCAAGGCCTTCAACGTGGGGTGGAAACGAGATAGACCCCGTGTGTACCACCATCTCCAGTTGTGCATCCGGCATAAAAGCCTGGCGCAGCAGATGCGGGCGGTTACTGTCCTTGGCGTTTATGTACTGCTGAATCGACCGTTGAGCTGTGTTCATTGTTGGTCCATTGCATCCATTCGTTGTTGTTGAGGGCAGTGCCGGCATCCAGGAGCGGTTGTTCGAAGGAAAACGAGCAGCCGATGGTGAAGGCAACCAGATCATCCTGCCACAGGGGCTCTATGTCTGGCAGTTCTTCGCTCATGCGCTAGGGCGGCAAAAATTTCTGAAGGAGCCCCACTTGGTTAACTGTATCGACCAGTCGACCGGCTGTGTGGGGCAGATGTTGCGTGGACGTCGGAGCTCTCACCCTTCCTGGGAAGGGCGCCTCGCATAGACGGCCAAAACAATGCGTTCGGAATGAATGAGGTATTCAAGCATTGCTTCGCGAGCTTTGGCCATCTCGTTGCGTTCAACGAGTTCAAGAATCTGAAAGTTCATATCGACGTAGGGCTCATGCAAGAACTCGGCGTCCTGCAACAGCCCAAAAGTCAGCCGTAGCTCTGCAAGTATGCGCCGGAACATGGCGTTCAAGCGCTCACTGTCCGCAAGTTCAACGACTGCCGTATGGAAGTCCATGTTAGCTGTGCCCACCGCCAGCCAGTCCCCCGCGTCCCGTGCTCGTTGGGCCTGTTCTGCCGCTGCGCGCATGTTCTTCTTCGCCGGGTGGCGCGGGTAAGCCTCTGCCAGCGCCTGGCATTCGATGAGGCGTCGCACGCGGTAGATGTCGATGACAGCCGCGATGCTGGGAACCACCACGAATACCCCGCGGTTGGGTTCGTGTCGTAACAGGCCGTCTTTGGCCAGCGTCCGGAATACTTCGCGCAGGGTGTTTCGCGAGATGCCGAGGTTTTCGCTGAGCACTTGCTCGGACAGCCGTTGCCCAGGTGTGAATTCGCCTTGGGTGACTTGCTGACGCAACTGTTCGGCGATCCGCTCGTTTAGCGTCTGGGCTACGAATGAAGGGGAGGCGGGAAGGGGCATCGAGCGGACTTCTGAGTAGCAGGGGCGATTGGATTCTAGCAGGTTTTGCCCTACTCGCAGTGTCGTTTTTCCTGTAGGGCCGAAACGAATTCATATTTTGGCATGCATATTGCTTTTTATTGTCCGTGCTGGATTGTTGAACAATTCTGTTGAAATGATCATTCAATCGGATGAAGATAGTTGAGTGATCTAAGAAAATAACTCAAACAACTTGGAGAAACGCCGGTGCCCACTGACATCAACTTGTGGCCCTTGCTGGGGGTCGTCGTCATCATCGTGGGCTTCGTCCTGCGCTTTAATCCCATGTTGGTCGTGATTGTCACGGCCGTCGTCACCGCCTTCGCGGCGCACTTTCCGGTCGACAGGATTCTTGCCGCCATCGGCACAGGCTTCATCAAGACGCGTAACCTGCCATTGATCATCCTGCTACCGCTGGCGGTGATTGGCTTGCTCGAGCGTTATGGTTTGCGCCAGCACGCCCAGCGATGGATCAGCAGCATCAAGTCCGCGACTGCGGGCCGCTTGCTGATTGTCTACCTTGGCGCACGCCAGATGACCGCAGCCATCGGTCTTACCAGCCTGGGCGGCCATCCACAAATGGTGCGACCGCTGCTCGCGCCAATGGCAGAAGGTGCTGCCGAAGCCCGTTTTGGGGCACTGCCGGAGAGGGTTCGCCACAAGCTGCGAGCGTATGCCGCAGCGACCGATAACGTCGGCCTGTTCTTCGGCGAAGATATCTTCGTGGCTTTCGGCGCGATCGTGCTGATGACCACGTTCTTGCGTGAGGCGGGCATCGAAGTCGAGCCGATCCGCGTCGCGCTCTGGGGGATTCCGACAGCTGTTTGCGCATTCACCATCCATGCTTGGCGCCTGCGCCGGCTTGACACTTGGTTGATGCGCGAGATGGCCGGCAGCGCTGCGGCCGCGGCGGCAACCGTCACAGTCGAAGGCAAGGAGTCCCGACCATGACGCTCACGATCACGCACCTGTACTACCTCGTCGGTGCCATCCTCGCCATCACCGCGGTGATGACGCTTATGGATCGCCAGCACTCAAAGCGTTATTCCAGTGCCTTTTTCTGGGGCCTTTATTCGCTCGTCTTCTTGCTCGGCGACCAATTGCCGCCGGTCTGGGTCGGCGTCGGTGTTGTGGTGATGGCGCTGATTGCAGCCTTCGGCGGTGTCGGCATTGGCCGTCACGTGGCCCGCTCGGCGGCGGAGTACTCGGCCAGCGCCAATCTGCTGGGCAACAAGCTTTTTATCCCCGCCCTGGCGATCCCGGCCGTGACCATGATCGGCACGCTGTCGGCGAAGTATCTCGTGGTTGGCGGCATACCGCTGCTCGACCCGAAGAACACCACGATGGTAAGCCTAGGGCTGGGCTGTATGGTCGCGCTTGCGCTGGTCTGCAAGATGACGAACGAAACGCCGATGCAGGGCATCCGCGAATCGCGTCGGCTGACCGATGCGCTCGGTTGGGCGCTGGTACTGCCGCAGATGCTCGGCATGCTGGGCCTCGTATTCTCCGACGCAGGTGTGGGCAAGGCCGTGGCGCATATCACCACCAGCTACATCAACATGGATGTACGTTTCTTCGCGGTGATGGTGTACGTGGTTGGCATGGCGCTTTTCACCATCATCATGGGCAACGGTTTCGCCGCCTTCCCCGTGATGACAGGGGGCGTCGGGGTGCCAGTCCTGGTCGGCATGTACGACGGTAACCCGGCCCTTATGGCAGCCATCGGCATGCTCTCGGGTTATTGCGGCACCTTGCTTACGCCGATGGCAGCCAACTTCAATATCGTACCGGCGGCCCTACTCGAACTGCCCGACAAAAACGCGGTGATCCGCGCGCAGGTGCCCACGGCGCTGGCCTTGCTGACTTGCAATGTTTTCATCCTGTATTTCCTGATGTTTCGCTAAAGAAAAGAAAACAACATGAAGATAGACCTCAATAGTGACTTGGGTGAAAGCCTGGGCGCCTGGCGCATGGGGGACGACCACGCGATGCTCAGCATCGTGAGCAGTGCCAATGTGGCCTGCGGCTTCCACGCTGGCGACGCTGCCGGCATCCTGCGGACGCTACGTCAAGCGGCGGAGCGCGGCGTGGCAGTAGGCGCGCACGTCGCCTATCCCGACCTCGTCGGTTTCGGCCGCCGCCAAATGGACGTGGCAAGCGCCGACCTGCAGGCTGACGTGATCTACCAGATCGGCGCGCTCAAGGGGTTGGCTGCGGTGGCCGGCACGTCGGTACGATACGTCAAGCCACACGGAGCGCTCTACAACACCATCGCGCACGATAAGCGCCAGGCACACGACGTGATTGCCGCCATCCGCGCAATCGACCCGTCGCTGGTGCTGGTCGGTTTGGCCGGCTCGCCGCTACTCGGCTGGGCGCAGGCAAGCGGGCTGAGCACGGTGGCTGAAGCCTTTGCCGATCGCGCCTACATGCCGAACGGTTCGCTGGTCTCCCGCCGCGAGAAGGGCTCCGTGCTGCACGATGCACAGGATGTTGCCGAGCGCATGCTACGCCTGGCGACCGAAGGTGTGGTCACGGCCATTGACGGCAGCATCGTGCGCCTTAAGGCCGATTCGGTCTGCGTGCATGGTGACAGCCCCGGCGCGGTGGAGATGGCGCGGCAAGTGCGTGCGCTGCTTGAGCGTTCAGGCGTCAAGGTCGCTCCTTTCGTCGACATGGGAGTCGTACCGTGATGCGATTTCTGCCGGCTAATCTCGACGCCCTGTTGGTCGAGCTGGATGACTTGTCGCAGACGCTGGCGCTGCTTGCATCACTACAGGCCGAGCCCATCGATGGCATCGTCGAACTCGTGCCGGCCGCGCGCACGGTCATGGTTCACTTCCGGCCTAACACGGTGACGCATGATGAACTCGTCACGCGCATCAGCCGCCGCGACCTCACGGCGCAGATCGAGCGTGCGACCACTCGCGTGGAGATTCCGGTCTCCTACGAAGGAGAGGACCTTGACGAGGTCGCGCAGATGCTTGATCTCTCGCGCGAAGAGGTGATTCGCCGCCATACCGGCTGCGACTACACCGTTGCCTTCACTGGCTTCGCACCTGGGTTCGCCTATCTGAGCGGCGGCCACCCAAGCCTCAACGTGCCGCGTCGCACTACGCCACGCACGCGCATCCCCGCGGGCGCCGTGGGGTTGGCCGGCGCTTTCAGCGGCGTCTATCCGCAGGCCAGTCCGGGGGGGTGGCAGATCATCGGCGTGACTGCCACGCCGATGTGGGACCTAAGCCGTGACGTGCCCGCGCTGCTGCAACCGGGCTTCAAGGTACGTTTCGTCGATGTTTCAGGGCGGCAGGTTTCGACTTTGCCAGCGCCGTCGCCTGGCCCCGTCGAGGTTCCGCTCCACAATGGTCCGGCGCTTGTTGTCCGTAGCACCGGCCTGCAGGCGCTGTTCCAGGATCTCGGGCGCGAGGGTCTGGCCGGGCAGGGCGTATCCGCCTCAGGGGCGATGGATAAGGGCGCACTGCGCGCGGCCAACCGTCTGGTCGGCAATGCGAGCGACATGGCCGGCGTCGAGATCGTCTACGGTGGTTTCCAAATCACGAGCCGCGCAGACACGGTGGTGGCCTTCACCGGTGCCGATGCGCCGATCGAACTCACGCGTGCGAACGGCGTTCGATATCGTGTGCCAGGCCATGAAGCCATCGCACTTTCTGATGGCGACAGTCTGTCGCTTGGCGACCCGCGTGCCGGCATCCGCAGCTACCTGGCCGTGCGCGGTGGCTTCGCGATCGCGCCCGTGCTCGGAAGTCGATCGACGGACACGCTCGCGCAGGTCGGTCCGCCGCCCATCAAAGCCGGTGACATTTTGCCGGTACCTGTGGTCACGCATGGCTCCATCGTCGGCGCGCCCGAAACGCCTCGTGCCGATCTCCCGACGACGACGCAGACCGTGGTGCTCGATGTCGTGATGGGGCCGCGCACCGACTGGTTCACACTGCAGGCCATTGCATTGTTGGCGAGCCAATTGTGGACTGTGACGCCGCAATCGAACCGCGTCGGCCTGCGTCTGGCCGGTGAAACGCCGTTGATGCGCGCACAGATCGCCGAACTGCCCAGCGAAGGCACCGTGTTGGGCGCGATTCAGGTGCCGCCAAGCGGCCAGCCCGTGCTCTTCCTTGCCGACCACCCGCTGACCGGTGGCTACCCAGTGATCGGCGCTGTCGCCCCTTACCACCTCGACCGTGCGGGGCAGATCCCCATCGGTGCGCAGGTGCGCTTCAACCCCATACGCGCGTTCACCGCGGCCCTCTCTTCCGACCTGCGAGAAACCCCATGAAGAAAGTTCTTATCGCCAACCGCGGCGAGATCGCTGTACGCATCGTGCGCGCCTGTGCCGATTATGGTGTGAAATCCGTCGCGGTGTATGCCGACGCCGACATCGACGCGATGCACGCTCGTATGGCCGATGAGGCCTACGGCCTTGACGGCCAGCGCCCGGCCGACACCTACTTGAACATCGAAAAGCTGCTCGCCGTGGCCGACCGCTGTGGCGCCGACGCGGTACACCCCGGATACGGCTTCCTTTCGGAAAGCGCAACTTTTGCCAGGGCCGTGATTGGCGCGGGCCTGAAGTGGATCGGCCCTTCGCCGGCAGCCATCGAGGCACTGGGTGACAAGGTGCAGGCGCGCAAGATCGCCCTGGCTGTCGGTGCGCCGTTGGTGGCTGGCACGTCGGAGCCCGCGCGCGATGCGCAGGAGGTCGTGGCCTTTGCCGAGAAGAACGGCCTGCCGATCGCCATCAAGGCGGCCTTTGGCGGTGGCGGCCGCGGCATGAAGGTCGCATGGCGGCTCGACGAAGTAGCCGAATTGTACGAGTCGGCGGTGCGTGAAGCGGTCACTGCTTTCGGCCGTGGCGAGTGTTTCGTTGAACAGTTCCTCGATCGGCCTCGTCATGTCGAGGCGCAGGTGATCGCCGATACGCACGGCCATGTCGTCGTGCTCGGCACGCGCGATTGCTCGTTGCAGCGGCGCAACCAGAAGCTGGTGGAAGAAGCCCCCGCGCCCTTCCTCAGTGATGAACAGCGTGAGCGCATCCATCAATCGGCGCGCGATGTGTGCGCGAAGGCAGGCTACGTCGGTGCGGGGACTGTCGAGTTTCTGTTGAGTCCCTCCGGAACAATCTCGTTTCTGGAGGTCAACACGCGCCTGCAGGTCGAGCATCCAGTGACCGAAGAGACAACGGGCATCGACCTCGTCGTCGAGCAACTGCGCATCGCCGATGGCTTGCCGCTGTCGGTCACCGAGACGCCGAAGCCGCGCGGTCATTCTTTCGAGTTTCGCATCAACGCCGAGGATGTGGGGCGCGGCTTTCTACCCGCGCCGGGGTTAGTGCATCTGTTCGAGGCACCGTCGGGGCCCGGCGTGCGCGTCGATACCGGCGTGCAGTCGGGTTCTACCGTCCCAGGTACATTCGATTCACTGATGGCCAAGTTGATCATTACTGGCGCCACCCGTGCCCAGGCTATAGCCCGCGCGCGCCGGGCGCTGAAGGAGTTCCGAATCGAAGGGGTGCCATCGGTGCTTCCTTTTCACCGGGCGGTGATGGCACACGCCGATTTCACATCAGCCGATGCTTTCAGCGTGCATACGCGCTGGATCGAGACAGATTTTGCCGACACGCTGGCGGCCGCTGTACGGCCTGAACCGCTGGCCGATATCGCGCTGGTACGCACGGCCGTGGAGATCGATGGCCGAAGGATTGCGCTCGGGTTGCCGGCTGAACTGCTGCGCGGGCTACATTCCACTGCGCCGTCTGCTGAGCGCGAGGGGGCTGATGTGTCTTCCATTTCGACGGATGCCGCCGCCGTTGTAGCCCCGATCTCGGGCACCCTGCAGTCCTGGAACGTCGCCGACGGCGACAACGTGGCTGTGGGCGACACCCTCGCTTCCATGGAGGCGATGAAGATGGAAATGCAAGTCACGGCACACCGCGCAGGACGCATCACCCTAACGGTGTCCGTGGGCTCGACCGTCGCCGCAGGCATTGCAATCGCAAAAATTGTGAGTTGATGAGAGTCGACTCGTTCGCCCAGGGCTCGGCTCAAGACGACTGAATTATTCGCTGTTGAAGGTTGTGATTTTTTAGATGGGGTGGATAAATGATTGATGTTGCAACTCAAATGAAACGGACAGCTTTAGTTGCTTTTATGGCAGTAGCATCGGGGTGTTCGTCACCGCCAGAGCGTAGCGCTAATTCCACCAGACCTGCTGAGCCACTCGCGGATTCTCACTTTCATGTTTCCAACTATGCCTTCCAAGGCACAACGCTGCGCAATCTGGTAGATAACTACGTGTAACCTTTCCAATACATTCAATACCATCAAGTTACACGATAGGCGTGACGCACTTCATTTTGAACGGTCTTATTCATCGAGCATTAAAGCTTGTGACTAGAGAGTGTTGTGATGAAGTTGAACAATCTAACTAAGGCGGCACTGATTGTCGCGTTATTATCGTCCCTGTCGGGCTGCTGGATATTCATGCCGCCGGGTGGTGGTGGTGGTGGTGGTGGTGGTGGTGGTGGCCACGGTCAGGGCGGTGGCCATGGCGGTCCGGGCGGTCCCGGTCTGCGTTAAATAACGGCTTATTGGGGCAAGCCACGCTATTCATCTTGATGAGGCGTGGCTTGCCTTTTTTTGCCCGGCTTAAATCACAGGCAAAGAAAAGCCCGCGATGGGGAGAGCGGGCTAAAAGGTGTTTCTCTAGGAGCTGAAACAACACTAGGCGTTCACCTGTGAAAGCTTTGTGAAAGGCTTGAGCCAATGTGTCGATGGCCAGTTTGCTGGTGCTGTCGCTGTACCCGAGGCTGTTTTTGAGTTGAGGGCCGGGGCTGCGCTGACGTCAAACGGGCGAGATGGTCGCCAGCAGACCGATGCCAATGGTCAGCACCAAAAAGCCAAACAGGAAAATTGCCATCTTGGTCATAAGGCCTCCGAAGGGAAGGGGGCGGCAGGAACATTCCTGTCGCGCTCGACAAGGGTGTCGGGAGTGGCCCTATTGTCCGCCTCGATGACATTTCGATACAGGCGCAGATAGTAAAGAAAAAACCGTATCAGATGCGCGCGCAACGCTTTGGCCCGGGGGGTTGGAGAGGGCTGGCTTTATCAAGATCAGCAGGTGAGCCATGTCTTGAGGGTACGGCGCGCCACCTGAGACAGCCGCAGCATTTCCCCCTAAGATGGCGCCCACAGCCTCAACAATAAGAGAGGGCCGACCCTCGATGGAAAGACGTCAATTCAGCGGTGGCATGAAAGGCAAGAACCTGCGCTACCTCAATGAAACACCCGGCCAGCCAGCGTCAGCCACCCGCGTTGGCTTCCTGCTGCTCGAACACTTCTCCCTGCCGGCCTTCACCCAGACCCTCGACACCTTCGTCACCGCCAACCTGTTGCGCCCCGAGTTGTTCGCATCGCGCACGTTCGGCTGGGGCGACGGCGAAGTCATCAGCGACCTGGGCCTGGTGATCCGCCCGGATGCACGCCTCGACGTGGCTGCCCTGCAAACGCTGGAGTTGTTGGTGATCTGCGGCGGCTTTCGCACCGAACTCAAGGCCAGCGACGACTTCATCCACCTGCTGCGCAACGCCGCCGAGCAGGGCGTCAGCCTGGCCGGCTTGTGGAACGGCGCCTGGTTCCTCGGCCGCGCCGGCCTGTTGCAGGGCTACCGCTGCGCCATCCACCCCGAACATCGCCCGGCACTGGCGGAAGTGTCCAAGGCGGCCCACGTCACCAGCGAACCGTATGTCATCGACCGCGACCGCCTGACCGCCTCGAGTCCGTCTGGCGCTTTCCACATGGCGCTGGATTGGATCAAGGGCCTGCACGATAAGGCCTTGGTCGAAGGTATCGAAGATATCCTGGCCTTCGAGGAGTCGCGCTACCGGCGCATCAAACCGACGGAAAACATCTGCGTCAGCGCGCCGTTACGCGAGGTGGTGAAACTGATGGACGCCAACCTCGAAGAACCCTTGGAGCTCGACCAACTCGCTGTCTACGCCGGCCGCTCCCGCCGCCAGCTCGAACGGCTGTTCAAGGAACAACTGGGCACCACGCCGCAGCGCTATTACATGGAACTGCGGGTGACCGAGGCGCGCCGGCTGTTGCAACACACTGAGTTGTCGCAGGTGGAGGTGCTGGTGGCGTGCGGGTTTGTTTCGCCGAGTCATTTCAGCAAGTGTTATAGCTCGTATTTCGGCTACAGGCCGTCGAAGGAAAAGAGGTTGGTCAAGTAGTGCGAGTGAAGCGTATCGATGAGATCTGTGTTGCCAGGTAGGCATTTGCAGGCGCGACTGAAGCGCTTGCCAGTACCAGCAGTTCGAGCGTCTTTCCCTCCAACTCCAAGGCACCACATAAGGCACGCACCGTCGCATCCGGAGTCTCGGCGGCGGTGAGACTCACGGATTGGCGCTGGAGTTTACTCGCGACGGCATTGATGTCGGTAAAGCCGCTAACCTCTGCGCCAGCGCCGCTGCTCGGACACGTCAGCCGCCCCCGAACGATACCCATGCGTTGCTTGCTGTGGCTATGCACGCTCAAGACCAGAGACGTCCCGTCGCCAGCGACCCAATTGCCCGCCAGGGCGTTTTCAACGGGTAACAGCGTGGATGGCAAAGGGGGCTCAACGTACAGCGGTTTTTCTATCCGACGATAAACTAACTTGTCGACATAGGTTCCCGGGGCGGCAAGTTCGGGGAAGTCGCTGGTCGCGACCAACAGATGGGACAACGTCAGCGCATCGCCCGCAACCGTCATACTCAATTGCCCGCTCAACCCGGAAGTCCAGTTCCAGCTAGGGTCGCAGGAGTCGGCGCCAAGAGCGTGCCAGTTGATGGCCAGCGCGATGGGTTGGTTCTTTTCACGGCTGGCGCCCGCGCCCAGGGAAAAGCCGCGTACCGGATACTTGCCGGTTGAGCCTGTCGAAGAATGATAAGTGCCGTAGATTCGCTGTCCGGACACCTCCAGGTTCATGACCGAGCCGTAGTCGTTCTTCCAGGTGCCGGCGACCGACACGGTTTCATTCGAAGGGCCTGGGAGGGCGAGTTTTCCATTGACGATTGCGCGCGTTCCCGGTGTGAAACGTTTTGATGACGAGCGCGTGATGATCTGCGGGCCATCAGCACGATTGAACAGCCAGACGCCTACGGGGGCTAATGAATAGACCTCATTACTGCATTTTACGACTTGATACTCGTACACCGTGTAGCAGTGCTCCATTACCAGCGACCCCACCAGCACCAGGTCAGCCAGACCCAATGGTGCGAACTGAGGCAAGCGCTCACCTTTTTGCGGGCCTTCTTCGATCAGGCAGTTATAGAGGTCGGCACCCAAGGTGATCTCGCCGTCGGCAAACCCCAGCACGATGTCGGGTTCTCCCCCCTGCGCAATACGAGCCAGGGTCCGGCGCATCAAACCGTCGTCCCCCTTGAACTGCGAAGAGCCTGAGTCGAGCGCAAACTTGATGTTGCTGGCCATCAGCTCTGAGCCGACCGAGTAGGATTTCAGGTCGGCCGACCAGATGTATTCCACACCCGCTAATGTGCTGTAGACCGACCACGGCAGAAATAACTGCGCGCCTTGGGTTTTCGTGGGATCCACGCCGCCCATTTGGCAGCTGCCGGTGCGGGCCTGGTTATCCCAATCAAATGCGACGAAGGGGTGATCGGGTGACAGTTGGCCTTCACGCATTAATGCCTGGAGTAAAAAGGTGCTGCGCCCCTCGACGTAAGCACTGCTGCAAGGTAAACCCAGGCCGCCGTCCCAATCGAGTTGCTTGAATTGTTCGCCGTCATAGGCTGCGGCCAGCAGCAGTTGAGTCTCCAGTGGCGTACCGCAGGGCATTGTCAAAACGTCTGAGGCGGATTCCACTTGCATCGTGCCCCAAGGGCCAAAGCTGTAAGGCCGCTGCAAGCAGTCGGTAAAGGCAAAGGTGCTCGAAGCCTGGAAGTCAAAGCGGCTACCGGCAAAATGCACGCACTGGTCAGCGGGACAAAGTGCCGAGGTGATCCAGTTCATGTTGGTGCCAGAATCGATTGCGAACTTCAGCGGTTGGCCAGGGGTGCCGAGTTCAAGCGTGCAATACCAAGGCGAAGCACCGTTGTTCTGATAAGGCCCGCGCCGCATGGGAAAAACCAGGCGGTTGTCCAAGTGTTTATTGCTCATGGGAACTCCGTTTCCATTCGGACTGATAGGCGCCCGACAGGCGTCGGTGCCCGGAATAGGGCGCTTGAATGCGCCTGGCGATATTCAGCCCGATCTGCGTGGCAGCCACTGCCAGCGGCGAACCCTTCGGGTTGTCGGATTCGACGCTGAACTCAGGTGGTTTCAGCGTAACGCCTGGCCTTCGGTTTCCGGCATGAACGCGGCAAGAATGACCGTGACCAACAGAAATGCATTGATGATGGTGGTCGTCAGGTTGAACGACGAGCCGTAGGCGATCAGCGCGCCGATCAGCGACGGCGCCAGTACGTTCGCCACACGCTGGGCGAAAATCGCCCAGCCATAACCCACAGTACGCAACGCGGTGGGATACAGCTCACCGATCCATGTACCCCACACCCCCCATGCGCCGAGGCTGAAGAAGGCCAAGGCGAAATTGCTCAGGTAGAGCATTTCCAGGGTCTGGGCGTTGGCGAAACCATACCCCGCCAGCACCGATGCGCTGATAAACGCCACGATGACTTTTTTGCGTCCAAAACGCCCCGTCAGATACGACGCGGCCATATACCCAGGGATCATGCACAGCGCCGACAGCGCAATAAAACCGTAGCTCTGCGGCAAACTCAGGCCGCGCTGCTGCAGCAAGGTGGGTAGCCAGGTTTGCAAGCCCCAGTAACCCCACGAGAAGGTAAAGTTGACGGTGATTTGCAGCAGGCTGACTTTGAGCAGGGCACGGCTGAATAGCTCACGCTGGTGTCCGGAAACCGTGCGATCAACCTGCAGTTCGCAGTCCTCAGGTATGCTCACCGCCCCTTGGCTCAATACGGCAATCGCCGCTCTGGCCTCCTGTTGCCTGCCGGCGGAGGCCAGCCAGTAAGGCGACTCCGGCACCCAGCGTGCCACGGCGATCGCCCACAACCCACCGAGCGAACTCAAGACGATGATCGCGCGCCAGCCTTGCGGCAGTAACCACACCGTGGCACCCAACGCCAGCAGCATGCCAACAGGCCAGCCAGAAGCGAGATAGACGGTCAACGAGCCGCGCTGGCGCACCGGCAGCAGTTCCTGATAATGCGCAAAGGTCACCACCATCATGCCCACGGCTGCAACCCCGGACAGCAAGCGCAAGGCATACAGGGTTGAGTAATCGGGTGCGAATGCACTGGCCAGGGAGACGGCCCCGTAAGCGCCCAGGCTCCAGACAATCGCGCGTTTTCGCCCGATGCGTTCGGCAACTTTGCCCCAGGCCAACGCACCCAGCAGCATGCCGATGAACATCGCGCCGATCAGGTGGCCCACGGCAAGGGCGTCCAGGCCAAACTCCGCGGCAATCAGTGGTGCGGTGTAGACAATGATCATCATCTCCCAGGCTTCAATCGCAAAGACAAAGAACAGCACCAGGCAACACTGCAGGTGAGTACGGGTGAGGGGGAAATTTCGGAAGACGTCGCCCACGTTGCGGGTGTGTGAGTCCGGCGTAGGTTCCGGGTGAACGGCATGTAGCGTTGAGGGAATATCACGCATGGTGGCGATCCTTTTTGCGAGTCAGGCGCTGACACGGTTGCCAATTGGCGCAGGGGCGCGGAACAAACCAAACCGTTCGATTTCAGTTTCCGGTGGCGGCTCACAACTGCCGACTCGACTCGGACGCCAGCCAAACCTGCGTTTCATACCCGCCATCGCTTCGGCCACCTTGAATGCGGCGACTACCGGATCTATCACGGGCACGCCGACTTCCCGTTGCACCTCCTCGAAAAAGCCGAACTCAATGGTGCAGCCGAGGATGATGGCTTCGGCACCGTCCTCTTCGACTGCGCGGTGGGCTTGTTCGATGATCTTGCGACGGGTCACGGCATGATCGCGCTGGAACTCATCGACGCCCATGCCCAACGGACGCAGCGAAGCCAACCGGGAGCCGGCGCCATAGCCTTGCACCCGCGCACGCATCTGCTCGATCCATTTGTTGCGCCCGACAATGATCGAAAAGCGATTGGCCAGGTGTTCCGCCACCTGCAGGCTCGCCTGGCAGGGCGCGACGACCAGGGTTTCACCGGAAATTTCCCGTGCGTCTTCCAGTGCCGGATCGTAAAAGCAACCCAGCACTAGTGCGTCTACGCCCGTCTGGGCGCAATCGCGGGCGATATGCACGGTGCGTTCATACGTAAGGGCTTCGTAGGCGCGGTATTCCAGGTGCGTTGGGCTGGGCGTCATGTCGAACGACACTACCTCCACCTGAGTGGAGGGTTGTTTGATGCGGTGCAACAGCTCAGCGATGGGCGCGTCAAAGGTCGGGCAGCCGATCGGGTTGAGCCAGCGCACGGTCACTGCAATGTCTTGCGGTGCGATGTTGAAGGTTGAACTGTCCACACGGTATTCCTCGATAAGTGTGTTGAATGGCACTAGAAGAACTTCACCAGAGCCATGGTCAAACTATTGGAATAGGGCAGGTTGTCGCTGTGGTAGTAGTCGAAGTTCAGGTTGGCCGACAGGTAGAACCCCTGTTTGCTGAAACCGGTGTAGGTCATCGCCGGGCCGATCTTGCCTTCGCGGGATTCCTTGAAGTCGGACGCCGAGCGATTGTTGATGTGGTAAGAATGATGGACGCCCAGCCATACATCGTCGGTGACCAGATACCCGGCGGCGATGTCGGCCAGCCAGAAACTGACACCGCCGCGCAGGCGTGTCGGGTCGCCGCTGCCGAGATCGGTCGCGTGCCGATTGCGCGCGGCGTAGTGAATGCCGGCCGGCGTAAAGGTGGCGGCGAAACGGCCCAAGCGCAGGTAGTTGGCGACGCTGAAGCTTGCGCCATAGCGGTTGGCAAACGCGCCGTAACCCGTGCCTTCATCATTGCCGTTGGGAAACTCCAGGGAGAGCGTCGGGTTGATCCAGAAGGTGGTGAAGTCATCGGAACCATAGGCACTGGTGGGCTCCACCACGTTGTAGTAATACGCCAGGCCGAGGTTCGGTGACGCCACGCCCCACGAGCCGTTGTTGCGAGCGCTGTTGTCATTGCTGTAGCCCGTGTCGGCGCCGACCCAAAACTGCAATTGGTCGCGCTGCGTCCCGGTAAAGCCGGTTTCCGAAAAGTACGCCAGGACAGTGTTGCTGCCCGCGCGCACGCTGCCCGTTGTGGTGCGGCTGAATACAGGAAACGATTCCAGGGCCCACTGTCCGGGTACGCCCGGTTGGGCGAAACCGATGAACTGTTCAGCGTGTGCCTGGGGTGTGATCCCCAAAACCCAGGCAAGCGTAGGCGCTACCCATAAACGAGATGAGTGTTGCAGTTTCATGAGGGTGCTCTCTTTTTGTTGTTGTTCTTGACGGTCGAGCAGCAGGCGGGGCGCGGGAGGCGCCCCAAGGTCACGTCACCAGGCCGTATACCGACTGAGCGGTCGCCGCATCGAGGTAGCCGTTTTTCACGTCGTTGCGCACCGCGTCCGGATCTCGTTGGCTGGCGGGGCCATACCCTCCGCCCGCGCCGGTGCGTACCCTGACCAGATCACCCGCGCTCAACGCGATGCCGCTGGCCATCGCGTGGCGTTCGCGCTGACCGTTCCGGCGGATGACTTCGACGTAATTGGGCGTGCCTTCGGCCCCTTGTTCCAGGCCCCAGGGCGGAACGACCGCGCGGGTGTAGCCGCAGGTCATGAAGCTGCCATCGGCGCGAATCCGATAATCGATGCACACGCCACGGCCGCCTCGGAATTGCCCATGCCCGCCGGCTTCATCATTCAAGGCCATGCGTTCGACATACAAGCCATAGCGGGCTTCACAGACTTCGACGGGGCAGTTGTAGGTTTCGCCATGCAGCCCGGAGTAGACGGCATTGTTGCCATCGCGCCCGGGTTCGGCGCCCCAGCCGCCGATTTCCGGTTCGACCAGGGTGAACAGGCGGCCCGTGTCCGGGTGAATGCCGCCAATGATCGTGGCGCACACCGAGGCAAAATTGCCGGCGGGCAACCGGTCAGGAAAACGTTGGGCCAGACAACACAGGATCAGGTCGTGAACCCGGATGAGGTTCTCGAAATAGAAACCTTCGGCGGCCGGTGGCAGTGCATCGAACAGCGAGCCGGGGCGGGTCAACACCCTGAGAGGGCGAAAAGTGCCGCCATTGGTAATGCCTTGGGGGGCGGTCAAGGCCTTGAATGCCATCTGTGCGGCAACGACGGTGCCGTCGCGACTAAGATTGGTTGGCCCTTGGCATTGATCGGGGTTGTCGCGCAGATCGACGACCATTTCGCTGGCGCGGATGTCGATCCGGACCTTGAACAGGCTGCCGTCATCCTGCAGTTCTTCCAGACTTAACTGCCCTGCAGGCAGTTCGCCCAGAGCCTTGAGGGACACCTTTTCGCCCAGGTCCATGAAGTCTTTCATCGCCAGCAGAAACAGTGCGCTGCCGTACTTGCTCGTCAGCTCGCGCAGGCGCGCGGCGCCACCGCGCACGGCAGCCACCCCGGCCCACAGGTCACCCTCCATGAAATCCGGCATCCGGGTATTGGCGCGCAGGATCTGCAACACCGAGCGGATTGGCTGGCCTTGGCTGATCAACTTGACCGACGCCAGGCGCAGACCTTCCTGGAAGATGTCCGTCGCTTCTGTTGACAAAGAACCCGGCACTCGCCCGCCGACATCGTTCCAGTGCGCGATATTCGCGGTCCAGGCGACCAACTGGCCTTCGGCAAAGACCGGCATGGCCAGTACCACATCGTTGAGGTGAGTCACCGCACCGTCGTGGGGGTCATTGCTGATGAAGACGTCTCCGTCCTCGATGTCCTGCGGCAACGGATGGTGCTGCAGAATTTTCTTCACGGCCTTGTCCAACACGCCGACAAAGGCCGGAATACCTGCGCCGGAACTTGCAATGTCGCCGTGCGCGTCGGTAATGCCGGTGCCCATGTCCAGCACTTCATAAATCACCGGGCTCATCGCCGCGTTGCGCATGGCGGTGAACATTTCGTCGGCAATTGCCTGGAGCGAGTTCTGGATGATGTCGCGGGTAAAGATATCTAGCGTACTCATGGCAGCGTTCCTTCAGCCGTTGATCATGATGTGCAGGTTGCCAAGGCGGTCGACCTGTACGCGGTTGCCGGGGTGAACCACCACCGTGGTGCCGGCGTCCTCGACGATTGCCGGGCCGTAAAATGTCATCAGCGGTTCGAGCAAGTCGTAGTCGTAGAGGTTCGCGTTATGGCAACCCTCCTGGGCGTAATCCACACGGCGTTGGCCTTTGCAGGCGTCGCTGACGCGGCGGCCGGTGATCGGCAGCGCTTGGGGCGTCAACTTGCCGATCTGGGCCGTGGCGACCAGATGAAAACCGATAATTTCCAAGGGGGCTTGCAGGCGATAGGTGTAGTGCTGTTCGTAGAGACCATGAAAACGCTGCTCGATCAGTGCCCAGTCCGCGTCGAGACATTCGTGCGGGTTGAGCAGCACTTCGACTGAATGTTCCTGGTTCTGGTAGCGCAGCTTGCAATACACCTGGAGCTCGACCTGTTGTGGGGGGATCGCTTCGGCGACGAATTGCTCGCGGGCCGCACAGCTCAATTCGTCGAGAAATTGCTGTGCCTGCTCAAGCTTGTCGGCCTGGGCGGTATCGACAAAGCGGTTGATAAACAGATCGCGGCGCAAATCCGACAGCGTCATGCCCCAGGCCGAGAACACCGAGGCGCTCCGGGGGATGATGACCTTCTGCACGCCCAGTTCCTGCGCCAGTGCGACCGCGTGCATCGCGCCGCCGCCACCGAAGGCCATCAGCGTCAGTTCCCGTGGGTCATGGCCGCGGCTCAACGACACCAGTTTCAACGCGTTGACCATATTGTCGTTGGCCAAGCGCACGATGCCACGGGCGATCTCGTCGGCTGGCAAGTTCAGGCGTTGACCCAGCTCGTTCAAGCCGCGCTTAACCGCGGGCAGGTCGGCCTCCACGCGGCCGCCGCAAAAGTAGTCCGGGTTGATACGCCCGAGCATCAGGTTGGCGTCGGTCGTGGTGATGTGCGTACCGCCGTTGCCATAGGCGGCGGGGCCCGGTACTGCGCCGGCGGACTGAGGCCCCACGTGCAGTTTGTCGAAGTCGTCGACCCAGGCGATAGAACCGCCGCCGTTGCCGATCTCCACCAGGTCGACCACGGGCACCATGATCGGATAGCCGGCGTTGATCCTGTTGCGCTCGATCCAGTAATCGGTCTTGATCGATACTTGGCCGTTACGGATCAATGCACATTTGGCCGTGGTGCCGCCGATGTCGAGGCCCAATAGGTTGGGTTCGTCGATCAGTTGTCCCAGTTGCGCCGCAGCCCAAAAACCGCTGGCCGGGCCTGACTCGACCATGGTGATCGGGGTCTGTCGGGCGTGCTCTACGCTGTCGACGCCGCAGTTGGATTGCATGATGTACAAGGGCGCTGTGTAGCCGCTGTCACGCAGGCCATCGACCAGGTCATCCAGATAACGTGCAGCGATGGGTTGAACATAGGCTGAGAGCACGGTGGTACTGGAGCGTTCGTATTCGCGCCATTCACGGGTGATCTGATGGGAGGCCACCACCGATACCTGTGGCCAGAGCCTACGTACTTCGTGCAGAACCGCCTGTTCATGGGCCGGGTTGGCGTAGGCATGCAGCAGGCAGATAGCAATGGCCTGCACATTGTCGGCACGAAAGGCATCGAGGATCCGGGGCAGTTGCGAGAGGTCGAGCGGTTCACGTTCCTGGCCATTGGTGTGCAAGCGGCCTGAGACTTCGCGGCGCAGATAGCGGGGCACGAAGGGGGCTGGCTTGACCCATTTGAGATTGAAGTAGTCCGGCCGGTTGGCGCGTGCAATCTCCAGCACATCGCGAAAACCTTGGGTGGTAATCAGCGCCGTCTTGACGCCGCGACGTTCGGTCAGGGCATTGATCACTACCGTGGTGCCGTGGGCCAGAAAATCCACGCTGCCCAGGTCTACGTCGGCCTTGCCGATGACGTTGAGTACGCCTTGGGCAAAGTTCGGCGGGGTGGTGTCGACCTTGGCGGTACGAATGGTCTGTTCGCCGGTGACCGGATCGCTGATGAAATACACCAAGTCGGTAAAGGTTCCGCCGACGTCGGTGGCCACGCGCACTGTTTTGCCGTCCGTACCCACAGGGCATCTCCTGCTGTGTTTATTGTTATGGGCGCCAGGAGAAGGGTTCTCACTGGGGTTGACGGGATGCTAGGGCGCGGCACATGGCGGCGACTACACACGGGGCGGGTAGGTGGCAACGATCTAGGCAGATCGACTACCCGCACGGGTAGGTGGGTGGGTCAATGAAAAGGTGTCAGCATCCCCAGGCGCAACGCGGCGGCCATGGCGGCGGTGCGGTTGTCCACGCCGAGCTTTGCGAATACATGCTTGAGGTGGAATTTCACGGTGTTTTCAGAAATGTCCATGGCCTGGGCAATGGCTTTGTTCGATTGGCCTTCGGCGAGCAGGGCGAGGATCTGCGTCTCTTTGGCGCTGAAGGGCGTGCGCGGGCGAACGGGGTGGGCGCGCCATCCGCGCAGGCGGGTGAGCACCGCGGGGGGCCTGGAACGGCTGTTGGTGCAGGCCTCCAGGGCGGCGAGCACACACGGTCCGGCCTCGAGCAGCAGGCCGGGCAGGGCCGTTGCGGGTATCGACGCCAGGGTCGCGTCCAGCGCTACCGCATGACCTTTGCCGTGAGCGGCCAGGGTCAGCACCTGCAGGCGCCATGTGGGCAGTCGCAAGCCTTGTGGTTGCAGCACCCCGACGCCTTGTTGCAGGCGATTGAGCGCCGCGCCGGACGCGCCTGTGGCGAACTGAAACCGGGCCAATGCCAACGTAGCCGCCTCCAGGTTACGCCAGTCCTCGGCGTTGTTCGCGGTGTGGTCGAGGTTGGCGGCCAGCGCTTCCTGGCGCGCCTGGGTCAATGACCCGCCTTGCACCAATAAGTCGACTCGCCAGGTGCGGACCAAGCGTTCCAGGCGCTGCCAGTTACGCGCGCTGGCCAGTTGGGCGGTGTGCTCAAGCTCCAGCAGTGCCGGTTGCAGGCCCAGGTTTCGCAGGGCGCTGCGCCACGTCACCTCGGCGGTGGCGGCCGCGATATCGAGCCAGCCGTCGGTATGTTTGAGTGACGCCCAGCCATCGCGAAACCAGGGGGTCGCCTCGGCCCAGGCACCCTGCCAATACAAGTGCTGCGCCTTGAGGCAACCCACCAGTGCCCTGACCGAGCTTTCGCTGCCGAACTGGCTATCGGCAATGGCCAGTGCGTTATCGACCATCTGCGCTGATGCCGAAAGGTCACCCCCCAAGGCCAGGACCTGCGCCTCGTGGATACGGCAATAGTTCTCGCCCCGCGGGCTGGCGGCCAAGCGCATCTTGATGTGCGCCGAGCGGATGACTTGCAGGGCCAAAGGCAGTCGTCCCTGGGTCAGCGCCTGCAAGGCGTGGACGCACTCCAGCGTACCCTGTGCAAGTACATCGTCGCCTGCGGCGCCTGCGCAATGGTGCGGTTCGAAGCGATCCGTATAGGCATTCGCCAGCGTGTGGATGACGTGAAAATCCCGCGCCAGGCGAGGGTCATCCTCGACCCTGCCATGGGCGAGGTACAGCAGTTGTGTGGCGAGGGCATGATCACCGAGCTTGGCGTGCAGATAGGCCTGGAGCAGGAGCAAGTCCGGTTCTTCCCTGCGGGTTTTCTCGTCGAATAAGCCCAACAGGCTTTGCGCGTAGCGGATGCCTTTGTGCAGCACGACCTCCCAACTGCCGGCTCGCACCACCAGTTGCACCGCCAGCCGGGTATCGCTGGCGCGCAGCGCGTAGGTGATCGCCTGTACCCAATCGCTCTCCTCAGCTAGCCACTGGGCCGCTGCGTAGTGGATATCGCGCGCGACGCTGGCGTCGATGCGCTGGTTGAGAAAATCCTGGAGCAAGCGGTGCTGGCGGAACCACTGGCGGTCGGCATCCAGAGGTACCAACAGCGCATCCAGATGGGCCAGTTGCATCAACTGCTGCGCACTGTCGCTACGGCCGCGTACCGCATCTGCCAACTCAGGGTTGAAGCGCTCGAGCAGGGCCATATCGCGTAAAAAGTCCTGGCTGTCCTGGGGCAGGCGTTGCACCACTTGCCCGGTCAGGTAGTCGGCCATATCGGCGCTGCAGCCTGAAAAGGCGTTCAGGCCGTACAACGATGCGTCGCCATTGGCGCACCACAGCCGGGCCAGTTGTACGGCAACCGGCCAACCTTCGGTTTTTTCGTGCAAATGCTGTTGTGCGCTCGGCGCAACAGTGGGGCCGAGAATTTCGCTGGTTTCGACCTGGGTGAACCTCAGCGCTTGGGCAAACACTTCGTGGACCCAACCGTTGGCCTTCCATTGGGCCAGTGGCCAGCCAGGGCGGACGCGGGCGGACACCACCCACTCGAGCCACGGTGCGGCCTGTTCCAGCAAAGCCTGTACAAGGGCGTCAAGCGCAGCGTTTGCCGCGGTGTGATAGTCGTCAAGAAACAGCGTAACCCGGCAGTTTTCCCGGGCGAACGCGTGGAGAAGGGCGGTGATCGTGCGATGCGGCTGCACATCCAGCGCCTGGGCGTGCGCCAGGCGCGTCAGATGGCCGAGATCAAGCCCCGCGCGATCCAGCGTCAAGATCAGATAGGACAGGAAACGATTCGGGTCGCCGTCGGCCTCATCCAATGACAACCACGCGACGGTTGCCGAGGGGGTGTTCGATAGCAAGGCTTGCCGCCGTTGCATCAACAACGTGGTTTTTCCGTATCCGGCCGGTGCGACCAGCAGCACCAGCGGCCCCCTTGTCCGGGCATGCAAGGCGGCCAATAGTGCCTGGCGTGGCAAGGACGTGAGCAATGTCAAGGGCGGCGCCAGTTTGCCAATCCAGCACCAGTCACTGGCGACAGCGGGAGAAACGTCTGTATTCATGGCTGCGGGCTCATGGAGAAGAGGGCCGCTTGGGGTTGTATCAATTACGTTTTGGCCTTGGGGGCGGCGAATAGTTACGTGATGTTTATTCGGTGTATGAAGCCAGGCCCGCAGTGGGTTCTATTGTGAAAAACCTGTGCGAGCAGATGGGAGCGTCTGCGCGAAATCCTTGCCACGTCTGCGTTGGTGAGGCGCCGCGCCGCTTGTGTGCCACACGGTCCTACAAGAGCTGTGGGACCTTTCTGGATTTTGAGCGAAGCACGCTTGGCGCGACGCCGCTCAGAACCGCACCAACCGATACCCCTCCAACTCCGGCAAACCCGACAGTCGCGGCCGTGTCGAAGCCAGTTGCGCGATGAGCTCCGCAGTCACCGCTGCCTGCGTCAACCCCAGATGTTGATGCCCGAACGCAAGCAACACCTTGCCGTCGGCGACCCGATCGATGATCGGCAGCGAGTCCGGCAGGGAGGGCCGGAAGCCCATCCATGGTGTCGCGTCCTGTGCATTGAGGTCTTGCCGGAACAACCCTTTGCTCAGGCGATGCAGCTGCCAGGCGCGTTGCATATTCGCCGGGCGCTCCAGGCCGGCGAATTCCACGGTGCCGGCCAGGCGCAGGCCGCCGCGCATGGGCGTCATGATGAACTTGCGCTCCAGGGAGGTGACGGCGAAGGGCAGGCGTTCATGTTCGTGGGGCAGCATCAGGTGGTAGCCGCGTTCGGTGTCGAGGGGGACGTGCTTGCCGGTCAAGACGGCGGTGAGTTTCGCCGAGTGGGCTCCGCAGGCGATCAGCACCTGGCGTGCGGTCAATGGGCCTTGATCGGTGGTCAGCGTGACGCCCTGGGCGTCGACTTGCCCGCCCAGCACCTGGCGGGTGAGGAATTGCACGCCGTTGGCTGTGGCGGCGTTCACCAGTTCGCACACCACCTGATAGGGATCGAGAAAGTGCCCGGTGCCCGCAAAGAACAGCCCGCCCTGGATGTGCTCGCTCAACTGCGGCGCGGCCTTGCGAATGGTGTCAGCCGACCAGAACGCCACCGGCACGCCTTGCTGCGCCATGCGTTGCTGCAGCGCGTCGATGGCCCCTCGCGAATCCGCACGCTCGAACACCAGCAACGAGCCGTCTTCGCGCAGCAGCTCCGGCCGGTCGATGCCTTGCAGCAGGCGCTGCCATGCGCCCAGGCTGCCTTCGTTCAGTGCGCGAATGCCGGCGACCGTGCGCCGGTAGCTGGCCGGGCGCAGGTTGAGCAGCAAACGCGCAAACCAGGGCAGGGCGCGGGGCAGGTATTTCCAGTCCAGGCGCAGCGGGCCCATGGGGTCCATCAGCATCGTGGGCAAGCGCTTGAGGATCGACAGGTCGGCGATAGGGAACACTTGTTCGCTCGCCAGGTGGCCGGCGTTGCCATAGGAGGCGCCCATGCCGGGGGGCTGCGCGTCGATGACGACGACCTGGCGCCCTTGACGTGCCAACTGCAAGGCGCAGGCGACGCCGATGATGCCCGCGCCGACCACGGCGATGTCGGCGCTAGGGGTTTCAAGCGACATTCTGTTCCGCCGACCAGTTCGCGTACCACTGGCGGAACAGTGTGTACTGGCTTTCGGCATAACGACGCTGGGCCGCGCTGAGCTGGTCGCTTTCGTTGAAGTGCAGGGCGTAGCCATGGTCACCGTTGAGCACCATCAGGTGCTTGTAATACAGCACCAGATCGCAGCCTTCGTCGAAGGACGACAGCACCGCCAGCGCGGCCTCCAGCTCAAGGGCCTGGCGACGTGCCTTGGCATCGCCCTTGGCGGCTTGCTTGCTCAGCGCCACCAGTTGCAGCACTTCCCGTGGCAGCGCGTTGCCGACGCCGGTGATAGCGCCGGTCGCGTTGCAGTTGACGAAGCCGTGTACCACCTGGGTATCGACGCCGACCATCAAACTCACGTTATCGTCCTGGGAGGTGATGTGTTCGGCGGCGTAGCGCAGGTCGGCGGCGCCGCCGAACTCTTTGAAGCCGATCAGGTTCGGGTGTTCGCGGCGCAGCTCGAAGAACAGCTCGGCGCGGGTGGCGAAGCCGTAGTAGGGGCTGTTGTAGATCACCGCCGGCAGGTGGGGCGCAGCGTCGAGGATCGCGGCGAAGTGGGCCTTTTGCGCGGTGGCCGAAGCGCCACGGGACAGCACGCGGGGAATCACCATCAACCCCTGGGCGCCGACCTTGGCCGCATGCGCTGCGTGGGACACCGCTTCACGGCTGTTGACCGCGCCGGTGCCGACGATGGTCGGCACGCCGGCGGCGGCCAGGCGCGCCACGCCCTCCTGGCGCTGGGCTTCGGTGAGCAACGGCCAATCGCCCATGGAGCCGCAATAGACCACGGCGCTCATGCCGATATCGATCAATTCGCGGCCCTTGGCGACCAGGGCGTCGAAGTCCGGCTTGCGCGCGGCGGTACACGGGGTCATCAGTGCGGGAATGCAGCCGGTGAAGATGGTGTCGCTCATGGGGCTAACTCCTTGGAATATTCAGTCAAACCATGCAGGGCTCAGATGCCCCAGGCGAAAGGGTCCTGCGCATCGATCAGCAGGGTGCTGTCGGCGGTCATGTAGGCGCGACCGGTGATGTACGGGCGCACGCGTTCGCCGTCCCATTCATAGCGGCCTTCGAACTGGCTGCCGGTGATGCTGGCTTGTACCCAGGTTTCACCCGGCGCGAGTTTGTCATCGGCGGCCAGGCAGGCGAGCTTGGCGCTGGTGCCGGTGCCGCAGGGCGAGCGGTCGTAGGCTTTGCCCGGGCACATGACAAAGTTGCGGCTGTCGGCGTGGGCGTCATCGGCGAACAACTCGATATGGTCGATCAGTGCGCCGTCTTCGCCATAGATGCCTTGGCGTTCGAGGGCCTTGAGCATCGCCCAGGTGTAGTCGGTCAGGGCGTCGACGTTATCCATCTGCAGCGCCTGGCCGTGCTCCGACACCAGGAAGAACCAGTTGCCGCCCCAGGCGATATCGCCATGGACCACGCCATGCCCCGGCACCTCCACCGCTACCCGTTGGCGAAAACGGTAGGCGGGCACGTTGCGCAGGGTCACGGCGCCGTCTGCATGCAGTGTGGCCGCCACCGGCCCGACGGGCGTGTCGACGGTGTGTACGCCCGGCTCGATGCGCCCCAGATAGTGCAGCGAGGCAACCAGGCCGATCGTGCCGTGGCCGCACATGCCGAGGTAGCCGGCGTTGTTGAAGAAGATCACGCCGCAGGTGGCGCCCGGTGTGACCGGCGCGCAATACAAGGCGCCCACCAGCACATCGTTGCCCCGCGGTTCCAGCAGGCAGGCGCGGCGCCATGCGTCGTGGTGGGTGCGCAGGTTGTCGAGTTGCGCGGCGATGCTGTTGCCGGCCAGTGCGGGGAATCCGTCCATCACCAGGCGCGTGGGTTCGCCGCCGGTGTGAGAGTCGATGACGTGCAGTCGTTTCATGACACGCTCCGTTCAGGGGTGAGCCTGGCCGATGGGATAGGCATGCAGTGGCCATATCGTGAACGCGTCAGCGCTGCGACGATTGATGTTTTGCGCCGGGTTGGATGACGAATTCAGCACAGTTTTCTACGCTCGACAGCATCCCGTGCATGGGGCAATCTGCTGGACGTCGAAGCGCAAAGAGGGGGCGGAGTGATGTTGCAGAGTGCGTTTGCAGCCCTGTGCCAAGGGCGCGAGGCGAATCGCCCGCAGAGCATCGAGCAGTTATTGGCCGGCGTCATGCAACTGCTGCCGATGCTCGACGTGATCCCCAATGCGGCGATTTTCATCAAGGATCTCGACGCCCGCTATGTGCTCGCCAACCGCACCCTGGTGCAGCGTTGCGGGCTCAAGCAACTGCAACCGTTGCTCGGCAAAACCAGCGCCGAGGTGTTCCCCGCGCAATTGGGGCCGGGTTATACCGAGCAGGACCGGCGCGTGCTGGAGCAGGGGTTTGTATTGGCGGATCAGCTCGAGTTGCATCTCTACGGCAGCCGCGAACCGGGCTGGTGCCTGACCCACAAGTGGCCGCTGTACAACCACGTCGGGCAGATCATCGGCCTGGCCGGCATTTCCGTCGACCTGCAATCGGCCAGCGAAACCCACCCCGCCTACCAACGCCTGGCTGCCGTGGACGCGCACATTCGCACGCACTTCAATCGGCGCGTGACCTTGGGCGAACTGACGCGTATCGCCGGGATCTCGGTGGCGCAGCTGGAGCGCTACTGCAAGCGCGTGTTCCACCTGACGCCGCGGCAGATGATCCAGAAAGTGCGCCTGGAGCACGCCCATCGCTTGCTGCACAGCGACCTGCCGATCACCGACGTCGCGCTGCAGTGCGGTTACACCGACCACAGTGCGTTCAGCCACCAGTTCAAGGCGTCGACGGGGTTTACCCCGAGGCAGTACCGTCAGTTGGGCTAACCGCCGGCATTGCGATGCAACGAATAGCCCCGCTCGCCGCTCCTATGCTTACGAGTAACCTTTTCACGACGACAGGTAATGGGCTTATGACGGCGGCTGACAACGATCATGTGAACTGGCTGGTGCAACAGTCGATGCTGCACGCGGCGCGCCAGCGCGCCAAGCTCTATTCGGGGCAAGGGCGCCTGTGGCAACAGCCGTATGCACATACCCGGCCGCGTGACGCTTCGGCCTTGTCGTCGGTGTGGTTCACCGCGTACCCGGCGTCGATTGTCACCCGTGAAAACGGCACGGTGCTCGAAGCGCTGGGCGATGAGGCGCTGTGGCATGCCTTGTCGAAGATCGGTATCCAGGGTATTCACAACGGTCCGCTGAAAAAGTCCGGCGGCTTGGCCGGGACGGAACACACGCCGACCATCGATGGCAATTTCGATCGCATCAGCTTCGACATCGACCCGCAGTTGGGCACCGAGGCGCAGTTGCAGGCGCTGACACGCATGGCGGCGGCCCACAATGCGGTGATCATCGACGATGTGATCCCCTCGCACACCGGCAAGGGCGCGGATTTCCGCCTGGCCGAGATGGCCTACGAGGACTACCCGGGGCTCTACCACATGGTGGAAATCCGCGAGGAAGACTGGCCGTTGCTGCCGGAGGTCGCCGACGGGCGCGATGCCCAGAACCTCAGCCCGCTGCAGGTGGACGCGCTGCGCGATAAACACTACATCGTCGGCCAGTTGCAGCGGGTGATTTTCTTCGAGCCTGGCGTGAAGGAAACCGACTGGAGCACCACGCCGGTGGTCATCGGCGTCGATGGCAAGCCGCGGCGGTGGGTCTACCTGCATTACTTCAAGGAGGGCCAACCGTCGCTTAACTGGCTCGATCCATCCTTCGCCGCGCAGCAGATGATCATTGGCGATGCGCTGCACGCGATCGATGTGATGGGCGCGAAGATCCTGCGCCTGGACGCCAACGGTTTCCTCGGTGTGGAGCGCAAGCTCGACGGCACGGCCTGGTCGGAAAGCCATCCGCTGTCGATCACCGGTAATCAATTGCTTGGCGGCGCGATTCGCAAGGCTGGCGGTTTCAGCTTCCAGGAACTGAACCTGACGCTGGACGACATCGCGTCGATGTCCCACGGCGGTGCTGATCTCTCCTACGACTTCATCACGCGTCCGGCCTATCAGCATGCGTTGCTGATGGGCGACACCGAGTTCCTGCGCCTGATGCTGCGCCAGATGCACAACCTCGGCATCGACCCCGGTTCGCTGATCCATGCCTTGCAAAACCATGACGAACTGACCCTGGAACTTGTGCATTTCTGGACCCTGCATGCCCATGACAGTTTCCTCTACCAGGGTCAGACATTTCCCGGCAACATCCTGCGCGAGCATATCCGCGAGCAGATGTACGAGCGCCTGGCCGGCGAACATGCGCCGTACAACCTCAAGTTCGTCACCAATGGCGTGTCCTGCACCACCGCCAGCATCATCACGGCGGCCCTCGGCATTCGTGACCTTGCGGCGATCACGCCGGCCGATGTCGAGCAGATTCGCCAGATCCATTTGCTCCTGGTGATGTACAACGCCATGCAGCCCGGCGTGTTCGCCTTGTCCGGCTGGGACCTGGTCGGGGCATTACCGTTGGCCGCGGATGACGTCGCGCACCTGATGACTGATGGCGATACCCGCTGGATACACCGCGGCGCCTATGACCTGGTGGACCTGAACCCGCAGGCCGAGCTTTCGGCGGGGCAGATGCCGCGTTCGAAAACCCTGTACGGCAGCCTCAACCGCCAATTGCAGGACCCGGACTCGTTCGCCTCCCAGTTGCAGAAAATCCTCGCCGTGCGCCGTGCCTATGACATCGCGGCCAGTCGCCAGATCCTGGTGCCGGACGTCGAACATCCTGGCTTGTTGGTCATGGTCCACGAACTGCCGGCCGGTAAAGGCACACAAATCACCGCGTTGAACTTCGGCAGCACGCCGATCACCGAAACCCTGCACCTGCCCAATATCGCGCCGGGGCCGGTGGTGGACATCATCAATGAACGGGTCGAGGGCGATCTGACGGCCGAAGGGGCGTTCACCATTACCCTGGACGCGTATGAAGGGTTGGCGTTGCGGGTGGTCAGCAGTTCGCCGATGCTTTAGCGCAGATCAAGTGATGACCGGCACCGAGCCGCCAAACTGGTTGGGTGCAGGTTGGCACACGGGTTGAGGGCAACCCGACACGACGCTCATCCAGCCATAAAGGAAACCCGACCATGTTGTTTGATGCATATGCTGAAGAGTCGCTGAACGGTATCGGACCTGTCGTCCAGGATATCGAGCAAGTCGCCAAGTACACTGAAGGCCTGCGAACGCGTCTTTCTGAACTCTTCACATCTACGCACAGCCGTTTTGGCGTGAGCTTTACCGTTCCGCCAGAAGGTTACTTCCAGCTTGAAGGCCATTTCGGCCTGATCAGAGCGAATCTGCTCTATGCCAATGAGGGCAGCGGCACCTTTGGTCGCGTGGTGCTTCGCAAGCACACGCTGGACGAGCAGGGGAGAGAGGCGTGGCCAGAAATCTGGGCGTTCCGCATTCTGAAAGATGGCGATGTCTGGGTGAGTGACAAAGGCCCGGTGCTCTACAACGAGTGGAATACGCCAAGCGAACACAAGTTCCTCGCTGCTCGGCGTCTCGTTGAATCAATCGTGCTGTCTGCGATGAAGCCACGCTAGACCGCGCAGGTAGTCAGCAAGCAACCCCTGCGGGAGGCGATTGAACGCGTTTACCGCTGCGGGTTGCGTCTCGCAAGCGCCACGGCCGCAGTGATGGCCGCGCGCGCTTGTGGGCTGTTCTTCCAGCACGTCGAGCCCAATGCCGCAGAGGCTTGGGCGAGGATGTCCCCCACGTTGGATTGGCTGAGTGTGTCCAGCGATTCAATGCCCATCTGTTCAAGCCGGGTAATCACCGTGGGGCCTACCCCCTTGAGTGCGAGCAACGCTGTTCTTTCTTCCAATGAGAATGGCATCGGTGAATTCCTTTTTCCAAGAGTCGCGGGAGTGTGCCGGATACTGGAGAGTGCCTCAATAGGTCGTTGTTGATTGGGTATATCGAACTTCCCGGCTATCGACCACAGCGCCACGCGGGACTCCTATTTTTGTGCGCTGAAGAGCCATATAAAGAACGTTACATTTTTGACTGTTAAATCACTCACCATTAAAAAATAAAATAGCTGACTTTGGAGTCAATCCGCAAAAACAGGATCATATTTTAAGTAGGGAAATAAATTCCCTCTTAAAAAGGTGAGCCAATTGGAATATACGTATAAAAACCAGTTTTACGAAAAAGCCAATGTAAAAGCGGTTCTCGTGGGCGACAATAAAGTCATTAGTCCATCCGAGTATATTGAGATCTTCTTAATAACCAGAGGCTATGACACGAGCCCGGAAAATAGACTCCGAGTCACGGAAAGCCTGGCCCACGTGCCCGCGCGCGAACGCCATTCCGCTTCTGAGCTGGACCACTGGCTTGATTGTCACTTCAAAAGCTGAGGGGCTCCGTCGCGGCACATTCAACGCAAGAGTGATAATCAAAGACAATGCCAGGTACTTATGCAGGCAGATTACGAGATACATTATATAAAGAGCGATCACAAGAAGGTCCGACGCGTCAGAGCCCAACACATGATGGATCTTGATGCGTGGAAATTCGCAATTATTGCCGAAGGCGGCAGCCGTGAAGAGACTTCGCCGTTAGTTTGTTTGGCGCAAGTCAAAGCACTTGCCGCTAAATACGATGTAAGTTCAGTTAGGTGGAACAAGGCGATCCATGTCAACAACTTGGATACCGTCGTATCGAATAGGCGGATGGCGTTGGAGGATGCCGGCGACCGTAACTTAGAGTGGGCTCAACCTCGGGATGACGTGACACCCGATCAATCTGGCTGATAGAACGCAATCGAGTGTTGTTCGACTCGAAAAAGGCCTGGACGTGTTCCAGGCCTTTTCATCGAGCAGCGCCGCTTCAGCATTTGGCGCTCCGTGGGCTTGGTTTTGTTGGCGCATAAAAAACCCCGCACTGGGCGGGGTTAGTCTGCATCACCGATGCAGAGGGCGGGAAATGGTGCTGGGAACTTCCCCCAGCTTGCCCCAGTGGGGCGTTTTAACAAGCCTGCCGTCAGGCGGGCTTTGTCGGGACTCTGTTAGCTGTTGGAGCAACCGTTAGCCATGACACTGTATTGCATGACATGTACGTGACCTTGGTGGTCCAGGTAGGTCATCTGGACAGGGACTACGGCACAGACATTGTCAGGGATGGAGTCCATGTGAATCACTTTGGCAATGTCGAGGTGCGAGCTGTAGCTGTATTGCTCAACGGCAGGCTCATCGGCAAACGCCATCTGGCTACCCAGCATTACAAAAGAAGCAGCAATCAACATTTTAAACAGTTTCATTTTTTCAGTGTCCCAACGATGCAAACGATTTACGTCTTCAGTCGGATTGGCTATGGCCGAAGGCTCTACGAGGCGCTGGAGGGTGGTTTGCTTGGACCCTATGGATTCGCGCTTCGTCGCTTTGTTTGGAAGCTGGGTTTAGTTTATGCCTATGGCGATTTTGATAAATCCCAAAGACTGGAAAGCATTGTTGTTGAAAAAGTAATAATTCACTCCGGCGCCTGGTAGCCACCCCAGCCAATACACTCGGTTTCTGCTCCTGTCGATGACGCGAACTTGCGCTTGTTTAGTGCCGTGAGAAAGCATGGGGTTGGGGGTAGTACGAATCTCAAAACCGAGCGTCTCAGCATTAAGTGACGGTGGTTTGAATTAATACTATTGGCATGCTATTTCAATATTTAAGCGTTCTGGTTAAAGCACTCATGAATAAAAATAATTGAGAGTATTTCGCAGACTTAAGTTTGTTTCGGTACTTGGGTATTCAAGTGTTATGTGAAAATTTCGTGATATGTCTGTGATGCTTGGCGAGTTGCTTTTGCACTATCCCTGTCGGCGGATCGTGTTGCCGGCGTCGCACCAGGTTAATGATCAAGGTCGGGGCGGTGCCAGGGATCTACATGCGTCATAAGATTCAAAACACGATGAATCTGCATCACATTTTCCCTTGCGCAAACTGCAATGGCATGACCTTCCTCAACGGTAATTGAGGCATCCACTTCGATGTGAGCGTCGACGATGATCATGTCCCCCATTTTTCGAGTGCGTAGATCATGTACACCTTTAATGCCGGGGGTATTTTTAAGCGTATTGCGGATAGTTTCGACTTCCTGCTCGTCAGCCGATCGGTCCATCAGGTCGTGCAATGAATCCCAAGTGAAACTCCAACCCATCTTGGCGATCATGCCTCCAACAACCAGCGCAGCAATCGGGTCAAGAATCGGGTAGCCCGCCAGATTGCCCACAATACCTATGCCGACAACCAAGGAGGAGGCGGCGTCGGACCTTGCATGCCAGGCATTGGCAACCAACAGACTAGACTTAACTTTTTTGGCCACCCGCAGCATAAAGCGAAACAACAGCTCCTTGGCCACCAGCGCTGCGATAGCAACCCATAAGGCCGCAATGTGTACCGTTGGAATCGATTCAGGGGTTTCAAGCTTGAACACTGCAGAACCGATCATGCCCACGCCCACGATCAACAACAGTATGCCCAATACCATGGATGCGGCGGTCTCGAAACGCAGATGCCCATAGGGGTGACCTTCGTCGGCGTCCTCCTTGCTTTTGTGGCTGGCGAACAGCACTACGAAATCGGCGATCAAGTCTGATAGCGAGTGAATACCATCGGCTACAAGCCCCTGGGATTTTGACATCACGCCTACGACAATCTGTGTGCACGACAGCGCGATATTGACGATGACGCTCATCCAAGTGCATCGCGAGGCTGCCGCCGCGCGGGCGACTTGACTATATTCCTCGTCTTCAGATTGTTCAGAGATCTGTTGATGATTCATGTGTATTTCTCTAATTGAAATTGATACTCGTCTCGCGCGGCAAGACGCGCCACTACTTAGTACTGGTTGCGCTTTTTATCGGGGTTGGAGGGTAAGGCGTCTGCCTTAATTAAAGCAAGGTGCGATGAGTTATAAAAGTGCCTATTTATCGGTATTTAGGTCTGATTGTAATGATGTAAATGCTAATACTTCGCGTAACTAAGTTTTCCACCTTGCTGCAGGGTTTGTAAGTCAAATAGGGATGACTCTCAACTTCACTAAAGAACAGGTGGGCCGGTGCGGCGGGGTGGGTTTTATCTCTCGAGCCGAAGCGGTCAGGCGCAGGAAAAATGCACGGAAGAATAATGTGATTGTCGTGGGGTATTTGTTTGTAATAGATGTATTGGGCGGCAAGTTCAGAACCTTGCGCTACAAAGTGAGGGCACGGCGAAAGACCTGGTGTTCGGTTGGCCAGACGCTTAGGAATGGGGAATTGCGGAGCCGGACAGATGATTGTGGCTCAAAAAAATAAGGGCCTGCACGAAGTTCATCATGCACGCCCTTGATATCCATGGTACCCAAAGCCGTAATCGAACCGGCACGCCCTTACGAGCGGGGGATTTTAAGTTCGCATGAGGGCACGCGTCGGGCGTAAACCTTTAAGCCCGGCGCCATCCGTAATTAACGGCGGAAGCGGAATTTTTGCCAGCCATACTTGAACCTGAACGTTCCGGTATCTCCTCGTAGAACGTAGAGGCTGACCCTGTAAAAAGCAGTAAAACGAGAGAATCCAAGGTGTCTGATTTTTCTGTAGACCCAAACCCATCCGTGGCGATTGGTAGTTTTGGCGGGTCTCAACACAATTAACACGCTCCTTCTGCTATGCGTAATTTGGCGCAGATGATAGCGATGTGCCCCATCTAGAGGCTGTCAAATAATAACGGTGCGGGAACTCGTTGTCGCAATAGCTGTATTGCCAATATTCATCTTGGTACTGCACCGCGCGCCCACGTAAACCAAGCTGCTGTTCACCTCTAATCTCCGCCGTTGTGCGGGGTTTTTTCGTAGGGAGAAAAGTATGACTGCAACCGGAAAAGACCGGGATATCTTGGCGCGCCCCCTTTGGCGTGAGGCCCGTGGTGCAGGTCTGGACGGACAGATCGCCGTGGCCCGGACCATCCGTCACCGAGTGCTCAACGAATTCTCGCCATCACCGGTGACGGCGATCAAGGATTGATCGCGCTGTGGGCGTGCCAGGCGTATGTGAGGAGTGTTTCAAAATAGGCGTTGGTGTTCGGTCGGCAGGACGCCGGGGAATGGAGAGTTGCGGAACAGGTCTGAAAATTGCGGAATAAAAAAGATAAGGGCTCGCATGAAGTTCATCATGCAAGCCCTTGATATCTATGGTGCCCGAAGCCGGAATCGAACCGGCACGCCCTTACGAGCGGGGGATTTTAAGTCCCATGCGTCTACCAGTTTCGCCATTCGGGCGGCAGCGCGGTGCAGCAGGGTTGGGAATATATAGATCCGGGCGCCAGGGCGCAAGGTCGGAGGTTGCCTTTCTTGCACAAACACCGGGATGAAAAAGCTCGATAGATCAGTGATCTACATCGGCTTTTGAGCAAAAGCCGAAGATTCCCAGGGCCGGCGAATACGCCTCATAAATGACAGGTGCGGCAATACGCCGTCACGCTGCTTCAGAGTGGACGACTCAGCAGTGGCGGCCTTGGGCATAAGCCGCTGCGACATGCGGTCCGCAACGGCGCTGGATGCGGGTGTAAGGTAGGCCGTGCAACGCTTGGAAATCTCAGGAAAAGCGAGGTGACTATGAGCGCTCCAACACTCAAGAAGCTGCATCTGAATGGGTATGACATCGTGCAGGTCAATTTCGGGCCGTGGCGGGTGTGTACGGCTCAGGACCGGTTGGCGTCCTTCGATTCCCGCGAGCAGGCGCTGGCCTATGCGGCCACGCTGTCGGTGCGCAAGGCGCGTGGCAGGCCGGGGTCCAATGATGACTGAGTGACTGATTCAGCAGAACCAAGCCCCGGCGCAACCGGGGCTTCTGCTGCTTGGGACTACACGAAGGGCTGACCACTGAAGCCGCGTGGCAGGCGCTGCAACCCTGGCAGGTCGGTCAAGTGTTGCGCCCAGGCGCTGCGCCAGTCGCTGGAGGTGTGGGTCTTGGCTGCGCGCGAAGCTCGGCGGGCGGCGTTGCGCTGGGTGCGGCGCGCTTCCTTGTAGGCCTCGGTGTTGCGGCAGGTTCGGCATTTGACGCGGTTCAGCTCGGTGCTGGAGGGGAGGCTGCCGCCGTGATGGCCGCAGGCTAAGTGCCCGGCGACCTTGAAGTGAATGACCATGTAAGCGTCTCCTTCTTGGGTATACGCGCATCTGCAGATCCACAATGCACGCGGGGAGGGCGGGCTGCGATTGATCCCGACACCTACAATTACGACCCCGTGCTGGTCGCAGCGTTCGGTTTACGGGCCTCGCCCTTCTCAACAGCAAGGCTCGACATTACCCTGCCTCAAGTCCAATCATAAAAAGGAGTGAGTGATGAGCGTCGAGAACCTGCCTCGTGAAGGCAGTTGCCGTTGTAACCGCGTGCGCTTCAGTGTGAGCCAGCCCCCCGTGATCACCATGGCCTGCCATTGCACCGGTTGTCAGAAGATGACCGCCAGCGCGTTCTCCCTCAGTGCGCTGATTCCCGCCAGCGCGTTCACCGTGACCCAGGGTTGCCCGGTGATCGGCGGCATGCATGGCGTGGACCGCCATTACTTTTGCCCCCATTGCATGAGCTGGCTGTTTACACGGCCCCATGGCATCGATGAGTTCGTCAATGTGCGTGCGACGATGCTGGAGAATGCCGAGGATTATCCGCCGTTCATGGAAACCTGGACCAGCGAGAAATTACCCTGGGCCACGACGCCGGCGGTCGAGCACTTTGCACAATTGCCCGGGCCGGAGGATTTTCCGCGTTTGTTGCAGGCTTACGCTGAGTTCAGTCGATCAGCGCGAGCAGGTCGGTATCGCCCACATCGTGTCCGGCCTGGGTCAGTAGTGTCGTCAGTTGGCCCCGGTGGTGGGTCTGATGATTGAAAAAATGCACCAGCAGGCCAAAGAACGGCTTGTCTGCCGCGACCCCGCGCATGTTGTGGTAATGCAGGTGCAGGTCGAGGTCAGGCTCGCGCAGGCTTTGCGCCCAGTCGATGATCAGTCGATCCAGCCAGGCGCGGTGGGTGGCCAGTTCGTGCAGGTCGGCGAAGGCCAGTTGCTTGAGATCGGTGGGCGCGGCAATGCCGCTTAACGGTGCCAGCGCCGCATGGCTGGCGGGGTGCTGGGCAAAGCGTTTGAGCCACACGGTGTCGCCCAGTGTCAGGTGGTTCAGCGTGCCGAGGATCGAGCCGAAAAATGCGCGGCGGTCCATCCGTAGTTCGGCGTCCGTCAGCTTCGCGGCCGCGTCGTAGACTTTACGGTTCATCCACTGGTTGTAGGTCGCCATCAGGGCGATCTGTTCGATACGGTTCACGGGCTTTCTCTCTGTCTGGGCGGCGCGATGGCGCCATCATAAGGCGTGCCCACCCCGCGGTCATCGGGTTCCGCCAGAGGACGCCACCCCTGCGAAGGCGTGACGCCTAGAAACGCAACGTGGCGCCGGTGGTCAACCATTGCGCGCGTTCAGCGACAAGGCTGCGCCCAACCACCACATCGATGTCGATCAACGGCCCAAGGTGGAACCGCGGCCCCGCTTGCCAGGCCTGCTCAGCACCTTTTTGGCCGTAGCGTTCGACAATCAGCGTCAACGAGTGCGCTACCCGATATTCGGCGCCGGCGCCCCATGTGAGACGCTGGTTTTGTTCGCCGTCGTCATACGCGTGGGTCCAGCCGGCATTCAGGTTCAGTCGCAGGGGCTCCAGCGGTTGCCACGTCAACGGCACGTTGAAGTCCGCGCCATCAAACGCATGTCGCCGGTCCAGGGCAACGTGGGCGCTGGCGGACACGGCTATCTCCAGGCGCAGGTCCTGACGTGACATTACTTGCGCCTTCACTTGCGGGCTCACTTGCGTCTCGCGGTTGGCCCGTGACAATGCTGCGCCCCATTGCACGGCGGGCAGGGCCTCGAAGGTGCAGGCAGGTGACAGTGTCTCATTGTGCGTGCTGCCGTCGTGTCGGTGGGCGCTGTACCAGGCGTCGACGTTGCATTCGCCGGGCGCATTGATCGCGCCGTCGTCGACTGCATAAGCGCCCCCGGCCGCGAAAGCCTTCGAGAGTAGGCTGATGAGCAGGACGACGCTGAGTGTAAGCCCGATAAACATCAGGTTGCGCCGTAACGCCCGCCGTTTGGCTGGCGGTAACAACAAGAGGGTATGGCGAGCGCCTCGATAGCGGGTAACCCTGTCCGAGGGTTGGCGGTGTTTTTTGTACATGTTGTGCCTCGCTTGAATTCAGCTTTCTACGGTCAGCACCGAAATGCCGCTGGCTTTGGCCTGACAGACCAGCTCTGACGTGTCATCGCCACCGGGCAGGGCGATGACCACATCAGGGCGGCTGTCGGTCAGCATGAAATGGTTGCGCTGGCGTTCCGCCTGCTTGCCGTGGCGTTGCCAATTGGGCGGATAACGCACCACGTCGATGCCAATTTCCCGCGCCCACTCCTCGATCTCGCTGCCGAGGAACTGGTTGCCGCCGTGGATCAATACCTGCACCGGGCGCAGGCGGTGGTAAGCGTCCAGCACGTGGCGGGAACGTTGGGTGTCGGCGTAATGACGACCTGCACAGATCAACACGCGCATGCTTGAAATCCTTGTAATGCACGGTGGCAGCCGAGCGACCGCCACCGTCTGAACGGCGGGAGTGATCAGTACCACTGCTTGAAGCGGCGGATGTAGATCGTCTTCATCAGTTGAGCCACGCAGCAGTAGCTGAGCAAGGTGCCTGCCAGCCATGGGAAGTACGCCAGCGGCAGCGGTTGCAGGCCCACCAGGGTGCCGAGCGGCGAGAACGGCACATAGATCCCCAGGGCGATCACCACACCGGTCATCAGCAACACCGGCCATGCCGCGGTGCTCTGGAAGAACGGGATCTTGCGGGTGCGCAGCATATGCACCACCAGGGTTTGCGAGAGCAGGCCCTCGATGAACCAGCCGGACTGGAACAGGGTCTGCATCTCCACGCTGTTGGCGGCGAACACGTACCACATCAGCGCAAAGGTGGTGATGTCGAAGATCGACGAGGTTGGCCCGATCCACAGCATGAAGCGGCCGATGTTTTTCGCGTCCCACTTGCGTGGCTTGGCCAGGTATTCCTTGTCCATCTTGTCCCACGGCAAGGCCAGTTGGGAGATGTCGTACATCAGGTTCTGCAGCAGCAGGTGGATCGCCAGCATCGGCATGAACGGAATGAACGCACTGGCCACCAGCACCGAGAACACGTTGCCGAAGTTGGAACTGGCGGTCATGTTCAGGTACTTCATGATATTGCCGAAGGTTTCGCGGCCCTTGAGCACGCCTTCTTCCAGCACCATCAGGCTCTTTTCCAGCAGGATGATGTCGGCCGATTCCTTGGCGATGTCGGTGCCGCTGTCCACCGAGATCCCCACGTCGGCATCGCGCAGCGCCGGCGCATCGTTGATGCCGTCACCGAGGAAACCGACAGTGTGGCCGTTGGCTTGCAGGGCCTTGAGCACCCGCGACTTCTGCAGCGGTGTCAGCTTGGCGAACACCGTGCGCTCCTCCACGCGGCGCTGCAGGGTTGCATCGTCCATTGCTTCGATGTCCACGCCGAGCAGCGGCTGGCCTGGGTCGAGGCCGACCTGGCGGCAGATCTTGCTGGTGACCACCGCGTTGTCGCCGGTCAGCACTTTTACCGCTACGCCGATCTGTTGCAGCGCCGCAATCGCCGGGCCTGCGGTTTCCTTCGGCGGATCAAGGAAGGTCAGGAACCCCTGGATCACCAGGTTGCGCTCATCGGCGGTGGTGTACTGCCGGCGCGCCAAGGCGTTCGGGATATTGCGGGTGGCCACCACCAGCACGCGAAAGCCGTCTTCGTTGTAGTCATTGGCAATCGCCAGCAACGCCTCGCGACGCCGCTGATCCAGCGGCACTGCGGCGCCGGCTTCGATCACGTGGGTGGCAATGCTCAGCATCTCTTCCACGGCACCCTTGCACACCAGCAGATGGTCGCCGGCGGCGTCCTTGACCACAATCGATAGGCGACGGCGTACAAAGTCGAACGGCAATTCATCGACCTTGCTGTAGGCAAACGGCGCCTGGAACTTGGGGTTTTGTGCCGAGAACTGCACCACGGCCTGGTCCATCAGGTTCTTCATGCCGCTTTGGTGATAGCTGTTGAGCCAGGCCAGCGACAACACCGCGTCGTCACGCTGGCCAAAGGCGTTGACGTGATGTTCGAGGATGATCTTGTCCTGGGTCAGGGTGCCGGTCTTGTCGGTACACAGCACGTCCATCGAACCGAAGTTCTGGATCGCGTTGAGGCGCTTGACCACCACTTTGCGCTTGGCCATGGCGGTGGCGCCCTTGGCCAGGTTGGCGCTGACAATCATCGGCAGCATTTCCGGGGTCAGGCCGACGGCGACCGCCAGGGCAAACAGGAAGGCATCGCCCCAGTCACCCTTGGAGAAACCGTTGAGGAAGAACACGATCGGCACCATCACCAGCATGAAGCGGATCAGCAGCCAGCTGACGCTGTTCACGCCGCGATCAAACGCGGTCTGCGCCCGGGAGCCGACAATCGCCTTGGCCAGCGAGCCGAAGTAGGTGCGCGGTCCGGTGGCCACCACCACGGCTTTGGCGCGGCCGCTGACCACGTTGGTGCCCATGAAGCAGATGTTCGGCAGGTCGAGCAAGTTGCCCTGGTCGGCGGCAAGGGTACTGGCGGACTTTTGCGTCACGTCCCCCAGCGTGTCGTATTTTTCCACGGGCAAGGCTTCGCCGGTCAGCACCGCCTGGCTGATGAACAGGTCACGCGATTCGATCAGGCGGATGTCGGCCGGGATCATGTCGCCGGCCGACAGTTGCACGATATCGCCGGCCACCAGTTCGCGCATCGGCACTTCGCGCAGGGTTGGCTGGGCGCCGACCTGTTCGCGGCGTAGTACGGTGGCGGTGGTGCGGACCATGGCTTTGAGCGTTTCGGCGGATTTGGCCGAACGGTGCTCCTGCCAGAACCGCAGCAGGCTGCTGAGCAGGACCATGGTCATGATGATGATGACTTTGGTCAGGTCGACTTCTTCACCGGCCTGCAACGGCAACCAGTAATCGGTGACGAAGCTGATCGCGCCCAGCGTCAGCAGCACATAGATAAACGGATTGTTCAGCGCCTGCAGGAATTGGATGAACGCGTGAGGCGGCTTGTCATGGGCGACTTCGTTATGGCCTTGCTGTTGCAGGCGTGCAGTGGCATCCAACTCGGTCAGGCCATCCAGAGTGGCTCGCACATTGGCCAGGGTGGCCGACAGGCCGTTATGGGCTTCGCGGGCGGCCCGCATTGATAGCCGAGCGTCGGCGTCGGTGCGGTTTTTGTTGGGCTGTGGCGGTTTTTTTACGGCGCTCATGGTGTGTACTCCTGTCGCCAGTTCTCGACAAAACATACCCGGTACTGACCTGATGACAGGCGAGCGAAAGCATGCCGAGCCGCGGACTTCGCGATCGGTTCAAATAAGGTGTTGAATAACTTTCAATGGGCCCACTAAGTGCGCGTTAGTTACTACGCGCGCAGCGGGCTACTACTGGAAAGGTTCATAAAAGAACTCCAGGGTATTGATCAGAAAGTTGCTGTTTCCAAGCGGTCAGGCGGCGCGAGTGCTCAGGTAAAGAGCGGGCATCAGGCGGGCTTCAGCCAGGTTGGAAACGTTACGTCTCTGTGGGTCTTGAGGGGCGGCGTGAGCCCAATGCTGCTGCAGTCGGCCAGTCGTCGGGCAGGCACGCCAGTGCGCCAGCGGATGGGCCGGGCGCATTCGAGGGGAGGGTACGGCAAAGGTCGGGCGGGCAACACAAACGCCTGCGGGCGCTCGGCACAGCTTGGCCCGCAGGGTCGCGGCCAGCGTTCGTACATCTTTTACAACAAAGGTTTGGAAGGTCATAACACACCTCGGGACCGGACGGGCGACCGGTGAGGCAGTTACGGTGGAGCACAAGCTCTAGCGCAGCTTACCGGACCGGAGAGGCAAGTCCTGTCATCTTCTGGGTTGGGCGCCCGATGCCCGCCAACGCGGTGCTCGGACAGCGACTAGATACTGTGTCCATTGGCTTCTTTTGTGAGGTTTAAAAAAGGCCCCAATTGCGGGCAGGGGCAATCTACTCAGCCGGTTGCGGAATGTCAACGCATGATTAATTAAATTGCCAAGTGTTCAGAGTCTATTCAGATAAAACATATTCACAAGTTACCGGGCATATATAACTTCATATGCCTTGCGCGGCGAGAACGGCGAGATAGATCAAGACTACACCGCACGCCGCGTAACTGATGCGTTGCCAGGTCGGCGAGGCGTTCTTGCGCAGCAGATTGACCAGTGCGGCCGTCAGAAAACACGACAGCACCGAGGCCAGCATGAAACCGCCGAAAAACATCAGCGTCTGCGTGTGGCTGGGCGTAGCCCCGACGATGCCCGACAACGCACTGCCCAGCGCCCCCCAGTACACAATGTTCTTCGGGTTGGCCAGCGAAATGGCTGCGCCCACCGCCAGCGCATTCGTGCCGGAGCCGGCCGGTGCGCTGTCGGCTGCGGGCAAACGCCAGGCGTCGAGCAGGCTGCGCACGCCGAGCCAGGCGAGATAGAGCGCGCAGAGGAGGGTCAGCGGCACGCGCACGGCGTCATGCTGGATCAACAGCGCGATGCCGGTCAGGCCGATCACGGCCCACACCGCATCGCCGACCAGCGAACCGACCTGCACCAGCAACGCCGGGGTGAAACCGTGTTGCAAACCACGGCGCAAGGTCTCCGCCAGCACAGCGCCGGGGGACAGGCAAAACACAAAACCGAATACCAGTGCGTAAAAGAAGATCGCCAGCATCCCTATGCTCCATCAAGTGATGGCGGGCAGTGTGCTGGCGCACGCACACGTTGTCTTGGACCAGATTGTGCTGTTCAGCGTTTCGCCACACTCTGATAGCGGCCAGGCGTGAGGCCATAGGCGGCGCGGAAATGCCGGTTGAGGTGGCTCTGGTCGGCAAAACCGAGCTGATGGGCGACCTCGCCAGCCGCCATCCCATTGCGCAACAGGCCTTTGGCGCGGCGCGTGCGCAATTGCATGGCCCACTGGCGAGGGCTGAGCCCGGTCTCTTTTTGAAAGGTGCGCAGCAGGTGGAACTTGGACAACCCCAGCGCCTCGCCGAGGTGGTCCAGGGGCAGCGATTGATGCAACTGTGCGGCGAGCAATTCCTGGGCGCGGCCGATCAGGCTTTTGCCGGCTGCCGCGTTGCCGGGCAAGCGCACGCCGCTGAGGCCGACCACTTCTCCCAGCAGCACAACCAGGGCGTCTTCGTTCAGCTCGCGGACCAGAACGTCGCCGCTCGATGCGCCTTTTGCCACAACCGCCAGGCGCCGCGCCAGATCCGGCTGGAAACACAGCGATCGATCGAATTCGACATGCGCCAACCCCAGGTCGGCGGCCAATTGTTCGGCGCTGACGTACAGGCTGACAAACTGCCACGGCGCGCCTTCCGCCGCACCGCCGCCCTGAATCTGCCCGGGGTTGTACAAGGTGATGGCGCCTGGCCCGGCCACGAATTCGCGGCGGTCCAGCCACACGTTTTCTTCGCCCACCAAGTTCACGCCGATCACGCATTCGTCGTGGCTGTGGCGGGCAAAGGTCAGGCCGGAGCAGTGGACGCTGTTGATTTCGTAGTCGCCCAGCCAGGCGTGTTGCAGGGTGCTCATGGGGTCGGCTCAGTCATGGGATGGACGTGAGCATACGCCGTCAGCCAGGCTCAGATCGACCGTTGATTGACCCGTTGCGACAGTTCTTCGGCGCTTTCCCTGCGCTCCGAGTAGCGGTCGACCAAATCCGGACGATCACGCAGCAGCACGGTGAACTTCACCAGTTCCTCCATCACGTCGACAACGCGATCATAGAGCGCCGAGGGTTTCATGCGGTCCTGATCATCGAACTCCATGAACGCCTTGGGCACCGAGGATTGATTGGGGATGGTGAACATACGCATCCAACGCCCGAGTACGCGCAGTTGGTTGACCGTGTTGAAGGACTGGGAACCGCCGCACACTTGCATCACCGCCAGGGTTTTGCCCTGGGTCGGGCGGACCGCGCCCAAGGACAACGGCACCCAGTCGATTTGCGCTTTGAACACCGCCGACATCGAACCGTGTCGTTCAGGGGAACACCAGACCTGGCCTTCCGACCATTGCATCCGTTCCAACAGCTCCTGCACCTTCGGATGCTCACGCGGGGCATCATCGGGTAATGGCAAGCCGCTCGGGTCGAATGCGGCTTGGATGCTCGCCTCGTCGCCCGACATCCGAAGGGTCTGCCAACCCCCAGTGCGCCTTCAGCGCCGGGCCGAAATACACTGGGCAGGCTTCACCGGCGGCCTTGTCGCACACCGTGATCACCACATCCGGCGGGCTGGCTTCAAAGGCGTCGTTGCCCTTGCTGTACAAGCCCTGCGTGCGGATGCCTGCCGCCTGCAACGTGCTCAGGCTGCGGGGCAGCACCTGGCCCTTGGGGAAGCTGCCGGAGCTGACCGCCTCAAACCCTTCTGGCGCCAGGTGGTTGAACATCGCTTCGGACAAAATGCTCCGGCAGCTGTTGGCGGTACACATGAACAAGACTTTTATTGGCGTATGTCCTTCAGAGGCTAAGACGCAAGGCGAGGGCGGCGAGAGTGATCAGCAACACCGGCAAGGTCAGGACGATGCCCACCTTGAAGTAGTAACCCCAAGTGATGGTGATGCCTTTGCGCGCCAGGATATGCAGCCACAGCAGGGTGGCCAGGCTGCCGATGGGGGTGATTTTCGGGCCGAGGTCGCTGCCGATCACGTTGGCGTAGATCATCGCGTCCTTGACCACGCCCGCGGCATGGCTGGATTCGATGGAGAGCGCACCGATCAACACGGTCGGCAGGTTGTTCATTGCCGAAGACAACAATGCCGTCAGCACCCCGGTGCCCATCGCCGCGCCCCATACGCCGTAGGTGGCGAAGGTGTCGAGCCAGGTCGCCAGGTATGTGGTCAGCCCGGCGTTGCGCAGCCCGTAGACCACCAGGTACATGCCCAGGGAAAAGATCACGATCTGCCAGGGCGCTTCCTTGAGCACTTTGCGCGTGGAAATCTTGTGGCCTTTGGCGGCGATCACCAGCAGCAACACCGCGCACACTGCAGAGATCGCGCTGATGGGAATCCCCAACGGTTCCAGGGCAAAGCAGCCGATCAGCAGGATACCCAGCACCCACCAGCCGGCGCGAAAAGTCGCGTGGTCGTGAATGGCGCTGGCCGGGGCTGCCAGGTCGGCCGGGTCGTAGGTCTGCGGAATATCGCGGCGGAAAAACCACAACAGCACCGCCAGGGTGGCGGCGACGCTGACCAGGTTCACCGGCACCATCACCGCTGCGTATTCATTGAAGCCGATCTTGAAATAGTCCGCCGAGACAATGTTCACCAGGTTCGACACCACCAGCGGCAGGCTCGCCGTGTCGGCGATAAACCCCGCGCCCATGACGAACGCCAGGGTCGCCGCCGGAGAAAAACGCAACGCCAGCAGCATCGACATCACAATCGGCGTGAGGATCAGCGCCGCGCCGTCATTGGCAAACAGCGCCGACACCAGCGCGCCGAGCAGCACCATGTAGGCAAACAACCGCCGGCCGCGGGCACGGCCCCAACGGGCCACATGCAGCGCAGCCCAGGCAAAGAACCCGGCCTCGTCCAGCAACAGGCTGATGACGATCAGCGCGACAAAGGTGCCGGTGGCATTCCAGATGATGTGCCACACCACCGGGATGTCCGCCAGGCTGATCACGCCGCAGGCCAGTGCGAGGATCGCGCCCATGGTCGCGCTCCAGCCGACACCCAGGCCTTTGGGCTGCCAGATGACCAGGATGATGGTGAAGATAAAAATCGCAATTGCGACAAGCATGAATAAACGCTCCGGTGGCTCAACAGCAGGTGCTGGCTCGTTGTGGTCTGTCGCCCATTGCATCAAGACGCAGCGCGTCGTTTTGCAACCATGGCTGGTTGGCTTGCAGGGTGGTGTCCAGCACGTGAGTCACCCAGTCGGGCAGTGCCGGATTGATGCGGTAGTAGATCCATTGCCCTTGGCGACGATCCAGCAGCAACCCGCTGTTGCGCAGTTGCGCGAGGTGGCGGGAGATTTTCGGCTGGCTGTCGTCAAGTGCGTGGATCAGTTCGCACACGCAAAGTTCGCCTTCGCGCAGGATCAGCAAGGTCATTCGCACGCGAGTGGCATCGGCCAGGCATTTGAATAGGGTTGGAGGTGAGAAAGGCACGGACACGGTCAAGGCCTGCTCGTATAGGTATATCCGAATATACGTATTTCCATATATTTCGGTCAAGTCCTGTTTCAATTGATATGGATCAAATGTCTGGAAACACGCCACAAGTGATTGAAATTAAAATGAAACACAAATGTCCTAAAGTGCCTGCCCATAGCTGATGAAGGAATACCACGCGTGACCCGTGCCACTCGCAATCTGCGCAAGACCCTCGATTCCGTCGCGGAAAATAACGAAACCGCGGCGTTCGATCTGATGCGTGCCGTCGAAAAACTCGGCGATGAAGTGCTGCGCCAGCGCTTGCTCAATACCATCCACCGCCTCAACCAGGACGCCTATGAACTGCGCGAAGCGCGGGACTCGGTGGAACTGGTGTCGGTAAGGCTCGCCTGAGCAAGATCGTTCAAGACAACCTGCATATTGCGCTGGCATGCTTGTCGACTGTCTGTCGATGAGCGGTTCCCATGCCTACTGCTTTACCTCACTACGCCTTCGCCCGTGGCGCGATTGCTGTCATTCCGTTGTCCCTGGCGTGCGCGCCCTGGGGCTTGCTGGCGGGCTCAATGGCCATCGAAGCGCACTTTTCCCCGCTCGAAGCCCAGGGGCTTTCCGCCATCGTGTTTGCCGGTGCCGCGCAATTGGTCGCCATCGGCATGGTCAAGAGCGGCGCCAGTCTGATCTCCATCTTGCTCACGACTTTGCTGCTGACCTCACAACATCTGCTGTACGGCATGCATCTGCGCCCCACATTGTCCGTGCTCAAACCGCGCTGGCGCATGAGCCTGGGTTTCCTGATGACCGATGAGTTCTTCGCCCTGGTCAGCCAGTACGACCGCGAAACCTTCAACCGCTGGTACGCGCTGGGTGTTGGCCTGACGTTCTATATCGCCTGGAACCTGTTCACCCTCGCCGGCATTGTCCTGGGCAAGAGCATTCCGGGGCTCGAACACCTGGGCCTGGAATTCTCGATTGTCGCGACGTTTATCGCGTTGATCACGCCCGTGGTGCGCGATGTGCCCACCGTGGTGTGCGTGGCGGTGGCGCTGTTGTGCTCGGTCGGCTTGAGCTTCCTGCAGTGGGAGTCGGCCGTGGTGGTATCGGGTGTGTTGGGCATGAGTGCAGGGTATGCCTGCAAACGATTGGGAGTCGGGCAGGCATGATTTTTGTGATGATTGTTGCAATGGGTTTGATCGTATTTTTTAACCGCTACCTGTTTATCGAACCGCGCCTGCCCGTGCGGCTCACCCGTGGTGCGCGGGAGTTTCTCGGGTTCGCGGTACCGGGCATGCTCACGGCGATTTGCGGGCCGATCATTTTCTTCGCCGACCACCGGCTCAACCTGAGCCCGGCCAACCCCTACCTGCTGGCCGGGATCTGCGCGGTGGCGCTGATGGTCTGGACGCGCAATGTGCTGTTCACCGTGCTGTTGAGCATGGCGTTGTTCTACCTGTTTCGCTGGTGGTTCTAAACACATAGGCGAAAAAAAGCCCGCGGGAGAGCGGGCTGAAGGAGACTTCTAAAAGTGAGCCCGGCCATTATCGGTGGCGCGTTCTGCTGTCACAGTGAAACTAAATTCATTCGGTGGGCGGCGTCGCCTTCTTTTTCGCCTTGGCCTCGGCCGCCAGGCACTCCAGCGCGAACTGCTCGGTGTAGGTCATCTGGATCGGCGTACTTTCGCCTTTCACCGTGCGCTCGCCGTCGAGAATGTAGCGAATGCGCTTGTCCGTCACGCCAATGCGCTTGGCGATCCACGTGGGCGTCTGGCCGATGCGGCTGATCAGCTTGTCGGCATAGTCGGTGGATGGGTTGTAGCGTTCGGCATTGGGTGTCATCGGTTTTCCAGGTAGAAGCGAACTCGCAAGTAGGCGACAGGGTGACGTAATAATCCGTGAGTGTCGCCTGCTAATGGTAGAGTCGCGTTTTTTTCCAAGGAGCGATGGCATGCGGAAACTGGTAATTGGCGCATTGGTACTGGCAGCACTGGCCGGCTGCGCGGGCTCGAAAATGAACGCGGCACGCACCGGCACGCCCTACAAGACCTTGGCGTCGGACAAGGCTGCGCTGGTGGTTGCCCAATGTATCCAGTTCGGCTGGCAGGACGAGGCGGTGTTTGGTGTCGACGCCGGCGGCTTCAAGGAGCCGATCGGGGCGGGCGGTTTCACGGTGTACACCACCGGCGGCGATTACTTTGCCGACGTGCGCAGCGCAGGGGCCGGTTCCTCTGTCGATTACTACACCGCCGAAGACTCCATGGTCGCCAAGCGCCGTTTGGCCGCACTTGCGACTTGTCTGTAATCTGTTGCCGTAGTGCTTTTAGGAAATGCCCTGCGGGACAGTCGCAGGGCATTGTCCTATGATTCCCCCGCTCGCTCGACGTAATAGCTCTTTACCAGTACATGGATGTCGAGGCCGTCACGTCGGGCGAGCCTCCCAGGTCATCAGCGCGGCATATAACCCAAGTGCCAGCGCCGGGGGATCTTCAGTGACACCAGACCCAAAACCGCAGCCAGCGCCCCGCTGACCAGCAGCGCACCCAAGCCCATGCGGTGCTCGAGCAACGCCCCGATCACCGCCCCGATGAACATCCCCGTCCAGGGGACCAACTGCACGCGCCACCCGTTGCGACGCTCCCCCAGCAGCCAGCGTCCCAACCCGCGACCAAAGCGTGACAGCGCGCCGGTGACATAGGTAAGCCCCACCGGCAAGCCGTTGACCTCTTCGACCGCGGCATTGAGCATGCCCATCGCCACAATCGCCGCGAGCAAGGCGGGCAGCATATCGGCGAACGGCCACAGCGCGCCGCCGCAGAGCAGCGCCGCGATGCACAGCAGCAGGGGTAGGGCGTGACGGCCGCTCATGCGGCTGACCACGATACCCAAGGCGTTGCCGACCACGAAGGTCGCGACCAGTAACAGCAGGCGCCCGGTCAGGCCCAGGTCACCTTCGCTGATCGCTACTGCCAGGCGCGTGGTGTTGCCGCTCATGAATGAGACAAAGTCGCCACTGGCCATGAAACCAATGGCATCGGTCATGCCCGCCAGCACAGACAGGCTGGCCACCAGCATCATGCCGACACGACCCCGCCATTGCTGTTGACGGGCGAGTACGACGTTGGCGTAGGGTTTTTGGGACGAAGGCAGCATCGGGCTGGGTTCCTCGGTGAGATTATGCGGCCACTACCGTAAGGCGCTTTGATGTCTGGCGCAATGACCTCAGGCCGCTTCCAGCCTCCAGCCAGCGTCATGCCAGACCAAAGTATGAGAGGACTCGATCGCCTGTAAAAAACTCGAGGTGTGACACTCCCATTGCGTAGGTAATGTTCTTGCAGGTCGCGGGGCAGGTCGGCGGACAGCAGGTTATAAACAGATCAGGCCGGTCTGTTTGATTGACTGCAACGCAAGACGCTGCGGCCACAAGGTTTCGCGGCTACGCTAGCACCGCCACCGCCTTGATCTGCGCCCACAGCATCTGGCCGGGGTGCAGTTGCAACTGGTCGCGGGAGAAGCGTGTGATCCGTGCCAGCAACGGCGTGCCGCCGGCATCCAGGCGCACCAGCACATGGGCGCTGTTGTCCGCCGCAATCTCCTGGGTGACCGTCACCGGCAGGCGGTTGAGGATGCTGCTGTGGGCTTCGGCCTGCAAATTGAGGCTTACGTCCCGCGCCTGCACCTTGACCCGCAGGGCTTTGCCCAAGGCCAGCGGCGTATGGGCGACGCGCATCTGCAAGGCGCTGCCGGGCAGTTGCAGGGTCAGCAATTGATAGTGCGCGTCGTAAGCGCTTACCGTGCCGTTGATCACCACACCGGCGTCGTCGCCCAAGGCCAAGGGCAAATCCAGCCGCGCCAGGGTTTCACCGATGGGGCCGCTGGCCAGGGCCTGGCCGTCGCGCAGCAACACGATGTGATCGGCCAGGCGCGCCACCTCGTCCTGGGCGTGGCTGACGTAGAGCACCGGAATGTCCAGTTCGTCGTGCAGGCGTTCCAGGTACGGCAGGATTTCACCTTTGCGTTGGCTGTCGAGAGCCGCCAGCGGTTCGTCCATCAATAACAGGCGCGGGCTGGTCAGTAACGCGCGGGCGATACCGATGCGCTGGCGCTCGCCGCCGGACAAGTGCTGCGGATGCCGCTCAAGCAAGTGGCCGATGCCCAACAGTTCGGTGGCCTGGGCCATGTCGACGCGACGTTGCGCAGGCGGGATGCGCTTGAGGCCGAATTCCAGATTGGCGCGTACCGACAGATGGGGGAACAGGCTCGCTTCCTGGAACACATAGCCCAGCGCACGTTTATGCGGCGGTACGAACAGACCGTTGCGGCTGTCTTGCCAGACTTCGTCGTTGACCTGGACAAAGCCGTCCTCGGCACGTTCCAGCCCGGCAATGCAGCGCAGGCAGGTGGTCTTGCCGGAGCCGGAATGCCCATACAGCGCGGTGACGCCGCGACCGGGCAGTTGCAGGTCCACTTTCAGGGCAAAGGCGGAATACGTGAGGTGCAGGCGTACATCGATCATCGGCATCAGCTCCAGCCCATCTTGGTTTTACGGCTGGAGTAGAGCGCCAGCAACACGAGGAACGCGAACACCACCATGGCGCCGGCCAGCCAGTGCGCCTGGGCGTATTCCATGGCTTCGACGTGGTCGTAGATCTGCACCGAGACGACCCGGGTCTTGTCCGGGATATTGCCGCCGATCATCAGCACCACCCCGAACTCGCCGACGGTATGCGCAAAGCCGAGAATCGACGCGGTGATAAACCCCGGGCGGGCCAGGGGCAGGATCACGCTGAAGAACGTGTCCAAGGGGTTGGCGCGCAAGGTCGCGGCCACTTCCAAGGGGCGTGTGCCGATGGCGGAGAAGGCGTTTTGCAACGGCTGCACCACGAACGGCATGGAATAGATCACCGAGCCGATCACCAGCCCGGCGAAACTGAAGGTCAGGGTGCCCAGGCCCAGCCATTGGGTGAACTGGCCGAAGTAACCGTGCGGCCCCATCGTCAGCAGCAGGTAGAAACCGATGACCGTGGGCGGCAGCACCAGCGGCAGGGCGACCACCGCGCCGATAGGCCCCCGCCACCAGGAGCGCGTGCGCGACAGCCACAGGGCAATCGGAGTGCCGATGACCAGCAGGATCACCGTGGTCAGTGACGCCAGTTTGATGGTCAACCAGATCGCGGAAAAATCGGCACTCGATAGCGGCATTTAGAGCTCGTAACCGTAGGACTTGATAACGGCAGCGGCTTTCGGCCCTTTCAGGTACTCGACCAGCGCCTTGGCTGCGGCGCTGTCTTTGCCCTTGTTGAGGATCACCGCATCCTGTTTGATCGGGTCATGCATGGACGCCGGGACGATCCACGCCGAACCGCTGGTGACTTTGCCGTCTTTGTAGATCTGCGACAAGGCCACAAACCCCAACTCGGCATTGCCGGTGGAGACAAACTGATAGGCCTGGGTGATGTTCTGGCCCTCGACGAGCTTGTCCTTGAGCTTCTCGGTCAAGCCTTCCTTGGCCAGCACTTGGGTGGCGGCCAGCCCGTAGGGCGCGGCTTTCGGGTTGGCGATGGACAGGTGCTTGAACGCGTTCTGCTTGAGCACATCGCCCTTGGCATCGACATAACCTTCCTTCGCCGACCACAGCGCCAGGGTGCCGACCGCGTAGGTAAAGCGCGAACCCTTGACGGTATCGCCTTCGGTTTCGAGTTTTTGCGGGGTGGTGTCGTCGGCGCTGAGGAACACTTCGAACGGCGCGCCGTTCTTGATCTGGGTATAGAACTGCCCGGTGGCACCGTAGGCGGCGATCAGCTTGTGACCGGTGTCCTTCTCGAAATCGGCGGCAATCGCCTGGATCGGTGCGGTGAAGTTGGCGGCGACGGCCACCTGGACTTCATCGGCGTGGACCGCAGCGGCGGTGACTAGCGCAATGACGGCCGCCAGGCCGGGGCGAATCAAGCGTGGGAGGCTGAAGGTCATGGATAGCTCCGTAAGAGAAGGAAAAAAGCCAATATTGAGCGCTGCCGGACCAGGGGGGGCGGTCAAGCGGTGTATGTATAGGTATATAGCGAAAAAATGGCAAGGGGAATCCGCCGGCCCCGCGCTGACATTTCCCGGCGGCAACGGCCCGCCTCCTGACAGCCAATGCATGGGAACCCGTTGATAGTGCAGCTCCTTTAGCAGGCAAAGGAGCAAGGGCCATGCAAAGGGAATATGCCTATATCAACGTCGGCGCCCCGAACAACCTTACCAGCGAGGCCGCCGTGAAAGCCTGGCTGGACCGCGTACTCAGCGCTTCGGCACTGGAACCGCAGGCCAAGGCGCTGATCACCACGCAATCGTTGATACCGGTGGAGTTTTCGATCCTGGAGGAGGGGGCCGAGCCGGGAAGTCCTGCGTTGATTGTCGAGCGCCAGGAAATGCCCCTGTGGAAAATCCTCGACAAGCGCTTTACCTGGCGCGCGAGTGTCGGAAAAAACCAATCGACTGACAGCGTGCAGGTCAACGTTCTGTTTCCCAAGTTTTACGGGGCATTGGCCCAACGCTTGACGGCCCATCGATACTTTCTCGACAGCCTGCGAGTGTCAGGCCAGGTCCAGAGTGTCGAGTGGGAAGAGCGTGGCCTAGCGATCGCGACACGGCCTTTGCTCAAGACCGAGGTGGTGCTGTTCTCCGTGTGGGGGGCCAGTAAGCGCCTGCTTGCGGATATCTGGTTTGATCTCCCGCTGATTTCCCTGGGGGCCGGGCAATGGCCCAGGGCGATTGGCACCGGTTGGCCGGGGATGCGTATTGGCGCACGCAGCGGCGATCTCATTCGTTATTCCGATGAGCCCGGCAAAAACACGCTGTGGGTCAAGCCGTTCAACGAGGCGGTGCTCGACGCCGATTTCAGCATTTTCCCGCGCTGGACGCCCCGTGCCGTCCTCCTGGCCGACCAAGCGCTGAAGGCCGACGAAGTGATCGAGGTGACCCTGAGCGCAATGCCTTATCAGGCCGATGAGGAGCGCTACATCATAGAAGTTCCGGCCTCGCGCCGCGCCGCTGCGGATTGGCACTACTACCTCAGCGTCTACATGAGTTACCGCTGCCCCTGGGTAAACTGCGGCGTCTTGCAGGAAGACGGCGGCATCCGGCTGCAGAGCGAGCGGCTCAATCAATGGTTCGTGCGCTGCGATGCCGCGCGGCTGTTTATAGCGGTCAGCATTCAGCCCCGCGAACGTACCGGCTGGAAGGTCCCCACCGCGCCCCCGACGCCCGAGGCAACCACGACCCAGGCCTGGCAAAAATGGGATGGGCTGAGAGAGAGCGTGGGCAATAACAAGATCGCCAAAGACTATATCGAATCGTTGATCGATCGCTGCCTGAAGAAGTCCGGTCTGTCTCAAGACACCCAGCAATTGTTCAAAAAAGAACGCCAATTCAAGTTCAAATACCTGATAGGCCACCCCACATATTCTCCTGGCGTGAGTGCATTCGTGCCGCCACGCTACAAGTACTTTTCCTTTGAACAAGTGCTGTTGGGTGAGCCGCAACGGCGTGCGTACTTCCAGGAAAAACTCAGTGCCGTGGATGTGCAGGGGCAAGCCTTGCCGGCGTCGCAAGTCGCGACATTGACCGGGATGCGCGACGTGTTGCTGGCTGACTTCCTGGCGGATATCGATGCGCTGGCCGCCAGCGACGACTACCAGAAACTGTTCGGCGAAACCTGTGACGCCCTCGCCAGGGTGCGGGTCGCACGCTATCTCGCGCAAGTCGATGCAGCCGACGAAGACTTGCGAGGGTGTGCGTTCCGCTACTTGAAAGGCGAGTTGAAACCGCGACTGCTGCTATTCAACGAAGCGGTGGTGCCCAATGCGATTGTGCTCAAATTCAACTCACAGAAGGCATTGCTGATATCCCTCAACTTCACCGAACTCAAGTGGGCGGTCTGGGCACCAAGCACCACCGCCGGGCAACCCTCGGAGGTGTTGATGCGATTTGTCGCGGAACATTCCCCTTTCCCGCAGAAAATGAACCTGGTGCCTCAGGATTTTTTCCCGCAAAAAAAACGCTATGGCTACCATTACCGGCGTTTCGCCCCGGAGCCGGTGTCCTTTCGTGATACCCAGCACATCAACGCGCAATTGCAGTTGGCGGCCATCGCGGATATCAAGGGGCAGGTCGACTACGCAGTGTTTTCGTCCGACGAAGAGCGGCGCCGGGTAAAACTGGCGATGTTCAAAAGTGTCGCCCGTGCGGTGTCCGGCCTGGTGACGGCGGCCGTCGGGCCTCTGAGCGGGTTGGGCGCGCTGCTGCTTTCCGGCATGGCGCGCTTCATCGCCAATGTCGGTGATGTCGGCCTTACGTATGCGTTGGCGCAAAATACCGATCGGCCCGAGGACTACGCCCACTACATCCATGAGTGCAAGCTGGGGGTGCTATTGGCGATGGTTGACCTGGGGGCCGATCTGCCCAGCGCCAATGCCAAGTTGCGCATATTGCTCAAGCAGTCGACGCTCGGCGGTCGGACCGTGGCGCCGATTCTGAATGCGCCCATAGACTACGACGCCCCGATAAAGTTGAAACAGACCAGTGAGTCCGAGACTTTTGTCTCCACGCCATTCTGGTTGATCGACCTGCGCCAGCGCATGGAAAAATCCTTCGACGACCGGGGCAAAGGCGCCGAACTCAAAGGTTACCTCCAGGCAACCGCCACCTGTGGGTATGCCGAGGCGAAAAGCTGTTCCGACTTTTTGCGCAGTCAGCGCTGGGAGACACAGGCCGTCGGCGTGCTGATTTTCTCCGAACTCGGCGATCAGCGCCCGCAAACGCATTTTGCGTTGTCGATTCGGGATGCGACGGACACCGCGATGGTCGATTTCAGCCTGGGCGACCTCAATGCCTCAATGAACGGTCGCGGCTATTTCGGTACGTTGAAAGGCTGGGAGGACTGCGTGCGCGGGTTGCCGGCCTTGGAGGGCGCGTTGGTGATTTACAAGTTTTATCCGGACTTTGCCAACGCAAGCCTGGAGGTTGACGGGGCGTTTGCGCTGGGCATCAGTTGGAGCCCCTTCGTCAATGGCGGCGATTACAGCGTGCTGTCGTTTCCCCTGGATTTCGTCTGCGGGGTTCGCGAGCAGTTGGAGCGTGTCTGGGCCCAGGTCTTTCACCAGTTGCCGATCAATGCATCGCTATCGCTCAATGAGCCGGCGACCTTCAATCAGTCTGAACTGCTGGCGCAAGTCAGCAACCTCAGCGGCCTGGTCGACGAGGCGGAAGGGCTATTGCGGCGCACCATTGGCGTGCAGGCGATCGGTGAGTTGCGGGCCTTGATGCTGGGCTTCCTTCAGGCATGGCGTAACGAACCATGGGGCGGCTATCGAGAACTGATGGAGGGCGTGATGGCTGAGGAGGCAGACTTGGTCAACCAGGCATTGATCCACCTCGAAGCCCTGCAGGCCGGTTTGCCAAGCACGCTCGCGAGCGCGCAAAACGCGCTGGTCGATTGTGTCGACTGGGTCGCGGTGCGGGCCGGAATCGACGACGATGCGTGGCGACTGTTATTTAAACAGCAACTGGAACTTCATGTGTCAGGCGAGCAGGCGACGGTGGATTTATACACCGCCGCTGAACTGGACGCGCTGTATGAACAGCTCGCCCGGGGCCAGCAGCGCGAGTGTCATCACCAGCGCAGCTCCGGTTATGAGCGACTGACCATGACCAGTAGCCGCGCGTTGCTGGGGATAGGGTTGGGATTGATCCGCAAGATGGCCCAGGAGCGCCAGGCCGAATGCTGTTTCGCGCTGATCATGGCGAGCCAGCCCTACGACGACAGCAACGAACACTTTGCCCGAGTCGTATATGGCATCTGTGCGTTGCGCCAACAGCGGTTTACCGTGTTGACGCCGCTGCACGAACGTCGGCTCAGCGGCCTTCCTCCCGCAGAGCCGATACTGACCTGACGTGCGTTACCGAGACAGCCGGCTCAAGGCTTGTTCTGCCAGCCAGGTGGTCAGCTCGCGGGTTGCGAACGGATGCCGCAGGCCCACCGCCTGGCCCGCCCACAGGTTGCTGAAGCCGGCTTCATCCTTGGCCTTGAGTGGCAGCAACGCACCGCCGGCCCTGGGGAAGGCCGGGGCCAGCGGGTTGATCGCGCCGAGTTCTCGCATCACCCGGTTGACGATGCCGCGCGCCGGTCGGCCGGTGAACAGGTTGGTCAGCGCGGTTTCGCTGGCCTGGGCGTGGCGCAATGCATGGTGGTGCGAGGGGCTGACCGTGGCTTCGGGGGTCAACAGGTAGGCGGTACCGATCTGCACCGCCGAAGCACCCAAGGCAAAGGCGGCCGCGATGCCGCGCGCGTCAGCGATACCGCCGGCGGCGATCACCGGCACGCTCACGGCGTCGACGATCTGCGGCACCAGCGCCATCAAGCCGATCTGGCTGTTGAGGTCGTCGCTCAGAAAAATGCCGCGGTGGCCGCCGGCTTCAAGGCCCATGGCGATGATCGCATCGCAGCCATGCTGTTCCAGCCAAATCGCTTCTTCGACGGTTGTGGCCGATGAAAGTACCTTGGCGCCGGTCGCTTTGACGCGGTCGAGCAGGGATTTTTCCGGCAAACCGAAATGGAAACTGACCACCTCGGGACGGAACGCTTCCACCACTTCACAAGCCGCTTCGTTGAACGGCGCACGGTTGGTCACCGGCGTCGGTGCATCAAAGTCGGCGCCCAGTTCGCGGTAGTAGGGTTGCAGCAGGTCTTTCCAGCGTCGATCACGGGCGTCGTCCGCCTCGGGCGGTTGATGGCAGAAGAAGTTGACGTTGATCGGCCGCGTGCCGGCCTGGCGGATAGTGCTCAACGCAGCGCGCAATTGCTCGATACTCAGTGCCGCCGCCGGCATCGAACCGAGCGCGCCGGCCTCGCTGGCGGCGATGACCATTTGCGCGGTGGTCGCACCGGCCATGGGCGCCTGGATAATCGGTACGTCGATGCCCAGCAGATCGAGAATGCGCGTGTCTGGCCAGGTGCTCATGGGATGCGTCTCCAGCGTTGGTAAGAGTTTTCGCTGTTTTAGCAGGGCCCTTGGCGTCCGGCCAGTCTGTTTTATTCACTGGACGCAGCCTGGGTTTCGTGTTGTGGCGCGTGCTGTTTTAGCGGTCGCGCTCGCGTTCCAGCAACTGGCGCTTGCGCTCCACCCCCCATCGGTAGCCCGACAACTCGCCATTACTGCGCACCACGCGGTGGCAGGGAATCGCTACTGCGAGGCGATTGGCGCCACAGGCCTGGGCCACGGCCCGAAAGGCGGTGGGCGCGCCAATTCGTTCGGCGATCTGCGCGTAGCTGGCGGTGCTGCCCACCGGGATGTCGCGCAAGGCTTGCCACACCCGTTCCTGAAAGGCCGTGCCGCGCAGATCCAAGGGTAAGTCCAGGCCCAGGGCCGGGGCTTCTATAAACCCCACCACCTGGGCGACCAACTGTTCGAAGGCCGGGTCGGCGCCCAGCAGGTCGGCGTTGGGGAATTGGTCCTGCAGGTCGCGCACCAGCGTGTCCGGCTCGTCGCCCAGCAGGATCGCGCACACGCCGCGATGACTTTGCGCCACCAGAATCGCGCCGAGGGAACATTGGCCGACGGCAAAATGGATGTGAGTATTCGTGCCGCCGGCTTTGTAATCGCTTGGCTTCATGCCAAGCAGTTGGTCCGCCGATTCATAGAAGCGGCTGTTGGAATTGAAGCCGGCGTCATACAGCGCGTCGGTGACGGTGTTGCGACCTTTGAGCCCCTTGCGCACTTTGCGTGAGCGCTGGGCGCTGGCATAGCCCTTGGGGGTGAGGCCGGTGACTGACTTGAACACGCGATGGAAATGGAACGGGCTCAGCCCGGCTTGCTGAGCCAGTTGGTCGAGGCTGGGCGGGGTTTCGGCGTGTTCGATCTGCCGACAAGCGTTGGCCACCAGCTCCGCATGGCGTGCCGCGCGTTGCGTCTGGTCACCGGTCGCACGTTTGCTTGGGCGATAGCCTGCCGCCTCGGCCTGTTGAGGTGTCTCAAAGAATTCGACGTTTTCCGGGCGCGGCAAGCGCGAGGCACTGCTGGGGCGGCAATACACACCGGTGGTTTTTACCCCATAGACAAACAGCGCGTCGGCCTGAGGATCACGGGCGAGGATCGCTGCCCAGCGCGGGTCATGTTCGTTATTCATTGCCTGCTCTCATGACGGGTCACGGCCAGATTAGTCGTGTCGCGGCGGCCTGGCACTCTGAAGCTTGCGGTCAAATCAGCCGGCGGTGCGAAAGGTCAGGTTGATGCGTTGCGGGCCCATGACCGGATGCGTGCCGTCCTTGACCGGCATGACTCCGTGGAAGCGCAGACGATCGACCCCGCCCCACACCACCACATCGCCATGGAACAACGAGATTTTTTGCGGCTTGTCGCTGCGTGCATGGCCGCCGAACAGGAAGATCGCCGGCAGCCCCAGCGACACGGAAACCACCGGCGCGGTATAGCAGCGTTCGTTCTTGTCCTGGTGCAACGACATCTTCGCCCCCGGCACATAACGGTTGATCAGGCAGGCATCGGGCACAAAATCGCTGAACCCGGCGTCGGCCGCCGCGTGTGCCGCCAGTTGGCGCAACGTTTCGGGCATGGCTGGCCAGGGGTGGCCACTGCGCGGGTCAAGCGCGGTGTAGCGGTAGCCGCTGGGATCGGTGGTCCAACCCAGTTCTCCGCAACTGCTCAGCGCGGCCGACATGGTGAAACCACCAGGCGTAACCATTTGCCGAAACGGCGACTGAGCCAGCACGCAGCGCAACGCTGGCAGAAGATGCTCAATCCAGGGCAGGGCATAGCCCCTCAGAACGTGGGACTGTTCGCCAATCTGCTCACGCCCTGCGGGTTGTTGCAGGGCGTCGTCGGCGAACAGGTCGACGGTCGGGCCGGGCATGGGCTTACAGCGCCTTGCTCACGTTGATGTCAGTGATTTCATCGCTGGCGTCGTGAATCTTCGCCAGTACTAGCTTGGCTTCTTCGACGCTGTTGCTGTGCAGTTGGGCAAACTCAAAGCGGCGTTCGCCGTTGAGTTTGTACTTGATGACGTATTTGGTCGTGGTCACAGCTTTTTTCCTGTCGAGTGTTCGGATCAGCTCAATTTGCTGTTGGTGCGACGAACGATGCGGATCTTGTGGGACAGCGCAGGTTTGCGGGTAACGCTGATGGCGCGGCGCGTCACAACGTCCAGGGTGATGTTCCAGAAACCGGTGCTCGGCGCGGTGATTTTCGCCGGGAACTTGTCGAACGCGCCGCCGTGGTAGGTGTGACGGCCGCCATTCTTGAAGCTGCGAAAATTCGCATCGCTCATCAGACGAATATTACAAGTCTGTGAGCATTCGATGACGACAATATCTCCCTCGTTGAGGTGCTCACGCTGGTGGATGAATTTCATGGGCGGGTGTCTCCAGAAGGGCTTTTTCTGAAAAATCAGAACGATACGTAGGTTAAGATAGAGTTTATCAGCCCCAGCGCGTTTATTATCGGGCCGTCGTCGACGACTTCGACAATTTAAAACAGTTATTTACCGAGTTATCAGGGATAAATCCTACGTTGGCGGGAGAAAATTACCATCCCCGCTGTCCTAGGGTCTTTATCGGAGGTTTTATATGAAGTGGAGTGTGTTGGTTCTGGCCTTGGCGATTGGTGGGTGTGCTTCGGTTGCAGATATCAAGCAGACCCCCCCGACCTTGGCGGTCATTTCAGGGAAAAAACCGCAGGAATATGCAGCCTGTGTGGTACGCAAATTGTCGACTACCCGCCGGCCGCCGCAGATCGAGCCGCATAAAGACGGCGTGCAGGTGATTGTGCCGCAGAAATTCTCCGCTGACCCGTCGGCTATTTTCGAGATTGACGAGCGCTCCAGTGGCAGCAGCATCAAGCTCTACGAGAGCATGTCCAATGTGCCGATCCGCCCGGGCGATGTGAAGAAGGCCGGGGAGGACTGCATTTCCGGCTGAGGCCGCGCGTTTACACGGTCCGTTTGAATCCGATAAAGAAGCCTGACCTGCCGTTGCAGTGTCGGGCTTTTTTTGGTGGTTGCGTTTTCGCAGTTGTCGCGGCGGGAAGGTTCTCCTACCATTTGTAGGCTTATGACATAAACGCCTAAATATATAACTATAAAAAATGGAGCCGTGATGATGTCTCTGGAACGAGTACTGATAGGCAGTGCGCTGATGTTGCTGCTGGGCAATGCCCACGCGCTGGATGGGAAGAAGATATTCACCGAGGGTGGCTCGCAGCCGGGCGCCATGCCCTGCGTAGCCTGCCATGGCGCCGATGGCGCGGGGCTCGCCGCCGCGGGCTTCCCCAGGTTGGCGGGGTTGCAGGCCCTGTATGTGCGTAAACAGTTGGAAGACTTCAAGCGCGGCACGCGTGCCAACCCGGTGATGCAACCCTTGGCGAATGCCCTCACTGACGCTGAGATCGACGCTGTCAGCCAGGCGCTGGCGGCGATGCCAGGCGTCGTCCCGCAACCGATCCATCGCAGCGAGATGCCTATCGGTGCTGCGCAAAAGCTCGCCCAGCAAGGCGCGTGGGAACGGCAGATTCCGGCATGTGCAAGTTGCCATGGTCCTGCCGGTACGGGTGTCGGCGACACGTTCCCGCCTCTTGCCGGTCAGCCGGCCACCTACCTGGCAGCACAGTTGACGGCCTGGCAAAACGGCACCCGTCACAACGACCCGAATGATCTGATGGGCCACATCGCAAAATCCCTGACGCCGGATGAAATACAGGGCGTGGCCCAGTATTTCGCCTCACTGAAACTGGAGGCCAAGCCATGAGCCCGTTTGTTTTAGTTCTAGGACTGTTGGGTCTGCCGTCTGCCCACGCCGCTACGATCGCCATGGAAGACCAGTCGCAGTTGCAACCTTCTGCCGGCCATGCGGCTGTCAGTCAATTCCAGCCGCCCCAAGAGAGCGAGCTGCCTGACAATGCCTACGGCAAGCTGGTCAAGGAGGGCTACGCGTTGTTCGTGGATACCAAACGCCTGGCGCCGACATTCGTCGGTAACGGGCTCAACTGCAGCAACTGCCACCTGGATCAGGGCCGCCTGGCCAACTCGGCGCCGCTGTGGGGCGCCTACCCGATGTATCCGGCCTATCGAAAGAAGAACGACAAGGTCAACACCTTTGCCGAGCGGTTGCAGGGGTGTTTCCAATTCAGCATGAACGGCGGTACGCCGCCGACCGCTGATAGTCGCGAAATTACCGCGCTCTCGGTGTACGCCTACTGGCTGGCCAGCAAAGCACCGTTGGGCGTGGAGTTACCAGGCCGTGGGTATCCCGACGTGGCCCAACCGGCCAAAGGTTATGACCTGTCCGGGGGCGCGCAGGTTTACAAAGGGCAATGCGCCGTCTGCCATGGCCCCGAAGGGCAGGGCCAGAAGGTCGGTGACAGTTACGTGATGCCACCGTTGTGGGGTAAGGACTCCTACAATTGGGGCGCCGGCATGCACCGCATCAATACTGCGGCGTCCTTCATCAAGCACAACATGCCCCTGGGCAAGGGTGGCAGCCTGAGCGACCAGCAAGCCTGGGACGTGGCGGCCTACGTCAACAGCCACGAGCGACCGCAGGACCCGCGCTTGGTTGACGGTTCCGTGGAGAAAACCCGGGTCAAATTCCACGCCAACGATGGGGTCAATCTCTACGGCCAAACCGTAGAAGGCGTGTTGATTGGGCAGGGCATCCGTTAGACTCACGCCCAATCAACGCAAAAATGCCGCGCAAACCCTCGGTTTGTGCGGCATGTGTCTTTTTTGGGAAGTCTTTCATGAAGCGTGAACACGTCAGGGCTCGCCAGGCCGAAGGTCAGATATCGGCCACTCACATCATCCAGAACCCGGCTGACCTCGGGGAATGGATCGTATTCTTCAAGAAAAGCGGCGGTCGCAGTTTTTTCCTGGTGGACGATCAGGATGAAGTCGAATCTTTCTCGCGCCTGGATGAGCTGGTGGAGACCGTCCGTGGCCTGGGTATCAAGTTTGCCGATATCCAGCTGTAGACGTAACGCTTACTTGCAGACCACCACCACACTGCGGCTTTTGAAGTTGCCCACGTCCTGGCCCAGGGTCTTTTCACTTTCCTTGAGCGAAGGCGTGCCTTCGGTACCGACGATACGGTAGCCGGTGCCCGCACAAGAGGCGTCGGCCTTTTCGTAGCAACTGGCCCAGGAATTGGCTTCGCCCGAGCAGTCGATGGTCAGGCCTTGTTCGCCGTTTTTCAGGTAGACATCAGACGTGGTCGTGCAGCCGGCGAGCGCCAATACTGCAGTGAGTGCCAGAATCTTGTTCATGTGTGTTCATCATCGAGGGTGTTGGAGGGTGCGCTGACACTGTCGTGGGGCGTTTCGACGAGACTATAGCGAACTGCCATCTACGTATAGACATGTCTCGTCCTGAAAGTCAGGTGTAAGCCTATTCCAGGGTTATACAAAAGATACAAAAAAGCCCCGTTCACCGGGGCTTTTTTACGCAGCTTCCAAGGCTTACTTGCCCTTCGGTCGCTTGCTCGATGCGTGGCCCGCTTCATCCACAAACACTTCTGCAACCGCAGTTGCCTGGCTCTCGGTCGCGAATGCGCCAGCGACGCTGTCGCCGTGGAAGTTGATCAGGTGCCAACCGTCCGCTCGCTTAGTGATCAGGTAGCCGTTCACGCCTTTGGGTTCTGACATCTATTAACAATCTCGTAGTCTGGTTCAAGGGCGTAATGATAGCGCCAATTGTCGCGCCACCGCCCAAGTTATTCCAGGTCAATGTTTGCGGCGCCGAAGCGTGCTAAAAGGGTTGCAGCCCTTTTCAAGCCACAGGGCTACGCTGTTTTTGTCGGGGTATTGGTGAAGCTCTTTGTAGGATTAGCGGAACTTACGCCGACATTTTTTCTCTATGATGACATCGCAACGCCAGCAGGACCCATTGTAAGGTGACTGCGGCCTGATTAGACTGCGCCGAATTCCGTACGCACAGCCCTTTGTAAGGACCCATATGATCAAGAAATGCTTGTTCCCAGCAGCCGGTTACGGCACTCGCTTCTTGCCAGCGACCAAGGCCATGCCCAAAGAGATGCTGCCGGTGGTGAACAAGCCACTGATCCAGTACGGCGTCGAAGAGGCACTGGATGCCGGTTTGAATGAAATCTCTATCGTTACCGGCCGTGGTAAGCGCGCGCTGGAAGACCACTTCGACATCAGCTACGAGCTGGAAAACCAGATCAAAGGCACCGACAAGGAAAAATACCTGGTCGGTATCCGTAAGCTGCTCGACGAGTGCTCGTTCTCCTACACCCGTCAAACCCAGATGAAAGGCCTCGGCCACGCCATCCTGACCGGCCGTCCGCTGATCGGTGACGAACCGTTCGCCGTGGTACTGGCCGACGACCTGTGTGTGAACCTGGAAGGCGACGGCGTACTGACCCAGATGGTCAAGCTGTACCAGAAGTACCGTTGCACCATCGTCGCGGTTCAAGAGGTCGATCCTCAAGAAACCAACAAGTACGGCGTGATCGCCGGTGACGACATCGGCGATGGCCTGATCCGCGTGCGCGACATGGTCGAGAAGCCAGCGCCTGAAGATGCTCCGTCGAACCTGGCGATCATCGGTCGTTACATCCTGACCCCGGACATCTTCAAGCTGATCGAAGAAACCGAGCCGGGCAAGGGTGGCGAGATCCAGATTACCGACGCCCTGTTGAAGCAGGCCAAAGACGGTTGCGTGATCGCGTACAAGTTCAAGGGTCGTCGTTTTGACTGCGGTGGCGCCGAAGGCTACATCGAAGCGACCAACTTCTGCTACGAGCACTTCTACAAGACTGGCAAGGCTTACTGATTCACGGTTGCCCGCCTGTTGTAAGAGAAAGCCACCTTCGGGTGGCTTTTTCGTTTTTCACCCCCAACTAAGTCGGTATGCTGATTGCCTGCCGAGGAGAGTGAAATGGCCTACGATTTTGACCTGTATGTAATTGGCGCCGGTTCCGGCGGTGTTCGTGCTGCGCGCTTTGCCGCCGGTTTTGGCGCCAAGGTGGCCGTGGCGGAAAGCCGCTACCTGGGTGGCACGTGTGTGAACGTCGGCTGCGTGCCGAAGAAACTGCTGGTCTACGGCGCGCATTTTGCCGAAGACTTCGAGCAGGCCAGCGGTTTCGGCTGGTCCCTGGGGGAGGCGAACTTTGACTGGGCGACCCTGATCGCCAACAAGGACCGCGAGATCAACCGCCTCAACGGCATCTATCGCAACCTGCTGGTCAACAGCGGCGTGACCCTGCATGAAGGGCATGCGCGACTGGTCGAACCGCATCAGGTGGAAATCAATGGCGAGCGCTTCACGGCCAGGCACATCCTGATCGCGACCGGCGGCTGGCCGCAGATCCCGCAGATACCGGGGCATGAGCACGCGATCGGTTCCAATGAAGCGTTCTTCCTCAAAACGCTGCCCAAGCGCGTGCTGGTGGTTGGCGGTGGCTATATCGCCGTTGAGTTCGCCGGAATTTTCCATGGTTTGGGTGCGCAGACGTCTTTGCTGTATCGCGGCGACTTGTTCCTGCGCGGTTTTGACGGTGCGGTGCGCAAGCATCTGCAGGAAGAATTGACCAAGCGTGGCCTGGATCTGCAGTTCAATGCCGATATCGAACGGATCGACAAGCAAGCCGACGGCAGCCTCAAGGCCACCCTCAAAGACGGGCGCGTGCTGGAAACAGACTGCGTGTTCTACGCCACCGGCCGTCGGCCGATGCTGGATAACCTGGGCCTGGAAAACACCGGGGTCAAACTGGATAAGCGCGGTTTTGTCGAAGTGGATGACCTGTACCAGACCGCCGAATCGTCGATCCTGGCGATTGGCGATGTGATCGGTCGCGTGCAGTTGACCCCAGTGGCCCTGGCCGAAGGCATGGCCGTGGCGCGTCGCTTGTTCAAGCCGGAGCAGTATCGCCCGGTGGACTACGCGATGATCCCGACGGCCGTGTTCAGCCTGCCGAACATCGGTACGGTCGGTCTGAGCGAGGAAGATGCGAAGGGCAAAGGCTATAAGGTGAAGGTTTTCGAAAGCCGTTTCCGGCCGATGAAGCTGACATTGACCGGCTGCCAGGAAAAAAACCTGATGAAACTGGTGGTCGACGCCGACACCGACAGGGTCCTGGGTTGCCATATGGTCGGCCCGGACGCCGGGGAAATCGTGCAGGGCTTGGCGATCGCGCTCAAGGCGGGCGCGACCAAGCAGCATTTTGATGAAACCATTGGCGTACACCCGACGGCGGCCGAAGAGTTCGTCACCATGCGAACGCCCGTGGCCGACTGATCAGGTGCTGGGCGTTGCCTCGGCGGTCGCTGCAACGGCGGCTGTCAGACGCAACGCCTCGATGCTGGCCTGAGCCTTGATCAGGTCCAGCTCCAGCGCCTTGTTGGCCTGCTGGAATTCGCTCAGCGCGGCTTGGCGTGACTGACTGTCTTGCACCGCGACCCGCAGGCGTTCCTGGAGCAGGGTGCGTTCGCTGTCGATCTGCTTCAACTGTTCGCTCAGGTGGAGTTGTTGCGCCTGGTCCTTGCGCACTTGCTCCTGCAGTGTCGCCAACTCCTTCACCGTCACCCGATGTTCGATCAGCAGGCGCTCGTTGTCGCGGTGCAACTGGGTGATCTCGTCCTGGCGCACCATGGCGCTCTGCTGGGCCTGGCGCAGTTCCGCCTGGACCTGTTGCACCTGGCCTTCGTGGCGTCGTTGCTCCTGTTCGCGCTGTTCTTTGATGGCGTTGCGGTAATGCTCCAGCGCATCCCGGGCGTGCAGGTGTTTGTCTTCCAGCGAGCGAATCTGTTCGTCCTTGTCGCTGATGCGCAGCTCGTAGTCACTGCATGCCTGGCTCAACCCGGCGTTACGGGTTTGTTCGGTCTGCAGGCTGGTGCTGGTGGTTTGCAGGGCTGCGCTTTCTTCGGCAAGGGCCGCGGCCTGGATATCGAATTGCTGTTGCAGTTGGTTGTGGGCTGCTTGCAGCGTTTCGAGCTGGGCGAGCAGGGCGGTTTTCTGCTGCTCGAATTGCGCCAGGGCCAAGTCGATGGGCTCTTGGGCTTTCTCTTTCAGGCGCTGGGCAAGCCGTGCCACCAATTCGCCGAGTTCATCGTCGATGGGCGCTTCGGTGATGGTCTGCCGCGTTTCGCTCTCGTCCAGTTCCTTCAAGTAGCGATGAATCGTGGTTTTCGAGCCGGTATTACCCATTTCGATGCGTACCGCATCGATGCTGGGGTTTTCGCCGCGGGCGAGGATCGCCAGGCGTGCCGTTTGAACGACTGCTTTGTTTATGCCGCCACGAGCCATGGGGTCTCCGTCGATTTAGTACTGTGGTACATGGTATGTATTTACATATCATATCATGAATAAAACGAGTTAAAAATCATGATCTAACAGATGGGATATTGGCGTATTATCCCGTGTCATCGCGGTTTTCACCGTGAGTGCGCCCTATCAGCAGTACGAAAAGGCTTTCATGAGCGATCTGGATCGTTACCTCAACGCCGCTACCCGCGATAACACGCGCCGCAGCTATCGCGCAGCCATCGAGCACTTCGAGGTGAGTTGGGGCGGATTCCTGCCCGCCACCAGTGACAGCGTGGCGCGCTACCTCGTGGCCCATGCCGGGGTGTTGGCGGTGAATACCTTGAAGTTGCGCCTTTCGGCATTGGCGCAATGGCATACGAGCCAGGGTTTTCCCGACCCGACCAAGGCGCCGGTCGTGCGCCAGGTGCTCAAGGGAATTCGCGCCGTACACCCGGCGCGGGAGAAGCAGGCGCAGCCGTTGCAGCTCAAGCATCTGGAACAGGTGGTTGCATGCCTGGATGGGGAGGCGCGCGCAGCGAGCGAAGCCCAGGACCCCGCCCGGCTGTTGCGCGCCAAACGCGACAGCGCATTGATCCTGCTCGGCTTCTGGCGCGGCTTTCGCAGTGATGAGTTGTGCCGATTGAGCATCGAGCACGTTCAGGCCGTGCCCGGGGCCGGCATCAGCCTGTACCTGCCACGCAGCAAAAGCGACCGCGACAACCTCGGCAAGACCTACCAAACCCCGGCATTGCTGCGGCTGTGCCCGGTGCAGGCCTACAGTGAATGGCTCAGCGCTTCGGCGCTGGTCCGCGGCCCGGTGTTTCGCGGGATTGACCGCTGGGGCAACCTGGGCGAGGCGGGGTTGCACCCCAACAGCGTGATCCCGCTGTTGCGCCAGGCTCTGGAGCGTGCGGGTATTCCGGCGGAGCACTACACCAGCCACTCCCTGCGTCGGGGCTTTGCCACGTGGGCCCATCGCAGTGGTTGGGATTTGAAGTCGTTGATGAGTTACGTCGGCTGGAACGACATGAAATCCGCCATGCGCTATGTTGAAGCGACACCCTTTCTAGGCATGACCCTGGCAACTGCGCCGCTGATTTGAGGTTTCTTCTATTAATACTGTCGACTGATAGAGAAAGCCAATCGCGAGCATCAGGTTTGCCAATGAGCCATCGGCCAAGAGAGTGGGTAGGATTCACTTCATCAACTTACCAACCCCTGACGGAGAGTCAACGATGCCTATCATCAACAGCCAAGTAAAACCGTTCAAAGCGACCGCCTACAAAAACGGCAACTTCGTAGACGTGTCTGACGCTGACCTGAAAGGCAAATGGTCCGTAGTGTTCTTCTACCCGGCCGACTTCACCTTCGTTTGCCCGACCGAGCTGGAAGACCTGGCTGACAACTACGCCGAATTCCAGAAGCTGGGCGTCGAAATCTACAGCGTTTCCACCGACACCCATTTTGCCCACGCTGCCTGGCACAACACCTCGCCAGCCATCGGCAAGATCCAGTACACCATGATCGGCGACCCAACCCTGACCATCTCCCGCAACTTCGACGTGCTGATCGAAGAAGCCGGCCTGGCAGACCGCGGTACTTTCGTGATCAACCCAGAAGGTCAGATCAAGATCGTTGAACTGAACGACGGCGGTGTTGGTCGTGACGCTTCCGAGCTGCTGCGCAAAATCAAAGCCGCTCAGTACGTCGCTGCCCACCCAGGCGAAGTGTGCCCAGCCAAGTGGAAAGAAGGCGAAGCCACCTTGGCTCCGTCCCTGGACCTGGTCGGCAAGATCTAAGTCTGTGACACATCAAGGGCGGGATTCCGCACCTAAGTAAGCTGCAACCGCCCTCAAAAACGCCCGGGCGAGATTCGCTCGGGCGTTTTTTTTACCAAATTCAAAGGAATCGCCCGTATGTTGGACGCCAATCTTAAAGCTCAGTTGAAGTCATACCTGGAACGGGTCACCCAGCCGATTGAGATCGTCGCCTCCCTCGATGACGGCGCGAAATCCCAGGAAATGCTTGCACTTTTGCAGGACGTAACCAGTCTCACCACGCTGATTACCCTGAAAACCGAGGGTGACGATGCACGCAAGCCCTCGTTCTCCATCAACCGCCCGGGTGCCGAGATCAGCCTGCGTTTTGCCGGCATCCCCATGGGGCATGAATTCACTTCGTTGGTGTTGGCCCTGCTGCAAGTCGGTGGCCATCCGTCGAAGGCCAGTGTCGAAGTGATTGAACAGATTCGCGCGCTCAAAGGCGAGTTCAGCTTCGAGACTTACTTCTCGCTGTCATGCCAGAACTGCCCGGACGTGGTCCAGGCGCTGAACCTGATGGCCGTGCTGAACCCGAACATCAAGCATGTGGCCATCGACGGCGCGCTGTTCCAGGCCGAAGTCGATGAGCGCCAGGTCATGGCCGTGCCAAGCGTCTACCTCAACGGTGTGAACTTCGGTCAGGGCCGCATGGGCCTGGAAGAAATCCTCGCCAAGCTCGACACCAGCGGTATCGAAAAAGCCGCCGAGAAGATCAGTGCCAAAGCCGCATTCGATGTGCTGGTGGTCGGCGGTGGCCCGGCCGGTTCGGCGGCGGCTATCTACGCTGCGCGCAAAGGTATCCGTACCGGTGTGGCGGCCGAGCGTTTTGGCGGCCAGGTGCTGGACACCATGTCCATCGAGAACTTTATCTCGGTACAGGAAACCGAAGGGCCGAAACTGGCCAGCGCGCTTGAAGCTCATGTGCGTCAGTACGACGTGGACATCATGAACCTGCAGCGTGCCAGCAGCCTGGTGCCGGCGAAAAATGCCGGTGACTTGCACGAAATCCGTTTTGAAAGCGGTGCGACGCTCAAGTCGAAGACGGTGATCCTGGCTACCGGCGCCCGCTGGCGTGAAATGGGCGTTCCGGGCGAGCAGGAATACAAGGCCAAGGGCGTGTGCTTCTGCCCGCACTGTGATGGTCCGCTGTTCAAGGGCAAGCGCGTAGCGGTGATTGGTGGCGGTAACTCCGGCGTCGAAGCGGCCATCGACCTGGCCGGCATCGTCAGCCACGTTACCTTGCTCGAATTCGACAGCAAGCTGCGGGCTGATGCTGTGTTGCAACGCAAGCTGTTCAGCCTGCCGAATGTCGAGGTGATAACCAGCGCACTGACCAGTGAAGTTAAAGGCGATGGCCAGAAAGTCACCGGCCTGGTGTACAAGAATCGCGACAATGGCGAGTTCACGACCATCGGCCTGGAAGGCATCTTTGTGCAGATCGGTTTGTTGCCCAACACCGATTGGCTCAAAGGCACCGTCGAACTGTCGCCCCGGGGCGAGATCATTGTCGATGCGCGTGGCGAAACGTCACTGCCGGGTGTATTCGCTGCCGGTGACGTGACCACTGTGCCGTACAAGCAGATCGTGATTGCGGTGGGCGAGGGCGCCAAGGCTTCCCTGAGCGCGTTCGATCACCTGATCCGGACCTCGGCGCCGGCCTGAAGTCCGCGCCGTAAATAAAAAACCCCGTGTGTAAACATGGGGTTTTTTATTTCAGGATGGTTTCGGTAGCGTATTTTGCTGGGCTACGCCACTGCCCGATACACAAGGTCTGCACCTTCAGTGCGGGTTTTATTTCTGAGACATCACCTCAAACGCTGCTGGGTATCGGTCGCCCGAGATGTTTTCGGGCGAGAACGTCGCTTCGAGCCAGGTGCATTCCTCTTCGGTCAATTTCAGGCGGGTCGCAGCGACGTTCTGCTCCAGATGTTCGAGGCGTTTCGCACCGGGGATCGGAATGATGTCGTTGCCCTGGGCCAGCACCCAAGCCAGGGCGACTTGCGCGGCGCTCACTCCTTTTGCGGCGGCGATTTCTTCGATCACGCTCACCAACCTGCGGTTTGCCTCGACGTGCCCAGGCTGGAAGCGCGGCAGATTGTGTCGGAAATCTCCTGCTTCCAGCGTGGCGGTAACGGGCGCCTTGCCGGTCAGGAAGCCGCGACCGAGCGGGCTGAACGGCACGAAGGAAATGCCCAGCTCGCGGCAAGTGTCGAGAACGCCATTGGTTTCGACATCACGCGTCCACAGAGAATATTCGCTCTGTAACGCGGTGATCGGGTGGATGGCATGGGCTCGGCGCAGCGTCTCGGCAGAGACTTCGGAAAGGCCGATCGCGCGGACCTTGCCCTCGGTGACCAGTTCGGCCATTGCTCCGACACTCTCTTCGATGGGCACCGCTGGGTCGACACGGTGCAGATAGTAGAGATCGATGACGTCGGTATCGAGTCGCTTGAGCGAAGCGTGCGCGACGGCCCGGGCATTTTCGGGACGGCCATCCGTTCCGGTGATTTCACCGAAATCGTTCCGATCCCGGTTGTAGATGAAGCCAAACTTCGTCGCGATGACCACGCGTTCCCGATACGGCTTGAGCGCCTTGCCCAGAAGTATCTCGTTGCGATACGGGCCATAAACCTCGGCAGTATCGAAGAAGGTTACGCCAAGTTCGACTGCACGATGCAGTGTCTGGATTGAACTGGCTTCATCTTGGACGCCATAGGCCTGGCTCAGTCCCATGCAGCCCAAACCGATGGCCGAGACGTCGATTTTGCCTAATTTGCGATGTTCCATAACGTGTTCCTCTGTGAAGTTAGCCGGAATACGAACAGGGTAGAGCGAGCGACTAGTACTGATAATCCGTGCAAGCGAGATTGTGTTGATCTAAAATTTAGAACAATGGACAGAACACAGCTCTCCCAACTCGTCGTTTTCGTCGCCGTCGCCAAGACAGGCAGCTTTCGCGCGGCGGCCGATCAACTCGGCATCGCGCCTTCTGCGGTCAGCCATGCGGTCTCCACGTTAGAGGGCGCCTTGGGGCTGCGCCTATTGGCAAGGACCACACGCTCGACACGCCCGACAGAGGAGGGCGAACGCCTTCTGGCACGGGTCGCAGGCCCCCTCGCCGAAATCGAAACCGGGTTCGCGGAAGTTACGGAGGATGCTGTTGCGCCTTCTGGTCCCTTACGGATCACGATGCCGCTCCTCGCTGTCCAGGAAGTCATCATGCGTCGACTGCCGGCATTCGTGGCGCTCTATCCTGCGATTGAGCTCGACATTCGCGTTTCGGATACGTTTGAGAACATAGTCGAGGAAGGGTGTGACGCCGGGATCAGGCTCGGGGAGAGCCTGGAGATCGACATGATCGCGGTACGTGCTGGTGGGGCACGGCGCGGCATGATCGTTGGAGCCCCGGCTTACTTCGCCGGGCATCCCAAACCTCTGCACCCCCGCGACCTGGCCGCACACAACTGCATCCGCCGCAGGTTCCAGAGTGGCCGTATCTACCGCTGGGAATTGGAGCGCGACGGGCATGCCGTCAGTGTCGGGGTGAACGGCAATCTGATCCTGCCACAGCAGGAACTGATGAGGCAGGCCGCCCTCGACGGCATTGGGCTGGCTTTTTTGTTTGAGGAAAGCGTTTTGGCCGATGTCCGCGCAGGCAGGCTGATTTCCGTCATGGAAGAGTGGTGTCCACCCTTCGATGGCTTTTATATCTACTATCCTTCCCGGCGACTGATGCGTCCTGCATTGCGGGCCTTCATAGAATTCTTCCGTTATGGAGAGTCTGCGTAACACGCCATTCGCGGCACGCTTGGGAATTGCGCGATGACGTCCGCCGGCCTGGGTCGTGTCATTGCGATTGCCGGGGCCTGGTTCTGACATGCCCAAGCGTGCAACCGCTGCACACCCATATGGCCCCCAGCTCACCAAAGCGCCAGTGCATCAGTGAGCGGAGGGCTGCGCCGTGTAGGTTTTCTTGGCGTCTCATGTCCTCACGCTAGGCGTGGCATCGGACATTTTGATGGCGTCGGATTTTTACAGCGGCGTGGGCTGAATGATCTCAACCCAGTAAGCGTCCGGGTCCTTGATGAACGCCAGGCTTTTCATGCGGCCATCGCTCAGGCGCTTTTGGAAGTCGCAGCCCAGGGCTTCGAAGCGCTCGCACGCGGCCACGATATCCGGCACCGAAATGCAGATATGGCCAAAGCCGCGTGGGTCGGTGTTGCCGTTATGGTAGGCGAAGTCGGCGTCGTTTTCGGTGCCGTGGTTGTGGGTCAGTTCCAGGATGCCTGGGATCGAGTTCATCCACTGGGTCCGCTCGGTGGCGTCTGCGGGGATCCGGGCCTTGTCCACCAGTGCGAGGAAGTACAGGCTGAATTCGGCTTCCGGGAAGTCGCGCTTTTCGAGCAGCGAGAACCCGAGGACGCGGGTGTAGAAATCCAGGGATTTGGTGATGTCCTTGACCCGCAGCATGGTGTGGTTGAACACGAAGTTCGACGTGGCGGTGTCAGGCTGGGCGGTGACGCCCGGGAAAGTGTTCAGATCATGCAGGCTCATGGGCCCTCCAGAAAAAAATGGGGCAAACGCGGCGTGAGATGAGCGGTGCGTTCCCTTGGCTTGCGGCAAGCATTCGTGCGGCTGGGCCATGATACGCAACGCCCGCCCGCCGCGCCAAATGAAAAAGCCCACGCAGGCCTTGCGAGCCGCAGGGGCTGGGCCGCAAACTTCGGCGCTTGAACCTGGGATGTTTTTGTAATGAGCGAATGTCGTACAGCGTTGTTGAGCACGTTGTGTTTGTTCTTGGGTAGCCCTATGGCGCTGGCGGCCGAACCGGAAATTCACTGGCCCAGCGGCTGGCAAATCGAGGAAGTGGAGCCTGCCGGGGAGACGCCCGCCAACACTCAACCGGTGTCTCGGCAACGGGCAATCAAGAATGATGAAAATGGCGCGACAGTGATGGTCATGGAGTTGACGGGCACGCCGATCGAGGCCGGGCATGCCGTCAATCTTGAGGGCGTGTTACTGGAAATGCGCAAGTCCATCCAGAAAGACTTTGCCCAGGGCGGCTATCAAAGTGTGTGCAGCAAGATGCATCCTACAACATTGAGTCGTCTTGAGGCGCTGGAAACTACTTGTGTGATTACCGAGAACGGCCGCCACGTACTCTCGCAAACATTGGTGGGCGCTGTTGATACCGATAAAGCCTTTGTTTTTTCATACGCAGGCCAGGCGCAAGCATACGAAGCGAGCAAGGATGAAGTCCGTTCGGTGCGCGACAGCCTGAAACTTTGAAAAGGCCCCACGGTAAGCGTTTTTGAACAAAGTGAAATGTTATTTAAGTTCGCATTCGAACGTTTAAACCAAAAAAGCCCCGCTGTTGCGGGGCTCTTTGCAAGTGCGTTGTCGATCAGCCGCGAAGCCAGGAATCTACAGTGGCAGCGCCGTACTGTTCTTTCCAGGCTTTCAGGCCGCGGTGGTTGCCGCCTTTGGTCTCGATCAGTTCGCCGGTGTGCGGGTTCTGGTAAACCTTGACCACGCGTGCGCGACGCTGTTTTGGTGCGGTGGCGACCGCTGCGGCCTTGCCTGGGTTAGGGTCAAGGATGGAAATGATATCGCGCAGGCCCTTGCCATAGCTCTTCATCAACGCTTGCAGCTTTTCTTCGAATTCGATTTCTTTCTTCAGGCCAGCGTCGTTCTTCAGGGATTCCAGCTGGGCAAGCTGCTCTTGAAGGGCTTTTTCTGCTGCGCGAAATTCGGCGAGTCTGGACAAAATCTTTACTCCAATAGTGTATTTGGCTGATATCAACTGCAGATAACGCTATAAGCCAAGAGCTGTAAGGCGACTCAAGAAAGAAGCCTTCCTGCGAGTTCTGCACAGGTATGAAAAATTGTAGTAGTTAATCCGTCACGAGTAAATCATGTCTTTAGCTAATTAACACTCTTTCATCGGCGCGGTAGATGGCTATTCAATGGCTGATCAGGGATTTAATGAACTCGTCGCAGGGCAGCGGGCGCCCGAACAGGTAACCCTGCAGGAAATCCACGCCTTGTGCCGCCAGGTATTCACATTGCTCGATTGTTTCCACGCCTTCGGCAACGATGCCCAAGTCGAGCTTGCCGGACAGCTCTATGATGCTGTCCAGAATATGCCGCGAGAGTGCATCTACACCGATCATGGCGACAAAGCTTTGATCGATCTTCAAGTAGTCGACATTGAAGTTGCGCAAGTAGGCCAGGCTGGAGTGACCGGTACCGAAGTCATCGATTGCAATCATCACGCCCAGTTCATGCAGCGCATCGAACAGGCGGCGGGTGATGTCCGTAGGGTTGATCAGCTCGCGCTCGGTCAGTTCCAGCACCAAGGTTACCTGGCCAGGCGGGAAGGCCGCGAGAAACTCGCGACAGTCCTGCACTAGGGCCAAGTCCTGGCAATGACGCGCGGTGATATTCACGCCGATATGGAAACCACGGGGAAAACGCTCGGCATGCGGCGCCAGTTGCGCTGCCGTCTGGCGCAGCAGCGCGCGCGTCATGGGTACGATCAGGCCGCAATCCTCGGCCAGCGGAATGAACAGGTCCGGCCGCACCAGGCCTTCCTTGGGGTGGTTCCAGCGCATCAAGACTTCGCAGCCGGCCCACTCGCGCGTATCGCCGCGTACCACCGGCTGGAAATAGGCGACGAACTCATTGGCGCCCAGGGCCCGTTGCAGCTCGTGGGTCGGGGCCGACGAGCGTTTCTGCAGCCAGTGAGCCAGCACGCCCGCCAGTACACCGAAGAACACCACCAGGCTGAACAGCGCCGGGTAACGCTCCTGCATATAGCGCCAGGTTTCCCCGTCCGGCATGCCGGCGTCGACACTGTAGTGATAACGCGGCGACACCAGATGGTGATGGGCCACGGCAAATACCGGCAACGCCGTGTCCTGCACCTTGCCGTCAGCGCCCATCCAGTGCGGCCCGACCTGCAGGATCAGCTCTGCATGGCGGCTGATCAGGCGCAGGGCATTGGTCAGGTGGTAGCCGTCAATCGACGCAAAGGCGCCTTGATCGCCGTCGACCAGGCGGTATACCAGCAGCGCGGTATCCGGTGTGACCGGGTTGCCATCCATCAACCACAAGCGCCCATCGACATAATCGCCCGGGTTGACCAGCGATTCATAACCGCCGCCGAACAAGGAGCTGCAATAGATGTTCTTCTGCCAGGACAAGGTGGTTGCCCGTACAAACGGCCGGCGCGTGACTTGCTCGCGCAGTGCCAGCTGCACGCCGCTGTCACAGGGCTGACCGGCCAGTGGCAGCAAGGCCTGGGCGGCGAGGGCGGTGTTGTCGAGCATCAGGTCGAACTGGCGCACCGCTTCCTGGGCCATCTGCGCGGTACTTTGTTGCAGCGTGCGTTCAGCCTGCCAGTGCAGGATGAGTATGCCCAGGCCGATTGGCAGCAGCGCGCTGAGTGCGCTGATCAGGTAGCGGGTGGCGCGTTTTTGCGGGCCGTTGACGGTCAGGGGCATGTGGCGAACGGTCTGTGGTGGGAGGCGGAGCGCCGCAAGGCGCAGGATTAACTCGATGATAGATGGCCGGGCTCAATTAAGCTCGCCGCGGCAGAGAAATCCACGCTTTGTGCAACTTGAATAAAAGCCAGGGTCGCCGGTGTCGACTGGCGTTGATCCAGCACCGCCAGGCCAACTTCGCGGCTGACCGGCGGCGACAGCGGGCGCACGGTGTAGCGCGCATCCGGCGTTTCGGGCAGCGACGCCCGCGCCACCACGCTGACGCCGTCGCCGCGACTCACCGCCTCCAGGGTGCTGAGCAATTGCGAGCAGCGATAACGCACATTCGGGGTCAACCGGGCGCTGTCGAACAGTCGCGAGACCAGTTCCAGCGAGCCGGCTTCGGTGAGGATGAACGGGTCAGTGCACAGCGCCTTCAGTGCCACGCAAGGGCGTTCGGCCAAGGGGTGGGCGGCGGGCAAAAGGGCGACCATCTGGTCTTTGAACAGCGCAAACGTATCGAATCGTTCGTGCTCCAGTACCACAAACCCGACGTCGATACGCCGCTCATCCAGCCATTGGATCACTTGGCGATCCGGGCCTTCGTCGACATGCACTTCAATGCCCGGATGCTGCAGCCGATAGCGCTTAAGAATGCGCGGCAGCAGGCGATTGGATGAGGTGGGGCCGAAAGAGCCGATGCGCAGCGTTCCGCGTTTCATCCCGCGCGCGTCGCAGGCTTCCTGCTGCAAGGTGTCGGCCACGCCGAGTAACGTGCGGGCGCGCATCAGCAGTTGCCGGCCGATATCGCTGAGCTCGATTGGGGACTGATGGCGTCGAAACAACTCCACCCCCAGCTCTTGCTCCAGGGCTTTGATCGCATGGGACACGGCAGACTGACTGATCCCCAGGCGAAGGGCCGCACTGGTGAAACCTTGCAGTTCGGCGACCCGCGAGAATATTTCCAATTGCGTGAGGGTCATGAGTATTTACTCATTTTACGATGATTGATCATTAGCTGGAGGATACGCCAATCCTACAGGCCACAGAGCAACCCGCCGATGACATCTTCCCCCGACCGCTCGACTTATCTGAAGCTCACCGCTGTGACCGTGATCTGGGGCGGGACCTTTGTGGCCGGCCGCTACCTGGCGGCCGACCTTGACCCGCTGCTGGCCGCGACCCTGCGTTTTCTATCGGCGAGCGTTGCACTGTTGCTGTTCATGGCCTGCGCACGCGTGCGCCTGACTCGCCCTGACGCCAGGCAATGGGCGCGCCTGGCCGTGTTGGGTTTTTTCGGTATCTTTTTCTACAACCTGTGCTTCTTTTACGGCCTGCATTACATCAATGCATCACGAGCCTCCTTGATCGTGGCCCTAAACCCCGCAGTGATCGGCGTGGCTTCATGGTGGCTGTTCAAGGAGCGCCTGGGCGCGGCCAAGTGGCTGGGGATTGCCTTGTGCCTGGTCGGCGCGGGCACGGTGATTGTCAGCCGTAACCCCCAACTGCTGCAGGCCGCAGCCAACGCGTGGGTCGGCGATTTACTGATCTTCGGCTGCGTGGTGGGGTGGGGCGTGTACTCATTGTGTTCCCGTGAGCTCAACCAGAGCCTGGGCGCGTTGCAAACGGTCACGTGGTCGATTCTGCTGGGGACAGTAATGCTGACGGCCACCACCTTCATCAGTGGCAGGATCAGCCTGAATGCGCTGGCCGCCGTGCATTGGCCGCAACTGTTCAGCCTGTTGTACCTCGGGGTGCTGGGCTCGGCGCTGGCGTATATCGGCTGGTACGACGGCATCCGCCGAATCGGCGCGACCCGCGCCGGTGTGTTTATCGCGCTGAATCCTCTGACCGCCGTCATTTGCGGCGCGGCGTTGCTGGATGAGCGACTGACTCTGCCGATGCTGTTGGGCGGCGCGGTGATCCTGCTCGGTATTTACCTGTGCAACAAACCCCTTGCTCCGAGCAGGCCAATGGGGATTTGATAAGAGTACGGACAAACGCTGTTACGCTGTGTAGAATCGATTTACGCATACAAGAATATGGACTTGCGCTCACGCAAGCCTCAGCCGTCAGAGACTGATGTACCCATGAAGCTACTCGGCTCCCCCCTCATCTTCGGTGACTTCCTCGCCCGCAGCGTGCGAGGTCTCTCGTGTGCGCCTCCCTCCCACTTCATCCTTGCTGGCAATTGACATCCGTTCATCCCAAGAATGAAGAGGCGCCGAAAATGGCTGACCAATACGAAAACCCAATGGGCCTGATGGGCTTTGAGTTCATCGAATTCGCATCACCCACCCCTGGCACCCTGGAGCCGATCTTCCAGATCATGGGCTTCAGCAAAGTCGCGACCCACCGATCCAAGAACGTCGACCTGTATCGCCAGGGTGAGATCAATCTGATTCTCAACAATGAACCCAACAGCATCGCCTCCTACTTCGCGGCCGAGCACGGCCCATCGGTGTGCGGCATGGCGTTCCGTGTGAAGGACTCGCAAAAGGCCTACAACCGCGCCTTGGAACTGGGCGCCCAGCCGATCCATATCGACACCGGGCCGATGGAGCTGAACCTGCCGGCGATCAAGGGCATCGGCGGCGCGCCGTTGTACCTGATCGACCGTTTCGGTGAAGGCAGTTCGATCTACGACATTGATTTCGTCTACCTCGAAGGCGTAGAGCGCAACCCGGTCGGTGCCGGCCTCAAGGTCATCGATCACCTGACCCACAACGTGTATCGCGGGCGCATGGCCTACTGGGCCAACTTCTACGAGAAGCTGTTCAACTTCCGTGAAGCGCGCTATTTCGATATCAAAGGCGAGTACACCGGCCTGACCTCCAAGGCCATGAGCGCCCCGGACGGCATGATCCGCATCCCGCTCAACGAAGAGTCGTCCAAGGGCGCCGGGCAGATCGAAGAGTTCCTGATGCAGTTCAACGGAGAAGGCATCCAGCACGTGGCGTTCCTCACCGACGACCTGGTCAAGACCTGGGACGCATTGAAGAAGATCGGCATGCGCTTCATGACCGCGCCACCGGATACCTACTATGAAATGCTCGAAGGTCGCCTGCCGAACCATGGCGAGCCGGTGGACCAACTGCAAGCGCGCGGCATCCTGCTCGACGGTTCGTCCATTGAAGGTGACAAACGCCTGCTGTTGCAGATTTTCTCGGAAACCCTGATGGGGCCGGTGTTCTTCGAATTCATCCAGCGCAAGGGCGATGATGGCTTCGGCGAGGGCAATTTCAAGGCGCTGTTCGAGTCCATCGAGCGTGACCAGGTGCGCCGCGGTGTACTGAACACCGACTGATCACCTTCTCGTCACAACAAGCCCGGTCGAGGTCGCCTCTGCCGGGTTTTTTTGTACGCCAGGTGTGAGGAACCGTATTTCGAGCCGCGTCCACAAAGATGGCAGGGCCGCAGGAAACCTCCTGTGCCTTGATGCAGGGATGCCGAACTTCAGTAGTCACGTCGGGATACATTTTATGATCAATACATCCTATGCAAGCCAACATCCGCTTACCCCTTACGCGCAAAACGAGCCCGCAGTGTCCACTCGCCGCATCCGCTCGACCAGCGACTCGGACCCAGTCGACCAGGCGTTTCAAAACTACATGGACCGCATACAGTCAGAGTTCCGCGACGGTTCGCTGAGTGCCGGCGGGCGAGCGCTGGCGACTGCCGTCGTAAGGCCTGGCAAACCGGGAGCACCCGGTGTGCAGGTGTCGACCTTTGCCGTCGATGGCGTACAAGCCAAAGACATCGTCATGGCCAAGCGCACGCCGGCGACCGCCGAAGGGCCGAACTTTCTGATGTATTTGCCGGAGCAAGAAGGTCAGTCGTTTCACGCATTCAACACCCGTGAAGAAATGACAGCCTCGCTCAAGGCGGCGCTCAGCGATCCAAAGAAGGTGGACCAGCTTGCCGCACACTTCTCCAGTGACGCGGCGCCAAAGCAAGTGGAGCGTGTCAAGCGGGTGCTGGAAAAGTTTGCCGCTGGCGATCCCAATGCGGTGGTCGGCAGTTATGGGTATGAGAAGGGGGACATCTTTACGCGCCTGGACAAAGACGCCAGCACCCCGCCGGTGCCGGTCAACGGCCTGACCGACACGCGCCTCCACAACCTATCGCCGGACGGCACAGCCACCTACGTCGGGACGCGCGCGGATGGCAATAAGGTGCTTTATTATTATGACGGTTACGGCAACCTGCATGGCGGTAGCAAGGATGGTCCCTACTTAGTGCGTAACGGGCTGAACAATAACGACCCGCTCGTATTGATGACGCCCAAGGAATACAAAGCGGATCTCGGTAATCTTCTCCTGAGCAATGCGGGCGCCAATGATCTGAATGGGCTCTACGACGAGTTCCTCAAACAGCTCAGAAACCCTGGCCATGGCCTGGGGACGGCGCTGGAGGCGTTGGGCGTTCCTGAAGACGTGGCTTATTCTATCGAAAAAATCGCCAAGAACCCGGTCACAGGCACGTTGCTCGAGCTGAACCAGGGCAATCGACTGGGCAATCTGTTTGGCGTCAAGAAAGAAGTGATGGATGCTTCCCTGGAAGAGATAGGCAATCAAGTCCAGAGCGACATCCCGATTTACGGTTCAAGGCGCGAGCAACTGAACGCCGTGGCCGACCTGTTGGAAAAGCAGTTTGGCACGCCTGTTCAGCCAATAGTCCAGGTGCAAACCCGCTGAATGGCGGCGCAGCCCTGAGCAGGAGGGCATGGATGCCCCCCACGCTCTCGCGCTTATGCCCTGCGTTGGCGCACCAGGTGCTTGAAGCCTTCGTACACCAGCACCATCACCGCCAGCCAGATCGGGATGTAGGTCAGCCATTCGCCCGCCTTGATACCTTCACCCAGCAGCAACGCCACCCCCAGCAGCAGGACCGGCTCCACATAACTGAGCAATCCGAACAGGCTGAATGCGAGCAAGCGGCTGGCAATGATATAGCTCACCAGCGCCGAGGCACTGATGACGCCCAGCATCGGGATCAATGCGTACAGTTTCGGATGGGCCTCCATCACCGCAAAGCCCTGTTCGCCGCTTTGCACAAACCACCAGGCCACCGGCAGCATCAGCGCCATGTCCAGCCACAGCCCGCCCAAATGGTCGGTGGTCAGGTATTTGCGCACCACGAAATAGACCGGGTAACCGATGATCACCACCAGCGTGGCCCAGGAAAAACCACCGACCTGATACAGTTCGTTAAGCACCCCAAGGGCTGCAAAAAATACCGCGATCTGTTGCAGCCGCGACAAGCGTTCGCCGTACACCAGGCGCCCGGTCAGCACCATGGTCAGCGGCAGCAGGAAATAGCCCACCGACACATCCATGCTGCGCCCATTCAGCGGCGCCCACATGAACAGCCACAATTGCACGCCGAGCAGCGCCGAGGACACCACGATGCCGCCAATCAGTCGCGGCCTGGCCGCCAGCATCCGCAGCACGTCCCATACCCGTCGCCATTCGCCGCTGATGAGCATGAACACCGTCATGCACGGCATGGTGAGTAACATGCGCCAGCCGAAAATCTCCAGGCCACTCAAGGGCGTCAGCAGCGACGTGAAGTAATACATCACGGCAAACAACACCGAAGCCAAGACCGATAACACAACACCTTTAGACACGCTGTCCTCGCGAAAACCGTTGGATACAAAAGAGGGGGGATTTCAGCAGGGGAATATAGTGCTTTTGGCGTCAGAAGGTGGCTCTGTTTTGGGGCGTTTCATCCAGGTTTGCTCACTGCCCTTGGCTGGAGGGCAGTGAACTGCGATTTTTCGGGGGTTACGTGCGTGCCATGCGGCCCGACACAAAGTGACCGACATCATTGAAGCCCGGGGTGGACGAGTGCCCCGGCGTCACCAGCGAGTCGATAAAGGCCTCGTCCTCAGCGGTGAGCTTCACATCCAGTGCGCCGGTGTAAGCATCCCACTGCGCTTCGGTGCGCGGGCCGACAATCGCAGAGCTGACGGCCGCGTTGTTCAGTACCCAGGCGATTGCGAATTCGACAATCCCCACGCCACGTTCTTGGGCGTATTGCTGGATTTGCTGGGCAATGCGCAGCGACTCGACCCGCCATTCGGTTTCCAGAATGCGCTTGTCCTGCCGCGCGGCGCGGCTGCCGGCCTCGGGCGTGGCATCGGGTGCGTATTTTCCGCTGAGTACACCACGGGCCAGTGGGCTGTAAGGCACCACGCCCAAGCCATAGGCGGCTGCGGCGGTGATCTGTTCGACCTCGGCCTGGCGATTGACGATGTTGTACAGCGGCTGGCTGATCACCGGCTTGTCCACGCCCAGGCGCTCGGCCACGCGAATCACTTCGGCAATGCGCCAGCCGCGGTAGTTGGACAGGCCCCAGTAACGGATCTTGCCCTGGCGAATCAGGTCGCCGATCGCCGATACGCTGACCTCCAGCGGGGTGTTGTGGTCTTCGCGGTGCAGGTAGTAGATATCCAGGTAGTCGGTGTCGAGGCGGGTCAGGCTGGCTTCCAGTGCATTGAAAATACGCTTGCGGCTCAAACCGCTGCGGTTGGGCAAACCGTCCGGTGGGCCAAAGCCGACCTTGGACGCCACCACCCAGTCCTGACGCTGGCGGGCGATGGCTTCACCGACCAGCTCTTCCGAACGTCCGCCTGTATAAACGTCGGCGGTGTCGATGAAGTTGATGCCCTGGTCCCAGGCCTTGTCGATGATGCGCAACGAGTCTTCGGTGTTGGTCTGTTCGCCAAACATCATGGTGCCCAGGGTCAAGGCGCTGACCTTCAACCCGGATTGGCCCAACGTGCGATAAATCATACAAAGCTCCTCAAATCAGGAAAACGTGTGCCATGCAATACCAGACTCGCAGGCTCTGGGACAAGCCCTGGGCGTGTTTCTTCATACGCTCAGCAGCGCCCTGCAACGTGTCTGGAGGAAGCGATGCAACACTTTCACCCGTTCCGACACTTGCAGGCGATGGGGGCACATCAGATTGAAGGGCGTGGGTTCGCCCTGCCAGTCGGTCAACAGTGGCACCAGGCGTCCGGCCTGGATGTCGCTGGCGATATCCAGGTTGGCTTTATAGGCGATGCCATGCCCGGCCAATGCCCAGCGCCGCACGATTTCGCCGTCATCGCTCAAATAGTCGCCCGTCACCTCGACTTCCTGCAGCTCGGCGCCTTGGCGGAAGTACCAGGTGTTGTTGGCCCGCCCCTGGCGCATGTAGCGCAGCGTATTGTGTTGCGCCAGTTCTGCCGGCGTGCTCGGTGCGCCATGGCGCGCGAGGTAGGCGGGGCTGGCGCAGGCGATGCGGCGGTGGTCCGGCACCACTGGCAACGCCACCAGGCTGGAGTCACGGGGTACACCGAAGCGCAGCGCGATGTCGACGGTTTCGCGGAACAGGTCGGCGTTACTGTCGTTCAGCAACAGTTGAACGCGGATGTTCGGGTGCTCCAGCTTGAACTCATCCAGCCAGCCCAGCAACACGTTGCGCCCGAAATCCGAAGGCGCGGCCAATTGCAGCCAACCGCTGAGGCTTTGGCCTTGTTGCTTGATCGCCTGTTCACCCTCGGACAGGGCTTCCAGGGCCACACGCACGCTGTCCAGATAGCGTCGGCCTTCCTCGGTCAGGCGCATGCTGCGGGTGGAGCGCGCCAGCAGCCGTATGCCCAGGCGGGTTTCCAGGCGCTTGAGCGCAATACTCGCGGCGGCCGGCGTGAGACTGAGGCTGCGCGCGGCCGCCGACAGGCTGCCGGTGTCGGCGCTGCGCACGAAGACTTCCAGGTCGAGAATCGAGCTCATTTGTAAAAATCCCTTAAATATCTTGTCGTTTTACCGGGATTTTTCGCTGATTGCCAAGCTGGGAAGATGAACGCTCATTTTTTGACCCAGGATCTTTCCCCATGACCCATTCCCTCAGCGGTAAAACTGTCATCGTTATCGGCGGCAGCAGCGGCATTGGCGCGGCAGTGGCCAAGGCGGCAGCCGCGCGTGGCGCGCGGGTGGTGCTGGCAGGACGGCGTGTGTCCTCCGGCGTCGATAACGGCGTGCGCAGCGAACCGGTGGACGTCACCGACAGCGCCTCGCTGCAACGCCTGTTCGAAGCCGTGGGGCACTTTGATCATCTGGTCTATACCGCCGGCCCGTCGGTGCGCGCCAAGAACCTGATCGACACCGACCTGGACGAAGCCCAGGATAATTTCAACGTTAAACTCTGGGGTTCGTTGCGTGCGATTCAACGGGCGCTGCCGTTCCTCGACGAGCACGGCAGCATCAGCCTGACCTCCGGTCAACTGGGGCGCAAATTGGCGCCCGGTCAGTTCATCAAGACCGGTATCAATGCCGCCACCGAAGCGCTGGGCAAGCAATTGGCCAAGGAGCTGGCACCGCGTCGAGTGAATGTGATCAGCCCTGGCGTGATCGACACGCCGGCGTATGCCGGGTTGGACGAAACGCAGCGCCTGGCGATGTTTGCCAAGGTGGAGAGCGCATTGCCAGTAGGTCGCGTCGGGCAGGCCGACGAAGTGGCGGCGGGGTTTGTGCTGGCCATGGAAAATGGCTTTATGACCGGCGCCGTGATCGATATCGACGGCGGCGGCCAGTTGTAAATCCCCAACCCAGAGTAGGAGCAAGCCTGCTCCAACTGTCAGACTTTGAGGGTGCGGGTCATACGCAGTGCCAACACACTGCCGCCGACGATCACCGCCGCCAGCAGGTACAGCGCGATATCCGTGGACCCGGTGGCATCCTTCACAAAGCCGACGATGTACGGGCTGAGGAAGCCGGCCATCTGGCCCATCGAGTTGATCAACGCCAGGCCACCTGCCGCCGCGCCCGCACTGAGCATGGCGGTGGGCACCGGCCAGAACATCGGCAGGCCGGTGAGGGCGCCCATGGTGGCGATGGTCAGGCCGAGAATGGCGATGGCCGGGGTGGTGGCGAAATTCACCGCGATCACCAGGCCCAGCGCGCCCATCAACATTGGCACTACCAAATGCCAGCGCCGCTCCTTGCGCAAGTCGGCGGAGCGGCCCACCAGCAACATGAACACTGCGGCCAGCAGGTAGGGGATCGCGCTGAGCCAGCCGATCACCAGGTTATCGCTGAAACCCAGGTTCTTGATGATCGAGGGCAACCAGAAGTTGATCGCGTAGACGCCGCTCTGAATGCAGAAATAGATCAAGCCGAACGCCCAGATCGCCGGGTTCTTGAACACTTCGGCGAGGGAGTCGGTGGTGGTTTTCGGCTTGTTCGCCAGGTCAGTCGCGTGGTCGGCTTCCAGCATTGCGCGCTCATGCGGTTGGAGCCATTTGGCGTTGGCAAAGCTGTCGCTGAGCAGGAAGTAGGCGAGGGCGCCCAGGATTACGGTCGGGATGCCTTGCAACAGGAACATCCACTGCCAGCCGGCGAGCCCGCCTTGGCCGGCGCCGAAGTGGTTGAGTATCCAGCCGGAAAACGGGCTGCCCAGCAGGCCGGACACCGGAATCGCCGACATGAACAACGCCATGATCCGCCCACGGCGGAACGTCGGGAACCACTGCGAGAGATACAGCACCACACCGGGGAAGAAGCCGGCTTCGGCGGCACCGGTCAACAGGCGCAACGTATAGAAATGCGTCGGCGTGGTGACGAACAGCAGGCAGGTAGACAGCGTGCCCCAGACGATCATCATCAAGGCAATCCAGCGCCGCGGACCGAACTTGGTCAGCGCCAGGTTGCTCGGCACGCCACACAGCACGTAGCCGATAAAGAAGATCCCGGCACCCAGGCCGTACACGGTTTCGCTGAACTTCAGCGCATCGAGCATCTGCAACTTGGCAAAGCCAACGTTCACCCGGTCAAGGTAGTTGAACAGGTAGCAGATAAAAATGAAGGGGATCAGGCGCAGGGTAATGCGCTTGTAGATGGCGTTTTTATCGTCATCGGTGGCCAGTGGGGCAACGGCGCTTTGTGACATGGGAGTCTCTCTTTATTATGATTTTTTGCGATGCGAGGGTAACGTTGATCGCCCCATGAGTCTCGGCCACCTGGCGGGGTGCTGTCTTTGTGCTCGCGCACAGTGAAGCATCCTTTGCGCTGTGCCGATGAACAACCGCCGCTTTCAAGGAAATTAGCCCCATGTTCGAGCTGGATCATGACCTGGCGCAGGATATCGTCGATCGCACCATGGCGATCCTGCCGCATAACGTCAACGTCATGGACAGCCAGGGCCTGATCCTCGGCAGCGGCGAGCCGGAGCGCATCAACACGCGGCATGAAGGCGCGCAACTGGTGTTGGCCAACGGCCGCGTGGTGGAGATCGACGGGCAGACCGCCAAGCACCTCAAGGGCGTGCAACCGGGCATCAACCTGCCGTTGATGCACGACCAGCGCCTGATCGGCGTGCTCGGCATTACCGGCGAGCCGGAGGGGCTGCGCACGTATGCCGAACTGGTACGCATGACCGCAGAAATGCTGGTCAGCCACCGGCATCAGCAAGCCGAGCAACAATGGCGACGCCAGCGCTGCGACGATCTGTTGGCGTTGCTGCTGGCCGACACCGGCGACTCGCCACGCCTGGTGGATGAGGCGCAGCAACTGGGGCTCAAGCCGCAGATGGCGCGCACGCCGTATCTGTTCGAGTTGGGGGCGGGGCAGACGGCGGAAGCGCTGAGTGCCTGGTTGACGTCGCGCTATCCGGACAGTTGGTGCGTCAGCTCCGCGCAGTATTCGCTGCTGTGGTGCCGACCGGCGGCGGTGCCGGTGGACAATCCGCGCCTGCTGGAAAAGCTCGAAGGCCTGGGCTGGACGATTCTGCGGGTGGCGGTCGGCGGGCAAGCCGATGGCTTGGCGGGGTTGCGTCGTTGTTATCGACGCGTGGGCGACCTGCTGGCCTACGGCCGCGATGTCCTGCCGCATTCACGGCTGCTGACCCTCAACCGCTATCGCCTGCCGGTGATGCTCTGGCGGCATCGCAACGACGATGCCCTGGACGAATTGCTCAACCCGCTGCGAAAAGTGCTGGCCAAGGACAACAACGGCCAACTGCAGGCCACCTTGCGCAGTTGGTGCGAACACGACGGGCAAAGCCAGGCATGCGCCGATGCGCTGGGCATTCACCGCAACAGCCTGCGCTACCGCATGGAGCGCATTGCCGAACTCAGCGGAGTCGACCCGTTGACGCTGGATGGCATGCTCGCGCTGTACCTTGGCGTCCAGCTGCTGCCCCAGGTTTTGTCGGAATGACCAACAAGCCGGGTTCGCACTTGTGCATCGGACCAGCGTCATTGCCGCTGCCAACTGGCAGCATGGGCGGCATAAAAACCGGAGAACGCCCATGAAAATCATCATCGCCCCCGATTCGTTCAAGGACAGCCTGAGTGCCGAAGGCGTCGCCCAGGCCATTGCCGAAGGCTTGGCGCAGGTCTGGCCGGATGCACACGTGGTCCAGTGCCCGATGGCGGACGGTGGTGAAGGCACGGTGGAGTCGGTACTCGCCGCCTGCCAGGGCGAACTGCGGCACCAATCGGTGAAAGGCCCCTTGGGCGCTACGGTTGACGCGCATTGGGGCTGGCTGGCCGACAGCCACACCGCACTCATCGAAATGGCCGAAGCCAGCGGCCTGCAATTGGTGGCGCCGGGGCAGCGCGACGCGTGCTCCACGACCACCTTCGGCACCGGCGAGCTGATTCGCGCGGCCCTGGACGCCGGTGCCCGGCGCATCATCCTGGCGATTGGCGGCAGTGCCACCAACGATGGCGGCGCAGGCGCGATGCAGGCACTCGGCGTGCAGTTGTTCGATGCCGAGGGTCACCCTCTGGCACCGGGCGGCCTGGCTTTGGCCCGCCTGGCGCGGATCAGCCTGGAACAACTCGACCCGCGCCTGGCCCAGGTGCGCTTTGAAATCGCCGCCGACGTGAATAACCCGTTGTGCGGCCCCCACGGCGCCTCGGCGATTTTCGGCCCGCAAAAAGGCGCCGATCCGCAGCAGGTCGAACAACTCGACGCGGCCCTCGGCCATTTCGCCGACCACTGCGCCAAGGTCCTACCCAATGACGTGCGCGACGAACCCGGCAGTGGCGCCGCCGGCGGCCTGGGGTTCGCCGCCAAGGCCTTCCTCGGGGCGCAGTTCCGTGCGGGGGTGGAGGTGGTCGCCGAACTGGTCGGCCTCGACGAAGCGATACGCGGCGCTGACCTTGTGATCACCGGTGAAGGTCGTTTCGACGCCCAGACATTGCGCGGTAAAACACCCTTCGGCGTGGCGCGCATCGCCCAGCGGCACCAGGTCCCGGTGATCGTGATCGCCGGCACGCTGGGTGAAGGCTACGAGCAGATGTACGCCCACGGCGTGGATGCAGCCTTCGCCTTGCCGTCCGGGCCGATGAGCCTGGAGCACGCCTGCAGCGAGGCACCGCGCTTGTTGCGCGAGCGAGCGGCGGATGTTGCGCGGCTGTGGCGCCGCGCGGCGGGTTCAAGAACCTCGGCTTAGTCCCGTAACGCGAACGCCACCGCTGCCTGCGCATGCAGCACCGTGGTGTCGAGCAGCGGCAGGTCGCTGTGTTCGGGTTTGATCAGCAGGCCGATTTCCGTGCAGCCCAGGATGATTGCCTGGGCGCCGCGTGCGGCCAGGGAGGCGATCACGCGCTGATAGACCTGGCGTGACGCCTCGCTGATCACGCCGACGCACAATTCCTCATAGATGATCCGGTGGACGGCCTGGCGCTCGTTCGCATCGGGCACCAGCACGTTCAGGCCGTGGGCGGCCAGGCGCGAGGTGAGAAAGTCCTGTTCCATGGTGAACGCGGTGCCGAGTAAACCCACGGTCAGGGTGCCGGCGGCGACGGCCGCGGCACCTGCGGCATCGGCAATATGCAGAAAGGGAATCGACACCGCCGCTTCGATCCGCGGCGCCACCAAATGCATGGTGTTGGTACACAGCACCACGCACTCGGCACCCCCGGCTTGCAGGCGGCGCGCAGCATCCTCGAGGATCAGCGCGGCGTCGTCCCAGCGTCCGGCATGCTGGGCCTGTTCCACCGGACCGAAGTCCACGCTGTACATCAGCAGTTGCGCCGAACGCAGCGGACCGAGCTGGTCGCGCACGCGCTGGTTGATGATGCGGTAGTACTCGGCGCTGGACTCCCAGCTCATTCCGCCGATCAGGCCGATGGTGTGCATGCGATGCTCCTGACAAGAAATATCGCATCACCTTACCCATCGGCCGCCGAATAGTCATACGCAGTTGCGCGCCAAATCAGCGGAGCAGTTTCACATATCCAGATTGCCCCAGCCCGGCCTGGCTTGCTCCGCTGCCACCGCGTGGATCTGTTTGCCGGTGGCCAGCTCCACCCGGCGCGCCACCTCCGGGTCGTCGGCGAACGGAATCAAACTGGCCTCATCCAGCGTCTCCTCGGATTGACCGCGCAAACAGTACTCCACCGCGCCATACAGGCACACCACCATCAGAAAGCTCCACATCAGACGATCCTCGCGTCAAGCTGCGCGACCCGCAAGTCCGCGACCCGCACCGTGCGCCAGGTGTTGTAGGCCATCAGCAGCATACCGCTGAGAAACAACACGCCACCGGCAAAGCGCACCACAAACCCCGGATGGCTGGCCTGCAAGGCCTCGACAAACGAGTAGGTGAGGGTGCCGTCATCGTTGATCGCACGCCACATCAGGCCCTGGGTAATGCCGTTGACCCACATCGAGGCGATATACAGCACGGTGCCGATGGTCGCCAGCCAGAAGTGCAGGTTGATCAGCGTCACGCTGTGCATCTGCTGGCGGCCGAAGACTTTCGGGATCATGTGGTACAGCGAGCCGAAGGTGATCATCGCCACCCAGCCCAACGCGCCGGCATGGACGTGGCCGATGGTCCAGTCAGTGTAGTGGGAGAGGGCGTTGACGGTCTTGATCGCCATCATCGGCCCTTCGAACGTCGACATGCCGTAGAACGCCAGCGACAACACCAAAAAGCGCAGGATCGGGTCGCTGCGCAACTTATGCCAGGCGCCCGACAAGGTCATCATGCCGTTGATCATGCCACCCCAGCTCGGCGCGAGCAGGATCAGCGACATCGCCATGCCCAGCGACTGCGCCCAGTCCGGCAGCGCCGTGTAATGCAAGTGGTGCGGACCGGCCCAGATGTACAAGGTGATCAGTGCCCAGAAATGCACGATGGACAGGCGATAGGAATACACCGGCCGTCCGACTTGTTTCGGCACGAAGTAGTACATCATCCCCAGGAAGCCGGTGGTCAGGAAAAAGCCCACGGCGTTATGCCCGTACCACCATTGCACCATCGCATCGGTGGCGCCGGAATACACCGGGTAGGATTTGAACCAGTCCACCGGAATCGCCAGGTGGTTGACCACATGCAGCATGGCGATCACCAGGATGAACGCGCCGAAAAACCAGTTGCCCACGTAGATGTGCCGGGTCTGGCGGCGTACCACGGTGGTGAAAAACACAATGGCGTAGGCCACCCACACCACCGTCATCCATACCGCGCCGGAGAATTCGATCTCGGCGTATTCCTTGGTGGTGGTGTAGCCCAACGGCAGGCTGATCAACATGATCACGATGACCGATTGCCAACCCCAGAAGGTAAATGCGGCGAGCTTGTCGGAAAACAGCCGCACCTGGCAGGTGCGCTGTACCGCGTAATAACTGGCGGCGAACTGCGCGCTGCCGGCGAACCCGAAGATCATCAGGCTGGTGTGCAACGGTCGCAGTCGGCCAAAAGTCGTCCAGGGCAAATCGAGGTTCATTTCCGGCCAGACCAGCTGCGAAGCGATCCACACGCCCATGGCCATGCCCACCACGCCCCAGACGATGGTGGCGATCACGAATTGGCGGACGACCTTGTAGTTATAGGCCTGTCCGATTGTTGCTGTGCTCATGCTCAGTCCTCCCACGGTTCCAAGTGGCAGGCACTGTAGGAAGTGTGGGTAAAACAAAACAGACTCAGAAAAAGCTGATTACTACGGATCAGTTTATTCGGCGTGAAAGCAGGGCTTATAGCCCATCTGATCCGCTTTTTAAGCCTGCACCTGAATCTTTAATGCCCTGCGCCGCAGGCGCATAGTCGCCGCCTCTAGAAGCCGCGCCCTGGGACGCGGCCAACCCTGATGAGGCGGTGATATGTACCAGTACGATGCATACGACCGGGCGCTGGTGTTCGAGCGCGTGGCGCAATTTCGTGATCAGGTCGAGCGTTTTATCGCTGGCGACTTGAGCGAAGAAGAGTTTCTGCCCTTGCGCCTGCAGAACGGCCTGTACCTGCAAAAGCATGCCTACATGCTGCGGGTGGCGATTCCCTACGGCACCTTGAGCGCCGAACAGATGCGTACCCTGGCCAGCATCGCCCGCGACTACGACCGTGGCTACGGCCACTTCACCACCCGGCAGAACCTGCAGTTCAACTGGATCGAGCTGCACCAGGTGCCCGACATCCTCGAACGCCTGGCCCAGGTGGACATGCATGCGATCCAGACCTCCGGTAACTGCGTGCGCAATATCACCACCGAAGCCTTTGCCGGGGTCGCGGCCGACGAGCTGCTGGACCCGCGCCCGTTGGCGGAGATTCTGCGCCAGTGGTCGACCATCAACCCGGAATTCCTGTTCCTGCCGCGCAAGTTCAAGATCGCCATCTGCTCGGCCCGCGAAGACCGCGCGGCGATCATGATGCATGACATCGGCCTGTACCTTTACCGTGACGACCAAGGCGAGATGCTGTTGCGCGTGATGGTGGGCGGCGGCCTGGGCCGCACGCCGATCCTCGGCTTGCAGATTCGCGAGGGCTTGCCGTGGCGGCACCTGCTGTCCTACGTCGAGGCGGTGTTGCGCGTGTACAACCGGCATGGCCGGCGGGACAACAAGTACAAGGCGCGCATCAAGATCCTGGTCAAGGCGCTGGGGATCGACGCGTTTTCCCAGGAGGTGGAGGAAGAATGGCAGTACCTGCGCGATGGCCCGGCGCAGTTGACCGATGCCGAATACGCGCGCGTGGCGTCGGCCTTCGTGCCGCCGGCGTATGCGTCGCTCAGCGATACCAGCCTGGCCTATGGCACCGAACTGGCCGACAACCCGGGCTTTGCGCGCTGGGTCAGCCGCAACGTCATGCCGCATAAAGTCGCGGGCTATGCCAGCGTGGTGTTGTCCACCAAACCCGGCATCAGCGCGCCGCCCGGCGACGTCAGCGCCCCGCAAATGGAGGCCGTGGCGGAGTGGGCGGAGCGGTTCGGTTTTGGCGAAATCCGTATCGCCCATGAACAGAACATCGTGTTGCCAGATGTGCCCAAGGAGCATCTGCATGCCGTGTGGCGCCTGGCCTGCGAACACGGTCTGGGCGCGGCGAATATCGGCCTGTTGACCGACATCATCGCCTGCCCCGGCGGTGACTTCTGCGCCCTGGCCAATGCCAAGTCGATCCCCATCGCCCAGGCGATCCAGCAGCGCTTCGATAACCTCGACTACCTGCACGACCTGGGTGACATCAGCCTGAACATCTCGGGTTGCATCAATGCCTGCGGCCATCACCACATCGGCAATATCGGCATCCTGGGCGTCGATAAGAATGGCAGTGAGTGGTATCAGATCACCCTCGGCGGGGCCCAGGGCAAACACAGTTCACTGGGCAAAGTGATCGGCCCGTCGTTCAGCGCCGCCGAGATTCCGGATGTGATCGAGCGCGTGATCAGCACCTTCGTGCGCTACCGCGAAAGCGAAGAGCGCTTTGTCGATACCGTGCAGCGCATTGGCCTGGAGCCGTTCAAGGAGCAGGTGTACGCGGAGCAGCCGGCATGAACAATCTGTTGAAGCTTGAGCAGGGGCAGGCGCGTCTGGTGACGGATGATCCGTGGGTGTTGGTGCGTGACGAGGTGCCGGAGGGCGCTGCGCTGATCCTGCCGCTGGCGTCCTATGCGCCGGGGCATGGCGTGTGGCTGGGCCCGGATGATGAGGTCGAACTGCTGCAGCCCTGGCTCGCCACGCTGCCGCTGATTGCCCTGGATTTCCCCAGCTTTCGTGACGGCCGCGCCTATAGCCAGGCCTATCTGTTGCGCACGCGTATGGGCTGGCGAGGCGAGTTGCGGGCGATTGGCGATGTGCTACGCGATCAGCTCAGCCATATGCGCCAGTGCGGGTTCGATGCGTTTGCGGTGCGCGCGGACAAATCGGCTGAAGACGCCCTGAAAGGGCTGGCGGGGATGAGCGTGCAGTACGGGCGTAGCGTGATCGAGCCGCGCCCGCTGTTTCGCAGGCGTTAATCATACGGTGAGTTGCCGCATCTGCCATGATCGCGGTTCGCACTACGGCTCACCCGAGGAAAACCGCAATGGATGATGTACAGCAACTGGGCGAGATGCTTCGTCATTACGCCGATAGCGAAGCGCACAAAAAACAGCAGTTCGAGGTGCAATCGGCGCGCTGGGCGCTAAAGCTCGGCGAGCTGTTCCAGCAGATCGAACAATGGCTGGAACCGGTCAATACCGCTGGTTTGCTTGAAGTCCACCGTGAAGCGTATGTCGCCAGCGGCCCGAGCGTTCCGGTGGAGACATCGCCGTTCAAGAGCGAAAAACTCACCGTGCAGATCACCGGCAAGAATGTGGAGTTCGTGCCGGACGTGATGGGCGTCGGCGGCTTGATTTCGGTGTCGGTCATGGGCCTGACGGCGGCACGGCACGGCAGTGTTTCACTGGTGCTGCCGGCGGATAAAAACGACTGGTTGTGGAAGAAAACCAACGGTTTGAAAGACCCGGACACCTTCGCCTTCAACGCGAACTTCCTGGCCGCGCAGTTGCAGAGCCTGATCCCGCGCGAACGCAGCTGAGCTTTTCAGCGCTTTTTCCCAGGATTGGCTATACCTACAGCTCAACGTTCTGATGATGACTGCCAAGGAGTTCGATGATGAAACTAAGGCTAATGATCAGCACGCTCTGCATCGCCACGATCGGGATGGTGGGCTGTGCCAGCCAAGTCACGCAACCGGATGAGTATTCAGGATTCCTGTCCGATTACAGCCGCCTCAAGCCGGCCAAGTCGCCTTCGGGCGTCGAGGTGCTGCGTTGGGTCGATCCGAAACTGGATATGAGCCGCTACAACGCAGTGTATATCGAACCGACGCAGTTTTACCCCAGGCCCCAAGCCACCGCGAAAATTCCTGAGAGCACGTTGCGTGGCATCAATGACTACTTCAACCAGGCCCTCAAGCGCGAAGTCGGCAAGTCATTGCCCCTTGCCCAAGGGCCCGGCGCCGGAGTGTTAGTGGTGCGTGCGGCGATTACGGCAGTCAGCAGCAAAACCCAGGGCCTGAAACCTTATGAGTTCGTGCCGGTCGCCCTGGTGGCCGCTGCGGTGAGTAGCGGCACCGGCATCCGCGACCAGGACACGGTGCTGGGCACCGAGGCGCAGTTTCTTGACGGCGCCAACGGCAAGGTGGTTGCGGAGGTAGTACGCAAGGGCACCGGCAAGCCGCTGGAAAACGACTCGCAGGTGATGACGCCCAATGACGTGAAAAGCGTGATCGACGGTTGGGCGTCGGATTTGCATCAGTCGTATCTGAAACTGAAAAAGCGGTAAGTCGCTTGCCGTATCACTTCAGTGGCGTCAGCGGCGGCAGCTTCCACTGGCCGTTGTTCGCCTCGGGTTTGGGCAGGTACAGGCGCAACACCGCGTAGAACGGGCCGGGCGGTGCCGGCAACCAGTTGCTCTGTTCGGCTTTTGGCGGTTCGTGGTGTTGCAGCGCCAGGGTCAGGCCGCCATCGGCGTCCAGTTTGAGGTTGGGCAACATCCGCGAATTGATCACATAGCGCTTTTTGTGGTTGGGCACCAGCAACTTGGTCTTGGCGTTGTACAGGGTCAGTGACCAGAAGGCGTCGACCGGCGGCAGTTGGTCCTTGGCGAAGTGGACGGTGTAGCTATGGCGCGCGCCGTTGGCGGGCTTGCCTTCACTGTCGACGACGTAATTGAAGTAGGTGGCTTCATCGGCAGAGTTGCCGAAAAGCCCCACCTCGGCACCGGCATAGCGGTACAGGTCGTTGTTTTTCAGGTGATCGCGGTTGCCGAACAGGTCGCCTATGGCGACCTGCTGGGTGTCGAGTTTGTCTTTTTTGAACGCCGCGAACTCAGCCTTGGCGTCGGCGATCCCGTCTTCCAGTGCTTTACGCTGTTCGGCGCTCAACTGGTTGACCTTGAACGGCGCACCCGGTGCGATGCCGATGGTGGCAAAGCGTCCGAGCTGGTCTTTCTCGCTGTCCTGAGGGGCAGCGAAGGCGAGCATGAAGTTCAAGTAGCGAAACAGTTGCGGGCCTTCGGTCATGTTGGCCAGCGGCTTGGGCCAATCGATCTTCGGCGCTTTGGCCGGGGCGGCTTGTTTCACATAGCTGCTGAGCGACTGCACTTTGTAGCCATTCTGGATCTGCTTGACCTTGTTCAGGTCCTTTTCATCAAACAACTGCGTGCGGTACAGCGCATAAGCGAGGTTACTTTCGCTATACACCACACGATCCACATCGACCGGCTGCTGACCTTTCCAGTCGGGCCCGGCGATCATGTAGTGGCCGCCATTGTTGCCGGTGCTGCGCGTGCCCAGGTACGCGAAGTTATGCGTATAGAGGTCGACCAGTTGCACCGAGTAATAGCGGTTGTCTTCGATCTTGGGCAGCGTCAGCACCAGCGGCTCGCTACGCAGGTCCATCCAGACGAAGGAGTAGGGCGTGTCGGGGTTCGGCGTGGCCAGTGTGGTGTCTTTGGGGGTGAAGACCTGGGCGGTGTTGCCGATATGGTTGAACGGTGCCTTGAAGTTGACGCCGCCCTTGTCGACCGCCTGGGTGTAGAGCGTTTTGTACATTTCCACGACCGGGTAACCATACAAATAGGCTTCCTTGGCGATTGCCCGAGCCTCAGAGGGGGTGGCCGTGAAGTCGGCCCAGGCGCCAGAGCTCATGAGTATCGAGAGGCTCGCCAACAGCAGGCGCGTCGGTTTTCCAATCATCTTGTTGCGTCCTTCCAGAGGGCTTGTGAGGAGTACTATTGAATGGTGTGGCAAAGCGGCGAGTTTCCAACTTTATTGGCCGAACGTCACGTTAATCCCGGTATGACGTACAGCTTGACGTAAAAATGCCGCCTCTGTGGGCGGCATTGGACAAAAACGCAACGTCAGGCTGCGTCAAGCATTTGCTTAACCTTATTGCGCAATTGATCGATGGAGAACGGCTTGGCGATCGATTGCATGCCCGGCTGAACCTCGATGCTCTCGGGATAACCACTGGCAAACAGGACCGGCAGTTGCGGGCGCAGTTTACGCGCCTGGGTGGCCAAGTCCCGGCCGTTCATATCGGGCAGGCCGACATCGGTCATCATCAGATCAATGACTTTATTTGTGTTCTCTACGAATTCAAGCGCCGATTTGGCGTCTTCAGCCTCCAGCACACGGAACCCCAGCTCTTCGAGTACATCGACGATCAGCATACGCACAATGGAGTCGTCTTCGACTACGAGAATGGTTGAGGTGGGTGCCGACATAGTGAACATTCCTGAAAAAGTGAAGGTGCTGGGCGCGACAGGTCTAAAGGCAATCCACTAGTGAGTAGCGACAAGGCCAGCAAGTTCCGAAAAATTGCTGGCATTGTGAGCTTCGCGCCGGAGAATGTCGCGTCAGGGGCGGAAAAACTACAACGGGACCGACGCGATACGGTGGACCTGTGCGGAATCGCGGTAGAACTGCATGTCACCGGACTCAAAATAACTCACTTGATACTCAGGCGTGCCCGGATTCGTACCGTAAGCCCGATGCTGAAACGGGCTGGTGCCGCGGTTCAGGGTACGTTCCAGGCCATTTTTCATGGCCTCGGCCGAGTCAAATTGGGCCATCCCGAAATTCGGATCGAAGTAGAACCAGACGGGTTTGTCGTCACGCACCATGACGCCGGCCAGCAGGGCGTGATCCTTCGTTGCAATCCTCAGGCTCCTTGGCGGGTTCGCATCGGTCAGCTCGGTGGCGATCTGATGATAGGGAATCTGCCTGGGCTGCTTGCCCATATGAAAGGTATCCACGTGTTTGACTGCTTCATGAAACGACCTGAGGGTGCGGATGAACTGCGTCGCCACAGGGTCCCGTGGATCGGCGGCCGCCTTGAACATATTGCCCAGGTAGGTCGTCTCTTGGCCCGATTGCATGGCCAGCGCCAGGGTATTGGCGATACCCGCACATTCGCCTGGTGAAGCCAGATTGACTTGGCTGAGGTAAAACTCCTGGGGCATCGGGGTCAAGGTACCGCCGACGGCGTGGATATCCCGCTGGAACAGGGTAAAGCCTTCCTGGATCAGTCTGACTTTCTTGCGTTCGATCTGTTTGACCAGCGTGCCGACGTCTTCGGCGCCCAGCCACCCACGGGAGACCAGCATCTGAAGCTCGAGAATCGTCGAGTCTGATGAGAAACCCGGCACCTTGTGCGGGTCACCGTTCGCATAGCCGGCGTTGAAGTCGGAAACCTTCTCGGGGCGTTGCGCGCGTTTCAACTCGTTTTCGAACTCTTTGGGTGCATATTGACCGAGTACGGTCGGCGGGCCCTCCGGCGACTGTATTTCGCCCGCCAGCTTCTTGTAGAGCCAGTCGGTGAAGCTCTGGTTGATCTGCCCCTTCGCCGACACCGTGGTGGGTGCGAAGCCCTGGAGTGGCCCGCCGTAGGCGCGCATTTTTTCCGCGTCGAAGGCATACCATTGGCCATTTTTCAGCACCGCGGCACCGTCGATACTGTGTTCGCCGATCTTTACGGTGCCTGTGGCGACGACGCCATGCTCGTTGCTGGCGGCTTTGAGCAGGTCGTAACGGCCCGACGCGCCACGCAATGCGTTCACACCTTGCGCGCCTTTGGCGCCGAGGAACTTGAGCCCGCCACCGGCCAGGCGGGCCCCGCCAACCGCCAGGTCGCCTGCGCCGCTCAGCGGGTTGAATGCGCCGAACGTGGCCATGCCGATGACTTTGGCCGACCGTGCCACCTTGGTCGCGGCCGAAACGGTGGTCCCTGCGATCTTGACCACTTTTCCGGCCGCACCCACACCCGCCGTCACGATGCCGAACGCGTCCAGGCTCAGATCGATCAAGCCTTCAGCAATGTTGCCGTTGCGGAAGTGGTTGATCGCGGAGCGCAAAGGGACCAGGTCCAACAGGAAGTTTTCAATCATGTCGGACCGGTTCCGAATATTGTCGTCGGTGGTGAGGCCACGCGCCTGTTGCTTGATCGCCGGATCATCGAGGTTGATATGTTGAACGAAGGCATCGGCGATCAGTTGGACGCGGGGCGAGGCGAAGGTATCGCTGGGTGAATCGCCAGGCGGTGTCTGTTCTGTGTCAAGCGTGGTTTGACCGGCGCTGGGGGTGAACACCTTTGTTTCGGAGACGATATTCGCCTTCCTTGAAGAGCCAGGCTGTGCCTGCCACTGCGGAATACTGCGGATAGCGCCGGCGTTGAAGTCGATCTCATAGGCCGTGGTCACCCCACCGCGCTCGATCCTTACCAGTAGTTCTTCGCCTTTGGGCAGCTCGGTTTTGTCACTGAACAAACCCAGCCCAAGTTTATGGGCGTGATTTTGATAAAAAGTGACGTTGCCATATTCAAAGTTTTTTCGGTCGTCTGCCGGCAACTGGCTGATCAAGTGCTTGATATACGTGCCGACGGCGTTCTTCTTTTCCTCGATCACCTGCTTGAATTGCGACTCGAACGCCGTGGCCACCCCAAACTCGGGATTGGCGTTCAACGCCCCCACGGGGATACGGCTGTCACGGGAGCCGTAGACCGCGTCGGGTCCAACGTCCATCATCGCGACATCCAGCAGCGAGTGCACGCCCGGCACCTGATTTCTACGCCGGATATCCCCGCCCGGCATATGGGTGACGCGAATCAAGGGTTCTTCGAACAGCGCCTCCTTGTCGGGAAAGCGTTGTTTCAGCTCGGCCAATGCCATCGCTTTACGGGACGGGATGTCTTTGTCGAAGGCCTCTGAGGCGACCAGCATCACGGACTGGCGTTCGCTGAAGCGAGTCACCAGGTTGTTCAGTTCATCGGACGCGTACAGATGCTCGGCTTTTTTCTCCAGCAGGCCATTGGCCGTGCCCCAATCGATCAAGGCGTTACGTTGAGCGGTGTTCGTCATGTTCACGTCTGCGCCGCTGGCGTGTTCGGCTTCCAGCATGACCGCGGCGAAGCTCATATTGGCGACCCGGCCGGGTATGTGCGCGTCGACCATCGTCGCGGCGATTGCGAGGTTGACCCAGGCCGGGCTGCCAAAGGTCACGCTGTCGGGAATGTCCTTGACCAGAAATACCGGCGCACGACCCGCCAGCAGCAGGTGGGCGGCTGCGCCAGCCAGTTCTGGGCTGGTTTTACCCTGAGCCACCAGGTGTTGGCGCAGGGCATCAACGATTTGGGCGGCCGACTTGCCCCTGAGTGAGTCGTCGGCCAGGTCGAAGCCGGCCACGTTGTTGCGTTGGGGGGCGGTGATGGACTCTGGGTCCAGCTGCAGTATCACGGCCGCGAGCAGGTAATCGAGGCTGCTGCTATCGGTGGCAATGCCCTGCATCTGTTCCTGAAGCGCGTGGCCCAATGATTGTGCTTCTGGCGAACTGACAAGGGCGTTCAACGTCGCGCCCGGGCTCGTCAGCGCTTCGGCCGCGAGAGGGGTTCGATGCCGCAGGAACTCCAGTACTCCGCCAGTGGTGTGCTTGAGCGGCTGTTTTTGCCCAAGAGGGTCGGTGTAATCCAGGGTGCGGCTGCGCAAGCGTTGTTGCTCATCGGCGCTCAAGGGCACCGGCCAGCTGAGGGCGCCGCCCAGGTTACCCAACGGGTGCGCCTGGGATCGGGCGGCCATGGCGTCCGACAGCCCGGTCAGGGATAAATGGCTATAGGGTGAAAGCAATCCTCCCTGGCGATTGATAAAGCTATCCACGCTGGTGCTGCCGCCGACTTCGCTGTGATAAACCGAGTCGGGGTGAACGTCCATCGGCGTGGTCTTGAGGGCTGCCTGCACGGCCGGGGTGGAGGCGTCAGGCCCAAGCCGCAGGGCGATTTCGTTGAGTTTGTCGGCAAGTGTTTTGAGGTTGTGATAATGCCCCAGCTTCGCCTTGAGGCTGGCGCTTTGCGCGACGGTGACGCTGGCTGGCGGCTGCACCGTTGGCGCGGGCGAATCGTGGCTGGGGACGGGTGTCAACGTCGGCGGTGTAGCGGCGGGTATTGCGGGTGGCGTGGAGAGCGGCATCAATGAAACGCTGGGGAGGGTTTGCAAGGAAATAGTCATACGAGCACCGTTTTGTTGAACAGAAGGTGAGCGCCTTTCTCGCGGAGTTTCCTTATTCCCAAGACGCTTTAGTCTGTGGAAAGGCTGATCAACCAGGTTCCGGTTCAGCACGGGCGGAGTGTGAGCAACTGAAACTGTGACGGGATATGGGCGGCGTTCAGGGTGCCGTTGCCCGATTACGGCGTTTCGGGTTGCAGCGGTTTATGGCAGAAAAATAGCGTTCAACCGCAACTTTGGGGCAAACTCCCGGTTTTTCCGCATTTGGCCAAGGCATGCCCATGACTCCCGCGTCGATCGTCGATGAAAAGAGCTTTCGTAAGCTGTTGAGCCGCAACGTCGCACTGCCCCTCGGTGTAGGTGTGCTCAGCGCGGTGTTTTTTGTGTGCCTGATCACTTATTTGTTGTCGGTGATCCAGTGGGTAGAGCACACCGACCGGGTCATCAATAACCTCAACGAAACGTCCAAGCTGACGGTTGACCTGGAAACCGGCATGCGCGGCTTCCTGATCACCGGCGACGAGCATTTCCTCGACCCGTATGAAGTGGCCAAGCCGCGGATCATTGCCGACTTACACAATTTGCAGGAACTGGCGGCGGACAACCCCCAGCAGGTAGATCGCCTCAAGCGCCTGGAAAGCCTGCAACTGGAGTGGAACAACTACGCCCAGTCGATGATTGATATGCAGCGCGAGAACGGCGACTACCGCAGCGCGGTGAAAGCCGGCCGGGGTAAACGCCTGACCGATGAGATTCGCAATGAATACGACGATGCGGTGGCGATGGAGCAACAGTTCCGGATTACCCGCAACGCGGAAGTCACCCGTACCACCCTCATCAGCGTCACCCTGTACTTGGTGTTCGTGCTGGGGCTGAGTGGCTTTCTGGCTTACATTGGTCGTAAAAATCTACTAGCACTTTCAGATAGTTACAGTGCGAACTTCGCGTCGCAACAGAAGATCGCACTGCGTCTGGAGCAACAAGCTTGGCTGCGTAATGGCCAGACCGAACTGGCCGAACAGGTGCTCGGTCAACTGACCCTGAACATGTTGGGACGCAATATCCTGCAGTTCTTTGCCCAGTACATGGGCTCGGTGGTGGCGGCGCTGTATGTGCGTGAAGAGCACGGCGGCCTCAAGCGCGTGGCCGCCTATGGTTTCTCCCGCGAGCAGGAGCAGCAGGAGCAGGCGATCTACAGCGACGAAGGCATCGTGGGGCAGGCCGCCCAGCTCGGTCGCCTGATTCGCCTGGACGACGTGCCGGTGGATTACTTCAAAGTGAGTTCCGGCCTGGGCGAAGGCACGACCCGTAGCGTGCTGGTGGTGCCGACCAGCGATGACGACCGGATCAACGGCGTGATCGAACTGGGTTTCCTGCGCCCGCTGCAGGAGCGCGACATCGAACTGCTGGAACTCATCGCCGGCAATATCGGTACCTCCATCGAAGCCGCCCGCTATCGCCAGCGCTTGCAGGAAGTGCTGGCCGAGACCCAGCAGCTCAACGAAGAGCTGCAAGTGCAGCAGGAAGAGCTCAAGACCGCCAACGAAGAGTTGGAAGAGCAATCGCGCATCCTCAAGGAGTCTCAGGCCCACCTGGAAACGCAACAGGCGGAACTCGAGCAGACCAACGAGCAATTGGCCGAGCAGACGCTCACCCTGGCCGAGCAGCGCGATGCCATGGACCGCAAGAACGTCGAGCTCAACCAGGCCCAGCTTGAGCTGGAAGACCGCGCCGACGAGTTGCAACGCTCGAGCAAGTACAAATCAGAATTCCTCGCCAACATGTCCCACGAACTGCGCACGCCGCTGAACAGCTCGCTGATCCTGGCCAAGTTGCTGGCGGAGAACCCTCAGGAAAACCTCAGCGCCGAGCAAGTCAAGTTTGCCGAGTCGATCTATTCCGCCGGCAATGACCTGCTCAACCTGATCAACGACATCCTCGATATCTCCAAGGTCGAAGCCGGCAAGCTGGAAATGCGCCCGGAAAACTCCAGCGTGGCGCGCCTGGTCGATGGCCTGCGCGGGATGTTCGAGCCGCTGGCGGCCGATCGCAAGCTGGGGTTCCAGGTGCAGGTGCAGGAAGGTACGCCGACCATGCTCTTTACCGATCGCCAGCGCCTGGAGCAGATTCTCAAGAACCTGCTGTCCAACGCGGTCAAGTTCACCGAGCAGGGCCAGGTCAGCCTGTCGGTGTCCCGCGCGCCGGGGGAGGGTGTCGCCTTTACCGTGCGCGATTCCGGGATAGGCATCGCCCCGGACCAGCAGGAGAGCATCTTCGAAGCCTTCCGTCAGGCCGATGGCACCACCAATCGCCGGTATGGCGGCACCGGCCTGGGCTTGTCGATTTCCCGCGACCTGGCCGCGTTGCTCGGCGGCTATATCAGCGTCACCAGCGAACCCGGCAAGGGCAGCACGTTCACCCTGGTCATCCCGGAGCAGTACGTCGAACGCGAGGAAGACGCTGCGCCTATCCAGCAACCGCGCCAGGTGATTGCCGCCCCGGCGCCCAAGCCCATCGCGGTCTCGCCCCTGCCGGTGGCCGATGCCACACAGATCCCGCGCTTTGCCGACGACCGTGAGAAAGCGCCGTTCGCCACGCGCTGCATCCTGGTGGTGGAAGACGAACCGAACTTCGCGCGCATCCTGTTCGACCTCGCCCATGAGTTGGGCTACCACTGCCTGGTAGCCCATGGCGCGGATGAGGGTTACAGCCTGGCCGAGGAGTACATCCCCGACGCGATCCTGCTCGACATGCGCCTGCCGGACCATTCCGGGCTGACGGTGCTGCAACGCCTCAAGGAGCACGCCAATACCCGCCACATCCCGGTGCATGTGATCTCCGTGGAAGACCGCGTCGAAGCCGCCATGCACATGGGCGCCATCGGTTACGCGGTGAAACCCACCACCCGCGAAGAGCTCAAGGAGATATTCACGCGCCTGGAAGCCAAGCTGACCCAGAAGGTCAAGCGCGTGCTGCTGGTGGAAGACGATGACCTGCAGCGCGAGAGCATTGCCCGCCTGATCGGCGACGATGACATCGAGATCACCGCCGTCGGCTTTGCCCAGGAAGCCCTCGACCTGCTGCGCACGAACATCTACGACTGCATGATCATCGACCTCAAGTTGCCCGACATGCTCGGCAACGAGCTGCTCAAGCGCATGGCCACCGAGGATATCTGCTCGTTCCCGCCGGTGATCGTCTACACCGGGCGCAACCTGACCCGCGACGAAGAGGCCGAGCTGCGCAAGTATTCGCGCTCGATCATCATCAAGGGCGCCCGTTCGCCGGAGCGCCTGCTCGACGAAGTCACACTCTTTTTGCACAAAGTCGAATCGCAGCTGTCCCATGAACGCCAGAAGATGCTCAAGACCGCGCGCAGCCGCGACAAGGTCTTCGAAGGGCGCAAGATCCTGTTGGTGGACGACGATGTGCGCAACATCTTCGCCCTGACCAGCGCCCTGGAGCACAAAGGCGCCGTGGTGGTGATCGGGCGTAACGGCCATGAAGCCATCGCCAGGCTCAATGAAGTCGATGATATCGACCTGGTGCTGATGGACGTGATGATGCCGGAAATGGACGGTTACGAGGCCACCGCCCTGATCCGCCAGGACCCGCGCTGGAAGAAGCTGCCGATCATCGCCGTGACGGCCAAGGCCATGAAGGACGATCAGGAGCGTTGCCTGGCGGCCGGCTCCAACGATTACCTGGCCAAGCCGATTGACCTGGATCGCCTGTTCTCGCTGATTCGCGTCTGGTTACCGAAGATGGAACGTATTTAAGTGGAACGCAGTTTTTTGGAAAAAAGCAGTGATATTGAGCTGCGCCTGCTGATTGAGGCGATCTACCTCAAGTACAGCTATGACTTTCGCGACTACTCCGGTGCGTCGGTCAAACGCCGTGTGGCCCACGCCCTGCGCCAGTTTGAATGCGCGACGATTTCGGCGTTGCAGGAGCGCGTCCTGCACGATCCGGCAGCGTTCATGCAATTGCTGCAGTTTTTGACGATTCCGGTCAGCGAGATGTTTCGCGACCCGTCGCACTTCCTCGCGATCCGCCAGGAAGTGGTGCCGCTGCTCAAGACTTATCCGTCGATCAAGATCTGGATCGCCGGTTGCAGCACCGGGGAGGAGGTGTACTCCATGGCGATCCTGCTGCGCGAAGAAGGGCTGTTGGAACGCACCATCATCTACGCCACCGACATCAACCCGGCATCGCTGGATAAAGCCAAGCAGGGAATTTTTTCCCTGGAGAATGTGCGTGCCTATACCGCCAACTACCAGCAGGCCGGTGGGCAGCGTTCCTTTGCCGATTACTACACGGCGGCTTACGATCATGCGATCTTCGACAAGACGTTGCGCGAGAATGTCACGTTCGCCGACCACAGCTTGGCAACCGACAGTGTGTTCTCAGAAACTCAATTAATTTCATGTCGTAATGTACTGATTTACTTCAATAAAAAATTGCAGGATCGGGCGTTTGGATTGTTCCATGAGTCGCTGTGTCATCGTGGCTTCCTGGTGCTGGGCAGCAAGGAAACCCTGGATTTTTCCGCCTACAACAAGCATTTCGAGCCCTTGGTCAAACAGGAACGGATCTACCGGAAATCATGAACGACGCTGCCGCCAACCCCATGTGTGGGATAGAAGCCATCGTCGTCGGCGCGTCCGCCGGCGGCGTTGAGGCGTTGCTGAGTATTTTTGGCGATCTGCCGCAGGCCTTCGGGCTGCCGATCATTGCCGTGCTGCACCTGCCGGACGAGCGCCGTAGCCAGTTGGCGGAAGTGTTTGCGCGGCGTTTGCAGATTCCGGTACGCGAAGGGCAGGACAAGGAAGTGATCCAACCGGGCACCTTGTACTTCGCCAGCCCCGGCTATCATTTGTCGGTGGAGCATGACCGCAGCCTGTCTTTGAGCCAGGAAGACCGGGTACACCATTCCCGGCCCGCCATCGATTACCTGTTCGCCTCGGCCGGCGATGTCTACGGCAAGCGCCTGCTGGCCATACTGCTGACCGGTGCGAACCAGGACGGCGCCCAAGGGCTGGCCCACGTCAAGCAGTCGGGCGGTATCACTGTCGTACAGGACCCCGACGAAGCACGGATTGCCGTGATGCCGCGGGCGGCCCTGGCCCTGCACACGCCTGACCATATTCTGACCTTGAGCCGCATTGCCTCATTGCTGGCTTCCCTGGAATCTTCCCCATGTTAAGTACTATCCAGGCCAAACTGCTGATCGTCGACGATCTGCCGGAAAACCTGCTGGCCCTCGAAGCGCTGATCAAGCGCGAGGACCGCCAGGTCTTCAAGGCCTTGAGCGCCGACGAGGCCTTGTCCCTGTTGCTGGAGCACGAGTTCGCCATGGCGATCCTCGATGTGCAGATGCCTGGCATGAACGGTTTCGAGTTGGCCGAGCTGATGCGCGGCACCGAAAAGACCAAGAACATCCCGATCGTATTCGTCAGCGCCGCCGGCCGCGAACTCAACTATGCCTTCAAGGGTTATGAAAGCGGGGCCGTGGACTTCCTGCACAAGCCGCTGGATATCCATGCGGTGAAGAGCAAGGTCAATGTGTTCGTCGACCTGTACCGCCAGAGCAAGGCGATGAAGCAGCAGGTGGAAGCGCTGGAGCGCAGCCGCCGCGAACAGGAGTTGCTGCTGACACGCCTGCAGGCCACTCAGGCTGAGTTGGAGCAGGCGGTACGCATGCGCGATGACTTCATGTCGATCGTCGCCCACGAAGTCCGCACGCCACTCAACGGGCTGATTCTCGAAACTCAGCTGCGCAAGATGCACCTGGCCCGGGACAACGCCGCCGCGTTCACCCTGGACAAGATGCGCGCCATGGTCGACCGCGATGAGCGGCAGATCCAGAGCCTGATCCGGCTGATCGAAGACATGCTCGACGTGTCGCGCATCCGCACCGGAAAACTGTCGATTCGTCCGGCGCGCTTCGACCTCACGCAACTGGTGCGCAACCTGCTGGAAAACTTCGCGCCGCAAGTGGCCGCCGCCGAGTCGTCCATGCAACTGGAGGCAGAAGGCCCGGTGGAAGGCAACTGGGATGAATTCCGCATCGAGCAAGTGGTGTCCAACCTGCTTACCAACGCCTTGCGCTATGGGGCCAAGAGCCCGGTGGGCGTGCGGGTGTACAGCGAACACGGCGAAGCACGGCTGGAGGTGCGGGACCACGGGATCGGCATCAGCGCCGACAATCAGAAGCGCATTTTCCAGCAGTTCGAGCGCGTGTCCGCCAGCCATGTGGCCGCCGGTCTGGGCCTCGGGCTGTTTATTTCCGAACAGATCGTCGCGGCCCATGGCGGTACCATCGAGGTGGAGAGCCAGATAGGCGAGGGCGCCCTGTTCCGGGTGTGCCTGCCCCTGGACGCGTCGGCGTGAAAACAATCGTCACTTCGACGCAACCTCTGCGTGACTGCATGGTCGTAAGTGCAGCAATTGACCGGACAAAGGCTTCCCATGAGTGAAGATGCACAAGATGTCGTTCTGATCGTCGAGGACGACGAATCGATTATGTTTGTCCTGGATGAATACCTCAAAGGCCTGGGCTATCGGGTATTGAAGGCGATCAATGGGGAGCAGGCTTTTGAAATCCTCGCCAGTAAACCGCACCTGGACCTCATGGTGACGGACTATCGCCTGCCTGGCGGCGTCACCGGCGTGCAGATCGCCGAGCCGGCGGTGAAGTTGCGCCCGGAGCTGAAGGTGATTTTTATCAGTGGCTATCCGCAGGAAATTCGTGACTGCGACAGCCCGATCACACGCAAGGCGCCGATCCTGGCCAAGCCGTTTGACCTGGATACGCTGCAAGAACATATCCTGCGGTTGTTGGCGTGACACCTGCATGTGTCAGTCCAACAACCGCTGATGCCCCTGGCCGGTCAGGATTACCAGGCAAGCACCTCGGCCTTTGCATGTGAATCAAGTACCCGTGCGGGGTTGGTTCCCTCGAAGAGCTCAAACGATCCATCGGGTTTTATGTCAATACGGTTGGCCGTTGCGATCGTAGTGGACGCCGGGTATTTGTTTGCGATGTTGAACAGCACTTGTTCACCGGCGTCACCTTGTTTCAGAGCGATGCCTAATCCCGGGATGGTCCGGACATAATCGCCGCCCACATAAATCACTTTGCTTGTCTGGTCTAACGATCCCTCCAGTTGTTTCAGCACGCGCTGTTGTTCTGTCGTCGGCACGCCGCCTTGGAAGTGCATTAATGTTCGTTTCTGGTAGACACCCTCTTTCAAGTCGGTAAGCACCGCCAGGGCCGTACAATCACTGATGCCACTGGTGCTGATGATTGCGGTCGGGTCAGTGACGGTGACGTCCTTGTAATCCGACATAGCGATGTGGTGGGTCGGGGCGGGGGGCTTCAGGTGAGTAACCGTCGTCGGGATGGATTCTTCATAAAGCCGTTTGACCGGTCTGTCATGAAGACTCGCGGTGCTTATCCACGACTCGTGATGGTCGCTGATCTTGAATTCAAGTTTTTTGGGGTCATTGCTATAAGTTTTGTATTGGACCGGCAGCTTCTTGTCATTGAATATTTTTTCGAGACCACGCCTCATCATGGCCTCGCTTGAAAACTCGGCCACCCCAACATTCGGGTCGTAAAAGAAGAACGTTTTGCCGTCGCCATCCGGCACGGACCCGGCCACCATCGCATGGCCGGGAGAGTCGATCATCACGGTCTTGCCCCCAGGCGCATTGGCCAGTTCCGTAATCATGTCCTGATACGTTACCTGGCGCTGTGGGTTACCGGCGTGAAACATGAACGGTGTACTGATGCTTTTTTGCACATCGTCTAATGTGCGAGAAAATACTCGCGACCCCTCAGCCCGCGGATTGGCGGCGGCAACGTACAGGTTGTCAATAAATACGCGTTCTTTTCCTTGCGCCTTGGCCGATGCGAACGTACGCGAGAGAGCGGCGCACTGCCCATCGGAAAGGTGGTTGACCTGGCTAAGGTAGATGGTCTGAGGTACGGGGGTGAACGTTCCTCCGACGGCATTTACGTGGGCGTTGAAATGCTGTGTGCCGTTGAGCCCGTGCTGCACAGCCAGCCTTTCCTGCTGGCGGACCAAGGTGCCCACCTCTTTTGCTGTTTTGTCCGGGCGTAGCGCCAGCTTCATCACGTCTTCTGATTTCATGCCCTTGGCATAGCCTTTAATCAGTTCCGGCGCGCCGTCCTCATAGCCACTCTTAAACGCTGCGCTGGGCGTCACCCCATCGCCCTGGTAACGATCCAGTAGCTTTCCCCAGTCTTTTCGAATTTGAATCGACTCCGGCGAGAGCGCGCGTTGCGTGTTTTGCCACGCATGAAGCTCCTGAGTACCGCCTCGTATTGACGGCTGGAAATCGTCCAGTGCTTTGCCAAACGGGCGTCGGGTCGTCGTATCAAAGGCATACCATTTACCGTCCTGAAGAACCGCGGCACCTTGCAAGGTCTCGCCGGACGTCTTGAAGGTACCCATCGCTGCTGCGTCGTATTGTTTGCTCGCGGCGACCAGGTCGTAGCCAGTGTGGGTGCCGCGTAGGTGCCGGATGTCTTGAATCGTGTCGGTGATGACGCGTTTACCGACGCTTGCCACGCTGCGACCGGTAGCGCGCAGTAAATCCGCCGCGCCGTCCAACGGATTAACCAGGCTGATCGCGCTCAACCCCAGGGTCTTTCCTATATGCAAGGCCTTGCTACCGGCAGACAGGGTTTTGGTTGCAACTTTAGCCAGTTTCCCTGCGGTGGAGGCTCCAACGGTCATGATGCCAAACAGGTCGAGTGATAAGTCGATGATCCCTTCGCCGAGGTTGCCCTCCGTAAAATGCTTGATGGCTGACCGTAATGGGATCAGGTTAAGAAGCAACTCATTTAACTTTTTGTAAAAGGGTACCTCGGACTCAACCGTCGTCACCCCTCGAGCCTCGGCCTCCAGCGCGCCCCATACGCTGCTGACCTTGGCCACCGTGGCACCGATGGCCGCGCTCCGGGGGCTGGCGAAACTGTTCAACGGCCCGGCGGTGTCGGTGTTTTCTTGTAGCAGCTGTTGCCGTACCAGCGGGGAACCTTCATCGGGAATGGACAGTGTGACGGGGACCATGTCGGTATACGGCGTGTTGTTATCGCGCGGTTTTCCGTCTTCTATATGAGCCCCAGGCTGATAACCGGGCTGGAAATCGCCGAGGTCCCCGCGTTTGGTGAGCGTGTTCTTCTGGACATTCAGTTCATAGGTATGGGCAATCCCGTCGCGCATCACTTTCAATAGTACAGGGTTGCCGTCGGCAGCCGGGACCCGGACGATACCGCTGAGCTGATGTTCGCCCTTGAACTCCTTGAAGATCGAAAGGCTTCCGTATTCGATATTCTGCCGGTCCTCCAGCGGCAACTGGGCGATCAGGTGCTTGACCTGCGTGGCGACGCTGCTGTCGAGGGCGCGACCAAACTGTTGGAACTCACTGACGAATTCCCTGCTGATATGTTTCAGGTTTTGCGTCTTGCTCAAGACCTCCTCGAGGGTGAAGTTAGGCGTGTTGGCAGCAGAGCGTCCGGGGCCCCTGCGCGGTGGTGTGTAAGGCTCGATCACCCATTGATTGGGGTGTGACGCGTTGTTGTGCCGGGCCGGGTGATAGGGCACATTGGGCGGGTTGTGCAGCATGTTCTCCATGTACAAGTCCAATATCGAATAGGGCCCGGGTCGATCTTTATCGTAAGTGTCCAGTACGATGCACTTCAGTTCCAGGCGCGCGTCATCGCCCAAAACTTCGCGCAGTTCGGCCAGGGCCATCTCCTTGCGAGACGCCGGCGCGGGCGTGCGCTGTGCTTCGGAAGCTGTTCGCAGTTCGCCGACCTGTTGGTTAAAGGCGTCGGCGATGGTTTGCATATCTGCGGGCGACGTCACACTCGTGACGATGCTGTTGGTCAGGCCCCATTCCTTGAGCGCGTCATGCTGGGCGACATATTCGATCTGACGCTGAGCCTGGGACACCGGGGCGATATCCGCGTACAACATGACCTCGCCGTAACTCATGGTGGATGCCCGGCCCGGCGTCTCAGCCTCTATGCGCGCCACTGCGGTACTGAAGCTGACGTGGGCGGGGGAGCCGTGAGTGACCGTGGCCGGGATATCCTTGACCAGCAACTCTGGCGCCTTGGAGGCCAGTTTCAGGTTGGCCTGGATATTGGCTTTTTCCGGTGACGAAGCCTCTTTTGTGACGTAGTACAAATGGTCGGCCACACGCTGGGCCGTCTCTGATAAAGGTTTGCCTTTAAGCTGCTGGCCGGCCAGGTCAAAGCCTGAAATGTGCTTCTGGGGCAAGGTTGCCTGGGTGAATGCATCGGTGTAATTCAGGTTCAAGGCCGCCATTAACCAATCATTGACGCTGCCTTTGACCGACAGTGTGTTGAACTTGGCCTGGATGGCCGCCCCCAGCGCCTGGCCCTTGGGCGACTGGATGATGCGGTCGAGCAGTTGCTGTGGGTTGCGAAGCTCGTGGGCTTCGACTGCTACACCTTGCATCAATGCTTCCAACACATTGCGGTTGCTCCCCAGGTTCAGGTCGCCCACATTGCCGTGCTGCAAGAACGCCAACAGTTGGCGCTGGGTGTCCGTGTCAATCGGCTGCGGCCAGGACAGGGCGCCGCCGTAGTTACCATGGACGGGGCTTCGCGGTGTGGGGGTGAGGAGGAATCGCCTGAGGTTCTCCACGTCCTGTGCGGTGCCGGGTTTTTCAAAGCCGTGGTATTCAAGAAAATCAGCCAGGCTAGCCACGCCTCCTTGCTGCACGCCTCGATCCCGTTCGTATGAGGAGTGGGGGTTCAATTCGAAGGTGGTTTCACGCAGATACGCGGGGACCTGCGACAGCTGAAGGCTGCCTGAGGCAAGGACTGTCCCCAGATGCTTCAACAACACAGTCGCTTGGTGCCGGTTGTTGATGTTCCCCAGCAGCGTCTGCTGCTGCTCGAGTGCGTCCTCGCTGCGCGTTTCCTGGAGCCCAGGGAATACAGCGGGGTCAAGCGGGGCAAAGGTTTTATCGCGCTCCAGCTCGGCGGCGCGTTGCTGGAGTTCGGAAGGGGCGATTCGCGTCGGCTCTTTGTAGAACTGCCCAACCAGCCAGGCCGGCGCACGGTTGGCGCTCTCGGACGACGGAAGGGGAAATGGCCTGTTCCTGTCGGAGATGACCCCTCCGGCATCCATTAACGGCCCTCGCACCGCCGACCAGCGCTTGTCCTCGCTCGCACGCAACTGTAAGGGCGCATTGAGCGAAACATCTGGGGTTACACGGTAGGTGACTTGACCACTTTGCGGCAGGATTTTGATCGAATCGGGCAGGGCTCTGACCGTGAGCCGCCAGTCGAGGAACTCCGGCGACCGAGCGGCATTGCCTAGCAACTTCCACCACTGGCCAAATGTTGAATCCGGCGGAATATCCACCATGATCGCGTTGTCGTGGGCGGGAACGCCGCTGAAGCCCTGCAATGCCTTGCCGTAGTTCTGCGCCAACGCACTGTCGCCCCTGGCCCGGGGGGAATTGCCAGGGGCAGAGAAGTGGGGGCTTTCGCGGTCAGGCTCTACAGCTACCTGCTCGACTGGCTCCAGCGTGTCGCTGGCAATGGAAGAGTGCGGAGGAAAAGCGTGGGCAAGGCTGTTGGAAATCGTCATAGGTGGCGGCTCTATCATCAGGATTGAGGTCCACTGGGTGAAAATTCCAGGTCCCAGTGGTAATCCTTCGTACCCAAGCCCCTTGACCGATTCCATTTTCGAACCGTGGCTTTATTGCACCTTGTTGCCGGTCGCCTCCGCTTGGCTGGCGGCTGCGCGGATCATTTCCCTGACTTTCGCCGTCAAGAGATCAAACGTGAACGGCTTGGTAATCAACTGCATCCCAGGGTCCAGAAAACCACCGCGCACCGCCGCGTGTTCGGCATAGCCGGTGATAAATAGAACCTTGAGTTCCGGCCGAATCTGCCGGCCGATTTCCGCCAGTTGCCGGCCGTTCATGCCCGGCAGCCCGACGTCGCTGATCATCAGGTCAATGCGCTGGTCGGACTCGATGATCGGCAGTGCGGTGTTGGCATCGCTGGCCTCGACAAAGGCATAGCCCAGTTCTTTGAGCACCGCGCTGATCAGTACCCGTACCGCCGGGTCGTCCTCGACGATCAACACTGTTTCACCGGCATTGGCAAAGGGCAGCCGCGCGGGGTTCGCCGCTTCGGCCACGACCATTTCACCGACGAAACGCGGCAGGAACAGGCTGACGGTAGTGCCTTTTCCGACTTCGCTGTGGATCGTCACATGGCCACCGGATTGCCGTGCAAAGCCGTAAATCATCGACAGGCCGAGGCCGGTGCCCTGGCCGATCGGTTTGGTGGTGAAGAAAGGGTCAAAGACACGCCCCATAACACTTTCCGGGATACCGCAGCCGCTGTCGCTGACGCTCAACTCAACGTAGTCACCGGGTTGCAATGTGCCGTAGGCGGCGGTGAACACGCTGTCGAGATGGCGGTTGCTGGTTTCCACGGTGAGGTTGCCGCCGTTCGGCATGGCATCGCGTGCGTTGATCACCAGGTTGAGTAGCGCGCTTTCCAACTGGTTGGGGTCGGCTTCGGCGGTCCAGAGCGGGTCGCTGAGGCGCATGTCCAGCGCAATGCTTTCATTGATGCTGCGTTGCAACAGTTCGCCCATGGAGGTCACCAGTTGGTTGATCTCGACGGGTTTTGAATCCAGCGACTGCCGACGGGAGAATGCGAGCAGGCGGTGGGTAAGGCCGGCGGCCCGGTTGGCGGAGGTGACACCCAGGTCGATCAGGCTGTCCAGGTCATCCAGCTTGCCGCGGGAGACGCGCCTGCGCAGTAATTCCAGGCTGCCGATGATGCCGGTGAGCATGTTGTTGAAGTCATGGGCGATGCCGCCGGTCAACTGGCCGACGGCCTCCATCTTCTGCGATTGACGCAGCGCTTCTTCATTGCTGCGCAACTGCGCCGTGCGTTCTTCTACTTGCTGCTCGAGCGTCTCCAGCGTGCGTTGCAAGCGCAGTTCGCTTTCGCTCAGGTCGATCAGCCGGTCGCGCGCATCGTATTGTCGGCGTCGTCCGCGCAGTGCCGCCGTGACCAGGCTGATCAACGTCACAGGATGGAAAGGCCGCTCGAGGAAGGTGACATTGCCCAATAACCCGCTCAGGTGCGAGGAACCGTTCTGCTCGGCGCCGCCGTGATGGGTCATCAATACGATGGGCAAATCCGACCACGCAGGCTGTTGGTGCAAATACCCGAGCAGCGGCTCCAGATCGATGCCGCGCAAGGCTTCGGCAGCAATAATCAGCAGGCCGGCCCCTTCTTCCAGTGCGTTGCACAAGGTCGTCAGGCCCGTGGCGATCACGCCGCTGTACCCGGCCTCGTTGAGCATCATCAGCGCCAACGTGCCGTCGCGGCCCATCGGCGCAAGCACGATGGCGCGCTCGGAGACGGGCGATAGGCTCGTCACTGGCCCTCGTCCTTGAGCAGAGGAGAGCCGGCGCCCATGTACGTGGGGATACCGCGCAGTACGCCCTGGAAATTATCGAGCGGCTCGCCAACAGTCATGCCCTGGCTGCTGATGCGGTACTCGCGAATGGTCGATTCATGGGCACCGGTGCGTTTCTTGATGATTGAAATGGCGCGGCGCACCTTGCCCAGCGCTTCGAAATAGCGCAGCAGAATAACCGTGTCGGCGAGGTAGGTAATGTCGACGGGCGCCTGCATGTCACCGACCAGGCCGTGCTGGGCGACGGTCATGAACGTGGCGACGCCGCGGCGGTTGAGATACAGCAGCAGTTCGTGCATGTGCAGGATCAGCGCATTTTCTTCCGGCATGGCGGCCTGATAGCCGTTGATGCTGTCGATCACCACGGTCTTGATCCCGCGCTCATCCACGCAGCGCCGCACGCGGTGCGAGAACTCGCCGGGGGTCAACTCGGCCGCGTCGACTTGCTCGATCAGCAGGTTGCCGGTGGCTTGCAGCGCGGCGAGGTCGATGCCCATGTTTTTCATGCGCTCGAAGAGCAGGCCCAGTTCCTCATCGAAGATGAACAGCGCGGCTTTTTCGCCCCGCGCCACGGCGGCGGCGGCAAACACCATCGAGATCAGCGACTTGCCGGTGCCGGCGGGGCCGAGGATCAGGCTGCTGGAGCCGGTCTCGACTCCGCCGCCCATCAAGGCATCCATTTCGCGAATGCCGCTGCTCAGGGTCTCGCGCACATAGCCGCCGCGATGCTCGGCCGCCACCAGCCGCGGGAACACATGCACGCCATCGCCCATGATGGTGAAATCGTGGAAGCCGCCGCGGTACTTTTGGCCGCGGTACTTCACGACCCGCACGCGACGGCGTTCGGCGCCGTAATTGGGCGTCAGTTCTTCCAGGCGAATCACCCCGTGGGCGACGCTGTGTACGGTTTTGTCGAGGGATTCGGTGGTCAGGTCGTCGAGCAGCAACACCGTGGCGTCGTAGCGCACGAAATAGTGCTTGATCGCCAGGATCTGTCGTCGATAACGCAGGGAACTTTGCGCCAGCAGGCGGATTTCGGAGAGGCTGTCGACCACCACGCGGGTCGGCTTGACCCGTTCCACCACTTCAAAGATCTGCCGCGTGGCCTCGCCCAGCTCCAGGTCGGAAGAGTACAACAGGCTTTGCTGCTGTTCGGCATTGAGCAGGCTTTCCGGCGGGGTCAGCTCGAAAATATGGATATTGTCATCCAGATCCCAGCCGTGGGATTTTGCGCCCTGGCGCAATTCACGCTCGGTTTCGGACAAGGTGATATAGAGCGAGCGTTCACCATTTTCTGCCCCTGCCTTCAGGAAGTGCAGGGCGACGGTGGTTTTGCCGGTCCCTGGTTCGCCTTCGAGCAGAAACAGATGGCTGCGGGACAAACCGCCGCAAAGAATGTCATCAAGACCTTCAATACCGGTGGCCGCCTTTTCGGATAACAGCGCGTTGGACATAGACAAGAAGTGCCCTCAGGTCACATACGAGTAAGGGGTGCGCGTTCGTTCGAGCGCGCTATACCTTCTTGACCCTGGCGTATGAGCGGGGTTCCGCCTTTTCGTCTTTTGCGCGCAATGTCAGCGCCTGGGCGGCAATGCAGCGCGCCTACAGGCCCTGTTGCAGCGCCGGATCATCCGGGTTTTGTTGCTCCAACTGCGCCAGCAGCACCTGAACGTTCTGCAATTGACCGCTTTCTTTCCAGTAGCTGACCAGCAGCACTCGCGCCTTGCGATTGGCCGGGTGGCGCTGGATGATTTCTTCCAACTGGCGCTGGGCGGCTTCGAGTTCTTCCTGGGCGTGCAGGGTGGTGGCCAGGTCGTAACGGTAATCCTGATTGCTCGGTTCCAGTTCCACTGCCTTGGACAGGCCGAGCAAGGCGTAAGCACGCTCGCCATGGTGCAGCAACCACATGCCCAGGGCGTGTTGCAGGTACGCGGATTCGGGGTGCGCCGCGAGCTGGCGGGCCAGCAGTTGGCGGGACTCGTCGGTCTTGCCTTGTTTATCCAGCAGTTCGATTTGCGCAACCACGGCTTGCAGGTTGTCCGGCTGCAGGCGCATCGCTTGCTCCAGGGCGTTCTGCGCCTCCGGCAGCAGCGCGCTGTGGATGTACAGGCGCGCCAGTTGGAGCCAACCTTCGGCGGTTTCAGGTTGCGCCTTGAGCTTCTTCACGAACTCATCGAGTACCTGCTGCAAGGGCCCGAAATACAGGCCGAGGGTGTCGGGCGAGAGGCCGAGCAATGCGTTGGCGGCGGCAAAGCGCACGTCTTGTTGCGGATCGTCGAGCAACGGCCCGAGCAGCAGCGTGCGCTGGCCCGTGGGCACCAGGCCGACGATGCTGTGAATCGCCGCTTCACGCACCTGCGGCGAGTCGTCGGCCAGGTCCTTGTCGGCGAGCTTCAGTGCCTGGGGGCTGGGGTAATTGGGCAGCTCGGCGTGCAAGGCCACACGACGCTCGTCGGACAAGTCCGGCCGGGCCAGTTGCTGGTACAGCACGCGGGCGGCGCCCGGTTCGCCGTTGCGCGCCTGTTTCAAGGCTTTCGCGTAGCCATGGGCAATGGCGGGCGGCACGGCCACCGGGGTGGAGCGGGAGAAATACCAGGTGATCAGCACAATCAACAACAGGGCGCACAGGCCGATGATGGAGTAACGGCGTGACTTTGACATGCAGGCGTCCGAGAGCTTAGGCAGCTAGGGCAAAGCTCTCAGCTTCGGTCAGACCACGGCGAGTGTCAAACCTGTATCAGGTCAGCACGTATTCCACCGGCTCCAGGGCAGGCGGCAAGGCCGTTTCGCCGAGGGCCGCCAGGATCTCGCGCTCCAGGGTCCGCACGATCGCGTTGCAGGGCAGGTCGTTCTCATCGAAGCCGAAGGGGTCCTCCAGGTCGTCGCCGATTTCGTCGAGGCCAAAGAAGGTGTAGCTGACGATTGCGGTGAACACCGGTGTCAGCCAGCCCAGCGGTTCGGCCATGGCAAACGGCAACAGAATGCAGAACAGGTAAATGGTGCGGTGCAGCAGCAGGGTGTAGGGGAAGGGCAGCGGTGTGCTTTTGATCCGCTCGCACGCTGCCTGCACCTGGGTCAGGCTGACCAGTCGGGTTTCCAGCTGGGTGTAGCGCCATTCACTGATCACGCCCCGTTCGGCCAGCCCGGAAAACCGCGCGCCGAGCTGTTGCAGTACCTGGTCCGGGAGGTTGGGATGGCCTGATTCGACGTCGATCCAGGGCTTCACCGCTCGCGCCTCATCTTCCAGGCGCAGGCGCGCGATCAATCCATGGGTAAAACCGCACAGACCGCGCAGCAGGCCAGCCCGCTCCAGCGGGTCGCTGAATACCTGGGTTTCACGGATCAGTGAGCGCACTTCGATGGTCATCTGCCCGAGTTGCTTGCGGCCTTCCCACCAGCGGTCGTAGCAAGCGTTGTTGCGAAAACTCATGAAGATCGACAGCGACAGCCCGAGCAAGGTGAACGGCGTGGCATTGACCTTGGAGAAATACGCCGGGTGCAGGGTTTCCACCAGCACGATGACCGAGGCCAGCAACGTGACCAGCAGGCTGCGCAGGGCGATGCGCTTGGCGATCGAGCCCTTGAGCGAAAACAGAATGCCCAGCAGGTTGGGTTTGGGGCGAACGATCATCGGGAGGGGCTTCTTCGGTGGCGCAGGCCATCAGGTTAGAAGCTGGCGGACGGCGCGTCCAATCGCTTGGGCCGACCGCTTGATCGGCGGGGTCTATGATCAAACGGCATTGGCCAAACCAGTCAGGCATGTTGGTGGCTTTGACCATTGCTGCTGCAGCGCTCTAGAGCGACTATTTCCGCGGTTCTTGTCCGAAAAAAACGTCCTGAAAATAAAAATACTGAAGGATTTGAAGCGATGCGTGACTATTTGGCTGCCACTACCGAGTTCGATTACCAACACACCGTCGACAGCACCTTGGCCGGTAACCTGCAAGGCCTCAATGCCTGCGTGGAATGCTGCGACCGGCATGCGTTACCAGGGCGCATTGCGCTGTTCTGGGAAGGCAAGGATGGGCGCAGTGCCACATCCACCTTCAGCGACTTGCAAGACCAGGCAGCACGCTTCGCCAATTTCCTGCTGGCCCAGGGCGTCAAACGCGGCGACAGAGTGGCCGGCCTGTTGCCACGCACCGCCGAATTACTGGTGGTGGTCCTTGCGACCTGGCGCATCGGCGCCGTCTACCAACCGTTGTTCACCGCCTTCGGCCCCAAGGCCATTGAGCATCGCCTGAACAGTTCCGGCGCGGCCGTGGTGGTCACCGATGCGGTGAACCGGCCCAAGCTCGCGCAAGTGGAAGGCTGCCCGACGATCGTCACGGTCTCTGGCGCCAAGGGCGAAGGCCTGGTACGCGGTGATTTCAGCTTCTGGGCCGAGCTGGCCACCTATTCCAACCACTGCGAGCCGGTGCTGCTGGGCGCTGACGACCCGTTCCTGCTGATGTTCACCTCGGGCACCACCGGCCCGTCGAAAGCGCTGTCGGTGCCGCTCAAGGCCATTGTTGCGTTCCAGAGCTACACCCGCGACGCGGTGGACCTGCGCCCCGAAGACGCATTCTGGAACGTTGCCGACCCGGGCTGGGCCTATGGCATCTATTTCGGCGTGACCGGACCGTTGTCCATGGGCCACCCGATTACTTTCTACGATGGCCCGTTCACCCTCGAAAGCACCTGCCGGGTGATCAATAAATACGGGATCACCAACCTGACCGGCTCGCCGACCGCGTATCGCCTGTTGATTGCCGGCGGCGAGCAATTCGCCCGCTCGATCAAGGGCAAGCTGCGTATCGTCAGCAGCGCCGGCGAGCCGCTGAACCCGGAAGTGATCCGCTGGTTTGCCGACAACCTGGGGGTGACCATCCATGACCACTACGGCCAGACCGAGTTGGGCATGGTGCTGTGCAATCACCACGGCCTGGAACACCCGGTGCATGTCGGTTCGGCGGGTTTTGCCTCGCCGGGGCATCGCATCGTGGTGCTGGACGACGCTCACCAGGAATTGCCCGCCGGCCAGCCAGGGATTCTCGCCGTCGACCGTGAGCAATCGCCAATGTGTTGGTTCGCCGGCTATGACGGCGTGCGGACCAAGGCGTTTGTCGGCAAGTACTACCTCAGCGGCGACACCGTCGAACTGAACCCGGACGGCAGCATCAGCTTCGTCGGGCGCAGTGACGATGTGATCACCACTTCCGGCTACCGCGTCGGCCCGTTCGATGTGGAAAGCGCGCTGGTCGAACACCCGGCGGTGGTGGAAGCGGCGGTCGTCGGCAAGCCCGACGCGGAACGCACCGAGCTGGTGAAAGCCTTCGTGGTGATCAACGAACAGTTCCGCGCCACCCCCGAGCTGGCCGAGGAATTGCGCCTGCATGTACGCCAGCGCCTGGCCGCGCATGCCTACCCGCGGGAAATCGAATTTGTCAGCGACTTGCCCAAGACCCCGAGCGGCAAGCTGCAGCGCTTCATTTTGCGTAATCAGGAAATCGCCAAGGCGCAAGCCGTGTTGGCCTGATCCACTTTTCAAGGAAACAACGATGCAGATTGCAAACAAGGTTTTTCTGGTCAGCGGCGGCGCGTCGGGCCTCGGCGCAGCCACCGCTGACATGCTGGTCGCCGCTGGCGCCAAGGTGATGCTGGTGGACCTGAACGCCGATGCCGTCGCGGCCAAGGCCAAACAACTGGGCGACAACGCCCGCAGCGCGGTGGCGGACATCAGCCAGGAAGCCGCTGCCGAAGCCGCCGTGCAGGCCACCGTTGCGGCCTTTGGTGGCTTGCACGGGCTGGTGAACTGCGCCGGTGTGGTACGCGGCGAGAAGATCCTCGGCAAGAACGGCCCCCATGGGCTGGCCAGCTTTGCCCAGGTGATCAACGTCAACCTGATCGGCAGCTTCAACCTGCTGCGCCTGGCCGCTGCGGCCATCGCAGAAACCCAGGCAGACGCCGACGGTGAACGCGGCGTGATCATCAATACCGCGTCGGTGGCGGCGTTTGACGGGCAGATCGGCCAGGCAGCGTATGCTGCGTCCAAAGGTGCGATCGCCAGCCTGACCCTGCCCGCCGCGCGTGAATTGGCGCGCTTCGGTATTCGGGTGATGACCATCGCCCCCGGCATTTTCGAAACCCCGATGATGGCTGGCATGACCCCGGAAGTCCGCGATTCCCTGGCCGCTGGCGTGCCGTTCCCGCCACGCCTGGGCAAACCGAGCGAATACGCCGCGTTGGTTCGGCACATCATTGAAAACAGCATGCTCAATGGCGAGGTGATCCGTCTCGACGGCGCCTTGCGCATGGCAGCCAAGTAAGAGAGGAAGCGTCATGAGTGATCCCATCGTAATTGTCAGCGCCGCACGCACCCCCATGGGCGGGTTCCAGGGCGATCTCAAAGGCCTGACCGCGCCGCAACTGGGCTCCGCGGCGATTCGCGCCGCCGTCGAGCGTGCCGGCATCGCCAGCGATGCCGTGGATGAAGTGCTGTTCGGCTGTGTACTGCCGGCCGGCCTCGGCCAGGCCCCGGCACGCCAGGCCGCGCTTGGCGCGGGGCTGGACAAGGCCACCCGCTGCACCACCCTCAACAAAATGTGCGGCTCGGGCATGGAGGCGACGATGCTTGCCCATGACTCGCTGCTGGCCGGCAGCGTTGATGTGGTGATTGCCGGCGGCATGGAAAGCATGTCCAACGCGCCGTACCTGCTGGACCGCGCACGCAGCGGCTACCGCATGGGCCACGGCCGCGTGCTCGACCATATGTTCCTCGACGGCCTGGAAGACGCTTACGACAAAGGCCGCCTGATGGGCACCTTTGCCGAAGACTGCGCACAACATAACGGCTTTACCCGCGAGGCCCAGGATGCGTTTGCCATTGCATCCCTGAGCCGCGCACAAGCGGCGATCAGCAATGGCAGTTTCGCGGCCGAGATCGTCCCGGTGCAGGTCACAGTGGGCAAGGAGCAAAAAACCATCCTGCATGATGAGCAACCGCCCAAAGCCAAGCCGGAAAAGATCGCCAGCCTGAAGCCGGCGTTCCGTGAAGGGGGCACAGTGACTGCGGCCAACTCCAGTTCGATTTCCGACGGTGCGGCGGCCTTGCTCCTGATGCGTCAGTCCGAGGCGCACAAGCGCGGGCTGCAACCCTTGGCGGTGATCCGTGGGCATGCGGCGTTTGCCGATGAGCCGGGCCTGTTTCCGGAGGCGCCGGTGGGGGCGATCCGCAAGTTGATGAGCAAGACCGGCTGGAACCTGGGCGACGTGGACCTGTTCGAAATCAACGAAGCCTTTGCCGTGGTCAGCCTGATCACCATGAGCAAGCTGGAGATCCCCCACGACAAGGTCAACATTCATGGCGGCGCCTGTGCCCTGGGCCACCCGATCGGCGCCTCAGGCGCGCGGATTCTGGTGACGCTGCTGTCGGCCCTGCGCCAGAAAGGCCTCAAGCGTGGCGTCGCCGCCATCTGCATCGGCGGCGGTGAAGCCACGGCCATGGCGGTCGAATGCCTGTATTAAGGATTGAACATGCTGCCCAATGACGAACAACTGCAAATCAGCGACGCGGCCCGACAATTCGCCCAGGAACGCCTGAAACCGTTCGCGGCCGAGTGGGACCGCGAGCACCGCTTTCCCAAGGAGGCCATCGGCGAAATGGCCGAACTGGGCTTCTTCGGCATGCTGGTGCCGGAACAGTGGGGCGGTTGCGACACCGGCTACCTGGCCTACGCCATGGCCCTGGAAGAAATCGCCGCCGGCGACGGGGCCTGCTCGACCATCATGAGCGTACACAACTCGGTGGGCTGCGTGCCGATCCTCACGTTCGGCAACGATCAGCAGAAAGAGCAGTTCCTCAAGCCCCTGGCCAGCGGCGCGATGCTCGGCGCCTTCGCGTTGACCGAGCCGCAGGCCGGTTCCGATGCCAGCAGCCTGAAAACCCGAGCACGCCGCGAAGGCGACCACTATGTGTTGAACGGCTGCAAACAATTCATCACCTCCGGGCAAAACGCCGGCATCGTGATTGTGTTTGCCGTCACCGACCCCGCGGCGGGCAAGCGCGGCATCAGCGCGTTTATCGTGCCGACGGATTCGCCGGGCTACACGGTGGCGCGGGTCGAGGACAAGCTGGGCCAGCATGCGTCGGACACTTGCCAGATCCTGTTCGAAGACGTCAAGGTGCCGCTCGCCAATCGTCTGGGGGAGGAGGGCGAAGGCTACCGCATCGCCCTGGCCAACCTCGAAGGCGGGCGGGTCGGCATTGCCTCGCAATCGGTGGGCATGGCCCGCGCCGCCTTTGAAGCGGCGCGCGACTATGCCCGCGAGCGCGAAAGTTTTGGCAAAACCTTGATCGAACACCAGGCCGTGGCCTTCCGCCTGGCGGACATGGCCACGCAAATCGCCGTCGCGCGGCAAATGGTGCATTACGCCGCCGCCCTGCGCGACAGCGGCAAACCGGCGCTGGTCGAGGCGTCCATGGCCAAGCTGTTCGCCTCGGAAATGGCCGAGAAAGTCTGCTCTGCCGCCTTGCAAACCTTGGGCGGTTACGGTTACCTGAGCGACTTCCCCTTGGAGCGGATCTACCGCGATGTGCGGGTCTGCCAGATTTACGAAGGCACCAGCGATATTCAGCGCATGGTCATCTCACGCAATCTTTAAGGAGCCATTACATGAGTTACGAAACTATTTTGCTCGACGTGCAGGGCCGTGTCGGGTTGATCACCCTCAACCGCCCGCAAGCCCTGAACGCGTTGAACGCACAACTGATCAACGAGTTGAATCAGGCGCTGGACACCCTGGAACGCAACCCTGAAATCGGCTGCATCGTGCTGACCGGCTCGAAAAAAGCCTTCGCCGCTGGCGCCGACATCAAGGAAATGGCCGAGCTGACCTACCCGCGGATCTATATCGACGACCTGTTCAGCGAGGCCGATCGCGTGGCCAACCGTCGCAAGCCGATCATCGCGGCCGTCAACGGCTTCGCCCTGGGCGGCGGCTGTGAGCTGGCGCTGATGTGCGACTTCATTCTGGCGGGCGACGGCGCCAAGTTCGGCCAGCCGGAAATCAACCTCGGCGTGCTGCCGGGCATGGGCGGCACCCAGCGCCTGACCCGCGCCGTGGGCAAGGCCAAAGCCATGGAAATGTGCCTGACCGGGCGCTTTATCGATGCGGTGGAAGCCGAGCGTTGTGGGGTCGTGGCGCGTATTGTCCCGGCCGATGAACTGCTCGAAGAGGCGCTGAAAGTCGCCACGCTGATTGCTGGCAAGTCGGTGCCGATCAGCATGATGGTCAAGGAAAGCGTGAACCGGGCGTTTGAAGTGAGCCTGTCGGAAGGCGTGCGCTTTGAGCGTCGGGTATTCCATGCGGCGTTTGCGACGCAGGATCAGAAGGAAGGCATGGCGGCATTCGTGGCCAAGCGCGCGCCTGAATTCAAAGACCAGTAAGCAGCTTATAAACGCCACAAACCCCCTGTGGGACGCTCCCACAGGGGGTTTGTGGTGTGTCAGTCAGAGCTGGTAGTTCTTCAGCTCCCGTGCAATCACCATCCGCTGAATCTCGCTGGTGCCCTCGTAGATCTGCGTGATCCGCGCATCGCGGTAGTAGCGCTCCACCGGATAATCCTCCAGATACCCATACCCGCCATGAATCTGCATCGCCGAGGAGCAGACCTTTTCGGCCATTTCCGAGGCGAACAGCTTGGCCTGGGACGCTTCCGACAGGCACGGCTTGCCCGCACTGCGCAGGCGTGCGGCGTGCAGGATCAGTAGACGTGCGGCATTGAGCCGGGTTTGCATGTCGGCCAGCAGGTTGGCCACGCTCTGGTGCTCGATGATGGCCTTGTCGAACTGCACGCGGTCACGGGCATACGCCAGCGCCGCTTCAAACGCAGCACGGGCGATGCCCAGGGCTTGAGCGGCAATGCCGATGCGCCCGCCTTCCAGGTTGGACAGCGCAATCGCCAGGCCTTTGCCGCGCTCACCCAGCAGGTTGGCCTCAGGCACGCTGCACTGGTTGAGGGTGACGGCACAGGTGTCCGAGGCGCGGATGCCCATTTTGTGTTCGGTACGGTCGACCACGAACCCCGGCGTGTCGGTCGGCACCAGGAAGGCAGAAATGCCGCGCTTGCCCAGTTCCGGATCGGTCACCGCAAACACAATCGCCAACTTGGCGCGCTTGCCGTTGCTGACAAACTGCTTGGCGCCATTGATCACCCACTGGCCGTCACGCAGTTCGGCACGGGTACGCAGGTTATGGGCTTCGGAGCCGGCCTGCGGTTCGGTCAGGCAGAAGCAGCCGATGGCCTGGCCGCTGGCGAGGTCGCTCAGCCAGGTTTGTTTCTGTTCAGGTGTGCCGTAGTTGAGGATTGGCCCGCAACCCACTGAATTATGGATACTCATCAGGGCGCCTGTGGCGCCGTCGCCGGCGGAAATCTCTTCCACGGCCAAGGCATATGCCACGTAATCGACATAGGTGCCGCCCCATTCTTCCGGCACCACCATGCCCAGCAGGCCCAGTTCGCCCATCTTCGCCACCAGGGCATCATCGATCCAGCCGGCTTTTTCCCAGGCCTGCGCGTGAGGGGCGATTTCGCCACGGGCAAAGTCGCGCGCCATGTCGCGAATCATGATCTGTTCTTCAGTATATTCAATATCTTGCATGGCTTATCTCGCAACCTGCGTGAAGTTGTGGAAGAAGCTTTCCACGTGGCTCGGGTCCAGCCCATGGAGCGTCGACGGGTTCCAGCGCGGGCTCTTGTCCTTGTCGATGATCAGGGCGCGGACGCCTTCAATCAGGTCGCCACGCTCGAACCACTGGCGATCCAGATGCAGTTCCAGGGCGAAACACTGCTCCAGCCGCAAACGGCGCCCGCGCCGCAGCATTTCCAGGGTCACGGCCATGGCCAGCGGCGAACGGGTTTGCATCAGGTTGGCCGTGGTCAGCGCCCATTCATGGCTGTTGGCAACCGTTACTTGCTGCAGTTGTTCGACAATGCTCGGCACGTCCGCCAGGGCAAAGAAATGATCGATGGCGGGGCGCAAGGCGGCGAGCGGGGCGTCCGGCAGTTGTTGCACGGCCAGCTTGGCCAACACGCCTTGCAGGTCCTTGAGAGGGGAGTCTTGCCACAACAGCTGGTCGAGTTTCTGGTCGAGGTCGGCCAGTTTGGTGCTGTCCAGGTACCAGTCCGCCAGTCCGCAGTACAACGCATCGGCCGCGCGAATTTGCACGCCGGTGACGCCCAGATAAATGCCCAGTTCGCCAGGAATGCGCGGCAGGAAGTAGCTGCCGCCGACGTCGGGGAAGTAACCGATCGCCACTTCCGGCATCGCCAGGCGGCTGCGTTCGGTGACCACGCGCAGATCCGCGCCTTGCACCAGGCCCATGCCGCCGCCTAGGACAAAACCGTCCATCAGGGCCAGTATCGGTTTGCGGTAATGGTGGATGGACAGGTCGAGGGCGTATTCCTCGACGAAGAAATCCTGGTGCAGGCTGTCGCCGTTCTTGAAGCTGTCGTAAAGCGAGCGAATATCGCCGCCGGCGCAGAAGGCTTTTTCACCGGCACCGCGTAGGACCACGGCGTACACCTGGGGATCGTCTGCCCATGCCTGTAGCTGTTCGGTCAGGCTGCGAACCATGTTCAGGGTGATGGCGTTCAAGCCGGCGGGGCGATTGAGGGTAAGGTGGCCAATATGGTTGCGAACGTCGGCCAGAACCTCTTGCTGAAGCCTGTCGGCGTGGCTTGCCTCGGATGAAACCTGAGCAGTCATCTGTAACTCCCTGCTTTTATTGTTCTTTATCAATATGTTCGGGGACGAACGCTCCCGCGATCGTACCAGTGCAAATTTGCCCAGTACAACCGGGAATCATGCAGGTCGTTTTTGCATTTATGCAGAACCGGCGATCAGGCCGCCGAAGGATGAAAATAGCCGGCCAGAGCCTCGGCGCAGAGCAGCACGGCCCGCCTGGCCGCAGGCTCGGCAGCGGGGTGGTTGATAAACCCGTGGCGCATGCCCGGGTACTCTTTGTGCCGCACCGACACCCCGGCGGTTTTCAAGCGCCGCGCGAAGGCGCGCCCTTCATCGCGCAGCGGATCGCAGCCGGCGGTGATGATCAAGGCCGCAGGCAAGCCCTGCAGGCACGGATCGCGGGCGGGTGAAAGCCAAGGATGCGCCCGCGGCGTATCGGCGGGTACGTAGTGGCTCACGTACCACTCCAGCAATTCGGCCGTCAGCCCGAAGCCTGTGGCGAAGTCATGTCGGGAACGATTGCGCGCCAGGCAGTCGAGAAGCGGGTAGAGCAGTAATTGAAAACCGATGTGCGCCTCGCCCAGGTCCCTGGCCATTTGGCCGATCACCGCGGCAAGCCCGCCGCCCGAGCCACCGCCTCCCACGGCGATACGCCGAGTGTCCAAGCCCAGGCTGGCACCGTGGCGGGCGATCCAGACCGTGGCGGCGTAACAGCTTTTTACTGCGGCGGGGAAGCGTTGTTCCGGTGGCCTCGGGTAGTCCACCGCCACCACGGCGCAGCCGGCCCACTCCGCCATCACCCGGCAAAAGCTGTCGTGGGTATCGAGGTCGCCTGTAACCCAGCCCCCACCGTGGAAATACATCAGCACCGCGGCCGGCGCAGGACGGGCCGGCCGGTACAGCCTCACGGCCACCGGCTGCCCCGGTGTGGCCAGGGTCAGGTCGCTGACATCCATCACCACCGCATCACGCACTTCCCGGCGTGCCTGCTCGGGGCTCATGGCCTGGCCTCCGGTGCCTGTGCCTGGGCTTCGATTTCCACCAGGTAGTCCGGGGTTATCAGCGCCTTGACGCCCAACAACATGGTGGTCGGTTCGCAGCCCTCGAAAAACTCCTTATGCGCTTGGGCGATTTGCGGCCACCACTTCACGTTGGTGGTGTACATGCGTGTGGCAATCACTCGGGTGCGATCGGTGCCCAGCCGTTTAAGCGCCGCTTCGATGATTTCCAGGCAGCGACGGGTCTGTAAGTACACATCGTCGCTGGCGTAGGGGTTGCCCTGCTCGTCGAAGGCTACCGTGCCACTGGTGACGATGGTTTCACCGACGCGCAAGGCACGGCAGTAACCGCCATTTTTCTCCCAGGGGGCGGCGGAAAAGCAGCGCTGGATCGATGCGCCCTTTGGAATCGGTTCAAGTTCGACGTGGAGGGTTTTCAAGCCGCGGAACTGCAGGTTACTGGTACGCCACACCGGCGGCTTTTTCTCCTGCAGGCGCAGGTTCGGGAAGCGCTTGAGCAGGCTGCTGAACACCACCTCGGCCTCCAGCCGGAACAGCGCCGGGCCCAGACAGAAATGCACGCCACGGCCAAAGGCCAGGTGGTCGTTTTTCGCGCGTTGAATGTTGAAGCGGTCCGGGTCGGCAAAGTGCTCCGGGTCGCGGTTGGCAGCGGCGCGTATCAGGTACACCAGATCGCCTTTGCGCAGGGTCTGGCCTCTGAGTTCGATATCTTGCGTCACGACGCGATGGCTGAACTGCCCCGACGGATCAATGCGCAGCATTTCTTCGATCGCGGGTTTCATCAACGAACCATCGGCCAGCAGTGCGTTCAGCTGGGCAGGGTTGGTCAACAAGTACCACAGGCCGATGCCCAGCATATCGGCGCTGGTGGTGTAGCCAGCCACCAGAACAAAGGCCACCTGGGCCAGCAGATCGTCTGTGCTCGTGTCGGGGCCGGCGGCGGCAATGACACGGCTGACCAAGTCGTCACGCGGGGCCTGCCGGCGTCGCTCGATCAGGTTGCCGAAGTACGCATACATCTCCTCCAGGCCTTGCGCGGCGGCGCCGGGAGTATTCGCCGGGTCAAGGTTGCCGACCAGAAACATCAGGATCACATCGGTCCAGCGCCGCAGCTTGAGCGCATCTTTTTTGGGGATGCCGTAGAGCATCGCCAGCACTCTGGCCGGCACCTGATTGAACAGGCGGCTCATCAGTTCGGCGGAAGGGCCCACTGTGGCGAGGAGTTCATCGGTAACCGCCTGGATGTCTGCCCGCAGCGCTTCAATCGAGCGCGGCGTGAACGCGCGGCCGAGCAGATGGCGGCTGGCCTCATGGCCTTTGCCATCCTGGGCGTACATCCAGCGCGATGCTTTTTCAATAAAGGGCTCGTACATCGCGCGCTTTTCGGGCGGCAGTTGCGCGTTTACCAACTGGCGTATCCGATCCGAGGAGTAGCGGGTGGCGTCGCTTTGCGCTTTGAAGACGTCATCGAAGCGGGTCAGCATCCACGCCTTGTGCTGGGAACTCCAATACACGGGATGATGGGTGCGTAGAAACGCGTAGGCCGGGTAGGGATCGCGAACCGTGTCGGGGTCGCGGAAGTCGGGTTTGCCTTGAGGGTTCATGGTTATTGATCCTCATACAATGCGCGGGTGAACTGCTGGATGTAGTCGGCTTTCGCGATAGGCGCGTCGACCAGCTCGTCAGGCGGCGTCAGCCAGTCGCCGAGGCAGGCAATGCGCGCAATGCTGGCGCACGGTTCGTCATCGTGAGCGAGGCCCCAGCGGTGCAAATAGGCGACAAACACTGCAATCAAGTCGCGCAGCAGGCCCGGTTCGAGCGGCTGGCCTTCGAGCGCCTGAATGATCAGATCGAGGGCGCGGGCGTAAGTCAGCCCCACCGCTTGCGGGTGGGAAAAATCACCGGCGTCTCGGCACTGCCGGACAATGCTCCGCTCGATTGCCTGGCCCGGGTTACAGGGCGCAACTCGGTCAAATCGCGGACGGGACAGCGCATCCTTGATCACTTGGTAGGCCATCACGCTGTTGTCCCCGGCGAATGTCGGGCTGATCTCGAAGTCCATGCGCAGGGTGACGATCTGGTTGTAGTGGTGAAACCCTTGTGAACCACACAACTCACGGCACTGGGCGATCACTTCCAGGCCCATCCAGGTGCCGATGCATTTGCTTAATGCCGCGAGAATGTGCAGGTCTTTGCGCCGTTCGGTCTGCGGCCATTGCGCTTCGAAGCGTTCGAGGATGGCTTGCTCAAGATACTTGAGGGCCAATGCCTTGAGCTGGACGTTGTACAAGCGCTGGCGAAACAGCGGGTTGCCCAGTAGCGGGCCGGCCTGTGTCAGGCGGTGGCGGGCGAATTGATAGGCCAGGTGCGCGCTCAATCCCGCGCCAAGGCGCGAGGCGGCCATCAACAGCAGGCGCTCCTGAAGGAATGTCTCCAGTGCATTGATAAAACGTTCGTTTTTGGGCAGGTCGCTGACGAACTGGCCGTTGCGGGTAAACCTGGCGTGGCGTTGCAACAAGGCGTCGGTGTCCAGCTGCATCTGGCAAAAGCGCAAACCGCCGACCTGATTGGCGTGAATGCCGCCCTTGGGGTCGCAAGCCATGACCCTGACACCCGGGCGCAACGGGCCGTTCTCCGCGTCGCGAATCACCACGCGAAACCAGTGGTGCCCCTGGTCTTCGCCATTGACCTGCAATCGCGCGAGTACCATCGCCACCTGGGCGGCATACAAACTGTTGCCGATCCAGTACTTACAGGCGCCGGCGCACGGTGAGTCGAGCACCAGGCAGTGCCGGGCAGGATCGTAGGTAACGGTCGTCTTGAGGTTACGCACGTCGGTGCCGCTGGCGATTTCAGTGCAGCCAAAGGCATACACAGCGCGCATCTGAATGACTTCATCGCGGTAGCGCGCCACTTGCTCCGGGCTGCCCTGGGTCAGTAAGGCGTTGGCGGCAATCATGTGGTCGACCAGCGAGGAATACAGTGCGTAATCGTAGGCGCCGATCACGCCGATCTGTTCGCACAGCGCCCTGAAATGTGATTCGTCCGGTTGGCCGAGCCACATGTCATTGTTGATCACCCCGGCATTGAAAATGGCGTGCATACGCCTGATGGTCAGGTCCATGTAGGCCCTGAGGGGGAGGTGGTGACGTTCTCGAGCAGCAAATAACGGGGTGCGAAGCAGGTGTTGCAGACATTCGTTCATGCCGTAACCCTCAGCCAGACTCTGCGTGTCTTCGCTACTGGGTTACGGCGTTCCAGACCTCAAGTGAACCACTGACATAGTTAGAACTTTAGCCGCCGTGTACTGCGTCGCAACTCTGTGGACACGCCACTCGTCGTGCGCCATACATGGGCTCAATTGACACGGCTTGCCAGCACCTCACCGATACTGCGGCGGCGCGCGTGGGTTTCTGCGGCGTGGATCAACTGTTCCAGTTCATTGGGTTCCACATCGTAGAACTGTTCCATCTCGGCCAATGCCAGCTTCAGGTCGGCGGCGGTAATCGCCGGGTCGCGCGCGGCCCTGGCATCCTTAAAGATCGCTGTCGGCGACTCGCTTGCACCTTTGGGATAGCGCGTGCGGGTGGCATTGTTGTAGGCCAGTGCGCAGGTCAATAGCGCTCCGGCGCCGAGCATCACCACCGGCAGTTCCTGCCATCCGAGCGCCGCCGAGGCCGGATCGGCCAGTACCAGCGTCATCGCCAGGCCTCCCGCGGGTGGGTGCAGGCAGCGCAGCCAGCAGATCAGGATCACGGTCATGCCCGCTGCCAGGCAGGCGCTGCCCAAGGTGCGCCCCAGGACCCGCGCGACCAACAGCGCGACCACGGCCGCACACAGGTAGCTGCCGATGATCGACCACGGCTGGGCCAGGGCGCCGGATGAAACGGCAAACAGCAGCACGGCCGACGCGCCCAGCGGGCCGAGCAGGTGCAGGGCGACCTCCATGCCAAACACTTGGGCGCAGACCCAGACGCTGAGCAGAGTGCCCAAGGCCATGCCGATCGCGGCACGGCTCCATTCGGCAGGGCGGGTATTGATGGCGGCGGGTAACCAGCGAGCGAGCATCGACAACTTCCATAAACAGCGGGCAAAAAAAAGGCTTGTCTGGTTTCCCGGAAAAGCCCTTGAAAGTTCCTGCATTTGGGGGAGGAACCTGCGTAGTGTGCCGAGCGCGATGCAAGGTCGCCAATGCATATTAATGCAGGTTAAATACAAAAATAATGGACTCAACTGGCCGGCTGCCGCCGGCGCGGTCAAGGTCGGAGGGGCTTGTCCAAGTGCAGCAGCACGTAGGGATTCTTGTCGAACGTGCCGGTGAGCGTCGGTGTGATCGAGCGCAATCGCGGGTCTTGCAACGCTTCGAAGTCGTCCTGGCTCATGACCAGCCACGCCGGGCCTTGCAACGTCGCCAGGTCGGCGGGCTGCTGTGTGAACAACGGCACTCGGTCGCAATCGAGGTTGACGATGAACTTGATGGCTTTGGCATCTTTGCCCAGCGCATGCAGCACGACGGGCGCCGGTTGCTGGTTGACCTGGGCCTGGACTTGCAGGCTGAAGGTACGCGTGTCATAGAGGCTACGCTCCAGTGGCTCGACCACCCAAATATAGGTGGTCCATACCGCCAGCACGGCGGTCAGCGCCGGCGCGAGCATGCGCAGGCGTACCTGGAACACTGCCACCAACGCCAGCACTTGAAGCACGCCAAGCACGCCCAACACCCAGCCGATGTGCGCCAACTGCTCCGGGTAACGCGGGCGCGCCATCCAGAGCCCGGCGATCAGCAACGCAGGCAACACGGTCCACAGGCTCAGCATCAAACCGCGCAGCCAGCCGAACAACCGGCCGTGGGCGACTTGAAACGGATACGCCGCAATAATGGCCGCCATCGGTAGCATCGGCAGCACGTAACGCGCTTTCTTCGCCTGGGGAACCGACAAGCCGAGCATCACCAGCAAGCCCGCCGCGGCGCAGTACAGCACCAACTGCAACGCCGGATCAGGTGCGCGTCGGCCGCCCAGCGCTATCGCCAGCAGCACCAGCAACGCCAGCGGGTAAGCCAGCGCGTAGTTGCCCAGGGAACTGCTGAAGTAATACAACGCACCGCTGGAGCCTTCACTGCCATCCATCCGCCCGAGGAACTGCATGCGGATCACGTCCTGCATGAACGCTTCGCCGCCACTGAGCTTGGCCAGCAGCAACAGCAGGCCGACGCACGCCCCCAGCAGTGCCAGAGCCAACAGGCCGAAGCTGAACAGTTGGCGCCATTGGCGGTTGATCAGGAAGTAGCTGCACAGCACGCCTGTGGGAATCACCAGGCCAATCGGCCCACGGATCGCAAAGCCCACGATCAACAGCAGGTACAGCCAATGCAGGCGCTTGGCGGCACCGAAGTGATCATGTGCATAACCCAGGTAGAACACCGTCAGGGCCACGGCCGCGAGCATCTGGTCCAGCGACACAGCGCGGGTTTCGCTGATAAACGTGCTGCTGAGCAACAGCAGCGCAACACTCAGCAGGCCCCAACGCTGGGAGTAGGGCGCCGTCAGCCGATACACCAGCATGACGATCAGCGCCGAAGCGATGGACGTCGGCAACCAGGCCGTGAAGCTGTTGACCTGGCCCAGGGGCAAGGACAGCAGCCACGTCATCAGCGTCGAGGTCGCCAGGTAATCGGCATACGGTTGCCCGTAGGTCGTGGGGAAGAAGCTCGGCCCATGGCGCAGCATCTCCTGGGCGAATACCACGAAGCGCGAGTCAAACCCGATGATTGCCTGGTGCCAGTTACCGGCGATAAATAACAGCAACGCCAGCAGCGCCAACCCCAGCGACTGGCGCCGGATCGCTGCGTTCATCAGCTGGGGCATTTGATCGTTCACTTGTCAGGCTTCCCCTGCTTGCGGCACCCACTGTTGCTGGGGAATCGGCAACTGGCAGGAGTCGCCACGGCCCATCGGGAAGTACTGGAAGCCTTTGCGCGCCAGGCGCTCGCTGTCGTACAGGTTGCGCCCATCGAAGATCACCGGAGTGTTCAGGCGTTGGTGGATCAGGTCGAAGTCCGGTGCCTTGAACTGCTGCCATTCTGTGCAGACGATCAACGCATCGGCGCCGCTCAGGGTGGATTCCGGAGTGCCCATCAGCATCAGCCGTGGGTCGTCGCCGTAGATCCGCTGGGTTTCCTGCATGGCTTCCGGGTCAAACGCGCGCACATTGGCGCCGGCTGCCCACAGCGCTTCCATCAACACGCGGCTCGGGGCATCGCGCATGTCGTCGGTGTTGGGCTTGAAGGCCAGGCCCCACAGGGCGAAGGTCTTGCCGCGCAGGTCGCCCTTGAAGAAGGCGTTGATGCGCTCAAACAGCTTGCTCTTCTGGCGCTGGTTGATCGCTTCGACGGCTTCGAGCAGGTCGCTCGAGCAATGGGCCTGCTTGGCGCTGTGGATCAGCGCGCGCATGTCCTTGGGGAAGCACGAGCCGCCGTAGCCGCAGCCTGGGTAGATGAAGTGATAGCCGATGCGCGAGTCGGCGCCGATGCCCAGGCGTATCGCTTCGATGTCCGCCCCTAGGTGTTCGGCCAGCTCGGCGATCTGGTTGATGAAGCTGATCTTGGTGGCCAGCATGCAGTTGGCGGCGTACTTGGTCAGTTCGGCGCTGCGCAGGTCCATGAAGATGATGCGATCGTGGTTGCGGTTGAAGGGCGCGTACAGGTCGCGCATGACTTCGCGCACTGCTTCACGCTCGCAGCCGATGATGATGCGGTCCGGGCGGCGGCAGTCGGCAACCGCCGAACCTTCCTTGAGAAATTCCGGGTTGGAGACGATATCGAACTCCAGGTGCCGGCCGGTCCCGTGCAGGGCCTTTTCGATATGGGCGCGCAAGGTGTCGCCGGTGCCGACGGGTACAGTGGATTTTTCCACCAGGATCACCGGCTCGATGCGATGGCGGGCAACCGCATCGCCGACCGACAGCACGTATTTCAAGTCCGCCGAACCGTCTTCATCCGACGGCGTACCCACCGCGATAAACAGCACTTCGCCATGTTCGACAGCGAGCTTTTCATCGAAGGTGAAGCTCAATCGTCCGCTTTCAAGGTTCTCCTTGACCATCGCCGCCAACCCTGGCTCGAAAATGCTCACATGGCCCTGCTGCAATTGCCTGACCTTGTGTTGATCAACGTCCATGCAGATGACATCGTGACCGACTTCGGCCAATACAGTGGCCTGTACCAGACCGACGTAACCACTACCAAATACACTGATTTTCATGGGGCATTCCTAGGGCTTGCTGTGCTAGCACGACGAGAGTTAATAACCAGTACACCGAGGATGACCAAGGCCACCCCCAGGGTTTTTGAAAGCGAAAAATGTTCGTTGAACACCGGCAGGCTGGCGGCCAAGAGGTAGACCAGCGCGTAGCTGATGCTGAGCAGCGAATAGGCGCGGCCCAGGGGCAAATCCTTGAGCGCACAGAGCCAGCACAGCATCGACAGCGCATAAGCGAGGATTGCCAGGCTCACCACGCCGAGGGCGCCCAGGTCGATGGCATTGCTACTGAATGCGCCGAGCCATTCGTCCGGCAGGGGCAGGCGCGTCATGCTCCAGCGCATCCCCAACTGGGCGGCGCTGACCAGGCCGACACTGCCCAGGGCGAAGGCAAACCCGCGAGCCCGGCTCATACCTGGCGCCCCAGCAGCACGACGCCGGCAATCACCAGCGCCACACCCAGCCAATGCCGGGTGTCGATGTGCTCCTTGAATACGAAGCGCGCCATTAACGTGACCAAGACGAAATTGAGGCTGAGCATCGGGTAGGCAATCCCGACTTCAAGGCGCTGCAGCACCAGCAGCCAGACCAACAAGCCAAAACCCAGGCACAACAGCGCGGCCCACAACCAGGCAGAGCGCAGTTTCAGGGCCCAACCGTCAGGCTGGTCGCGCCAGCTTTCCACGGCGAACTTCTGAGCGACCTGGCCCATGCAAGTGAGCAGGCAGGCGGCCAATAACAGGAACAGGGTGATCATGGCGCAACCTGCGGGAAAATCAGGATCACGATATTGCCTTGCTCATAGCGCTTGCCATCCGGGGGCAGCAGGTTCACTTCGGCGATCTCCTCGTCACCCTTGACGCGCATCACCACGCCCACAGAGCCTTGCCGGCGGGCCTCGTTCATCCATTGCTGGACCTGGGTCATGTCGACCTTGCGCTGGGCGGCGTCCGGGTAGGCGAGGCCGTATTTCACTTCGCCGATGGTGTTATAGAGGGTGATGTCGGTGCGTTGCAGGCGCCAGGCCAAGGCCGATGCCGCGCCGAGGTCATTGCTGAGCAGGGCGGATGTCGGTTGCAGTTCCTGCAGGTGGTCGATGATGAATTGATCCGGCGTCTTGTTGTACACCACCGAATGGGGCAGCGCGGCCGGGGCCAATGCCAACAGCAACCAGCTGCCCAGCGCCGGTGCGGCCCACAGTTTCAGTGGGCGTGCAACCTGCAACAGGTTGGCGATGATCCAGCCGAACAGGCCGGTGAATACCAGCACCAGGCTGAGGGTTTCCTGGCCGTGTTCGTACAGCGGTTTTTTCAGTTGGAACCACGTCAGTGCGAGCAAGGCCACGACACCGAGGATCAGGTTCAGCCAGCCGTTGATGCGCAAGGCACGGTCACGCGCCTGGGCCAGTTTGTCGGTGAGCGCGTTCCCCATGAGCAACGCCAGCGGCAGCAGGCACGGCATGATGTAGGACGGCAGCTTGCCTTTGGCCAGGCTGAACAGTGCCAGCGGCATCAGCAGCCACAACAGCAGGAATGCGGTGCCGGGCGCGCGCTTCTGCTGCCAGGCCTGCTTGACGGTGGACGGCAACAGCGCCACCCACGGCAGGCTGAATGCGACCAGCAGCGGCAGGTAGTACCAGAATGGCTCGGCGTGCTGCGCGTCTGCGCCGGCAAAGCGTTGGATATGCTCATGCCAAAAGAAGAAGTTCCAGAAATCCGGCTCCTGACTCTGCACCGCAAGCGCCCAGGGCAGGCTGATGACAATCGCCACGGCGACGGCGACCAGGCCGTAACCGAGCAGCTCGCGCAAGCGCTTCTGCCAGATCGCGTAGGGCAGGGCGATCAGCACCGGCAGCAGCCAGGCGAGGAAGCCTTTGGTCATGAAACCCATGCCACAGGCAACCCCAAGCAGCGCCCAGGACCCGACGCGACCGTTGCGGGTGGTGCTGTCGAAGCAAAACCACAGCGCCACACCGGTCAGGTTGACCCAGAAGGTGAACTGCGGGTCCAGGTTGGCATAACCGCCCAGCGCCACGACGCTGAAAAAGCTCATGTACAGTACTGTGCTGACCAGGCTCTTGTGCGGGTCATTCCACAACCGGCGCGACACCCAGTACACCAGTAGAATGCTGAGCCCGGTACTCAAGGCCGACGCAAAGCGCACGCCGAACAGGTTTTGCCCGAAGAGCGCCTGGCCCAGCGCGATCATCCAGTAACCGGCAGCCGGTTTTTCGAAATAACGAATGCCCATAAAGTGCGGCGACGCCCATTTGCCGGTCAGCAGCATTTCCTGGCTGATCTGTGCATAGCGGGTTTCATCCGGAATCCACAGGCCATGGGTGGCCAGGGGTAACAGATAAAATGCGCCGAATGCCAACAGCAGCAGGGGCAGCGCCCAACGGCGGATCATGCCTGCTGCACTCCGAGCCAACCCTCACGGCCGCTCAGGGCGCCGCGCACCAGTTGTTGCTGGGGCAGGGTGGAGACGTCCGCCGGGAGCAGATCGCCCAGCGGTTTGAAATGGATGCCGCGCTGCCCTGCCTGGGCGAGCAACTGGCGAAAATCGTTGGACATCAGAATCCCTTCTACTTCTGCGTGGATCGTGTAGACGTTCAGCTTCGACTCTGCGAAGCGGTCGAGAATGAACCCGTTGAAATCCTTGGCAGCCACCACCGGCCCGACGACTTCGTCGAAGGTCGGCAGGTCTACCGGAATCTGTGGGGTGCCCGCGCTGCCATCGGCCAGGGTCGGACGAAACAGGCTGGTGCCCCGGCAATCGCTGTTGTAGCGAAAGTTGAAGGCTTGCTTGGCTTGCACCACGCGTTCATCGGCGCGCCAACCGGCGGCCGCTGAACAGTCGATACGTTCACCGAGGATGTCGCTCAAGGTGTCCACACCGCGTCGGACCTGCTCGATCAACTGTGCGTCGCTCCAACGTCCGGCGTTGGCCTGCCAGCCATGGTGATCCCAGGCGTGCAGGCCGACTTCATGCCCGGCGGCCTTGGCCTGGCGCATCAAGTGCCCCAGGTCGCGGCCGATCGGCTTGCCCGGCCAGGCGGTGCCGGCGAGCAAGATATCCCAGCCATACAGGCCGGCGGCGTTGGAACGCAGCATCTTCCACAGAAATTGCGGGCGGATCAGGCGCCACAAGTGGCGCCCCATATTGTCCGGCCCGACACTGAAGAAGAACGTCGCTTTTACCCCGGCTTCATCCAGGGACTCGAGCAACCGTGGCACGCCTTCGCGGGTGCCGCGGTAGGTGTCGACATCAATGCGAAGACCTGCCTGCATCAGCGCTTGTCCGCGATTTCGAGCATGGCTTCACGCAGGAAGAAATCCAGGGTGTTGCCGATGGTTTCGCTCATCTCCACGGTCGGCTCCCAGTTCAGCAGGCGCTTGGCGTTTTCGATGCTTGGTTTGCGGTGGGCCACGTCCTGGTAACCGGTGCCGTAGAACGCCTTGCTTTCCACGTCGCGGAAACCGGCGAACGGCGGGAAGTTGCCGCGCAGCGGGTGAGCTTCGAACTGACGCAGCAGTTCTTCGCCCAACTGGCGGATGCTTGCTTCGTTTTCCGGGTTGCCAATGTTGATGATCTGGCCGTTGCACGCATCGTTGTCGTTATCGATGATGCGCGCCAGGGCTTCGATGCCGTCGGCGATGTCGGTGAAGCAGCGTTTCTGCTCGCCACCGTCGAACAGGCGGATCGGCGTACCTTCCACCAGGTTCAGGATCAACTGGGTGATCGCACGGGAGCTGCCGATACGTGCCGAGTCCAGGCGGTCCAGACGCGGGCCCATCCAGTTGAATGGACGGAACAGGGTGAACTTCAGGCCCTTGGCGCCGTAGGCCCAGATCACGCGGTCCAGCAGTTGCTTGGAGACCGAGTAGATCCAGCGTTGCTTGTTGACCGGGCCGACCACCAGGTTGGAGGTGTCTTCGTCGAAGTACTGGTCCTGGCACATGCCATAGACTTCAGAAGTCGACGGGAAGATCACGCGCTTGTTGTACTTGACGCAGTAGCGCACCAGCTTGAGGTTCTCTTCGAAGTCCAACTCAAACACACGCAGCGGGTTGCGGGTGTATTCGATCGGGGTAGCGATGGCCACCAACGGCAGGACCACGTCGCACTTCTTGATGTGGTACTCGATCCACTCGGTGTGAATGCTGATATCGCCTTCCACGTAATGGAAGTTCGGGTGGCTGCGCAGGCGCTCGATGGCGTCGGAGCCGATGTCCAGGCCGTAGACTTCGTAACGGTCGTCACGCAGCAGGCGTTCGGACAGGTGGTTACCGATAAAGCCGTTCACGCCCAGGATCAGCACACGGGTGCGACGTGGCTTGCGGCCGGACTCGGCGCCGCGCAGGACGGAACCGTCTACCAGGCCCAATTCGTTGGCCAGGGACGGGCCGGCCAGGTACAGACCGTTGTCGTTGCGCTGACCGAACTTGATCACCAGCGAGTCTTCACCGCACGCGATGCGCAGCGGGTTGACGCTGATCACGCGGCCAGGCGCCAGGCCTTCGTTGCCCTGGACCACTTCGGCTTGCCACACGATCAGCTTGTGCTCGCCAACGGCGCAGAAAGCGCCCGGGTACGGTTGCGTCACGGCGCGTACCAGGTTGAACAGTTCTTCAGCCGGTTTTTGCCATTCCAACTTGCCATCCGCTGGAGTGCGGCGGCCGAAATAAGTGGCCTTGCTTTCGTCCTGGGCGGTTTCCGCCAGTTTGCCCGCAGCCAGTTGCGGCAAGGCGTCGCGCAGCAGGCTGCTGGCGGCGTCACGCAGTTTGGCGTGCAGGGTCAGGCCGGTGTCGGAACGCTCGATCGCGACTTTCTGCTGGGCCAGGATCGCGCCGGCATCGGCACGCTTGACCATGCGGTGCAGGGTCACGCCGGTTTCGGTCTCGCCTTTGACCAGCACCCAGTTGGCGGGCGCGCGGCCACGGTATTTCGGCAGCAGCGAGCCGTGCAGGTTGAACGCGCCTTTGCGGGCGGTGGCCAGCAGGGGTTCGCTCAGCAGGTTGCGGTAGTAGAAGGAGAAGATGAAATCCGGGTTGAGCTTGGCGATGCGCTCGATCCACAGCGGGTGGTTGGCGTCTTCCGGTGCATGCACCGGGATGCCTTTGCGGGCGCACAGTTGCGCGACGGAACCGTAGAAATTGTTTTCCTTGGGGTCATCGGCATGGGTGAACACGGCAGCAATGTCGTAACCGGCAGTCAGCAGGGCTTCAATGCCAGCACAGCCAATATCGTGGTAAGCGAAGACAACAGCTTTTGAATTCATGACGAAACCTGATCGGAAGGGGAAGTAGTGGTGGTATGGGAGGACACCATGCCGTCAACGACGACCACGGGTGCCGGTGCTGCCGGTTGGTTGCGCAGCACTTTTTCAATAAAGAACCGGGGGCGGGCGCGCACATCGCTGTACATGCGGCCCAGGTATTCACCCAAGAGGCCCATGCCGATGAACTGGCCGCCGGTGAACACGAACAGCACCGCGAACAGCACGAACGTACCGCCGCCGGCCCATTGGGCGCCGAAGGCCAGGCGCAGGACGATCAGCGCAACGGCGAACAGCACGCCCAGGCCCGCCAGGCTGAAGCCGACGATGGACAGCAGGCGCAGCGGGGTGGTGGTCATGCAGGTCAGCAGGTCGAACATCAGGCTGATCAGGCGCATGGCGCTGTATTTGGATTCGCCGTGTTCGCGCTCAGCATGGTGTACGAGGATTTCAGTCGTGTGACGGGCAAAACCGTTGGCCAGGATCGGAATAAACGTGCTGCGTTCGCGGCAGGCGAGCATGGCGTCGACGATGGTGCGGCGGTACGCGCGCAGCATGCAGCCGTAGTCACTCATGGCAACGCCGGTCGAACGCTGCACGGCCAGGTTGATCAGGCGCGACGGCCAGCGGCGGAAGGCCGAGTCCTGGCGGTTGTTGCGCACGGTGGCAACCACGTCGTAGCCCAGCGCGGCTTGTTCCACCAGGCGCGGGATTTCTTCCGGGGGGTTCTGCAGGTCGGCGTCGAGGGTAATCACCACATCGCCCCGGCACTGCTCGAAACCGGCCATGATCGCCGCATGCTGTCCATAGTTGCGATTGAGGATCACCGCGACCACATTGCTGCCGTCTTCGGCGGCGGCGTCTTCGAGCAATTGTGCGGATTTGTCGCGGCTACCGTCATCCACCAGGATGATTTCGTATTCGTAGGCCAGTTGCTTGCAGGCTGCCGTCGTGCGACGCAGCAATTCAGGCAGGCTCTCTTGTTCGTTGTAGACCGGGATGACGATCGACACACAATGAATAGGGTAGGGTTTCAAAGATTCATGACCTCGGGGTTTGAGCAACTTGGAGCGTAAAGACAACAGTCACTGGCCGAAAAGGCGGGTGTCTGGTTGAACCTGCTGTGGAGTTGGTGTGTTCATCCGACCATCCTGATGGGTTATTGAGATCTTCCATGTGCCGCCGAGAGTAAAGATCAAAAATTACAAAGATAAAGACGAATCAACAAGTTACTCGGCACAGTGCGGTTCGTTCTCAAGTCCTGCGGCCAAGATTAAGCGTAAAAATGTTCAACGAATATGAAAGCCGTATGAAAAACTCGTTTATTTGACAGGTAGACAGCTAGGGTTCAGCTACACAACTAAGGCACTGAGGGCGTTGTTTATTTAGCGTAATAGGAACGTTTTACATGACGCCGGGCTGCACTGAGTAGGCGCGGATCTGCGTGGTGCGTGGCGGCAGTGTCTGCTACGTGTGTTTATTGAAGAATCTTCTCTGCATTGCGCCTCAAGTGCCGGTAAAGTAAGCCATCTCTTGCCAGGGTACTCGGATGAATAGCGTGCAGCGTTTAGGCGGCCAATGGCGGCCGGTGTTGATGGGATTGTTGATGAGCGCAGCCTGCGTCACCACCGCATGCGCCGATGACGCAGTGGCGCTGACCACGGTGGTCCAACTGCCGGAAGGGGTTGAAGTGCGCGGCAAGGAAGTTGCCGCCTACACCTGGGACGACCGCCAGGGCAAGAACCTGCTGGTGTTGGCCGAGCAAATCAGCGAACGCGAGGATGACGGCACCCAGTCGGCGTTTGTCTACGCGGCCCAGTATCTGATCGACGGTGACCGCCCCAAGCGCATGTGGATGCTCTACGACGACGTGCAGCACTGTGAATTCGATGCCGCGCTTCGCTTCGACATGGCGGCGACCAAAGTCACCGACCTAGCCGGCGACGGCACCACCCAGGCTACGGTGGGTTACACGCGCACCTGCACCAGTGATGTCAGCCCCAATGAATTCAAACTGATCATGCATGTCGGCAAGGCGCAGAAGTACCGCCTGCGCGGGGTCGACCGGGTCGGCGCCGCCTGGTGGGACGAAGAGGCCGGGGCACTGCGTGGCATGCCGCTGCCCAGGGATTGCAGCGTCGCCGGGCAACAAGCGTTGGTCAGCCAGTACAAGGAGCAGGGCACCGAGTTGCCTTTGCCGGGTTGCTACAGCGACGAGAAAGACTTTGCCAAGGCGCCGGAGGCCTACCTGACGTTCATGCGTCAGCACTGGTTCGCGCTGATGCAGAAACAGGATGCTGAATGGGGCCAGGCGCAGACCCCGCCCCAGGAGCCGACCGAGGACGAAGAGAGCGCCCCGTGATTTGGCGCCAGGGCCGATCGTGCGTTAGACTCGGCCGTCGCCAATTTAATAAATACCTCGAATAAACAATTGGTTACTCGAGGTATTTAATCCAAAGGCTGATCTACCTTGACTGAGTCTATCCGCAACCCTCTGACCCTCTACCTCACCCGCCTGGCGCCCTCCAGCCAACTGACCATGCGTTACGTGCTGCAGGATGCCGCCGACCGCCTGGGCTTCGAGGACATCAACCTTGAGGAGATCGACTGGCACCTGCTGCAACCCGAACAGGTGATCGCGCTGGTTGCGGCCTTGCGCGAGGACGGCTACGCGCCCAATACCTCATCGCTGTATGTCAACGCTGTGCGCGGGGTCATGAACGAAGCCTGGCGCATGAGCCTGATCAGCCAGGAACACCTGCTGAAAATCCGCACGGTCAAGGCTGCGCCCGGTACACGCCTGAGCCAGGGGCGCAATCTGCGTCGCACGTTGATCCGCGAAATGATGGACGTATGCGCTGCCGATCCGCGCCCCCAGGGCCTGCGCGATGCTGCAGTGATCGGCATCTTGTATGGCTCAGGCATGCGCAAGTCGGAGTCGGTCAACCTCGACCTGGCGCAGATCAACTTTGGCGAGCGCAGCCTGCGCGTGATCGGCAAGGGCAACAAGGAACTGATCAAATACGCGCCGGGCTGGGCCTTCGCCAAATTACAGGCCTGGCTCGAATTCCGGCGCGAACAGCTCAAGGAAGGCGAGCCAGACGATGCGTTCCTGTTCAACCGCATCCGCCGGGGTAGCCACATCACCCGCGAACGCATCACCAAGCATGCGATTTACTACATCGCCCGCCAGCGCGGTCAGCAAGTCGGGGTGACGATCATGCCCCATGATTTCCGGCGGTCTTTCATCACGCGGGTGATCGAGGAACATGACCTGTCGATTGCACAAAAACTTGCGCACCACACCAATATCCAGACCACCGCCAGCTATGACATGCGCGACGACAATGAGCGCCGGCGCGCGGTGGATCGGTTTGACCTGTAGCCGCTGGCGAGCGCGGCCGCCGCGTTCCATCCTCGGGCATGGCTCAGGAGGAAGGCGGGGCGCCGGGCAGCAGGTGCGCCGGTAAACGGCGCAAGGTCCACAACGTGGTGAACATTGCCGCGACCGCACACAGGGCGATGCCAATCAACATCGGCGCCGGGGTGTGATCGGCGAAGATTCCCACCAGGGTCATGGAGACCGCGGCCGTGATCATCTGGATCGCGCCGAGCAGTGCCGACGCGGAACCCGCCACCGCACCATGATCCTCCAGGGACAACACACCGGCCGCCGGTAACAGCAAACCGAGAAAGCCGAAACCGATAAACAGCAGTGTCATCATCAAGGCCAGGTGATTGCCCCATAACGTGGTGGCGGCCAACACCGCCATGACCGCCGCCACGCCCACCACCGACCAGCGAATCAGCGGTGCCAGCCCGAAGCGTGCGCTCAGGCGGGCGGTGAGCTGGCTCATGGCAAAAAATGACGCTGCGTTCAGCGCAAAGCACAGGCTGAATTGGGTCGGGGTCAACCCGAAGTACTCGATGTATACGAACGGCGCGCTGCCGATAAACACAAAGAACGTTGCCAGGCCGAACCCGCACACCACCGATAAACCGATGAACACCGGGTCGCGCAACAACGCCCCATAACTGCTGAATGCATGCCCCAGGGTCTTGCCCAGTCGGCGCTCGGCGGGGTGGGTTTCAGGCAATTGCACGATGGTCATGCCCAGGCACAATACGGCCACCACCGCCAGCACGGCAAACACCTCGCGCCAACTCCAGAGCGCAATCACCAGGCTACCGGCCAATGGCGCAAGGATCGGCGACACACTCATCACCAACATCAGCAAAGCCATCAGGCGCGCCGCTTCATGGCCGGTATACAGGTCACGCACAATCGCCCGGGGAATCACCATCCCCGCGCACGCGCCGAACGCCTGCACGGCGCGAAAACCAATCAGCACTTCGATGCTCGGCGCCAGGGCGCAGCCGATACTGCCCACGGCGAAGATCACCAACCCGGCATAGATCGGCGGCTTGCGCCCGAACACATCACTGATCGGGCCATAAAACAGCTGGCAGACGCCGATGATCATGAAGAACACCGTGAGGCTCATCTGCACCGCTGCCGGCGAGGCCTGCAGGCTGGCGCCCAGGGTCGGCAGCGCCGGCAGGTAGATATCGATGGCGAAGGGGCCGACGGCCGTGATCAGACCTAGCAGCAAAGCAAGGCGGGCGATACGTTTAGGCATGGGCAGTTCCGGGTGAAGCAAAGGTCGGTCAGCTTAAAGAACCGCCCCCGCGCAAACAAGGCGGGTAAGGCTTTGAGTTTATCTGCGCAGATCTGCGCAATTGAGCTTCAATAACAGGGAGCCTATGCCGATAACAGTATCAGTGACGCTCTAGCGGTTGGGTTCCCAACCGGCTGTCCAGGCTACGGGGATGACCAGCATGACGATCAAATTACGCTTGTGGCTATTGATTGCGACCGGGTTGCTCACAGCTTTGATCATGAGCCTGGCCGGTTACCTGGGAAACGTCCGGATGGCCGATGCCGTGCAGGATAACGAGATCAGCATGACGGTGCTGCGCAACCACATGGAAGCCGACATGATGCACGACGCCCTGCGCGCCGATGTGTTGTCGGCGATGTTGGTCGGGTTGGGTAAAAGCACCAGCACCAAGGCTGAGGTCGGCAACTCGCTCAAGGAGCATGCCGAGCACTTTCGCCAAGTGCTGGAGGACAACCTCAAGCTGCCGCTGGGCGACACGCTCAAGACCAGCCTGGAAAAAATCAAACCCAGCCTGGATACCTATATCAGCGCTGCTGAACGCATTACGGCACTCGCGCTGGACAACCCGGAGGCCGCTCGCGGCGAACTGGAGACCTTCAATACAGCCTTCAGCCAGTTGGAAGGTCAGATGGCGAGCCTCAGCGAGCTGATCGAAAACAATACGCAGCAAACCAGCATCGGCACCCGACAAACCATCAGCAACGCCAACTTCACCTTGGGCGTGGTGTTGATTGCGAGCCTGCTGCTGCTCCTGGCGCAGGGCCGCTGGGTTTCGCGGAGCATCATGGGGCCGTTGCAGGCCGCGAGCCGCATCGCCGACAGCATCGCCCGTGGCAATTTGAGCGAACCGATTGTCGAGCCCCAGCGCAAGGACGAGGCCAGCGCGCTGATACGCAGCCTCGGCACCATGCAGCGGGACCTGCGCGGCATGATCGAAGTGGTGCGCAGCAATGCCCATGGCGTCAATGGCATGAGCGAGCAACTGAGCCAGGGTTGCCATGAGGTGGCGGGCAGCAGTCAGCAGCAAAGTAGCGCCGCCAGCACCATGGCGGCGGCGGCCAGTGAAATGACCGCCAGTATCGAGGAAATCACCCAACATGCGGCGCGCGCACTGAACATGGCCAACCAGGCAGAAGCCTTGGCCAAGGACGGCGGTCGGGTGATCCACCAAGTGGTCAGTGACATGGCCGGCATTGCCCGTTCGGCGCAGCAGTCGGCTCACGTCATCCGCACGCTGGACAAGGAGTCCGAGGCAATCTTCAGCATTATCCAGGTCATCAAGGGCATTGCCGATCAAACCAATCTGCTGGCCCTGAATGCCGCGATCGAAGCCGCCCGCGCCGGTGAACAGGGGCGCGGTTTTGCGGTAGTCGCCGATGAAGTGCGCAGCCTGGCCGGACGCACCAGCGCCTCGACCCAGGAAATTGCCAGCATGGTCGGCCGTATCCAGCAAAACACCCGCGAAGCGGTGACCAGCATGGAGGAGGGCGTCACACAAGTGGACAAGGGCATGGCCGTGACCGCCGAAGTCGAGCGCGCCATCCGCGAGATTCTCCAGGCCACCCTCAACACCACTGAGTTGGTCAACGACATCTCCCGCACCATCAGCGAGCAAAGCCTGGCCAGTAACGAAATTGCCCATCAAGTGGAGATGATTGCCAGCATGTCGCAGCGCAACAGCCAGGTGATCGGCACGACAGCCTCGACGACGGACGAGTTGTCTGCATTGGCGGGGAAATTGTCGCAGTCGGTGGATCGATTTCGGCTCTGAGCATCACCGCTGATTTAGACAACTCGACTCAATCCTAACGCCAGCAGCCATCGGCAATTCGTGATGGCTGAGGGATGAGGTTTGGCTGTTTGGTAGGCTGGCGGCTAGGGATATACGATCGTGACAGTCGCCATTGCAGTGACCGCTCCGGCGGGTGCGGTATCGACACCCGGCATCCGCACATACTGTGCTGTAAAGGGCATGGTATATGAGGCCCCCGCAGCAGCCGAGGAATTGCCATATTGAATCGGTGCCTGCGAAGGCAGCGTACTGCCCGTTGGCGTAGGGCCGAATGTGATCGGGGCTGTCTCGTTACTGTGGTAGAGGCGTACCCCCACTTTATTGCCTGCACTTGGCTGCAGATAGTTCTGCTGGCTACCGGTGTGAAGCGCATCGGTGAAATAGGTGGAATAAACCGCGCCTTTGCCGCAAGCCGAGGCTGTGATCGAAAACGCCATTTCGCCCACCGTGCCCGCGCTGCGCGTACTGCCTTGCGAGGCAATCTGCGACTGTGTGGCGGAGTTGAGTTTGACCGTCTGATTCAGTTCACCGGCGCTGAACTTGCAGGTGGGCAGGTCCTTGGGCAGTGACGATTGCAACTGAGGCAAGTTCAACGCGTAGTTGGAACCTCTAAAACAATTGATTGTGCTCTGTGTCCCCGTCGAGTCCGGGTAAACATACATGCCCACAAGAAGTTGTGGCCCGCGCTGGGCGGCCATGTACTGCGACAGAAGTGTGGTTGTCGTATCATTGGCGGCATATTTGGCCGCGTCGACGATGACCAGTTCATACTGCGCATAATAGGTGACGCTGCCGTTATAGCGAATGAAATTGTTAGAGGTTGGCAGATAGGCGTAGGCGACGTCGAGCGTATTGGGGGCAAGTATGACTGGCGTATAACTAATTACTCTCGTGAGTATGTTGGACGTCAGTGAGGTTATCGTCATCCTGCCGCCGATACCGGACGTGGTGGAAAGTGGCACCGAATTGGTACTTGTGTCGTAATTCGGGTAGCTGCCCCCGGCGTTTGTCTGTATCCCCCATGAATACACGGAGTCCGCACCGGTGGTGCTGTTTCCGCCGCCGCGGATATTCGTCAAGGTGATTGGCAATTTCATGGTGATGGAAGCTAATACCGTACCATTGCCAAATGTCGCCGGCTGCTTGATATCCCAGCCCCCCGACGCTTGAAAGCTCGATGCGGAACAAGAGCCTATCTCCGCGTATACCGGGGAAACCCAGAGCGCACCCAGAATCAACGTGACTGCACTGCACAACTTAGCTAGACGGACACCCCAAGAGTTCAAAAGGTTGGCTAGTCTAGGCTCTGAATATTTCATCAAAATGCCCTCTGAAATTGGCCTGATATGCGTGGTATGGACTAAATATAGTTTGGCTGAAAACCTCCACGCGAGAACGCAAGTTCAAGTTAGTTTAAAAGTGCATCTAGCTGCTGTATATCGGACAAGTATTAAAAACGCTGGCAAGCCAGGTTCTGCACGATGGGATTAACCCCCTTCGAACTTGAACGGAGGTGTCACTTTGAACTCGCGCGACACTTCGCCGGAAAAGATATTCGACTGATCCTTGCCCAGGTCCAGTTTCATGACGTTGCCCGTGCCGGGGGAAAAATCGATCTTTTTCAAATCGACCCAGAAGGTATTGGGCGTCAGGGCCGATTCGAAGAAATACAACTTGCGTTGATGATCCACCACCGAACGCCAGCGGGTGGAGGAGATGTTCGGCTCCCCTGGCGTGGAGATGCCGTAGGGCACCGAGACGTTCCTGATCACGCTGAATACACTGGCCAGCGACACCTGCGGGTTCTCGGTCTTGGGAATCGCGTTGACATAAAAGGACGCCCGGGCGAAGCGGTCAGCCGCACGGTTGGTGCCCGGCAACATGACTGTCCCGCCGATGGATTTCCAATAGGCATTGAGGGCCAGCTGTTGATCAAAGGTCGGTGAGTTGGTCATGACCTGGAACTCCCGACCATGGTGAATCACCGGTTTTCCCTTGATGTACTCGATGATCGCGCTGTCGCCTGACGCATCGGACAGGGACAGATGCAGGGTCGCCAGGCGAGTGTCCCCGGGAACCTTGGACGTCACCAGGGTGAACGGTTCTTTCTTCAGCGCCTCCACGGCCTCAGCCACCGTGGCGTAGTTGTCCAGCACGTATTGCGCCCAGGCGGCGATGCTCAGTCCGGGCTTAGTGCTTTTGGCCGTTGGGTATTCCGACTCCACCAGCCACAGCAGGTTGGCGACCAAACCGGCCTCGTTGACCCCGTCGGTGGTGGCGATGTCATAACCCGAAGCAATCACGCTCCCATAACGCGAAGTCCACTTGATCGAACCTGCGCCCACTTCGCCATTACGCTGCATACCCTGGGGAAAGATCCACAGGTTGGTCGCTACATCGGTTTTCCAGTCCATGGAGCGCGCGGTGATCACCGTCTGGTTATCCCCCAGGTAGGTCAGTCGCGTGCAGGCCTGGGCGACCGGCAGACACAGCATGAATCCTGCCAGGCCAAGGGCTAGCGCGCGGGTGATGGGTTTACGCAACTGTGCTCCCTTCATTGTATGACTCCTCAACTGCTGATCAGAAACGCACGGACAGGCCGATTGCCGGGCCGCGCTGGGTAACGTCGTACTTGAACGTATTACCGGTGAAATCGTGAGTTTGATATTTCTGTGATAACACTCGATAGCCCGCTCGCAGCGTAGTTGGGTATTGGAACAAGTGGGTCCTATACCCCAAATACCCCTGCGCGCTGTAACTGCTCTTCGTCGCGGTATCGAAGCCGCCGACGTCCACTTCGCCGGAGGCCGTCCAACGTTCATCAAGATCCGTCAGCATCCGCACGCCCACGAACGGATCGCTCCATTGCGCTTTCTTGCGGGTGGCAAAGCCGATGCTGTCGATCTCCAGTTTGCTCGCCAGGCGCGTCCAACGTACCCCGGCAGTCGGTTCCACGCGCCAGGCGCGCGGGTCGCCGAAAATCGTCGTGCCGCCGAGCGCTTGCTCATAAGCGAGGTAATAGACCCCCGCCGCGATGGTGGTCTGCGTGATGTTGAGTCCAGCCTTCTGGCCCAACACCCGGTGGGACTCATGAGTATCGGCATGGACTCCATCGACATAGAAGCCGAGGCTGCGGTTGGTGACGTCGAGATTACCCATGAAGACCGAGCGCAAGTTGTTCAAGGTTTCAGAAAACGGCACGTCGACGTGGGTGCTTACACCGCCGAGCGTCGCCTGGCCGGACATCGAAGGTGCCCACGCAAATGGGCTGACAAGCACGCGCCAGGGCGCATCGCCATGTGCGGATGCGGCGCTCGAGTCAGCCGCCTGGGCCTGTTGCCATTGCATGGAAAAACAACTGATGGCAATCAGGATATAGATCATTTTTGTTTTAGCGCACTTGAATGTCATGGCCGGATTTTTCCACTTTTGCACAATGGGTTCGCTCCGCAAAGTCATCGCCAAACCAAGGTTTTTCGGTGGTTTGCGAGATTAACAAGAGAAAGATATGAAGCGAGCCTGAACTTTATCGTGAATTTACTAGCGCCAGAAGATAGACGGACTTGCATTCGTTCCAGTCTTATTTGTTTGCACTAAAAAAGCAGACGGGTACGAGAGTCTGCAAGGTGGCAGGCCACTATATTAGTCCTCTGGTAACGATTGGGCCTAACCATCAACTAGTTGCGAATATCATGAAAATCAATCTCATTATTGCTGACGATCACCCAGTATTAATCTCGGGTATACAACATGAGTTGTCCAGCATTCATACGCTGCAGGTGGTGGGAACTGCCAACAACTCTACTGAAATAATGGAGCTGCTCGCCAAGGAACAATGCGACATCCTGATCACGGATTATGTGATGCCTGGCGGTGAGTTTGGTGATGGGATGACCATGCTCTCGTTTCTGCGCCGGCGCTACCCGAGCCTGAAGATCATCGTGTTCACCATGATCGACAGCCAGATCATGCTGACCGAGTTGATCAAGCTCGGCGTACACTCGGTATTAAACAAATCGGAGCATATCAGCCACCTGATATTTGCCATTCATGCGCTCTACGCGGGGGCCACTTATTTTTCGCCGAAACCCCATCCCGGCAACGATCTCAACCTTGCCCAGACCCGCACGACGCGGCGTTTATCCAGGCGCGAGGCAGAAGTCATTCGGTTGTATGTGTCTGGACGCTCGGTCAATGAAATTGCCAGCGAATTCAATCGAAGCAAGCAGACCATCAGTTCGCAAAAAACCAGCGCCATGCGCAAACTGGGCATCAAGCGTGACGTTGAACTGATTCGCTTCGCCCGTGAGATGGGATTAGTTACCACCATGCGCTCAGATGATTACTTTGAGGAAAAACTCGATTAATTAAAAACACCATGATGAATGTTTTTGATACTTGTCTCATTGTTCGAGCATATGACGACCTGAATAATGAGTCGCGTCGCCACCCGCCAACTTTTCTTGGTTATGCAAAAGGCTTTATGGTTTTTTAACTCGCGTTACTGCAGTTGGTATTTCTCTATGTTTATTAAAAACAGTCTTGAGCCTGGGTTGAATGACCAGGAGCTCATCCATGCCATTACTGGCAGCCGGGCTTTTCGCGTGGTCTTGCAGCCCCAGCATGATCTGCTGACCGGCGCCCTGGTCGGCGCTGAAGCCCTGGCCCGCTGGGACCATCCACAACACGGCGAAATTGCGCCCTCGCTGTTCATACCTGCCTTGACCCGGCTGGGGGGCGAGCCCGGGCTGTTCAAACAGGTGGTCAGGCAGATCCAGGCGGTATTGTGGGTGCTGGTCGAAGCGGATGCGGCATGCCCGATTTCAGTCAACACCTCGGTGGCGACGCTGTCGATTCCAGGCCTCTTGCGCGAGCTTGAGTGCAGCCTGAACGAAAGCCGGGTTTCGCCGCGCTTGATGAAAATCGAGATCACTGAAGACCTGGCGATCGATGATCTGCAAAGCCTCGCCGATGAACTCCATCGGATGCGCGCTCAAGGCTTCGGGATCAGCATGGATGACTTCGGCATCGGTACCTCCACGCTGGAGCGACTGACACAGTTGCCTTTCACCGAGCTCAAGATAGACCGCTCCTTTGTCCGCCGCATGCTGCATCAGCCAGCGGCGGGCGCCGTGGTGCGGGCGGCTCTGGAGTTGGGTAATACCCTGGGGATGGAGGTGGTGGCAGAAGGCGTCGAGTGCGCCGAACAGATCCACTTACTGCGAGAGTTCGGCGGGCGGGTGGGGCAAGGTTATGGACTGGGCGCCCCCATGGAAGTCGAGGCCTTCATTGCCTATGCGCTGGCTGCGGCGCGCCAGCAAGAGATCACTCCGGGGACGCGTCTGTCTCGCTGGAAGGGGTAGATGCCGTGGCGATACCGGTTTCGTAGGCGAAGCGAAACAGGTCGGCATCGCGCTCTATGCCCAACTTGCGCATGGCGCTGGTTTTTTGCGAGCTGATGGTTTGTTTTGAGCGGTGCAGTTGTTCCGCAATTTCGTTGATCGACTGACCGCCGACGTACAGCCTGACCACTTCCAACTCGCGTTTTGTCAGATCCAAGCCTTCATCCGCATTCCTATGGTGACCGGCAGAGCCCGTCCGTGAAATCTCGGAGGGGAAATAACGAGCGCCTGCATGCACAGCATGAATGGCCGATATCAGATGACGGGTTTCGTTGACCTTGCCCAGCACCGATTCCACCCCGAGCTTGGCCAGTTCTTGAACGATGGCGGGGCTATCCAATGTGGTGAATACGACAATCTTCAAGGTGGGAAAACAACGGCGCAAATAAGAAATGAAGGTCAACCCATCGCCGTAGGCACCTCCAGGCATCGCGTAGTCGGTGACCAGGACATCGCAGGATTGATGCTGCAATAATCCAACCAGTTCGCCAGAGTCCCGGGCGACACCGACGACGTCAAGGGTCGGAATCGCTGCGAGATCATGTTGGATGCCCGACAAAAGGGCTGGGTGATCATCGGCCAGCAGAATACGGATCTTCATGATGCGCGCGCTTTACTCGTGGAAGGTGGAGAAACAATCGATTCAAACCGTCGGGAATTTATAACAACGCCAATCAGACACGGTAGCACTCGATTGTTCTTCGACGGAAGACACTAAGGCCTCATTCATCAAAGTACTAAAAGTTGCGTAATGGGGCTAGTACTTGTCTGCAATGGGTCTCCAGCCGTCCTGAAAAAGTCTGACTCGGTTCATAGTATGCCCCTACTAAAGGATGAGCCCAGTGCTGTGACCAACGCCCAAATAAACGTCTTGACTCGCTATCGCCGTTTTCAGCGACTGCTGCTGTTTGGAGGAGGTCTGTTCACCACGCTGATGGTGTTGTTGACTTTTTCATTGGGGGTGCATGAGCGCTGGCGCACGCATCTGGAAGTGTTACGCCAGGTCTTTATCGTTAACCGCAATATTCTGGCGACACAGGACATGAGCGTGCTGGTCACGCCATTCAATTTTTATGGCATGTGCAGCACTGTGCTGATTCTGCCGCGCAACGGCGACGTACAGGTCAGTGCCACCAACCCGTGCGATGACTCTCGCGACCTGGAGCCTGACTACCTGCATGATCTGGTCGATAACACTTACTTGCCTCTGCAAGAGCGATACGGCGACGGGGTGTTCAGCCTCACGGGTATCGTCGCGGACAGCGATTGGGTCCTGGTGCATGCCTATAGCTCGCGCAGTATCGGCATCATCATCGGCCGGCAAGTGGGCATGGAGGGCGCGTTGACCCTGATAACGCTGATGTTGATGTGGCTGTTACTGATTGCTCTTAGGTTAGGGGTCTTTTCTCCGTTATTGAAATGGGCGCGGAGTGTCCACGAGAGTGAAAAACTCAACCGTATCTTGATCGACACCGTGCCGGTGGGATTGGGGGTGATTGCCCTGGATAGTGGCGAGGTACTGCTATGCAGCCCCACGATGCTGGAAACGGGTGAACGCTTAGCCCCTGTGGGCGCCTCCTTGCCGGCGGCCTTTATCAAACGGTATGACGAGTTGATGCTTGAATACCGCGGGCAACCAGGGAAACCGCCTGAGGCGTTCCATGAAGAGTTGAGCTTCACATTGCGCGATAACTCCAGGCTCGACTTGTCGGTGAGAATGGCGCGAGCACGCCACAAGGGGCGAGAGGTGCTGGTGACGGCGTTTGCTGATATCACGGCGAAGATCCGGGTGACAGAACAGATGCGCGAAGCGCGCCAGCTCGCCGATTCGGCCAATGCCGCGAAATCGGCGTTCCTCGCGGCCATGAGCCATGAGATCCGCACCCCCCTCAACGCTATCCTCGGCAATCTGGAACTGCTGTCCCATTCCGCCCTCGATTGCGTGCAGCGCGATCGGCTGAACGTGATCCGCGCCTCCTCCGATGGCCTGCTGGCGACTATCAGCGATGTATTGGACTTCTCCAAAATCGAGGCCGGCGAGCTGTGTCTGGAGCACATCGAGTTTGATGCGCTGGAGGTGGTGTCCCGCGCGCTCATGATGTTCGCTCCAGTGGCGGCGGCCAAGGGCCTGCGATTGATGGGCGAATTGGGCCAGGCATCGACGCAGCCGATGCGCGGAGACCCGACCCGCCTCGGGCAGGTGATCTATAACCTGCTATCCAATGCCATCAAGTTCACCGAGTCCGGGCAGGTCCTGTTGCGCATGCTGACGGACGAGTCCAGGTCACAGTTGCTGATCGAGGTCCAGGATACCGGCATCGGCTTGTCATCGGGGCAGTTGGCGCGCATGTTCCAGGCCTTTAGCCAAGCGGATGCGTCTATCAATCGCCGCTTTGGCGGTACTGGGTTGGGGCTGGCGTTGTGCTCGCGGCTGGTGCAGGCCATGGACGGCACATTGTCCGTCGTCAGCGAACTTGGGCAGGGCAGCCGTTTCATCCTGAGCCTGCCCCTGGGGGCGTGTACGCAAGTGCCATTGGTGCCGCGCTTCAATGGCCAGCACGTATTGCTGGTGGTGGCCTCGCATTCCGCCTGTGACTATGTCTGCGGCGTGTTGCAAGCGTGGGGCCTGCGTGTCACCTGCTACAGCCATCCCTCCCAGGTCGGATCAGAGGCAATTTCGACGGCGTCGATATTGATCCTCTGGGGGGAGCGGCACAGCTGGCACGCCGCTGAGGAAAATCGACTTGTGGAGGAGTCGTCGTGGGTCATCGATTGTGCTATCGATGGAACCCGCGAACCCTTGGTTGCTGGACGTCTGTTGAGTGTTTCGATGTTCGGGCTGCGTGGGCTGGTCGCAGGCTTGCGTCATGCGCTGCAAGGCAAAGCGTTGGCCGCGCCACAAAACGCCAGAAAAGTGCTGGTCAAGCCATTGCGGGTGCTGGTCGTCGAAGACAATCTATTGAACCGCGAGCTGTTCAGGGAGCAACTCAAGCTGCTGGGCTGTGCCCCGTTGGTGGTTGCGAATGGCGAGCAGGCGCTGGCATGGCTGGACGATCAACCGTTTGACGCACTGCTCACCGACCTGGCCATGCCCTTGCTCGATGGTTACGAATTGGCACGTCGGGTGCGGCAGCGCTGGCCCGATATGCCGGTGTTGGCGATCACCGCCCATGTCACGATGCAGGACCGCAGGCGTTGCGAAAAGGCGGGCATGCTCCGCGTGCTGGGCAAACCCTTGTCGCTGAATGCACTGGCCCAGGCCCTGTCGGAAGTGACGGGCACCGAATGCACTTACTATGAGGTCGGTCAGGGCAGTGGGCTACTGGGTGGGCAGGTCATGCCGGACAGTATTCGCGAAATGTTCTGGGAGTCCTGCGAAAGCTCATTGGCCGTGCTGCGCCAGGCCAGGCGCGACGGTGATGTGCAGCAAATGCTCGCAGAGTTACACTCCCTGAGCGGCATGCTCGGGGTGTACCGGATGCGCGGGGTGAGCCGCAAGCTGATCGATGCGGAGAACGGGCTGAAGTGTGGGGCCGCTTCCGCGCTGGCGGAGGTGGACAGGCTGATGGCAGAACTGGCGGCAGAGATCAATCTGGCGCGCACCGCAGCTATCGCGTGAGCTTGCCGTTACCGCGTCTGAAAGCAGCGATCCATATTTCAGCAAATGAGTGCGCAGTGGGAGAACGTTCGAGCGATGACCACAACCTTTGACCAGGATGGTGTGCTGGCCCGCTTGCATCGCTATCAGACTATGTTGGTCATGGGCGGTGGCATTGCCATCACCGTGTTGGTGCTGCTGGCCGCGGTACTGGAAGTGGTTGCCTCGGTGATGACCTACGTTGCCCGGACCAACGAAGAAGTCTCCGTCGATGTGCGTCACGTAATGGACTTCACTGCGCGTGCCACGGCGACTTTACGCAACAATGTGCAGAACATGGAGCTTGCCTGGGAGCGTGCCGAGGCACCGGACAGCAAGCGTCTGCAGGCCTACATCGAAGCTGGCAAGCTGGTACGCGTCAATGCGTCCGCTGCCGCGCCTTCGTTGCTGGTGCTCGGCAGCACCCACCAGGACGATCCCGCCCAGGCCTGGCGCTACATCGATCTGGCGCAGCAGATGGCGCCCGCCACCGCAGTGATAGCGGCCCGAAACGCCGGTGATCTCAGCGCCTACTTCTACAGCCCCGAACGTAGTGTTCTCATCCTCGCGGTTGCACCCTGGCCTGGAGCAGAGTGGCAGGCGCGTATCGCGGCGTCCCGCGACAGTCTGTTCGAAACCCTGACCCGTCAGAACGGACGCGCACTGCTCGCAGCGGACAACCCTGTGCGGAATAGCGCAAAGGGGCTGCCGGCATTTCAGTGGCTGGCGCCCTATGACAGCCCGCTCACCGGCGCTTCGGCGATTCGGGTGGCGGCACCGCTGATCGGCCGTGATCAGCACTCTTTCGGCACTCTGGTGTTCGAGCTGCCGCTGGCCAGCCTGGCAGCCAAGTTGCCGGACACCGGCCTGCAAGGCAGTTGCATGATTCTGGGCGCGGATGGCTCACCGATCTTTTCCTGTCAGCAGGCGGGTGGGCCTCAAACCTTGAGCGAGGCCCGCCAGGCATTGGCTGACGGCTTGGGGCGCAGCCGCCAAACGACCTATCTGCAAGGCCATGTTCTCAGCGGCTGGCCGCTGGGAGACACCTCCTGGACGCTGGTGTACGCCCAGTCGTGGCAGCAGATCGCTAAAGGTGTTGCACCGCAGATCGCCGTCACCGCACTGACCTCGGCCCTGATCATCCTGGCCACCTGGCTGGTATTGCTGCTGGTCAAGTGGCGGCTGCTGGCGCCAGCCGTGGCGCAGTCGCGCCGGGTGTTTGAAAACGAGCAACTCAGCCGGATTCTGGTGGAGACCGCACCGATAGGACTGGGCCTGATTGCTGTCGACAACGAACAACCGTTGCTGCGCAGCCCGGCGATGATCGACATGGCCCGGCATATCTCCCGCCCTGGAACCAGCTTGTCGGCACTGTTTGCCCGGCATTTCAAACAACGGCTGACACTGCCGGGCACGCCTCCGGTGCATACCATTCGCCAGGAAGACCTCGGTGTTTCCACCCTCGATGGCCAACACATCGACCTGTCGGTGAGCATCGCCCAGGCCCGTTACCAAGGTCGTGATGTGCTGGTGACGGCATTCACCGACGTGACCGCGAAAAAACGTCTTGAGCAGCAACTGCGTGAAGCACACCAGGCCGCGGACGCCGCCAATGCGGCCAAGTCCGGGTTCCTGGCGGCCATGAGCCACGAAATCCGCACGCCGTTGAACGCCATCCTGGGCAACCTCGAATTGCTTGCCTACTCGCCGCTCAACTCGCGCCAACGCGACCGCCTCAAGACCATCCAGACAACCTCCGATGCGTTGCTGGCGATCATCAGCGACGTCCTGGATTTTTCCAGAATCGAAGCCAATGAGTTACGCCTGGAGGACCTTGAGTTCGATGCCCTGGAGATCGCGTCTCGGGCGCTGATGATATTTGCGCCGGTCGCGCGGGCCAAGGGCCTGACGTTGCTCGGCGAGTTCGAGGAGAGTGTTTCGTTGCCGATGCGCGGTGATCCTACGCGCATGGGGCAGGTGATCCATAACCTGCTGTCCAACGCCATCAAGTTTACGGACAAGGGCCAGGTACTGCTGCGCCTGACTGCGGATAAAGTTGCGCGCACCGTGACTATTGAGGTCGAGGACAGTGGGATCGGTCTGACCGCCGAGCAACAGGCGCGGCTGTTCAGTGCGTTCAGTCAGGCCGACGCCAGTATCAACCGTCGGTATGGCGGCACCGGATTGGGGTTGGCACTGTGCTCGCGCTTGACCCAGGCCATGGGCGGCAGCCTTGTGGTGCAAAGCGAGCATGGTCACGGCAGTCGATTTACCCTGCGTTTGCCTCTGGGAGCGGCGACCGGCCACCCGGACCTTCCGCGCTTCGAGTCTGAACGCGTGCTGTTGGTGGCGGCCTCGCCTGATTGCCGCAGCTATTTGACCCGGACTCTGTGCAGTTGGGGGTTACAGGTCCAGTCCTATGGTCACCCGGCACAATTGCAAGATGACCAGCTTGAGGGCGCCGACACCCTGATTCTGTGGGGCTCACGACAGACCTGGCATGCCGATGACGAAAACCGCCTGGTGGAAAAGTCTTCTTGGGTCATCGATTGCACGGAGGACGGCCCGGCCGAACCCGTGGCCGCCGGGCGCGTCCTCAGTGCGTCGGTGTTCGGTCTGCGCGGGCTGGCAGCGGCGTTGCGCTATGGCTTGCAAGGTCAACCGTTAGCGAAGGCAGAGCAGGGCATATCGGCACTGGCCAAACCGCTGAAGGTATTGATTGCGGAAGACAACGCGGTCAACCGCCGACTGTTTGAGGAGCAGCTCAAGCGACTCGGATGCCTCGCCACTACCGTGGAGGGCGGGGCAAAAGCGCTGGCCTGTCTGGAGCAGGAGCCTTTCGATGTTTTGCTCACCGACCTGTCGATGCCGGGGATGGACGGCTATGAGCTTGCCTTGCAGGTTCGCCAGCGATGGCCGGCACTCCCGGTGCTGGCAGTCACGGCGCACGTAACACCGCAGGAGCGCGCGCGCGGCGAAGACGTCGGCATGACTCGCGTTCTGAGCAAGCCGCTGTCGCTCAGGGACCTGGGCCAAGCCTTGTCCGAAGTGACCGGCACCGAGTGGGGGGGCAAGGCCTGGTCTGGCAGTGAACTCCTGGCTGGCGACGCAGTGCCTGATGACATCCGGCGGGTGTTTCGCGAATCCTGCCAAGCATCGGTGGCAACCCTGTGTCGGGCCCGGGACGCGGACGATACCGCCGCGATCCTGGCAGAACTGCATGCGTTGCGTGGCGCCTTGGGCGTATTCAATATGCAACACATGGCCGCGCTGTGCATGGACCTGGAACAGGATGTGCGCGCCAACGGTGTAAGGGCTTGCAGCACCGGCGTGAAGCAATTGTGCGATGCGCTGCAAACCAGTGTGATCAGCCCCCCTGAATCATTGCATGATCTCCTGGAACGGATGTTATCCCTGGCGGATGCCAAGGCGCCCGAAGACGCCATGGCTCAAATCGCCGTGCTGGCGCGCCAAGCCCAACAACGTCTGCGCGATGGTTGATCGCGGTGACTGACTGCTATGCGTCGCTCTCGGCGTTAGTTGCCTTTCCGAGGCTCCTCGGGCACGGAACTTGACCTGGATCAATAACGCTGTTAGTCCGCTGCGATTTTGCGCCGCAAGTTTAACTTCCGTACTGGTCCTACATAAAATCTTTCTGCTTTTACTTAGTATTCGTTGGTGCCGGTAACGGCTATCGATCGATATGCAAAGGCCTGTGGGACTTCCATTGGCGGACGATATCTATACTCCATTAAAGCAGACACTGAATATGAAAAAGCTCTTTCTAAGCGTTGCAGTTATTTCGGCAATGGGGCTCTCGGCCATGGCCAACGCGGCTTCTACTCCTACTGTTGGTGCTACAGGCACTATCACTTTCAATGGCACTATCAGTGCCGATAGTTGTGTTGTTCATAGTGACGGCCCTGGCACTGCGGGCGACAACCTGACTTACAACCTCGGGACTGTTCCAGTCAGCGCCCTGGGGACTGAAGCCAATCCAAGTGGCGGCGGTACCCTGACCGCGCTGCCGACAGACCTGAACTTGAGTGTGGAGTGCGGTTCGGCGGCAACCACCGTCGAACTGAAACTGACGCCGACTGCAGTCTCCGGCAAAGGTATTGCGGTGAGCGGTGGTGCGACCAACGTACAAATCATGTTGGTTGATACGCGTACCAGTACTCCGGCACCGCTTGACTTCACCTCAGGCAGCGCAACCTTGACCGGTGCGATCAGCGGTGGCAGCAGCAGTATCCCGCTGAAGGCTTACTACACCCACACGTCCTCGGGCGCGGCAACTGCGGGTCCGGCCAACGCAACCGTGGCCTACACCCTGTCTTACAACTAAGCCCTCGGCTTGTCTCAAGCGAGGTTGCAGAACCTTGCTTGAGGTCTTTTTTCGGAGGATTGTTTTTTGACCACTTTCATATTTCGTAGTCTCGCGGCCCAAGTCATGCTGGTGACGGCGTGCCTGGGTTTCAGTTTGTCCGCGCAGGCTGCCATTTCCCTTAGTGGTACTCGCCTGATATTTGAGGGTAAGAATAAAGAAGCCTCTATCATTGTTCGCAATGAAGGTTCAAAAGTGCTGGTCCAGTCGTGGATCGAGAGCAATACGCCCGGTGATAGTGGTGAACTACCATTTGCAGTAACACCGCCATTGGCCAAGATGCAACCTAATGGCCAACAACTGTTGCGCGTACTCTATGCAGGCAAGAGCGATTTGCCGACCAATAAAGAGACCGTGCTCTGGCTCAATGTTCAGGAAGTTCCGGAGCAAGTCGAAGGCGAGAATACGCTGCAGTTGGCGATTCGTCAGCGCATCAAGCTGTTCTATCGTCCAGCGGGCATCAGCGGAACGGCGGCCGATGCGGCTACCGGTTTGACCTGGCAATTGGTTCAGCAAGCCGGAAAACCGGTGCTGAGAGTCGTCAATTCCAGTGCTTTTCATGTCCCGATCAATGCTGTCGATCTGAGTGCCATGGCGCAGCAGGAAAAACTCTCCACGCCCTTCATGATCGCGCCGGGAGAGACCCATTACCTGACGTTGAAGAACGCTGGCATTTCGCCCCAGGCGCGCCTCAGCTTCAAGGCCGTCAACGATTACGGCGGCGTCGACACTTTCAACGCACAACTTGTCAGCGGCACCCCCGTTCAAGCTCAACGCGCAACGCCTTAACCACACGCCCGAGCGCCTCCCTGGCTCTGTCCCATACATAGCGCTAAGGCTTGCGCTGATTGCCTGAGTCATACGGCTGCGCGTTCCTTTTTTTTGAGCAGAATCTCTCGAAACTATCATGTCGATACCTAGCTTGTTTTTCACATCACACATGACCGGCTCGCGACTTCGCATCGGCACTCCGCGTCTGATGCTGTTGAGCACATGCTTATGTTTCTGGATCGACGCTATCGCGGCCGACGGCCTGGTCAAGGCCGTACCGGAGGCCGACACTCAGCTGATTGCCAACGCTACGGCGGTAGATATCACTCGCACCCCCGGCCGGGGGCATGAGGGTTACAACGTCGCGTTCCTGTATGGCATGGGCCAGTCTGCGGATGTGAAAACGTTGTTGATGGGCAGCGACGTACTGCCGGGCATCTATCGGGTCGACATCTATGCAAACAACACGCTGGTCGGACGCCAGGATGTGGTCTTTTCCGAGAACCCCAAGTCCGGCGAGGTCGAGGCGTGTTTCAGCGAGGATCTGCTCAAGCAAGTCGGCATCAACACCGTGGCGTTGCACAGCGAGGGGAAGCTCAAGGCCGACACTGACTGCTATCGTCTGCCTGATCTGATCGATCAAGCCGGTGCGGTCTACGATTCGCCGCGATTGCGCTTGAACCTGAGCGTGCCGCAGGCCGCGATGACTCGCGAGCGCCGCGGTTATGTCGATCCTTCCGTGTGGGATTCCGGGGTCAGCCTTGGCTTCGTCAATTACAACCTCAATAGCCGCTACGACTACAGTTCCAGCAATGAAAGCCGGCAATCGACCAACCTGGGGTTGCGCATGGGGCTGAATGTGGGTGACTGGCGTCTGCGCAATAACTCTTCCCAGACTTCCAGTACCGGGCAACCGTCGAAGTTCACCAGCCAGAACACCTACCTGCAGCGGGACATCACAGGACTGAAAAGCCAACTGTGGCTAGGCGAGACCTACACCAATTCGCCGCTGTTCGACGGGGTACGTTTTCGCGGGGTGCAGATGGCCTCCGACGAAGGCATGAGTCCGGATAGCGAACAGGGTTATGCGCCAGTCATTCGAGGGAATGCCGAGTCCAACGCCACCGTTGAAGTGCGCCAGAACAATTATCTGATCTACAGCGCAAACGTCTCGCCAGGGCCTTTTGAAATCACCGACCTCTCGCCGTCCGGTTCCAACGGCGACCTGGAGGTGACCATCATCGAGGCGGATGGCCGCCGTCGGGTGATGCGCCAGGCGTTTTCCAGCCCACCCTTGATGGTGCGTGAAGGGCGGCTGCTGTATGACGCAACGCTGGGGGAGTTCCAGCAGGATTATGGTTCCAGTGAACGTCCGGTATTTGCCAATGGCTCGATGATGTATGGCCTGACCAGCGACCTGACCTTGGCCAGCGGTCTGCAGGCGGCTTCCGGCTTTCAGGCGTATAGCATGGGCGCTGGGATCAATACGCGTATCGGCGCAGTGTCCCTGGACGGAACCCAGTCCCACAGCAGCATTGAGGGTACGAGCAAGGCCGGCCAGCGCTTGCGCCTGCGCTATGCAAAATTCATCGAGAGCACCAACACTAACGTGTCGGTCAATGCCCAGCGCAGCCTCAATGAAAACTTCCGAAGCCTCTCCGACCACGTCTATGCCAGCAGCGCTGCACAGGGGCATGCGTGGTATTCGAGTGAGTTTCCTGATTATTCGTCGACTTCTTCTGCGTACTCGCGAACGCGTCTGGACGTCTATCTGGCGCAGAACCTGGGCAAGGACAATCGCTTTGGCAGCGTGTACCTCAACGGATCGGACGACCGCTATTGGAACAATTCAAGCTCACGCAGCTACTCGGCGGGCTATAGCAACTCCTGGCGCAGCCTGAGCTACAACGTGGGTGTGACCCACGCGCAGAACGTCAGCTCGTCGGTGTATAACAGTCGCTACAGCGACACCACCCTCACGCTTTCACTGTCCTTCCCGTTAGGTGGCGGGGAAAGGCCGCCGCAAGTGTTCATGAACAGCAGCCGGCAGCAGGGCGGCGATACCAGCTTGCAGACGGGCGTCACCGGGACTTTGCCCAGTGACCGTGACGTGAACTATTCGGTGGTCGCCGGCCGGGGAGCGGACGGAACCGGCAATGGCTCGGCATCGGTGGGCAGTAACACGTCCGTCGGCAACATGACGCTGGGTTACAGCTATGGCAATCAGTACCACTCGACTTCTCTGCAAGCCAACGGCGCTATCGTCGCCCATGCCGGAGGCGTCAACCTCGCCCAGCCGCTGAGCGAGACCTTTGCCTTGGTCAAGGTCGAACCGCGCATGGCGGACGTACCGGTGGCGAGCTACTCGGGGGTGAAAACCGGTGCCAACGGTTACGCGGTCGTCCCCAACGCTACGCCATACCGGGCGAACTGGCTGGGCCTAAGCGCGAATGGGATGAGTCCTGACGTCGAGATCGACACGGCCATGCAACAAGTGGTGCCGCGTCGTGGTGCTGCGGCATTGGCTACGTTCAAGTCCAGCAGTGGACGCCGGGTGCAGTTCGAGCTGTTCCGCTCGGATGGCAAGCTGATGCCCTTCGGTGCGACGGTGGATCATGACGACGGCCAGCGACTGGGTATTGCCGATCCACGCGGACGGGTGCTCGCGTTGCTGAGCGACGAGCAGACTTCGGGTGAGCTGCTGATTAGCTGGGATAACAATCAGTGCCGCGTAAGGTTTGCTTTGCCGGAGAAAAAAGCCGGGGAGAACTATCAGAGTATTTCTCTGAAGTGCAACGCAGTGACTCCGGCGCCAGACAAGCCTGCACCTGCACCTGCACCGAAAAAGATCAAGAGTGCCGTGCCGAGCATTGCGTTCTACCAGCCTCGGCAATAACCCTCGACTTCGCCATGTCCATGAGCGTTATGGACCTCAATTGCGCGCCGCCCTCAAGGGCGGCGCTGCCTACACCAGAGCACGAGGCTCAGAAATAACTCAAGGTGATTCGGTAAGCGTCATGCGAAGCATCTTGGCTGAGAACAATACCTTTTCCCGTTGAACTCAGGTGCCGCCAGACAACCACATCAGTATCCATGCTTGCGGTGACCAGCGACGTCATTTCACTGCGCTCGCATTGGATGGCGAGCGCGGAGGGGAGGGCGGTGTGAGAGGGGGAGTGGAGGGGTTGGCATTGCGCCGCTTCTACGATTGCTCCGCTGAACTTAATCTTGCCCGTCGTAACGGCCTCTGCGTTGGCCTGATTAATCACGACAGGACTAATAAGAAATGTAAGTAACACCATTAGACCGGGTTTTATGGTATTCATGGTTTTCTCCTGCTAGTACTGGGTCGAGAATCGAACCAGGCTACTGCTATCTAATTCAACGGCACCTTTTTCATAAACTTTAGGGTCGGCTGATTAAATACAGTGCGCAGTAGCAGCGGAGCATTGATACGATCGGATCGTGTTCTGAGAGGTCTTATCCTGAATGGGACTGCTTGATTTCCGCGTGACTTCGTTCAATACGGATATCGGACGGTGTCCTGCACTGGAATGGAATTATCTGTTGATGAGATTATCCATTGGAGTTCCGCGCGATCGACAAAAGTCGCATCGCAAATGGTGACTTTACCGCAACGAATGACCGACCCGGCGACCAGCTTTTCGCTGCCATAGATCAATGCAGAGAGAATCTGCGGGGAGTCGAGGCAAAAAGCCAGTGGGGCAAAGCTGTTCTGGTTGCTGAATTTCTCGTTGAGAATCAGTACATCAAACGGCGCATACGCATAATCTACCAAGCGCCGTAATTCCGTAATGGATTGCACTGGTGCAATCCGGTGATAGCCCAATTGGTTCAATACCCTTTCAATTCGCAAGCGAAAGAAATGCTGTTCATCGGCGATGAGAATTCGTGATGACTTATGTATCATTTTTACAGCCCTGCGCGGTAAGGTATGCAGTAGAGGAAACTTATTCCTACAACAGCCCAGCCTAACGATGCTGTAATTTTTATTATATGGGACGAGTATTAAAAACAGCGCGCACACAGTAGCGATGTCTACGAAACCCCGTGACGATTCAATCAAAGACTCTTTGTAAGGTTGCCTAGCATCTCTTTTGCGGTAGAGACAACTTTGGAGTTCATTTCATAGGCTCGTTGAGTGGTGATCATGTTGACCATCTCTTCAACGGTACTCACGTTTGAGGTTTCCAAGGTGCTCTGCAATGTTGTGCCGATACCATTGACTCCCGGAGTGCCGACTTGAGGAGCCCCGCTGGCGGCGGTTTCCAGAAAGAGGTTGGCGCCTTGTGCTTGCAAGCCTGCCGGATTAATGAAATCGGCTATCTGCAGATTGCCAATCACCTGCGAGGCAGGGCTGCCGGCGACAGTGATCGATACAGTCCCGTCCTGGCCCACGGTGAATGTCTGGGCGTTGTTGGGGACAACGATCGCCGGTTCCAGGGCGAACCCATTCGCTGTGACGATCTGACCGTTTGCATTTAAGTGGAACGTGCCGTCCCTAGTGTAGGAAAGGCTGCCGTCGGGTTGCAGTATCTGGAAAAAACCACGGCCGTTCAGCGCCAGGTCCAGAGGTTGACCGGTCGTTTGCAGGCTGCCGGCAGAGAAGTTTTTCTGGGTGCCGACGACATGCACCCCGGTGCCTAGTTGCAGGCCAGAGGGCAATGCACTGTTCTGGGTTGACTGTGCGCCTGGCTGTCGTTTGATCTGATAGACAAGGTCTTGAAACTCGGCGCGATCACGTTTGAAGCCGGTAGTCGAGACGTTCGCCAGGTTGTTGGAAATAGTGGTCAGGTTAGTGTCCTGGGCAGAAAGCCCCGTTTTTGCGACATACAGTGCAGGAAGCATCCAAATCTCCTTGGCGGCCGTTTTGCGTGGTTAGGATTTGTCGGGGAGGGCAAACACAATTGACTTCCGAACGAGCCTCACGTCATCTGGAGTAACGTCTTGTTGATAGTGCTTTCGGTCGAAATCGTCTTGGCGTTTGCCTGGTAGTTGCTCTGGGCCTTGATCAGGTTCACCAACTCGGTGGTCAGGTTAACGTTGGAGTTCTCCAGAGCATTGGCGACGATCGATCCGAGTGTTCCGGCCTGAGGGACGTCATAACCCGGCTGGCCGGAAGCGAAGGTTTCCTTCCAGGCAGTGCCACCTGCCGGCTGCAGGCCTTGCTCGTTGTTGAAACTCGCCAGCGACAGCTGGCCGATCGCTTTACTTTGCTGGTTGCTGAACGTGGCGAACATCACACCGCTACCGTCGATTTTCAGGCCGGTGATTTGCCCCGTCGCGTAACCATCGGTGATCGGTGGGTTGCGATAGCTGGCTGAGTTGTACTGTGTAATGTTGGCCATGTTGATGGCAACGCCGGCCGGGTTGGCGGCAGCGCCGTTATATTTCCATGCTCCGTTTTCCAGTGCGCCCGGCTTCCAGTCGGTAATCGTCAGGGTGGTATTGGACGTTGCGGAGGGGGGGATCGTGATAGTCGAAAGAGTGCCCGACGTATCAAATGTCAAAAGGGAACCCCTCGGCGCGACACCGGCAATGCCACTGATTGCCGTACCGTCTGGGTTTCGCCCATCGATCAGGGTGTAAGACATCCATTTATTGGCGTCCGTCTTCACCATGTACTGCACCATAGCGTGCGAGTTGCCTTGGGTGTCGTACAAGGTGGTGCTGTATTGGGTCGTGAAGCTGCTGGTGTCGGTTGGGTCGAACGGCTTGGTGGCTTGGTTGATCGCCGGCGCAGACGCGTTCAGGTTGCTGGTGGAGTCCACCTTGCTGGAAGCCTTTGGCGGCAAGTTCGACAGGTTCAGCCGCAGGTCGGTCAACCCGCCCTTGATGATCTTGCCGTCGGCGTCTGCGGCGTAGCCTTGCAGGCGTGAGGTGCCCGTATTGTTGGTGATGTAGCCATCTTTGTCTGCGCTGAAGGCACCGTTACGGGTGTACTGCAGAGAGCCGTCGCTGCCTTTCTGCACAAAAAAACCACCGCCTTGGATCGCCATATCCAGTGTGCCGCCACTGCCGTTGACATCGCCTTGAGTGAACTGCTGGGACACAGCGGACAGGTTCACACCATTACCGATAGCATTGTGCCCAGTACCCAGCTTGGCAGCCGCATAGATATCAGCAAATTCTGCACGGGATGATTTGAAACCGGTGGTGGCGACGTTGGCGATGTTATTGCCAGTGACATCCAACTGTTTGTTGGCCGCATACAGCCCGCTGAGCCCAATATTAAAAGACATAGCCACTCCTTATTTTGCCATTCAGTTTGAATTTGAAGCAGGGGGCTGATCTGGCCGGGATTGAAGCATGGGGTTGCTGAGGCACCCTTGGAGCATCTTTTTCAGGCCGTCAGTTAGTCATCCAAGCGCCCACCGCTTAATCGGCGATGACTTTAGAGATGCTGATTGTGCGCAAAGAATGTTGGGTTTTATGGGAGGAACCATGGAGGAATGATGGAGGCGTCAGATTTCTTGTGGGAGGCATAACTTAAACGGTGATCTGATGACCGACGTTACAAGGTACATTGTGTTCGCACTCTTCCAAGGACAGACAATGCTTATCGTATTCAGCGGCCTTCCGGGCACTGGAAAAACCACTATCGCCAAGGCCCTCGTCGCTACGACAGGCGCCCTCTACCTGCGGATCGATACGATCGAACAAGCGATTCGAAACTCCGGTGCTCTTGCGCAAGACGTGGGGCGCAGTGGCTACATGGTCGCGAATGAACTCGCCCTGAGTAATCTTCGTCTAGGCCGTATGGTCATCGTTGATTGCGTAAATCCAGTCATCGAAAGCCGAATGGCGTGGAACGAAACCGCCTCAAAAGCGGGTGTTCGGTTGGTAAATATTGAAGTGATTTGCTCGGATAAAAACGAACATCGGCGCCGCATAAAAACGAGGCTGGGTGATATTCCCGGGTTGATTCCAGCAACCTGGCAATCTGTGTTGGATCACGAATATGAAGCGTGGGCCGAAGCGCCGTTTTGCATAGACACCGCGCTGACTTCGCCGGAGCAAGCAGTATCGATGCTCACCGAAGGCTTATTGTCCAGTGAGTAGTGGCGGCTAATGGGTGCTTAGTCTGCGGTGAGGGCAGGGGAGACAACGGTGAGGATTTCCGAGTCGAACTGACGCAGATTGGCTACGGCTTGGCCCCGCCATTCGTCAGCAAAGTGCCTTGCCTCTTATTGACAGCGAAGCTGTATGGGGAAATACTCGCCTCCATATTCATATATATGACTAGATAACAAGGTGAACAAAGTCGATGAGTTCTCTTTCCAGTGATGTTCGCTTGCCGCTTTACCAACGCCTGCGTGACCATTTGGCTGAACAGATCGCCAACAATCGCTGGCGTCCGGGGGAAGCGATTCCCACCGAAGCTGCGCTTTCAGCGGAATACCAACTGTCTACTGGCACCGTGCGCAAAGCGGTCGATGCATTGGTCAGTGAAGGTATCCTGGAACGTCAGCAAGGTCGAGGCACTTTCATTCGCCGGCCTCAGTTCCAATCTTCGCTGTTCCGATTCTTCCGTTTTCAAACCGCTGCCGGCGAGCGTCGGGTGCCAGAGAGTCGCATCCTGTCGATCGAACCGGTGGCCGCGCCCTCGGCGGTGGCCCAGGCGTTGGGGCTGCCACTCGACGCGCCGGTGATCCGCATTGTTCGTGTGCGTCTGCTTGATGTTCAGCCGGTGCTCGCCGAAGAAATCTGGTTACCCCGCAATCGATTTCAGCCGCTGCTGGAGATCGACCTGAGTAGCAAAGGGCCGTTGTTGTATCCGATCTATGAAGAGGTCTGCGGTCAGGTCGTCGCCTCGGCCGAAGAAACGCTGACCGCTGAGTCGGTGAATGACGTGTACGCGCGATTGCTGCAAGTCCCGGTCAACAGCCCGGTGGTGGTGATCGAGAGGCTGGCGCGTGATTACGCCGGTACACCGCTGGAGTGGCGTCGTTCTCGCGGGCATGCCGAGCACTTCCGTTACCGCGTGGATATTCGCTGAGCCGTGCCTGGGTAGCGTTTCGTTCAGCGGCGAGTCGGTCGCCGCTGGTTTGATCGTTTTGTCTGTTCTGACTGGCCTCGTAGCGGCGCGGTTCGCTCTCGGCTGCCTCACGTTCCACCTATAAGGATAAGAATCATGTTTAGCTGGTATCGCCAAGTCACTCCTCGGGAGCGCAAGACGTTTTGGGCCTGCTTCGGCGGATGGTCGCTCGATGCGCTGGAAGTACAAATGTTCGGCCTGGCGATTCCGGCGTTGATCGCCGCGTTCGCCCTGACCAAGGGCGACGCAGGGCTGATCAGTGGTGTCACCCTGGTCACTTCAGCCATTGGTGGCTGGGTAGGGGGGACGTTGTCCGACCGCTACGGCCGGGTACGCACACTTCAGTGGATGATTTTGTGGTTCTCGGTCTTCACCTTTCTGTCCGCGTTCGTGACGGGATTCAATCAGCTCTTGATCGTCAAAGCGCTCCAGGGTTTCGGCATCGGTGGCGAATGGGCTGCCGGCGCAGTGCTGATGGCTGAGACAATCAACCCTCAATATCGCGGCAAGGTCATGGGAACGGTGCAAAGCGCCTGGGCCGTAGGTTGGGGGCTGGCGGTAGGGGTGTTTACGCTGATTTACTCCTTTGTACCCCAGGACATGGCCTGGCGTGTGATGTTCCTGGTCGGATTGCTGCCGTCGTTCCTGATCATCTGGGTACGTCGCAACGTCGAGGAGCCCGACAGCTTCCAGCGCCTGCAAAAAGAAAACGCCATCCCGCAAAGTTTCTTCAAATCCCTGGCCGGCATTTTCCGCCCTGAACTCATCCGCGTGACGCTGTTCGGTGGTCTGTTGGGCCTCGGCGCGCACGGCGGCTACCACGCAGTGATGACCTGGCTGCCGACGTTCCTCAAGACAGAGCGCAACCTGTCGGTGCTGAACTCTGGCGGCTACCTGGCGGTGATTATCTTCGCCTTCTGGTGTGGCTGTGTGGTCAGCGGATTTTTGATCGACCGTATTGGCCGTCGCAAAAACATCGTGTTGTTTGCGTTGTGCTGTGTCGTCACCGTGCAGTGCTATGTGTTCCTGCCGCTGACCAATACCCAGATGCTGTTCCTGGGGTTTCCGCTCGGCTTCTTCGCGGCTGGCATTCCGGCGAGTCTTGGTGCGCTGTTCAACGAGTTGTATCCAGCGGATGTGCGCGGCGCCGGTGTCGGTTTCTGCTACAACTTTGGCCGAGTGCTTTCCGCGGTGTTCCCGTTCCTGGTCGGCCATATGAGCGACTCCATGTCCTTGGGGTCTGCAATTGGCATCGACGCAGGGGTCGCCTACGGTGTGGCGGTGATCGCGGCACTTTGCCTGCCGGAAACCCGTGGGCGCAGTCTCGTGGCCTCGACTGCACCGGTGCAAACCACGGTCGACGGCAACGAGACCGCCCGGGCCTGATGACCATTACCTTCGATAGATGAAATCCATGCCTGATACCTGTCCTGCGCCGATCACCGGCATCGACTCCCACGCTCATGTGTTCAGCCGCGAGCTGAACCTGGCCGCTGCACGACGCTATACCCCTGGCTACGACGCCACACTTGCGCAGTATCTGAAGCACTTGCAAGCCCATGGCCTGAGTCATGGTGTATTGGTGCAGCCGAGTTTTCTCGGCACCGACAATAACTACCTGCTGGCTGCGCTGAGGCAGGTGCCGGAGCGATTGCGAGGGGTAGTGGTGCTGGAGCGAGGTGTCAGCCGCGTCATGTTGAACGACATGGCTCGGCTGGGCGTGGTCGGCATTCGCTTGAACCTCATGGGCAAAGCCTTGCCTGACTTTCACGACGCTGCCTGGAAGGACTTCTTCGGCCACATCGCTGAACTGGACTGGCACGTGGAGTTGCACCGCCAGGTGGAGGATTTACCGAAACTGATTCGTCAGCTGATGCCGTTTGGGATCAAACTCGTCATCGATCACTTGGGGCGTCCGGACGCGCGTTTTGGCCTTGATCAGCCAGGTTATTCCGAGGTGCTGGAACTGGGGCTGAGCGGGCAAGTGTGGATGAAGGTGTCCGGTATCTATCGACTGGAAGGTACGCCACAACAGAACCTCGAGTTTGCCCGGATGGCGTTACCGCTGCTGGAGCAGAGCTTCGGCCGTCGCCGCTTGGTGTGGGGCAGCGACTGGCCGCATACGCAACATGAAGAAGGCGTCGGTTTCGATACGGTGATCGATCAACTTCAAGCACTGGAGTGCTCGACGGAGCTTATGCGTGCGCTGCTAGTGGACTCGCCACGGATGTTATTCGGGTTTGCAAAAGGCGAAAGCTGAAACTTACGCGTAAGTTTCTGGCTACTTCAGACCTTCCTTAGTTGTAGATTAGGTAGGAAGGGATGAAGGAGCATATTAATAGCTCAACTAAATGGCTATTTAGTTGAGCTATATTCTTCCCGTTTACTGGCGTTGTTTTAAGTACTCGATAAACGGCTCGATATCAGAGGAGCACAGCAGATGTGCAACGCTGCGTACCTCGGTCTCAGGCCAATACCACCAGGCGGATTCTTCCAAGACCTGGCGAACAGGCTCATCAAAACGCCAACGGATAAACTTGGCGGGATTTCCGCCTACTATGGAATAGGGCGCGACATCTTTGGTCACCAGCGCACCGGCCGCCACAACGGCGCCATCGCCAATGGTGATACCCGAAAGAATCTTTGCATGGGAACTGATCCAGCAATCATTGCCGATCACGACGTCGCCATTGCTGCCGCCGAAGTCAGTGATGTAGGCAACTTCTTCGACCTTGGCGGGAAACGGATAACAGCTTAGCCAGTCGACGCGATGATGACCGCCCAGATAGACTTCGACGTTACCGGCAATCGACGTATAAGCGCCTACACGCAATGTGGTTCCTTCATGCCAGTCATGTACCTTGAGATCGCCATAGGTGCCAATTCCAAAGCTGAATTGCGGATAACGGTTGCGCAGTTTTTGTGTTGCACGCTCAAGCTTCGGCAGTGCACGCAGCGCTTTGCGTTCCTGACGATCGCGCCAGATGCGCAGTAGCTTCATGGGAAGAACCTTATTCAAACGTTGGAATGGGACGTTATCCTGAAGAATGAAAAACGGGGTTGCAAGCGAGCAAGTGAAATGGAGGGTTTGTTTTTTCGGCCTGTTGGGCCTCAGGTCTGAGGGCGAGAGGCAGCACCAGGCATAAAATCTGACCACAACAGGCCCACAGTTCTGCATATGTAGGTTCGCATAATGTATATTATGTTAAATCATGTGCCAGGTTAGGAAGCCGCGGATTCGCGCTGTCCATTTCCACTTACCCCTAGTCGCTTTTCCACAAAACCCCGGTTGCTGAAAAATCAGCGCTGTTGGCGCTCCATTCTCACACCCGCCCTTAGGTCGCCCTGTCACGGAATCTCCGTTTCCGTATCTGAAGCTTTGGTGACTCGCTAGCACCCAGTACGTCTGCTAAACGTAAATGCACCACGCAAAGATTCTAGCGCGGGTTCACCAATGACGCGGCCATTCATCCCATTCCCAATCTTTCCTCCCTACAGTCATTGGCGGCCTATTTGCATCCAGGGGCTAGAAAAGATGCTCAACTATTGATAGCGGCAAATGTGGACTAGCAGATACATCGCCGATACCGGCCTCTTTCGGCTTACGGCAGAAATTATTTACCTTGCACCACTCGAACATGTGCATGGCTGATGGCTTTGTAGACACGCATCAATCTTAAAAGCGGCCACCAGTCATATAGAAAAATCTGCAGCGGTCGCCACATTGCCACCCAGCCAACGATCATCAGGCTTTCGCGCGCTGTGCCGACTACAGCGCCAGTGCCCAGTTGGCCAATGACATCGACTGCAATCAGGCAAAGGGTAACAAAGGCGATGCCGATCACCAGGCTGATGCGGCCATCTCGAAGGAGGTGTTTTAACTCACTGCGCGTGAGGCCTGCCTTATGATCAAAGTAATTGTGGATTGCCTCGATCATGATCGCACTTGGATCGCCCTCTGCTGGTAGGTGCTCAAGGTGGATTGTGATACGAAGCCGGCTGTCCGACGAAAATTCCGCCGCCCAAGTCTCAATGAACGCTTCAGCTTCGCGATCGAGATCCTTGTTAAGAAAAGGTGTCGGATCCATCGAGTTAAACAACTGCCCAAGCTCGCGTACTCGAAGTTGAAGGTGATGCTCTGGTTTTTTTCTCATGGCACTTACCGATTGTGACGACTACGTCAGCGCTAACCTGACACGGCCTATCACAACAAGACAACTCTATTGATGCTGCCCTATCGCAGCGCAGCCAAATTGCCGCCGCCAACCTGACGGAAATGTAATCACGCGCGGGCTGATGATGTGACATCTTGCTCGCAAAATGGCAGCTGGCACCGACTCTCTGAAGCGAGCCATGGCCCTACTGTGGCAGCGCTTTCGTATCTGCCTGGACTCCGACTGACTGGATACCCCTCCATGCATTCCAGAACATCAAGACGCACTTTCGTGAAAGCCTTGGCGGCAGGCGGGGTACTCGCAGGCTTTGGGCTGTGGCGCAGCCCGGTGTGGGCAATTACCAGTCCGGGGCAGCCGAATGTGCTCGCTGGCACTCATTTCGATCTGACTATCGGTGAAATGGGGGTGAACTTCACGGGCACGCCCCGCTCCGCCATGACCATCAACGGCAGCCTCCCCGGCCCGATACTGCGCTGGCGCGAGGGCGATACGGTGACGTTGCGGGTCAGGAATCGGCTCAAGGAAAACACCTCGATCCATTGGCACGGCATCATTCTGCCGGTGAACATGGACGGTGTACCGGGTCTGAGTTTTCACGGCATCGAACCGGGCGGCCTGTACGTTTATTCGTTCAAGGTCAAACAGAACGGCACCTACTGGTATCACAGTCATTCCGGGTTCCAGGAGCAGGTCGGCGTCTACGGCCCTTTGGTCATCGATGCAAAGGATCCCGAACCCTTCAGCTATGACCGCGACTATGTGGTGATGCTGTCCGACTGGACGGATGAAGACCCAGCGCGGGTCATGAAGAAACTCAAGAAACAATCCAGTTACTACAACCTGCACAAGCGCACCGTCGGCGACTTCATTGATGACGTCAGCAAGAACGGTTGGTCTGCCACCGTCGCGGATCGGAAAATGTGGGCTGAAATGAACATGAACCCCACCGATCTTGCCGACGTTAGCGGCGCCACCTACACCTACTTGCTCAACGGACAGGCTCCCGACAGCAACTGGACAGGCATTTTCAAGCCCGGCGAACGGCTGCGCCTGAGGTTCATCAACGGCTCGGCGATGAGCTACTTTGACGTGCGTATTCCTGGGCTGAAAATGACTGTCGTCGCCGCAGACGGGCAGTACGTGAAACCGGTGAGCGTCGATGAGTTCCGCATCGCCGTGGCCGAAACCTTTGATGTGATCGTCGAACCCACTGAAAATGCATACACCTTGTTCGCCCAGTCGATGGATCGCACCGGTTTCGCGAGAGGCACATTGGCTGTACATGAAGGGCTCTCGGCCCCTGTGCCGCCCCTGGATCCACGTCCGTTGATCACGATGAGCGACATGGGCATGGGGGATATGGCCGGCATGGATCATGGCGATATGACGGGTATGACCCAGGACTCGATGCAAGGCATGGAGAGTATGGATCACAGCCAAATGGCGGCCGGCGAGGACAACGGCATGCAGGGTATGACGGGCATGGACGGTGGATCGATGCAGAGCATGGATCACAGTCAGACGCCAGGCTCGGCAGACACGTCGGGGCACTCGATGCCGGGCATGAGCAGCATGGACTCGATGGAGCCCCACCCGGCCTCGGAAGCGAATAACCCGCTGGTCGACATGCAGACGATGAGTCCCACACCGAAACTCAACGATCCTGGCATGGGACTGAGAAACAACGGTCGCCGGGTGCTGACCTACTCAGACCTGAAGAGCACCTTCCAGGATCCCGATGGCCGGGAACCCAGCCGCACCATCACGCTGCACCTGACCGGACACATGGAAAAGTTCTCGTGGTCTTTTGACGGCGTCAAATTCGCGGACGCCGAACCACTTCATCTCAAATATGGAGAGCGCATCCGAGTGGTTCTAGTCAACGACACCATGATGATGCATCCCATTCATCTGCATGGCATGTGGAGTGACCTGGAGGATGAAAACGGTGATTTCATGGTTCGCAAACACACCATCGACATGCCGCCCGGCACCAAACGCAGCTACCGCGTGACCGCCGACGCCCTGGGGCGATGGGCGTACCACTGCCACCTGATGTACCACATGGAAATGGGCATGTTCCGCGAAGTCCGTGTACAAGAGTAGGAGCCAGACATGAACTTCGATAGAACCGCTAAACCGCTACTCGCCGGCCTGGCCATCCTCGGGATGGGTGTCATGACGCTTGCTTATGGGCAGACCGAGCCCATGCAAGGTATGGACGGCAACCAGATGCAGGAGATGGATCACTCCCAGATGCAGGGTATGAAACCCGCAGCGCCCCAGCAAAGCCGTACACCCATTCCGGCGCTCACCGATGCCGATCGCGCGGCGGTGTTTGAAAGCCATGCCGGCCACCAGATGCTCGACAGCGCCATCAACTCATTTTTCCTGATCGATCAACTCGAATGGCAAGACGCTGACAAGGGCAGCGCATTACGTTGGGAAGCCAACGGCTGGATTGGCGGCGACACGGATCGTCTCTGGCTGCGTACCGAAGGCGAGCGAACCAATGGCGTGACCGAAAGCGCTGAGCTTCAGGCACTCTGGGGACACGCCGTCAGTCCCTGGTGGGACGTGGTCAGTGGTGTGCGACAAGACTTCAAACCTGGCGCACCGCAGACCTGGGCGGCGCTGGGGCTGCAAGGCATGGCGCTCTACGACTTTGAAACTCAAGCCACCGCTTACCTGGGCGAGGCCGGCCAGACCGCGCTGCGGCTCAAGGGTGACTACGATATTTTGCTGACCAACCGTTTGATTCTGCAACCCACTGCAGAAATCAACCTCTATGGCAAAAACGACCCGCAACGGGCCACAGGCTCAGGGCTGTCGGACACCGAGGTCGGCCTGAGACTGCGCTATGAAGTACGCCGCGAGTTCGCACCTTACATCGGCGTGACCTGGAACCGCGCCTACGGCAAAACGGCGGATTACCGCCTCGAAGAAGGCGAAGACCAGAGCGATACGCGCTTTGTCGTCGGTGTGCGAATGTGGTTCTAAACCTGACCGAAAGATACATCCATTCTAACAGTAACACCCCACCCACGGCCCAGGCCGTCAGGAGCCTTGCATGTCATCGTTTAAAGCCCTCGGTGTTGTCGCTGCACTCAGCATCGGTTTGTTGTTGAGCACTGCCGCCCAGGCGCATCCAAAATTACTGTCCTCCACCCCGGTCGATGGCGCCACCGTGGCGGCACCGGCAAAAATCGAACTGAATTTCTCGGAAAAGCTCACCACCCAGTTTTCCGGCGCGAAACTGATCATGACTGAAATGCCGGGCATGTCTACCCACTCCCCCATGGGTGTCAAAGCGAGTGTCGCGGGTAGCGACGATCCGAAAATGATGGTCATCACCCCGGCAGCGCCGCTCACACCTGGCACATACAAGGTCGAGTGGAGGGCGGTTTCTTCCGATACCCACCCGATCACAGGTACCGTGACCTTTAAAGTCAAGTGATCCATGGACGACTCCATCTACATTAGCCTTCGCTTCGCGCTCTATATCGACTTGATGCTGCTCTTCGGGCTGGCACTGTTTGGCCTGTACAGTCTCAGAGGAAAGGAACGTGCAGACGGTGCCGTGTTGAATTTTGGGTCGTTGCTGGTGGGAACGGCCCTTATCGGCATACTGCTATCGATGGTGGCCATGCTACAGATGGCCAAGACGATGAGCGGCGTGTCCAGCGTCATGGAGCTGCATCACCACATCCTGCAGATGATGTTGATGGACACTGACGTCGGGTTGACCTGGATGGTTCGAATAGCCTCATTGACCTTGGCGGTCATCGCCGCGACTCTCAATCGACGAAGCCCGGCATTGAGCCTCTGGCTGGCCACATTGTGTGGGGCCATCGCCCTCGCGACGCTCGCCTGGACGGGACATGGCGCCATGGATGAAGGCAGTCGACGCTACCTGCACTTCACCAGCGATATTATCCATCTTCTGGGTGCAGGCAGTTGGTTGGGCGCTCTCGCTGCATTTGCGCTGTTATTGCGCTCAACCAACCTCACAGGCGATCTGCAGATACGGTTGCTGGCTCGAACGCTGACTGGTTTCGAATCAGCGGGGACGCTTATCGTCGCAACCCTGACTATCACCGGGATCGTCAACTATCTGATGGTTGTCGGGCCAGCATTCGAGACATTGACCTCCAGCACGTATGGGGCCCTGCTGTCTTTGAAGGTCTTCTTGTTCGCGGGGATGCTGGTATTTGCGGCGGTAAACCGCTTTCACCTGAGCCCGCTGCTTGAGCGATCCATTCAGGCAGATACTCACACCGTCGCGATCAACGCTTTACGGCGCAGCATGATTCTAGAGTTCTCGGTCGCGGTGATCATTATGGGCCTGGTTGCCTGGCTCGGCACACTCAGCCCAGAGATGGAGATGTCCGCTGAGTCCCCATGAAGTGAATGATGAGCGACCAGCTCCGGGACAAACCACACTGCTCAATTCTAAGCCTGCCAAGTTCTGCCAGATTTTCAACCAGGTCCCAAAGCATGTTTTTTTGAACTGGCATCCATCAGCCTCTCACGCATGCTGATAAAGCGGCACCGTTCATTCATTCTTCCAGAAGCTGCTTGCGAATATTCAGCAGTTCTTGATGACGCTCCTCACTGGTCTTTGGATATGACATTTTCAGCCCATCCAGCACATCGGAAAATATCTGAGATACGATCAGTCGGGCATTTTTCTTGTCATCGGCAGGCACAACATACCAAGGCGTCTCAGTCGTGCTCGTAGCACTAAGACATTTTTCGTAAGCCTGCATATAGTCTTTCCAATACTTGCGTTCCTCGATATCCGCCGCACTGAATTTCCAGTTTTTTTCCGGCTTGTCGATGCGATCCAGGAAGCGTTTTCGTTGCTCTTCTTTCGACAGATGGAGAAAAAATTTGATGATGCGCGTTCCGTTACCTGTCAGGTGGCGCTCCAAATTGGAGATCGAACGATATCGCTCCCGCCAGACAGTACTATTGTTTTCAAGAGCATCCGGGAGGCCCTCGCTTCGGAGAATTTCCGGATGGACACGGGCTATCAATACCTCCTCATAGTACGACCGATTGAATATGCCAATCTGTCCGCGTCCCGGTAGGTTGCGTGTGGTTCGCCATAGAAAATCGTGCTCCAGTTCTGCCGCGCTGGGATGCTTGAAGCTGAATACCTGGCAACCTTGCGGATTCACCCCTGACATCACATGTTTGATGGCACCGTCTTTTCCTGCCGCATCCATCGCCTGGAAAATCAGCAGAATGGCATAGCGATTGGATGCGTAAAGAAGCTGTTGCTGCGCGCTCAATTGCGCAACATGCGCTCTCAGAAGTTTGCGATATTGTTGCTTTGACTTGTAGAAAGGTTCCACTTTGGTCGGCCACTTGTGGAGATTGACCTTGTCGCCTTCCCGTACTCTAAAATCCGCCGAATTTATTTTCATATTCCGCCTTTCAGTGCCGCCGGCGCGGTGACTGGTTGTCTTGAAGCTGCATTGGCAACTCGCCATCTGCTCAACGCAACCTTCAAAGTGTCGTTCAGAATTAGACTGGAGACTAGCGCATAACCAAATATTGCGAGCATCTGCCATCCTGGCAATACGTTGGGCCTGGTGACAGCAGTCGTCTGGCGCCCTCCTCCGCTGCGCCAGCCGCTAAGCCCGGCGGCCACGCACCAACTCAATGCCAGTGACGCGTGCCCACCCTTCACTACAGGTCGACCTTACTGGCGGCGGCACTGTCGAGCGTGGCGGCCACGCCCATTTTGCGCACAATATCGCGGATCGCCCGTTGCGCAGCCGCGTCGTCACGCAGCGCCACCACCAGCAACCGCGTCACCTTGTCACCCGTTATCGCCTGCGTGGCTTCGCGCCGGCTGGTCAAGCCGAGGATACGCAGCTGTTCCTCAAGGTTCTTCAAGCGCGTCTCGTTGCCATAGGTACCAAGATCCAAGCGCAGCCCTTCACCTGCCGACAGCCCCGTTACCACGGGCCGGGGCGTCCAGCACCAGGCAATCTGGGTCGGCGGTTGAATACTCGCGACACCCTGTTCGACCGGTGAACCGAGGGCAGCCAGCCGCACATTCGTCGCGGCGGCCTGGGTATCCATCGCCGCCAACTGTTCGGCGGTGGCACTCAAGCGTGCGTCGATGAGATTGGCCTGGCGCTGCATTTGGTCGGCCTGGTCGTACTTGTCCAGCAACACCTGTTCGCCTTCCTGGCGGTACGTCAGTTGGATGCCGATGAGATTCTCACTGCCCATCAAATTGCGCTGGCCGGGGAAATCGTCGGCGCTGAAGGTGTGTTGCCCACCGTTGAACAGCCGCAGGAAGTCCACGAACGCCCGGTCTCCGGTCCAGTGCCGGGTCAGCTTGAAGTTGGCGAAGCTGATCTCCAGGGCGACATCGGCACAGGCCCCCGGCGCCCAGACGAAGCTGGCGCTGGTGGGGAAGTTGAAGTTGTCCAGTACCGTCGAACGGCCACTGCATTGCAGCGTCAGGCGCGTCTGCTGGGGCAGCGAACGGGCACCGAGGTTGACCTGCGACGGCGCGGCGGACAGTTCCACCACCGCCGCGGTGGCCTGCAGTATGGCAATGCTCTGCTTGAGTTCCGCCCGTTGCGCCACAAGGCCTTTTTGCTCGGCTTCCAGTGCCTGTCGGCTTTGCTGCTCCGTGGCTTGCTGGGCCTGACTCTGTCGCTCGGCACCGAGCAGATCGTTGCGCGCATGCTGCATGCGGCTGACATAGGCGTAGAACGCACCGGTCAGCGGAATTTGCACACCCAGCGCCTCCCGTCCGCTGTAGCGCAGCACATCGCGTTGCACGAAGGTTTTCACCGCTCCGCTCATAAAGGCCGGCAGTTGACCGCGCTCGCCGTACAGCAGCTCGTTGAGCATGACCGGGTCCTGCACGCCCTGAATCGAGCTGAGCAACTGCCCGCTCCAGTCGCCTTGCAGGCGGCAGGCTGCCACTTCGGCGGCGTAATGTGAGGAGAAATCCAACTGGCCGGTGGCCAACGCCCAGACCGCATCTTCACGCGGGTCCGGCCCCTTCAGCGCCTGGATCAAGGCGCTGCGCACGCTGTCGGCTTCCCAGAGCGGTGCGGACTTCACCGAAGGATCGGCGCCGAAGCCCCACGTCTCCACGGCCACCTGGAACGCTTGCGCATCGCTTTTCTGCAGATCGGCCACCACACCTTTCATCAACTGCTGGAACCTGGCCAAGGCACGGGCTTGGGTCAACTCGTCGCGCAAGCCGTTGACGCCACTCTCGATCGAACCGCCACTGGCCACGCCCTTGAGCATATCGCCGCCCAGGGCATTGGTGATTTTCAGACTGCCCAGCGCCCCCGCTTCGCCATGCAGATCGTTGTTACTGGCCAGTTCAAGCAAACGATCGAGCGACACCGCGCGGCTCGCCCAAGGTGCCCGCTGCTCGGGCGGGATCAAGGCAAACCGTTCGGCACTGCGATGCAACAGCTTCAGGAACGGATCATTGGGCGTACCGACCACACTCAGGGCCAATTGCCAGTCACTGCGCGTCTTCAAGCGTGTCTGTGCACTGAGCAGGCTGCCCTGGATAAACCGATACCAGGCGTCCTGGGTATCGCTTTGGTACTGATCGAGGAATTTCACCCGCTGTGTCTTCCACAACGCGCTGTCACGGCTGGCGAGGCCGAGTTCATCCATGAACGCAAAAATCGCGCTGTGCCCTTGCAACGTATAGGCACCGGAAAGACTCAACCCTGGGTTATCGCTATCGCTCCAGTATTCCGTCAGCCGGATCGGTTGCAGATTGCCCTGCAGTTCCGCCCAGGCTTTCAGCCACGTCAGGGGGCGCCCTTCAAGCCCCATGCTCTGCAGCTGGCCCAGCAAGGCGGCGCGTTGGCCCTGCATCTGCGCCATATCGGTTTGCCACTCCAGATAGGAGCGATAGCTGCTCCCCAGGGTGACCAGTTGCCCGGCGCTGGTCGCTTCCTTGGAACCGTAGGTCAAGTTCAGGAAACCCACCTCGGAACCCGGCAGCGGCAAGTTATCCATCGACTGGTTATTCAGGCGGGCATCGAGCAGGTTGATCCGGCGCACGAGGAATTCGGCATAAGCGGCAATCAGCCGTGGATCGCCGCTGTTCAACGCGCCGCGCAGGTTCTGCGAAATGAAACCATCGAATACCGGCGTGCGTATTTCGCTGTCGAACAACCTCACGTAGTCAGAGCGATAGTGCTCCTGGACCTGTTCGATATGGCGTGAGAACGGCAGCAAACCATGCCATCCGCCCTGCTGCTGGTCAGATAAGCTGATCAACGCTTGGCGAAACCGGCGCAGCGCATCCAGGTCGCTCTCCAGCCCACCGTTGAAGTCCTCGGCCGCTGGCGGCTCGTCCAGCGCGTCGGTGAGCACGGCTTGAGTGTGGTGGTCGGCATACACCAGCAATGCGCCAAAGCCGATACACAGCCCCAGCCAGCCGATGACTGCGGCGTGGGCCAACAGCCTGCGCCAGCGATGCCAGCTATCGATGGGTTGATAGGCGTGGCGTTGCGCAGGCAAAAGCCTGCCGAGCAACTCATGACTGAACCAGCCTTCGCTTGTGCCGTCTGCCTCTTGCCCTTGTGCGGTCAGGAACAGCCCGCAGAGCAGCGGTAACTCACTGTAGGGGTTGGCGTCAAACGCGGGTAACAGCAGATGCTGGAGACGCGAGCGCAGTTCAACGATGCGCTCCGGCAGGCTGAAAGCCTCTTCATCCGGCAGGCCACGCACGCCCAACTCGATGCGCAGGTCGAACAGACGCTGGCCAAGCCCGCTGAACATCTCTTCGAGAAACACCTGCGCCGCCCCCGTGCGCTGTTGGCTGAGCAGGCCAAACGGTTGCTCGCGTTGTGGCGGCGTGAGAGCGCAAGCCCACTGGGTGAAACCCGGCAAGGCTTCGGCACCGGTAATGATGAAATACACCGGCAGACGGGCACCAAAGACCTTCACCAGATCATCCAGGCGGCGGCGCAGATTGTGTCCCTGCTCGGCCAGGCGCGCATCGGAGTCGCTCAACAAGCGCTGGCAGTCGATCACCAGCAGTACACCGTTGAGGGGTTCGCGGCGCCGCGAACGCAACAGCCAGTACAGCAACCGTCGCCATTCCGGGCCGGCGTCGCTGTTGCCCTCCGCCATGCGGCCGGCGGGGTCAATGATCACGCCACGCTCAAGGAACCACCAGTCCAGCGTCCCGGTCGAGGCCGCCGGCTTTCCACCGCGGGTCCAACGCAAGGCCGAGGTCAGCCCGCTGTTGCCCAGCAACCGCCGGGTGCCGCTGCCACTCTCGCCCAGCGTCAGGAACCAGGGCAGCACATACAACGGTGAACCCAATCGACTCAGGCGCGACTGGCGCAACATCTGCACGCCGCTGTTCCAGTCCTGATCAAGCGCCGGGGCTTCATCGCGACGACTCTGGGGCAACTCGCTGTTCATCCGGCGACGCAAGCGCCAGGCATACCAGCGTCGCCCGACCCCGCGCAGGCAAAAAACCACCAACAGCGTCACGATGCAAATCAGCGGCACGTACCACAATGGCCAGCTTTTGTAGAGCGCCAGGCCCCAGAGCAATAGCACGATGCACGCCAGCAGCAGCACCCAGAGCAACAACACCCCTGCTTTCTTCAACATCAGCGCATCTCCAGCAATTGGCTGACTTGTCGACCCAGCGAGAGATCGAAACTGATGTAAAGCACGGTCAACAGAATCAACGGCACCCCGATCAGCAACAGCAGCGAAAGACCGGGCAAGCCCCGGCGCACCACACGCAGGCGCGTTGGCAGGTGGTCCTCGGGTTGTTCGAAGAGATGGCTGTTGGCATCCAGCGGCACCATCTGCCGATCGAGAATGATCCGCTCCAGGCAAAGCCGGCGGTATTGCATCAGTTCACCACCCGGGCGGGTCGCGTAACGCCCCTGGAAACCGCCGAGCAAGGCCAGGCCGAAGACCTCGCGGGCACCGACCGCCGCCTCGGGCAAAGCCTCCAGGCGTTGGAAGAACTCGACACCGGCCCGACTGGTGGAAAAATAGTGGCGCTGCAACGGCGCCCGCCGCCATTCGGCCGCCCCGGGCCATTCGCCGGACATGGCCGCTTCGTCGATCCAGGCGACCACCGCGAACAGCGCCTCGCGCACTTCGGCTTCGGCAAAGTGCAGCTCGCGGGCCCGATTCGCGGCGCTATCGAGCAGCACGATGAGCGCCGGCGCAAGCGTCTCATAGGACTGTGCCGGATCAATGAAGCCGCGCTTGGCAGCCTCGAAACTCGACATCCAGCAGTCAGCCAGGCGGGGATTGATCATGTGCGAACCACCACCAGGTCGATACTCAGGTCAGCCGGCGGCTGGGGCAGGAAGAACGCCGCCTGACGCTCCTGCTGCAGCGTTTCCCAACCCTCGCTCAGCGTTTCCAGGCGGAAGTACAACGCGCCGGCCACCCGCGGCAAGCCCTGGGGCGGAACCTGCAGATAGATCAACTCAACCCCGGGCAAGGCGCGGTTGACCAGGCCTTGCATGACGCTGAGAGCTCCCAGCTTGCCATCCAACGGCAGGCACTCGGCCAGCCACACCGGATCGACCAGACTGCGCGCCACCAGATAGTAACGATGCCGCGCGCCGAAAAACGCGTCCGGCAATGGAGCCTGATAAAACCCGTCCTGCAGTTGCAGGTGGACCAGCAACTCTGAGCCGATGCTGATCTCATTGAGCTGCTGGCCGATCAGGGCCACCAGTGCGATCGTCGCCGCGCCCGCGTCCTCATGCTTGTAGGCCGGCACCAACAGACGGCCATCCGGGGTTTCGCCGAGCATGTCGCAGACATCGGAAAACAGACTCAACTCACCAACAAGTTGGCGCAGGGTGCCGTAAAGCTGCCATGGCGACACCTGCGGGGTTTCCAACAAATGCGTCAGCAACGGGCCATAGCGATTCAGTACCGCCAGGGCCATCAGGTGGTTGACCTGGGCCGCGTCGAGATCGCCCCGCCGCGACTCCCCCGGCTGCTTGTACACCGACAACTGCCGCGCCCGGCCGACCAGTTCGTCGCGGACTTCGCGCAAGGTTTGCAGGAGCATCGGCGATGCCGCCAGATTGACTGACGGCGGCACGTAGCGTTGGGCCGGCCGGAGGCGATCACCGTCCAGCTCAAGCCGTGCAATCGGCAGCAGCTCGTAGGCGCTCAAATGCTCCAGCTCATCGTCCCAGAACAGCCGCAACACATAGGACATGGGGCGCACCCGCGCTTCCGGGGAGTCGCCGAGACGGTCACCGATCACTTCCGGGTCGGCCGCCACGATAAAGCGCGCTTCGGCCCGGGACCCCGCCGACAGTGTCTCGAACACTTGCGCGTTGGCGTCGCCCGGCAGCAAGCGGCGTAGCCCCACAAACAGCGTGCGACCGCCACTGAATTCGCCGAGGTCAAGGGTGCGCGACTCCAGCATCGCATTGCCCGGATATTCGGCCAGCGTGCCTTCGGCAAAGCGCACCGACAATTGCTCCAGCAGGCACTGTTTGGCAACCAGCGCGGGCTCGTTGATCTTCAGCGAGATCAAACCCCACGGGTACGGATGGTTCAACTCTGTGGTCCGGGTCAGACGATGCTCGATACGCGCATCGTTCTGTTGAAAATGCTGAGGCTGGAGGAACAAGCCCTGGTGCCAATACAACAACTGATCGATATTCATAGGGCTCGGTTTCAGGCAAAAAATTGAAAAAGCGTGGCCACTGCAACGCTCACGGCAAGCAGCTCAGTCCTGTGCGCCGGGCAGGCGCACCTCACCCTCTCGGGGCTGCACCGGCTTGGGCAACGCCGGGCGACTCTCCTTACCACGCAACAGCGCATCGGGCCCGACGAGCAGGTCAATGGCGATGGGGCGCGGGGTGGCGGTCCAGGTCTTGCTGAAAAACCCTGTCGACGTCACGTCGACGCCGATCTGATAGAGCTTGACGCTGCGCGTCGGGTCCAGGTGCGCGTAACCGGCGGCGATACCGACCATCTTCGCGCCCTCCAGTCGCGGCAGGCTCAACTGGCGGGTCTGGCCCGGCTCGATAAACAGCCGCGTCAGCCCGATCATCCCGGGCGGCGCGCTGTTCATCAGCAGCAGGCTGCTCAGTTGCTGGGAGCTGCCGGTGTAGGCGGAAAACGCACTGATCTGATCGAACTGCGTGACCACCACCAACAGGTTATGCGCCTGGCCGTCGTACTGATTGAGGTCGTTATCGGCGGTGAAGCTCAGCTCGATGGCGTTTTCGGTGTAGTCCCATTTGAGCGCAGTGAGGGCCTTTTGCTCGGGGGTGAGGTCCTGGCTGCTGCAGGCGGCGAGCAGGATGCACAGGGCCAGTCCGCCCATGGAAAACTTGATGGAGGGCGCACGCCCCGCGCTGCTCACGCCATCACCAGCACAGCGGTCTGGCTCGGCTGCGAAACCGTCCCCATGGTGTTATTGGCGTTGTGCATGGTCTGGCAGGTGACACGCACGGCGGGCTTACCGGCGACCATCACTTTGGCGCTGCCATCGATGAAGATCATTTCACCCTTGACCTTGCCGCTGGTGACGCCACCGGCCACCCCAGCTTCATCGCCACTGGTCATCAACACCTTGCTCGACATATTCATCGCTGGCATGCCGTCCACCAGCACGTCCATCACCAATCCACCCGGGTCCGCGGCGCTGGTATCGGCAGCGTTGGGATAAGGCAATGGCACTGGCCCGGCGGGCGGAACGGGCGTCTTGCAGATATCGGGCACCGTGGACAGCGCCATCGCACCGCCGTTATTGAGCATATACATAATCGATCTCACCCCAGCTTGATGCTGTCGCCATCAATGGCAACGCTACGTTGTGCATTCAGGTCCAGCGTGTCGGCCTGCACGCTCCAGTCATCGCGCACGCGCTGGCGCAAGGAGCCGGAATGAAGTTCTTCATGGCCTTCGACGCGACGGCGGCTATCAGCAAAATCCGCCTCGTGGCGCACGGCCTTTTCGCGGTGATAAACACTGCTGTCGTGGCGCTCGACCCAGTGGTTCTGAAGATGCTCGCCACTTATGGCCAGGGTGCCGACAGTCAGATGGGCACGCTGCATCTGCACACTGCCCTGCTCGGCGCACACCCGTAATGCGATACCGGCGTCAAGGCTCACGCCGTCGCGGGCCTGAATGCTCAACGCGCCGGCGGGCAGGCTCAAATGCAGGTCACCCTCCAGATGCATACGCGCCGGTTGAGCGATGGCGCGTTCCAGCACGCTAAGGATGTAACCGCCTTGCGCGTCCAGGCTGACCAAAACCTTGTCCCCCACTGCCGGACGCACCAGGCAACCGAATGCGGGTTTTAGCCAATAGCGGCGGCCATCGTTGCTGACCACGCCGAAACGCTCGCCATCCAGTGCGTTGACCTGCGCATGACGCAATTGAGCAGCGGCATCGCAATACTGCGGGGCTTCATTCATCTCGATTTTCCTAAAGAGGCAGGCTGCCATTGCTCGGCGGCGAGGCGTTCGGTATCTACGGGCTGGATGGCCTGGGGGTTGCTCTGCTGCCAGTCGGCCTGGGTGAAATCAGCGGCATGGGCATTCATGCCGGTCACGTCGGCGGCGACGAACGAGGCGCGTGGCGCAAGCAACGCGGTGCAATCGGCATAACGCAACAGGGCGCGGTCAAAGCGCGCGCCTGGCATCTGGGCGTCAATCAGGATGGCCATCTCCAGAACGGCATCACTGAAATCGACCGAGTCAAAATGGCTGGCATTGAACAGAGCGCCCTTGAGATGGGCACCGGCAAACATCGGCGCGGTTCCCTTGCTACGGTAGAACGACGCGCCCTCGGCCTGCGCGGCATGAAAATCGGCCGCGCTCAACGACGATTCGTCGAAGGCACACTGCTGCAACGACGCCAGACCGAAGCGCGCCTGATCGAGTTGGCAATCGATCAACCGTGCCTTCGCAAAATGCGCCGACTGGGCATCAAGGCCCGTCAGATCGCAGCGGTTCCATTGGGATTTGCTCAACTGGGCGGCTGCCAGCCTGATACGCGGTACGCGGCACTCCGCGAGTGTAAACGCCTGTAGCTGCGCGCCCGACAGATCCAGATCCTCGCCGTGGCATTGCGCCCAGCGGGTCTTGTTCCAACGCACATTCGTGAACAATGCGCCCTGCAATGAACACCCGTTCATGTACAACGAGTCCGCGGTGCTGTCGGAAAAATCGGCGCCGTCCAGGCGGCAGTCTTTCCAGTAGCTTTGGGTCAGCATGGCGCCATTGAATTGCGCGCCACGCGCATCCACTTGTTCCAGCCGCGCGTTGCTCAAATCGACACCGCGATAGTCGCCCCCGGCCAGATTCAACGCGCGCAAGGGCTGCCAATCCGCCAGCAATGCCCTTAGACGCTCGGCACTTAATACCTCAAGCATGAGTCAGGCTCTCCTTGAGTCGGCAACGCGTCATCAATGCCTGCTCCAGGCGCACACCGCTGCCGTGTACAGCGTCACTGGCCAAGCCATGCAAGTTGCTGCCACTGAGGTTGGCCTGCTCCAGGCATACCTTGCGCAAGCGGCCGTTAAGCAGGTTGGCGCCAGACCAATCAGCGCGACTCAAGTCACATCCCGACAGGTAGGCGCCTTGCGCGACCAGCCCGACACCGTCGGAATCACTCAGGTCGCAACCGCTCAGCAGCGCGTCGTTAAGCCGTGCGCCGCGCAGGCTGGCGTGATTCAGATCGGCGTCTTGAAAACTGGCAGCGGTCAGGTCGGCATCGTCCAGGCGCACACCCGGCAAAACGCAGTGAGCGGCCAGGCGCAGGTTCTGCAGGTTGCACTCGCGCAAGTCCAGATTATGGCCCACAACCTTGGCGAAATCGGCTTTGCTGAGATTGGCGCGGCGCATGTCTGTCGCGTCCAGTGTGCAGTCGTAGAGCTTGGCTTTGTGCAGGTTGCTGTCGGTGAGTCGTGCGCCGCTCAGGTCGCATTTATTGAGGCGTAGTTTGCTTAGATTGGCGTTGCTCAGTTGAGCCTTGTCGAGGCTGCATTCGTTGAGTTGGGCTTGTTGCAGGTTGGCTTCGGTGAAATCAGCAGCGGAGAAATCACAGTTCTGAGCGCGGATATCGATCAAGCTGGTGCCGCAGAACGAAGCGCCTTGGCATAGAACCCTATGAAACATTGCGTCCTGCAAGCGCGCCTTGCTCAGATCCGAAGCACCCAAGTCGCAGTCGATGAACTGACAGTGGCTCAGATCGGCGTTCTGCAGTCGAGTGCCATTGAGCTTGCAACTCATAAAAGTGGTATTTCTCAGGTCAGCGCTGCTCAGATCGATTTCGCAAAGATCAAGGCTCTCCAAACTGAGGTCTTGCAGCGTCTTACCTGCCGCGTGCAATGCCAGCAGCCGCTCACGGGTCAGACTGCAGTATTCAGGAAGCGGGAGAATGGGGGCGAATTGGATTCGATCAGCCGCCAGCGCTTTGTTCATGACGCTTAAAACACGGTCTATCTCAGCTTCCACGGCTTGAGACTCTGCTATGGCGGCAGTCAGTTTTTCCTTGGCTTGCGCCTGCTGGTCTGGAGGCAGCTCCAGGCGCTCAAGCATGTCCATGATATCGACCTTCGGTGCTGGCTGTTTAGCACGCGCCAACGCTTGCTCTGCATCTATGCCCAGCCGGGTCATCATCTGCTGGGCATACTCCATGCCTTGGGCCTTAACCTTGGCGATTTCCGAATCAATTTCCAGCGCCAATGCCTCGGGGTCAAAGGGCTTGAGGGGGCGCATCGGTTCGCGCATCAGAACCGTAAAGTCCGTTTTCGCTGATGGTGGGTAATCGGTGGGGTTGAAAGGCAGGTTCATGCGAGTCGCCATCATCTGAGCGTATTGCATGCACTGCTCATGAGTTGCGCTTAACGCTGCATATTGCGCATCCGCAGCGGCCTGCAAACTGGCGATTATCGGCCCGGAGTCGAACGAGGTTGGTTCGACAGGCGCAACCTTGACCGACTCGACGGGAGGGCGTGGCCAAAGCCGCTCAATCCAGACTTGCGCGTCCAGCACTGGGTCACCCGCTCGCTCGAGGGCCATAGCCAATTTGACGATATCTTGCGCATCTATATCGAGTACCGGTACTTCGACGCGGTACAGCAGAAGAGCACTTTGCGCATCAGGGAACAGCCATACCGTATCCAGGTCCATCGACATTTCGGTAACGGGTACACGCTTATCCGCACGCTCAATAAACAGCCGTGGCCGCAGGCCCGGCAATCGCCCGGCGACCCGGGCCTCGGTAGGGTGCATGCCTGAGATCGACCAGGCTTCGTCGCCACGCCAAAAACCGGCGTTGCATTGGTCCTGCGCCACTTCATCGAACCAGCGCGCATCAGTATCCGTCGGTAAGAATGGGGCGCGATAAGCAGTCCAATGCTCGTCAAGGGTGCCCATATACTGGCGGCGCTCAGCGCTTTGTACTGGCAATGGCAAAAAACTCGCCAGGGCTGGCCGATCATTGGGGTCAACAACTGTGGCATTCGCCACTTCCAGTTGTGCCAACGGCATTCCTTGCGCGGCGTCCACCTCCGGATAATGGCCTTTGCCTGTCGGATTATCTGGCCACTTATTACCGCCATAAGCGCTTTCAAAGTCCAACGGCAGGTTATCCAGTTGACCGCTCACAACGGGCGTCCAACCCAGAGGCCCTTTGCGCCATTGCCGCGGCGCGAGTACATGCAATGTTTTTTCCATATCCCCCAGACGCACCCGCACCGCCATGCCACCCCGTTGCACATCGGTCAACGGATAAGCCTTACCCTGTACGGCAAAGGTGCCTCGACTTTTCTTTAAACCCCGATCAAGCATCTGCTTGCCAAGTCGCTCGGTTAACCAGGCCCAAGTTTCCCCAGCGGCCATTACCTGATCTTCAGCGTCCACCAGCAGACCCAGGGTGACGACCACGCAATGAAGGTCCAGTGGTTTGGCATTGGCGAGCAATAAAAGGCTGGCCTGTTCACATTTGAGCTGCATCGGACTCTCCGAATAGGAAACTTACGCCTCTTTTTTTCCGTATCACGGCGCGGCAGCGGGCGGTGCAGCAGCATCGCCCGCTGCCGCGACCGCATCGGCGGCGCCATCAAGCAGGTCAACGGCGCCGTTTACAACCGCATTGGCTACGCCCGCGGCCACTTTCACTGCAGCAAGACTTGGGCGTGATGCTAGCTTCAGACTTAACAGGCTGGGGCTGGGGGCTAGTTCAAAACACGGAAATTCCTGTACTTGATCCGAAGTGATCGTTGCACCCACTATAGTGCCGCTAACTCTCATGAACTTACTAAAAAAGGCGTTACCGCAAACTTCTAAATCCCCATCCACAAGAACATCACCAGTAACATGCACCTGGCCTTCAAGATGTATAATCTCGTCCGACTTTATGACAATCCCTGCCGCATTGATAAGTATGCTATTCCCACCCAGCTTGATCTCATATGAAGTTACATTTTCATGGCAGTAAATATCTGTATTCTTCAACTCCATCTTTGAGTTGGACGCTCGAACTATATGCATTCCTTTCAGATATTCTGAATTTTTAATACTCGCCTTATGATACTCCCAGGCACTGTTGCCAACGCTTTTCTTATACAGACTGTAATCAGCCGAAAGCGAAACCAATCCAAGTTTCACTGACACGCCAACCCCGTAGAGAGAGAGACTTCCGCTGGCTATATTTACGTCACCCTTCAATTGAAGCATTGAAGTTGTAACGTCTAATTTTGTGCTCAGTTTTGGGTTGGTTATTGCGTCTTTGAAATTATCAAATCCGCTTTTCTCTGATGCGCTATTTGTTGTGCTTGGCGCGGAGGCAAGCTTGCTGCTACTTGCGGGAGTGGCAAGCCGATCTTTAAAGTTGGCACCCATCAAACTCTCTGAAGAGCTCGTCCCCGCCACCGGGGCCGGCGCATGCCCTCCCCCTATGGATTGCCAATAAACACCTGGCACCTGATGCTTATACGAACTGGACGCCAGCTGCATATGCTTGTCCGTGCGCAAATGCGCCCCACTGACATCGCCCTCACCCAAGGTAAAACTACAACCGGTGGACGCCCCCATCTTCATCATCGGCCCGGACGGGCTGTCTTCCATCGCAAACAAATGCCCACCGGGAGTGCTCAAGCCACTTTGGGTCGCGTTTTCGCCGGTGACCACATTGGGATTCTCGGAGTTGGGCACACTACCGGTGATCACCGGACGGTCCGGGTCGCCGCCCAAGAACGAAACCAGCACTTCCGTGCCTTTGAGCAGCGGGAAATTCATGCCGTGGCTCGAACCACTGGACAGCGTGGCCATACGCAACCAGGCCGAACCACGCGTCGCATTCTTCTCACCGCGAATGAACGGGAAACTCACCCTGTAGCAACCATGCTCATTGAGCAGCGGCCGACCGGTATCTTCATCACCATCCACCACCGCACTGAGCACGCCCTGCACATAAGGCCGCGGTGTCACACAGGGTGCGCGGTACTGCACGTCGCCGGGCAAGGCGATAAACCGCGTGTTGATCCCCTGCCCCGGCCCTTCCCCCTCCGACCCCAGGCCCGGCAACGGCTGATAACCGTCGTGGTGAACTTCAATCACCTGATAACCGGCATTGAACAGCGGACGCGGGTGGCCGACTAACAGCATCGGATAACCGGCGCGCAACCCCGTGGCTCGACCGCTGCCATGAAACTCCCGCTGACGGCAACCGATGGCCTGGGCGCGGCGATTGGCCAACCATTGCCCCTGTTCGAGCGAACCGAAGTGCTCGCCATACAACCCTTGTCCGCCGATAAATACAGACGAACCAGAGACGGCCTCTCGTTGTGCGGTTGAGGCATCTGCGCCAAGGCTGGCAGCTGCCACCGAAGCATTGACCTCTAACTTCAACTGCGCGTTGCTCGCGGAAAAGTCCTGGAGCGTGACCCCCGCCGCTTGCCGCACGAGTTTGCGCTCGAAGGTCCGCGCCACCGCCAGGACCCGGCCTACCTCCAGTTCCGAATCTTGGCGGCGATAGGTCAGCAGACTGGGGAGTTGCGGCTGGTACAGTCGGTCGCCACAGAACACCAGCGCCTCGCCGTCAGGCCCCTGTTCAAAGAAGTAATACACGCCGAAATATTCAAGAAGACGTGAAATAAAGGCGAAACTGGTTTCTTCGAACTGGCAGGTAAACGTCGCCTGAGTCAGCGGATCATCGGCCAGCGGCAGGCGGATATCGAAGTCATACGCCGAACCGGGCAAACCGTTCATACCCGGCCCTTCGACAGTCAGGTCGGCCAACTTGAGCACGTCGCGAATCAGCTCCGGCAGACTTTTGTCCAGCCAGATTTCCGAAAAGCGGAAATGCCGCAACTGCACGAAGCGCGGTTCCAGCACCACGCGGTAGTAGTAATACAAGGAGTCGGCGTCGAGATAATCCACCTCCGTGACCACGCCCTGATAGGGATGCGGCTGCCCCAACGCATCGCTCAGGGTCAATATCGCCCGGTTGCCCAGCAGCGCTTCGTCGTCGAACAATGGATTGATCGTGGCCAGCCGAACCTCGAAGCGATAGGGCTGAGAGAGCTGTTCCTCGCCCTGCCACTGCTGCACCCATAATGTTTCGAGCAGCAGCGAGGGTGCCAGGCTGGCGAAAGTGCAGAGCGCATGATCATTGAGAGCCATCAATCAATCCTTGTTCTTCAGTCGGTAAACGAGCGGTCACTCTAGGGGCTCAAGCAGCGCTTCACGCTCGGGTAAAGACCTGATCGCATCGATGTCTTGCGTGGTAATGATCCACTCGCCGCGCGCATCCACCGCCACATGCAACCCAGCCAGGGGCCGCTGGTCGGCAATCGCCCCCAGCAACACGTCAGACAAACGCGGCGTCAGGCTTTTGCGCAGGATGAAGTCGATATTGCGCGCCCCGCTCTCCACTTCCGTGCAGCGCGCGGCGATGGCGTCGGCGACCTCTTCTGCAAACGTCAGACGGACTTTCGACGAAGCCAGCAGACGCTCGCTGAGCCGGCCCAGCTTGAGGCGCACGATGCCCGCCAGTTGCGCGCCACCCAGGGTGAAGAACGGCACGATGGTCATGCGCGCCAGCAGCGCCGGTTTGAAATGCCGGGACAGAGTCGGGCGGATTTTTTCCGCGAGGGTGTCCGGGTCGGGCCGCCCGTCGACGCACAGGTTCTGGATTTCTTCGGTGGCCAGGTTGCTGGTCAGCAGCACCACGGTGTTGGAGAAATCAATCTGCCGCCCTTCGCCGTCGGACAGGCTGCCCTTGTCGAAGACCTGATAGAAAATGTTCACCACGTCCAGGTGGGCTTTTTCCACTTCATCGAGCAGCACCACCGAATACGGACGCTTGCGCACCGCCTCGGTCAACATGCCGCCCTCGCCGAAGCCGACATAGCCGGCGGGCGAACCCACCAAGCGGCTGACGGTGTGCTTCTCCTGATACTCGCTCATGTTCACCGAGATCATCGCCTGTTCGCCGCCGAACAGATGTTCGGCCACAGCCAGAGCGGTTTCGGTCTTGCCGACCCCCGACGGCCCGACCAGCAGGAACACACCCAACGGCTGTTGCGGATCGCGCAGGCCGGATTGCGCGGCCTTGAGGATTTCCGCGATCTGCTCGACGGCGGTGTCCTGACCGCGAATACGCATCTTGAGGTTGTCGGCCAGGGCCAATACGCCGCCCGCCGCATCGCGCAGCACTTTGCCCAGCGGCACGCCGGTCCAGTCGGAAACCACCTGGGCAATCGCATCGGGGCTGACTTCGGTGAACAGCAACGGCGCATCGCCTTGCAGTGCGGCCAGGGTTTCACGGGCCTGATCCAGCTCGGCCTGACGTTCCTCCAGCGAGGCCAGTACCTGCACAACCTCGCCTTCGGCCGGAACCGGCAGGTCCTGTGCTTGCAGGGTCAGTTGCTTGCGTGCTTCAAGGACGCGCAGCGCCGCGTCGCGCTCGGCCAGCCAGCGGACTTCCAGCGCAACCCGACGCTCGTCAATCTCAGCCTGTTCGTCGGCGATATCCGTCAGGCGCTGGTCTTCTACGGGGAAACCATTGCCACGGTCGCGCTCCAGCGCGCTCTGTTCACGCGCCAGACCGGACAACTGCCGCTCCATGCGCTCCAACTCGGCAGGCTTGATGCCCAGGCCGATGCGTACCCGGGCGCTGGCGGTGTCGAGCAAGTCCACGGCCTTGTCCGGCAGCAAGCGCCCGGTGATGTAGCGATCCGACAATTCGGCGGCGGCGACGATGGCGTCGTCACGCACGCTGACCCCGTGGACTTTTTCGTAGTGCCCCTTGAGCCCGCGCAGGATCAACACTGCGGTTTTGACACTCGGCTCGTCCAGCTTGACCAGTTGGAAACGACGCGCCAGGGCCGGGTCTTTCTCGAAGTACTTCTTGTACTCCGACCAGGTCGTGGCGGCGATGGTGCGCAACTCGCCACGGGCCAATGCGGGTTTGAGCAGGTTGGCCGCATCCGAGCCACCCGCCGCGCCGCCGGCGCCGATCAGCATGTGCGCTTCGTCGATGAACAGGATCACCGGCGTGGTGGACGCCTTGATCTCTTCGATGACGCCACGCAGACGGTTTTCGAACTCGCCCTTGACGCTGGCGCCCGCTTCCAGCGCACCGAGATCCAGGCTGAGCAAACGTGTGTTTTTGAGGAAGTCGGGGACTTCGTCCTGGCTGATCAACAACGCCAGGCCCTCCACCACGGCGGACTTGCCCACACCTGGCTCGCCCACGGCGATGGGGTTGTTTTTACGCCGCCGGGCGAGGATGTCGATCATCTGGCGAATCTCATCATCGCGCCCGAAAATCGGGTCGATGCGCCCCGCCGCTGCCTTGGCGGTCAGGTCTTCGCAAAAGCGCGCGATATTGTCTTCGGCTGCGGGCGCACTGCCGCCGGCGCCGGCCAACGAAGCACAGGCCGCGCCGGTCTGCAGGCTGTCCAGCGGACCTTCGCTGGAGCCGCCCAACAGTTGAGCGAACTCTGCGGTCAGGGCATCGGTGGATATCGGCTTGAGCAGTTCGCCGTAACGCGTGCCAGCACTGTAGTAGCCCAGGCGCGATACCAGCGCCAGCAGCAGCGAACCGCCGCGAATCCGCCCGCTGCCGACCACCAGCGAGGCAATCAGCCAGGCGTCCTGAATCCATTCGGTGAGCAGGCCAGCGAACACCGGACGTCCCGGGTTGCCGTTTTTCAACTGCGCCAGGCCCTCATCCAACAGCGCACGCAAGCGCATCGGATCGATCTCGAAGCGCGCGAGAATGCGCGTCGTATCGGCATCCGGATCTTCCAGCAACTGGCGCAGCAGGTGCTCCAGGGAAATCTCGTAGTGAGCGCGCGCCAGGGTCTGGCCCGCCGCGTTCTCCAGGGCCTTGGTGCTGTACACATTGAGCCGTGCGAACAGCGGTTTGAGTTCTACCTGAATCATCTAGCGAGCCCTCTCTTCGAGCATTGGTCCGTGTTCGGCCGTCAGCATGAATACAACGTCGTCCTGTGTGTCTCCGTCACCGAGCCAGGTATCCAGGCCCAGCCGCTGCCAGCCGCCGCCCAGCGAAGCGCACTGCTGCTTATCTGCCGCAAGACGCATGACCAGACGGCTGCGTAGCGGTGTCTGCAAATACAACCCCACCAAGCGTTCGAGCTTTTGATACAGCGCCTGCCCCGGCAATAACCCGTGAAAACGCTCGGTACTCAGTGACGTCAGGCGGATATCCAGGGTGCCGCTGCGGTCCATGACTTCACGACCGAGCAGGCTGTTTTCGCCCAACACCCCGCACTGCGTGCCCAGGTAAGTGCGTGCCGTGCGGTCGATCCGCAGGCGCGTCTCGACACACGGCACGACTTCCACCGTCACATCGCTGAGTACCGCCTTGACCAACTGCTGCAGACCCAGGGCCGAGCGCGGGTACTGGTTGAACAACCCGGCATACCGCAGCAAATCGGTGGATTGATCGCGCTGCTCCGGACGCGCATCCGCAATGCCGATCAGCGCCTGCAACTGACGCAGGCTCTTGACGTCGCGCCGCTCGGTAATGTCGATCCAGATCCGGTGCTTTTCCCAGGCACGGAACAGCAACGGATAGAGCGAGGCATGCAGGATGTCGAGAAAGTCACGTCCCGCCGAATGGCCCAGCAGTTGTTCGTCGATCAGGTCTTCGGTGTAAAACGTCGGCAACGGCGAAGTGACGCCATACAGCCCGAAGAAGTTGGCCTCGATCCGATAACGACCGTCGTCGTCCTGCTCGATCCCTTCGATATCCCGCAGCGGAAACCCGAGCCCCAGCCGCGGCCGGACCCGCACGTTGTCGACGAAGTGTTTTTCGCTCGGGAAACGTAACCGCAACAGGCGCAAGGCCTGGAAAAACCCGAACTCGCCGCCGTCATCGAGCAGCGGATCGATCACAACAGGCGTTGGTGCCCGATCTTCGCTGGCCATTTCAAGGTCTCGTGGTTGACGCTGTCGAACAGCGTGAAGGCGGTAAAGCTGTTGATGGCCGTACAGCCGGCGAAAAACTCATCCAGCACACAACCGAACAGGTAGAAATTGCCGGGGCTGAGGAAATAGTCGCCCCGGCACTCGACCCGGACCACACTGCCTTCGATCGGCAGCCCGCGAATAAAACGCCGCTCGTGGCTGACGGTGACTTTTTCGATGGCATCGATGCGCCGCTGGTTGGCGTCCTGGGCCCCTTCGCCGACGCTCGGCAGATACAGCGCGAGCAGGCCGCGCAGGTAGTCGCGATCGGCCAGGCGGAAGTGGTTGGCATTGAGCTGCGAGAGCATGCGCCACAGCAACTTGTCGTCGAACTTGGGCGGCTGGCACGGCGTAATGCCGCGAATGCTCTTGAATTCGACCCTGGGCGGCGTGTTGTCGGTGGGCTGGTTCAAATCCCCCAGGCGCAGGCTTTCCGGCAGCTTGCCATTGGTGCAGAGCAAGCCGATGGACAAGGTCATCTCGCCCGGCACTTTGCCTTCGCTGTAGGGCAGGCTCAGATAGTGGTCATAACCTTGGGCATCGATACTCGAGGCGCGGATGCGCAGGTTATAGGTGTCGCGCTGCGAGAAGGTATTGAACGGCTCCAGCAGGCGCTCCCCGCCTCCAGCGGAATAAGCACTGACCTTGAGCACCGAATGAATCCGCATGCTCATGCGCTGGCCATGGTCGGCAGGCTGGATGCGATAGTCGACTTGCTTGTGGTCGATGCGCAGCGGGTGTGCGTCCTGGGCGAACAGATTGATCGCTGGCGTCACCCCCAGCAAAAAACTGTTGGCCGACAGGTTCGGTGTCCAGTCCGGCAGGTTCTCGAACATCAGGCGCACGCTGAAGCGCCCGTCTGCGCCTCTGGCTCGCCACTGTTTGAAGCCGCGAAGCTCGATAAACAGGAATTTCTCGGGCAGCGCGAAGTATTCCTGCAGGCACCGATAGGCCGGGTGCGCGGTATCGGGAAACGGCAGCAAGGCGTTGCTCGCATCGAATCCCAGGCCACGCAAATGGCTGGCCGGCAATACCGTCATGGGCTGCTCTTGCGCAGAGATGCGAATCTCGCGCAGGTTGAGCTGCAACAGACGCAATAACTTGGAGCCATCGACCAGGCCATCCCCCAGATAGAAACGCAGGCTGTCAGCCAGCCAGCTATTCGGGTCAGCGGTGGTAAAAGCAAAGTCCAGGACCAGGCTGCGCTCTTCACCGGCGCCGCCGTCCCAGCGGCTGCCGAGCAGTTGCAACGGTTCCAGGTCGACCGCCGCTGTACTGCTAAAGCGCACGCGCTGGCCATCGACCGGCACCGAGGCAATTTCGCAGCCGGGCTCGATACGCGTAACCTCCTGCAATGCCGTGCGCGGCTGAAATTGCAGCAGCGTCAGGCAGGGCAACGGTTGCAGGTAATGGGGATAGAGCAGCTGCGCCAACTCTTGAATGAACTCGGGAAACTCGTCGTCCAACCGTTGGCGAACCATCCCGGTAAGAAACGCCACACCTTCGAGCAAGCGTTCGACGTCCGGGTCATTGGCCGAGTCCACCCCCAGCAGCGGCGCCAGGGCCGGGTTGCGGCGGGCAAACTCATCGGCCAGACGCCGCAGTTGGTTGAGTTCACTTTGATAATGGCTGTTGAGCATGACTTAGTGCATCGCCAGGGACACGCGACCGTCCGAAGACACACGCGTTGCCAGGTGAATAGGAATGTCCCGGTCATCGATCGACACCACGCCCTCAAGACTGAAACTCAGCGACAACACTTCCTGGGCACCTTCGGCGACCAGGATGCGCGGCGATTTCAAGCGAGGCTCGTAGCGGGCGATCATGCGCGTCATGTTCTCGATTATTTGCGTGGTCTCGCCGGTCGCAAACGAACCGGCCAGATTGGTGAAGTCGGGTACGCCAAACTCGGCGTCAATCGGCACGCTGCCGCGCCGGGTATTCAAAATGCGTTGCAGATGCTGGACGATCGACTGCGTCAACACTTCAGCCTGGGTCAGGTGCGTGCGACCGGTTTCGGCCTGCAGGCTTGTGATGCGCTCCAGCAATCGCTTTTCTCTCAACGCGGTGTACCTTCTGCAATAACAAGAACACCGCCCTGGACCAGGGCGGCATTGAACCGTCGAGCCTGGCTTACGCTTTTGGCGCCAACCACGAGTCTTCGGCTTCGATACCGTCCGGCACCCAGGTCCAGACGATTTTTTCGTAGGTGATGCCGATGTCTTCCATATGGCCCATTTGCTTGAACTCAGGGCTCAACACGTTCGGCACCCAGGTGCGGGCCGAAACGAGTACGGCATTGCTCAGGGTGATGGTGTAGTACTTTTCTTCGGTGCCTTTAGGCGAGATCCGATAGAACTCCAGGACTACCGACTTGAGTTGCTCGCCGGAGGTCAGGGCTTGCAGCAGCTTTGGAGAAGACTTATCGATTTCCTTGGTCAGGGTCATGCCCTGGTGGACACGCTTGCCGGCCGGCAGGCCGGTCTGCGGGTTCTTGGGAATATCGATCAGGTGTTCGACGGCCTGAACAAGGATCTTTCCTTCATGACCGGTAACCGTGCTGGAACCTTCGATCTTGCCTTGGTTCTGGCCTTCGATACTCAAGTAGCATGGCATTGGCATAACGTGTACTCCGGGTTTAATCAGTGAGTTTTCAGGCATCGATCAGCGCCTCTGGCCCTGTCTCGCTGCGTTGAATCCATCTTATGGAAACGCCGAGGCAATGACCCTCGGGTGAACACCTGAATGGGCAACGGCGGCGTTGCCCATTCGCGCTACCGATCAGCTCTTGTCGAGCTTGCCCACCAGCGACAGCGTGAAAGACGCGCCCATGTACTTGAAGTGCGGACGGACTTTCAAACCGACGCGGTACCAGCCTGGATCGCCTTCGACGTCGCTGACGGTAATCTCCGCCTGACGCAGTGGACGACGGCTGCGCACACCGGCGGCGGGGTTATCCATGTCGGCCACGTACTGGCGAATCCAGGTGTTGAGTTCCGACTCCAGGTCGCCACGCTCTTTCCAGGTGCCGATGTTTTCGCGCTGGATGACCTTGATGTAATGGGCCAGGCGACTGACCACAAAGATGTACGGCAGTTGGGTGCCCAGCTTGTAGTTCAGCTCGGCTTCCTTGCCTTCTTTGTCATTGCCGAAGAACTTGGGCTTCTGGCACGAGTTGGCGGAGAAGAACGCCGCGTTATCGGTGTTCTTGCGCATGGTCAGTGCGATAAACCCCTGCTCGGCCAGCTCGAACTCGCGGCGCTCGGAAATCAGCACTTCGGTCGGGATCTTGGTCTGGGTTTCGCCCATGGCCTCGTAGTTGTAGATCGGCAAATCACCGACGGTGCCGCCGCCCTGTGGGCCAATGACGTTGGCGCACCAGCGGTACTGGGCAAAGCTGTCGGACAGGCGACTGGCAAAGGCAAACGCAGCGTTGCCCCACAGGAAGTCCTGGTTGCCGCCACCGACGTTCTCGTTGTAGCGGAACGTCTTGGCAGGGACCGTGTCTTCGCCATAGGGCGTGCGCAGCAGGAAGTGCGGCAATGTCAGGCCAACGAAACGCGCATCGTCGCTTTCACGAAAGGCATTCCATTTGGTGAACTGCGGCCCCTCGAAGACGGCTTGCAGATCCTTGAGATTGGGCAGGTCGGCAAAGCTGTCGATGCCGAAGAACTGCGGGCCGGCCGCGGCGATGAAGGGCGTGTGGGACATCGCCGAAATCGCGGCGACCGACTGCAGCAACTTCATGTCCTGCGGGCCCGGGTTGAACTCGTAGTTACCGATGATCGAGCCGAACGGCTGGCCGCCGAACTGGCCGAACTCGGCGGTGTACACCGCCTTGTACAGACCCGAACGGGTGATCTCCGGCGCATCCTCGAAATCTTCGAGCAGCTTCTCTTTGGACACGCTGAGGATTTCCAGCTTGTTGTTCTCGCGAAAATCCGTGCGGTCGACCAGAAACTTCAGCGAGCGCCAGGACGATTCCAACTTCTGGAACTGCTGGTGGTGAATGATCGCGTCGACCTGCCGGCACAGCTTGGCATCCAGCGTGGCGATCATGTCGTCGATCAACCCGGCGCTGACCTTCTCGGCCTGCCGGGCCGGCTCGAGCAGTTCGGTGACAAACGCTTCGAGGCCCTGACGGGTGACGGCATACGCCTCGTCGCCCGGCTTGACGCGTGTCGCTTCCACCAACTGATCCAACAGGGAAACCGACTCGACCGCCTGGCCGGTCGTGCTCGCTGCCTGACTCTTTTCTTCGCTCATGGGTTATTCCTTGTCCTTTACGCCAAGTTCCGAGAGCAAACGCTCGCGGGCCCCGTCATCGTTCATCAGGGCCTGCAGCTGCTTGCGAAACTCCGGCAAGTTACCCATCGGCCCTTTCAAGGCCTTGAGCGAATCCCGCAGGGCGATCAGTTGCTGCAACTCGGGAACCTGGGCCACGATGGCATCCGGCTCAAAATCGCGAATGGACTGGAAGGTCAGCGAGACCGGGATCTGCTCGTCCTCCGGCGCGTTTTCCGCCAGATGATTGGGCACCGCCAACTGCAGGCTCAGGTTCTGGCCCTTGAGCACATCGGTGAAGTTGTCTTTGTCGACGCGGATCGGTTTGAGGTCTTCAACCGGCGTGTCATCTTCACGCAAGGTGAAGTCACCGATCACCAGTTGCTTGAGCGGCAGCTCGACCTGTTCCTGCGCGCCGCCGGTGTCAGAGCTGTAAACAATATTGACGCGCTCTTTAGGCGCGACCGAACCTTCACTAGCCATTAAATCTCACTCCTGTTTACCGGACTCGCTCAACGCAGCCGTTAGAAAACTCATGGCATGGATATGCACACGCCTGCCAGGTATTGCCTGTTGCCCATTCAACTTGCCGGCGGGCTGGCCAAACGCCAGAACGCCGGCAAATCCATTGCAGCCAACTGTTGCGCCCACAGCGCTCTCGAACCGCCGTCGTCATGCGCCAGTGCCAACTCCAACAACGGCCGGACCAGCTCCGGCTCCCAACGATCGAGGCCCTGCTCCGTCGCTTCCTGGAGCAACACATCCAAGGCAACACCCAACTGCGCGCGCGGGTCGAAACGCTGTAGCAGATGGCATTGGGCAGCGCGCAGGCGAAACCGCTCGCGGCCGCTGCCGGCCTCTCGCACGGCGCTCTGCAAACGCGCCAACGCTTCGTTCAAACGGCCTTCGGCGGCATCACGCGCGACTTCATCGATCAGCGTTTGCAGCCCATCCGTGGCGCCGCTGCCGGCCGTCGGTGCCAAACCTTCGAGCCAACTGCGGGTCGCGCCGTCGGCGAACGGCTGGCCGTCGGCGAATGTCAGCTCGACCAGCGCCGGCAGGCGCGCCAGAAAATGACGGGTTTCCAGGGCCACGCTGGCAGCACCGGCCTGCGCCGCCGAACCGAGCCTCAAGAGCGCGGCATGACTGGCCCGATTGAGGTCCAGCCAGCACGGATAACTCGGCAACCGACCTTCGCAAAAACGCACGATGTCCAGCGGCTCGCCAACGCTCTGCAAGCGGCTGAAACTTTCGAGTTCCGCGTCCGAAGGCGGCGGCACGCGCGTCGTGTAGCCTTGCGCAGGAGGGACCTGCTCCAGGGTCGTCCACGCCAATTGGCGATTGAGGCGAAACAGCAACGGCAAGGTCGCCCGAGACTCCAGGCAAAACCCCAGCAGCGGCGCAAGCGAGGCAAACACGCTATTGACCGCGTTCTCGATGGCTTCATCGCTCTCAAGACGGCCCAATGGCGGAGCCGGCACAAGGGCCGGGAGCGGCGCCGAAGGGGCGTGCGCAACCGGCGTCGGGAGCGCTGTAGGCGCATCGACTGCCGCTGGAACCTCTTCCGCCGTCACCGCTACTGGCTCGACACCCGCTTGCACAGGCAACTGCGATAGGCGACGACGCAACGCAAAAAAACTCGGGCCGTCGGCGTCCCGGTCGCGCCAATGGCGATCGATAGCGTCCCAGTCTTCGAGCAACTGCGCCAATTGTTCTCCGGGCACCGCTTCGAAGCTGCCTTCAAGCTTCACTGCAAGCCACTCGAGCATCCACTCGGCCTGGTTGCGCCGGGCACGCAATCGAGCCGGCGGCGGGGTCAGGGTCTCCCAATACAGCTCAAGCATTTCGCGCACTATATGCACGCCGGTCGCCAGGCCGGAAATGCCTTGCAGAGTGGTCCAGGCACATAACAACCAGACCGCGGCATTAAAGTCCTTGCCCTCTTCTCGCAGCACTTTTACACAGGCATCGGCGACTTTCTGCCAATCCACTCCGGACTCGGCGTGGATATTGTTCAATTTATCCACTTCGATTTGCGCGAGGGAAAAAGCCAGCCCTTCCCGAGGATTAACGCCAGCAGGATGAGTCAAACTGATCGCAAACGAACCGACTTCCCGGTCGAGGCAACTCATCCGTTACTCCTTACTTCAATAGGTTGTTTGATACATCGTTGCCGCGTAAAAAAAATCGCCGCCGATGCCGGGTTGATTTATGCAGCGGTGACGATCTTCATTGATTGATCCAAGGCCTGATATTTCGCCCACCGCGGCTGTAATCCGCTAAGCCAAAGCCCCGCGCGTTGAGCCGTCGGACAAGCATGTGTCAGCCAAGGCGCCGGGGCCATCGGGTGAACACCTGAAGTACTCGCCGGTTTAACGTACCCGTTCAGATCATCGCGCCGAAAATAACAAGGCCAATACCCAGCGCACTTTGCTTGAGAAACAAGCGCACGCGTTCACAGCGTGGAAACACATAAACGCTGTCAAATTCGAATTCGCGTCAATCTATCAAGCGCCTTGCAGATGGCTTGACCCTGCGTTGCAACTTTTCAATTATTTTCAGGCGCCCGGCCCCGCTCTTGCCGCCGCCAGAAAGTGCGCAACAAGTTGGATACAAGAGGGATTGTCATTACTTTCATGGAGAAACCGGTTATAAGGAGCACCACAACCCATTCTGACTGGCTGCCGCTAGGCAGCACGGACGTACAGTGGGAAGATGCAACGCCTGTTCACGGGGCGTGAACATAGGCTTTCCGGGTTGTAGTGAATCCATGAACAAACCAGCCTCACTGATATGCGCCCCTAAACACGTCGGCTCCAGGCACGCCCATGATCACTTCGAGGTCAGCGCCGAGCCGGTTGCCAACCAACTGCTGGCCTGGCGTGATCGGGTCGGACACGTCATCGACGTCCTGCCTACATCCCACGCAACCACCACGCCCTTCAACGCGAGCATTGACCGCTACAAATTGGGTGATCGCGTTTTCACCGACTGCTCAAGCGACGCCTTGTTGCTCGACCGTTCGATTGCGCGCATCTCTACCGACAAGGTCCGGGACTATGTTTTCCAGGTCTTCACCCAAGGCGCAATGGAGTCCATTCGAGGCGGCCCCCAGGAACATGGCGCGTCCGCCAGGGCGAGCATCGTTGCCATGGACATGAACCAGCCGATCAAAATGAGCCGGGGGCGTTGCCGCGTATTGACCTTCTTTGTCTCGCGCCCGGTGGTGGAAGCGGCGCTGCCGCATGCCGAGTCGATCCACGGGCGTGTCTTCGAGAATACGACGCCTATGACCCAATTGATGATCGAGCACGTCGAGGCGTTTTCCAGAAAACTGCCGGTTATCAGCAGCGCCGAGGCCGCGTCGACATTCGATACCGCCGTTCAACTCATGCTCGCGGCCTTCTCGAAACAGGCCAAGCTGGGTGGGCACGTGCGGGCGGCGGCGCGCAGTGCGATGTTCGATAAAGCCAGGCGTTATGTGCAGAACAACCTGTATCAACCCTGGCTGACGCCAGAGTACGTGCTGATGGCCATGCAACTGCCTCGCGCCACGCTCTACCGTCTGTTCCAGCATGAGGGAGGGTTGGGTCGCTACATCCTCAACTGCCGCCTGCGCGAAGCCGCGGACGAACTGGTGCGCTATCCGGACCGCCAGGTGATTGAGATCGCCTACAGCCTGGGCTTTAACAGCGCATCGGCGTTTACCCGCGCGTTTCGTCGTCGCTATGACCTGGCGCCGCAGGACCATCGCCTGATGGCGGCACAGCGAATGGGCAACGCTATGCCGGGGCACCGTAACGTCGCTGGCCGAATCGATCAGTGAGCCGGCTGCCGCGCTGGAAATTTCACCAGTGCGAACAGGCTGACCAATAGCGCGCCCAGCAGATACCAGGAAGGCGCCATTGCGTTCTGGGTAACTCCGATCAACCACGTCACAAAAAACGGGCAGAACGCCCCGAAAATCGTCACGCCGAAACTGTAGACCATCGACATCCCCGTGGCCCGGTGATGCGCCGGAAAAGCCTCCATGATCATGACGGTAGCGACGCCGTTGTTGCCCATCGCGACAGCCGAATAGATGCCGATGATCAGCAAGGAAGCCAGCTCGCCGACCCCATGGGTCAAGGCCAGGAACACCGGATAGACCAACAGGATGCTGAGGATCATCGTCACGTATTGGGTCGGTTTGCGTCGCGGCAGCCGGTCGGCGAACCGGGCAAACAATGGCGCGGCAATGAACAGCATCGCGCTGGAAAAGCACGCCGAAAGCAAGCTCATGCTCGGCGACAGGCCTAACGTGCGGACCAGATAGGTCGGCATGTAGAGCACCATCAGGTAGATGCTTGCGGTGGGGGTTGCCATCATCAAGATCCCCAGCAATAGCTGGGGGCGGTGGTTTTTCAGCAAGACACGCAGCGACGGCGACTGGATACCACGCCGTGTTGTCTCCACCATATTGCGCCGAATGAACCACCCGAACGGCGCAATCAAAAGCCCAAGCACGAAAGGAATACGCCAGCCCCAGGCCAGCAACTGTTCGGGGCTCAGCAATGCGGTCGTGGTGGCACCGACAACCGCCCCCACCAAAACCGCGGCCGCCTGGCTGGCAGAACGCCAACTGACCAGATAGCAGCGTTGATTGCGCGCCGCCAGCTCCATCAGCACCACGGACGACACGCCGATCTCCCCTCCGGTCGCGAACCCCTGCAGCAACCGCGAGAGCACCAGCAACACCGTTGCGGTGACGCCGATCGATGCATGCGTCGGCATGAACGCGATCAAGGCGGTACCGGCTGCCATCAATAGATTGGTGACATTCAAGCCGGCTTTTCGCCCTTTGCGGTCGGCGAGGTTGCCGATCACGATTGCGCCCAGCGGGCGCATCGCGAAACCGATGCCAAACGTCAACAATGCCATCAGCAACGAGGCGAACGAACTGTCCGATGGGAAAAACAGCTTGCCGATGATCACGGCAGAAAAGCTGTATACCGTGAAGTCGTAGATCACCAGGCCATTGCCAACGACTGTCGCGACTATCACCTTCTTCGATTGCCTGAAGGTCACCGGACAATCGCCAGATTCAAGATAAGACATTTAGGCCGAGGTCCCGTCGAGTCAATCAAAGCGCGCTGGGTAGCGAACACGTGGGCCCAAAAGGCCCCTCATGGGCACGTTGGGCGCTAACAGCTCGATCGACGGGCTATTGATTTGTAGTAGCCTCCTGGCGGGAGCATCCTACGGAACAATATCAGGCTTGTATGTACCCCTTTTATAACGCAAGCAGGCGCGCACTCACTGCGGCTCCGCGCCGCAGGCTTGATGATCGGAAGATCACGAGCATTCGCACTGATTGACCCGTTGAGCGCCTTTGACGATCGCCCAACCTATCAATCAGCCCGCCGCCCTTTCCCCCACACGTTGACGTGACACATTCAACGCCACCAACGACGCCAGGATCGCCATCACCATCCCTGCAAGAAACCCACCGCTATACCCCGCCTGCGCAGTCAACCCCACCAGCAAGGTCGAAGACAGCATTTCCCCCAGATCACGCGTGCTTTGCACGGCGGTCATGTCCGTACCGGCCTGGTCGCTTTGCGCGGCGAAGGCCATGGAGGCAGTCATGATCACCACCGAGGTGGCACCGGTCGCGAACGAGCCCAGGCCCACGGCCAACCAGATCAGTCCGGTTTGCGTGGCAAGCATGCCGTTGGCTTGCAGCAGCCAGGTCAACGCGGCAGCGCCGGCCATGCCTACCGCCAGGATGAACGTCGGCCACAGCCCCAACACCCGGATCAACCACGCACCACCGCCGCAGCCAAGGACGATGGTGACCACGCCGCCGCTCATGCCCAGTTGGCCGATAGCCTGCAAGGACCAACCGGCGTCATTCAGGAACAGCTTTGACAAGCCAAAACCCGACACTGACGTCATGGCCGACAACAAGGCCAGCACCACCAGCGCCAGCGCCTTCGGCCGCTTGATAAACCGCCATAATGAGGCATGCGCCACATCTGGCTGTTTTTCCTTGGCCGGTGCCACGTGCAGCCAGCCGACGCACACCAGACTCAACAACGGCACCAAAGCCAGCAGACTGAACGCGCTGGTTTGCCCCAGGTAGCCGCTAAGCAGCAAGGTACCGGCGCCGCCAACGAAGAAGCCGACCATGGTGCCGCCCACTTGAATGGCGTTAATCCGCGCGAGCATGTTGCCGCTAAAGTACTCGGCCGCCATGCCGTCGGTGGCGATGTCCTGGGTGGCGCTGGCCAACGAGGCAACAATCAGCAGGCCCACGGCGATGCCTGCCGTCTCGACGCGCAGGCCGATGCTTGCCAGGCAGGCAATGCACAGCAGCACCAGTATCTGCATGGGAATGATCCAACTGCGGCGCCGTCCCAGGCGTGGGCTCCAATGGTTATCCACCTGGGGCGCCCAGAGGAACTTGACCACCCACGGTATCCCCACCAACGGCAGGAAGGCCAAGGCGTGGAGCGCCGCGCCGTCATGACGCAGCAGGGTCGGCAAGGCGTCCATGGCGATGCCGAAGCAAATGCCTTGGGACAGGTACAACAGTGCAAAGGTCAGCACCATGCGCCAATGTTTCAACAGATCCAGCATTACAAGTCTCCCCTCAGGCAACATTGGCGGCGGCAGCCCGTGCCGCACGCGTAAAAGAAATCAGGCGCCGCAATGCCCACAGGGCACTGGCCGCGCACAGCAGCAACACAAGATCGATGGGCCACAGCGGCACGCTGCCTTGTTTCAGGCTGGCGGCCAGGTGCAGCAGCGCCGCCGCCAGGAAGCCCAGGCCCGTCACGGCCAGCAGCAGGTGCAGCGGTTGACGCCTCGGGGGCATCAGGCAGGCCAGCAGCAGGCTGGCAAGCCAACCGCCCCAGAACCACCACGCCAGGTTGGCGCTGCCCAGCGCCCCCGCGCAGAGCAATACCGCCGTGGCCGCCAGCAACCCGCCACCGCCGCCGATCACCAGGCGCAGTAGCACCTGCCAACCGCCGCCGGCCTTGAGGCGCCGACGCTCCAGCCACAGGTACAAGCCGCTGAGCACCAACCCCGCCGCCGCCAACGCCATGCCGAAATGCACGGCACGCAGCAGTGACCCGCCAACAGGCACCCAGCGGTAGTCGGCAAAGTGCAGCGGCTGCACCGCAATAAACGCCTGCAACCACAGACCGCGCCCGCTGGCGCTGCTGGAGCCGACGGCGAGGCCGTCAGCGGCGCGATAGGCATGCCGTTCAAAGACGGCCGTACTGGGCAGGCCTTGTTGGATACCGCTCACTTCCACCCAGGCATCCGGCTCGCCCCAGTGGTGCAAGGCGACGTTTTGAGCAGAGAACCCCGGATGGGCGACGGCGTCCTGGTGCAGCAACTGATCCAGATCGACCGCCGGCGCCGAAGCCGTTGTTCGGTCGACCTGCGGCGGCGCCCCCAGCAACTGCATGAACGCTTGCTGCGGCGCGCCCGGGAACGCCTGCGCGGCAAGCCCCAAGGTGCCGAGCGCCCCCAGGCCGGACAACGCGCCAGTGATACCAAACAGCAGCAACCAGGGCCCGCACCAACGGCCGATCAGGCTGTGCAAGTCATGGGCGAACACCCGTGCCCCACGGTCGCGCCGCAGGCGCTTGAGGTCTTGCAGGCGCCCACTGTGTAATGCACTGCCTGCCCAGATCATCAGCAACAACACCACGCCCAACAAGCTGATCAAAATCCGGCCGGGAAAACCGATGAACAGACTTTTGTGCAGGTTGAACAGGATATCGGCCGCGTTGCCTGACGCCAGCTCACGGCCATTGGCGGGGTCCAAGGCGACCGTGCAGTCCTTGGGCGATGCACACAACTCGACCACCGAGTGGCGGCTGTCCGGCAAACGAATGCGCAATTCACCGAGCGCCAGGCCGCGCTCGCGAGCGATAGCCGGCCATTGCGCGACCGGTAGCGCCGGCCCGTGAGCCAACGCCGCCGGGCCGCGAAACCAGGCGCGCAAGTCTTCATGGGCCATGCTCCACGCCCCCGTCAGCAGGATCACGAACAGCAGTACCCCAAACACCCCGCCTGCCCCGGCGTGTACACGCTGAACCAATGCCCTCGGTGCGCCCATCAGGTTCATCGCCAGGCTCCATCCCAAAGCAGCCAGGGCGTAAACAGCAGCAGCCAGACGCTGGAGCGACACACCACGCGTTTGCGATCCGGCGCCAGCAACGACCACAGCAGTACCGTCACCAGAAACCCCAAGCCCAGGAACACGCCGGCATACAGCCGCTCCAGCCCACCGCCCCACGGATAATGCCGCGCCAGCAGGACGGCCAGTTGCAGGCTGCTGAGCACACTGCCCGCCAGCGCCAGACAAATGCGCAGCGGCCAGGAACCGAGGGCCGGCGCAGCCATCAGAACGTACCTCGCAGGGTCAGATTGAGGCTGCGCGGTTCGCCATAGCGGTTGTTCCAATTGACGTTGGACAGGCTCTGGTAGTACTTGCGGTCCGCCAGGTTGTTGCCGTTGACCGCGGCAGTCCAATGCTCGTCGATGCGGTAGGCGACCCGCGCATTGAGTAAGGCATAGCCGCCCTGCTCCAGGGTCACAGCCCCGGATTGGGTGGAGTAATCACTTTGCGCCTGCACGCCGGCGCCGACACTCCAGCGACGGTCCTGCCACGGCAACTCGTACTGGGTCCACACCCGCGCCATGTGGCGCGGCGTGAAGCTGGCATAGCGCTCACCCGAAGCGTTGGTGTCCTTGAGGTACTCGGTGCTGGTGTAGGTATAACCGGCGGAGACGTTCCATTCGGGGGTGATATAACCGCTGCTCTCCAGCTCGAAGCCCTGGCTGCGCACCTTGCCGCCGCTGATGTAATAGGTGGTCGGCCCCACACCCGGGTGGTCCGGATCGACCTGCGGGTTGTTCTCCAGGTCGATCCGGAACACCGCCAGCGACACATTCAAACGCCCGTCCGCCAACTCGCCCTTGATCCCGGTTTCATAGGTCTTGCCCTCCACCGGCTTGAGCAGGTCGCCGCTCCAGGTTTGCCCGGTCTGCGGCTGGTAGACCTCGGCGTAGCTGGCGTACCACGACCAGTTCTGTGCAAAGTCCCAGATCAAGCCGCCATACGGGGTTATTTCCCGGCCGGGGGTGAAGTGGCTGGTCGGCGCGTTCTGGTCCCACCAACTGGCCCGGCCGCCGATGACCAGGGTCAGCGGATCGAGCAGTTTGTAGCGGGTCAGCGCGTAGACGCCCTTGGAGGTGGTCGTCGTGGAACCGGGCGACGTGTAGGCGCCGATCCCGGGTTTGGGCACACTGCTCGGGTCCCAGCGATAGACATTCACCGGCACGTTGAGCGGCGTGGTGAACTGGGCGGTGCGCTGCTCGGTTTCGCCGTGGCTGTAGTTGGTGCCCAACAGCAACTCATGGCTGCGGCCAAACAACGAATACGGCCCATTGACCGAGGCATCCACGCTCTTTTGAGTGCTGCTGAATTTATACGCAGCGCCCATCAAGCGACCGCCATCGCCGGTGAGCGGGTCGATGGCGCCAAAAGCACCGGCATAGCGCAGGCTTGAGTCGGCATCCTGGTATTCGGCGGCGACCTTGGCTTTCCAGTCGTGATCCAATTGCTGCTCGAGAGAGCCGAACACCCGGCGCGTGGTCCACTTGAAGCGGTCCCAGTCCACGTCCAGATAGGTGGAGCGCGACAGGTTCAGGCTCGACCCGTCCTTGGCCATGGGCACGCCGGCCATGTTGGTCACCGAATCGATGGTCTGGTATTGCGCGCCCAGGGTCAGCAGGGTGTCGGGGCTCAGGTCGAATTCGGTAATGCCGTAGAGCAACTGGGTGTCTTGCTTGCCGACATCGTAGAAGTAGTCGCGATCCTCGTAGGCCGCCACCACACGCCCACGCACGTTGCCAGTCTGGGTCAGCGGCCCGCCGACATCCACTTCGCCACGGTAACGGTCCCAGGTGCCGCCGCTGAGGGTGGTGCTGGCGGCGAATGCCTTTTGTGGGCGCTTGCGCACCAGGTTGACCGTGGCCGCCGGGTTACCGCTGCCGTGCAGCAAACCATTGGAGCCACGCAGGATTTCGACGCGCTCATACACCGCCATGTCCTGAGGCGAACCGGCGGTTTCACCGAGCATCGCCGGCACACCGTCCAATTCGAAAGAGTTGATCTTGAAGCCACGCACGTAGTACGCGGTGGTCAGCAACTGGAACGGCTGCACCGTCACGCCAGTGGCCTGCTGCATCACTTCATCGAGGCTGAACAGGTTTTGCTGCTCGATGCGCTCATGGTCGATGACGCTCACCGACTGCGGCGTTTCCCGCAGTTTGAGCGGTAGCTTGCCGATGGTGGTCACGCCGGGCGGGGTCACCTCGCCCGAGGTGTCGTCACCCGCGACCTTGATGTCAGGCAATTGCACGGTCGCAATCGCCTGTGCCAACGGGCTCAGGCCCAGCACCAGCACCATCCCCAGTTGCGCCCCATTACGTTGGAAACCCCGCCCCGCCTTTGTTGCTCCCCGGTGTGACATTGCCCAGCCTCTTTATCGATAATAATTCGCATTAGTATCGTTTAAACGAACGCTGCGACTTTTCGATTAAGGGACTTTTTCAATGGCTGCCCGGCAGGTTTTGCTCGACGAACTGCGCATACCAGCGGTGCGTGGCCAGCAACTGCTCATGACTGCCGCAGCCACTGACGCTGCCGCCTTCCAGCACCAGGATCTGATCGGCACCGCGCACCAACATCGGGTTGTGCGACACCAACACCACGGTGCGCCTGCCATGCAGCGCCTGCAGGCTGCGATTGACCCGTGCTTCGCAGCGCGCATCGAGGCTGGCGGTGGGTTCGTCAAGCAACAGGATCGGCGCCGGGGACAGCAGCGCGCGCGCCAGGCCGACCCGTTGCCGCTGGCCGCCCGAGAGTAATGCGCCGCCCGGCCCCACCTCACTGTGCCAACCCTGCGGCAGGCTGCTGAGCACCTCATCCAATGCAGCATCCTTGGCGGCGTGTTGCAGTTGCGCAGGCGTGGCTTGCGGCCGGGCCATGCTGACATTCCACAGCAGGCTGCCGGCAAACAGTCCGCTGTTCTGGAACACTTGCGTGAGGTGGTTGGCCAAGGTGTGTTCGCTTAGCTGGCGAATGTCCACCTGGCCGAGTCGTACTGCGCCGGTCTGCGGGTCCATGCCACGCCCCAGCAAGGCCAGCAGAGTACTTTTACCCGCGCCCGACGGACCGACAATCGCCGTGAACGTTCCCGGCGCGCAATGGATGTCCACATCCTTGAGCAACTGCTCGCCGCCTTCGCCGCAGATATTCAAGCCTTGCCCTTGCAAACTTGCATCCTGAGGCTGCTCTCCGGGGTACGGGCTGTGCAGCGTCGGCATGGTCAACACCGCGAGCACTTGAGACAACGCCTGCCACGCCATACGCAAAGCCTGGTCCAGGTAAGCCAGTTGCGACAGCGGTTCGATGAAGCGCACCAGCAACACCAACACCGCTACCAACAGCGCGCCGGATAGCTGCCCCGCCGCCACCGCCAGCACGCCACCTGCCAACACCAGCGAAAACACCACCTGCACCGCCGCCGCAAAGCCAAGCCCGCTGGGCAGCGCGCGGCGGTTGAGACGGTGCGTGGCCTGGTGTTGCTCGTGCAAGGCCTGACGCAACGCCAACTGGCCCTGGCTGGCATCACCGGCGCTGCGGATCAAGGCCTGTTGCTGCGCGAATGTCTGCAACAGCTGCCCGGCGCGACGGTCGACTTGCTGGCGCAGTTGCTCCAGCGCCAGGCTACGTCGCCCGGCCCAACGCAGCAGAGCGAACAACGGCAGATAAGCCAGGGCCAACGCCAGCGCCAAACGCGGTTCAATAAAGATCAGCCCCAGCACCACCATCGTCGGCGTCACCAGCGCCGTTACCAGTGGCGCCAGCAAGTGCGCCGGGATGCCCATACTGTTGAACACCGGCCCGCGCACCAAGTCTTCCAACTGGCCCTGACGCGCCAATGGCAAGCGCGGCAGCTGTTGCACCAGTTGCGAGACCAGGCCGGCCGCCAACCCGGCTCCCGCCAGATAACCACGGCGCTGGGCAACGTAGCTGACCAAGGCCTGCAGCAACGTCAGCCCCAGCAACAGCAGCACACTTGGCTGCACACTCTGTTGATCGAACCAGGCCAGTATCAGCGGCACCAGCGCCAACCCCGCCAAGCCATCCAGCACGGCGGCCAGTAGCATCCACCCCAGGGCGCCGCGCAGTACGCGCCGGGCCTGGTCGGGCAAATGACGCAACGGCGAAAGTACACTCATGACACGAACTCCAGTTGATCGGCCGTCGACATTTGCTCGTTCCACAGCTGGCGGTACAGACCGTCCACGGCCAACAACTGTGCATGACATCCGCGCTGCACAATGCGCCCTTCGCAGAGCACCAGGATCTGCTCGGCATGGGCGATGGTTTCCAGGCGATGGGCGATGATCAGCCGCGTGCGCCCGGCCGCGTCGTCACGCAGTGCAGTACGCAAGGCGCGCTCGGTCTGCGGGTCGGTGGCGGAGGTGGGTTCGTCGAGCAACATGATCGGCGCACGCGACAGCAGCGCCCGCGCAATCGCCAGGCGCTGCAATTCGCCGCCGGACAGCCGCACATCATCGTCCACCACGCTGGCGTAGCCCTTGGGCAACCCCATGATCCAGTCATCCAGGCAGGCCGCCTTGGCCGCGGCGCGAATCTGTTTTTCACTGGCGTGCGGCTGATACAGGGCGATGTTTTGCGCCAGTGACAGGCGCAATGCCCCCGCCTGCTGAAACACCAGCGCCAGATGCTGCTGCAATTGGCGGCTGGCGATCTGCCGAACATCCACCCCGCCCACGCGCACATGCCCGCTGTCGACGTCCATAAAGCGGGCGATCAAACCGGCCAAGGTGCTTTTCCCCGCGCCGGAAGGCCCCACCAGCGCGGTGGTAGTGCCCGGTTCCAGGCGCAGGTTGATCGCCTTCAGTACCGTGACATCACCCTGGGAGAAGCTCACATCGAGCATCTCCACGCTGGCGTCCCGAGGCGATTGCGGCGCGTCGGGTTCGATCAACGGCGGTGTACTCAACACCTCCTGTAGGCGCCGGGCACTTGCGCGCGCGTTGTTCAGCGCATCAAAGCCGTGCCCCAGCGCCAATACCGGCGCTGCCATGGCGCGCACCAGCAGCAAAAAGCCGCACACCTGCACGGCGCCCACTTCGCTCACGCCGATAAATAGTGTGCCGAGTACCACCCAGGCCAACAGCCACGGTGCGCTGAGCAGGACCTGGATCAGCGCAGCAAGATGGCCGGCGCGACTCACCCAATGGCTGAAGCGCTGATCAAACTGCTGCACCGCCTCTTGCACACGGCGATGAATGCCCGCGCTGGGAAATTGCCGGACCAGGCCCAGGTTGCCGGCGAACTGGCTGTAGTCGCTGAACAACCGCTGGATTGCGCCATTGCGCTGGGCTACGTCCTCGCGGTAATGCGCCGAGCCCAGGCGCCAATAGCCCAACACGCCCAATGCCAACGGCAGCAGGCACCAGAGCGCCAGGACACTGTTGCTCCACAGCAGGTAGGCCAGGGTGGCCATGGGAATCAACAGCAGGTTGACCAGGTCGGTCGGCGCATGGCCCACCAGTTGGTGCAAGGCCCGCACATCCTGCTCGGCGTAACGGGTGACGCCCTCGGGCCCCAGCCGTGCAAACCAGCCCAAGGGCAAGCGTTGCAGATGCTCGGCCAGGCGCACGCGCAGACGGTCACACAGGTCGGCGTCCACCTGATGGGTCAGGTGCAAGGCCAGGGTCTGGCCGCACAACCACAGCGCTGACGCCACCACCGCCACCACCACCCAGTTCAGTGCCGAAGACGCCAGCGGCGGCGCCTGGCGCAAGCTGTCCGCCAGTTGCGCCAAGGCTATCAGCGGCAGCAGCGAGCAGATCCCGGCGACGGCCTGCAACGCGATCGCCGCCCCTAAGCGCGCACGGAAAGGACGCAGCATTTCGCTCAAGTGGTTCATCGGACGTGCTCCAATGCCTGGGCCAGGCCGGCAGCCGGTAACGTCAGCGACGGCTGCTGCGGGAACCCGAGCGCCGCCGTCACCTGTTGCCATAACCTCACCACTTCCAGGCTGCGCTGTTGCAGGCGCGCCAGCCCCACCCCCGTGATCAGCGGTTGCAATGCACTGGCCGCAGCTGTCGGCCAGACGCGGCGGTAAACCTGCGCCCAATCCGCCGCCGCGGCCTCCAACACTTCGGCGCACGGCAGCGGCTCATCGGCCTGCGGCCCAAACAGGTCGAACACCCCGTCGGCATCTTGCACCGGCGCACGCACGGCCGGCAGCCACAGCAACGGTCCGTGGGGCGAGGCCAACAGCAACGTGCCGCTGTCAGTGGCGATGCTGATGCGCTGCAACCTCTGCATGCGCCCGTCATCATTGGCGGCCAACTCATTGAGCACGCGCAACGACACCGGCACTTGCGCCATGACCAGGCTGATATCCCGCCAGGCCGACAGCGCCGGTGCCACGCAGTCCACCGACCATGGGCCTACCGATTCCAACAGCGCCGCCAGCACATCGAGGGTCGCGTAACTCACCTGCACCGCGCAGTCGGCGTCGATATGGCGAATGCCCTGTTGACGATGCAGCTGCCGCGCCAGCTCGATGAACCGCGCCACGCACGGCAACTGCGGGTAGAAACTGTTGAGCAGGCAGCGCCGATGCAGGCGCGCCGCCGTGCTCAGCAAGTCTTGCAGTTCCTGGGGCAGCAACGGGTGCTCGATCAGCACATCAATGCCCCGCTCCATCAGTGCTTGCGCCAAGGCGGGGCCCTGTTCGCCCCTTGCCGCGCCGCCCACCGCTACGCAAGCCAGTTGTGTGTCGGCGGGTACGTGGGCCAAGGCCTCGAAACACGGCACTTCGAGATAGCGAGCCAGTGCGCGGGAGCGACGACTGCCCTGCCCCAGCACCCCGACCAGTTCCAGGTGCTCGGCCGCAGCCACACCAACGGCGTAGAACTGGCCGAAGCGCGAGCCCACCACCAGGGTTTTCACAGGCATAGTCATGGGCGTTCCTCCAGCAAGTAACGACTCAGCCCGGCGTTCAAGCACTCGAAGTGATTGCCGCGCAGGGTCTGCACAGTCAGCGGCGCCAACGACGCCGCCTGCCACCAGGCTTGCAGAGCGGCCTGGTGATCAGGGATCAACGGGTTGGCGACACTCGGCACAAACAGGCGGATGGCGCCCACATACGGCGCGCCATCACTGTAGTGACTGGCGCGCACGGAATGAGCGAACACCCGATACAACTGCTCATCGGCAATGCCCTTGGCCGCCGCCAGTACGCGGGATTTGAGCGCAGTGGCGTCCAGATCCAGGTGTTTGTCGAGCAACTGTTCAGCCGCCGGCAGCCCCAGCGCAGCGGTGTCCAGCCCCAGGGTGCCGGCGAAGCTGTAGAGCATCTGCACTTCATCCTCCACCAGGTACGGAATGCGGTAGCTCGATACGATGTCCACCCGACGCACCTCGGCGCCCAATTGCAGCAGGGCTTTGGCCAGCTCCAGCGTTACCAGCCCGCCGGAGCAGTAGCCCAGCAAGTCGAAGCGGCGCCGGCCGCTGTCCCACAGCGCCTGGGCATACCGTTTGCCGAGGGTGGCGTTGATATGCTCCGGCGGCAGGCTCAGGTAATCGTCGCTGTCGTGCACCGCCAATCCCAGCAACGGGCCGCTGCCGGCCAGTTCGGCGATCAACCCGCGATACGGCAGCAGCGTGCCGAGCCCTTCATGCACCAGCACCCGCGCTGTGCCTTCACCCGCGGCCAGTTGCGTCAGCGCATCCACCCGCCCGCGCCCACCCAGCGGCGCACGGCGGGTGTCCAGGCAGGGCACCACTGCGGGGGCTTCACTGCTCGACTCACTGCGCAAGCGCTGGGCCAGGCCTTCCGGGGTCGGCTGGCTGAGAGCCCAGCGCAACAGGCGGTCGAAGGGTTGCGCACGGGCCAATGGCTCTTGCTCGCGCAAGCCGGCGATCAATTGCGCGATCAGCAGCGAGTCACCACCGGCGCCGAAGAAATCCTGATCCGCCGACACCCCACTGCAATCGAGTACTCGCTCCCAATGCGCGATCAAGCGCTGCACCAGCTCATCCGCCACTTCCGTGCGCGCACGGCGTGCCGGTTCGAGTTGGCGTTGCTCGGCTTGGGTGGTCAGTGCGCGGCGGTCAATCTTGCCATTGGCGGTGACCGGCAAGCGGTCGAGTATCCGCACCTGCGCCGGCACCATATAACGCGGCACGCGCTCGGCGATGAAGGCCAGCAACGTCTCCTGGCTCAGTAATGGCCGGTCGGTTTTCACGCGTGCGACCAACAGGTCGTAGCCCAGCAGGTGCAGCACACTGTCGGCCGACGCCAGCGATTCGGCCTGGTCGCCGGCCTCGCTGTTCAGCCACGCCAGCCACTGGTCCGTATGCACAAACAGCTGCCCGGAGGTGGCGCGCACGTCCTGCGGCGTCTCCATCATCAGGCTTTGGCTGATGCTGATTTCGCGGTGTTCGCGGGTCAGTTCCTGGATCACCAGCCAGGCATCGGCTTGCAGCAATTGGCGTAACCCGGCGAGCAGGCGCGGTGTATCCAGGGCGTTGTTCAATGCGCCGGAGCTGAGCAGCAGGTCCAGGGCCCCCGCAGCAAGCCCTTGTTCGCAGGCGGGTTTGTTCATGTCGAACGGCATGAAGCGCACCCACGGATACGCGGCAAAGCGTTCGCGCGCAGCGTTAAGGAAATAGCTCGACACGTCGGAAAATACATAGTCGATCTGCACCCCGTCCGCCGCCAACGGCGCCAGCGCGGGGATGATCAGTGCACTGGCGGCACCGGTGCCGGCGCCCACTTCCAGGATGCGCCAGCGGCGCTGGCTCTGGCGCGCAACGATCGCGCAAACCGCCTCGGCCATGGCCCGATGCAGCACTTGGGCATGCTGGCCACGGCTGTACATCGCCTCGGCAATATGTGCCGAGCCCTGCGGGAACATCAGGCTTGCCGGGCTCAGGCGCCCGTCCAATTGCTCGGCCAGGCGGGTCGCGCTGGTGCGCAGGTAATCGACCAATTCCAGCGGCCAAAGACCGCTCGGCGCCAGGCGGGCGAACTGTGTCCAGGCATCGTCCTGACTCAGGTCAGCCGTGCTGACCTGGCAGCGCCAACCGTCATTGTCCGCACACAGGTAGCCGCTGTCGGTCAACAACGTCAGCCAATGCCGCAACAGGCGATGCTGACCCGCGTCGAGTTGCAAGGCCTGGCACAGCGAGTCGAATGCCACGGACTGCCCCGGGATCAGCAAGCCACTACCGCCCAACCAGTGCAGCAACGACACATCCGCCGCCCGATCCAGCGCCGCCAGTGCCGCTTCGATGGCGGCGCGCGGGCCGAAATCCGCGTGTTCAAGGGTGTGGCGTGCCTGGCGCAGGACTTCGCCCAGCTGCGTGCTCAGGTGAGGCGCAGGTGTGTGGGTGTGCAGGGTGACGAAGCTGCACAGCGAACGTTCGTGACGCTCGCCGAGCAACACCGTGGTACTCGCGGCGATCTGCGGATGGGCCAGCCAGCCCGCGTCGATTTCCGCCAGTTCGATGCGGTGACCGCGAATCTTCACCTGGTCATCCTGGCGCCCAAGAAACTCGATCACGCCCTCCGCGTCCAGGTAACGTCCCTGGTCACCCGTGCGGTACAGGCGACGCCCGCTGGCATGGGTGATGAACCGCTCGGCGCTGCGCTGCGGGTCTTCGGCATAACCCACGGCCAGGCCGAGTCCGCCGATATGAATCTCACCACGCACGCCCACCGGGCACTGGCGGCCCAGCGCGTCGAGCACTTCCAGGGTCTGGTGCTTGAGGGCCCGGCCATAGGGGATGCTCGGCAAGGCCGTATCTTCGGCACGAATGGGATGCTCCACCGACCAGATCGCCGCTTCGGTGGCGCCGCCCAGGCTGAACAACTGGCTTTCGGGCCAGCGTTGCCACCAACGGGTCGGCAGCGTGGTGGGAATCCAGTCGCCGGACCACAGCACACAGCGCGGCCCGGGGATTGCGCCGGGCTCGGTCTCCAGGTAATCCACCAGCATCTGCCCTTGTGCGGGCACCGAGTTCCACAAGGTGATGCCGTGTTCCTGCATCAATTGCGCCCAGTGCGAAGGATCGGCGCCGCGCTCGGGGTCGGGCAGCACCACCTGCGCACCGACCGCCGTGGCGCCGAAAAAGTCATACACCGACAGGTCGAAACTCAACTCTGCCAGGCCCAGCACGCGGTCATCGACGTTCACCTCGTAGCGCTGGTTGATGTCATCGAGGGTGTTGACCACCGCGCCATGGCTGAGCATTACGCCTTTGGGCGTGCCGGTGGAGCCTGAGGTGTAGATGATGTAGGCCAGGTCCGCGGCCTCTACCGCCAGCGGCTCACGGGGTGGCCAATGCGGGCCGGCGGCAAGCGTATCGATGGCGATGCGCGGAAGTTCAAGGGTGTCCGGCCATGCCTGGGCTTGCAGGACAATCACCGCGGCAATCCCCGCGTCGCGCAGGATCGCCTCGCGGCGCAAGGCCGGTTGGCGGATGTCCACCGGCACATAGGCCGCGCCCATCTGGGTAATGCCCAGCACCGCCATCAGTTGCCAGGCACTCTTGGGCAGCATCACCGCCACCCGCGCCCCCGGCTGCACGCCGAGCGCTTCAAGCGCCTTGCGCACCGCGGCGGCATGCTGGGCGACCTGACGATAGCGGTAACGGCCGTCGCGGTCGCTGATCACGAGGGCATCCGGAGTTCGCCGCGCCTGTTGGGCGAAGCCGTCGGCGATATTGCGCGCTGGGGCGCTGGCGTGGATCGGCGGGTTTGCCTGCTGCGCGGGCAGCACGATATCGCCACGCGCTTGCCACAATTGCGGGTCGCAGGCCAAGCGTTGCAGCAAGTCGACGTAGGCTGCGAACATCTGCGCGGCCATGCCCTCGGGCAACACGCCGATGCGGACATCCCAGCCGATCTGCAAACCGCCGTATTGGTCGCTGACCTGGCAGTCGATCCACACTTGCGGGGTTTGGCTGATCATGTAGCTGGGCGGCTGCAACACACGCCCGGCATCGCCGAGCATGCGTTCGACGCTGCCGATGCCACTGGTGAACACCACCGGCATCAGGTCGGCGCCACGCCCTCGCACACGGGCCAGTTCGCGCAGTACCTCAACGCCGGTGAAGCGGCTGTGATCGAGGTCATCGAACAGCTGCGCGCCGATACGCCGCGCACGCTGGACAAAACTGGCGCCCTCGGTGCCGTCCACCGCGAGCAGGCTCAGGGCGGTGAAGTCCCCCACGACCTGGTCCAATTGCGGGTGCAGGTTCGGCCGGTTGAGCACGGTGAGGTTCAGGCAAAAGTCCGGGCTTTGGCTCCAGCGCCCGATCACCTCGACAAACGCGGCCAGCGTAACGCCCGCCGCGCTGAGGCCTTGGGCGCTGGCAAGGGCGCACAGGGCGTTCCATTGCCCGCTGCTCAACACGCCATGGCGGTGGGCGAAACGCGTGGAGCCCAAGCCCGCGTGCTCGCTCAGCGGCAGGTCCGGACGCCCGGGCAGGCTGTCCAGGCGCGCCAGCCACCACGCCTTGTCGGCGTGCCAGGCGGTGCTGCCGCGCGCTTGCTGTTCGTGCTCGAGGTAGTCGCGAAAGGTCGCTTCCAGCACTGGCCAGTGGCGCGTCGGTTCCAAGTAGCGCTGGGTGAGTTCTGCCAGCAGCAGTTGCAGGCTGGCGTAGTCGAACAAGGTGAAATCCACCGAGCAATGCAGGATTGCCTGCTCGCGTCCCACGCTCAGTTCGGGCAGCAGGATCGGCCATTGATCGAGCGCATGGCAGGCATGGTCCAGGCGCTTGCGCACGCTGTTCAGGTGCGCCTCGAACGCCTCGGGCGTGGCGTCGCGGCGGTCATGCACCGGCAGCTGTTGCCATGGCACCTGGGCTTGCACCCGTTGCTGATGGTTATCGACCACCGCGCGCAGCATCGGGTGACGTTGCACCACGGCGTTCCAGGCCTGTTCAAGGTGTCCGGTGTCGACGTTCGCCGGCCACGGGTACTCGACATACAAGTGGCAAGCGTTGCCGCCATAGTCAAAGGCCGGGTTGCGCCCCAGTACATAGGCGCCCTGTACCGCGCTCAAGGCGAAGGGTTGCAGCGCCTGCTCCGGCTGTGCGCGCCATTGTTGGGGCGCAAGATGCACCAGCAGCGCTGGCCGCTGGGCGCGAATACGCTCCGCCAGGGCTGAGTCCAATGCGCCTTGCGGCGCGCGAAAATGCAGCTTGCCGTCAGTCGCCCAGAGTTCGATCTGGCGTTCACGGCAGATGTGCAGCACATCATCCAGGCTCATAACACGCCCTCCTCGATAGCCACTTCGCCGCTGCGCACCAACAGCACGGCCATGCCTGCCAATGTCGGCTGCAGGTAGAAATCGCTCATGCGCAGGCTGGCGCCCAGTTGTTCACGCACGCTGGCCAGCAGCCGCGTCGCCAGCAGGCTGTCGCCGCCCAGGCTGAAAAAGCTCGCCTGGGCGCTGCGCACCGGCCGTCCCAGGATGGCCTCCCAGCACGCTGCCAGGGGCTGTAGCTCGGCACTGAGTTCGCCGTCTTCGTTGTTTGCCGGTTGCCTGCGTTGCAACGCGTCGCTGAGGCTCGCGTGCAGGCGCGCGCGGTCGATCTTGCCGTTGGCATTCAGTGTCAGGCGCGGTACGGACCACAGATGTTCGGGCCGCATCGCCTGGGGCAAGCGTTGTTGCAGCCATTGGTCGAGGCTTTCAGCGGTCAGGGTTTCATCCGCCGCACGCGCACTCAACAGCAGCATCGCGGGGTTTTGCCACAGGCATTCCAGGTGGCGAAAACCGCTCTGGCCGAGCAGATGCGCCAGTTCGGCAGCGTCAGGCAATACCGGTGCGCGCTCATCCAGCAGCGCCGCGCTGACCAGCCGCAACGGCGAGTCGCGCAGCAGGTCGGCCAGCAACAGGCGGCCTTGCGGCTTGAGCAGTGCCTGCGCCAGATTCAGCCCATCGCCGGGCTGAGCATAACTGTGCAAGGCCGCGAAGCTGATCACCACGTCGTACTGTGACCAGTGTTCAGCGGGCAGCACGCCCTCCACCAGCAGTTGGCTCGCCACGCGCCGGCGCTTGCCCACGCTGGCGGCCAGCAGGCCGGGGCTGCTCTCGAACAAGGTCAGTTGCACGTCGCGCGAACTCGCATGGTTCAGCCATTGCTCCAGCAACTGCCCGCCGCGCACATCCAGCACCGCGACTTTCAGCGGTGTGCCGCGGTGTTGTTGGAGCGCCTGGCTCAGGGTGTCCAACACCTGGCGGCCCGCCGGCAGGTTCAACGCCATGGCCTGCGGTGCCAGCAACGGATCGAACAACACTTGCGAGGCGCCGTCTTCGGTGCGCAACAGCACCTGCAAGGCACCGACCATGCGGTGCAGATCCGCCTCGCGCCACCCCAAGTGTGCCAACGCGTCGTGCAGGCTGAGCGACTCGACATGCTCGGCCAGCCACTCGCGCCACGTGTCGAGCAGGGCGCTGGGCGGCGGGTCTTGCAGCAGGCGGCGCAACAGCTGCGCAGTGACCCGGTGTTCTGCGGCCAAGGTGTCGTCGAGCATCGAGACGGCCGGCAACGCCTGCGCCGATGCAGATTCAGGGCTGATCACCACGGCCGCGCCGAGGCTGCCGTTCAACAGGGCGGCACAGGCGCTTTCAACCCGTGGGTGAGCGGTGAGCGCCGCTTCGATTTCCCCCAGTTCGATACGCTGCCCGCGCAGCTTGACCTGCTGGTCCATGCGCCCGAGAAACTCAAGGGTGCCATCGGCCCAGAAGCGCCCGCGGTCGCCGGTGTGGTACCAACGCCCGTGCTCATCACTGCGAAAGCGCTGTGCGGTCAGCAGCGGGTCATTGCGATACCCCCGCGCCAGGCTTGCACCACCGATCAACAGTTGCCCGATCACCTGGTCCGGCACATCGCGCCCGGTGGCGTCCACCACCCGATACGCCTGGCCGGCCAAAGGCTTGCCATAGGGAATCGACGGCCAGTGGTCGGGGACCTCATCAATGCTTTGCAGGTTCGACCAGATACCCGCCTCGGTGGCGCCGCCCAGGCCGTACACGCGGCACTGCGCGGTGGCGTGGCGCCGCAGGCGTGCGGCGAGGTCGAGGGCAATCCAGTCGCCCGACAGCAACACCGCCCGCAGGCTTCGGTAATCACAGGCATCGGCGCCCACGCCCAGGGCCATTTCCAGCAACGCCGGGGCCGAATTCCACAGGCTCACGCGGTGTTCGGCGATCAGTTGCGCCCAACGCGCCGCATCGCGGGTTTCTTCAGGTTGCAGCAGCACCAGGCGCGCGCCCTGCCCCAGCACGCCAAACAGGTCGTACACCGACAAGTCGAAATCCAGCGCCGACACGGCCAGCAGGCAATCATTCGGTGTGACCTGCAGTTCGGCCTGCACCGCGTCGATCGTGTTGATTGCGGCGCCATGGCAGACTTCAACACCTTTGGGAATGCCGGTAGAGCCCGAGGTGTAGATCACATACGCGCTGGCGCGCGGCGATAGCGTTTTCGGCGCGGCCAATGGCGCGGACTGCTCAAGCACCGCCGGGTCAAGCCATTGCAGCGCGTTGCCCGGCGGCTGATCGGCAATCACTCGGGTGATGCCCGCAGCCGATTCGATCAGGCTGCGCCGCGCAACCGGCTGTGCGGTGTCCACCGGCACATAGCAACCACCGGCCGCCAGCACGCCGAATACGGCGGCGATCTGGCGAGGCCCACGCGGCAGGCAGACCTCCACCGCCTCGCCCTGACGCATGCCGGCCTCAAGCAAACCCGCCGCTATACGCAGGGCTTGGGTGGCCAGATCGTTATATGTCCAGCGTTGCGCGCCGCAGATCAGGGCGAGTGCGTCGGGTTGTCGGGCACTTTGGCGAAAAAAGTCTTCGAGCAGGCCACGCCCCGGCGCCAACGCCGGCAGGCTGTTTTGCTGGTCGCGGCGCGCCTGTTGCGCCAGCGGCAACAGCACCGGTTGCGGCTGGTTCCAGTCGCTGTCGGCGAGACGCTGCACCAGCTCGACATAGGCGCTGAACATCGCCTGCGGCACGCCTTGCGGGAACAGGTCGGCAACGCTGTCCCAGGCCAGCAGCACGCCGTCCTCAAGCCGATACAGTTGGTGGTCGAGCCACACTTGCGGGGTTTGCGAGAGCATGTCGTGCAGGTCGCCAAACACCTCGCGAAAGCTGGCGGGGACAAAACCCGAATCGCTCAGGTTGCAGGAAAACACCACCGGCGCGGAACGCGGATGACCTTGGCGACGTGCCTCACGCAGCACTTCCAGCGCGGGAAACGCCGCGTGGTCGATGGTGGCGTGCAGGTCGCGCTGGTAGCGTCGGGCGCCTTCGGCAAACGGCAACTGCGGTGCGTCTTCACACGCCACCAGCAGCAAGGTGGTGAAGTCGGCGATCACCTGATCGATGGATGGCTGATCATCGTGGCGGTCGAACAACGGCACATTGAGCAGGAAGCTCGACTGTTCACTCCAGCGTGCCAACACCGCGTTGAATGCTGTGGCGAACACACTGGGCAACGTCAGGCCATGGGCCGTCGCCTGGCGTTGCAGGCGTTCGGCTTCTGCGTGACTGAGTACGTAAGCCTGGCGGGTAAACCGTGGCGCACGGATCGATTCCGGGGCACAGGCCAGCGGCAGTGCGGGGCCGTCCGGCAACTGCGCAAGGCGTTGGCACCAATGCTCACGATCTCGCGCATACGCCTCTGCGCGACGTTGGCGGCGCCGGCCCAGGTAGTCGGCAAACTGCACGTCCGGCACGGGCGCAAGCGCGGCCGGCGCCTGATAGGCCTGGCCCAGTTGCGCCATCAACAGGCGCAAGCTTTCCACGTCAACCGCCAGCAGGTCGACACTCAACCACACACGATCACGGCCTTCGGGTAACTGCACCAGGCCGACCAGCAACACCTGCCCCGCGTCCACGGCCAGGCATTCATGCGATCGCCATTCACGCAGCGCGTGCCAGGCGTCTTGCGCAACCGCCTGAGTGTGGTGGCGCCAATCCTGATGGTCGAAAACCGGCAATTGCGTTGCGCCAAGAATGCGTTGGCGGCCGTCGTTGAAACTGGCACGCAACATCGGGTGACGCGCCTGCACGCACTTGGCTGCCGCTTCCAGGCGTTGCGCATCGATGCCCTGGCAATCGAATTCCAGCCATGCGTGGCAACTGATATTGCCCAGCACTTCGGCGGGCCCGCGCCCCAGCCAGTACGCCTGTTGCACCGCGCTGAGTTCAAAACTGTCGTCGGCTGCGCTCAACGGGGCGACATCAGCCACCTCCACACGTCGCGCCACCTGGCCATGCAGCAAGCCAAGCCAGGCCGCGAGGCTGGGTTCGGCGCTGAGTTGGGCGAAGTCGACCCGCAACCCGTGGCTGCGCAGGCGTTCCTGCAAGTACATCAGGCGGATGGAATCCAACCCACAGCCCAAGAGGTTTTCCTCATCGCCCAGGCTGTCGATTTCTTCCACGGTAGCGCCCAGCAACTGGGCAAGGTGTTCGATCAGCCATCTGCGCAGTGCGGTGGTGTCTGCTGTTGTCAGCTCGCTCATGAAAAGCTTCCTGTGACCCGTCTAGATAAAGTCCCTGGCTCACCAAGATGGAAGCCATTCTCAATTGGAACTCTATCGCAAGCGGTTTTTCAGAAAGCGCTCAGGGCTTTAGATAAACAGGCCTTTTCATTCGATTCAGAGACACCGTGCCGTGATCAACGGATTTCGCTGGGCGATACACCGTAGCGCTTGCGAAAGGCGATGGAAAAATGCGCCGGGCTGAATCCCACGCCATAGGCGACGGTAGACACATTGCTTTCCTCGTCGCTGAGCATGCGGTGGGCTTCGTTGAGACGATGTTCGTGCAGGTAGCCGAACACGCTGGTACCGAACACTTTGCGAAACCCCGCCGTCAGTTTGCGCGGGCTCATGCCCACGTGACTGGCCAGGGCGTTCAGGCTGGGCGGTTCGAGCAGCGAGCGCACCAGACGGTCCCGGGCGGCGTGTACACGCTCCACATCCGACGAGGTGATGCGCAGCTTATGCTCCGGCTGCCCGCGCTCACCGAGCAGGAACTGCGCGCTCAACGCGGTCAATTCCAGCGCCTTGCCACCCAGGTACAACGAGCGGCTCGGGCCCTGCATCGGGCATGTTGCAATTTGCGTGGCCAGTGCCTGCATCGCGCGCGGAGCCGGGCGCACCATCATGTACGGGTCGCCGCCGCCACTGCTGAGGAGCTTGCGCGGGGCCAGGCCGAGATGGCGGTCGAGGGATTCGAGGTCCAGCTGGACGATGGTGTAGCGCAGTGGCGTGGTGGTGCCGTAGATCTGCGACGAGGTGAACTCGCCGTCGTTGACGATGGTGCACAGGCTCGGCCCCTTGATCGACTGCTCGCTGTGCCCGGGGATGCGGCACGACAGCTCGCCACTTTGCACCAGAATCAACTTGAGGCCGCGCTCCAGCGGGTCCTCGACCCAGTTTTCGCTGTCTGACCACAACGTGCCGGTGACCAGGGTCATGTGCGGGTCCAGGTAGACCGTTCCGGGTTGGTTGCCCTTGGGTTCGGCCTGCGTCTCTTGTCGACTGGGGGCGATGATCGTAATAGTCATTGGGTTTTCCCTTGATCCTGAGGCCATTACGCGGGGCCTGACCTGAATGAGGAGGAGGCTTTTAAACCGTAAACCTCCCTGTTTATAGCCGCTGTGTATTTCATCTAATGAAAAAGTCACAGGTCCGAAAGCCTTGGCGTTGAGAAGCGCTCGGCGAAGGACAATGATAATAGATCTCATTTAGACGTTTGTAGCCAATTATTTCTACAAATAGGGGATTCCATGTCATTGCACACCTGCGCACCCGATTCAGACAGCGTTGGCGACGCGCCCGACTGGCCTGCCGCGTTCGCCGAACGCTACCGCCAGGCCGGTTACTGGCAAGACCAGACCTTCGCTCAGGCCCTCGATACGGTCGCCGCGCGCACCCCATCGGCCATCGCGATAACCGACGGCCCCTTGCACCTCAATTACCGCAGCCTGGCAGACCGCTGCCGGCGCCTGGCTGGCGGTTTGCACGCGCTGGGGATCGCAGAGGGCGACAATGTGCTGGTGCACTTGCCCAACGGCGCTGCGTTTATCGAAGTGTGCTTTGCGTTGTTCCGCCTGGGCGCCCGGCCGATCCTCGCCCTGCCCGCCCACCGTCAACATGAGATCGGCGGCTTTTGTGGGTTTGCCCAGGCCTCGGCCTACATCGGCTGCGCTCAATTGGAGGGCTTTGATTGCCGCTCGATGGCGCGCCGACTGGCCGCTGCCAACCCGCTGTTGCGCCATGTGGTGATCGACGGCGATGCGCAGGAGTTCACCGCGTTGAGTGAGCTTTACAACAGCGCGCCGCTGGAACGGGACGCCGGTCGCGCCGACGCCGTGGCGTGTTTCCAGCTGTCGGGAGGCACCACCGGCACGCCAAAGTTGATCCCGAGGCGGCACGCCGAATACCTCTATAACGTGCGCGCCAGCAGCGAAGTCTGCGAGCTGGATGCGCGTACCGTTTACCTCACCGCGTTGCCCATGGCGCATAACTTCACCCTGTGTTGCCCGGGTGTGATCGGCACCCTGCTGGCCGGTGGGCGCGTGGTGTGTACGCGCCGCTCGGACCCGGAGTCCTGCTTTGCGCTGATCAGCGAGCAGCGGGTCACCGTCACCGCCTTGGTGCCGCCGCTGGCGATGCTCTGGCTGGACGCCCAGGACCAGCGCCAGGCCGACCTGTCCAGCCTGCGCGTGCTGCAAGTGGGCGGTGCGAAATTGCTCAGCAGCGCGGCAGAACGGGTCACGCCGACGCTGGGCTGCACCTTGCAACAAGTGCTGGGCATGGCCGAGGGGTTGTTGTGTTTTACCCGCCTGGATGACCGCCCGGATCTGCTGCTGCATACCCAGGGCCGTCCGCTGAGCGCCGATGACGAAGTACGCATTGTCGATGAACAGGGCCAACCGGTGCCCGAGGGTGAAGTGGGTGAACTGCAAGTGCGCGGCCCGTACACCATTCGCGGCTACTATCGCCTGCCCGAACACAATGCCCGGGCGTTCACCGCCGATGGATTCTATTGCAGCGGTGATCGGGTCAGGCGCACCGCCGACGGTTACCTGGTGGTCGAAGGTCGTGACAAGGACCAGATCAACCGCGGCGGTGAAAAAGTCGCTGCCGAAGAGGTGGAAAACCTGCTGATCGGCCATCCCCAGGTACACGACGCCGCACTGGTGGCGATGCCGGATGCGGTGCTCGGCGAATCCACCTGTGCCTTTATCGTCGCCCGTGACCCGGCGCCCTCGGCCTTCGCACTCAAGCATTACCTGCGCGGCCACGGCCTGGCGGCGTTCAAGGTGCCGGACCGTATCGAGTTCGTCGCACACTTCCCGCACACCGGCGTGGGCAAAGTCAGCCGCAAAGACCTGCGCGAGCGCCTGCGCCAGGCCTGGCTGCAGAGTGCCGCTTCGTGAACCTGCACGACGAACGCTGGGTACGCGCTTATCGACTCACGCCCATGCCACGCTGGCGATGGGTGTGTTTCGCGCATGCCGGGGGCAGTGCAAGTTTCTTCCGCGACTGGGTCCATGCCCTGCCCGCCGACATCGACCTGTTGGCCATCCAATACCCGGGCCGCGAAGACCGTTTCAGCGAGCCGTGCCTGACCGACATGCAGCGCCTCGCCGACGGTGCCGCGCACGCGTTGTCGTGTTACGCCGACCGGCCGCTGGTGTTGTTCGGCCATAGCCTGGGGGCGGTGGTGGCATATGAAGTGGCGACGCGCCTGGAACAACGGGCAATCGCCGTCGACCACCTGTTCGTGTCCGCCCACCCGGCACCGCAGCGCCAACGCGGCGGGCAGTTGCACCTGGGCCCCGACGCGGCCTTGCTGGACGATGTGCGGCGCCTGGCCGAGCGCCCCAATGCGTTGCTGGAGAACCCGGCCCTGTGCGAACTGTTCCTGCCCGGCTTGCGCAACGATTACCGCATCGTTGAAACCTACACCTGTGCGCAACCGCGGCCACTCAAGAGCCGCATCGGGGTGTTCTACCCCGAGCAAGACCCGGAAATCGAGCTTGATGAAGCCATGGCCTGGCAAGCCGCCAGCCACCAGCCACTGCACCTGCAGCGCTGGCAAGGCGGACATTTTTACCTGGTCGAACAACGCCAGGCACTCATCGACGCCATCGTCGCGACGCTGTCGACCCCATCGCCCTCCTTGAAGGAAACCTGTCAATGAAAACCCCCGACGCCTGTGATGGCCTGCAGGACATCCGTCACGCCATCGATTCACTGGACCACCAGATCATCGACCTCATGCGCCAACGCATGGCTTACGTCAAAGCCGCCGCGCGCTTCAAGCCGACCGAAAGCAGCATCGCCGCGCCCGAACGCGTTGCCCAGATGCTCCCGCAACGCCGCGAGTGGGCCGAGCAGGCCGGGCTGGACCCGCACTTCGTCGAAACCCTGTTTGCCCAGATCATCCATTGGTACATCGGCCAGCAAGTGTTGCACTGGCGCGCGATGAGAACGCTGGCATGAGGGCCTTTGCACAGTTGCACGCCCATGCCGAGGGGATGACCGAGGTGTTCGAGCACGCCCAGCGGCGTGCCGTCGAACAAGGTGAGCCGGTGTTGGCCAGTTACTCGATGAGGATCGCCCCACTGGACTTGCTGGCACTGTTTGGCAGCGTCGACCAACCTGGCGCCGAGTGCCTGTTCTGGCGGGCGCCGGAAGACGACAAAAGCCTGTTCGGCTGGGGGGTGGCGGCGGAACTGAGCAGCGCGGGCCCTCAGCGTTTTGCCTCGGTCGATGCGCAATGGCGACACTGGCTGCAAAGCGCAGTGATACACGGCCCGCTGGCGCCTTCGGTGTGCGGCGGCTTTCGATTCGATCATCAGGTCAAGGCCAGCCCCGCCTGGCAGGGTTTTGGCGATGCGTCCCTGTGGCTGATGACGCTATTGTTGGTGCGCGACGGTGCAGACTGTTGGCTGGTGTGCCAACAGCGCGTCGCGCCCAGCGATGCGGCGCGTTGCTGTTGCGAGCACGTACTGAAGGAGTGGAACACGCTGATGGATCGCTACGTCAGCGGCGCGCCCCCGACGGCTGCACGGCAGCACACCCGCGACCAGAGCCTGCCGCGGGCCTGCTGGGAAAGCAAAGTCGCACATGCCCTGGACGTGTTGCGCGACACCGCGTTGAACAAGGTGGTGCTGGCGCGGGAAGTGGTCAGCGAATTTTCCCGGCCTATCAGTGCCGGGCGCACCTTGGCTGCCCTGGCGATCAACGACCCCACGGCGTACTTGTTTGCGTTTCGACGCCACCACGCGTGTTTTATCGGTGCCTCCCCGGAGCGCCTGGTCAAACTGCACAACGGTCACCTGCAAACCCTGGCGCTGGCGGGCACAGCCCGGCGCGATCCCTGCCCGGAGCAGGATGCACAACTGGCGCAAACGCTGCTCGACTGCCAGAAGAACCAGCATGAGCATGCCGTGGTGGTGCAGATCATTCAGCGTGACCTGGCGCCCTGGGTACGCCCGTTGCACGTTCCCCCGGCGCCGCACATCAAGCGGCTCAGCCGCGTGCAGCACTTGGCGACGCTGATCGAAGGCGCACTGCGCCCGCAGAGCAGTTTGCTGGACATGGTCGCAGTCCTGCACCCGACGCCCGCCGTCGGCGGCCATGAGCGCGGCCAGGCGCTGGAGCATATTCGCCAATTCGAGGGCTTTGACCGTGGCTGGTACGCAGCGCCGTTAGGCTGGCTGGATGCCCACGGCAACGGCGAATTCATCGTCGGTTTGCGCAGCGCCTTGCTCAACGGCAACCAAGCCCGTCTATTTGCCGGCTGTGGCATCGTCGAACACTCCGACCCTGCCAGCGAATACGACGAAACCTGCATCAAATTGGCGGGCATGCGCGCCGCGTTGCAGGCATAACCCGCTGCCCGATGCTTGAATCAAGTCCGGCGCAGGCCTACCCTGCACACGGAAAATTCACCCTCTGAGTCAGGAAGACCTTACATGTGGGATGGCAACGTTACCTTTGGTGATTCATGGGCCGGCTACATTGGCCGCGCGGATCAGAACACTGCCCACTCCCATGTTGCCATTCAGCTGTGCATCGGCGTACACCAGCCCGTCACCCTGGAGCTGCCCGGCCAGTCGATCCGCGCGGCCGGCGTGATCATCGGGCCCAATGTCGAGCACCGTGCCGTGCCCGACATTCATCCGGTGGCCTTTGTCTACGTCAACCCGGATACCCCGTTGGGGCGTGCGCTCAACGCGTTGCTGCAAGACAATGGCATCGCCCTGGCCAGTGACGAACTGCTCGAGTGCTTTCGCCACTCCAGCTCCCTGTCTCAGTTTGTGGAAGCGCTGGGGCGCTTGCTGGCGATTACGTCGCCCATCGACCAACGCCTCTACAAGGCCTTGAACATTCTGCGCCTGGACCGCGACGGTCCGGGCTCCGTCAGCCGCGCCGCGAGTGCGGTCGGCCTGTCCAGCCCGCGCTTGCGCTATGTCGCCACGCACCAGATGGGCGTGTCGCTGTCCCAATGGATCATCTGGAACAAACTCGAGCGCGCGTCCAAATCCCTCGCTGACGGTTCCACCTTGTCGGATGCCGCCGCCGATGGCGGCTTTTCCGACCAGGCGCACTTGGCCCGCATCATGCGCCGCATGATTGGCATGACGCCCCGCACCGCTGCCAGGGTTTTGCGAAAGACAAGCGTTTCGTTCAAGACGCATTGATATCAAAAAGCCAATATCGATCGCATCTTATTCGCGAAAACGATAAGCGCTGATTGCCGGCCTCACACAGCACCTCAGCGCTACCGACAGTGAATGCAAGAGTGTTCGCCAGGGGTATCCGTGCCCGGGATTTGGCGGAACGCACCGTTAATTCTTTCGATGAGTCCGCAGGAAGCGTCCTACATGTCAGAACAGCAAAAATTAACCGTCCTTCTCACGGGGGGCTCAGGCGTACTCGGTGAATCACTGATCGACTGCCTGGCAGAGGACTTTGACCTGGTATGCCTGGCGCGTAAAAGCCGCATTCGCCACCCGCGAGTGGAGGTGCTCAAGGGCGATATATGCAGCCCGCGACTGGGGCTGGACGTCGGCGCTTATGAAGCGCTGCTCAAGCGTGTCGATTGGGTGATCCACGCCGCAGCGGTGACCCGCATGGATGGCGATATCGACCAGATCTTTTCGGTGAACTACCTCGGCACCGAAAACGTCGTGAACTTTGTCCAGCAAGCCAACGTGCCGCTTTACCACATCAGCACCGCCTTCACCCATCCGTGCGACTACTACGAAGGCGTGCAAGCAGAAACGCCTTACGAAGTCGCCAAGCGCCAGGCTGAAACGCTGGTGCGCTCGGCAGGTATCGATGTTTCGATCTTTCGTCCCTCCATCATCATCGGCGACTCGGACAGCGGGCACATGCCCAACTTCCAGGGGTTTCATATGACCATGGGGCTGATGATGTCCGGCGTGCTGCCTATCGTGCCCTGCCCGCCTGCCGGGTATATCGACTTGATCGCCCGTGACGTGGCGGCGCGGGCGATTGCCAACGCGTTGCGCCAGCGCTTGATCGGCGCAGACTACTTTCTCACCAGCGGCCCGCAGGCGCTTGATCTCAACGGCCTGTTGGACCTGATGTGCCAATCCATGGAAGCCCAGGCCCAAGCCTTCACCCGGCCGCGCTGCATGGCGCCGGATATTTATGAGCGGCTGATCCGCCCAGTGTTCCTCCCGGCACTGACCGGCAATATCCAGGCCGCGCTGGGCCGCGCCAACCAGCTGTGTCGCTATGCCTGCCTGCGTACACCGCTGCCCACGTCACTTCCTGAGTTGCTCGGCGAACCGGCGTTCAGCGCACGGGATGTCAGCCGTGAGTTACTGCTCTCGCTCAACCACTTGGCGCCCAAGCTGGGCGCGTTGACGCGCATGCTCAAGCAGCCGATGCCAACCGTCGCACAGGCGTCAGTCGCATGAACCCGCTTCTTACCGAACCCGCAGCCGACGCCGCACAGGTCGACCAGTACTTCCGCCAGCACGTGAATTCAGGGTACGCGCGCCTTGCGTCGTTGATGAATTTGCCGATCGAACAGTCCAGCCATGGCGTCTATATCTACGACAGCCAAGGCCGCAAGTACCTGGATGCCGGCGGCTATGGCGTATTTTTCCTCGGCCACGGCCACCCGGTGGTGGTGGCGGCCGTCACCCGGCAGCTGCAGCAAAACGCCCTGGCCAGCAAGCTGTTGCTCAACCCGCAACAGGCTTTCGCCGCGCAAGCCCTGGCTGCGCATTGCCCTGGCAACCTGGACTATGTGTTCTTTTGCAACTCAGGTGCCGAGGCCACCGAAGCCGGCCTGAAACTCGCCCGGCTCAACGGCTGCCGCCGCACGCTGTCAACCCTCGGCGGCTTCCACGGCAAGACCCTTGGCGCACTCGCCGTCACCGGCCGCGAAAGCTACCGCGAGCCGTTCAGCGGCTTGCTCAGTGAAAGCACGTTCGTCCCCTTCGGCGACAGCGCCGCGCTGGAACAGCAATTGCGCGCTTCGCCGGACAAGGCCTGTGTGATTCTCGAACCGATCCAGGCCGAAGCGGGTGTGATCCTCGCGCCGCCAGGCTACCTGACACGTGTCCGCGCACTGTGCGACCAGTACGGCGCCGTGCTGATCATCGACGAAATCCAGTCCGGCATGGGCCGTACCGGCCATTGGTGGGCATGCGACCAGGAACAGGTGGTGCCCGACATCATGCTGGTGGGCAAAAGCCTGTCCGGTGGCTGCGTGCCGGTCAGTGCCATGGTCGCCAGCGCGGCGATTTACGCGCCGTTCAACCGCAACCCCACGGTGCATACCTCGACCTTCGGCGCCAACCCGCTGGCCATGGCGGCCGTGCAGGCCACGTTGCAAGTGATGGTGCAGGAAGACCTCGTGGAACGTGCCCGGCTGATGGGCCAGGACCTGCACGCCCGCTTCAGCGCGCTGTTGCAGCAGAGGGGCCTGGCCGAGCGCGTCAAGTTGCGCAGTGCCGGCTTGTTGCTGGGCTTTGAATTCAGCGACGCCTCGGTCGCCGCGAACATGGTCATGGCCCTGATCGAACAGCAAATCATTGTGTGCCACTCGCTCAATGACCACCGGGTGGTCAGGCTCACGCCTTCCCCGCTGCTGACAGCCCAGGATTGCAATCGGTTGATCGAGGGGTTCGCCCACGCGCTGACCACCTCAATACCATCCCTTTGATTGGAGTTTCCCCCATGCAAGAAGTCAACGTACTGGCCCATATCCCCAGTGCCTGCGCTGATGAAGTCTTTGCCGTGATCAGCGACTTCAGCAACTACGTCGAGCTGTGCGAGTCGGTGCGCAATATCACGATCAATAAGGTCAGCGACCAGGTGTCGTTCACCTCCTGGGAAGTCAATTTCCACAGCGGCATTCTCAAGTGGCAGGAGCGTGACACGTTCAATGCCCAGACCCGGGAAATCCACTTCGAGCAAATGAGCGGCGATGTCGATCACTTCTCCGGCACTTGGCAAGTGTTGCCGGACGGCAAAGACGCGGTCATCACCTTCGCGTCGCGCTTTGACCTGGGCCTGCCGATGCTCGCCGACATGCTCGACCCCGTGGCCCACAAAGCCATCCGCGACAACATTCACTCGATCATCACCGGTCTGTTCCCGGCGAGTTACTTGAAGGCCTGAACCATGTCCCTTTCACTGTTGAATCGCTCGCGTGCCTTGCTGCACAGCTACGCCCCAGGTTTTGACGAACGCCTGGCGAGCATCGCATTCGCCGAACGCGAAGCGCCGCCTAGCGAAGTCATCGCCCTGTTCAAGCAACAAGGGCCGGTCGGCCTGTTGGTCAACCGCGCCGCGGGCGGGTTGGGTGCGGGCATCCTTGATGCCGTGCATGTGCAGATCGCCCTGGGCGCGCGTTCACCCTCGCTGGCGGTGGCCAGCACCATGCATCAGTTTTCCGTGGCGAGCCTGTTGGCCCTCACCCAGAACGGCGGCGGCGCCGAAGGTTTGCTGTTGGCGGCGGTCGCACAAAAGCGCTTGCTGTTGTCCTCGGGGTTTGCCGAAGGCAACTCGGGCGCCGGCATTCTCGATTCGAACATGCAGTCGCTGCAAACCCCTGAAGGTGTATTGCTCAGCGGCAGCAAAAAGCCCTGCTGCCTCGGGCAGTCGATGGACTTGCTCACCGCCAGCTACACCCGCCAGACCGCCGAGGGCGAAGAGCTGATGGTCGCACTGATTCCGGCGAATGCACCGGGCATCACGCGGTCGCCGTTCTGGCAGAACAGCGCACTGGCCGCCGCCGAAAGCATCGAGGTGCGCCTCAACGAAGTCTTCGTGCCCGAACGCATGTTGTTTTCCGCCGGCTACAAACACCTGTTGGGCGACGTGCAAACCGTCGGTTTCATCTGGTTCGAGCTGTTGATTTGCGCGTCCTACGTGGGGGCCTGCGCCGGATTGATCGAGTCTGTGATCGAGGCCGGGCGCTGGACACCCCATCACCGCGTGGAGCTGGCGGCTCAGCTGCAACTGGCGATCAGTGCGCTGGAAGGCGCGGCGCTGGATATCGAACGCAACCCGCAGGACCTGCCGAACGTGCTGGCCCGCCTGCTGCTGGTGCGCTACGGCATCGAACAACTGCTCACCGAACTTTCGGACCAGGCCCACGCCATGCTCGGTGGGATGGCGTTTATCACCAGCAACCAGAGTTCGAACTGGTTGATGGCCTGCCGTGGCCTGCAGTTTCACCCGCCGGCGAAGATCTCGATGGCGAGCAACCTCGACACCTACTTGTCCCACTCAACCTTCAGCATCGCCGGAGCGCACCCATGAACCTGCTCGGAAAAATCGTCGTGATCACCGGAACCGCGCGCGGCCTCGGTTACGCGGCGGCCTGCACATTGAAAAAACAGGGCGCCACTGTGATCGGCCTGGACATTCTTGCGCCACAAGAGCCCGGGTTGCTGGATGGGTTTTATCAAGTCGACCTGTGTGACCGAACGGCGCTGGCGCAGGTGATTGGCGCCATCAGCACCGACTTCGGCGACATCGATATCCTGGTGAATAACGCCGGCACCCTGACCCTGGAACGCGGTGAAACCGGCGTCACCGACGCAGTCACCCGCGCGGTGGATGTGAACCTGTTCGCGCCATGGCAATTGGTGGCCGGGTTCCTGCCGGGGTTGCTGCGCAAGCGCGGCAAAGTGGTCAATGTGTCGTCGCTGTTTGCCCTGGTGAACGCGCCTTATGTGGCCGCATACGCTGCCAGCAAACGCGCGCTGAGTGCTTATTCGGACGTGCTGCGCATGCAATATCGCGGGCAGCTCGACGTGGTCACCGTGTACCCGGGCTTTATCGACACCGCCATTCACTTGCCCGCCCAGCGCGTGGGTTTGTCGGTCAAGCGCCTGGTGACGTTCATGTGGGGTGACAGGACCCTGCTGTCTCTCGAAGAGAAACTCGATGCCGCCGCCGATGGCCTGGTTCGCGCCTGCCAAAAAGACGGCCTGCGCAACCGCGGGCTGACCTTTATGGGCACGCTGGCCATGTACACCGCGCGTATCGCACCAAGTGTGGTCGACGCCTTTATCGCCCTGCGCCTGCGCACGCTGACCCGCGGCGGGCACCTCGCGCTCAAACCTGAACTGATCGAGTAACGCGTTGCCAATGGCCAGACAACTCCACAGCAAGCCTCAGCTCCGCCTCGATCGCGCCTTGTTCAAGGCCCGGTCGGGTGAGTCCCTGTTGATCATCGGTTACGCCTTGTGCCTCTTCCTGCTGCCCCTCGCGCTGTTTGTGTGGGTGGCGAACACGGCCGCCACCCTGTGGGTGTTGCTGTGCTCGCCCCTTTGGGTGCTGGCCGGGTACGGGTGGTTTCTGCAAGCGATCCTCGGGCATGAAGGTTTCCACTTCAACCTGAGCAGCACGCCTATGCACAGTTGCTACCTGGGCATTTTCACCAGTTCGTTGCTGCCTGGATTCTGCGTGACCGGTTACTTCGTCGACCATTGGCAACACCATCGCTACAGCAACAGCGAACAGGACCCGGACTATCGGCACTTCTCGCGTTATCGGAGCCTGTTTAGCCGCCTTGCGCTGTCACGGTTGATGGCCACCTCGAACTATCTGCAGGCGACGTTGCGCCTGGCTTTCGGCCCGCCGGTCAGCCCATCGCCCTTGCCTTCGCCTTTGAGCGCAGCCCAGGTGCGACGACTGGCGCGCTGCAATATCGCGTGCCAGGTCGGCTGGTTGAGCGTGTACGCGGTCGCCCTGTGGCAGATCGACGGGCTGCTGCTTGGGTTTGCCTTGAGCCTGGCGGTTGCGTTCCTGCTCTCGGCAGTCAATGCCTATCAGGAACATGCCTTCAGCGAGGGCCATGACCAGCCCCCTGCCCGCTCGCGTACCTCGCGCCTGAGCACCTGGCTGCACGCCGGCGCGAACTTTCACCTGGAACATCACTTTTATCCAGCGGTGCCGTGCTGGCGCCTGCCCAAGGTCCACCGCCAATTGCTGGACGCGGGGTGGTATGCAGACCGGCAATACCTGCTGGAAACACGCTTCATACCGTCCTTCAAGTACGCCTCCGGTCGCCATCCTTACCGGGGCGACACGCTGAACGACTGAACGGTCCCCTTACTTTCCCCATGGATTTTGGCCTGAACCATCAGGCCGCAGGAGCTGCTATGCCTTTTGATATCGACCGCCACATTGAAACCGAGCGCGCCCAGTTATTTGGCCACCCGCTTTTCGCCAATATTCGCACCGTTGAAGATGTACGCACACTGATGGAATTTCATGTGTTTGCCGTATGGGACTTCATGACCCTGCTCAAGCGCATCCAGCGCGACCTCACCTGTGTGGAGTTGCCGTGGGTACCGCCAACGCATATCACGGCGGCGCGCTTGATCAATGAAATCGTGGTCGGCGAAGAAACCGACGAACACCCCGATGGCGGCTTTATCAGCCACCTGGACCTGTACCTGACCGCCATGGATGAAATCGGCGCCGACAGCTCGGTATTCCGCCGCTTCCTCGCGGCCATCCAGGCCAAGGAACCGCTGGCCAAGGCCCTCAGCGACCGCGATATCCCATTGGCGGCCAAAGTGTTCATGTGCCAGACGCTCGATGTGGCGCAACACGGCACCACCGAAGCGGTGCTGGCGTACTTCTTCTTTGGCCGTGAAGACATCATCCCCGACATGTTCGGACGCCTGCTGTCGCAATGGTCGGTCAGCGAAACCGAGGTGCCGATGCTCACCTATTACTTGAAGCGCCACATCGAAATGGATGGCGACGATCACGGCCCGGCCGCTAAACGCATCATCGCTGAAATCGTCACCACCCCTGTGCAGCACCAGCACATGGTCGAAAGCGCCAAGACCGCGATCAAATCGCGCATCGATTTGTGGGATGGCGTGCATCACTTCCTGCAGCACAAAGCGCAACACGCCACGGACCGCCCTGAGTGCCTAAGCCTCGCATGACCACAGGGAGCAGGACATGACCAAAGGTAAATTGATAAAACTGACACTGTGCGGCGTTGTGGTCGGTGGGTTACTGCTGCTCGGCTGGCAGCGTTGGCAGTATTCCAACGCTTACGTGAGTACCGATAACGCCGAGCTCGATGGCGTGATCATTCCGGTGCGCGCCAAGCTCTCGGGCGTGGTGATGAGCGTGCCGGTGACAGACAACGTCACGGTGCAAAGCGGTGATCTGCTGTTTCAGATCCGCGACAGCGAATATCAATACCAGGTCGAGCAGCGTGAGGCGCAATGGCAGGCGTTGCTTGCTGCCGCAGGGCGCGGCGGCGGTCCGGGTGCGTTGGACAGCCAGGTCCTCGGCGCGGTCGCGATGCGCCAGGCGGCGCAAGCGGCGCTGGCGCAATCCAGCGCCAATCTGGAGCAGGCGCGCAACGACTACGGGCGCGCCCGCCGCCTGGGCGCGCAAGGGGTGTTGAGCACTCAGGATCTCGAGGTGGCCAAGGCGCGTTTCGACGCCCTGAGCCACGCTCAGGAAGTGGCACGCGGCAATGCCCAGGCTGCCGCGCAAAGCACCTTGGCCAACAAAGCCGAACTGAAAGTGCAGGACTACCGGATCGCGGCGGCGCAAGCCGAACTGGAACAGGCCCGGATCAAGCTGCACGACACTCGTCAGACCGCGCCGGTGCGCAGCATCGTCTCGAAAAAAGAAGTCGAGCCGGGCCAATTCGTGGTCGCCGGGCAGAAGCTATTGAGCCTGATTGCCACCGACCCGCTGTGGATTACCGCCAACTTCAAGGAAACCCAGGTCGGGCGCGTGCGGGTCGGCCAGTTGGCCAAGGTCACTGTGGATGCGTTTCCCGGGCAGGCTTTCGACGGGGTGGTCGAGAGCCTCGCACCGGCTACCGGCGCAAAGTTTTCCCTGCTGCCCCAAGAGAACGCTACCGGCAACTTCACCAAGGTGGTGCAGCGCGTGCAGGTCAGGATTGCCCTCAAAGACGTGCCGGATGACTACAAAGCCTTGTTGAGCCCCGGCATGAGCGCCTTCGTCGAAGTCGCCACGCAACAGCACGGCAGCCACACGTTATGAAGTCGCCGTATCTGATTGCGCTGACCGTGACGCTGGTGTCGATGATGGAGCTGCTCGATGTGACCATCGTCAACGTGGCGATTCCCAGCCTGATGGGCACCTACGGGGCGTCGGTCGATGAAATCTCCTGGGTGTCCACCGGCTACGTGGTGGCCAACGTGGTGATCCTGCCGGTCAGCGGCTGGCTGTCGGCCTGGTTCGGGCGGCGCACTTATTACCTGGTCTCCACGGCGGTGTTCGTGCTGGCATCCGTGGGCTGCGCCTTTTCCGCCGAACTCTGGCAACTGGTGGCGTTCCGCGTACTGCAAGGCTTGGCGGGCGGCGGGTTGCTGGGGATTTCCCAGGCAATCATTTACGACGTATTCCCCAAGGAGAAGGTCAGCAGCGGCATGGCGTTGTACGGCGTTGGCGTGATGATGGGGCCGACGTTGGGCCCCACCGTCGGCGGCTATCTGATCGACACCTTGTCCTGGCACTGGATATTCCTGATCAATCTGCCCATCGGTGCCGTGGCTCTGCTGCTGTGCTGGCTGTGCATCGGCGATTCCGCCAATGAAAGCAAACCCAGCAGCGTCGACTACAGCGGCTTCTGCCTGCTGGCCCTGGGCGTCGGCAGCCTGCAGATCCTGCTGGAGCGCGGCGAGCATTGGGACTGGATGGAATCGAACTGGACGGTTGCCTGCCTGTTGCTCAGCAGCTTCAGCCTGGTGGGGTTCTTCTGGTGGGAACGGCGCGCGACCAACCCGATCGTCAATGTGGCGTTGTTTCAGAACCGCGAGTTTTTGATGGGCTGCATCTGCGCGTTTTGCGTGGGTTTCGGGCTGTACAGCACGTTATTCATGGTGCCGCTGTTTTTGCAGACGTTGCTGGCGCAGAGCGCGTACCAGAGCGGGCTGGTGATTTTCCCCGGGGCGGTGGCCAGTGCCATCAGCACCTTGGTGATCGGCAAGCTGTCCCAGGAAAACAAGATCGACGAGCGCGTGTTCGTGACCTTGGGCATCGTCATGTACTGCTACGCGATGTTCCTGCACACCCAGTTCACCCTCGACAGCAACCCGGACACGCTCTATTGGCCCCTGGTGATTCGCGGCCTGGGCCTGGGCATGATCTTCGTACCGCTGACCAACCTGGCCATGCGCCGTCTGCCGCTGACGTTGATCTCGGGCGCCTCGGGCGTGCTCAACCTGATGCGCCAGTTGGGCGGCAGCGTCGGCATCGCCATCGCTGCAACCCTGCTCACGCGGTTTTCGTGGGAGCGCTATCGCCTGCTGTCCGAGCATGTGACCGAGTCCAGCCTGGTTGCCAGCGGCTGGGGCGGCGTGGAATCCAACCCGCTGTTTCTGTCCCTGAACCTTGCAAGCCATCAACAAGCCTTGGCCCTGATGCCTTACCTGCAAGCGCGTGAACAAGCGCAAATGCTGGCCTTCAGCATGCTGTTCGGCACATTGGGCGCGGTCATGGCCATCGGCATTCCCATGGTGCTGATGATGCGCAGAAGCACCCTCAGCCGATAACTTCTCCAGTGGAGCACATCCCCTTGCGTATTCCAGGGCTGCATCTCGACCCGATCACACTGCTCACTTTCCTGTGCGGCCTCAGCCTCGCCTGCTGCCCGGCCAATGCGGCGGCGGAAGACTTGTACCAGCTGTACCAGAAGGCGCTGACCCACGACATGAAGTTCGCCGCCGCGCAGGCGCAACAATTGGCCACCGCTGAAAAAGAACCGCAAAGCCGTGCCAACCTGTTACCGGACCTGTCGGTCACCGGCGGCGCGGCGTGGGTCGATGCCGAGGATTCGTCCGACTACCATCGCAACCGCAATAACACCAACGCCTATGCCGTGGTTCTCACCCAACCGCTGTTGCGCTGGCAGAGTGTGGTTGCCCACGACCAAAGCAAACTGATGATCAGCGCCAGCGAAGTGCAGACCGAACAGGCGCGCCAGGACCTGATGCTGCGTGTCGCCCGCGCCTACTTCGACGTACTGCTTAACCAGGAACTGCTGAACACCCGCACGCAACAGTTGCAAACCCTGCAGGAGAGCCAGGACCGCACCCGGCGTTTGTTGGCCGACGGCGCCAGCACCCACAACGCTCTCGAACAGGTTCAGGCCAAATACGACCAGGCCTTCGCCGAGCAAATCGCCGCACGCGGCGCGCTGGATATCGCCACCGAAGCCCTCACCCAATTGACCGCCGCCCAGGCGCGCCCATGGTCGGGCAAGGAGCCACAATTCAGCGCTCCGGTGCCCGCCGCGATCGGCGCCTGGGCCACCACCGCGCAACAAGGCAACCTCGCCGTGCAGCGGGCGCAGATTGCCCAGCGCCTGGCCGAAATGGACATCGACAAGGAACAAGCCGGCCACTTGCCGACCCTTGACCTGATCGCCGCCCATGGCCGTTTTGCCTCGGTCGGCGGCGATGTGTACGACGTCACCCTGCCGGAGAATCGTTATAACCAGACGGTGGTCGGGGTCAAACTGAGCGTGCCACTGTATGGCGGCGGCCGTACCAGCAGCCGCGTGCGCGAAGCCCATGCGTTGCAGAGCAAAGCCCTGGATGAACTCGAAGATGCGCGCCGCAGCGCCGGGCTGATGGCCCGCCAGGCCTACCTGCAAGTGACCAGCGGCATGAGCCAATACCAGGCGCTCAAGCAGGCGCTGAAATCCAGCCAGGTCAACCTCACGTCGGTGACCCACGGCTTCGAGGCCGGTGCGCGCATCAACACGGAGGTGCTGGACGCACAACAGAAAGTCACGGACACCCAGCAACGTTTGGCCCAGCAACGCTACGCGATTCTGCTTGCGCAGCTCAACCTGCTGGCGTCGACGGGGAACCTGAACGACGTGCGTCTGCGTGAGGTCAGTCGCCTGCTCGATTGAACCCGGTGCGCGCCCCATTCAGCCCATGTACCTGAGCCATTGAATTCAGGGTTCGATAATCGAACGGGTTCCCACTTCTGCCGTTCAAGTTCACTGCGTGAATGCGGATAGCACGATCACTATTACTTAAGTGGTCTGCGGAGTATGCCCATGTTTGCCCATCTGAAAATTCGCACCGGGATGATCGGGGTGCTGCTGCTGTTCGTTATTGCACTGTTGTTCTCGACCCTGAACGGCTGGCGGTCGGCGGTACGCAGTCACGAGCACATTGACGAGTTGGGGCGTACCTCGCGACAAATCGACGGGATCAACAACGCGTTGCTGCTGGCAATCCGTACCAGCGCCAACGTGTCCTCGGCGTTCATCGAGACCGTCGGCGGGCGTTTCGACGACGCGGAAGCCCGGCTGGTGCGCAGTGAGGCGATCTGGAGTGACGCCATCGCCAAGGTCAATGCCTCGACCACAGACTTGCGTGACCCGCAGTTGAAGGCCCTCGCCGAAGATCTCAAGCGTGCGTTCGCCGTATACGGCACGGCCATCGTCGGACAACGCGCCGCCACGCGCGCGCGCTCCGCCGAAGAGTATTTTCAAGTCAACATCGATGCCGGCAACAGCATGACCAAGCTTCAGGAGATTCGCGTGAAGCTGGTCGGCGCGTTGGATGCCCGTGCCCAGGAGATCAACACGGAGGCGGCTGCGCGGCTGCAGACTTCGCAAACCCTGGCCATTGCCTTGATCCTGCTGACCCTGGCACTCGCTGTCGTCTGCTGGGTATTCATCTCGGGCACCGTCCTGCGCCCATTGCGCGCGGCCGGCGAGCACTTCAAGCGTATTGCCGGGGGCGATCTGACCCGCGAAGTCGTCTCGCCTGGCCGCAACGAAATTGGCGAGTTGTTCCTTGAACTGCAACGCATGCAGGCCAGCCAGCGTGAAACACTGATCCAGATCGCTGACTCAGCCACGCAGTTGGCCTCAGCCGCTGAAGAACTCAACGCCGTCACCGAAGAAAGCAACCGTGGCCTCCAGCAGCAGGACATGCAGCTGGAACAGGCCGCGACCGCGGTGAACCAGATGACCAGTGCGGTCGAAGAAGTGGCGCGCAACGCGGTGTCGACTTCGCAAGCGGCCACCGCCTCCAATACGCTGTCGGAAAAGAGCCGTCAGCAGGTACGCGAAAACATCAGCGGCACGCAATCGATGACCGCCGAAATTCAGGGCAGCGCCGAGCGTATCCAGCACCTCGCCAATGAAGTGCGCAACATCGGCAAGGTGCTCGACGTGATCCGGGCCGTCTCGGAGCAGACCAACCTGCTGGCCCTCAACGCGGCGATCGAAGCGGCCCGGGCCGGTGAAGCCGGTCGGGGGTTTGCTGTCGTGGCCGACGAGGTCCGCACCCTCGCCTACCGCACCCAGGAATCGACCCGCGAGATCGAACAGATGATTGCCAGCGTGCAGAGCACTGCCGAACACGCGGTGGATTCGATGCGCAGCAGCACAGCGCGGGCGCAAGGCACGCTGGAAATCACGCAGGCGTCGGGGGTGGTGCTGGAGGATATCTTCGCGGCCATCGGCCAGATCAACGAGCGCAACCTGGTGATTGCCAGCGCCGCCGAAGAACAGGCCCAGGTTGCCCGTGAGGTCGACAGCAACCTGTTGGCGATCCGCGACCTGTCGGCGCAATCTACGGCGGGCGCCTTGCAGACCAACGCAGCGAGCCATGCGCTGTCACGCTTGGCTGCGGAGCTGAGCGGGCTGGTGGGACGCTTTCGGACTTGATCCTTGGCGTAAGACACACGCCGGCTTAGGGCATGCACGCAGCGGCTTTGTCGGAACCTGGACTTTTCACGACGACTGTCCGCAACGCACGTCCCGAATACTCGATAGAAATTGCCTGGTTTGGCGGTTGGATCGCAGACAGACGACGTGACATGTTGAGGGCGCCGTTGTCGCAAGCTGCCTCATCTTGGCACGCGCCGATTTACGGGTAGTCCACATGAAGTTGAAAAGCGCTAGAAGGTTCTTTACCTGCTCTGGGCAATCCTCTGGAAGGTCGGGGCGAGTGCTACCACGCTGGGTCAAAGTTCTAAGAAACACACGCCAAAACCGAAGTACCGGCGACCGATCAATCCATATTAAGAGGTCGGCTCTGGCAATACGGTTATCCCAGGTGGCCGAATGGCCACCTTCAAAAATCCACTGATCGTGAGCCTCGGCCTCGTGACAAAGGCGAGTCTTCTCATCAGTGTTTCGCTCAACCCATCCCGGTTGCCAATGGATCGTGTCGATATGGATGACCGGAAGACCTGTGTGCTTGCCCATCGCCCGAGCCAGCGTACTTTTTCCTGACCCTGGTTGGCCAATAATCATGACACGCTGCATAGGAGCCCCTGCGCATTGAACATCCTGATCATACTGAGCGACGCTGCCCCTCATTGGAACACTTCACAATCGAATCGTGTTGATTAGTGCTACGCGACGACGGGTGAAGTTCCAGGCGATAGGCGAGAGTAGAAAAACCGCGACAAGAAACGCCACCTGGGACAGGTAGAACGGCTCCAGCCACTGCTGGTTCAATGCGACGTAATAGGTGTTATGGGCGACGTCAGCCAGAATGATTGCTGCTGTAAGGATGATGCCCACCCTTGGTTTTATGAAAAGGAGCAGTGCCGCCAGCGGGTCAAAAAACGTAAGCGCCCCCCAGAAAATACGGCTAGCCCAATAGGCGCTGGCCCCGTATCCGTAGTCCCAGAGCAACCCATGCTGAAAATCTGCTCGAATGTGATTGGTGGTTGCGACCAAAAGGCAACAGGCGAACAAAACTCGGATGGCGAATGACGACCGTGGCATAGCTGGATCTGCTTTCGTGAAGTAATCCTATGATAACGGGATCAACCAACGTCGCAGCAATGTAAACGTATGGCAAACCCGTCTTGACCAGACGACTTTGGGCCGTGCGACAATTGGTTGCATATCGTTGGGCAAGAAATGTAGGTTGTACCGTCAACATAAATACGTCGTTTAACTGGAGCTACATGGACGAGCTAAGAGTTTTCAGCAACACCCACTGGATAGTAACTCATCGGCGAGATTCACGTTACGACGGGTATTTGATAATTTCATCTGAAGAGACGGCTTCAGATCTCAGCGATTTGAGCGACGAAGCCATGTCATCTCTCGGTTTGGTGATGAAAACCTCGGAGCGTCTGCTGGCAAAGGTGTATTCCCCTTACAAAGTAATGTTCTACAAATTGGGATTTTCTCCTGACTTCAACGCACATTTTCATGTCGTTCCAGTCTCGGAAGACTTGCTCGCAGAGATATCAAAACACCCCGGTTATTCCGACAATCCTGACGGTAATGACGCAATTGTTTTTCTAAGTCGAGAGTACTGTGAAAGACCTCTTACCGCTGGCGAAGAAGAAAAACAGCTCTCGGCGGTTCATTTGCTCAGGGCCTTTCTGTGACTAAGATACTTTCGCGCGGTTAAGCGGATACCCACTTGTGCGGTGGCAGTTCTTCAATCTCACTCGCCCGCTGCGTCGGCAGGCGCGTTAGAATATCCCTCAAATACGCGTATGGACCATGCCCATTCAACCGCGCAGTAAGCGTTTGGCCAACTCTCCTGGAGTAGTTGGGGTATTGCGCAGACTCTCCCATCCAATTGCATGGAATTGACATAAGTGTCCATTCAACACACATGTTGCGTGGTTAAACGCGCGCCCACTTAACTGTTGACTCTGATAGGAATAGGCAATGCTCTAAGACAAACCGGCATAGGTGACCGAGTTTTCGATAGATATCATGGCCTAGTCCCTACTTATTGGAAGTCGCCATGAACAGCAGAAAAACCATATTCATCACGGGGGTGAGCAGTGGCTTCGGCAACGCGCTGGCGCAAGAAGCTCTTGCAGCGGGCCACCGTGTCATAGGTACCGTGCGTAGTGAAGCCGCCTTGCGCGCCTTTCAGGCGCTCTCGGCGGATCATGCTCATGGGGTGATTCTGGATATCACTGACTTCGCCCGGATCGACAGCGTAGTAGCTGCTATTGAAGCAACCCACGGCCCAGTCGACGTGTTGGTCAACAACGCCGGCTACGGTCATGAGGGCATCTTTGAAGAGTCGCCGCTGGAGGAAATGCGTCGCCAATTCGACGTCAACGTGTTCGGCGCGGTAGCGGTGACCAAGGCTTTCGTGCCTTATTTTCGCAAGCGTCGCACTGGTCATATTCTTAATATCACTTCTATGGGCGGCACCATCACGATGCCGGGCATCGCGTACTACTGCGGGAGCAAGTTTGCTCTCGAAGGTATCTCCGATACGCTGAGCAAAGAACTGCTACCTTTCAACATCTTCGTGACCGCCGTGGCACCTGGCTCGTTTCGCACTGACTGGGCCGGTCGTTCGATGCAGCGCACCCCACGAAGCATTGCTGACTATGACGCCAGTTTCGACCCGGTACGTAAGGCCCGCGAAGAAAAGAGCGGCAAACAGCTTGGCGACCCGCGAAAAGCGGCGCAAGCGATGTTGCAGGTTATTGCCAGCCCGACACCACCGGCACACTTATTATTGGGCAGTGACGCGTTGGGGCTGGTACGTGACAAGCTGAATCGCACGGCCAGGGAGATTGATCAATGGGAAGCGCTGACCCTTACCACCGACGGTTGAGCGGCCAGCAGAGGGGACATCAATGAATCGGGCCGACTCAGGCACCTCGCGCATGGTGCATTTGATGGAAACCCTCGCGCCGGTCGAGGGCTACAACCTCAGCACGCTAGAGGATATCCGCTTTTTGCGTTCGAATCGGCCACTGACTCGCACTCCGGTGCTGTATGACCCGGGTATCGTGATCCTGTGCCAAGGGCGCAAACGTGGCTATCTGGGCGATGACGTATACGTTTATGACGCCCAGCACTATCTAGTGGTGTCCGTCCCAGTTCCTTTCACCATGGAGACCGATGCCAGCGAGGCGCAGCCAATGCTGGCGGTCTACATGCGCCTCGACTTACAAATGGCCAGCGAGTTGATACTGCAAATGGATGAAGCTCTCGGGCCAAGTGATGCCCAGCCCAAGGGCATGTATGCCTCGCCAATGGACGATTTGCTGCGCGCCTCGACGCTACGCTTTCTTGAGGCGATGAGCAGTCCGGGCGAAGCGCAAATACTTGGGCCGTCGCTGGTGCGGGAGATCTACTACCGCATCCTAACCGGCGAGCAAGGTGGCTCGATGCGCGCCGCGCTCAATCGCCAGGGTCACTTTGGTAAGGTCACTCGTGCGATCCGCAAGATCCATAGTTGCTACCAGGAGCGCCTGGATGTGGTGTCCCTTGCCCAAGAAGCGAGCATGAGCGTGCCCAACTTTCATCTGCACTTTCGCAGCGTGACGGACTCGTCGCCGATGCAATACCTGAAGTCGACGCGCTTGCACCAGGCGCGATTACTGATGCTACGCAACGCTATGACCGCTTCGACGGCGGCGTTCAATGTAGGCTACGAAAGCGCCTCGCAATTCAGCCGCGAATTCAAACGTTTCTTTGGGCGCACGCCCCAGGCAGAGATCGAATGGATGAAGGCGACCTACGCACTGCCTGCGCCGTCCACGCCATCTATCTACGTCTCGTCACATTAGCGATGAGCCGACCCGCTGCTCCGGCAACCCCAGTACCAGCGCTGTCCGCACCTGCCCAACATACTTTGGGCGGTTGAACGGGCGCCCATTTATGCGGCAGCAACTCGTTAATCTCACTTGCCCGCTGCGTCGGCAGCCGCGTCAGCACATCTTTGAGATAAGCATACGGGTCATGCCCGTTGAGCCGCGCCGACTGGATCAAGCTCATGATCGCTGCCGCCCGTTTGCCACGGCGTAAAGACCCTGCGAAGAGCCAGCTCTTGCGCCCAAGAGCCCATGGCCTGATTTGGTTTTCGGCCCAATTGTTGTCTATGGGCACGGCCCCTCATCACAGGTACTGCTTTTTCTTGCCGTATTAGGCGCCGTAAATCCGTAAGCGTTTCGGAAACACACCTTGTGAACTCCAGAATTAATGGCGATGGTGTTCGCGTATTTTAAGCGGAGGTATGCAACATCTATCATAAGTCTGTGGGCGCCTTGATTCGCCTTGGCCATTTTTTGGATGTGACCATCTCATCCCAATCAGCCAGGCGAGCGCGTTTTGTGTATGAATAGTACAAGCATAACTCCGCGCCAGATTGATCCTTCATGGATGGAGGGGGCTTAATGCCTCGCACTAATATTGCGAAAATTTCTTCCGAGTCGAGGAAATGCGCTTGAGTTCTTGAAAAGGAAGGCTTCAGCAGTTTACTTATTGCTTTGCAGGCTGTAACAGCCGCATTGGTCGATTGTCTGGTCTCATTTGGAGCAGCGTCCGCATACAAAAGTGTGCTGATCCAGGTCAATACCGCGAAAACTATCCACTTCAATATCTAGCTCCTTCAACAGGTTTTAATTGCCGGCTAACAAGTCTTGGTACGAACATGCCTTATGTGATTAAAGAGGTCCCACTTATGTGGCGGCAATTGATTGATTTCACTCGCCGGCTGTGTAGGTGGGCGCCTGAACGTCCTTCAGGTAAACATACGATCATTACCATTCTAGGTCGCAATCTGTATAAATTAATGATCGCTGCTGCTGGTTTTCCGCTGCGCAGGGAACCTGCAAAACAAGCGCCCGCCGAACACACCTTGCTTGATTAAACGGGCGCCCATCTGCGCGGTAGCAGTTTGGTAATCTCACTCGCCCGCTGCGTCGGCAGGCGTGTAAGAACATCCTTCAAGTAAGCATACGGATCATGCCCGCTGAGCCGTACCGACTGGATCAAACTCGCGATTGCAGCCGCACGTTTGCCACTGCGCAGCGAGCCTGCGAACAACCAATTCGAGCGGCCAAGAGCCCAGGGCCGAATTTGATTCTCACACCCGTCGAGAGTCACACAGAAACCTTGCGCGTTTAACTGTCGAACCCGCGCCAGGGCTTCGCCTAGCGTGGCACCAGCAATGTAGCGGCGGGAGATTTTTTGGATAATTGCGCGCGGAATCAAAGGGATGGCACGAGCCATCAAAGCGTTAAAAAGGTGCATATCAATACCCGAGACGAAAAACAGCAAACTTCCGCTTCTTCGCGCCAAAGCGTCGAAAAACCACGGACGAAGCAAAGCCGCCACTCCTTTTTTGAGAGCAGCATGAAGCAGAGTCACAGTCGTATGCGTCAGCGCATAACGGCAGCGTCTACTGCGAGCTTCAGTTCATCAATGGGGGCCAGGCGGCGACGTGCATGTTTTCTTCTTCAGGTGCTTGTTAACGTCAATGTTGTTGAAGTCCTCTGCCCCATTACTGCCCACGCTTTTTGTAGCGCTTGATGGGGGACCGGACGGTGATCGATAGCGCGAAAAAAGCAAGGCGTCTTGGGCAGAGGTAACACGCGTGACTGGACGAACAGGCGCGCCTCACGCCCGCCAGGCCCGTCAGATAATCACGCGCTACGAGCGGACGACTCCGCCGAATAGATGACGGTTTGCGCGCTGTTCGCCGCAACGGTTTGCCGGGTGAAGTAGGTGTCGCCTTCGTCGGTCAGAATCTCATAGTCGACTTTTTGCGTGCTGCTGGCGTGTTTGATGATTTTCAGCACGCGCTGGAATTTCACGCTTTGCGTGCCGTTCTGGTTGGGCCCGGTCAGTACATTCACGCTTTGAAACCAGCCGGCGTGTTGCTTGTTGCTCACCAGCGCGTTGGTCATCGCCTCGAACCGCTCCAGGCGGGTGAAGCCCCACAGCGTCTGCTCCTCGACGGTTGCGTCGGGGGTGGCGGCGCCGGTAAACACGAAGATATTGATCGTCGGGCTGTCTTCACAAAAGAAGTCATACGGGACCAGGCCATCGACCATTTTCCTGCCGGGCACAAAGCCCTTTTTATGCACCTGAAACATCGCCACCTCCGCTCAAACAATGGCGACAAGTCTAATGAGCGGCGACGTACAGGGCGGTCAAGCCAATGTAATGTCGTGTAAAGATCGCGCGTTGTGCAGGTTGACCTCCACGGTCAGCCCGCCGCCTGACTCATTGCGAGCCACGATGCTGCCGCCGTGCATCTGCACTGCCCGCGCGGCGATGGCCAAGCCCAGGCCAAAGCCGACGCTGGCCTATCCGATTCGCACGCCGGAGAACGCGGATAAACAGGTGTTCCAGTTTTCCATGGGCCAGACGTTCTGATCATTTCAGCGGGTTAACGCGCTGCTCGCCGTCGCGGGATACCGGCGTTATGTTTTATCGCCTGGCTCCGATGGGGCCTCGGCGACGGTTGCAGATTCGCGAGGCACATACGGTTCTGGAATAGAGGGTGCGAGTGGGCGCCGTGTGAGGGCTGACCGGGACTTACCGCGAACTTTCTCTTCCCACTTGGCACGCTCCCGAGGGATGTCTTCGATCGGGATTTTCCTGTCCGTGCGCCTAAGTGCGATCAGTGCCACCACCAATACGGTTACGACAGCCGAGGATAGAATATCTAAAAGGTCCATGTTTCTTTCCGGTAGCCGTTGGCCGGCGATGGCTTGACTTCGTTGATGGTAGTTCGGCGAAGCAGAAAATTACTTTCCGATCGTTGTAAGAACACTATTCCAGGTTGTTTGTTTTCCTTAGTTGCGTAGGCGTTACGCCAAGTTTGCTGCGCAGGACACGGGTCAAATGTGCCTGATCTGAAAACCCACAATGATAGGCAATTTCCTTAATCGAAAGTGTGCCGCTGTACAGCATTCGCTTGGCCCGTTCGATGCGCTGTTCGGTAACAAAGGTGTGTGGCGAACAGTCGAACGATTCGCTGAATTTCCTGGAAAACGTCCAGACGCCCAACCCTACGGCATCGGCCATTTCGTCCAGGCGTATGGACTCCTCCAGATGAGCATCGATGAACTCGAGCAAGTACTTTTTTTGTTGTTGCGACAGCCGCCCAGGCGCACTGGACTCTTTAAAGGTGACACTGGCGTAATGCCGTAGAAGGTGAATGGCCAACTGCATGCTCAAGGCTTCCACATACAATGCGCCACCAATCCCACGACTTCTTACTTCATTGGTAATTGCACCGACAATAGCCGTGAGGATCGTGTCTTGGGTACGGAGCAGATCATGCAGGCGCACCTCTTCAATCGGACGCTCCATAACATCCATGGCCACACGAGACATCAGCGCATTGGAAAGATAGAGATGAGAAACATCAATGTCTTCTGTCCAGTTCCAATGGGAGTCCTGTGACATCGTAAGCAGGGAAATATCGCCCGGCGCGCAAGCGGTACGTGTCCAGCCCTCATCCACACAACGATCCATCGGTGTGCGGCCGCCAAAGTAATAAACGATCATGAAATGATCAAGGGGTGGAATGAGGACGTCCTGACCTTTATATCGATATGAGCGTTGCTGCATATCTTTCCATCCGAGTTCTTCGCTTGAGCTGAGAACTACGCCTGGCACCCACTTGAGAAGTTCCTTTGGGGTAATGACGGTCGGCATACTTGAAGTCTCACTTGAGGGCCGTCACCTTGGCTCTTATTGCGCTCCTACGCAAATTTTAAAGCACTCGAGAGATGGCCGTGGAGTATTGTTTTTATTAGTATTTACAGCTCACCAGAATACTAGCATGGGATGAGCAGTGTCGAAAAAAATATCCAACGTTATGCGACTTAAGTGATTATAAAAAACCGAACACAGGGATTAAATGGCTATAAAGCGTGACCGAGATGATTTGCATGGGTTGAAGGTTGCGGACGTTTCCCGCCCCGCTAAAAAAACGGCCACCGCCGGGCGGCCGTAAAGGGGCTGCGAGAAGTGATTCTCGCAACGGAGCGACGCCTGTCAGGCCACCACAGCCCTGGTGATGTCTTCGCTGATTTTCCTGGCGTAGCCGGCGTTGCTCAGTGACTTAGAATACGTAAAGCAATCGAAGATTGACGCGAGACTCTTCCTTGAAGCCATTTTCAACTGAAAGGTCTCGCCCCAATGTCGCAAGCAACTGAGCTTTCGGCGTCACGAAATAAGACCCGCCCAGCACTATTTTTGCTTGACGGCTTTCATCTTCCAGTTCGGTTCCGTCAACTTTCCTCTGCCCGCCCCATAGCCGGGAATAACCGACATGCATAGCCGCGCGCTCACTGAACATGTACCTGATGAATCCTTGCATCTGATACTGCGGGTCCTGCTTCAGCGTCAGGTCGCGGGAGGAATAACGATCGTTGTCGCCGAAAAAAGTCACGTCAGCGACGAAATCCAGAATGACGCGGCTGCCGATGCCGTGCATGTATCCGCCCTGCAAGACATACTTCCATCGGTTCTCCCCAATATTCAACTCTTTATTCTTGTTGTAGTCGCCTATTGGCAAAAAAAGATATTGAGTGACGGCCAATGCGCGGTTTGTTGAAGGGTCCTGATGGATCCAGACCGCATTGGCCAGAATCGGATCGCCCATTCCGCTTTCGCTGCCCATGCCTTTTATATCGCCACCGGCCGACAGGTGGCCAAAAGGCAATAGCAGTTGGATATTCGTCAGGACGCCTGCAAACGCTTGATAGCTGACCCCCCTCAGAATACTGACATCCGAGTACAGGTTATATTTGTCGCTTAACTGATTGCCGCGCACGTAATAATCATGGCGTTCTGCATGCTGTAAATACAGCAGCCCGAGCTGTGTGCCGTCTGGCATTGGCGTATAGTCGCCAGGATCGACATCCAGTGCGTGGCACACAATCGGAAGTTGTAGACCAAGCATTAAAGTCGCCAACTGAAACGCATGCATAATTCGGCAGTGGCTATTGTTTTTCCTCAGGCAGTCGACGCTAGCATCAGAACTCGACTTGAGCGTATTGGGCGCGAGCAAAGCATGTGCTGTTGTTATTGTTTTCATCTTCAACCCTGTTTTTTTAAAATTGTTCTGGGTCTAGCACAGGTGTCCTGTGCTATTTTTTTGAAGCTTGTTTCAATATGTCGGGGACGAAAGCAGCTCTGCCAGATGGGCGTCCAGTTGATTGAGCATTTGCGTATCGGTGCCAAAAAGTCCGAGATGACCGTCGATTGATTGCAATGGCCTGAACTCGCTGTTCGGGATCATTTTCTGCTCCGACAGACAATCGTCCACGGTAAAGAACTGGTCATGTGAGATGGGCATGACATAGGTTTTCGCTCGGATTCGCCCCAGGGCCGCCGCAAGATCACCGCCCGTGTTTCGACTGACATCGCCCCGCTGCCATTTCCAGGCCATGGTCAGGAGGTTGTTAGGGTCCATTGCCGCAAAGTAGTTCGTCATAAAGCTGTCGACGAATACCTGCATCGACTCGAAACCCAGCGCCTTATGCCGCTCGGCGCGGAAGAACGCGGTACTCCAGCCCATCAATGTCCAAACTTTCGCGTGGCGCTTGAGCCCAGCCGCCACTGCCGCCGATGAGCCGTATAAGCCAGCCCGGAAGGCCGGATCGGTGGTTATCGCATCAATCAGTATTTCGCTGAACAGGAAGTCATGTTCGCTATTGCGCGCGGTGCCCGCTATGGCTGCGGCGCGTTTGACAAAGTCTGGATAGCGCACGGCCCACTCGTAGGTTTGCTGCGCGCCCATCGATCCCCCGACCACTAACGCCAGGCTCTCGATGCCAAAGTATTCGGTGAGCAATGTGTGCTGGGCACTGACGTCATCGCCAATTCTGACATTCGGGAACCCAGGGCCAGCCAATGAACCGCCGGTGTTACTCGCAGAGCTGGAAAGACCGTTACCGATCTGGTTGACGACGATGATGCAGTATTTCGCAGGGTCCAGCGCCCGCCCTTCGCCGATGTAAATCTGCTCCATCGCCTTGCTTGTGCCGGAATACCAAGTGGGAACCAGTATGGCGTTAGTCTTGTCGGCGTTCAGGGTGCCATGTATGGCTACGGCCAGCTGACATTCAGGAATGCACGAGCCTTCTTCAAGCTGAAGCGCTCCGATGTTGATCAGTTCAAAAGGACCGTGATGTTCCTGGGAGTAATAGTTGTTCATTTCAGGTTACCTCGAATATCGAGCTGTCACGGCGCAGTAGAGAGTCGGAGTGACAGCTGCAATCAATGAGCAGTCGTTCGACCTCAAGCCATTTCAAAGCCTGGGTAACCCTGTGCGGCTATTTCGTCGCAGCGGCGATGATAATTACCGACGCCGCCGATATACGATACAAGTCGGCGCGGTTTTCCATCGACGTTGGAGCCCATGTACCAAGAGTCGGTTTTGACGACCAGGGTCTTCGCCGCCGTCTCGTCGTGATGCTGTACCCAGTCGTCCTCGAACTCTTTGGAGGCTTCCACGACTTGTTTGCCGTGCTGGATGGCAAACTCAATGCATCCGGTGATCCAGTCCACCTGCTGCTGCAGGCAAGTGGTCATGTTGCAAAGTGCCGCCGACGGTGCCAACGGCGCACCGGTGGTGAACAGGTTGGGGTAGCCATGGATCTGCAGCCCCATCGATGTACGGATTTCTTGTTTCCACTGCTCCCTCAACGACCGGTTATCGCGCCCTCGAATGTCGATCCGGCTGAGTGCGCCGGAACCTGCATCGAAACCCACGGCCAGCACGATGATGTCTACCTCGTGAATCTTTCCATCCGCAGTCTGGATCCCCTCCGGCACAATGCGCTCGATCGGCGACTGCTTGCAGTCGACCGCCTCGACGTTGGGTTGCAGATAGACTTCAAGGTACTTGCTTTCCAGCGGTACGCGATGGGTGCCGAAGCCATAGTCGGTCGGGATCAGCAGGTTGCAGAGATCTGGCCTCGACTGCAGGCGCTCACGCATCTTGATACGCACGAACTCCGACACGACTTCATTGACCTGTTCGTCAAAGAACATTTCGGGAAACGACGCCAGCCACATGGCCAAAGAGCCATCCTCCCAGAGTTGTTCAAGCACGGTTTGTCGCTCGTCGGGGGTTTTCTCGGCCCAGGGGCCGGCGTCGAAGTCGTAGTCGAAACCGGCAAAGGTCTCTCGCACGCGCTTCTTGAGCTGGTGGAATTGGGTGCCCCACTTTTCCCAGTCTTCTTTGCTGTACTTAGGGTTCCTCATCGGAATCACATACTGCGGGGTACGCACGAAGACCTTCATCGATCCCACCGCCGGAGCGATGGTCTGGATCACCTGAATACCGGTGGCGCCAGTGCCTACCACGGCCACGCGCTTGCCGCTGAAGTCCACGGGGTCTTTTGGCCACAGGCCGGTGTGATAGATCTGGCCGTTGAAGTCGGTTTGGCCGGGGAACCGATCGGACAGCGGAGCGGACAGCATCCCGCAGCAAGAGATCAGATATTGCGTATTGATCGTTTCGCCGGCCTCGGTTGTCACCCTCCAGTGCCCGCTCTCTTCGCAGAAGTGCGCGGCAGCGATGCGGGTGTTGAACTGGATATCTTTCTTCAGGTCGAGCCGATTGGCGACGAAGTTCAGCCACTGCTCTGTTTCGGGCTGAGCCGGGAAACGCTCGGTGGGTTGCCAGGACTTATAGAGTTCTTCAGAGAACCAGTACTGATAAATTTCTGCCTGAGAGTCAAACCGCGCACCGGGGTAACGATTCCAATACCATGTGCCGCCCACTCCGGAAGCCGTATCGTAGGCACGAACCGTCAAGCCCATCTCGCGAAGTCGATACAACTGGTAGAGGCCAGCTACCCCTGCACCAATCACCATTGCGTCCAAGTACGTGACTTTGCCGTTTTCGGCAGACACAGCGGCGAGTTTAGATTGAGCACTCATTTTGAAGCCTCATATTGTTATGTTTATATTTGCCTTTACTTACTTGCTGCCAGGCAATGCTTAAGGCACGGATAAACGATAACAACCGAGGCGCGTTTTACTCTTGAAGGAAATGGTGAATAGCTTGAACAATTCGGTGCAATTAACCGGGCTTCGTCGAGGCCTACACCAGATCGGAAGACCCGTCTGATTGAGGCCCCCGCGAGCTCCCGCTAGAGCGCATCCGACTCGCGGCTGGCAACCTGTATCACCTCACATGGGCGACTCTTGACCCACAACCCAAACTCTTTCATTACCGCAACGACCGGTTCCAACCGTCGCCCGTCCACGGTGAGTTCGTACTCAACCGTCACGGGCACGGTGGGGAATACCGTCCGTTTGACCAGCCCGGCTTGCTCAAGGGCGCGCAAATCGAGGGTCAGCATGCGTTGCGAAATAGCCGGAATGTCGCGCCTCCGCGCATTAAAACGCTTCGGCCCATCGAGCAGGTAGGACGCAAGAAGCAGGCGCCAGCGGCCACCCAACAAACGCATCGCTTCTTCGACCGAGCAGCCGGAGATGTTGTCTTTCATGGTCAGAGTCCTGGCCGGGTGTAGGTATATTTTTTGTACCTATACTACAAAATAGTGCGTTCTTCCTATTTTATACCGGGCATCTAGAATCAGCTGAAGCGCGCTCTCCATTGGATTGACAGCGCTCCCCCTGTTCTGGAGTTTGCCAATGAAGTTGTACTACATCCCCGCGTCTTGCTCGCTTTCGCCCCACATCGTTCTGAATGAATTGGGTCTCGATGCCACGCTGATCAAGGTCGATCACAAGACGCACCTTACCGACTCGGGCGCCAACTACTTCGAGGTCAACCGTCTGGGCTACGTACCCGCCATCGAGCTGGACGATGGCACGCTCCTGCGTGAAGGCCCGGCAATCGTGCAGTATTTGGGCGACCTGAAGCCGGCGCTTGGGCTGGTTCCCGCTCATGGCACCCTCGATCGATACCGACTTCAGGAATGGCTGAGCTTCCTGTCGTCTGAGATTCACAAGGGCTACATTCCGCTGTTGTACGCCACACTCGCAGGTCAATACGTCGAGACTGCCAAGCCAAAGCTGGAAAAGCGCTTCGCCTGGATCGACGAACAATTGAGTACCCGTCCATACCTCATGGGCGATGCCTTCACGGTGGCGGATGCCTATCTGTTCGCATTGACCGGCTGGGGCCAGGCCTCTTGGCTGACCAGCTATTACAAGGCCGACATCCACTTCGAGCACTTGCATAACCTCCGGGCCTGGTATGACCGGGTCAAGGTGCGTCCTGCGGTGCGCAAAGCATTGCGAGACGAAGGCCTTGCGTGAAAGGCCTCACGTGCCGATGTTGCCCCGGTCGGCCTCATCGCTCGGTAACCGCTGCGTCTGCACCGCCAGCACATGCCGAATCGTCGCCAGCACCGCATCCGGGCTGAGGCTCATTGAGTCGATGCCAATCGACACCAAAAACTCCGCCATCTCGGGATAATCCGACGGCGCCTGCCCGCAGATTCCCGAGTGTCGGCCGTTACGCTTGGCGCCTTCTACCGCCAGGCGAATCATCTGCTTGACGCCCGGGTCGCGCTCATCGAAATCGAAGGCGACGATTTCCGAGTCGCGGTCCACGCCGAGCGTCAACTGGGTCAGGTCGTTGGAACCGATCGAGAAGCCGTCGAACAGTTTGGCGAACGCGTCGATCTGGATCACGTTGTTGGGTATTTCGCACATGATGTAGACCTCCAGCCCGTTTTCTCCGCGCTGCAGGCCATGGCTGGCCATGGTCGCCAATACCCTTTCGCCCTCCGCCACGGTGCGGCAAAACGGGATCATCAACTTGATGTTGGTGAGGCCAATGTGTTCGCGCGCCCATTTCATCGCCGCGCACTCCAGCGCAAACCCTTCGGCATAAGCCGGATGGCTGTATCGGGACGCGCCGCGAAAACCGATCATCGGGTTGTGTTCTACCGGCTCGAAATACTGCCCACCCAGCAGGGTCGCGTACTCATTGCTCTTGAAGTCGCTCATGCGTACCACGCACGGTTTTGGGTACACCGCTGCGGCAATGGTGGCGACGCCTTCGGCCAGGGTCTTGATGAAAAAATCCGTAGGGTCTGCATGCGCGGCGCTCAGCACGGCGATTTTTTCACGGGTGGCGTCATCCAGCTTTTCCGGGTGGACAAGGGCCATCGGATGGACCTTGATGCATTCATTGATGATGAACTCCATGCGCGCCAGACCGATACCGTCGACCGGCAGCGAGGCCAGGCTGAAGGCCTGGTCGGGGTTGGCCAGGTTCATCATGATGTGCGTGTCGGGATGCCCGAGTTGGCTGAGGTCCGTTTCCTCGACATCAAAATCCAGGATGCCGTCGTAGACCGTTCCGATTTCGCCTTCGGCGCAACTGACGGTCAACAAGGCGCCGGTTTTGATTGTCGCTGCCGCATTGGTGGCGCCCACGATCGCGGGAATACCCAGCTCCCGCGCCACGATGGCCGCGTGGCAGGTGCGTCCGCCGCGGTTCGTCACAATCGCGGCGGCGGTTTTCATCACCGGTTCCCAATCCGGAGTCGTGGCTTCGGAGACCAGCACTTCGCCCGGTTGAAACTCGCTGAGCTGTTTCACATCGTTGACGATACGGGCCTTCCCGGCACCGATGCGGGTGCCGACCGCCTTCCCCTTGAGCAGCACTGGCGAGCGTTGCTTGAGGTGATAGATCTGCAGCACGCTGCCTTTTTTCTGCGAGGCCACCGTTTCGGGGCGCGCCTGGACCATATACAAGTGGCCATCGATCCCGTCTTTCGCCCACTCCATGTCCATGGGTTTGTAGAAACCGGCTTTGCTCGAATAGTGGTTTTCAACCTTGATGGCATAGTCAGCCAGGACCATCACGTCCCCGTCAGAGAGGCAAAAGCACGTTTGTTCTTCGTCGGGTGTTTCGATATTCGCGGTGTACTCCTGCGCGATGTTCCCGGTATTGAGGGTATCGGTAAACACCATCTTCTTTTCTTTGCTGCCCAGGCTACGCTTGAGCACGCCACGATAACCGGCGACGAAGCTGGGTTTGTGTACGTAGAAACTGTCCGGGGCCAGCGCGCCCTGCACCACATTCTCCCCAAGCCCCCACGCGGCGTTGATGAACACGACATCCTTGAAGCCGGTTTCCGTATCCAGAGAAAACATCACGCCGCTGGCCCCGAGATCACTGCGCACCATTTTCATGATGACGACGGCGAGATCGACTTTGAAGCAATCAAAGCCGTTGTCGTATTTGTAATGGATCGACCGATCGGTGAAGTTCGAGGCCAGGCAACGCTTGTAGGCATCGAGCAGCGCATCTTCATTGGCGATATTGAGATAGGTCTCGTTCTGCCCGGCAAATGACGCCTGCGGCGAGTCCTCGGCGGTTGCCGAGGAGCGCACGGCCAGTGAAAGGCTGTTGCCGTATTCGCGCTTGAGCTGGGCGTAGCTGTGCAGTATCGCGCTCTTCAGGTCTTCCGGCAGCGTACAGCCATACACAATCGCCCGCGCCCGTTTGCCGCGGGCTTGCAGGTCTTTGATGTCGTTGGGGTCGAGGCCGTCGAGCGCGGCATGCAGCGGCGCCCACGCCTTGTTGTGCTCAAGGACATAACGGTACGCGTCTGAAGTAACGGCAAACCCGTTGGGTACGCGGATGCCCTGGCCTGTCAGGTTCTGGTACATCTCCCCCAGCGAGGCGTTCTTGCCACCGACCTGTGCGACGTCGTTGATACCCAAGTCCTTGAACCAACGAATGTGCGGCTGTGAATGGGTCACGATATCTCTCCATTGAGTGAGGGGGCCGCCAGGGATACCCGATTGGCCTTCAGCAATCGCAGATACAGGGCGCTGTAAGGCTTTATGGCTTGGTGCCAATCGAACGGCTTGCGCATGGCGCGGCAGCGCATTGCATTGAGCAGCTCAGGGTTGGCGAACACCTTGATCGCCCGCGTCAGTGCTGCCGCGTAGCTTTCCACGGTGGGCTCCTCGAACAGAAAACCGCTCACGCCATCTTCGATCGTGTCGGCCAGCCCACCGGTATTACGGGCTACCGGTAATGAGCCGAAACGCTGCGCATACATCTGGCTCAGGCCGCACGGTTCATAGCGCGACGGCATGAGCAGGAAGTCACTGCCGGCAAACATGCGCCGGGCATCCGTTTCGTTGAAGCCGATAAGCACACCGACCTGGCCCGGGAAGCGCCGGGCCAGCTCCCGTGCGGCCTCCTCTTCCTGCGGTTCGCCACGGCCGATGATGACGATCTGCCCGCCCTGCCTGACGATGTGCCCCGCAACGCCAATGGTCAGGTCCAGGCCTTTCTGGAAGACCAGGCGCGATACCACCGCGAACAGAGGCCCCGTCGACGGCTTGAGATTGAACAACTGACGTACATAGTGGGCGTTCACCGCCTTGCCGAGCCAATCGTTAGCGGCAAACCGGCAGATCAAGTGCTCATCGGTTTCGGCGTCCCAACTGGCGTCGATACCATTGGCAATGCCGCTGAGCAGCCCTTGTTCGGCTTTGCTCTGCAGAAAGCCATCCAGGCCGCAACCGAATGCTGGCGTGGTGATTTCCCGGGCGTAGGTCGCGCTGACGGTGGTGATGTGGTTGGCATAGGCCATGCCGGCCTTGAGCAACGAGAGCTTGCCGTAGAACTCCATACCGTCCGAGACCAGCGCGTGCTCGGGGATGCCCAGTTCGCGCCGCGAACCGCTGCTGACCATGCCTTGATAGGCAAGGTTATGGATGGTGAAAATGCTCGGCGTGGCCTGCCCACGCCAGCGCATGTACGCCGGCGCGAGGCCGGCCGGCCAATCATGCGCGTGTACCAGCTCCGGACGCCACTGGCACTTCACCGCGCCTGCGGCGAAGTCGGCCGCTGCCAGGCCGAGACGGGCAAACCGGATATGGTTATCCGGCCAGTCACGGCCATTGTTATCCCCGTAAGGAGTGCCTTCACGCTCATACAGTTCAGGACAGATCACCAGGTAAATGACCAGGCCATCCGTCATGTCCATCCGCCCGATCTTGCACGCCGGCAATGCCGCATGGCCCTCCAGCTCGCTGATCACATGGACCGGATTTCCGCTGTTGAGCACTTGCGGGTAACCCGGCATCAACACGCGCACATCGTGCAGGGGATGCAGGGCCCGGGGCAATGCCGCCGATACATCGCCGAGCCCGCCGGTTTTCACGAGGCCGGCCAATTCCGAGGTCACGAACAGGACCTTGGCCCTGGCCGCCACGCTGGTAATGGGCAGCGAAACCGGCGCTAGCGCCAGCGGATCAACAGTCGAGGTAACCCATTCACTGACCGGCAGGTTGAAACGTTCAGCCTGCGGGGAAATGGCGGCTGTGCCCATGATCCTTTTCCTTTTTGTTGAGTCGAGAGTGCGGGAAGACGGTTAAGTCGGTCGCATGAGTATCTGGGGTTGCTCCCGATGGCCTCTGATCTTTATCAACAAATGCGCTTTGCTGCCGCGTGGGACAGCGCCCGTTGCGATAGGTGATGCTCTCGGTGTTCACCGTTCTTCCGCTGTTGGTCGCCAGGCTTTACCCCGGTTTGGCTCGCTGACAATAGGCGCATCGCAGCTCAACGCTGCCACGCAATCAATGGGTTTTCCGCTGGCAGAAAGGCATCCGCGTGCCAGGCGCGAACCCTCGGAGTGTAGTGCTCCAGCGGGCGCGTGGCGGCGACCGAAATGGAATAGATATAACCCTGGATGGCGCCCGGAATCACATCGACGGCTTTCATCAGCAAGCACTCGGCGGGGTACTCGTCGCACAGGCCGCCATAGAGTTCCACCTTGACCCACAGAGGCGAGATCTCACCCAAATAGACCGGCACGCGAACGCACAGGCAGTCGCCATCGCGATGCCCCTCGACCGCGCCGAAGTGAATATTGTCCCAGGCCGCCGTCAACGCCTTCTGCCAGGCATGGAGCGTGCGCGCCAGTGCCGCGTTATCCTCGCGGCGGCGTCGAAACGCCTGAATCGCCGGTTGGTAAAGATGCTCCAGGTATTCCTGCAGCATGCGATTGCTGCTGTAGTACGGCCCCAACTGCGACATGCTGGCGCGCATGCGTTGCACCCAGTCGCGTGGAATACCCTGTGCATCGCGTGAATAGAACGTGGGGACGACCTCGTTTTCCAACAGACCGTACAAGCGCTCGGCGTCGACGTCGTCATCGCTCGGCGCGTCATCCCCGATCGCCCAGCCATAGGCGGGCTGGTACGCTTGCGCCCACCAACCATCGAGTTCCGAGAGGTTCAACCCGCCGTTGACGAGCACCTTCATGCCACTGGTGCCGCAGGCTTCCCAGGGCCGACGCGGGGTGTTGATCCAGACATCGACGCCTTGCACCAGGTGTTGGGCCATTTCCAGGTCGTAGTCTTCCAGGAACACCACATGCCGGCGCAGCCCCAGGCGATGCACGAAGTCGAGCCATGCCTGGATCAGTTGCTTGCCGCGCTCATCGGCGGGATGAGCCTTGCCAGCGATGAGCAGTTGTACCGGATGCTGCTCGTTGGTTAACAGCCGCGCCAGGCGGTCGCTGTCGTGCAGCAGCAGGTTCGGGCGCTTATAGTCGGTGAAGCGTCGCGCAAACCCGAGCGTGAGGCAGTTGGGGTCAAACACCTGCCCGCCCTCCGCCACCTGCTGCGCCGACTCGCCACGCTGCTCGAGCTGCCAGGCCAGGCGCTTGCGCGCATAGGTCACCAGGTCGCGCCGTTGCTCGGCAGCCATGTTCCACAAGGCCTCGTCGTCATTGTTGGCGACCGTCGCCGGCAGCAACTCGACTGCGCCGCGCCAACGCTCCTTGCCGCAGCTTGTGGTCCACAGATGATCGGACCACATTGAGTCCCAGGACGGCACATGCACACCGTTGGTGACATGCCCCACCGGTATCTCTTGAACAGGCCAGCGGGGATACAAATCGCTGAATAGCCGTCGGCTGACCTCGCCGTGCAAGCGGCTCACGCCATTGGCTTGAGCGCACCCACGCAGCGCCAGAAAAGCCATGTTGAAGGGTTCATCCGCGTCCGACGGATTGCGTCGGCCCAACGCCAGCAACTCGTGCGATGTGAGGCGGCAGTCGTCGAGATAGCCGCGGGCATACTTGAGCACCAGTTCCGCGGAAAACACATCGAAACCCGCAGCCACTGGCGTATGGGTCGTAAACACGTTACCTGCCCGCGTCGCCCACCAGGCTTCCTGGAACGATGTGCCCTTCTGATGCATGAAGCGCCGGGCACGCTCCAGCACCAGCAGTGCAGCATGACCTTCGTTGAGGTGGCACACATCGACATTGATCGCCAATGCTTCGAGTGTGGCCCAGCCGCCGATGCCAAGCACCACTTCCTGCAGCAAGCGCATCTCCGAACCGCCGCCGTACAACTTCGAAGTGATGCCACGGTCGCTGGCGCCGTTGAGCAGGTCATTACTGTCGAGCAGGTACAAGCTGGTACGCCCGACGATGGCCTGCCACACGCGTAAATACAGGGTCCGGCCGGGAAGCGCCAAGGGGATTTTCAACCACGCGCCGTCCTGTCCAAACGTCGGCTGGATCGGCAGGCTGGTGGGGTCGTTATAGGGGTAGGCCTCCTGCTGGCGCCCCATCGCGTCGATGGATTGTCGAAAATAGCCTTCCTGATAGAGCAACCCCACCCCGAGCACCGGTACGCCCATGTCGCTTGCCGTCTTCAGGTAATCCCCGGCCAGCACACCGAGCCCGCCGGCATAAAGCGCCAGCGCCTCGCTCAGGCCGAATTCCATGCTGAAGTAGGCGATCTGCTTGGAATCGCCGGCGCTTGTCTGCTGCGCATACCAACCCGGCTCGCTGAGGTAGTGCCGATGCTCTTCGATGGCGTGCGCGAGGGTTTGCGAGAACGTCGCATCTCGACAGAGTTCTCCAAGCCGGTGCGGCGAGGTGTTCTGCAGTATCAGCCAGGGGTTGTGGGTACGCTCCCACAGTTGCGGGTCGATGCTTTTCCAGAGTTCGTCGAGCGCATGGTTCCAGGTCCAGCGCAGGTTAAGCGCAAGCTCGGTCAATGCGCGCAACTGCTCCGGCAGTTCGCGTGGCAGGAATGCATACACGTCGACACCTCAAGGCGATAGTGGCTAAAGCGCCTCGCTCGAAACCGGCGCCGGCAGCAAGGCCAGGCTGTGTCGAGCGATGACTGCATTTTCATCAGTGGCTATGACCCAGGCCGATACCGGGCTGTCCGGCGTCGTCAGGCAGGCTCCGGTGGGAGGGTGCTGGTTGCGGGTTACGCCTAACCAGGCGCAACCGTCGAGAATCCCGTCACGCACGGTGGGTGCATGTTCGCCAATGCCGCCGGTGAACACCAACGCGTCGAGCCCGCCGAGCAATGCGGCCAGCGCGCCGATTTCCTTGACGGCACGCCGTACAAACAACTCAATGGCCTGCGCGGCCCCTTCGGCGTGGCTGGCCAGCAGCGTCCGCATGTCACTCGCGACACCGCCAGAGACGCCCAGCAATCCGGACTCGTGGTACAGCAGGTGTTCGACCGCCGCCGCGCTCATGCCGCGTTCGCGCAGCAGGTACAGCACGATGCCGGGGTCCAGGTTGCCCGGGCGGGTGCCCATCAACAGCCCGTCCAGGGTGGAAAACCCCATGGTGGTGCCGCAACTGATGCGGTTACGCATCGCGCACAGGCTGGCACCGTTGCCCAGGTGTGCGACCAGGGTGCGCCCGGCCGCCGCGCGCGGGTCGTAATCCGCCAGGACCCCGGCAATGTACTCGTAGGACAAACCATGGAAGCCGTAACGCCGCAGGCCCGCCTCGCTCAGTGCCCGGGGCAGGCCGTACAAGGTTTCCAGCGGGTCGAGTGTGTGGTGAAAGGCAGTGTCGAAGCAGGCCACCTGAGGCAGCTCGGGATGCTCGCGGGCCATATGGAGAATCGGTGCCAGGCACAAGGGCTGGTGCAAGGGCGCCATTGGAATCAGTCGTTGTATCTCGTCGATCAGCGCGCTATCGACCCGCGCAGCCACTTCCCGACGGGCGCCGCCATGGACCACCCGATGCGCCGCGCCGACAATCTGCCATTGGCGGTTGCTGCCCAGCCAACGCATCAGGTTGCCCAGGGAAACTGCGTCCATGCAACTGTCGGCGCGCCATTGCTCCTGATGTTCGGCCTCGGATCCTGGGGCCTGATACACCAGCGTTGCCCTGCCCTGGCGCACTTCAATCATGCCGCTGCCCAGGCAATGGACCGTTGGTGCCGTCACGAAGTAAAGGGAAAACTTGAGGGTTGAAGAGCCCGCATTCAGCACCAACAAAGCCGGGCAAGGGGCATCCATCATGCGCGGCTCCACAACGCCGGGGAATCCACGGCCTGACGGGAGCCGCCAAGCAGTAACCGTAATGCTCGCATCATGGGCCGCCTCGACACTCGATGAGGTTACAGGGAACCTTGCCCCAGGTTGGCCTTATCCTGGCATCCACGGGGCGCGGCGGCTTGACCTTCCTCAATAAAATGTTCCCGTTGCGATTCAGCGCGTTCCTGGCGCATCAATATCATCGACGAACAACACTTTGGCGTTTAATGACGAAAACACCCGAGGAAAATTTTTTTTGAAAAACAATTCAATCAGTTAAGTATTGCGACTGATCCGCAGACACTTACATCTGATCTAAATCAACCAGACCCAGCCCCTTCGCGCAGAAATTAGATGCAGCAGTCGCACCCTCGCATTCGACGGTGCAGATACTCACGTTTTCGTGGAGGCTCGTCATGGCTACGCATCTGCAAGGCTCTCAACCGATCGTCCCGCCGGCTGTCCAACCCGTGGCAGGCAGTCTGCGCAAGGTAGAACCCAAGCGCTTGTCGCTGAGCTTGTTGATTGCCCTGGTGGTCGGTTCGATGATCGGCAGCGGCATTTTCAGCCTGCCGCAAAACATGGCCGCCAGTGCGGGCGCCGGTGCGATTCTGATCGGTTGGTTGATCACCGGCGTCGGCATGCTGTCGCTGGCGCTGGTCTATCAGACCCTGTCCAACCGCCAGCCCGCGCTGGACAACGGTGTGTTTGCCTATGCGCGTGCGCTGGGTGGCGAATACCTGAGCTTCAACTCCGCCTGGGGTTATTGGATCAGTGCCTGGATCGGCAACGTCAGTTACCTGGTGATCCTGTTCGCTGCACTGAGTTACTTCTTTCCGGTGTTTGGCGAAGGCAATAACAAGGCGGCGATCGCCGGTGCGTCCGTGGTGTTGTGGGCGTTGCACTGGATGATCCTCAGGGGCTTGCGCACCGCTGCGCGGGCCAATGCGTTGACGACGGTCGCGAAGATCGTGCCGTTGCTGTTGTTCATCGGCCTGGTGATCGCCGCGTTCCAGCGTGAAACGTTCACTGTCGACTTCTGGGGCTCGCCAGCGTTGGGCAGTACGCTCGATCAAGTCAAAAGCACGATGCTGGTCACCGTTTGGGTGTTTATCGGGATTGAGGGCGCCAACGTGTTTTCTGCCCGTGCGGCGGAGCGGGCCAATGTCGGGCGGGCCACGGTGATCGGTTTTGTCATCACGTTGTTGCTGCTAATTTCGGTGTCCTTGCTGTCGCTGGGGGTGCTCAAACAACCGGAACTCGCCGCCTTGAAGAACCCCTCGATGGCGGGCGTGCTGCAGGCCGCGGCCGGGCCATGGGGCGCGGTGCTGATCAGCATCGGCCTGATTGTTTCGGTCGGCGGCGCCCTGCTCGCCTGGACGTTGCTGGCGGCCGAGTCGGTGTTCACGCCCGCCAAGGAAAAGGTCATGCCTGTCTCGCTGGGCGTGGAAAACACCCAAGGCGCGCCAGCCAATGCGCTGTGGCTGACCAACGGCTGCATTCAATTGTTCCTGCTGCTGACCTTGTATTCGAGCGCTACCTATCTCGCGCTGATCTCCCTGGCCACCTCGATGATTCTATTGCCGTACCTGTTCAGCGGCCTGTATGCGCTGAAATTGACCTGGAAGGGTGACACCTATGCCGGCCACCGCGCCCTGCAATTGCGCGACATGGCCATCGCGGCGGTCGCCACGCTGTATTGCATGTGGTTGCTCTATGCCGCCGGGCCGAAATATATGCTGCTCAGCGCCCTCCTCTACGCCCCGGGCTCGTTGATCTACCTGGGCACCCTGCGCGCCCGTCAGGGACAAGCGCTCAGCGGTCCCGAGACCGGCCTGTTGATCATCATCTGGGCGGCCGCGGCCTATGCCGGCTGGATGCTGTGGTCGGGGACGCTGACCTTGTAACGATGGGCTTGCCCCCGTGTTCTGTCCTGGCAGGCCGCGCAGAGGCCGTTCTGCTGCCTGCCTTCTATCTGAAGAGGAGTACCGAAAGATGAGCAATTCCGCAAAAAAAATGCCGGTCACTACCGAACACAAATCCGACCAGCATCCCATGACGACAGACCTGTGGCGGCCGCTGGAAAAACTGCGGCAACAGGTGGACCACCTGTTTGATGACTTCAATCTCGGTTCCGGCCTGTCGCCCTTCAGCCGGGGGCTGTTCGACGTTGAACCGTTCTGGCGTCGCGAGCTGATCGGCCATGGCATGCCTGCCGTGGACATCACCGAGAAAGACAAAAGCTACGAGATCACCGCCGAAGTACCCGGCATGGATCAGAAAGACATTGAGGTCAAACTGTCCAACGGCAGCCTGATCATCAAAGGCGAGAAACAGGAGGACAAGGAAGAAAAACGCAAAGGCTACCACCTTAGCGAGCGTCACTACGGTTCCTTCGAGCGGGTGTTCAACCTGCCCAAAGGTATTGATGCCGATAAGATCGACGCGAGTTTCAGCAAAGGCGTGCTGTGCATCTCGTTGCCGAAAAAGCCAGAAGCCATGAAAGCGGATAAAGTCGTGCCGATCAAAGGCGAATGAATCCCAGGCGGCACTGCCCCTTGGCGGGAAACCGACAAGGGGCTTTTTTTTTATCTGCAGTGGTTCAACGCTTCATCCCCGGAAAATATCGAACAGCTCGATCTTCAAGAGCGTGCGAATGCACAGGTAACGCCTGCCGAACGTCAGCCTAAGCCACATGTTCAGCGGCAGTCCGTTACGCGAAGAGATGATAGTCGGGGAAAACCAAGCCAATGCTGTTGAGTCGACGCGCAGGTGCCAGATGTGCTGCCTGGCAGGGCTGGTTGCAGGCCTGCGGCTGTCTTGCAGCAAACCCGACGACGTGTCGGGTGCTGCAACCGTTCACTACTTGCGGCTGGCTTTTTCGAGCATCCGGCTGGCGCGCTCATTGGCCTGATCGGCAGTCTGTTGCGCCTGATTGGCCGCCATCGCCGCCTGCTCCGCTTTCGAGTAGGCTTCATCGGCTCTGGCGCGTGCCGACAGCGCAGTGCTTTGAGCAGCCTCCAGGCGTGCATCCAGTTCTTTGGCCGGTTTGTTACTGCAACCAGCCGATAACGCGAGGAGGACGCTGAGCAACACTACGGGTAAACGCATATTCATGGGTATTCTCCTTGAGGGTCGTAGCAGGAACGCTCCGGCTACGGTTCAAGTATCCGGCGCCGTCGGTGCGGGGCTCTGATTTTTGTCAACTTTCGACCAAGAATCAGACCGAACCGTCAGTTCCCGGCGCCTTGCGCACGCCCGCCTGCCGTAGCAGCCAACAACGACTTCAGCGCGCTCAGCGACCGGGTATTGAGTACATCGCCCTTTTCCAGCCAGGCACGCCGGGCTTGCGCGACGCCGTAGCGCAAGTACGCAAAATCCGCAGTGCGCTGGGCATCCGAATTGATGCTGATCAGCACGTGTTGGTCTTTGGCGTATTGGCATTGAAGGTCGAACAGGTCCATGCGCTGGGGTTGCGCGTTGAGCTCCAGGCAGCAGCCGCGTGCAGAGGCGGCCCTGATGACGGCCGACAGGTCCATGTTCAACGGCGCGCGCTGATTGATCAGGCGACACAGCGGGTGCGCCAGTAGCGTGAAATAGCGATGATCCATGGCCCTGAGCAGGCGTTGCGTCTGTTGCCGCAGCGTCAGGTTGAAATGCGTGTGGACCGCGCCCACCACAAGGTCCAGGCGAGCGAGAACAGCGTCTGGCAGCCCCAGGCTGCCATCTTCCAGGATCTCGACTTCAACGCCCTTGAGCAAGGTGATGCCGCGCAGGCGGGCGTTGAGCGCATCGATCTGGTCGATCTGCTTCAGCAGCCGCTCGCTGTCCAGGAAATGATCGGTGATCGCCAGGTATTCCAACCCGGCTTGCTGCGCGGCCAGTGCCATCTGTTCCAGGGTATTGGCGCCATCCGCGTCGCAGGTGTGCGCGTGCAAGTCACCCTTGAGATCACTCACTTCCACCAGCCTGGGCAAACGCCCGCTGAGTGCCGCCGCGACCTCACCGCGATCTTCGCGCAGCTCCGGCGTGATCCACGGCAACCCCAGGGCCTGATAAACCGAGACCTCCGTGGCACCCGCCAGGCGTTCCTGGCCCTTGAACACGCCATACTCGTTGAGCTTCAAGCCCTGTTCCCGCGCCTGCTTGCGAATCGCAATGTTGTGCGCCTTGCTGCCGGTGAAATACACCAGCGCGGCGCCCCAATCCGCAGGCTTGACCACCCGCATGTCGACTTGCAGGCCGGAGTCCAGTACGACACTGGCCCGCGTGCGGCCTTTGACCAATATGGTGGACACCTCCGGGTGCTTGATCAGGTGTGCAGTGACCGCCACTGCGGGCGCTGCCGCCACCAGGATGTCGATGTCGCCCACGGTATCGCGCATGCGCCGCAGACTGCCGGCCAGCCTCGCGTCCTCGACCCCGGGCAGTTGACGCAGATACTCGATCAACTGCAGCGCCACGGGCTCGACAACGCCCAGCGGCAACCGGCGATCCTTTCCGAGCCCCTTCTGCGCGGCGCTCAATAAGCGCGCCTCGAGCCTTTCGCCAAAACCGGGCACATGGCGGATGTGGCCCTGCTCGGCGGCCTCGCACAGTTGCTGCGCGGTTTCGATTCCCAGGCCGTGATACAAGTGTTTGATGCGTTTGGGGCCGAGGCCGGCGATGGACAGCAGTTCAACCAGCCCAGGCGGCAATGTCGAGCGCAGGCGCTGCCGCAGCGCACAATCACCGGTGCTGGCGATTTCACTGATCTTGGCCTCCAGATCGACACCGATGCCCGGCAGTTTCGGCAAGGTTTCCCCACGCGCAATGAGCGGCGCCAACTCGACCGTCAGCGCCCTCAGCGTGCGCGCCGCAACCCGATAAGCGCGGATGCGAAACGGGTTGGCGTCATCGATTTCGAGCAGGTCGGCGATATCGTCAAACACCGCGGCAATGTCCTCATTGCTCACCGCCTGCGAGCGCTTGACCGTCGACGTCGGTGTGCTGGGTGCCTGCGGTGCGGCCGTGAGCTTCATGGCCCCAGCCTGGCCATGTAATGCGCGACTGCCTCGGCATCGGCGTCCGACAGTGTGTGCGCAATCTGGCTCGTCAGGTCACCGCGCTCACGCAGGTCGGCCTGTTGAAACACCTGGATCTGGCGAATCATGTACGCGGCATGCTGGCCTGCCACGCGTGGGGTCTGGCCATGGCCCCGGCCCTCGGCGCCATGACAGGCGCTGCACTGAGCGATGCCGGATTCCGGCACGCCGTGGCGAAAGATCAATTCGCCCCGCGCGTCAGGCGTTTCGGCTTCAGCCTGCATGGCCGGCTGTTTTGAATAGTAGTCCGCCAGTTCAGTGATCTGCGATTCGGTCAAATGGGTAAAGCCCCACATGTATTGAGTCGAGGCTTTATCCATGCGCGTATGGTTTTTTAAATCCGTCAACTGCTGCTTCAGGTAGTCTTTTTGCTGGCCGGCCAATTTGGGAAACAACGGCGATACCGACTCCCCCGTCAGCCCGTGGCACAGCGAACACACGTCGTTTACCAAGGCCAGCGCGGGCATGGACGCGGTTTTTTGCGATGCCCGGTCGCGGGTGTCGGTACAGCCCACAAGGGCCACCACACAGAGGGCAAGCGTCAGGTGTGATCGATTGATAGAGCACCTCATATCACAAGCCTCCATGAGCCGCGTCGGTAGCCGGCGCGTACCGGGTTCAGCCACATTGGCTCAAGGCCGTGCAGGCTTTATTGACAAAACTCAATGATTCACCTGGGTCAGGGTGTAGGAATAGATAAACACTGAAGGGGACGACGGCCGTGAGCACACCCGCCCAACGCATGCTGGATAAACACTATGGCGCGTCTCGGCAGGTCGATAGAACCGCCATCGCAGCGGTCCTGCGCCAATTTGCCGAGCCTCTGCCGGCGTTCGATTCTGCAGCGTTCGGCGAAATGTTCGATCGCTACGCGGATGCGCGGGTGGTGCTGATCGGCGAAGCCAGCCACGGCACCAGTGATTTCTATCGCGCCCGGGCCGCCATCACGCAACGCTTGATTGAGCGGCATGGCTTCTCCATCGTCGCCGTTGAGGCCGACTGGCCCGATGCAGGGCATGTCGACAAGTACGTCCGAGGGCTGGCCCCGTCGGCCTGGAAACGCCATATCTTCAGCCGCTTCCCGACCTGGATGTGGCGCAACGCCGAGGTCAAAGCCTTTGCCCACTGGCTGCACCGCTACAACCATCAACGCGCCAGTGAAGACCGTGTGGAGTTCCGTGGCCTCGACGTTTACAGCATGCGCAACTCGATCCATGAGGTGCTGCACTATCTGGACAGCGTCGACCCGCAACTGGCCCAGGAAGCACGGCGGCGCTACGGCTGCCTGACGCCCTGGCAGGATGACCCGGCCTTGTACGGTCACTTCGTCGAACGCAATGGCCTGATGCCCTGTGAACCGCAGGTGGTCGAACAACTCAACGTGATGCTGGCCAAGCAATTGGCCGGGCTCATCCAGGATGACGAAGGGTTTTTCAACGCCACGCAAAACGCCCGCGTGGTGCGTGCGGCGGAACAGTACTACCGCGCCGTCTATCGCGGCTCGACCGCGTCGTGGAACCTGCGTGACCGCCACATGTTCGACACCCTGCGCGCCCTGCTGGAACACCGGGGCCCGCAGGCCAAAGCGGTGGTCTGGGCGCACAACTCGCATATCGGCAATGCCGCTGCCACGGAGATGGGCTGGAAGGGCCAGTTCAACATCGGCCAGCTGTGCCGCAGTGCCTATGGGCGCGACGCTGTGCTGATCGGCATGAGCACCGACCGTGGCCACGTGGCGGCGGCCGACGATTGGGACGCCGAGATGCTCATCAAGGCGGTGCGGCCTTCCCGTCCCGACAGTTGGGAGCATCAGTTCCTCGAGGCCGGCGTGCCGGCGTCGTTGACCGACTGGCGCGACCCGCAGCGCGCCGAGCTGCGCACGGTGTTGTCCGCCACCCTGCTGGAACGCGCGATTGGCGTGATTTACCGGCCCACAACCGAACGCGACAGCCACTACTTCGAAGCGGTACTGGCCGAACAGTTCGACGCCATGCTCTGGTTCGAGCAGACGCAGGCGGTAAAGGCCCTGGCACTGCCCAAAAACGAGGAGCTGGAAGCGGAAGACGAAACCTTTCCGTTCGGTGTGTAAGGCTCACCTGGCGCGACGCATCTACAGCGGGTGTGCTTCAGTCGATTCGCGTTGCCAGGCCCGCTGCAATAACTCAATGACCTCTGCATCGGTGGTCTGGGGGAAGTTCGAGTACCAGTAACCGATGGACATCATCCGCTCAGGAATCAGCGGGCAGATCACTTCATTGACGATACAGCGCAGGGTTTCCACCGTATCCAGCGGCGCGACCGGCACCGCCACGACGATCCGCGCCGGGGCCTGCACCTGCACCGCCTGGATCGCGGCGAGCATCGAAGCCCCTGTGGCCAGGCCGTCATCGATCAGGATGACCACCTGATCCTTCAACTGCAGCGGCGCCCGCGTGCCCCGGTAAACCTGCTCACGGCGCGATAACTCGCGAGTTTCGCGGGCGACCACCGCGTCATAACTGTCTTGATCAATCGAATGAGCCCGCAGCACCTCTTCATTGCGGATCTGGATACCGCCACTGGCGATGGCGCCCATGGCGAATTCGGGTTGGGACGGCATGCCGAGCTTGCGTACCACCATCAGATCCAGGCGCACCTGCAGGGCCGTGGCCACCTCATACGCCACCGGGACGCCGCCACGCGGCAAGGCCAGGATGATCACGTCGGGGCGGCGGGCGTATCTGAGCAACGGCTCCACCAGGCTTTGACCGGCCACCGACCGATCCTGCCAGAGCGTTTGCAGCGAAGGGCTATAACTCATGGGTCACCTCATCTGTGGTTTCATTGCACACCGCCTTTGCCGCGCTAGACCGCCAGTACGCCGCAAGGCACCTGATAGAGAATGTGTTCGGTGGTACTGCCCAGCAGCTTCTCGATGCCGTGATACTGGACCCGGCCCATCACGATCACATCCACCTGGTGTTCCTTGGCGAATTGACTCAACACCGCAACCGGATTGCCCAAAACGAAGTGATGACGATCGGAAGGCACGCCATAGTCTCGCGCCAGTTCGAGGAAGGTTTTTTCCTCCTTGCTCGCCAGGTCCTTACTGAGATTGGACAGGGCCATACCGCCCATGTCAGCCATGTAGATCGTCGACATATCGCAGGCATACAGCAGGTGCAGCTCGGCATCGCATTGCAGCGCCAGGCTGGTGGCCTGCTCAATGATGCGCTGGTTCAACGCGCTGTTGGCCGGTTGAACATTCGACACGTCAACCGCTGCCACGACGATGCGCGGCAAGGCATGCCCACCACCGCCGACCAGATAGACCGGAATCGGACACTCGCGCAGCAACTGCCAGTCCAGCGGGGTGAAGAACGCGCGCTTGAACGCGGACTCTTGCTGCACTTGTTTGATCAACAGATCGGGCTGCGTCTCGGTGACGTAATCCAGGATGTCTTGCTTGAGGTTGGTGGCCCAAGTCACCTGGGCGGTCACGTTGAGCCCCAGGGCGTGGAGATTCTTGGTTTGGGCGTTCAGCCAGTCGCGGTGGTCCTCGAGGTAGCTGGCCCGGGCCTTTTCACGCACGTTCTCGGCCAGTAGCAACAAGATGTCCAACGGTGCTGCCAGCGCGACAATATGCAGGCTCGCGCCGCTGGCCTTGGCCAGGGCGGCAGCATGGCCGATTGCCGGGGAGTCACGCAGGGCGGGATTGATGATCAGTAACAAACACTGGTATTGGCTCATGATCTGGCTCCAGGGAGGAATGAAAAACAACCCACGCGTCCACGGTCTTAACGGATGGGGCCAGGCGGCGGCGTCGCGGGAACCATGCGCCATCCCTCAGGACACTGGCGTACGCTCGGGTAATAGCCTTTGGCGGAATCGCAGTAGTACCAGGCCGATGGCGCGGCCGTGACGGGCTGAGGCTCGACCACCACCGTCGGCGGGCTGGCCGGGTAGTAGTAAGTCGGGGCGGGATAGTAATAAACCGGATACGTCGGGTAGTAATACGGCGTGGCGATGCGCGCGGCTTCCCAGCCCAGTCCCAGGCCGAGGCCAAACCCCCACCAGCCTGGCCCGCCCCCATGCCCACCGCCATGCGGCCCGGCATGCGCCGGCAATGCAACGGCGGCAGCCAGCAGGATGAACCCTGTCAGCACGCACTGTTTTACTGAGTCACTGTTCATGATGTTTACCCAGGAGGCTCGCGAATAGCATTACGGTTGGCTGGTCGGGTTGAGCCCGCCGCACCCTTGCGGCCATGCCATGGGCATGTGCATGGGCATTCGCCAACCGTCCTGATCGGCGATGCGGTGATGCATCACCGTCCAGAACAGATCGAAGATGGTTTTTTGCTGGGCATCGAGGGCATCGTAGAAGGTTTGGGTGCGTGCCTGAGCCGCGTCCAGACGGACCAGTTGCGCCTGCATCCAGCTGGTTTGCGTGCGCAGGCGCTCTATGCCTTTGGCCATTCTCTGCGGTGTTGTTTCGTCCTTCAGCGCTTGTCTGGCACTTGCCTTGTCAGTAGCGGCTGCGTTGCCTTTTTCCACTTGCTGATTGGCGTCTGCGATGACGCCTGCAGCCCAGGTTTCCCAGGCGGGCATTTGCTCCGGCTTGAGGCTGAGCTTGCCCTTGAGTTCTTCCAGGGTCTGCTGCGTATGCTTGACCCAATCGAAATTCGAGGCGTGACGGAACATACCGCCCTGCCCTGGCCCTAACCCTGGCATCGCGGGGTTGGCAAATGCGCCGGTGGACGGTAACAGCAGAACACTTGCCGCGATCAGCAAGCACTGGCCAAGCAAGCGTGGCTTGTTCATTTCAGCTCATCTCAACGTCGTGGGTTCAATCCGAGCATAGGAGCCCGCCTGGCGGGCGATCTGATCCACGTCAGAAAACCGAGACACCGGTCAACCGCTGGATCAACGGTAGCCCTGCCTGGGGCATCAGCCTATCCAATGGATCTCTGGTGTCTTATGCACGATGGGCGCGGGCACAGACTTCGGGTGCCCCACGATAATCGGTGCCACGGGTATCCACTCGGCGGGCAGGCCGAGCGCCTGCTTACCCTGCGGCGTATTCAGAAAGCCCTGGGCGAAACCGATCCAGCACGTCCCGAGCCCCTCGGCATACGCCGCGAGCATCAGGTTCTCGGCCGCCAGGGCACAGTCTTCGACAATGCACTGATTGGGCCCGTTGCCCGAGATCAGCACTAGGACCGGCGCGTGGTAGAAAATCTGAAAACTGTCCTCGCTGAGCAACGCTTGGAAGTGGCTGGAGTGCGTTCCGGCGGGCGTGGTGGCGAGCATCCAGGCCCTGGCTTCGCGGGAAACCCGCTCCAGCAGCGCCTGGTCGCGGATCACCGTGAACGTCCACGGTTGTTGGTTCATCGCGCTGGGCGCCTGGGCGGCGGCATCGATCAAGCGACAAATGAGTTTTTCATCGAGCGGTTCTGGCGTGTAGTCACGTGTCGAGCGCCGGCCGGCGATTGCCTTGGTTACGTTCATGGGTGCATGCCTCCATCAGGGCGATTCAAATCGAAGCAAGGCGCGAGCAGGCGCTCAACCTTCAGGGAACGACGGTTGGGCTGGCGGTTCTTTTTCTGGGATATCGGTAATGGTCGCTTCGGTCAGCAGCAGGATACTGGCCACGGAAACCGCATTTTCCAGGGCAATACGCACGACTTTGGTCGGATCGATGATGCCGGCTTCGTACATGTCGACATAAGTATTGGCGGACGCATCAAAGCCAATGTTGCCCGGCTCCGCCAGCATGCGCGCAACGACCACGCCGGCGTCCACCGCCGAGTTTTCCGCAATGCGCCGCGCCGGTGCTTCCAGTGCCCGGCGCAGTATCTGCAGGCCGGTGCGGACATCGCCCTCCTGCCGGGCTTCCTCGGCGGCGATCAGCGGCACCGCTTTGAGCAGCGCGAGGCCGCCGCCGGGGACAATCCCTTCGGTGATCGCCGCGCGGGTCGCCGAGATCGCGTCATCCAGGGCGTCCTTGCGCGCTTTCATTTCGGCTTCGGACGGCGCGCCGACCCGGATCACCGCGACGCCGCCGGACAGCCTGGCCAGCCGCTCCTGCAGCTTTTCACGGTCGTAATCGCTGGTGGTAGCCGCCATTTGCCCGCGGATCTGCTGCAGGCGTGCGTCGATCGCGGCGCGTGTACCGGCGCCGCCGATCAGCGAAGTGCTGTCCTTCGACACCACCACCCGATGGGCCCGCCCCAACTGCTGCAGGTCGACCTGTTCGAGGCTGATCCCCAGTTCGTTGGAGACCACCGTGGCGCCGGTCAATACGGCCATGTCCTGCAGCATGTCCTTGCGCCGGTCGCCAAAGCCCGGGGCCTTGATCGCCACGGCCTTGAGCACGCCGCGGATGTGGTTGACCACCAGCGTGGTCAACGCTTCGCCTTCGATGTCATCTGCGATCAACACCAGGGGCTGACCGCTTTTGGCGACCTGTTCCAACAACGGCAGCAAGTCTTTGAGTACGCCGATCTTGTGGTCACAGAGCAGCAGGCAGGCGTCGTCGAGTTCGACCTGCATTTTCTCGGTGTCGGTGACGAAATAAGGTGAGACATAACCCCGGTCAAAGCGCATGCCCTCCATGACCTCGACCACCGTTTCGGTGGTCTTGGACTCTTCGACGCTGACCACGCCTTCAACGCCGACCTTCTCCAGCGCGTCGGCCACCAGTTGACCGATGACCGCGTCGTTATGCGCCGACAGCGTCGCCACCTGGGCTTTTTCCTTGGGCGTGCTGACGGGTCTGGACTGCGCCGCCAGCGACTCGACGACCAGCAGCAGGCCCCGATCCAGGCCGCGCTTGAGATCGATCGCGCTGGCCCCCGCGACCACGTTGCGGATGCCATCGGCCAGGATCGCATGGGCCAGCACCGTTGACGTGCTGGTCCCGTCGCCGACCGCGTCACCCGTGCGTTCCGCGGCCTGGCGCAGCATTTGCGCGCCGAGGTTCTCCTCAGGGTCCTGCAGGTCAATGCGTTTGGCAATCGTGACGCCGTCATTGCAGACCGTCGGGTTGCCCCACTTGTTCTGCATCAACACCGACTTGGACTTCGGCCCCAGCGTCACGCGCACCGCGTCCGCCAATTGGGTGGCGCCGCTGAGGATCTTCTCGCGGGCAGCCGCGCGAAACACGATTTTACTGTGAGCCATCAGGGTGCTCTCCTCTCACGTCGACGGAACTTGCATGCTTCTCTGAAGTGCCTGCGGCGAGGTTGACTTTTATCAACAAACTCACACCCCTTGCCGACGCCCGCCGTGACGCTTACACCGGCGGTCGCCGGGCGCTCTGCGAGTTGACAAAAATCAACTCGCTCGGGCGGAAACAGCGTCCAAATCAACCTGTGAAATCCACCCGATCGTCAACACGTGGGTTTGCCCCTCTCGATGCGTCAGGAGAAACACCATGGACAAGTATCAGCAGAGTCAGAAAAACAAGCTGTTCAAAACGCCGCCCCATGATCCCTATTGCTTGCCGCGGGTTGAAGGTTCGGCGGTGTGCCCGCAGTGCGACGCGGTGTATCAGGCCGGGAACTGGACCTGGAACCGACCTGAAAACGCGGTGGTGCATGACGCGCAAACCGTCACCTGCCCGGCCTGCCGCCGCATCGCGGACAACATGCCGGCCGGCACCCTGATGCTATCGGGAGGCTTCTTGCAAAAGCACCATGATGAAATCATCCACCTGATCGAAAACACCGAAAAAACCGAAATGGCCGAGCATGCGCTGGAGCGCATCATGCGCGTGACGGAGGTGGCGGACGACCTGATGGTGACCACCACCGGTATTCATCTGGCCAATCGCCTGGCGCATGCACTGGAAGGCGCATTCAAAGGCAAGGCGCAGTACCGCTACGGTGATAGTCAGTACGGCGTGAACGTCACGTGGGCACGTAACGAGTAACCCCTCACGCCCCGCTACGGCGCAACGCGAGCGCGGCTCAACCGCTGGCGACGGTAAAAGAGCCGCTTGACCCATTCCGCCGCGCCCATGTAGGCCAGGCTGATTGCCAGCACTGTCAGCAGGATCGGCAGTGGCAAGGGCACCAGGCCGAACCAGGACGCGATCGGGCTGTAAGGTAGCCCGACGGCCAGCAGGCCGATGGCCGCGGCGCTGAGCAACAGCAGTGTGGCCGGGCGGCTTTGGTAGAACGGGCGGTAGGTTCGCACGATGAAGATTGTCAGCAGTTGGGTCAGCAGCGATTCGACGAACCAGCCGCTGCGAAACACTTCCGGGCCCTTTTCCGCCAGCAGGTACAGGGCCGCAAACGTGAGCACATCGAACAGCGAACTGACCAGCCCGAACACCACCATGAAGTTGCGGATTTCCCTGATGTTCCAGCGGTGCGGGGTGTTTTCCCATTCGCGGTCGACGTTGTCGCTGGCGATCCCCATGGAGGGGATATCGGACAGGAAGTTGTTGAGCAGTATCTGCTTGGCCAGCATCGGCAGGAACGGCAATACCAACGACGCCAGGGCCATGCTGATCATGTTGCCGAAATTGGCGCTGGAGACGATGGAAATGTACTTCAAGGTATTGGCAAAGGTATGCCGGCCCTCTTCGATGCCTTCGCGCAACACGTCGAGGTTGTGCTCCAGCAACACGAAGTCGGCGGCCTGCTTGGCCACATCGGCGGCGTTATCCACCGAGATCCCGATATCGGCGACTTGCAGCGCCGGGGCATCGTTGATGCCATCGCCCATATAGCCGACAACGTGCCCGGTCTTCTGCAGGGCGCGGATGATGCGTTCTTTCTGGTTGGGGTCGACCTCGGCAAAGAGCGTCGTCAGTGGCGCCAGGTGCATCAATGCTTCGTCTTTCATGGCCGCCAGCTCGGCGCCGGTGATGATGCGCTCCACGGGCAGGCCCACGGCCATGCCGACATGGCGGGCGACCAGATGGCTGTCGCCACTGATGATCTTGACTTGCACACCCAGGCGCTCGAGGTTGGCGAGAGTGTCTTTCACCCCCGGCTCCGGCGGGTCGAAGAACAACAGAAAACCGCGGAAGGTCATGGCCTTTTCTTCATCCCGGCCGTAGTGCGGCTGTTCCGGCAAGACCCGCGTGGCCAGGCCCAAAACCCTGAAGCCCTGCTCGCTCCAGTCGGCGAAACGCTGCGCGATGGCGGCCCGCTCGGTGTCGCTCAGCGCCAGCAACTGTTCGCCGCGGCGCACCTGTGTGCAAACCTCGAGCACATTGTCCAGCGCCCCCTTGGTCACCATCAGCCGCGCGGCCTCAGGCGCATTCGCGACCACCACGCTCAGGCGCTTGCGCACGAAGTCATACGGCACTTCATCGAGCTTGCTCGCGCCGGGGCATGGCGCCAGGGTTTTGCCGGCCAGGGTGATCGCATCGTCCATGGCGTTGCGCATGCCGGTCTGCAGGCTGGAGTTGAACACCGCCAGTTGCAGGATCGTGGCATCGGCATTGCCCGCCAGATCCATGGCGCCGTCCAGCACGACGACACCGCGGGTCAGCGTACCGGTCTTGTCGGTACACAAGATGTCCATCGCCCCGAGGTTTTCAATCGCATTGAGGTGACGCACGATGACCCCTTTGGCGGCCATGCGTTGCGCGCCTTTGGCCAGCGTGATGCTCAGGATCGCCGGCAACAGTTCCGGCGACAGCCCGATGGACAACGCGATGGCAAACAACAGGGTGTCGAGCGCGGGACGATGCAGCAGGATATTGATGCCGAACACCACAATCGTGATCACCAGCATCACCCGCAACAGCAAGCTGCCGAAGCGACGCAGGCCGCGCTCGAACTCTGTCTCGGGCGGGCGCAGCGTCAGGGTTTTGGCGATGCGCCCGATTTCACTGTCCGAGGCGTAGCGCGTGACCAGCACCTCGGCGGTGCCGCTGCGCACCGAGGTGCCCATGAACACGCAATTATGCCGCTGCCCGAGCGTGGCATCGGCGGCGCAGTCGCCCGGCAATTTTTCCACCGGGAAGGTTTCGCCGGTCAGCAGGCCTTCACCGATGAAGCAATCGAGCGCCTGCAGGATCCGACCGTCGGCCGCGATCAGGCTGCCGGCGCTGAGTATCAGGATATCCCCCGGCACCACCTCGCTGGCGGCGATGTCCACGGCCTTGCCGTCGCGCCGCACCGTGGCGCGCAGCGCGATCTTGCTGCGCAGTTGCTCCACCGCCGTACTGGCGCGATTTTCATACCAGGCGCTGAGAACCGCACTGATCAGCACGATGCAGCCGACAATCGCCGCATCTAGCCAATCCCCCACCACCACGGCGACCAGCGCGCCCACGATCAGGATCAGCACCAAGGGCGTCCGCATTTGCTCCAGCACCAACCGGGCCAGGCCGCGCGGTCGGTCTTTGGGCGTGGCCGGCGCGCTGCGCACCCGCGCGTTGGCGTCGGCCTCGCCCAAGCCCTGCGGCGTGCTGTGCAGGCTGCTGAACACCTGGCTGACTGGCGGGCTCCAATAATCGCCGGTTGCCACGCGGGCGGGCGGCTTGACGTTGGATCGCCACTCACGATGGGCCAACCAGAGGCCGGGCAGCATCGGCAACCAGAACGTCAGCCCGCGGAATAACAACGTGGCGGAAAGCGCCACCGCAATGTTCACCCCCACCCAATGCAGCGTGACCACCGCCGCCGCTTCAAAGGCGCCGAGCCCGCCCGGCACAATGCCGATACTGCGCAACACGCTGGCCAGCATAAAACCGGCAAACAGCCCCAACGGCGGCGCGGACACACCCAGCGCGCGCACCAGCACCCACAATGTGGCGCTGTCGAGCACAATGATCACCAATTCCAGCAAGGTAATCCGCCAGAGTAACCCTTGGCTGCGTACCAGTTGCTTGTCGGCCCCGGTGAGCAATGACGCAATTCTGGCGACAATCGGAAAATGTCGCCCCGGCAAATGCTCGACCAGGCGCCGATTGCCGGCCAGCCTTGGCGTGACCACTGCCAGCAACAGGCTGACGGCAACGAACACCAGGCACGCCGTCATCACCGCAGGCGTGGCATGGCCCTGGAAGATCACCACCGGTAACGCCACGCCGACCGACACCGCATAGGCCAGGAAATACCCGGACAAATCCAGCACCAGGCTCGCCAGCACCAGCGGTTTTGCGAACCCGAGGCGGACGAAGGAGGCCACGACCGCAAAGGCGCCGCTGATGCCGGAGGACGGCAGGGCCTGATCGACAAACAGCTTCATCACGCTGAGTTTGCCTGCCTCCCAGAGTGAAAGCGGCTGCGCCCCGGCCCTGAGCACCACCCGAAAGACCTGCCCTTGCGCCATATACGTCAGGACTTGCAACGCCAGGGCGCCGACCAGCCACAGCGGCTCTGCCTGGGTCAGCAAGTGTGTGAAGGATTCGACGTCGGTGAATTGCAGCGCCACACCGACCACTGTCGCAAACATCGCGGCGCCGAGCAGCCACGTCAGCCACAGCGCGGAACGGCTATAATGCTGTTCCTCTTCAGGTACAGCCGGATCGATGAAACCAGCAGTGGGCGGTTTGACAGGCATGCCGTGCCCCTGAGCGAATCAGCAGAGAGTCCGATTCTGGCGCGGTCTGGGCGGGGCCGTTTGATCCAGGTCAACCTGCCCCTGGACGATCGGTTAGTCCGCATCACGCTTTCTGACCTTGATCAATACGCCTGCTGCGCATACCCCTCAGTGTGAACAAGGCCGTTCTTCGACCCCACTGTGCGCTGGAGCCCCCCATGCTAGCTAATCAACACACTGCGGCTCTGATTGCCGAGATGGATAAAGCCTCGCCCGCCGAGCATTGGCTGGAAAAACTGCACGACGGAACGCATGTGCTTATCCGTCCGTTGTCGACGCACGATCACCTGGGCCTGCTGCATTTTTTCCAGCGGTTGTCGCCGCTGTCACTGCGCTTCCGGTTTTTAGGCGCGGTGACCCATGTCGATGCGAGCGCAATCGATACACTGCTGAGCGAGTCCGCGCAGATCAGCCGCGGCTACCTGGCCTTGATCCACCATGACGGCGAGTTGCAGGTAATCGGTGTCAGCCGCTACCGGCGTGCCACCGATCAGGACGAACAGTGCGATTGCGCGGTCGCCGTCGCCGACCCGTGGCTGCGCAAGGGCCTGGGCCGTTTATTGCTGGGGCATCTGATCGATGCCGCCAGGCGTGAAGGGTTTCGCAAAATGTGCTCGACGGACCTGTCGACCGATTACCCGATTCATGGCTTGTACAAGCAATTGGGTTTTACCTCGGCCTATCTGGGCCGGGATTTTGATCGCATCGTTCACGAGCTGGAACTGTAGACGCGCACGCCGCCCGACCATTCACTGCGGTTCCAAGTGGTAGCGCGATTGCACCAGATGCGCGATCTGTTCCTGGGCATCCCGCAGCGGTACAGACGCATCGTTTTCAAGCAGACGGGTTTCGTTGGCCAGCACGTCGTCGCGGATCACCTCGCGAAACCAGTTGGAAAAGTCCCCGGCCTCGCGGTGTTGGCGGAACGCGGGATCGTCCAGGCGCGCGAGCGAAGACAAAAACTCCGCAAGGTTCGAGGCGCGCTGGTCAAGGCTGGGAAAGTAGAAAGCATGCCAGGCGCCCACATCCCCGACCGCATACTTGCCGCTGTGGCGATGATGTTTCTGCTCGGGTTGCTGCTGCGCCATCAGCACCACGTCGCCGCCATGACGAACGTCCCACAGACAGAAATAGTCGGGCGCGGATGAGCGCGCCGGGAATTCGGGGCAGCGTCGCTGCGTATGCTGGGCGTAGCGTTGGACCAGTTCGCGGGCGGTGCTGCCCAGGGTCACCAGCACGTCTACCGCGTCCAGCAGCGACGGGCAGACCTGATCGAAGTCCAGGGCAACGATGATCGCCCCCATATTCGCCAGAAACCCCGGAGGCCACGCAGCGCAATGGGGCAGCATGTAGTGGGCCTCGTCCACGACCATCCAGTACGGGCGGCCGGTGCTGCTGCGTAGCTGCTGGATAAACGGCAGTAATTCGCCGAACAACTGCACGCGGGCGGCCGGGTCCAGGGCCAGGGTGCTCACCACCACGTTAAGCCGCGCCTGTAACAGGTGATGCAACGATTCTTCGGTTGTCGGCGGAGTGGTCAGGCCACCGACCGTGACCGCACCGTCCAGCGACAGATAGTCGCCTTCCGGATCAATGATGCAGAAGCCCTGGTGGGCCTCGACCATGCGTTCTGTCAGCCAGGTCACGTAGCTCGACTTGCCGGAGCCTGAATTGCCGATCACCAGCAGCACCGATTCCGGCGGCAACCACACCTTGCGTGCATCGGCGGTTCGCCCCAGTTGCACGCCGATACGCTCGACCGGCACCAGCGCGGCGTCCTTTTGCAGCAGCATGTCTATCAGCTCGCAGACCCCGCGCCCGTGATCCTGGCTCAGGCAGATGTCCGCGCGGGCCTTGATTGAGTCGATCGCGTTGTTCACCGCCGCCGCACAACCGCAGATCGCGAGAAACGCGTGGTCATTTTCGGCGTCGCCCACGCCGACCACATTCAGTTCGCAGATGCCCAGCCTCAGCAACGCGGCACTCAGCCCCGAGGCCTTGTTCACCCCCGTCGGCAGGACCATGATCGCGTCCTTGTTGAACGTCATCTGCAGCTCCAGGCCCAGCTCGCGAATCGAGCTGATCACCGCGTCCTCGAACGGATGCCAGGTGGCAATGACGGACCTGCCGACGGACAAGGGTGAAACCCCTTTGTCGCGCAGGCGCTCCACCAGTGCGGTCGAGGCCGAATCGGCGATGAGTTCCTCGGTGTCAGTGCGCGGGTCGTACAGGAGCGCGCCATTCTCCACGACCACCAGGTCAAACAGATCGAGCTGGGTAAAATGATGCTTGAGCGCCTGCAACTCCCTGCCGGTAATCAACAGCAACTTGCGACCGCTGGCCTTGAGGCCGGCAAGCGCTGTACAGACGTGTTCGGGAACATTGCCGTTTTCGGCAATGGTTCCGTCATAGTCGACCGCCAAGGCTAAGAAATGCATGTTCGCTCCATGACGGGTTGGGTTGTACAGGCCCGCGCTAAGAAGATGAAACCTTGCCATTGATTCCGGGCAGCGGCTCGCTGGGCAAAGGTTCCTTGTGCAGGTACTTTTCGAACCAATCGCCGGTCAGCCTGGCTACGTCCGCCAGGGTGCCCGGCTCTTTGAAAAGGTGCGTCGCGCCTTTGACGACCTCCAGGCTTTGCGTGCAGTGCAACGCCCGACTGGTCCGCACATTCAAGCGCAGGATCATCGGGTCTTCCGCGCCCACCACTTGCAACGTCGGCGCTTTGACCTCGCACAACGCCTGGGCGGCCAGATCGGTGCGCCCGCCTCGACAGACCACCGCCCGCACTCCGCCCACGTGAGCCGCGGCGACCAGCACGGCGGCGGCGCCCGTACTGGCACCGAACAAGCCCATGGCAAGTCGGCGTAATTCAGCGTCTCGGGTGATCGCGTCGATGACCTTGACCAGTCGATCGGCGAGCAATGCAATATCGAAACGCAGCACACCGGTCAGGTTATCCCAGCGCTGCTCTGTCCTTGTCAGCAGGTCGATCACCAAGGTGCCCATCCCGTGGCGCGCCAGGTACTCCGCGATAAAATGGTTACGCGGGTTCGAATGACCGCCGCCACTGGCATGGACGAGAACGACCAGGCTTTCGGCGCCTCGCGGCAATCGCAGATCACCGGCCAATTCATAGCCGGTAAAGTTAAACTTTTTGTATTGAAGCTCAGATACTGCAACACCGCAGTGAGAGGCCATTAGTTGAATACCTTCGTATATAACCTTTTCGAGGGGCAAGGTACTTCAAGAGTGGCTTCATCTTTCTTTTTGATTGTTCGTCAGGTCGATGGATTGGGCATGAACGCCTATCAGGTTAAAACCGAAAAAAGCCCGGCCTGCTCTGTTGGATACACGACGATGACCTGAAGCCTCTGGGGGGTAAACTGCGCTTTTCCGGCAAAGCGTACTTGATAAATATCAAACGCACGCCCATCCACGTTTCAAATCGGACATTTGACGTGCAATACACCACTCACCGACATGTCCACGGACAATCAGCCGTACAGTCGACGCAATAACCCAGGTAAAAGATGCGGCACTTCTTTGGCCAGTAACCCTGGGCCGAATTCGGCAGCGGCCACATCATGCAACCACACGCCCGCTGCCGCAGCCGGAAAGGCCGGCATGCCCTGGGTCCGCAGCCACCGAATAATGCCGCCCAACAGCTCGCCGGTGGCGGCCGAGGGCACACTGCAATGGATCACGGCGCGGCCATCGGGGCAGGCAATCACCGTGTCACTGCCGCGATGCACAACCACAGCCGAGCCGTGCTGGGCAGCGGCTCGAGTGCGGGTCAGTTTGTCGCCGACGAAGTCGAACATCCGCCGAAATTCGCTCTCGTGAAGGGTCAGCACCTGCGTGGCATCCGCCGCAACGACCGGTGGGTGCCCCGCGACGGTATCGAGACCGGCTCGCGGTAAGTCGGGCAGCCACAACCCAGGGTGATTCTCAAATGCCTGGGGGACGATGGCGTCGAGCACCGCTTCGGGCGTGCCAATATCGGCCACAATCACTTCTCCACACAGATCGCGCCCCGGTAACAGCAGATGCCCCGGCTTTTTGCGAAAAAACGTCACCGTCAGCACCGCCGCCACGGCGCCCAACGACTCACCGCTATCGCCCATCACTCCGCTGGGCGTGTCGACCGCGACAATCGGCACCGTGCCACGGCCAGCCGCAGCCAGGGTGTCCAACACCTGCCCCTCCAGCGCACGGGCGAGACCGGCGCCGAATACCGCGTCGACAATCAGCTCGGCCCCCTCAAGTACCGCGGGGCTCAGGGCTTGCACCTCGCCGGGCCAGCGCTGTGCATGTTGCCCGGCTTCGCCTTTCAGCGCGGCGCGACTGCCCCACATCGCCACCCGCACCGGCCAGCCCGCTTGCGCAAGCCGGTACGCGCAGACAAAACCATCGCCGCCATTGTTGCCCGGCCCGCAGAGCACCAGCAGCGGCCGGGGTGTCCAGCGCCGCTGGATTTCGCGTGCCACCGCCGCGCCGGCATTGCTCATCAACTCGAAAGACGACACGCCGGCAACCACCGAAAGCCGGTCGGCTTCCGCCATCTGGCGCACCGTCAGCAAGGCCGCCTGGCGCGCGCCGTTATCGAGGTCGGGACTCAACGTGTTCATGCTTTTCACACTCTCGATCGCTACTGAAGTCACTCACCGCCTGCGCGGTGACGTCGCCCCGCTTGGTTACCCCAAGCCTCTGACCGCCTCGATCATCTTGACCAGGACGGCCTGTGCATCGCCGTACACCATGTTGCAGTTTTCCGCATAAAACAGCTGGTTCTGAATACCGGCATAGCCCTTGCCCTCCCCGCGCTTGACCACGTACACGTGATGAGCCTTGTCCGCATCCAGGATCGGCATGCCGTAGATGGGCGAAGCTTTGTCGCTGCGCGCGGCTGGGTTGACCACGTCGTTTGCCCCGATCACTAACACCACATCGGTGTCGGCGAAATCGGTGTTGATGTCGTCCAACTGGAAGATCAGGTCGTAAGGCACACCGGCCTCTGCCAGTAGCACGTCCATTTGTCCCGGCATACGCCCCGCCACCGGGTGGACCGCGAATCGCACAAGCACGCCGTGGGCCTGTAACAACTTCACGAACTCATAGAGCTTTTGTTGGCCCTGCGCAACGGCCAGGCCATAGCCGGGCACGATGATGACTTTATTGGCGTACCGCATGGCGACGCCGGCATCACTCGCCGCCGTCGGCTTGAGCTCACCCACGATCGCCGCGCCTTTGCGCACGGGTTGGCCACCAAATCGGGCAAACAACACATGCGCGACCGTGCGATTCATGGCCTTGGCCATCAGCAATGTGAGCAGCACGCCCGCGGCGCCGACCAGCATGCCGGCGATCATCATGGCCGGAACCTGCAACACAAACCCTTCCAGGCCGACCGCCAGGCCGGTGAAGGCATTGTAGATGGAGATGACCACCGGCATGTCGGCACCGCCAATGGGCAACGTCATCAGCACACCGAACAACAGCGCGCAGCCGAAGAACACTCCAATCAACCACAGCACGCCGTTCAACGAACCGTGTTCGGCGTGCATGACCACCATCAGCCAAGCGCCTACGCACAGCGTCACCAGCATCAGCAAGGCGTTGATCAGTTGCAGGCCTTTCATGTGCAGTGGCTTGTTGATGCGGCCATCCAGCTTGGCCCAGGCAATCAACGAGCCGGATAACGAAATCGCACCGATCAACGCGCCAAACAAGGTGCCGGCCAATGCCGAAAGGTCGAACACTCGGCCCCCGAACAACTCCATGGCGGCGATCGCGGCGGCAGCGCCCCCGCCCATGCCGTTGTATATCGCGACCATCTGCGGCATGGCGGTCATGGCCGCCTTGCGCCCGCTCCACCACGCTGCGCCACCGCCCAGCAGCAGCGCGACGAGCGCGAGGCTGACGTTGACAGGCAAATGTGGCCGGGCCGCCTCACTCACCGAAAATACGTAGAGAAAACTCACGATAACGGCGGCCGCCATGCCCCAACCGGCGACATGGATGCCACCGGCCGCCGTGACCGGCGAAGACATGCGCCACAACCCGAAAATCAGTAGAAAAGCGGCGAAGAAATACACCAGCCCTATCAGCCACTGCGACGTCATAATCAACATGGTCAAACCTCAAACCTTTTCAGGCTTCCGGGTGGCAGAGTGATGAGCTTTGCGCCGCTTGGGTTCCGGCGCGCTGGTCTGGAACATCGCCAGCATCCGGCCCGTGACGGCGTACCCGCCCGCGGCATTCCCCGCGCCCAGCAACACCGCGACAAAACCAGCCGCCTGTTCGGCCACGCTCGCCGCATCGAGCAGGCCGATAAGCCCGCCGATCACCACGATGCCATGGATAAAATTCGAGCCCGACATCAACGGCGTGTGCAGAATCGCCGGGACCCGCCCGATGATGACCCAGCCGGCGAACGCGGCGAGCATGAAAATATAAAGCCCGACGAAGCCAACACTGTTCATGAGGTCTTCTCCTGGGTTGCGGCATCCGCAGGGTTCAGCGAATGCATGAGTTTGCCGGCATGGGTGAGTACCGTTTGCGCCAGAATCTGATCGTCCCAATCGATGCTGATGACGTTGTTCTTCAACATCAGCGCCAACAGGTTGAACTGGTTTTTCGCATACAGCAGACTGGCGTCCTGGCTCAAGGATGAGGGCAGATTCAACGGCGCCATCAGGGTTACCCGACCGATCGTGACGGTCTGTCCAGGCACGCAGCCTTCGCAGTTGCCGCCGCCTTCGGCGCCAAGATCGACGATCACCGCGCCTGGCTTCATCCCGGCAAGCTGTGCGGCACTGATCAGCCGCGGAGACGGCCGCCCCGGCACTGCCGCCGTGGTAATGACCAGGTCCGCCTGTTGGATATGCTCCGTCAGCACTTGAGCGACTTGGGTTTTCTCAGCCTCACTCAGCTCCCGTGCATAGCCGCCCTTGCCTCGCGCATCGACCCCGACATCGACAAACTCGGCCCCCAGGGACCGCGCCTGTTCCGCAGTTTCCGGGCGCACGTCGTAGCCCTCCACCACCGCGCCCAGGCGATGGGCGGTCGCGATCGCCTCCAGCCCCGCCACGCCCAACCCCAGGACCAATACCCGCGCCGGCCCCACGATACCCCCCGCGGTGGTGACTTTTGGCAGGATGCGAGACATCTGCACCGAGCCCAGTTGGACCGCATAGTACCCAGACAACGCCGATTGACTGGACAGTGCATCCATCGACTGGGCCCGCGTGATGCGCGGCAGGCGCTCCATGGCAAAACACGTGATTTGGCGCTCCAGTAAACGTTGCACCAAGGCCGGATTCTTCTGCGCATACACAAAACACAGGAGTACCGACCCGGGCTTCATCTTGCCTACGACTTCCAGCGAGGGCGCCTGCACCGCGAGCAGCACATCGGCCTCATGCAGCCACTGTCCGCCGCTGGACACGAACAGCACATCCGAATAAGCAGCGTCCGGCAAAAAACTCGCTTCACCCGCCCCCGCCTGCATATGAAGCCTTGCCCCCAGCGCGCATAACTTCGCGCAGAGGCCAGGCACGAGGGCCACACGTCGTTCGTGCGGGTGGGTTTCTTTCAGCACAGCCACATTGACGTACATCGCGCGCTCCGTTGAAGGCACCCGCGCATGGCCGGGCACCCGGAATGTAAACAGGACAAGGCTTCAGACCGGCGCCTGAGCCAACACGTAACGCACCAGTTTTTTATTCACGAACTGCTGGATACCCATGTCGCCCAGCTCGCGGCCATAGCCGGAGTCCTTGATGCCGCCAAAGGGCAACTCGGCATCGCTCCAACTGATGTTGTTGATGAACATCATCCCGGTCTCGACGCGACTTGCCACACGACGCCCCCTGTCCAGGTCACGTGTGAACACCGAGCCGCCAAGGCCAAAGTCGGAGTCGTTGGCCAGGGCGATCGCGGCGTCTTCGTCCTTGACGCGGAAAAACAGCGCCACCGGGCCGAAGAACTCATCCCGGAACGCCGGGTTTTCAGGGGTGATGTCAGTGAGAATGGTCGGCGTCATAAAGGCGCCGGGGCGATCGATACGTGTGCCCCCGAGCAGAACCTTCGCACCGTGATCGGTCGCCGTGCGAACCTGCCCGAGCAACTGCACCAATGCCGCTTCCGAAGACAGCGGGCCCAGGGTCGTCGCTTCGTCCATGGGATCGCCGGGTTTCAGCGCCGCGAGCCCGGCCTGAAAGCCCTTCAGGAAGGCATCGGCGACCTTATCCACGACAATGAAGCGTTTTGCCGCGCAACAGGTCTGCCCGCAGTTGTACATCCGCCCCCAGATCGCCCATTTGACGGCCAGCTCCAGGTCGGCGTCTTCGAGCACAATGAACGCGTCGCTGCCGCCCAGCTCCATGGAAGACGGTTTCAGGTTCTGCCCGGCCCAGGCCGCCAGGCTGCGGCCCGCGGCGACACTGCCGGTCAGTGCAACCCCGCGAACACGCGGGTCATCGACCACCTGTCTGGACTGCTCATGGGAGATCGACAGGTTGGTATAAAGCCCGGCAGGCGCGCCGGCTTCGAGCAGGATTTGCTCGAAGGCCATCGCGCATTGAGGCACGCAACCAGCATGCTTGATCACCAACACGTTGCCTGCCATCAAATGCGGACCGGCCACGCGAGCCAACTGATAGAACGGAAAGTTCCACGGTTCGACCCCGAAGATCACGCCGATGGGGCTGCTCTCCATGTGCGCCTCGCCTTGGCTCGGCTCCAGCGCTTGCGGGGCCAGGAAGCGTTCCGCGTTCTTGGCGTAGTACGCCATGATATCGGCGCTGAATTTGACTTCGCCTCGGGCCTCGTCGATGCGCTTGCCCATTTCCAGCGTGATCTTACGGGCCAGGGCATCGAAGCGCTGATGCATCAATTCACCGGCCTTCGCGATGATCGAGGCGCGCTGGGCATACGTTGTGTGTTTCCACGTCGCATAGCACTGCGCCGCAGCCGCCAGTTTGTGCTCCAGTTGCTCAGCCGTCAGCGTATCGAATTGTGCGAGCAACTCGCCGTTGTATGGATTGATCGTTGTATAAGCCATAACGGTTGCCTTCCCATGAGATTGAGTTAACCAACGTCAACCGGCTACCTTCAGCCGCCGTCCCCACGAACCGGCATTACGTTGGCCTGAATGCATTCAGCTGGCTAGCGTCGGAAACTACTTACGTCTGCCCCCTTGAGCCCGGGCCAGGGCCTGAAGAGCGGGCACTCTAACGGTGCCGTCGGCGCACTTCGTTGGCGCAAAGCGCGGTGATGTGAACCGAAAGGCGGCCTGAACAAGGCGCTCAGCGTGAATGGCCTGCTGGCTCGCGATCAACCGAGCGGTTTAGAACCGTCGGGGCTCGGTAAATACTTACATAGATCAATTAAGCCGCCTTACAAACTGCATAGGATTGCGCATCAGGCAATACGACTTTGCGTCTTGTCAGGAGGGGTAATCATGCAAGTCAAGCAATCCATGTCGGAAGATGTGTTGCCACGTCAGGCATCAGGCCCGGCATTGGCCTACTGTCCCCTCCCCGCTGAACGGTTGGGCGGCATCGATCAGAAACTTCGCCAGACCGCGCAATTGGTTTCACTCATCGTCGGGCAGCTTGAGGCCTGTGAATTCGACCCCGCGACACCGGCGCGCAGGGTGCTTGAACAATTGGATGCCACGCTGGAGAAATTGTTGAGTCGATTCGGGCTCGACCAACCCGCCCCCGCGACAGACTATGATCGCCACGCAGCGGTGGATTTCCCCATACAGGCCCTCTTCAAGGCATTGGCTCAAGACTTTTTGCCGTTGGCCGCCGCGCAGCGCCGCAACCTGCGGATCGTGCCGTGTTCGTCGTGGGTCAGGAGCCTTCCCGATTGCCTCAGGCAACTCTTGAGCGGTCTGCTTGCCAACATCATGGACAGTACCAGCACGCTACGCCTGACACTGGGCTGCAGGCGCCACTCGGAGTGGCTGAGCATCGAGCTGTGGTTCGCGGGCTGCAAAAGCCGCGACGACGCCTTGCGTATCGTATCGATGCCTGTCTATGAGGCTTCGCTGCCGGGTGCCTGTGGCAAGCCTGCCCTTCGCTCGATAGCGGAGCTCAGCGCGATGCTGGGTTTACAGCTACAGGTCAAAACCGCCGACGAGCGCGCGACGCTGATCTCCATCAGCGCGCCGTTATCGCCGTCAGTCGCTCAGCCCGGCGCGCGCAGACAACAGAACGCTCGAGCGCTGGGCATGGCTCGCACGTGCCTGCTGTTGATCGTGGAACCGGACGCCCTGCTAGGCGATATGCTCAGTTGCGGTTTGGGGGCGCTGGGCTATCGAACGGCAGCGGTGCGCGATAGCGTCGCCGCGTTGGAATGGATCGCGCGTTCGGGCATTCAACCGGACCTGATCTTGACCGAGCATGTGCTCGACCGGTCCTCGGACGGTGTCCAACTGGTGCAAAAGATTCGCGATCAATTCAGCCGAACCACACCCGCGGTCATATTGACCGCCGAGACGAAAAAGCAGGTTTCCCAGTCCGCCCTGACCGCCGACTGCATGCTCCTTCGCAAACCGGTGAGCCTGAACCTGCTGCGCGTCACCCTCGCCAGTGCATTGAGTACACACGCCGAAGTACACGCTGTTCACGCCATGCCCCCGTCGCGCCAACCCGTCATTTACGTGGTGGACGACGACGCCGCGCTGCGCAGCGACTTGCGCACGCTATTGGAGTCGGAAGGTTACCTGGTGCGCGACTACGGCACTGCCGAGCAGTTTCTCGACAGTTATACCGCTGACCAACCGGGCTGCCTGATCATTGATGCGCGCCGCTCGGGCATCAGCGGGCTTGAGACGGTGGCCCGTCTTAAAGCACAGGGCGACGAGTTGCCCGTTCTGATGATCAGTTGCAACAGCCGCGTTGCCGATGTCGTCGATGCGATGAAGGCTGGGGTATGCGACTTCATTGAAAAGCCGTTTCGTTATCAGCAGCTGTTAACCAGCGTGAAGAAAGCGTTGGCCAGCCAAGTCGCAACCGAGAGTTCCCAGGTCCTTCGCAAGGCTGCGATTGACCATATCAGCCACCTCACCGCACGGCAGCGCCAGATTCTGGCGATGGTGCTGGACGGTCATCCGAGCAAAAACATCGCTGCCAACCTGGGGATCAGTCAACGGACAGTGGAAAAACACCGAGCGTCGATCATGAGCAGGACCGAAGCCAGGTCGATTCCCGAACTCGCCCGCATCGCCCTGGCGGCCGGCGAAAAAACACTCTCGGCGGCTGCCAATGACAAACGCAACGGGCTCATCGGCGGGTGATCGCGGACGGCTATGTCGAACCAGGCGATTCAAGGCCGCTGGGCGATACCATCAGATTGTCGACAACCTTCTGCACACCCGCAGTGCCCGATGCCGTCAACCGCGCCATATCCCGCTCCGGGAGCGATCCGACAACCCCCGAGAGCGTGACTTCCCCACCCTCCACACGCACGTCGATAGCGTGGGCGTCGATGATCGCCTTGCGGCGAAACGCTGATTCGATATCGGTCTTGATGGTTTGCGCAGAGGCATGGGCCTTGACGACGATATCGTTACTGATCCCCTTGATCCCTTGCAGATAGCGCACTGCGTAGCCGGCCGTCTGGCGCTGATGCTCAGAATCCACTTCTCCGCTGAGCACCAGCCAGCCATCGGTCACGCTGACTTTGACGCGGTGGTCCGCCAGCGAGGTATTCCATTGCAATGCGGAAACGGCGGCCGCGACGAGATCACTGTCGGTCCGCACATGACTGGAAGGCAGCACGACATCGATCTGGTTGAGCAGATCCACGACACCGGCGACATGTGCGACCGCCTGTTCCGCGTGCCAGCGTTCGGCGTGACTGGCGACATTGCCGGAAAGCGTGACGATGCCATCGGACACTTGAACCAAAATCTGATCGGCTTTGAGTGCCAGGTCCCAATTCAGTTCTTCGATCACCTGTTGCCTAAGCTTTTCATCGGTATTCATAAAAAAGCTCCAGAATTGTTCAAAAGTCTCAATCAGCCAAAGCGTATCCGGTTGCGATGTTTTTCAGCAGGTCGGAAAGTACCCATCCTTGGCGCGGGAGCGGTGATTCAGGCGCGTTTTTTCGCCCTAGACCGGCAAAGGCTGCGCGACCGCCGGCAGTTCGACACTGTCCCGATACTCCGGCACCGACACCGACCAGCCCAGTTCCTGGCTGATGCGCCGCCGTAGCACGTCCGAGGCGTTCGGCTCGCCGTGTACGACGTAGGTGTGTTTCGGCGCACGCTTGAAGCCGCGCAGCCACTGCATGATTTCATCGGCATCGGCGTGCGCGGACAGGGTTTGCATCGGCACCACCTCGGCGTTGATCGGCACGTCCTGGCCGTGGATACGCACCGACGGCACACCCGCGACAATCTGCGCGCCACGTGTGCCGCCGGCCTGAAAGCCTGGCACCAACAGGGTGTTGAGCGGGTTGGGCGCGAGCGCCTTGAGGTGGTGCAGCACCCGCCCACCGGTGGCCATGCCACTGGCGGCAATGATGATCGCAGGGGTGCGCTGCTGGTCCAGGTCAATCGACTGTTGCACGGAACACACAAAGTGCGTGCCATCGCACATACCCTGGCAGTCCTCCAGCGACAGCCGATGCTCAGAGCGAAAACGCTGGTACAGGCGGGTGACCTCGGTGGCCATCGGGCTGTTGAGGTAGATCGGCAGGTCCGGGATCGCATGCTGTTGTTTGAGCCGATACAGGTGATACATCAGCAGTTGCGCGCGCCCCACCGCAAACGACGGCACCAGGGTGATGCCGCGCCGCAGCGCCGTGCGGTTGATCACGTCCGCCAGTTGCTGTTCGGGAGGCTCAGCGGGGTGTCGACGATCGCCGTAGGTGGATTCCACCAGCAGGTAATCGGTCTGCTCGATGGTTTCCGGGGCGAACATCAGGGGATCGTTTGGCCGCCCCAGGTCGCCGGAACACACCAGCGTGACGCCATCGGCGACGACTTCGACCGTCGCCGCGCCAAGAATATGCCCGGCGTCACGCAGCAGGATGGTCAAGCCCGGCGCGATCGCGACCCGGTGGTGCAGCTCGATCGGCCGCAGCAGCTTCAACGCGCGCTCGGCGTCCTGTTCGGTATAGAGCGGCAGCGCCGGGTCGTGCTTGGAGAAACCATGCCGGTTGGCGAATTCGGCCTCTTCTTCCTGCAGGCGGCCACTGTCGCGCAGGAGGATTTTCGCCAGCTCGCAGGTGGCCGGCGTGGCATACACCGGCCCGCGATAGCCGTTGCGCACCAGTACCGGCAGGTAGCCGCTGTGGTCCAGGTGGGCGTGGGTCAACACGATGGCGTGCAGGTCTTGAACCGGCAGCTGGAACGTGTCCCAGTTGTGCAGGCGCAATTGCTTATAGCCCTGGAACAGGCCGCAATCGATCAGTACGTGCAGGTCGCGATGTTCCAGCAAGTACTTGCTGCCGGTGACCGTACCGGCCGCCCCGAGAAATGTCATACGCATGGCTATGTCCTTGAGGTCTCATGGAATCGGTGGTTTCAGTCAACCCAGGGTGATGGCTTGACGATCATCAAACTGCAGGAGGTGCGGTTCAGCACACTCTCGGCGGTGCTGCCGATCAGTCGGTCAAGCTTGTCGCGATAGACCGTGCCAAGCACCACCACGTCGAATGCATTGCGCCGGGCAAACAAGCTGATCACTTTGTGCGGAATGCCGGTCAGCACATGTTGGCGTTCCTGCTCGACCCCATAGCGTTCGGCGAGCACATCGAAGGCTTCCACCTGCGCGTCATTGACCGCCTCGCCCAAACTGCTATCCAGGCTTTGGGTCGGCACGCTCGTGGGGGTATCGCCCACCACCGACCAGTTGCTGACATTGAGCAGGTGCAGATGGGCATCGCACACATGCGCCAATGTCGAAGCCAGTTCGAGCACGCGCTCGTTCAGCCCGTATGTGAGTTCTTCGAGGTGCGACAGGTCAATGGCCGCGAGTACTTTCAACGGTTTGGGGTGCCTGGCGTCGGTGACCAGGTGCAGGCAGGCCGGACAATCGCGCAACAACAGCCAATCCAGGGGTTGATGGAAGGTCCGGTCAAGGGCCGAGACATGCTGGACGTCCTTGATCACCAGGTCGGCGTGAAAGTCGTTCACATACGCCAGCACGTGCGCCAGGTTGGGTTTGGCCCACACCACTTCACAGCTGACCGCCAGCCCCGCACGCCGTTGAACGCGCATTTGCTGCTCCAGCCAGTGGCGGTGGACCTGCAGGTAGCCTTCCCTGGCCCGGGCCATCGCGTCATGGTCAAACAGGCCGGCCACCTCCAGCGATGCGACATAATCAAACGCCACAATGTGCAACAACGCGCCGGTTGCAATGGCCAGTGCCTGGGCCCGGTCAAAGGCCGGGGTGCGTGTCATCTCCGAGGGTGCAATCAATAAAATACGTTTGAGTGGCAGCATTAGATACCTCGGCCTGGGCGCATGTAATCACCTGACTGCAACCCGACGTCCTAGCGAGCAGCGTGGCGCCCTGTTGTTGTGACTGAAAACCGTCGGTCAAGTATCTGGCGCCATAGGGCGCGCGCTCTGATCTTTGTCAACTAATGGCTGGCTTTCACACAATGAGTGAATCACTCAGGCCTTGTTGATATAGCTCAATGATTTTCCGTGGTTCGAGCGTAGAAACCAGTGACTGGCCACTCTCGGCCCGTCATCAGCCACGAATTCGATTGAGGACACCATCATGAGCGACTTGAGTTTGCGCAAAGCCATTATGGAAGAGCTTGAATTCCAACCGCAGATCGATGCAGCCAGCATCGGTGTTGCCGTGGAAAACGGCGTTGTCACGCTCACCGGACATGTCAGTAGCTATGAACAGAAGGTCTGCGCCGAGCGCGCGGTAAAAGGCATCAAAGGCGTGCGCGCAGTCGCCGAGGAGATCCAGGTGCGCCTGCACAAAGGCGCCGGAACCGCGGACGACACCATCGCCTCCCGCGCCCTGAGCATCATCAACTGGAGCGCCGACGTACCGGCGAATGCGGTTAAGGTCATCGTTCAGAACGGCTGGATCACCCTCGAAGGCCAAGTCGACTGGCAGTACCAGAAGGAGACCGTAGAGAAGGCGGTGCGCAAGCTGTCCGGCGTGCTTGGGGTGGATAATCGGCTGACCCTGAGCCCGCGGGTAGACATCGTCGATATCCGCAAACGCATCGAAGATGCGCTCAAACGCAATGCTGAAGTGGACGCCAAGGACATTCATGTCAGGGTCGACGGTGATGTGGTCCGGCTCGACGGCAAGGTTCACCTGTGGCGCGAGCGCAAGCTCGTAGAACGGGCGGCCTGGTCGGTGCCGGGCGTCACGCGGGTGGAAGATCACCTGCTGCTCGCCTGAGGTGATGCATGCTCCAGTGCGCCGACTGGGGCATTCAACGTTTGTGTCTGCCTTGCGTGCCCTTTTTTGAGTCAAGGTCATGAAAAAGAACCATCAGTGGAACCTGTCTTACTTTCTGACCGCGTTTGTCGTGTTCACCGTTGTGCAGTTTCTATGGACGGAACACCGCGTGGTGCAAAACATCCCGTACAGTCAGTTTCTGCAGTTGCTGAACGAGCAGAAAGTCAGCGACCTGCAGGTCGAGAAAGACCAGATCAGCGGCAAGCTGCAAGTGCCGATCGACGGCCATAACCTGTTCACGACGGTGCGGGTCGACCCGACGTTGGCCACCAGCCTGGCGCAGTCGGGCGCGAGCTTCACCGGGGTCACTGACAATACCTTTTTAAGCGGCCTGCTGGGTTGGCTGCTGCCTTTTATGCTGATCATGGTGGTTTGGCACTTTTTGTTTCGCGGCGTCGCGGAAAAACAGGGCCTGGGCGGGCTGATGAACATCGGCAAGTCCCGGGCCAAGGTGTTTGTCCAGCGCGACACCGGGATCACCTTCGCGGATGTCGCCGGCATCGACGAAGCCAAGGCCGAACTGGTGGAGATCGTCTCGTTCCTCAAGGACAAGGCCAAGTACGCACGGCTGGGCGCGCATATTCCCAAAGGCACGCTGCTGGTCGGTCCGCCGGGCACCGGCAAGACCCTGGTGGCCAAAGCCATCGCTGGCGAAGCCGGGGTGCCGTTTTTCTCGATCTCGGGCTCGGAATTCGTCGAGATGTTCGTCGGCGTCGGTGCCGCGCGGGTCCACGATCTGTTCGAACAGGCGCGCCAAGCGGCGCCGTGCATCATTTTCATCGATGAACTGGATGCCCTGGGCAAGATGCGTGGCGTCGGTGTAATGGGCGGCAATGACGAAAAGGAACAGACCCTCAACCAGCTCCTGGCCGAACTGGACGGCTTCGATCCCCGCGAGGGCGTGGTGCTGCTCGCTGCGACCAATCGCCCGGAGATTCTCGACCCGGCGCTGCTGCGCGCCGGCCGGATCGACCGCCAGGTGTTGATCGATCGCCCTGACCGCAAGGGGCGGCAGGCGATTCTCAAGGTCCACCTGCAGAAAATCACCGTGGACAAGGCCCTCGACAGCGAGCGCATTGCCGACATCACCACCGGTTTCACCGGCGCCGACCTGGCGAACCTGGTCAACGAAGCGGCGATTGTCGCCACCCGCCGTGGCGCCGACACGGTCGGCCTGGACGACTTCACCGCGGCCGTGGAACGCCTGATCGCGGGCATCGAACGCAAGAGCAGCGTGCTGCGCCCCGAAGAACGCCAGGTGGTGGCGTACCACGAGATGGGTCATGCACTGGCGGCGAGCCACCTGCCGGCCATGGACCCGGTACACAAGGTGTCCATCGTGCCGCGCGCCATTGGCTCGTTGGGCTACACGCTGCAGCGCCCGACGGAGGACCACTTCCTGATCAGTTACCAGATGCTCAAAGACCGCATCGTCGTGCTGATGGCCGGCCGCGCCGCCGAATTTCTGATATATGCTCAGACGTCCACCGGGGCCGCCGATGACCTGGCCCGTGCGACCGATATCGCGCGGCAGTTGGTGACCCGCTTCGGCATGAGCGCCGAACTGGGGCAGTCGGTGCTGGAGCGACAAAACATGACCTACCTGGGTGAGCAGATGCAGAGTACGGGGCAGAAAGATTATTCGGAACAGACCGCCAGGGAAGTCGACCTGTGTATACGCGCCCTGCTCGACGAAGCCTACGCCCGCGCCAAGAGCTTACTCCAGGCGCATCGCGCCGACCTGGAGGCCGGCGCGCGCCTGTTGATGGAAAAGGAAAGCCTGACCCCAGAGGACTTCCCCGCGCTGCTGCCAATGAAACCCGTGCCGGTCGCCGCAGGTTGAGCGTCGCCCTGAAACCACGCACTGAGGCTCGCCATGCTGGCCGTCACGCTGATTAATACGCTGGTGGTCATCATCGCCGTGGTCATTCATTACGAATGCCTGTTGCGCCTGAACGACTGGTTGCCGCGGCTCAAGGTCTGGAGCCGCTTCAGGATGGTCATCGGGGTCTTCGGTGCCCTGCTCGCCCACGCGATCGAAGTCTGGTGCTTCGCCCTGGTCTATTACCTGATGACACGCGACGGCGAGTGGGGCCGCCTGTCGGGCCAGTTCGATGGCTCGTTCATGGACTGCGTGTACTTTTCCTTCACGACCTACACCACCATCGGTTTCGGCGATATCACCCCCATGGGCCACATCAAGTTCCTGACCGGCCTGCAAGCGCTGACCGGTCTGGTGCTGATCACATGGACGGCGTCCTTTCTGTTCCTGGAAATGCAGAAGTACTGGAAGAACAAGTAGCCCCTAGCCGGCCGGGGTCCATTGCCAGTTCAGCACCTCGGGCAGGTCTTCGCCGTGTTCGATCAGGTACAGCTTGTGTTTCTCCATCATCGCCCAGTAGCGCGCCTGCGCGGTGTGGCGTTGCTCGTGCAGCCGGGGCACGCGCTCGATGACGTCCAACGCCAACCGGTAGCGATCCAGGTTGTTGATCACCGCCATATCGAACGGGGTGGTGGTGGCGCCCTCCTCGATGAAGCCGCGCACATGGAAGTTGTCGTGATTGGTGCGCTTGTACAGCAGCCGATGCACCAGCGCCGGGTAGCCGTGGAAGGCAAAGATCACCGGTTTGTCGGTGGTGAACAACTCATCGAAGGCGGCATCCGCCAGGCCATGGGGATGCTGCGATGACGACTGCAGCACCATCAGGTCCACCACATTGATGACCCTGACCCGCAGATCCGGCACGTATTCGCGCAGCAATGTCACGGCGGCCAGGGTTTCCAGGGTCGGTACGTCGCCGGCGCAGGCCATGACCACGTCCGGCTCCTGATCATCGCGGCAGGCCCAGTCCCAGCGGCCGATGCCCGCCAGGCAATGGCGCACGGCCGCGTCGATATCCAGCCACTGCCACTCCGGCTGCTTGCCCACCACGATGACATTGATGTAATTGCGGCTGCGCAGGCAGTGATCCGCCACCGACAGCAGGCAGTTGGCGTCCGGCGGCAGGTAGATGCGCGCCACGTCGGACTTCTTGTTCGCCACCAGGTCGATGAAGCCGGGGTCTTGATGAGAGAACCCGTTGTGGTCCTGGCGCCAGACATGGGACGTCAGCAGCAGGTTGAGCGACGCCAGCGGCTTGCGCCAGGGCACGTCGGCCGCAGTTTTCAGCCACTTGGCATGCTGGTTGACCATCGAATCGACGATATGGATGAACGCTTCGTAACACGACAGCAGGCCATGACGCCCGGTGAGCAGGTAGCCTTCGAGCCAGCCCTCACACACGTGTTCGCTAAGAATCTCCATGACCCGGCCATCCGCCGCCAGGTTCACGTCGTCGGCCTCCAACGGGTCCATCCAGGCCTTGGCGCTGACCTCGTACACGGCGTCCAGGCGATTGGAGGCGGTTTCATCCGGGCCGAACAGGCGGAAGTTGGCGGCGCCCTGTGCGTTTTTCATCACGTCGCGCAAAAAGCTGCCCAATACCCGGGTCGCCTCGGCACGCAGGCAACCGGGGGCCGGCAGGGCTACCGCGTAGTCGGTAAAGCATGGCAAGTCGAGCGTGCGTAATACCAGCCCGCCGTTGGCGTGCGGGTTGGCGCTCATGCGGCGGTGCCCGGTGGGCGCCAGCGCGGCGATTTCCGGGAGCAAGGCGCCGTCGGCATCGAACAGTTCGTCGGGACGGTAGCTGTTCAGCCATTCCGCCAGTTGCTGCACATGCCCCGGCGCCTGAAAGTTGGCCAACGGCATTTGGTGTGCGCGCCAGGTGCCTTCGACCCGACAGCCATCGACAAATTTCGGCCCGGTCCAGCCTTTGGGCGTGCGCAATACCAGCACCGGCCACAGCTGGCGCTCCGGCGTCTCGGCGCGCCGGGGCTGGCGCGCCGCGTGCTGAATCTCGCGGATTTTCAGCAGCATGGTGTGAAGGGTGCGGGCAAGCTCCTGATGCACCTGCGCCGGGTCATCGCCTTCGACGAAGTACGCATCGTAACCATAGCCATACAACAGCGCCGACAGTTCATCTTCGCTGATCCTGGACAGGACCGTGGGGTTGGCGATCTTGTAGCCGTTGAGGTGCAGGATCGGCAGAACTGCCCCATCGCGCGCGGGGTTGATGAATTTGTTGGAGTGCCAGCTGGCGGCCAGCGGGCCGGTTTCGGCCTCGCCGTCGCCGATCACGCAGGCGACGATCAGGTCCGGGTTATCGAAGACCGCGCCGTAGGCGTGCGCCAGGCAGTAACCCAGCTCGCCGCCTTCATGGATCGAGCCCGGGATTTGCGCCGAAACGTGGCTGGAAATCCCATAGGGCCAGGAAAACTGCCGAAACAGCCGCAGCAGGCCATTGGCATTGCGCTCCACCGAGGGATAACACTCGGTGTATGTGCCTTCCAGGTAGGTCTGCGCGACCACCGCCGGCCCGCCATGCCCGGGGCCGGCGACAAAGAGCATGTTCAAGTCGTACTGGTTGATCAGCCGATTGAGGTGCGTATAGAGCAGATTCAGCCCCGGCGTGGTGCCCCAATGCCCCAACAGGCGCGGTTTGATGTGCGCCAGGGTCAAGGGTGTCTTTAACAACGGGTTGCTCTTGAGGTAGATCTGCCCGACCGCCAGGTAATTGGACGCCCGCCAATACGCGTCCAGCCCGTCCAGCTCCTCTGCACTCAAAAAATCGCTCATACACCCCTCCGTCAAGGCTCGACCCGTGGATTGTCGTTCGTCGATTCTGGGTGCCTCAACTGCGCGAGGCTTGATGTATATCAAGTCTTAAAGCCGGCGCTGAAGCTCAATTGAAACAGGAACTCGGGATATTGAGCAAAAGCGCTGGCAGCGCATTTTCCTCGTTCTCTCTATCACTCAGGCACATGCCTGGACGGAGCGCATGCATGAATGCCCATCACCTGCGTTTAGTCGGTCGCTCGACGGTGCTACCGCACACCTCTTGCCCCAGACCGGTAATCCCCCCCAAAACGGCATGTTCCGGTTGCGGCGTGTCGGCATGCAGCTTGCCAATCGGTCTCGATAGTCCTGACGTGTCCCACTTGGATGCATTGGTGGTGCAACGCTTCAAGGTCAAAAAAGGCGCAGCTTTATTCCGTACCGGCGACCCCTTGCGTTCGCTGTATACGGTTCGCACCGGCTCGTTCAAGACCGGCATCGTGTCTGTCGATGGCCGTGAACAAGTGACCGGCTTTCAACTCTCCGGCGATATGCTCGGCCTGGACGCCATCAGTGACGATGCACACGCCTGCACGGCGGTCGCCCTTGAGGACAGTGAGGTCTGCCCCATCCACTTCGCCCATCTGGAGAGCCTGGCGCGTAACCTTCCGTCGCTGCAGCACAACCTCACGCGGCTGCTGAGCCGTGAAATCGTGCAGGATCACACCCTGCTGATGCTGATGGGCAACATGAGTTCGGATGAACGCCTGGCCGCGTTCCTGCTGAACCTGTCGCAACGCTTCAGCTCCCGCGGGTATTCGGCCAGGCACTTTGTGCTGAAAATGCGCCGTGAGGAAATCGGTTCCTACCTGGGCTTGCGCCTGGAAACCATCTGCCGCGGCATCGCGCACCTGCGCGACCAGGGGTTGGCGCAGATCGTCGGCCGCAACGTCACGATCCTGGACCTGGAAGGTCTCAAGCGTCTGGTCGCGGGCTGCCGCCGACCGATCTAGCATTACCGCCCGAACACCTGGAGATTCGTCATGCGTGCGATGGTTCTGCACACCCCCGGCCAGCCGCTGCAACTGGAGCAGCGCCCGATCCCGACACCCGGAAGCGGGCAGCTGTTGATCAAGGTCCTGGCCTGTGGCGTGTGCCGCACCGACCTGCACCTGGTCGACGGCGAGTTGCCGCAAGCGCAACTGCCACGGGTGCCAGGCCATGAAATCGTCGGTGAAGTGACGGCCGTGGGCGCCACGGTCGGGGCTGACTGGATCGGCCGCCGCGTCGGGGTGCCGTGGCTCGGCTGGACCTGCGGCGAGTGCGCCTTCTGTCGATCGGGCCGGGAAAACCTCTGCGATCAGGCGCTGTTCACCGGCTGCAATCTGGACGGCGGCTACGCTGAATACACGGTGGCGGACGAACGCTTCTGCCTGCCGATTCCCGACACACTGTCGGACGTTCAAGCCGCGCCCCTGTTGTGTGCCGGCCTGATCGGCTTTCGCGCCTTGCAAATGGCCGCGGACGCCGCCCACCTGGGGCTTTACGGCTTCGGTGCGGCCGCCCATCTGGCGATCCAAGTGGCGCTGGGCCGCGGGCAACAGGTGTACGCGTTCACCCGCCCGGGTGACAGCGCAGGCCAGGCCTATGCACGCTCATTGGGCGCCGTGTGGGCCGGGCCTTCGGACCAACTGCCGCCGCACCTGCTGGATGCCAGCCTGATATTCGCCCCGGTCGGAGCGCTTGTACCGCTGGCATTGGCCGCCACCGTCAAGGGCGGCTGTGTGATTTGCGCCGGGATTCACATGAGCGATATTCCGGCCTTCCCCTATCGACTGCTATGGGGCGAACGCAGCGTGCGTTCAGTGGCGAACCTGACCCGACAGGACGGCACGGCGTTCTTTCAAACCGTGCAGCACACGCCGATCCACTGCGACATCACCCGCTTCGCCCTGGAAGACGCCAATCAGGCACTCGCGCACCTGCGCAGCGGGCAGTTCAACGGCGCGATCGTGCTGACCCCATAACACGCAGCAGCGGCTATTTGCGGGTCGCGCTGGTCAGCATGTGGATCGCTCTCTCGTTGGCTTCGTCGGCGGTGCGCTGGGCCTGGTTGGCCAGCGCCATCGCCTGCTCCGCCTTGAGGTAGGCTTCGTCAGCGCGCAGGCGCGCCGTGGCGGCATTGTTTTCTGCGGAGTCCAGGCGAGCCTCAAGCTCCTTGACATGTTGACTGCACCCGGCGGACGTTGCCAATACCAGCGCCAACAGTGAAACGGACAGGTAGCGGTTCATGGTGTTTCCCCTCGATTCATCGCGGTAAGAAATCAACAACGCACATTTTCAGTATCCGACGTGAGCCCGCCGTGCCTCTGACCTTTGTCAATAAAGGATCAGAGCCCGGGCTAGCCCTTGACGTCGTTTCCCGGCTGGCGGATCGCTAAAATGCTGCCCGGCACCGAATACAGCGCCCGTTCGGTGTTGCTGCCGATCAGTCGGTCGAGCCCGACCCGGTGAGCAGTCCCCATGACCACCACGTCGGCCTGGAATTGCTCGACAAACTCCTGAATCACCGGCACTGGCTGGCCCATGACAAAGTGCCGTCTTTCCGGCGGTACGCCATAACGGTCGGCCAAGGTGACGAATGCCTGGTGCAACGACTGGCGCAGCTCTTCGGCGAAGTCCACGTTCCAACCGCCCATGGCCATCGGCGCATCGCCGTTGAATGCCGGGGACAGGTCATAGGCGTACAACAGATGCAGCGGCGCATCGCATTGCAGGGCCATGGAGTAGGCGCACTGAATGATGGTGTCGTTCAGACCGCTGATCTGCGTGCCGGGCTCGAACGGATCGACGGCCGCCACCACGCGATGGGGCAAACCGTAGCGTGCCTGACTCACCAGATGCAGGGGGGTCGGGCACTCGCGCAGCAGGTGGCAATCGAGCGGGGTGATGAATATGCGCTTGAGAACCGGCTCCAGCTTCACGTCCTTGATCACCAGGTCTGGGTTCAGATCGGCGATCGTGCGCAGGATCTCCAGCACAGGGTGGGTGGTAAAGACCAGTTCAACCGTCACCTTCAGCCCGTTACCGCCCAGGCGCTGGACTTCGTCGACCAGCCAATCGCGATAGCGGTGCAGATAGTCCTGGAAAACCGACTCATCGACGTGTTCTTCCCACAAATGAATGATCGGCGCAGGTTCGATAAACGCCCTGATATCGAGCGCCGCGCCGCTGGCCTTGGCCAGGGCCACCGCGCGCAGCAGCGCCGGGGAGTGATACAACGAACGGTCGGTGATCAGCAACAGACGTTGATATTGGCTCATTTCGCACCTCGTCGGGCACCGGTTGGTCCTGGCGCCAGGTTCAATCCTTCATCAACTGCGCGTCGGTTTGATCGCCCACATGCTGCACGGCGCGTGGTGCAACAGGCTTTCGGCGGTAGTGCCCAACAGCTTGTTCAAGCCCCAGTGCTGCACGGTGCCCATGACGATGATGTCGATCTGGTGATCGCGGGCGAAGTCGCAAATGTTGAAGAGCGGCGTGCCCTCGATAAAGTGCCGATGCTCGACGGGAATCCCCTGGCGCTCGGCCAACGCGGCAAACGCCTCATGCTGGGCTTCATTCAACGACTCATAGAGCCCGGCGGCCAGGGGCACCGCGCCGAAGCCCATGTCCTTGGCATACACCGCGGCCCAGTCGTACACATGCAGCAACTCGAGCTGGGCCTGGCATTGCGCGGCCAGCTTGACCGCCGCTTCGACAATCTGGTCGTTGAAGATCTGGTCCTGCTCCTCGCTGCGCAACACATCGACAATCGCCAGCACCTTGCGTGGCAACGGGTGGCGCGAGTCGGTGACCAGATGCACCGGCACCGGGCAGTCGCGCAGCAGTTGCCAATCCAGCGGGGTGAAGAACACCCGTTTCAACGCCGGCTCTTCCTCGGCATCCTTGATGATCAGGGCCAGCGACATCTCGTTGACGAAATGCAGGATTTCCTCATAAGGATGATGCACCCAGACCACCTCGCTGGTGACCTCGACCCCGCGCTGGCGCATCACCTCGGCCTGCTCGGCGAGCCAGTGGCGATGGGTGTCCAGGTACCCTTCCCGGGCGCGATTGATCTGTTCGGGCGCAAACAGCCCGGCGATCGCCAGGGCCTGCAAATAGTCGAATGCCACGATATGCAACGGCAACTGCATCGCGCGCGCCAAGGCAGCTGCACGATCGAACGCCGGTGTGCGGGTCATGGACGAAGGGGCAATCAACAGTAAACGCTGAGTCTGCAACATGGGGGCACCTCGGCACGCGGCCATCTGATTCGGTGGATAGGCCTTCAGATTGAGCGTTCCGACTCAGCGGCTACTTGATCTTTATCAGTTGGTGCCCGCAAAAGTTGATTTTCATCAACAGCCGCCGGGCCCCTTGCCCCTAGCCTGCATCAAGACTTGCAGCGTCACCGGCTCCGTCGGAGGGCACCATGATCGAAGATGAGCAGCAAGTGTTGGTGAGGGCGTTGGACGCGGCGACAAACCCGGTGCTGATCACCGAGAGATCGGGTTGCATTGTGTGGATCAACCGAGCGTTCAGCCTGTTGAGTGGCTATTCGAAGCTGGAGCTGGTCGGTAAAACCCCGCACCTTTTGTCGTCGGGACGGCAAACCACCACGTTCTATCGGGAGCTGTGGATGACCATCATGGCGGGCCTGACCTGGCAGGGCGAGATGGTCGAGCGCCGCAAGGACGGCTCCAACTGTACGATCAATCAGGTCATTACCCCGGTGCTCGACCCGCAGGGCGTGGTCACACACTTCATCGCGATCCTGCACAACTTCAAGGTGATGGACGAAGAACGTGCGCGCATGCAACAACTGGCGTTCCATGACGGACTGACCGGCTTGCCCAACCGCAGCCTGTTTCTGAGCCTGCTCAATCAAGCGATGAGTCATGCCACCCAGCAGCAACAGCCGCTGGCGTTGATGTTTATCGACCTGGACCGTTTCAAAGCGGTCAACGACACCCATGGGCATGCGTGCGGCGACAAATTGCTGGTGGCGGTGGCCGAACGCCTCAGCCAGTCGGTGCGCAGGTCCGATGTCGTCGGCCGCTTGAGCGGCGACGAGTTTGCGATCCTGGTGACCGGCATGGACCACGCCAGGCAGGTCGAGGTGTTGGCCGATAAATTGATCGGCGCGATCAACCAGCCGTTCATGATCGATGCCCACCGCCTGAACACACACATCAGCGTCGGCATCAGCCTGTATCCATGGGACGGGGCGAGCGTCGAGCAACTGCTCGCACGGGCCGACGACGCGATGTACCAGGCTAAACGACGCGGTGGCAGCGCCTGTCATTTCAACCTGCTTAGCCAGCCTGCCGACTGAACGGCGCACACCTCGCGCCCACCGTATGTGCGGTGGGCATAGCCCATTCTCAAACGTCATAATCCTGGGTTTTGTGGCGTGGTAATCTCTGACGACTATGAATAGGCATTGATCGTCAGTCGACAATGACCAGAACCAGGAAAGATCATGCCCAAAGTGTCCCACTCAGCCCTGCGTCGTAATTTCCGTGAACTGCTTGCTACGCCCCTGTGCGTTGAGACGGCCTCTGTGTTCGACCCGATGTCGGCGCGTATCGCCGCCGACCTGGGCTTCGAGGTCGGCATTCTGGGGGGCTCGGTCGCTTCGCTGCAGGTACTGGCGGCACCCGATTTTGCGTTGATCACCTTGAGTGAGTTCGTTGAACAGGCCACCCGGATCGGCCGCGTTGCGCAGTTGCCGGTGATTGCCGATGCCGACCACGGCTATGGCAATGCCCTGAATGTCATGCGTACCGTCGCGGAGCTGGAGCGCGCAGGCGTAGCGGCACTGACGATTGAAGACACGCTGTTGCCGGCGCAGTTCGGGCGCAAATCGACCGATCTGATTTCCATCGAGGAAGGCATCGGCAAAGTCAGGGCCGCCCTTGAAGCACGGGTCGACCCCGAGCTGTCCATCATCGCCCGCACTAACGCGAAGGTGTTGCCGACCGAGGCTGTGATCGAACGCACCCTGGCCTATGAAAAAGCCGGTGCCGATGGGATCTGCATGGTGGGTGTCAGCGACTTCGAGCACCTTGAGCAGATTGCGCAACAACTCACGGTGCCCTTGATGCTGGTGACCTACGGCAACCCGAAACTCAATGACAGCCAGCGCCTGGCAAGCCTGGGAGTACGCATCGTGGTGGCCGGCCACGGCGCCTACTTCGCAGCGATCAAGGCCACCTACGACAGCCTGCGCGCCCAACGTCAGCTCACCCACAGCACCTCGAACCTCAGTGCCACCGAGCTTACTCACACCTACACCCTGCCGGAGAGCTACGTGGCCTGGGCCAAAGAGTTCATGGATGTAGAGGAGTGAGACTGACCCCGGGTGCGCGTCTAGCCGACCCAGCCGACAGCGGTTTTCGGAACCACCTCCGACTCATCCAGCTTTGACGCAAACATGCTCACGGCTTGCACCGCATCGCTGGTGCTGGTGCGGATCTGCAGAATCACCGCACCCGCCTGGTCGGCCAGGCTGACGCCACGTTGCGCGCCTTCCTGGGTCGCGCTCATGCTGGCGACCGCGTCACGGGTTTCCGACAGAATCAGGCCGATCATCTCGGCAATCTCGGCAGTCGAACGGCTGGTACGCCCCGCCAGTTGCCTGACCTCATCGGCCACCACCGCAAAACCACGGCCCTGATCGCCTGCGCGCGCGGCCTCGATGGCGGCGTTGAGCGCCAGCAGGTTGGTCTGGTCGGCAATACCGCGAATGGTATTGACGATCGCAGTGATCTGCTCGGAACGATCACCCAACTGTCCCACCAACCGTGCCGAGGCACCGATATTATCGGCAATGCGGCGCATTTCACTGGCGGTTTCGTGGATCACCTGGGTGCCATGCTCGGCGAATCGCTCGGTTTCCGAGGAAATATGGTAAGCGCGGGAAGCACCGCGTGAATCCTCCTCGAACTTCTCGACACGCTCGCTGATGTCGCTGGCGAACTTGACGATTTTGATCAGCTTGCCGTCGCCGTCATACACCGGGTTGTAACTCGCCTCCAACCACACCACGCGGCCGTGCTTGCCGATACGCTTGAATTGCCCGGTGAAGAATTCACCATTGTTCAAGCGCCGCCAGAAGTCGGCGTACTCAGGGCTGTTGACCTGGGCCGGTTCGCAAAACATACGGTGATGCTTGCCTTTGAGTTCCGTCAGTGAATACCCCATGACCGTGAGGAAATTCTCGTTGGCATCGAGCACTTGCCCGTTCAAATCGAACTCGATCACGGCCATCGCCCGGTCCAGCGCAGCCAGCTTGCTGCGGGTCGCCGCCTCCTGCTCCACTTTGCGCGTGACGTCGAGGGCGTACTTGACCACTTTCACGACCTGGCCACGCTCATCCAGCACCGGGTTGTAGCTGGCCTCCAGCCAGATGATCTTGCCGTGGGCGTCCACCCGTTTGAATGTGCCCGAGACGAACTTGCCGGCCCTGAGTTCCTGCCAGAACTCGGCATAGGCAGGGCTGCTGGTCAGCGCCGACGGGCAAAAATCACGGTGGGTCTTGCCGGCCAATTGAGCGCTGCTGTAACCCAGGGTTTTCATAAAGTTGTCATTGGCGCGCAACACCTTGCCATTGAGGTCGAATTCGACCACGGCCATGGAGCGTTCAAGCGCGGCAATCAATCCTTGGTATTCAGCGACTTCGGCCCTCCTGGCCGCCAGTTCTGTTTTTAGTGTGTGATTGAACATGACGTAGCCTCAGCCGTGCGTAGAATCGGGGGTTATCTCCTGCACTATCGGCCAATAAATACCGGACTTGACCGATGAAAAATAAATATCATTTGACGTCAAATACTCGTCGCTCGCCACGCCTGCAAAGCCGAAGGGTACTGATCCGCGCGCGCCCTGTGTTTAAATTGACCACCCTTTCCCTGCCAAGAGATCCGCATGGCCAACAACGACCTATCCTTCACCCCTGATCCGGATGCCGACTCGATTTCCTCCGACGTGATCGGCTTCAACGGCATCCTGGTCTCCACCCAGATCCCGACCCGCACCGACGGCAGCCTGGAACTGGGCGACATCACCGCGCAAAGCGAATGCACGCTGCAAGCGCTGAAAGTTGCCCTTGAACGCGCCGGCAGTTCCATGGACCGGGTGATGCACCTGACCATCTACCTGACCGACATGGCCGACCGCGCGGCGTTCAACGAGGTCTACAAGCGCTTCTTCGCCAAGCCGTGGCCGGTGCGTGCCGCGGTTGGCGTGGCGGCCCTGGCGGTGGAAGGCATGCGTGTGGAAGTCACCGCGATGGCCGCCAAGGCCTGAACCCGCGTCGATTGAAACCCCCGTCATTGGCCTGGCACCTTACAGGCCAAGCCCGCCGGCGGCCCTGCGGTAGGTGCCGGTCAGGCGTTTCACGGCTACAATGCGCGCCTCGACCGTGACAAGCCTGACTAAAAAAACTATGTCCTTGCCCAAGCATCACCTGGAATTGCTCAGCCCTGCCCGCGATGTCGCCATCGCGCGCGAGGCCATCCTGCATGGCGCCGACGCCATCTACATCGGCGGCCCAAGCTTCGGCGCCCGCCACAACGCCTGCAACGAGGTCAGCGATATCGCGCAATTGGTCGAATTCGCCCGGCGCTACCACGCCCGCGTCTTCACTACCCTCAACACCATCTTGCACGACAACGAACTGGAACCGGCGCGCAAGCTGATCCATCAGCTCTACGACGCTGGCGTCGACGCGTTGATCGTGCAAGACCTGGGCGTGATGGAGCTGGATATCCCGCCGATCGAGCTGCACGCCAGCACCCAGACCGACATCCGCACCCTGGGCCGCGCCAAATTTCTCGACCAGGCCGGCTTCTCGCAACTGGTATTGGCCCGCGAGCTGAACCTGCAGGAAATCCGCGCCATTGCCGATGAAACCGATGCCGCTATCGAGTTCTTCATCCACGGCGCCCTGTGCGTGGCGTTCTCCGGGCAGTGCAATATCTCCCACGCGCAGAACGGCCGCAGCGCCAACCGCGGCGACTGTTCCCAGGCGTGCCGCCTGCCGTACACCCTCAAAGACGATCAAGGCCGCGTCGTCGCCTTTGAAAAGCACCTGCTGTCGATGAAAGACAACAACCAGAGCGCCAACCTGCGCGCCCTGGTCGATGCCGGTGTGCGCTCGTTCAAGATCGAAGGGCGCTACAAGGACATGGGCTATGTGAAGAACATCACCGCCTATTACCGCCAGCGCCTCGACGAGATCCTCGAAGACCGCCCCGACCTGGCCCGCGCTTCCAGCGGCCGGACCGCGCATTTCTTCCTGCCCGACCCGGAAAAGACCTTCCACCGGGGCAGCACCGATTATTTCGTCAGCGACCGCAAGATCGACATCGGCGCCTTCGACACCCCGACCTTCACCGGCCTGCCGGTGGGCGTGGTGGAAAAAGCCGGCAAACGCGACCTGCAAGTAATCACCCATGAGCCGCTGTCCAACGGCGACGGCCTGAATGTGCTGGTCAAGCGCGAAGTGGTGGGTTTCCGCGCCAATATCGCCGAGGCCAAGGGCGAGTTCGAGGAAGACGGCGAGAAGCGCTACCGCTATCGCGTCGAGCCGAACGAAATGCCGGCCGGCCTGCATCAGTTGCGCCCCAACCACCCGCTGAACCGCAACCTCGACCACAACTGGCAACAGGCGCTGCTCAAAACGTCCGCCGAGCGCCGGATCGGCCTGTCGTGGGTCGCCCGACTGCGCGAAGAGCGCCTGGAACTGAACGCCACCAGTGAAGAAGGCATCACTGCCAGCGTCGCCCTGCCCGGCCCGTTCGGCGTGGCCAACAAGCCGGAACAGGCGCTGGACACCCTGCGTGACCTGCTCGGCCAACTGGGCACCACCGAATACCACGCCAGCGCCATCGAGCTGGATGCGCCGCAGGCGTTCTTCATCCCCAACTCGCAGCTCAAGGCCGCGCGCCGTGAAGTGATCGAAGCGCTGACAGCGGCGCGCATCGACGCTCACCCGCGTGGTGGGCGCAAGGCCGAAACCAGCCCGCCGCCGGTGTACCCGGAAGCGCACCTGTCGTTCCTGGCCAACGTGTATAACCAGAAGGCCCGGGATTTCTACCACCGCCACGGCGTGAAACTGATCGACGCGGCCTTCGAAGCCCACGAAGAAACCGGTGAAGTGCCGGTGATGATCACCAAGCACTGCCTGCGTTTCTCGTTCAACCTCTGCCCCAAACAGGCCAAGGGCGTGACGGGGGTGAAGACCAAGGTTGCGCCGATGCAGTTGATCCATGGCGATGAAGTGCTGACCCTGAAATTCGACTGCAAGCCTTGCGAAATGCATGTGGTGGGCAAGATCAAGGGGCACATCCTCGGGTTGCCGCAGCCAGGCAGCGTGGTCGGCTACATCAGCCCGGACGATCTGCTCAAGACCATCCCGCGCGCGCCGCATTGATCGAACCGCGGGCGCGCTGCAACGGCGCGCTCGCTCTCGATCACTGCACTTGCACCACAGCTTTGGGGCGCCACCACCAGCCCCTTTGCAACCCGGCGGCAGCCAACAGAATCGCGGCGACGCCCAGCCATTGCAGCCAACCCAGGCGATGCCCGAAGGCGATCCAGTCGGCCAGAATCGCCGCAATCGGGTAGATAAACGACAACGCGCCGGTGATGGCCGTCGGCAACTTCTGGATCGCCCCGTACAGCAACACATACATCAAACCGGTGTGTACCACCCCGAGCGTCAACAAGGCCGCCCAGGCGTTGTGCGCCACCGGCAGACTGTGCCACGGCACCAGCGGCGCCAGTAACAACGCACCGGTCGTGACCTGGATCAGCGCGATCAAATGCGGCGGCACCGCCTTCAGGCGTTTGATGATCAGCGCGGCAAGCGCATACAGAAACGCCGCGCCGAGGGCCAGGGCGATACCGGCCAGGTAGTCGTCGCCGGTTGGCTGATTGCCATGGGCGCTGACAATCGCCAGCATCCCGAGGAATGCCACACTCAGCCACGCCAGCTTCGGCACGCTGAGCTTTTCACCGAGAAACAGCGCCGCCAGCATCACCAACATGAACGGCTGCACGTTGTACACCGCAGTGCTGATGGCGATGGATGCGCGGGAATACGATTCGAACAGCAGCAACCAGTTGCCGACAATGGCCACTCCGCTGAGCATCGCCAGGCCGAGCCCGGCCCAACTGAGCAAGTCCCGGCGCAGATACCCGAGCAGCGCGCACACCAGCAATAATGTCAGCGCCCCGATCACGCAGCGCCAGAACACCACTTCGAGCACCGATACGCCCGACACCAGTACAAACCAGCCAATGGTGCCCGAGATCAGCATGGCGGCGACCATTTCCCACGACCCGCGACGGATGGATGTGTCCATGATTGAGACTCCTCAAGTGAGGCTCAATTATGGCAAGCTGGTTCGCCGCGGCTCCAGCGCCTAAAAAAGGCGAAAAGCCTCAATGACCTTTATTTATTAGGCGCACACCATGATCGACACCATCGACCAACAACTGATCGGCGCTTTGATGGACGACTCCCGGCTGTCCCTCAAGGCCCTGGCCGGCATCACCGGCCTGTCCTCGCCCAGCGTCGGCGAACGCCTGCGCCGCCTGGAAGAGCGCGGCGTGCTGACCCATTACACGGTCGACATCGACCCCAAACACTTCGGCTACCTGCTGCAAGCCATCGTGCGTATCCGTCCCCTGCCCGGCCAATTGCAGGAAGTGGAGCGGCAGATCCAGGCCATCCCCGAATTCACCGAATGCGACAAAGTCACCGGCGAGGACTGCTTCATCGCACGCCTGCATGTACGCACCATGGACCACCTCGACAGCCTGCTGGATCGGCTCAACGTCTATGCCGAGACCAACACCGCCATCGTCAAGAAAACCCCAGTGAAGCGGCGCCTGCCACCGCTGACGGACTAACGCCGACAAACCTTAGGTGGGGATAGCAGTGGTTCAGGCACTTATGCAGTGACTGACACTCCGCTATCGGGAGCAAGCTCCCTCCCACAGGGCCAGGTCAAGTCAGTCGTGCAGAGCCTTGGCCGCGCCCAACAGCCCCTGAAACTTGCGATAACGCGCCTCCAGCACCGGCTGTTGCGCCACGTCCGGTACATACCGCGCCTTGACCGGCATGCCCGCCGCGAGCAACGCCGCGCCCTGCCCGATGGCCAAAAAGCCCAACTTCGCTGCGCCGATGCACGCGCTCAGTTCACTGCCGTGCAGCGTGAAGATTTCCCGCTGCAGGATGTTGGCCAGCAACTGCGCCCAATACTCACTGCGCGCGCCGCCACCCACCAGCGCACAGGCGGTGACGTCGGCGCCGCTCGATTGCACCGCGCGCAACGCGTCGAGCAGGCCAAAACCCACACCTTCCATCACCGCATACCCCAGCATCGCCGGGGTGCAGTCGTGGCCCAGGTTCATAAAGCCGCCGCGCAATAAGGGGTCGTTATGCGGGGTGCGTTCGCCGGCCAGGTACGGCAGGAACAACGGCGTCTCCAGCGGCACCGATTGGCCGATGGGCAACTGGGCCTGGACCTGATCCAACAGCGCCTGTTCGTCCGGCATGCCCGTCAGGCGCGTGACCCAGCGCAAACAACTGGCGCCGGCCAGCATCGCGCCCATGGTGTACCAACGGTCGGGCAGCGCATGGCAGAAGCTGTGTACCGCGCTGGCCGGGTTGCCCGCCGCATGGTCGGTGATCGCGACAATCGCCGCGCTGGTGCCCAGCGTGATGAAACCGTCGCCGGCATTGATCGCGCCGATGCCGACCGCCGCAACCGGGTTGTCGCCACCGCCGCCGGCAATCACCACCTCGGCGCGCAAACCCAGCTCGCGGGCGGTCAGACACGCGCTTGCCGCACCGCCCTCCACCAGCCTGGGCATTTGTTCCAGCGCCAGGCCGGTGGCCCGCAGCATGGGGCTGAACCATTGACGATTGGCCACGTCCAGCCACAGCGTTCCGGCCGCATCGGACATCTCGCTGACGCGCTCCCCGCTCAAGCGCAGGCGCAGGTAGTCCTTGGGCGACAGCACGCAATCGATGGCCTTGAACACCTCGGGCTCATGCCGTTGCAGCCAGAGCAGTTTCGGCGCGGTCAAGCCGGCCATGGGCAAGCTACCGGTGACGTCGGCAAACCCTGGCCCAAGCTGTGCCGCTTCGGCCACCGCGCGCGAGTCGTCCCACAGAATCGCCGGGTATAACACGCGATCGTCATCCCCCAGCAATACCACGCCGTGCATTTGCCCGGACAGGCCGATGCACGCCACACGGGCAAACGATTCATGGGCGCGCAACACATCCAGCGCCTGCAAACAGGCTTGCCACCAGTCTTGCGGCGCCTGTTCGGACCAGCCGGCGTGCCGGCGCGAGACGCTCAAGCGCACGCCGGCCTGAGCCAGCACCGCGCCGCTGGCGTCCATCAGGATGGCTTTGAGTTCCGAGGTGCCCAGGTCGATGCCGAGGGAAACAGCAGTGTTCATACGCGAGTCATTCCAATCAATCACAGCCACAGGAGTTACGTATTTGCAGGGTCGGCTCCAGACGCACACTGCGGGTCGGCGCATCGGGTGCGGCCATGCGTTGCAGTAACAGGTTGACCGCACGAGCGCCGAGCGCCTGGACCGGCTGGGCGATCAACGTCAGGCGCGGCACAAAGAAATCCGCCCAATCAAAATCATCGAAGCCCACCAGCGCCATCTGCGCCGGCACTTCGATATGTGCATCGCGCAAGGCCTGCATGGCGCCGAGGGTCATCAGGTTGTTGCCGGCCATGATCGCGGTCGGCGGCGCAGCCAGGCCCAGTAACTGCACCGTGGCCTGGCGTGCCGGTTCGGTGTTGGAGCCGCCGTTGACCAGCAGTTGCGGATCGAACGCCAGCCCCGCGGCCGCCAATGCCGCGCGGTAACCAGCCACCCGTTCATCCGTGGTGCTGAACCCCGGGCGCCCGGCGATAAAGCCGATTCGGCGATGCCCATGGGCGATCAGGTGGGCAATCAGCGCTTGGGTGGGCTGGGTATTCGCCACCCCGACCTGATCGAATTGCTCACTCATCATCCGGTCCACCAGCACCGCCGGAATCTCGCTGGCCCGCAGATACTCCAGGGCCAGCGAACCGTTCGAGGGCGCCAATACAATGCCGTCGACGCGCCGGTGATGCAGCGCCGTGACCACCCGCAGCTCCTGCTCCGGGTCGTCGTGGGTATCGACGAACAGCATCATGTAGCCGTGCTTGGCGCACTCGGTTTCGATCGCGTGTACGGTTTCGCTGAAGTAATGATTGGACAGCGCCGAGATCGCCACGCCGATAGTGTTGGTGCTCGAACGCGCCAGCGAGCGCGCCAGGGTGTTGGGGATATAACCCAGTTCCTGGATCGCGCGCTGCACCGCTTGCACCGTGGCCGGGCTGACCTTGCGGGTGCCGTTCAACACATGGGACACCGTTGACGTCGACACCCCCGCTCTGCTTGCGACGTCATCCATGGTGACCACGGCGCTGTCCCCCTCAATGACTCAGTGTTTACTCGACCAGCCGCTGTACGTCGCGACGTTGTCGCGGGTGATCAGTTTGGGCGTGAGCAGCGTAACCGTTTCGGCCGGCGCCTTGTCGTTGAGAAGGTCATTGCCGATGTTCACCGCCGTCTGCGCCATGGCCCATGGGTCCTGGCTGGAGGACGCCTGGATCTGGGTGTCGGTCTTCAGCGCATTCTCGATATCCGGCGCGCCATCTACCGAGGTGATGATGATACCGCTGCGTTTAAGCTGCTTGGCCGCCAGGTCGCTGCCGATGGCCTGGGGGTCGTTGATCGCGAACAGACCGTCGATTTTCGCAAAACGCGTGAGGTAGCCCTGCATCACGTTCAGGCCGCCTTCACGCGAGCCCTTGCCGTCCTGGTCATCGGACAGCACCTTGATCTGCGGCGCAGCGGCCAAGGCGGCCTTGCAACCTTTGACGCGGTCGGTCACGGCAGTCACTTGCGGGCCGTTCTGGATAATCACGTTGCCTTTACCCGCGAGCTTGTCCACCAGGAATTGGCAGGCCAGTTTGCCGGCTTCGACGTTGTCGGTCTGCACGGTCGCGTTGACCCCCTTGGCGTCCACGTCCACCGCCACCACGACGATACCGGCGTCACGGGCTTTCTTGATCGCCGAGGCCATCGCGGAGGGGTCGACGGCGTTGATCAGAATCAGGTCGACCTTGGACGAGATGAAGTTGTCGATCTGCGAAAACTGCTTGCTCAAGTCATAGTCGGCCGACACCGACGTGACCTTGACGCCCGGGTTCAGCTCCTTGGCGCGGGCCGTGGCGCCGTCGGCCAGGGTCACGAAATACGGGTTGCCCAGCGAGCCCATGCTGATGCCCAGGGCTTTCAATTCACGCGCTTCCACGGCTTGGGACATCAGGGCAGCCAAGGCAATGACGGGAAAGATGTGTTTTAGGTTCATGTGGGTCTCTCTTGTGATTGTTGTAGGAGTGAACTCAGGTCCGCGCACCGGACTGGCGATAGCGATCCAGCGCGACCGCGCCGATGATCACGATGCCCTTGATGATGTACTGCCAGATATCCGAGACGCCCAGCAGCACCAGGCCATTGGTCAGTACCGCAATGATCAGTGCGCCGATCAGCGTGCCGCCGATGGTGCCGACACCGCCGGTAAAGCTGGTGCCGCCGAGGATCACTGCAGCGATCGCATCCAGCTCGTAGGATTGCCCCAGTTGCAGGCCATTGGCGGCGAACAGGCGTGAAGCACTCATCACCGCGCCAAGCCCGGCCAACGCACCGGACATCGCGTAGACGAACAGCAGCACCTTCCACACCTTGATCCCGGAGAGCCGCGCCGCTTCCGGGTTGCCGCCCACCGAATAGATCTGCACGCCCATCACCGTGCGCCGCAGGATGAACCACGACAACGCCACCACCGCGACCGCGATCACCACCAACCACGGCACGCCGAGGATCGAGTCGTTGCCGATAAAGGCAAACGGCAGGTCAGGGTTGAACACGGTCTTGTCGTCGGCCAGCAAACGCGCCAGGCCGCGCATGGCGGTCAGCGCGCCGAGGGTGACGATAAACGGCGGCAAGCGCATGAACGCGATCAACCCACCATTGACCAGGCCCAGCAACAGGCCAAAGCCAATCCCGGCGGCAATCCCGAACATGCCGAACTGCGGCGACATCGAGGCCTGCAACGCCACCACGGCGGACGCCGCGAGGATCGCGCCGACGGACAGGTCGATGCCGGCAGTGAGGATCACAAAGGTCATGCCCGCCGCCAGCACCACGTTGACCGAGGCCTGTTGCGTGATGATCGACAGGTTCTGCACCGTCAGGAAGTTTTCGCTGGCCAGGGCAAAGCCCACCAGCAGCAGGACCAGCACCGGCAGCATGCCGACGCTGCGCATCAGTTCCCTGAGCCGCTCGGCCTTGCCGATTGGCGGGAGGGTCATTGTGTTGTTCGAATCAGCCATGGGCAGCCACCTGATCGCCACCGGTGGCGAGGTCAATAATACGTTCCTGGGAAATGACGTGGCCCGAAGCCCCGCCGACTTCGGCCACCAACTGGCCTTCGCGCATGATCAGCACGCGGTCGCAGGTGCCGATGATTTCCGGCAACTCGCTGGAAATCACCACGACGCCTACACCGGCCTGCGCCAGTTGATTGATGATGCGGTAGATCTCGGATTTGGAGCCGATGTCCACGCCGCGCGTGGGTTCGTCGAGGATCAGCACATGCGGCTTGACCTCCAGCAGCCGCGCCAACAAAACCTTTTGCTGATTGCCGCCGGACAACGCGCCGACGTTGACCTTGCCCGACGCCACGCGAATCGACAGCGACTTGATCGCGTCCTGCGAGCGTTGCGCGGCATGCCGTCGATTGAGCACGCCACCGGCATGGGCGTCCGGCACACAGGCGCAGACATTGATGTTGTCGGCCACGCTCATGTCCAGGAACAGGCCCTGGGCCTTGCGGTCTTCGGTGAGGTACACCACGCCGGCGCGGATCGCGTCGGCCGGGGTGCGCAGTTGGGTGACGGTCTTGCCCACCACTTCCAGGGTGCCGCCGGTGCGCGGGTCGGCGCCGAAGATCAGCCGCGCCAGTTCGGTGCGCCCTGCCCCCACCAGGCCGGCGATGCCCAGCACTTCGCCGGCATGCAGGTCGAAGCTGCAGTTGCGCACGCGTTTGCCATCGGCCATGTCGCGCACGCGCATCACCACCGCGCCAGGGTCATAGGCCGCGTGTTCCTTCTTGTAGAAACCGGAGAGGTCGCGGCCGACCATCATCTTCACCAATACCTCGGCCGACAGCGCGTCGCGGGTCAGTTCGCCGATGTACTGGCCGTCGCGCAGCACCGAAACCCGGTCCGACAATTCGTAGATCTCGGCCATGCGATGGCTGATATAGATGATCGCCAGGCCCTGGCTGCGCAGCTGTTTGATCAGCGCGAACAGGCGGTCGGTCTCGCGCGACGAGAGCGGCGTGGTGGGCTCGTCCATGACCAGGATCTTGGCGTGGGCATGCAGGGCGCGGGCGATTTCCACCAATTGGCGTTCGGCAATCGACAGGCTGCTGACCCGCGTTGCCGCGGTGAACTCGGCGCCCAGGCGTTGCAGCACTTCCACGCAACCGGCCTGCATGCCCTGGCGGTCGATGGTCCAGCCACGGCGCAGTTCGCGGCCCAGGTAGATGTTCTCGGCCACGCTCAGGTTCGGGCACAGGCTCAGTTCTTGATAGATCACGGCGATGCCGAGGGCTTTGGCAGTGGCGGGGTCGAACGTAGCGACAGACTGGCCGGCGATGCGGATGGTGCCGCCCGGGTCGGCCTGGTAAGCGCCGGAGAGGATTTTCATCAGGGTGGATTTGCCGGCGCCGTTCTCCCCCATCAAGGCGTGGATTTCGCCGGGGTAGACTTTCAGGCTGACATTCTTGAGCACGCGCAAACCGCTGAAGGTTTTGCTGATGCCCTGCATTTCAAGCAAGGGTTCGAGGCTCATGACTGAGCTCCTGAATTTATTATTTTTGTATTCGCGCTCCTTGGATCAGAGCCGATCACCACCGACTCTAATCAGATAGATTTGCTTACGCAAGCGCTTGCGTAGCCCGTTTGTCGCTTGATGAAACGTTTCATCAAGCGACTTAACCGCAACCTCAGCGTTCTTAACGTTTTGGCAGCATGCGCAGCAAGGTGTTGTCCCGCACCCAATAGTGGTGGAACAAACCGGCGGCGGCGTGCAGGCCGATCAGCCAATAACCGGCGCTGCCCAACCATTCATGCCAGTGCTTGAACTGCCTGGCCAGGTCCGGGTCCGCTGCGACCAGGGTCGGCAAGGAAAACTCGAAATACGGCACCGGTTTGCCTGCGGCGTTGAGCATCAGCCAGGCCAGCAGCGGCGTGACGATCATCAGGCCGTACAACGCCAGGTGCATCAGGTGCGACACGCCCGTCTGCCAGGCCGGCGGGCGCGGCACGATCGGTGGGCGCGGCGTCAGGCGCCCGAGCAGGCGCAGCCAGACCAGCAGGAAAATCCCGATACCGAACAGCGCATGGGCGCCGAGGAACAGCCCCTTGAGTGCGTGCCCGCGGGGCAACAGACCTTTGATTTCGATGCAACCGTACACGCCGACAAACAACGCCAGCATCAACCAGTGCAGAATCATCGACAGCCTTGAATAGCGCGCTGTCATCAGGTTTTCGCTCATAGAAAAGGCACCTTGTGCAGGGGTTGGGGCCGAACCCGGCCTTGATAAAGTCGCGGTCACCCTGCCCGGCTAGTCTTAAGACAATCTGAAGATCGCTGAAACGATCATTTTCGCCACCTTCAGACTTCGTTAAGAAATGCCTTTGATACTTCTCCCAACTTCACTTGGGAGGCATAACGCCAATGCCCGGTATCGATTGGAAGATTCCCCTGCCCCTGCTGTTCGGCCAAGCCGACAGCGCATCGCTGTGCCTTTCCCGAGCACTGCCTCAAGACCCCCAACGCCCAGCCTTCGAAGCCTTCATCCAGCAGCGCTTTCGGATTGCCCACGGTGCCGATATCCGTCATTTCATGCCGCAGCTGTTTGGCGTCAGCCAGGCCAACGGTGAACTCTGCGCCGTCGCCGGGGTGCGCCTGGCGAGCGACGAGTCGTTGTTCCTGGAGCGCTACCTCGACCATCCGATCGAGCCGCTGATCAGCGCCGCCGCCGCGCAACCGGTAGACCGCGGGGCCATCGCCGAAGTCGGCAACCTGGCCGCCAGCGACACCGGCAGTGCGCGCCTGAGCATCATCGCCATCACCTGGTTGCTGGCCATGGCCGGCCTGGAGTGGGTGGCATTCACCGGCAATATCGGCCTGGTCAACAGTTTCCATCGCCTCGGTCTGAAGCCCGTCACCCTGTGCGCCGCCGACCCACAGCGCCTGGGCGATGAGCGCCATCACTGGGGCAGTTATTACGAAAGCCAACCCTGGGTGCATGTCGGCAATATCCGCGCCGGCTTCATCCATCTGCGCAACATGGGCCTGTTCTCGCGCCTGGGGTTGCCGACCACGATTGAGGATGCCAGCCATGTCGCCTGAAACCCGCCGTTTCCACGCTGTTCTTCGCGGCTATGCCGAACGCAATGACGGCGCCGTCGCCCTGTGGGGCGACACCTTGAAGATGGATTACACCGCGCTGTTCGCCGAGGTGACCGCTCGACAGGAACGCCTGCGTGATGAAGGCGTGAAGGTGGTGGCGCTGGCCCTGGACAATGGCATCGAGGCCATGCTGTGGGACCTGGCGATCCTGTTCGAAGGCTTGACCTGCCTGACTCTGCCGCCGTTCTTCAGCCCGACCCAGCGCGCCCACTGCCTGGAACAGAGCCACGCCGAGCGCGTGATCGCCGAGCCCTACCTGGACGCCGAATTGCACGCTGGCGGTTACCGCAAAACCGGTGACTTCTGGTGCCGCGCGTTCGACGGCCGCCCTTCGATGCCCCTGGGCACGGCCAAAGTGACCTTTACCTCCGGCACCACCGGCACGCCCAAAGGCGTGTGCCTGAGCGCCGACAGCGTATTGCGGGTGGCCCGCGAGTTGTACCAGGCCAGCCATGCCAGCGACCCGCGCCATCACCTGTCATTATTGCCGCTTGCCATCCTGCTCGAGAACCTGGGGTGCTACGCCGCGCTGTATGCCGGCGCCACCTTGAGCCTGCCCAGCCAGAAGAGCCTGGGCATCCAGGGCGCCAGCGCGGTGGACGCCGCGCAATTGCTCGGTTGCCTGGCGGTGCGCCAACCCCACAGCCTGATCCTGGTTCCGCAGTTGCTGCTGATGCTGGTCATCGCCGCCGAGCAGAAAGCCTTCAACCCGCAAGGCCTGCGCTTTGCCGCGGTGGGCGGTGCGCGGGTCTCCGAGGCCTTGCTGCTGCGCGCGCAGCACTTGGGCGTGCCGGTGTTCGAAGGCTACGGCCTGTCGGAATGCGCCTCGGTGGTGTGCCTCAACCGGCCCGGCGCCCAGCGCGCCGGCAGTGTTGGCCAGCCGCTGCCCCATGTGGAGATCCGCCTGGCCGAAGACAACGAGGTGCTGATCAAGGGCTCGACCTTGCTCGGCTATCTGGGCCAGACCGAACAGCCCGAACAATGGTGGCCCAGCGGTGACCTGGGCGCGTTCGACGACGACGGTTTTCTCTACCTCAAAGGCCGCAAGAAGCATCAATTCGTCACCAGTTACGGGCGCAACGTCAACCCGGACTGGGTCGAGGCCGAACTGACCCAGGGCGGCGCCATCGCCCAGGCCTTCGTCTACGGCGAAGCCCTGCCGCAGAACCACGCGCTGCTGTGGCCTCATCGCGCCGACTGCACCGACGCCCAACTGGCCGCCGCCGTGGCCCTGGCCAACAGCGGCCTGCCCGACTACGCACAGGTGCATTGCTGGACGCGCCTGGAAGAACCGTTCACCGCCGCCAACGGCTTGCTCACCGCCAATGGCCGGCCACGGCGTGACGCCATCGTCGCGCGCTATCAATCCCAACTTGCCCCTGCACTCAACGAGGAAACTTCATCGTGAACTTTTTCGACACCCTGCAAGACGCTACCCAACAAGAACGCCAGACCCTGTTCAGCCTGCCGATCATCCGTGATGCACTGGAAGGCAAGGTCAGCCTGGAGAGCTACCGTGAATTCCTCGCCCAGGCCTACTACCACGTGCGCCACACCGTGCCGTTGATGATGGCCTGCGGTGCGCGCCTGCCCTCGCGCCTGGAGTGGCTGCGCAAGGCGGTCTGCGAGTACATCGAGGATGAATATGGCCATGAGCAATGGGTGCTCGATGACATCGCGGCCTGTGGCGGCGACCGCGACGCGGTACGTGACGGACGCCCGGGCTTGCCCATCGAGTTGATGGTCAGCTACCTCTACGACCTGATCGCCCGTGACAACCCGGTCGGCCTGTTCGGCATGGTCAATGTGCTGGAAGGCACCAGCATCGCCCTGGCCACCCACGCCGCCGGCAGCATCCGCGATCACCTGCAACTGCCGGAGACGGCGTTCAGCTACCTGAGCTCCCACGGTGCCCTGGACATCGGGCACATGGAAACGTACCGCCGCTTGATGAACAGCCTGGACGACCCCGAAGACCAGGCCGCCGTGATCCGCGCCTCCAAAGTCGTGTACGCGCTGTATACCGACATGTTCCGCAACCTGCCGCGTAGCGGGGAGGCTCCCCATGCGCCTGTCTGAAGCCCGTGTGGTGCTGACCGGCGCCAGCGGTGGCATTGGCCTGGCGATTGCCACCGCACTGTGCGCCAGTGGCGCGCATGTGCTGGCCGTGGCGCGTCATCGCGAACCGCTGGAAGCCTTGTTGGCGCAATACCCGGAACAACTGTGCTGGGTCGGCGCCGACCTGACCTTCCTCAACGACCGGCGCAAGGTGCTGGCCGCCGCGCAAGCCATCGGCGGCGTCAACCTGCTGATCAACGCAGCCGGGATCAACCACTTCGCCATGCTGGAACAGCTCGACGAAAATGAGATCAACGGCATGCTCGCGTTGAACATCACCGCGCCGATCTGCCTGACCAAGCTGCTGCTGCCCATGCTCAAGCAAACCGCGAGCGCGATGGTGGTGAACGTCGGCTCCACTTACGGCTCCATCGGTTACCCCGGCTATGCCACCTACTGCGCGACCAAGTTCGCCTTGCGCGGGTTTTCCGAAGCCCTGCGCCGGGAACTGGCCGATACGCGGGTCGGCGTGTTGTACGTCGCGCCGCGTGCCACCCACACGCGGATGAACAGCCCTGCGGCGCAGGCCTTGAACGATGCGCTCAAATCCAATGTCGACGACCCGCACAGCGTGGCCGCCGCCGTGATCAAAGCGATTGCCAACGACCGCCGCGACCTTTACCTGGGCTGGCCGGAGCGCTTTTTTGTGCGCCTCAACAGCCTGCTGCCGAACCTGGTCGACCGAGGCTTGCGCAAACAACTGCCGCTGGTCCGCCGCCTCAGCGATAAACCCGTGAAAAAGGATCTGAACCCATGAAACGCCTCTTCGCCGCGCTGCTGCTCACCGCCCTGAGCCCACTCACCTGGGCGCTGGACAGCGCCGACCAGCAACGCCTGACCGAGATCCAGACACGCTGGGCCCATATTCAATACAACTTGCCCGAGGAACAGCGCACCAAGGCCTTTGAGCAACTTGCCGCCCAGGCGACAGCCTTCACCCAGGCGCGCCCTCAAGCGGCCGAGGCCTGGATCTGGTCCGGCATCGTCAGCAGCAGTTGGGCCGGTGCCCAGGGCGGGCTTGGCGCGTTGAGCAAGGTCAAGGCGGCCAAGGTCGACCTGGAAAAAGCCCTCGCCCTCGACCCCAAGGCCCTGCAAGGCTCGGCCTACACCAGCCTCGCCGCATTGTATGATCGGGTTCCCGGCTGGCCGATCGGCTTTGGCGATGCCGACAAGGCTGACCAGTTACTCAAACAGGCCTTGCAACTGAACCCGACGGGCATAGATAGTCTGTATTTCTGGGGGGATCACCTGTACCGGCAAAAACGCTACAGCGAAGCCCGCGAGGCCCTGCAAAAAGCCTTGCTCGCCGCTCCACGGCCGGGCCGGGAAACCGCCGATGCCGGGCGGCGCAAAGAGATCGAAAGCGTGCTGGCCGACATCAACAAAAAACTCAACTGACGGGAGTCCGCGTGCGCCTATTACTGATCGAGGATGACGAAGCATTGGGTGAAGGTATTCACCAGGCGCTGGTGCGGGAAGGCTACACCGTTGATTGGCTCAAAGATGGCAGCAGTGCATTACATGCACTGCTCAGCGAAACCTTTGACGTGGCGGTGCTCGATCTCGGGCTGCCGCGCATGGATGGGCTGGAGGTGCTGCGCCGCTTGCGCGACAGCGGCTCGAACCTGCCGGTGCTGATCCTCACGGCACGGGATGCCACCGAAGACCGGATCGCCGGGCTGGACGCCGGCGCCGACGATTACCTGATCAAGCCCTTCGACCTGGCCGAGCTCAAGGCGCGCCTGCGCGCGTTGCTGCGCCGCAGCGCCGGGCGCGCACGGGTGATGATCGAGCACGCGGGCATCTGCCTGGACCCGAGCACGCAACAGGTCAGCTACCACGGCGAACCGGTGCTGCTCACCCCCAAGGAGTACCAACTGCTGCACGAACTGCTGTCGCCACCGGGCCGCGTCATGACCCGCGACCAGTTGATGCAGTTGCTCTACGGCTGGAACGAAGAAGCTGAAAGCAACACCCTGGAAGTGCATATCCATCACCTGCGCAAGAAGTTCTCCAGCGAGCTGATCCGCACCGTTCGCGGCGTCGGTTATCTGGTTGAGGAGCGCGGATGACTTCTATACGACGGCGAACCCTGACCCTGATCATCGGCCTGCTGCTCGCCGGTCTGCTGCTGATCAGCGCGCTCAACCTGCATGACAGCAACCACGAAATCGCCGAAGTCTATGACGCGCAACTGGCGCAGAACGCCCGCCTGCTCCAGGGCGTGATGAGCATGCCGCTGGCCAGCCAGGACCAGGAAGACCTGTACCGCGCGTTCAACAAAGCCTTGGGCGAAGCGATGCCCAAGGTGGATGGGCACCCCTACGAAAGCAAAGTCGCCTTCCAGGTGTGGAACCCCAAGGGCGAACTGCTGGTGTTCACCGCCAGCGCCCCGTCATTTGTTCCCGCGCCCACCCAGCCGGGCTTCAGTAACGTCGAAGACCTGAACGGCCGTCAATGGCGCGGCTTCGTGCTCAAGGACAAGGACAACGGCCTGCGGATCTGGGTGGGCGAGCGCGACGACGTGCGCGACGACCTGGTGCAACGCATCGTGCGGCATACCTTGTGGCCCAACGTGCTGGGCAGCCTGATTCTCGCGGCGATGGTCTGGCTGGCGATCGGCTGGGGCCTCAAGCCCCTGGCCGATATGGCCGCCACCCTGCGCGCGCGGCATTCGGGCTCGCTCGAACCGATGCAACTGACGCCGCTGCCCACAGAGCTTGAGCCGATGCAGGCGGCGCTCAACCGCATGCTCGCGCAGATCCAGGAAATGCTCGGCCGCGAACGGCGCTTCATTGCCGATGCGGCCCATGAAATGCGTACACCATTGGCGGTATTGCGCGTGCATGCCCAGAACCTGCTGGAAGCCGGCACAGAAACCGAACGGCGCGAGTCCCTGGCCTTTCTGATCGCCGGCGTCGACCGCACCAGCCGCCTGGTCAACCAATTGCTGACCATGGCGCGCCTGGAGCCCAGCGCCGGGCAACCGCCGGTACAGGCCATCGACCTGGCGACAACGGTGCGCGAAACCCTGATTCAGTTGACCCCGTGGCTGTTGAGCAAAGGCCTTGAGCTGGTATTCGACGTCGAGGATGGCCCGTGCCCGGTGAATACCGACGCCGCCGCGATCAATATCGCCCTGACCAACCTGGTGACCAACGCCGCGAATTTCTCCCCGGAACACGGGGTGATCACCGTGGGCTTGCGCAAGAACGCCATGCGTTTTGCCCTTACCGTCGACGATCAGGGCCCTGGCATCGACGAAAACCAGCGCGAGCGCCTGTTCGAACGCTTCTACAGCCGTGGCAATGCCCAAGGCGCAGGCCTGGGCCTGACCATCGTACAAACCATCGCCCAACGCCTGGGCGGCCAGGTCAGCCTGGAAAACCTGGCGGCCGGCGGCCTGCGGGCGACCCTGGAAATCCCTGCCTGACGGAGCATCAGCCGGCCCATGTGACCAGCCACATCGCGCCGACCAGCAAGACCTGGCCGACGATCACATACACCGCGAAGTGACGACCGCCGCTGACCCCGGCCACCACGCACTTGCTCAGCGCGTTGCAACTGACCGCGAGCAACACCGGGATGGACGCAGCCTCCAGGGACAGTTGGCCGCTGGTGGCCAGGGCCGCGATCGAGGCGATGGACGCGTGGGCATCGGCAAAGCCACTCAGGGTGGCAGTCAATATCACGCCGACCTGGCCGAAGTGATGGAGCATCAGCGACGACAAGAAGGTAATGCCGGTCAGGGTCACGACCATGATCAGCGCCAGCTTGAGGTCGAATGCGCCGCCCACCTTGATGGTTTGGCTGGCCGCCGCCGTCGGCGCGTGCCACATCAGGCACACACCGTACAACGCGGTGGTGGCAAACCCGGCGAGCAGTGGCCAGGCCATCTGCGACAGCAGTGCCGGTTCCACGGTGCCGAGGATCAGCGCCACCTGGGCCACCGTCGCAATATTCGAGAAAATGGCCGCCGCCGCGAGGATGCGCAGGTGCTCCGGCTCTTTGGCGACCATCTGGCCCATGGCGGCAACGGTCACGGTACTGGAGGCGAACCCCGAAGCAATGGCGCTCACGACGTAGCCATAACGTGGCCCCAGCGCGCGCACCGCCACGTGCCCCACCGCGCCGACCGCCATCAGCAACACCGTCAACGTGCAGATGGTGCGCGGGTTCAGCGCGCCGTAGGGGCCGATATAGCGATCCGGCGCCAACGGCAGGACCACCAGCGCAACGACCAACAGCAACAGGCCGTCGCGCATTTCCACATCGGTCAATTGACTGCGGGCAAAGTTGTGCAACTTGTCGCGATAGGCCAGCAGGCCGGCCACCACCACGCCGACGGCCGTGGCCTGTTCGGGAGCGACCCCACACCAGGCGCCCAATAGCAGCACCGTGAGCAACGCCACTTCACTGGTGATCCCCGGGTCGTTGTCCCGGCTCTTCCAGTAAGCGGTACTGACGATCACGGCCAGGCACCCCGCGATCAGGCCCAGCAACAGGCCACCGCCGACTTGCTGCGAGACGTAGCCCAATAACGCGGTAATCGAATAGGTGCGCAAACCGGCAAACGCGCGCAACTCACCCTGGCCCTTGTGGCGTTCGCGCTCAAGGCCGATCAGCATGCCGATGCCCAGCGCCGCGGCGGCACCGGCCAGCCCGAGGGTTTGCGTCATTTACAGGCGCCTTCAGGGCGTGATCGCGACCTTCATGACACCGTCGCGCTGATGGGCAAACAGCTCATAGGCAGCCTCGATATCGTCGAGCTTGAAACGGTGCGTCACCAGGGGCGACAGATCCACCCCGCCGCTGGCCACCACGGCCAGCAAACGGCGCATGCGTTCCTTGCCGCCAGGGCACAGGGTCGACACGATGCTGTAATCCCCCAAGCCCGCGCTGAACGCGTCGTAGGGAATGTGCAGGTCGCTGGAATAGACCCCCAGGCTGGAGACCCGCCCTCCCGGACGCAGCACGCGCAATGCCGACTCGAACGTACCCTGGGTGCCCAGGGCCTCGATCGCCACATCAACCCCACGGCCGTCGGTGATGGTCATGATCTGCTCGACCACATTGCCTTTCTTGAAGTCGACGATATGGGTGGCGCCCAGGCTGCGGCCGACGTTCATGCGCTCGCTGACGCCATCGACACCGATAATCATCGACGCGCCTTTGAGCCGGGCGCCCGCCACCGCGCACAGGCCGATCGGCCCGAGGGCGAAGACCGCGACGGTGTCGCCGATGGTCACCTCACCGCGCTCGGCGCCGGAAAAGCCGGTGGACATGATGTCCGGGCACATGAGCACTTGTTCGTCGCTCAGCCCATCGGGGATCGGGCACAGGTTGGCCAGCGCATCGGGGACCAGCACGTATTCGGCCTGGCAGCCGTCGATGGTATTGCCGAACTTCCAGCCGCCGGCCGCGCGAAAGCCATGCCGGGTGTCGGGGCCGTCCTGGGAGCCGCAGCCGCACAGGCAGGCATAACTCTGCCCGCTGGGCGTGATGGCGCCGGCGATCACCCGCTGCCCCTCAACGAAACCGCGCACCTGGGAGCCCAGCCGCTCGATCACGCCCACCGGTTCGTGGCCCACGGTCAGCCCTTTGGCCACCGGGTACTCACCGCGCAGGATATGCACGTCGGTGCCGCAGATGGTCGTGGTGGTGATACGCACCAACGCGTCCAGCGGGCCGACTTCGGGGATGGGTTTGTCGTCGAGGACGATGCGGTTTTTTTCAACGAAGACAGCTGCTCTCATGGTTGCCACGGCGTGATCTCCTGCGTCTGGAAAAGCCTGAATGACATCCAGACTGCACCGCGATGACAACACGGGGGTTGATCATTATCAACAATCCTCTGATTGATCGAGACACCCGGCCGGATGTCGCTGAGCGTGCGCTGGCTCAAGGCGACTTGATGCAAGTCAAACCGGCGCCGGCGCCCGGCGCCATGATCTAGAGTAAGTATCATTGCCCGATGCTATCTGCTGGTTACCCAAGGGAGATTGCCCATGTCTGCTCAAGCACGTTTCTTACTGCTGGTTTCGCCACTGATGGAACACAGCCCCGCCTTCGACCGGGCCGCCGCCCTGGCCAAGGCTGAAGGCGCCGCGCTGCACATCCTCGCCTTCGATTACCTGGAAGGCCTGGCTACCGCCGGCCTGGTCAACGAGCAGGCCCTGGAACAGATGCGAATTGGCTATGTAGAGCGCCATCACCAGTGGCTGGAGGATCAGGCCAGGCCTTTGCGCAACCTCGGCCTGACCGTCACCACCGAAGTGGCGTGGGTGGAGCGCCCGCTGCAGGAAATTCTGATTCGTCTTAAGGAAGAGCCCATGGCCGTGGTGATCAAGGCGCTGGAGCATGAGTCCCTGTTGTCGCGCTTGTTGTTTACGCCGCTGGACGTCCACCTGATTCGCGAATGCCCGGTGCCACTGCATTTTGTCAGCGGTGCGCCCCATGCGTTACCGCGCAAGATCGTGGCGGCCGTCGACCCGTTCCATCACGACGAGCACTACGACAGCCTTAACGACCGCATCCTGCATGAAGCCGTCAAACTGGCGACAGCCTGCGATGCCGAGGTCGAGGTAATTTATGCCCATGACCTTTCCGATCTCGGGGCTCAGGAGTATGGACTCGGCAGCGGTGCCGGGTTCTTCTCTTCGGTGGCCGCCAAACGGCTGTTCGACGAACAGGGGCAGGCCTTCAATGACTTGGCCGCGCGCAACGGTATTCCGCCAGCGCAGCGCCATATGATCTTGGGTAACCCGGCGAAAGTGCTGTCCAGCTATGCCGATGCCTACAACGTCGATGTGATCGTCATGGGTCGGGTCGGTCATCGCGGCCTATCGCGCCTGCTCGGCAGTACCGCCGAAATGCTGCTGTACAAAATGCCTTGCAGCGTGTGGATGGTTAAACCGGAAGTGCTCGACTGAGCGCGGTGATCGTATGCACACCCTCGCTGCACACTCGCAGCGAGGGCATGTCAAAGGCATTCATTGAGGGGGCATAACGAGACTCATCACACTCAAAAGCGATCAGCGGTCAAATATATGAAACATGCACCTATCTTTCTCCAATATTTGGATGTTAAGTAGGGGGAATATATATGTGTGTGTGCAAGAGGCTTTTGTGATGAAGTCAACTCCAGTTCTTGTACAAGTCCAACATTTAAAAACAACCTGCGCGAGCTGCAGCGTTTTAGAGTTGTGTTTACCCCTGGGTTTGACCGAGATCGAAGTGGGTCGCCTGGACACATTGATTCCACAACGCGTCAAAGTCAAAAAAGGTGCTTCGCTGTATCGCACCGCTGATCCGTTACGCTCGCTTTACGCCGTGCGTACCGGATTCTTCAAGACCTGCATACTGTCCATGGATGGTCGCGAGCAAGTCACCGGGTTCCAGATGGCCGGGGAAATGCTCGGCCTCGACGCCATCAGTGCCGATGCCCATGCCTGCAACGCGATTGCGCTGGAAGACAGCGAAGTGTGCCCTCTGCACTTCAACCAACTGGAGCGACTGGCCGGTCAAATACCGTCGTTGCAACATAACTTGAACAAAATCATGAGCCGCGAAATTGTGCGTGATCACGGCATGTTATTGCAGATGGGTAATATGAACGCCGATGAGCGGCTTTGTGCATTTGTATTGAATATATCAATGCGTATGAGTACGCGTGGTTATTCATCGCGATCTTTTATATTACGCATGCGACGAGAAGAGATCGGCTCTTATCTGGGCCTGCGCCTGGAGACGGTGTGCCGCAGCATTGCGCAGTTACGCAAACTGGGCCTGGTGCATATCAGCGCGCGCAATGTCGAGATTCTCGACCTGGCGAAACTCAAGACGTTCATATCCGGCTGTCATCGGCATGGTCCCGAGTAACAGGGCCTCATCTGATCCAAATCAGCTTTATCTGTCGGCAAAGGCGTAGAACCGAAGCAACAGGGGGCCGCTCCTGTCGCCCCCAAACCTCGGAGCTCACACCATGCTTACCGTCGAAGAGCACAACAGACAAGCCGCCATCGCCTATAAAACAAGCCCGGAACCGCACTGGATCGATAAGCTCAATGACGGCCGCCATGTGCTGGTGCGCCCGCTGAGAATCGAAGACCGGGATCGCGAATATAACTTCATCAAGAGCTTGTCTCGCGAGTCCCGGCACGCGCGCTTCCTCGGCGAAATCAACGAGCCCGGCAAGACCCTGCTCGATCAATTGATGGACGTCGACAATCAGCAACGCGTGGCGTTTATTGCCCTGGTGCATGACAACGGCAAACTGATCGAAATCGGCGTTGCGCGCTATGCCGCGGCCAAAGAGCACGAATGCGAATGCGCGGTCACCGTGGCGGACCCTTGGCAGCACCTGGGACTTGGGCACATTTTGATGCAACACCTGATGACCGCGGCGAAAAAAAACGGCTTCACGTCGATGTACACCGTGGATGAAGCGAGCAACACCCCGTTGCGTGAGCTGACCAACGCGTTGGGCTTCCACACCGTCACCAATCCGGATGACGCTACCCAAGTGATCAGCAGCGTGAAGCTCTGAGTAGCAGCACGGTAAAAGGGCGGCGCGCCGCCCTTGCCTTCTATACACTCGTTTGAGTGTATTCATACCGAACCGAAAACGTCTGTTGCGCGAACGCCTGTAAGCAGGGTGAACCGCACCTGCGCCTGGCACTGCGTAATACCGGGTAACGGTGTTTTGGCTGAACGAAGGAATCAAGACCGCTTCTGTCGCTACACAAGGTTAATGCCGCGGGCACTGCCCCCCTGGCGTCATCTCGTAACCTCAGGCGACAGACCTCATGACCAGTGTTTCCACGCACATCACCGCACACCCCCAGCCATTCGCCCTATCCCACCTGCCACTCGCCAGACACAAACGCGAAGCCCCTGCCCCCACCGAGTCGGCAGGCGACGCTCGTACCGAAGGCGATCGCGCATTGGCGGCCGAATACAGTACTGCGTTGCTGCTGGCGGCCAATCGCGAGAGCAATATCAACATCCGCCCGATACCTGCCGATTCCTCATTCGGTCGGTGGTGGGGGCAGTTGCGTGCCGCCTTTCGATCACCCGACGTCGTTCAGTGGATGCGTGACAAAGGTATTAATGCTGAGTCGATAACACTCAAACCAGAATCGGGAACGATCACCTTCAAGCTCAAACCTTCGGTTGATCCCGAACAGAAACTGCATACCGTCGGGCAAGACGACAGACGCTGGGGCGCGATCAGCGGCCCCATCCTCCAGGCCGCGCGTGTGATCAACGCGGGGCACGAGGATACGGCCTTCACGCCGCCGGCAAGTGATCTCAGTGAATCCGCACCTTGGTTTATGGTGGGGCGGTTTTATCAAGAGCGGCAAGACCTTACAGGGCCGGCGATGCGCAGGCGCGCTGAAGAACTCGACCGGAACCAAGGTTTTTCACCTCTCGACCCGAGCAGCGCGGCAGGCTTGATTGAATCGCGTAGCGCGGACGCGCTCCAAAAACAGGAAGCCACGGTGGGCGATGTGCTGAATCGGTATGAGGCCATCAACGAGCTGCGGCACCTGGCAAAGTCCGTGGACATCCGCAATCCCGAGCAAATCCCGGGCGAATTGAAGAGGCGGACGCTCTCTCTGTCTTCCCCGAGTACCTACCAACCCATCAGTGCTAGCCAATCGAACAGGGTCAGCCTCGTGCAATTCCTGGAAGATCATGGCTGGCATATTCCCACCCATCACGAACAGCTGGAGAACCTCGCAACCGCCCTCTCAACCCCGGCGCCCAAGATGCCAGCGCACGGTAACCTCGGCGGAGCGCTGGCTTGGCCTGTGCCGCTGGATCAGGGAGACCTGCAACAGCTGAAGGCAGATATTGGTACAGGCAAAATTGGCGATATTGACTTAGGACCGTCAAAAAATGTCCTGGACTACCTGCTGAGCGGCAGGACAATTTCCGCGGCGGAACAGAGCAACCCGCGAAGGCTGATCGATACCTGGATCACATCGCCCAGAGGCAAGGCGCTGGGTGAGGCCATTCAAACTGCGTTCGAGACGCGGGGTGTCAAAGGCAGTGCTTCTGACTGGCTGCTCACGGCCCTGAACAGCGAAAGCGCCAGCGTCTCTGGCGACGACGTCGATCACCAAGCCCCTGGTCAAATTGAAGGCTATCGGCTGGTCTCGGCGGAGAACTCGGGCAAATCACCGTCGACGGTTGTCAAGGAGCTGGAGGATCACCTGGTCGCCAAAGGTAAAGCCTCATCCCCGGAAAAAGCCACGATTCAGGCTCACCTGTTACTGGCCAGCCGGGCACCGGAATTCCTGATCAAGGACATCCCGGAAGGCGTCGTCGTGGGCACCCACAGCTGGGTCAGTCTTGCCACGGCGGTTGCCCGAATCGAAGCGAAAGCGCCAGGAAACACGGCGTCGATGAGCTACGCCGACGTTATGCTCGAAGCCAGCGTTGCGCCGATCTCTGACGACGAACGCACTGTCGAATATGTCGCCCAGACCGACGCAATCAAACACTGGAGCGTTGCCAACGGTATGGATTACCCGTCGACGGATGCCTCAATGACGACTGCCCGCGAGGCCTACAGCGCGCAGATTCGAGAGTTGAGAGAGGCTGCGCAAACGCACATCGGGCAAATGCCGACGACGAGGGGCATTGCGCTGGAACAGTTAAAAGTAGCGCTGCCTCACGTCGACCCGGAACTGTTCGAAGAAAAAACTATCACCCTGCAGCCTTCCAACCGGCACTTCCCCGGGCCTTACTCGATACTGGACATGTATATCGATGGTCGAGGACTCAAAGGCGCACCGGATTCAGCGGATAATTGGGGGGAAGCGGGCCGTGGTTTCGTGAACCTACTGACATTTGGCGGCGTCACTCTGCGGCCGGACGGTCGTCCCAGCGCATGGGTGTCCTCCTCGGACGGGTTCAGCATTAGCGATGTGCTGGAACGGCTTAACGAACTACCGCGCCCGACGGAGATATTCAACGAGACGTTCTCGGATTACTCCAGTGCCGTCAAAACAACGACCGCCGCGCAGCTCAAGCACCTTATTTCGAAACAGCCGCTGGAGGATCGGCAGAATCTGGAGTTTGGCAAAATAACAATCCGCAAAGAAATGTCGTTCCACCGCGCCGATCAGCCCAGGCGTGTTTCAGACGGTGTTCTGCTGGTCGAGACCGAGCGCAATGGCCAGCGCATGAGCTATGAAATCGATCGACTAAAAGGGACGGTGACCAAGCTGCCGGACAAGACTTATCGGGACTATGAGCCGACGGTTCATTCTATAAAAGCAGGCAAACGTTTTGATGAGGTAAAACCCGCAGGTCACTATGCAGCGGGGATAACCCATGAAAACAAAGATGCACAAGGCGCACCCAATAGTTTCAGTAGCGCTAGAACCCAATACATCGTTGATGCATTGGTAGAGGATATTAACTTGCCTGCGGTGGAGAAGTACGCCAAGGGCAGAACCACCTTTGACTCTGAAGTACCGCTGCATGAGACCGTTGAGGAGATCGCGCTCAACCTGATCCCGTTACGGTCAGCCATTGTTAATTTTACCAACGGCAATGTTGGTGGGGGCGTTGTCGATCTTGCCTTCGATATCTTTGGTTTCGCCGTCGGCTTGGGAGCCGCGGCAAAAGGCGCGAAAGTCGCGGCGGCCGGCGCATCGACAGTTGCCAAGGTTGGTCAGGTCGCCAAGATTATAGGGCGCGCGACTGTGGGCGCACTCAATCCATTGGACGGGGTTGCCGACCTGGTTCGCGGCGTGGCGAACGGCCTGCATCAAGGCGTCAGCACAGCGATCAAGGGGGTCAAACATCTGCGCGGCTCTTACCGAGGTGTCGATCTACTTGAATTGGCGAAAAAAACCGATGTCGCCGAAGGCACACTCAAAACAGCTAATGGCACACGCGAAAGCAAAGCGCTGGGCAAATTCGATGAGGCGACCAATAAGTGGTACGCCTACGATCCGCTCGCGAAGCAGGCATACGGCAGGCCGTTGGACAACTTCAGCGTTGACACGCCGAGGTTGAATGACCCCAATAGCCTGCACTCGATCGGCAGTAATGATGTGGTGAAGACCGCCAGTCAGCAGCACGGCGTGGCAGCAACCGGCACATTCAGCGTGGGGCAAGAGACGGTCGAAGGTAACGTGGTTTTGTTTCAAGGTAATTGGCATCGCTACGACGCGATCAATAAACGTGCCTTCGGCCCGCCGCTGACAGATTTCAAACCGAGCCGGGTCGCGGCCAATGGTGATGTGAGGTCGATGGACGCCGATTTGTTGGGCTATGAGGTCAAGTACATTGCGCCCCAAGAGTTATCGACAAAAGGCTTACAGTCCAATGTGTACGTGGGTCGCAGTAAAAAAGAATATGTAAAAATCGATGATAAGTTTTATGAGTCACACCTCAAGGATGGCCAGCGAGTTATCCGGCATCCGACGCGCACGGGGCCTGACCTACCGGTCAGGGATCTGGGGCTTTCCGGATGGGAACCACTCTCCAGAACCGACCGCCTCCTGGGGGGCGCGGGCGGCAACCCCTGGAACCCCGGAGAAAATACCTACTTAATCCCGCTGGACGATATCCACCTGACGGGAAACCCGACACGCCCCTATTCGCTGAACCACAAGGGCGTAGAACATGATGTCACCTTCAACATCTATGCCGGTACGTGGAAATCCAGCAACCTCAAACCAGCAAGCGGTGCCCCAGACCAGGATTACTTCTGGAGGAGTGGCAAAGGAAAATGGCAACGGGGAACGTTTAGTGAGTTTAAACACGCAAAAAAAGTCGATGCCCGCGCGTTTAAATATGTTGATGTTTCCCCTCCGACAATTTTACGGGTTCCAAAAGATGCTCACCCTATCCCCAAACAGATTCACTACTTTTGGGCCGGCAGTGACATTCCGCCGAACCTGATAGAAAACATCGCCAACAACTCTGCCAATGCACCTGGGTATAAATCCATTATCCATGTAGATGCGGACAGCCCGGCGATGTTCGAAAAAATCAAAAGCAAATTGCACACTCAAGCGCCTGGCCTAAGCGTCATGAATCTGCACGAGGACGATTTTTTCAAACAATTGAAAGACACTGAAATGTACAACTATTTTCGACAGGGGCAAGGTAAAAATCTCGCCGCCACTTCGGATGTCGCCCGTTACCCACTGATGAATAAATACGGAGGCATTTACCTCGACACCGATGATGCGATTCCAGTCAATATTGGCGCTACCGCATTGAAGGCGGGCTCCAGCGACATTCTGCTTAACAGACCCGTCGCCCATACTATTACGGACTACAAACCCTTCTACAACACCAGTAACTTTGCGACGCAGCCTGGCAATCCGGTTATTAACGATATGATCGCGGAGATGAACAAGCGATTTTCCGCTAACAAAGCTTACTTTGAAAGCAACCGCCCCACCGTCACCAGAGGCCCCGGAGGGGAAATCCAATACACCTCTGAATTTCGCACCTACGAAAGTAAGATTTTCGAGACGGTAGGCCCAACAATGTTTGATGACGTGCTCCAGTCAAAAAGACCTGACATGTACCATCTGGGCCTCGATGGGTTGGCTAAAGAATCGAAAATTGTCGACGGTAAGCTGGTCTCATCCGGACCGATAGTCGATATTGAACGTGAAGCGCGCCAATATTATGCGAGCAAGGGTATTACTCCGCCGGACCTGCTGGGTAATCAGATAAAAAAGATGAAGGAGCACTACCTATCACTTCTTCACCAACTCCAGATAAAGATTGGCGCCGAACACTCCTGGATAGGAACATGATCAACTAATGCTCATACCGGCAGCCGGCCAACGCTGGCAAGGTATGAACAATCAGTCTTGATGTTCACCGCTGCCAGGGTCCGCGGCGTCATCCGGCTCCTTGAGCGGCACTTCTGCATCATCCATCAGCGACCCCGGGTCTTCGTTGCCGGGGTCGTTGAGGTCTTCTTCCGAATCTTTTGACATGACCGTCTCCTCTGATCGCCTTGACATAGCGTAGCTCTTTTGAAGAACGCGGCCTGCGTCAAGATGAGGCCCTGCGCGGGTCGTTAAAGTTCCGGTGAATCCCTGGCCGGGCATTCAGAGACGTTCAAGTTCGCTTGTGCACTGTTGTAGTGCGCGCGCCGTTCCCTGGTGGCGAGCGAACGCGCTCGCCACAAGGGAATAGAGACGCTTTGCCGGTTTCGGCACAGGCATTGCTTAGTCCATTCATCGTTCACCCGTCATGCCCGGATACAGGAGCATTCGTTACCCCCCGACCCAGAGCCGACCCCATAAGAAAGTAAGGACCTGGCCCGATGGCACTCTGCGCCACGGGCTCATAAAAAATGCGTTTTTCAAAGCGGCAGTGCCCCCCGCGCTTCCCTCGGCACTGACAAGGTACTGGAATGGCTCGATCTTTCTTTGATGAAATGAATGACGCACACGGTGTATGCCGCGCGCACTATCAGGAATTCTCCCGCTGGCTGGCCAATACGCCGCCAGAACTGCTGGACCAGCGTCGCCGCGAAGCCGACCTGTTGTTCCACCGCGCCGGGATCACCTTCACTTTGTATGGCGACGAGCAGGACACCGAGCGCCTGATCCCCTTCGACATCATCCCGCGCAGCATCCCTGCCAGTGAATGGAGCATCATCGAGCGTGGCTGTATCCAGCGCGTCACTGCGCTGAACATGTTCCTTGCCGATATCTACCACGACCAGCGCATCATCAAGGCCGGGATCGTTCCGGCGGACCAGGTGCTGGGCAACGAGGGTTACCAGAAGGCGATGGTCGGCCTCGACCTGCACCGCGACATCTACTCGCATATTTCCGGGGTGGACCTGGTGCGCGATGGCGACGGCACCTACTACGTGCTCGAAGACAACCTGCGCACGCCCAGCGGTGTGAGCTATATGCTCGAAGACCGCAAGATGATGATGCGCCTGTTCCCCGAAGTGTTCGCCAAACAGCGCATCGCGCCAGTGGACCACTACCCCAACCTGCTGCTCAAAACCCTGAAAAGCGCCAGCCGCCTGGACAACCCCAATGTGGTGGTGCTGACGCCGGGGCGCTTTAACAGCGCATTTTTCGAGCATGCGTTCCTGGCCCGGGAAATGGGCGTGGAGTTGGTGGAAGGCGCCGACCTGTTCGTGCAGGATCTCAAGGTGTTCATGCGTACCACCGACGGCCCCAAGGCCGTGGATGTGATCTACCGCCGTATCGACGACGCGTTCCTCGACCCGCTGGCGTTCAACCCGGAATCGATGCTCGGCGTGCCCGGCCTGGTCGCGGCCTACTGCGCCGGCAACGTGGTGCTGGCCAACGCCATCGGCACCGGCGTCGCGGACGACAAGTCGATCTACCCCTACGTGCCGGAAATGATCCGCTTCTACCTGGACGAAGAACCGGTCCTGCAAAACGTGCCGACGTTTCAGTGCCGCAAGCCGGATGAACTGTCCCATGTGCTGGCCCACCTGCCGGAACTGGTGGTCAAGGAAACCCAGGGCTCAGGCGGCTACGGCATGTTGGTCGGCCCCGCTTCCTCGGCGGCGGAGATCGAGGACTTCCGCCAACGCATCAAGGCGCGTCCCCACGCCTATATCGCCCAACCGACCCTGAGCCTGTCCACCTGCCCGACATTTGTCGAAAACGGCATCGCCCCCCGGCATATCGACCTGCGCCCGTTCGTGCTGTCGGGCAAGGAGACCCGCCTGGTACCCGGTGGCCTCACGCGCGTGGCGTTGCGCGAAGGGTCGTTGATTGTCAACTCGTCGCAAGGCGGCGGAACCAAGGACACCTGGGTGGTGGAGGGCTGAGTATGTTGAGTAGAACCGCCGCAGACCTGTACTGGATGTCCCGTTACCTGGAGCGTGCCGAGAACCTGGCGCGCATGCTCGAAGTCAGTTATTCGTTGTCATTGATGCCCCAGGCCGGGCGCAGCGATGGCCTGGACGAACTGGCGATGTCGCTGCTCAGCAGCGGCACCCTGGACAGCTACCTGGAGCGCCACGGCCAACTGGATGCCGAGCGCATGCTGCACTTCTTCGCCCTCGACGAAGAAAACCCGGCCAGCATCTACAACTGCCTGCGCGCCGCACGGGGCAACGCCCATGCCGTGCGCGGGCGCATCACCGCCGACATGTGGGAAAACCTCAACGCCACCTGGCTGGAAATGCGCAGCATCGCCGCCGGCGGGCTGGCGCGCCATGGCATCAGCCACTTCTGCGATTGGGTCAAACAGCGTTCGCACCTGTTTCGCGGGGCGACGTCCGGCACCATCATGCGCAATGACGCCTACCGGTTCATTCGCCTGGGCACCTTCGTCGAGCGCGCCGACAACACCTTGCGCCTGCTGGATGCGCGCTACGAGATGTTCGGCGAGGAATCGGAGGAAGTCAGCGACTTGTCGGCGCGCGGTTATTACCAGTGGAGCGCCCTGCTCCGCGCCCTGTCGTCATTCGAGGCGTACACGGAGCTGTATCCGAATGCGCTGAATGCACGCTCGGTCTCGGAGTTGCTGCTGTTGCGCAGTGATGTGCCGCGTTCGTTGCATGCCTGTATCGAGGAACTGAGCCACATTCTGGCGGACTTGCCAGGCAGTTATGGGCGCACCGCACAGCGCTTGGCCGCCGAGTTCGAAGCGCGGCTGCGCTATACCGGGATCGATGAAATCCTCGAAGCAGGCTTGCACAGCCGCCTGACGGAATTCATCGACACGGTACGCGAATTGGCGCGGGCGATTCACCGCTCGTACCTGGAGGTGGTTTAGACACCGAGGGGCGCGTGCTTTCGCTCGCGGTATTCCCGCGGGGAGCAGTTCATCAGGCGCTTGAAGGCACTGCTGAACGCGCTGTCCGACTGATACCCGAGTGACTGGCCGATACAGGAAACACTTCTGGCAGACGTGTTCAAGGCCTGTAACGCCAGGTGCATGCGCCAGCGCGTCAGATACTCCTGGGGCGCCATTCCGACCCGCTGCTTGAAGTGCAGGGCAAAGGTCGACCGGGATTGGCTCGCGACACCGGCCATGTCGCTCAAGGTCCAGCGGCGTGCCGGCGCGGCGTGTATTTGCTGCAGTACCGGCGCCAACCGCGGATCGTTCAACGCCGCCAACCAACCGGTGGTAGTGGCGCCCATGGATGACTGATAGAGGCGCAGGATCTGCACCAACATCATTTGCGCCAGATGCTCGGTCATCAACGCCGCGCCTTGCATCGGGCTGGCATATTCCCGAGCCAGGCGATCCAGACACCAGCGCAAAACGCTGGCCTGCTCGGACCTCGCACTGATACGCACCACCGGCGGCAACCCCTCCAGCAATAGACGGGCGTCGTCACCGTAGCTAAAGCGCCCGCCTATCAGGAACAGATCCACAGTCTCACCCAGGCGAGCGATCCCCCCCACGGCGTCACGATACACCGCGCGCGCGTCAACGCCCTCCAGTGCAAGGTTGCTGGACAACCTCCAGGGACGGTTCTGCGTCAACAAAAAGCAATCGCCCTCGCTCAAGGGCATCGGTACGGGCATGCCCTCGACTTCCAGCCAACACTTTCCCTCCACCACGGCATTGAACTTGATGCCCTCCGGCGGTGGAAAATCCAGGGCCCAATCACCGCCAGCCTTGAGGCCGGCGAAATAGGAACGATGACTCTTTAACAGCGCCACCACGTCAGACAGGGTATCCATAAAAAAACTCCGGACGATCGCGACAGAAATACGGACTTTATGGCGTTTCGCGTCCGGCAGCCAGGGGAGAACATAACGGCTCCCCCTGGAGAACTCCCTATGATCAATAAACAACGCCCTATCGAGAGCGGATTCGACGGCACGACAACCGCTATGCAAGCGTTGGCGGGTAAAGATTTGCACGGTATGACTGCCATCGTCACCGGTGGTTATTCAGGCATTGGCCTGGAAGCCGTTTTAGTCGCTATCGCCCACCACCGAGGCAACAGCTGCCGCACCCGCCCTTCGCCGAACCGGTCATCGATCAACATCACCACGCCTTGGTCCTGCTGGCTGCGGATCACCCGCCCCGCTGCCTGCACGACTTTCTGAATGCCCGGGTACAAGTAGGTGTAGTCGTAGCCGGAGCCGAAGATCACGCCCATGCGCTGCTTCATCTGTTCGTTGACCGGGTTCAGTTGCGGCAGCCCCAGGGTCGCGATGAACGCGCCGATCAAGCGCGCACCGGGCAGGTCGATGCCTTCGCCAAACGCGCCGCCCAGCACCGCAAAACCGACGCCCTGGCTGTGTTCGGTGAACTGTTCGAGAAACGCCCGGCGCTCGGCTTCGGCCATGCCGCGAGACTGCTGCCACAGTGCGATGTGCGGGTGTCGCTCGGCGAGTAACAGCGCCACTTGTTGCAGATAATCGAAACTGCTGAAGAACGCCAGGTAATTACCCGGTTGGTGAGCGAACTGCTCGGCGATCAATTCAACGATGGGTTCCAGCGAGGCCTGGCGATGCACGAACCGGGTGGAGACCTCATCGACAATCCGCACCCGCAACTGCGCGGCATTGAACGGTGATTCCACATCGACCCAGGCAGTGTCCGCCGGCAGGCCCAGCAGGTCGGCGTAGTAATGGCGCGGGCTGAGTGTGGCGGAAAACAACACGCTGCTGCGCGCCGCCGTCAATCGCGGGCGGATGAATTCGGCGGGCACCACATTGCGCAGGCACAAGGTGGAACTGCTGCGCTTGCCGCGCCACTGACGCAGGCTGATATCAAAGATGAAATGTTCGTTGAACAGCTCGGCGACCTTGGCAAATTGCAGTGCCTCAAAATAGAACGCCTGCAGATCGCCGTTGAGTGCTTCGGGGTGGTCGTTGAGATAGTCGCCCATGGCGCTGGCGCAAAGGCTCAGGGCCTGGAGCATTTTGTCGGGTCTGGCCGCGTAGGCCTGATACGGCGCGAGTTGGTCCTTGTGCAACGCGTTCCACTCACGATTCAAGCGCTGCAAGGGTTTCTTCAACGGCTCCGGCGCCGTATCGCGCACGGTCTTGAGGGTGTACTGATCAAGACTGGCGCTGTACATCGAACGTGCGCGCTCCACCAGGTTATGTGCTTCGTCCACCAGCACCGCGACGCGCCACTGATTGAGTTGGGCCAGCCCGAACAACAGCGCGCCGAAGTCGAAATAGTAGTTGTAGTCGGCGACCACCAGGTCGCTCCAGCGCGCCATTTCCTGGCTCAGGTAATACGGACAGAGGCCGTGCTCCAGGGCGACCTCGCGCAAGTTGCGTTGGTCGAGCAGGCGCACCTTGGCGGCCGCGATACGCGCAGCGGGCAAACGGTCGTAGAAACCCTTGGCCAGCGGGCAGGATTCGCCGTGGCAGGCCTTGTCCAGGTGTTCGCAGGCCTTGTCCCGCGCCACCAGTTCCAGCACGCGCAGCGGCAGTTCGGGACTGCTGGCATACAGCACTTGCGCGGCGTCGAGGGCCAGCTTGCGGCCCGGGGTCTTGGCGGTGAGGAACAACACCTTGTCCAGTTGCTGGGGCGCCAAGGCCTTGAGCATGGGGAAGATCGTGCCGACGGTTTTGCCGATGCCGGTGGGCGCCTGGGCCATCAGGCAGCGGCCGGTGCTGACGGCCTTGTACACCGACTCTGCGAGGTTGCGCTGGCCGGGGCGAAAGGCGCTGTGGGGGAACGCCAGGGCCTGTGCGGCGCGGTTGCGGGCGTCGCGGTGCTGCATCTCCTGGCGGGCCCAACCGAGAAACAACGCGCATTGCCGGTTGAAGAAGCGTTGCAGATCGGCGGCCGCAAAGCGCTGGTTCAGCAAGATTTCGCCCTCGCCGACGATATCGAAATACACCAGCGCCAAATCGATATGCGCAAGCCCGAGCTTCTGGCACATCAACCAGCCGTAGACCTTGACCTGGGCCCAATGCAATTGCCGATGGTTGGCGGGCTGCGCGTCGAGGTCGCCGCGATAGGTCTTCACCTCTTCGAGGCGGTTGCTGTCCGGGTCGTAGCCGTCCGCCCTGCCCCGCACCTTGAGTTCCTCGTACTCGCCCTCCAGGGCCACTTCGTTCTGGTAGTGCGCGCTGCGCCGCGAGGCGACCGTGCGATGGCCGGCGATGCCTTCCTGGGCGCTGGGCGACGGGGTAAAACGCAGGTCGAGGTCGCCGACCTTGGCCGTGAACTCACACAGTGCGCGCACCGCCACGGTGTAGCTCAAGCGGACTGCGCCCAGCGCACATAGCAGACGGTGACCGGCATCTGGTACTCGCCACAGAACTCCAGCCAGCGCAGCTGGTTGTCTTGCAGGCGATCGCCGGGGCCTTTGACTTCGATCATGCGGTAGGTTTTCTGCGCGGGCCAGAACTGGATCAGGTCCGGCATACCCGCGCGGTTGGCGCGGATATCCAGCAGCAGCCGCTCGAACCAGCAACGCAAGTGTTCGGCGGGCAAGCATGCCAAGGCCTGCTCCAATAGTTCTTCACTGAGCAGATTCCAGAAGACAAAGGGTGACTGGATGCCCCACTTGTCCACGTACCGTTGGCGGATGGTGTGTTTGTAGCGGTCATCCTGCAGTTGCTCGAGACAGGCGGCAAACAGTGACGCACGACGCTGATGGAAGTCTTCGCTGTGCAAATCCGCCGGCCCGCGCTGGAACGGGTGGAAAAATGCCCCCGGCAGCGGCGCGAAGATCGCCTCCCAGCACAGCAGGCCGAACAGCGAATTGATCAGGCCGTTTTCGACGTAGTACACCGGCGCATCGGGCTCGCTCAGATGGGCCTGCACGCAATACTCCACCGCCATCGAGAGCGGCGGCGGCGGGAGCGCCAGGTCCAGGCGCGTGACGTCCCGAGGCTTGGCCTTGGGCACGGCTGGCGCGCCCAGCTTGCGCCGCAGGCGCGGCAACACTCGCAGCAGGTGTTGCTGCTCGGCGGGGCTTTCCGGGGCCTCGTGGGCGGCACATGCCAGGGCCATCGCCTGGGCGTAGTCTTCCTGGCGCTCCAGCACGCGAATCAAGCGTGCGCGCGCGCCGGGATAAGCACAGGCCCGGTAGATCTGCTCGGCCAACGCCAACTCGGCACTGCGCTCGCAAGACTGGCCAACCTGGAACAACAGCTTGGCCCGGCGTTTTTCCAGCCAGGGGTTGTCGGTCTGCAACGTGGCGATCTGCGCCAGCACGCTGTCCAGCGCCTGCGCGGACTCAAAGGCTTGCTGGCACTGGTGCAGGAACAGAAACCCCAGCACGTCATCGCGGCTGCGCAAACCGCGGGACTGCGCGCAAAACTCGACTTTTTCGTAGGTGTAGATGCCCAGGTCCGCCAGCACGAACTCCGACCAGTCCTGATACAGGTTGCCGAAGAACATCAAGCGCAAGCGATCACACAAGTCCATCACGGTGACGCTGTAGAGCACGTCATCCAGCTCGGGGCACCAGTGGGCAAAGCAGCGGCGCTCATCGAACTGCGGCGCCAGTTGCTCGAGCCAATCGGCCTTTTTGCCCTTGGGCTGCTCGATCCACGGCTGGAACGCGCCCAGCAACTCGCCCTTTTGCAGCAACCCGAACAGTTCGTCAAAGCCCAGCAGGCACTGATCATCCACCCAACCCAAAGCCTTCAGCGGGCGCGCTGCCGCATGAGCGCAGCCGATCTCCGGGTAATTGAGCTTGCCCGCTCGAAAATGCACGCCCTTGCGCATCACCAGACGTACCAGTAATGCCTGGGACGCCTGCGGCAACCTGTCGAATTGCTGAATGAAATGCGCTTCTTCAGCATCGAGCAGATCGGCATAGCGTTGTGCCAGCCAATCCAGCACCTGACGGAAGTTATGCAGGTAATACAGGGGATTTTCGAGGGGTTCTGGCATGGTCCGCAGCGATTAAATACTGGTTATGCATACAGAGTGCCGTCGCTGACGCGTTGTTGCAATCGGTAATAGATAAATGGCGCACGCAACTTTTTGCGTAAAAGTGATCAGATAGGGGAATTGATGGCGTAACATTTATGGCCCGCAGCCTCAGGCCGCGGGACTTTTCAGGGTTAAGGTAAGGGTTATGAACATGAAGAATTTGGGTCTGCCACTGGTTGCACTCACTTTTCTGGTATTGGCCGGTTGCGCGACGCAAACCGTAGTGACATTGCAGAACGGCACGCAGTATTTAACCAAAGACACGCCGAAGACCAAGACCGCCGACGGCTTCTATGAATTCACCGACATCGCCGGCAAGCGCATCCGCGTCAGGGCCGATGATGTGGCCACGGTTCGCAAGGAAGACTGATCCCTCCCGGCATCCCTCATCAAACATGTGGGAGCCCGCTTGCTCCCACCGTTTGAACCGCGTACCAACGCGGTTTCAACCGATCACGACGCCCTCCCCCGACCAGTTGCTCACCCCCACCAACGTCACCGAATCCGCGCCAAAACTGATCACCGTATCGCCGCCCACTGCCTTGGCGTGCTCGCGATAATCCAGGCTGCCCTGCACATCCGTGAACACCAGTTTGTCGCTCGATTGATAGCCGATCACCCGATCCTGGCCAAACGGCCCGCTGAACAGAAAGGTGTTATGGCCACTGTTGTCGCGAAGGGTGTCGTTGCCCTTGCCGCCTTCGATGAAGTCCGCGCCCTTGCCGCCCTGGATCAGGTCATTACCGTCACTGCCGATGATGAAGGTGTTGCCCTTGTGCGGCTCGGCATTGCGGTTGAGGTCCTGCACCCAGGTGGTAGCCCGCGCCGGGTCGGACAGGTTGGCGACGATCACCGTCGAGTCCCGGCTCATCTGGTCGTAGAACCCGGATTCGAGCACGCGGGTCATGCCGTCGCCATAGCCACTGGGCAAATGCGACACCCAGGTCGGCAGGTTGGCGATGGAAAACGGCAGCACGTTCCACAGCGTCGAGGCGTAGTGATCGTTGAAGCTGACGATGTTGTCGGTGGTCGATTCATGGGGTTTGTCATGCACGCCCAGGGACGACAGGTTGAAGGATGAACCGTCCAGCGCACGGAATACCGGGTCGTTTTCATAGCCGATGTTCAACACCTTGTCGCCGGCGCTCTGGGTCGGCGACGCGTAGGCCACATAGTTGGCGTCCTTGTAGAACCCCGACCATCGCTGGTCGCTCAACTCCGCCAGGCTGTTGACCGCCAGCCCGCCGAGGCTGTGGCCGCTGACCAGCACGTCGGAACCGCTCAGGCCATGGGCGCCGGCATACTCGGCAACCGCCTTGAGCAAACCGCCGAAGGCTTCGCCGGCGTAGTTCTTCGCGTAATCCCTGGGGCCCAGGGCGGCGAGCAGATCGCTGAGCAGATCACCGATGGAATCGCTGATCAGGCTTTCCCGCGGCCCCGACGTGCCGCGAAAGCCGATGCCGATTTCGAGCAGGCGGCCGGCGTCATCGTACTTGCCCAGCACTTCGGCCTGCGCGGTGGTGTAGCCAGCCTTTTCACCGAAAAACGTGCCCCTGGCGTCAACCTTGCCGACGTAACCCAGGGTGCTCGCGCTGAGCGGCGTCCATCCGGCGTGTTGCAGTGCTTCCAGGGCGGCCTTTTCCGAATCGGGATTCCACGGGATACCGAGGATCACGCCTTGGGAGTCGGCACCGCCGAGCAATGCACCGACCAGCGTCGCCGGCAGGCCAACGCCCAAGCCGTGGTGCTGATAGCCCACCGCAAAGCCGTTATCCAGGTTGTGGTAGGTATACAGCGTGATCGCCATCGCATCGGCGAACAGCGCCTTGGAACCCTCGGTGCCAAGGTTTTTATAATCAAAGATTCCCATCGGTAGTGCCTCTCTGTTGTTGGAGTTGTCGAGAAAGCGCAATGACGTCCCAGGTGCTGCTACGGCTGCTTGCCCACCGGCCCAAAGGCCTCATCGACTTGCGCCAGGTCGGTATCGCGCAGGTTGCCGGCGTAGTAGTGCAATTTGGTCCAGGCCATCAGGTAGTCGTAACGCGCCTGGGCCAGGTCGCGCCGGGTGCTGTAGAGCTGCTGCTCGGCGTTGAGCGCATCGAGGTTGACCCGCTCGCCGCCGAGGATGCTTTGCCGGGTCGACACCACCAGCGCCTCGGCCGAGGTCAGGGCTTTCTGGTAGGCGCGCAGCTTGCTCACGCCCGACAGGCAGGCGCTGAACTGGCGACGCAGTTCGATCAGGGTTTCGCGGGTCTTGCCTTCCAGCTCGTATTCGGCCTGCTCCATGGCGCGGCTGGCCTGGCGCGTGGACGCGGAGACAGCGCCACCGGCATACAATGGCAGGCTGACTTCGACGCCGATGGTGTTGGTGTCGTAGCGCTGGTTGTAGGTGTTGCCGCTGTCGGATTCCTGCTGGCGCGAACTGGCATACGCGGTGATCTTCGGCAAGTGCCCGGCACGGTTGCGCTCCACTTCATAACGCGCCACTTCCAGGGCCTGGCGTTGCGAGGCCAGCGTCGGGTTGTTGCTGATCGCCAGCGCGTGCCAGGTGTCGTAGTTGGCCGGCGTCAGGCTGAAGGCGGCGAAGCGCTGATTGAGCGGCGCGAGGTCGTGGATGTTGACGCTCTGCACGCCGATCAACGCGCCCAACGCTCTTAACGAGGCGTCCTGTTCATCCAGCGCCTGGATTTCTTCGGCGGTGGCCAGCTCATAGCGCGATTCGGCTTCAAGGATGTCGGTGCGCGTGCCCTCGCCCTGCTGGAACAGGTGCTGGTTCTGCTGAAACTGCTGCTCGAAGGCGTTTTTCTTGGCGCGGGCGATCTCGATCTGGTCTTGGGCGAACAACGCTTGGGTGTAATAGCTCAACACCCGCACCAACAGCGCCTGGCTCTTGTCGCGAAAACTTTCATCGGCAAACAGCGCCTGGGCCACACCCTTGCGGTAGTTGGCATAGGCTTCGTAGTCGAACAGCGGCTGCTGCAGGCTGAAGGTCGAGCCGTAGCTGTTGTAATTGCGCGCGTCGCGATAGCTGCCGCCACGCCCGTCAGGCAGGTGGGCTTCGGAATTATTGCGCCCCTTGTTGTAGTTGTAGGACAGCCGCGGCAGCAACCCGGCGCGGCCGATGGTGCGGTTTTCCAGGCCAGCGTCGCGTTCCTTGAGCGCGCCGAGGAACACCGGATCGTTGCGCAGAGCCTGCTCGTACACATCGAACGGGCCCATGGCGGCCTGGGCAGGCGCACAGCTCAACAGCACGGCAATGAACAGCGGTTTCATGTTCATTCCTCGGTCAACGCAGAGCCGGCGCGGTCGAGCAGCGGCTTGAACAGGTAATTGAGCAACGAGCGCTCGCCGGTACGCACGAACATCTCGGCGGGCATGCCCGGCTTGATCACCAGGCCGTGGAGTGTTTCCAGCGCGGCCTCGCTGACGCTGGTGCGCAGCACGTAGTACGGCGCGCCGGTTTTTTCGTCGAGCAGTTGGTCGGCGGAAATCAGGCTGACCTGTCCCGGCACACGCGGGGTACGGCTCTGGTTGAACGCGGTGAACAGGATGTCGACCGGCAGGTGGGTGCCGACCTTGTCCACCAGGTGGACCGGCAAATGCCCCTCCACTTCCAGCCGCGTGCCCTGTGGCACGATCTCCAGCAAGGTCTCCCCGGCACGCACCACCGCGCCTTCGGTGTGGACGCCGAGGTTGACCGCAATGCCATCGGCCGGCGCGTTGATTTCGCTGTGTTGCAGGTCGAACCCGGCGGACGTGAGCTGCTGCTCCAGGGTCAGGCTGCGCAGTTGCGCGTCAGCCAGTTGGCTGCGCACTTCCTTCTGGTATTCGTCGCTGTGCTGCTGCAGTTTGAGCCGCGATTCGAGGATGCCCTGCTCCACTCGGCCGCTTTCGCCGGTGTTCTGCGCCAGGTCCTGTTGCACCTGGGACAACTGGCGCTGGTACTCCATCAAGCGGTTGCGCGGGATGTAGCCATTGTCGGCCAGGGGCTGCAGATTGCTCAGTTGATCGCGCAGGGATTGAGCCTGGGCGCTCAGGTCGCTGCGTGCGCGGCGCATGCCATTGAGCTGCGCCGTGGCGCCGTCGATATTCGCGCGAATCCCCGCCTGTTCACGGGCAAAGGCTTCGCGGCGGCTGCTGAACAGTTGGCGCTGGCCTTCGAGCACCAAGGCCAGCGCAGGGTCCGGGGCGGTGCTGAGTTCGGCGGGAAACACGATGGCAGCGCGATTGTCGCGCTCGCTCTGCCAGCGCGCCACACTGGCCCAGGCCAGGCGGTACTGCGCTTGCAGCGATTGCACATCGGCCTGGTTCTGGGTCTGGTCAAGACGAAACAGCGGCTGGCCCTGTTTGACCGTCTCACCTTCGCGCACCAGGATCCGGCTGACCACGCCGGGGCTGAAGGTCTGCACGGCCTTGCGCTTGCCCGAGACCACCACGGTGCCCTGCACCGGAATGCCCTGGTCCAGCGGCGCCAGGCTGGCCCAGAGGAAAAACCCACCGGCGCCGACCACCGTCAGCCACCAGCCCAGACGCACGAAAAAAGCGGCGTCGCGTTGTTCCACAGTGAGCATGCTCATGCGCCTGGATTCCTTGCGGTTTGATACTGACGACTGAAACTGATGCCGGTTTTTTCCTGCGTCGCCGCCTGCTGACCGGACAACGCGCGCAGCACTTCCTGGCTCGGCCCAAACGCTTGCAGGTGGCCTTCGTTGAGCACCAGCAACTTATCGGCCTGGGCCAGGGCCGAAGAGCGGTGGGTGACGAGAATCACGCTGCTGCCCTGGGCCTTCAGTTGCACGATGGCGCTGGCCAGCGCGGCTTCACCGACGGTGTCGAGGTTGGAGTTGGGTTCGTCCAGCACGACCAGCCGCGGCCCGCCATACAGCGCACGCGCCAGGGCCACCCGTTGCTTCTGGCCGCCGGACAGGCCGCCGCCGTTGTCGCCCAACACGGTGTCGTAGCCTTGCGGCAGGCGCAGAATCAATTCATGCACCCCGGCCTGTTGCGCCGCCTGGACCACCTGCGCCGGGTCGGCATCGCGAAAGCGCGCAATGTTGTCGGCGATGCTGCCGCTGAACAGTTCGATGTCCTGGGGCAGGTAACCGATGTGCGGGCCAAGATCGTCACGGTCCCAGCGATGGATATCCGCGCCATCCAGGCGCACGGTGCCGGCCAGGGTTGGCCATACGCCCACCAGCACCCGCGCCAGCGTGGACTTGCCGGACCCCGACGCGCCCAGCACCCCCAGCACCTCGCCAGCGCCCAGGTGGAAGCTGACCTGATGCAGCGTCGCCAGGCGTCGACCCGGCGGGCCGGCGCTGACCTGCTCGAAACTCACCTGGCCCTTGGGGGCGGGCAAGGCCATCGGCTCGACGTCCGGCGCAAATTCGCGCAGCAGTTGGTCAAGCCGCTGATAGGCCAGCTTGGCCGAACTCCACTGCTTCCACACGGCAATCAACTGGTCGATCGGGCTGAGCACCCGCCCCATCAGGATCGAACCGGCGATCATCATCCCGGCGGTCATCTCGCCCTTGATCACCAAGAATGCGCCCAGGCCGAGCACCAACGATTGCAGGCACAGGCGCAGGGATTTGCTCAGGGCGGTGATCACCGAGCCGGTGTCGCTGGCCGCGTTCTGCAAGCCCAGGAACTGCGAATGCACGGCAAACCAGCGCTGGCGCAACGCGCCGAGCATGCCCATGGCCTGGATGGTTTCGGCGTTGTGCAAATGGCTGGTGGCCAGTTGGCTGGATTGCTGGGAGTAACCGCCAGCCTCAGCCAGGGGCTTGTTGGTCAGGTATTCGTTGAGGCAGGCCAGGCCGATCAGCAGCAAGGCCCCGGCCGTGGCCAGCACGCCCAGCCACACGTTGAACAGGAAAATCACCAACAGATAGATCGGAAACCACGGCGCATCAAAAAACGCGAACAGCGCCGGCCCGGTGATGAACTGGCGCAGATGGGTCAAATCTGCCAGGGACTGCCCGGCATGCCCCTGGCCGCGTTGCAGGTTGCGTTCGAAGGCGGCTTTATACACGCGCAAGTTGAAGCGCCGTTCCAACTGGCTGCCGATGCGGATCACGATAAAACTGCGGATGACTTCCAGGCTGCCGATAAAGGCGAAGAAACCGACGACCATCAGCGTCAACATCACCAGAGTGGTTTCATTCTGGGAGGACAGCACGCGGTCATACACTTGCAGCATATAAATGGATGGCACCAGCATCAGCAGGTTAATTAATGCAGTGAAACAGCCAACGCTGATCAAAATACTTTTATATTCACCCAGCGCCTTGAATAAAGGCGCAACAACAGGGGGCTTCGCCATGGTGTTTGATCTTCCTTGAACCCAATGACCGGCAATAGTTGCCCCAGCCCCTGAATAAGCGGCGGCCAACTATTAAATTCGAGTTATAGCGTTATAACTAAGGTATTCGTTGCAATATCACGATATCGCCAGATGGCGTGCGCGCCTGGTATTCACCGTCGCGCTGACGATTCAAGTGGGTAATCCCGGAACCTTCGGCATTCATCAACCAGATCCCGTCCGGCGTCGGCGACCATGTCAGGGGTTTGTCTCCCAGCCATTGCTCAACGCAGGCCACATCGCCCCCCACGGCGGTGGCTTGCTCCAGCAAATCCAGGGCACAGACCTGATCCTGTCGGTGCAGTTGCCAATGTCCGGCCAACTGCGCGGTGGTGGGTAAAACGAGACTGCTAGCCATTGCGTGGGCTCCTGCCGACACGAACAACACCTGTAGGACACAGGCGATCAAATGCACAAAACGCGGCATGTGTATGCCCCTCCTGGAAGCGCGGCGCCACAACGCCGCGCCGGTGCATCAGGCCACGATGTCGCTGACCGCTGCCTGGCCCACGGTGGTGACGAGGAAATCCGCCACGCCGTGCCCGGAGAAGTCCACGGCCAAGGTACCCAGGTGGGTGCCCGAGGCATAGCTCAATACTGCGTCGCCGGCATGCCCGGTGAACGCGTTGACGAAGCTCAGGCCCGCACCTTTGGTGATGCCGCTCAGGTCGATCTTGTCGGCGCCGCTGGTGAAGTCAAAGATCTTGTCCGCCGCACCTGGCTTGGAATCGGAACTGGCACCGAACACAAAGGTGTCGTTGCCGGCGCCGCCCCACAGTTGGTCCGCACCGCCAGCGCCGTAGATGAGGTCGTTGCCGGCCCCGCCCTTGATCAGGTTGGCGGCATTGTTGCCGATGATCAGATCGTTGCCCGCGCCGCCGAAGGCGTTTTCCACGGTGACGCCCTTGGCGATGGACACGTTGCCCACCAGGCCGCCAACGTCGGAGAACGAGGTCTCATTGAGGTTGATCTTCTGGTTCTGGGTAAAACCGGAGAAATCCAGGGTGTCGTTGCCGCCGCCGTCCCAGACCGAAAACACCAGCTTGTCGGCGTTGGCGGTGGCGCTGAGGAAATCACGCCCGGTGTTGGAGTTGAAGCCGTAGGTGGTGTCGCCAGCGCGGGTGGCGTAGTTCGCGCCGTAAAGCTTCTGGATCGCCGCGATATCGTCGATCAACGGCCCGGAGGCATAGGCCTCGACCCCGCCCTTGCTGAAGTTCTGGTTGGTGTTGCTCTCACTCCAGTAACTCATGAGGCTGTAGCCGCGCGTGTCCTGTCCATAGGTCGCGTCGTTGTAGGTCGGATTGCCGTTCCCGGCGTTGTAGTCGCCAGGGTGAGCCAGGCCCAGGGTATGACCGATCTCGTGGGTCAGGGTCTGCCGGCCGTAGTTGTTCAGGTCCGGGGTCTTGTTGGGTGTGTAGCTGCTGTTGGTCAGGTACCACGAGGTGCCGTCGTAGCCCGCGCCGGTGCCGGGCAGGTAGGCGAAGGCCGCCGCGCCGTCCTGGCCGCCGCTGTAGTTGCCGAAGGTCATATGCCCATCGCCGCCGCTGGCCTTCTCGGTGAAGGCAACGTTGGCGACATCCGACCAGGACTGCATGGCCAGTGCGGCCTGGGCTTTCTGCTGGCTGTTGAACTGGCTGAAGCCCGAGATGCCATGCTTGTTCAGCGTGCTCGAGGAGGCCGAGGTCAGGAAGGTGTAGGTCAGGTCGATCTTGCCGTTGCCGTCGACGTCCCGGTACGCGGCGCCGTCGCGCAGCAGCTGGGTGGCGGCCTGGTCAACGGAATAGGAGGGTTTGCCATTGATCGTGAGGTTGCCGCCACGGTCGTACAGATGGCTGAAACTATCGATTTGCGTATACGCAGTGCTGGCTTGCGCGGCAGACACAATAGCCTGGTCTTTTACTTTTGACATAAACGTACTTCCTTGTGTGCAAGTGCATCAGTCTTGGGTCGATAGGAACCCCGCTGGCGAGATCGTCCTATCACTCGCCTCTTTTGAAGGCGTCACGAAACTGACACAACTTGAAATCTTTCGTCTACATCTATTTACGCAGTGAAAACCGACAAGCCGGCAACTTAAGCAAGTCGCGTGCAATGTTTGTAGGGGGTTAGTTGCTTTTGTCCGACAAAAAGCGCCGCGCTGTTATTTAAATATTAAATAGCGGTAAAGCCGCTCAACTTGAGCGGCGCACTTGTTTAGATGGATCCAATATATTGTCACGGTGTCATTCGCCGCATTAAAGAGCCAGCATCTTTATAAATACACCGGATTATCGGCAGCTGTTCCAGCCCGTCTCGCGCAATGCCTGCAACAGTGTTTCGCCGTCCAGACCCGGCACCCGCACCCCGTCGTCGGTGGTCATGCTCTCACCGGCCAGCATGGCGTTGACGATCGCCTCCTCCACTGCCTCCGCCGCGGCGAGGAACAGCGGGGACATATGATCGTTATTGACCATCTGCACCGCGCTGCTGAACGCCAGGTCCTTGCGCCCATAGTCCGCCGGGGGCAGCGCCTGATTGCCGGTGGCGAAAGCCAGGAACAGGTCGCCGCTGGAATCCTCGGTGCCGCCGCCGGTGCGCGCAATGCCGATGGACGCGCGTTGCGCCAGGCGCCGGCATTGATGGGGCAGCAATGGCGCGTCGGTGGCCAGGATCACCACGATCGAGCCCATGCCCGGCGTGCCCCGCTCGGCGAACGGCGATGGGATCGCCATCAACTGCCGGCCCACCGGGTAGCCGTCGACCCGCAGTTCCTGGCGCTTGCCATGGTTGGCCTGCACCAGCACGCCGACCGTCCAGCCGCCCTGCTCCGCCGGCAACCGGCGCGACGCGGTGCCGATGCCGCCCTTGAATTCATGGCAGATCATCCCGGTGCCGCCGCCCACTGCGCCTTCCTGCACCGGGCCACTTTCGGCGTGCTCCAGCGCCTCGCGCACATGCGCAGGCTTGACGTGCTGGCCCCAGATATCGTTCAGCAGGCCGTCGTAAGTTTCCATCACCACCGGCATGCACCAGTACACGGCCGGGTCCGCCAGGCGCTCGCGCTCCAGGGCAATCAGGGTGTCGCGCACAATGCCGAGGCTGTGGGTGTTGGTGATCGCCAATGGCGTGGTCAACAGCCCTGCTTCGCTGATCCACTCCAGGCCCGTGGCGTCGCCATTGCCGTTGAGCACGTGATACCCGGCAAAGCACGGCTGCTGCCGCGCCTCGCCGGCACGCGGCTGGACCACTGTGACGCCGGTACACACCTGTTTACCGTCGACGCGGGTCTTGAGCGTGCTGTGGCCGACCCGGACGCCGGGAACATCGGTGATGGCATTCAACGCGCCGGGCGTGCCCAGCCCCAACGTGATGCCCAATTGACGTGCGCGCATAACCACTCCTTACAGTTTCTGATACGCCGGACTCAACCGGCCACTGATGCAATACAGAATCACCGACAGCGCCAGCAAGCCGATGATGACCATGATGTCGCGCACCGAAGCCTCCGCGATCAAGGTCATCAACAGATACCCGGCGCCCAGCACCGCCAGCAATGCCGGCAGCGGCCACAAGGGCATGCGATACGGATGTGCGCGCTCACGCAGCAGCACCCGGCTCATCAGCGCACTCAAGGCCACGATCAGGTACACCAGCATGATCAGCAGCACACTGAACGAGGTGAGGTCCGCCAGGTTGGAGCTGAAACTCAGCAGCGCCGAAGGGATCGCCAGGAACAGCGTCGCCAGCCAGGGCGAATCCCAGCGCGGGTGAATGCGCGTGAACAGTTTGTTGATGGTCGGCGTCCACAGCGCATCGCGGCCGCTGCTGAACACCACGCGGCCGATCTGGATCACGATGGCGACGATGGCGTTGAATACCGAGAGGAAGATTCCGGCACTGACCAGGCGTGACAAGGTTTCGTTGCCATGGCTGGTCAGCAGGTAGCCGATGGGGTCGGGGCTGCTGATCATCGCACTCAGCGACGGCGCGCCGATCAGCAGCGCCGTGATCGGCACCAGTTCGATCACCACCACCAGCCCCAGGGACCACAACACCGCTTTGTGTACGCCCTTGCCGCCGCATTTCATGTCTTCGGCCAGCAGCACCGCCGGCCCGTAGCCATTGAAGGAGAACAGGCCGATGCCGACCGCGCCGATCACCAGGGCCCAGGGCGCCAGGTGCAACATGCCGTTTTCGACGATCTGCGGCTGAAACAGCACGCTGACCGGCTGCACCGGATGGCCGAAGCCGAGGAACACGATCACCAGCAAGGCCGCCACTTCCAGCAGCAGGCAAGTGCCGGTGATCCAGGCATTGAGCTTGATATTGAGGATGCCCAGGGCGTAACTGCACACCACAATGACCAGCGCAACGGTCTGGGCATCGAACCGGGTGCCCAGGGCGTTATTCAAGTAGGTCGCCGCGCCCGTGGCCAGTACCGGTGGGATAAACAGCAACATCACCAGTACCGTCAGGAACGTCGCATAGCCCGCCATGCCGCCGAATACCCGCTTGGCATACACATATTCACCGCCAGCGCTGTTGTGGGCGCGGCCCAGTTCGGCGTAGCAAAAGGCGAACATCAGCGCGAGCAAGGCGGCCATGACAAAGGCCAGGAACACGCCGCTGCCGGCCTGTTGAATGGCGAACGGGGCGATCACGAACACCGAACTGGCGGGAGTCACCGCCGAAACGGTAATGGCCACCACATCGAAGATGCTCAGGGTGGGCTTGAGCACGCCGTCAGGCGCGGGGGAAGCACTCATATCGTTATCCTCTGTCGTTGTTTTTTGTGTGAGGCAGAAACGAAAAGTCTGAAAGTCGTGGGATATGTTTCCCACTCAATGATCGCGAAGTTAAAGCCAGAGCTGTTGTCAGCCAATTCCCCTATTGGCGTACTCCCCTTGACGACACCCGGCAAAAGCCGAACCCTTGGCCGATCTTTTGATGAGGGGAACCTGTGACATGAGCCTGTTCAGGGAAGTCGGCATGCATGCGGGGCTGGGGCGTACCCTGTCACAGATCGGCAGCGAGCGATTCTGGAAACAGCTGGTGCTGTTGTTGCACCAATGCCTGCCGTTCGATAACGCCCTGGCGATTTTCTACCCGCTCGACGGCCTGCCCCAGGCCCTGGAGGAATACGACGCCCAGCCCAGCAGCAAACCGGCGTCGATGCTGGTGTACCTCAACGGCCTGTACGTGCTCGACCCGTTTTTCCAGGCCTGTCGCGAAGGGTATGCCAGCGGCGTGTACCGCCTGGAGGAAGTGGCGCCGGACCATTTCCGCCAGAGCGAATACTTCCTCAATTACTTCCACGACAACGTGCTGGAAGACGAGGTGCAATTCATCCTGCAACTACCTGGCGCGGGCACGTTGTCGCTGTCACTGGGCATGCAGCGGCGCTTCAGTGCTGAAGAAACCGGGCTGCTGACCACCTTGGCGGCGTGGGTGCTGCCGTTGATGCAGCAACATTGGCAGCAAAGCACCCAGCGTGTACCGGCAGCGCAGGCGATGGCCAGCCAGATTCGCGATGCATTGAGCCATTTCGGCTGCGGCGTGCTCTCGGACCGCGAACTGGAAGTCGCCCGCCTGGTACTGCGCGGGTTCTCCTCCAAGGCCATGGCCGAGCGCCTGAATATCTCGCCGGACACGGTCAAAGTGCATCGCCGGCATCTGTACGCCAAGCTGGATATTTCTTCGCAGCCGGAGCTGTTCTCGTTGTTTATCCAGTCGTTGGGGCATGACCTGGAAAACCCCTGAAATCCAAATGTGGGAGGGGGCTAGCCCTCTCCCACATCAGTTCTTCAGCGCCCGGTACGAATGGTGTTCCACACCCGCGTGCGAACCCGGTCGATATTCAGCGGCATCGCTTCCAGCGCGAACAGCTTGCCCATCATTTCCGCGCTTGGGTAGATCTTGGTATCGGCCTTGATTGCCGGGTCCACCAGGCTGTCCGCCGCACTGTTGCCGTTGGCGTAATGAACGGAGTTGGTGATGTCGGCCATCACTTGGGGCTCCAGCAAGTAGTTCATGAAGGCATACCCGGCCTTTTCATCCGGGGCGTCGGCGGGCATGGCCACCATGTCGAACCAGATCGCGGCGCCTTCCTTGGGGATCTGATAGCCGATGTTCACGCCATTCTTGGCTTCCTTGGCGCGGCTTTCGGCTTGCAGCACGTCGCCGGAGAAACCGACGGCCACGCAGATGTCGCCATTGGCCAGGTCGCCGGTGTATTTCGAGGAATGAAAGTACGCCACGTAGGGGCGAACTTTCATCAGCAGCGCCTCGGCTTTCTTGTAGTCCTCCGGCTTCTTGCTGTGGGGTGGCAGCCCCAGGTAATTCAGAGCGATCGGCAACAATTCCGGGCCATTGTCGAGGATGGCCACCCCGCATTTGCTGAGCTTTTGCATGTATTCGGGCTTGAAGATCAGGTCCCAGGAATTCACAGGCGCGTTATCGCCCAGCACCGCCTTGACCTTGTCGACGTTGTAGCCGATGCCGGTGCTGCCCCACAGGTACGGGAAGCCGTGGGCGTTGCCCGGGTCGTTGTTTTCCAGGGCCTTGAGCAGCACCGGGTTGAGGTTCTTCCAGTTGGGCAATTGGCTCTTGTCGAGCTTCTTCAGGGCGCCGCCCTGGATCTGCCGCGCCATGAAGTGGTTGGAGGGGAACACCACGTCATAGCCGGAGTTACCGGTCATCAACTTGCCATCAAGGGTTTCGTTGCTGTCGTACACGTCGTAGCTGAAACCGATGCCGGTTTGTTTCTGGAAGTTCTTCGTGGTGTCCGGCGCAATGTAGCTCGACCAGTTGTAGATCTTCACCGTCTCGGCGGCCTGACTGATAGCGGCCACCAACATCAAGGGCAACAGGGCAATGGCTTTCATGGTTCGATTTCCTGGCGGTTTTAGGGCTGTTTTTATGGCAGGCGATCAAGGATCAAAGCGTTACAGGATCAATACATAGGTCTTGCGCACGGTTTCCTGGATATCCCAGGTTCCGCTGCTGTTGGCCGGCAACATCAGTGCATCGCCAGCTTGTAGGTGGACGATTTCACCGTCGTCAGGGGTGAAAGTGCAGCGGCCCTGGATAAAGTGGCAAAACTCCTGGGCTTTGATCTGTCGACGCCAGCGGCCAGGGGTACAGGCCCAGATACCGGTTTCGACGCCGTCGCTGCGCTCGACGCTCAAGGTCGACGCCACGGCGATCGGCTCGCCCAGGGGCACGGCGACCGGTGACGAATCCGGCAGGTGGGCATTCAGCGCGTCTTTGAATTGAGTGATGCTCATGGGGCTACCTGTGTGAGTGGAACGGCTCAGTGCATGAAACTTTCCATGAACCCGGCCACGCCGATCGCCAACTTGCGGCGCCAGGGCGCGGTATTGGGGTTGGCCAATACCTGGTCCTCATGGACAAAACTGCGAATGATCGCGTTGTAGCCCAGCCAGCGGCACGGCTCCGGCTCCCAGGCCTTGAGCGCCTCCAGGCCACGCTCGCGGATCACCCAGGGTTGATGGGTCAACGGCGTCTCCTGGCCCAGGATCAGGTCGGCCAGGGTGCGGCCGCCCAGGTTCGTGGCACCGACGCCCTCCCCGCCGTAGCCGCCGGACAGCGCGATGCCGGTGGCGTGATGGCAGAGCATGTGCGGCCGGAACTGGCGCGACATGCCGAGGTTGCCGCCCCAGGAGTGGGTAATCCGCACGTTTTTCAACTGTGGGAACAACTCGCCGAACAGGTAGCGACGCAGCGCCACTTCGCTGTCGGTCAAATCGAAGTCGTGGCGCAATTTGCCGGCAAACTGATAACCGCCACGGGCACCGAACACCAGACGGTTGTCGGCCGAGCGCTGGCCATAGGTGACCTGGCGGCTGCTTTCGCCGAAGGCCTGGCCATGCCTCAGGCCGATTTCGTCCCAGGTGCTGGCGGGTAATGGCTCGGTGGCGACGATCAGGCTTTGCACCGGCAGTTGGTAGCGACCCAACGGCGCCAAGGTGGTCGCGTAGCCCTCCACGGCCGGCACCACCCAGGCGGCACGCACGCCGGCCTTTGCAGTGCGCAGGCGGCCGGACTGCCAATGGGTGACGGGCGAGTTTTCGTAGATCTTGACGCCCATGCGTTCCACCACCCGCGCCAGGCCGCGGACCAACTTGGCTGGGTTGATCGTCGCCACATGGGGCGCATAAACCGCGCCAAAGGGCTTGGCGATTCGCAGTTGCTCAGCCAGTTGTTGCGGGCTCAGCCAGCGGTAGTCGGCCTCGGTGAGGCCTTGGGCGTAGAGCTTGTCCAGATAAAGGCGCAGGCTGCTTTCCTGCTCGGGGTAACGCGCGGCGCAGTACAGGGCGCCGCCCTTGCGGTAGTCGCAGTCGATGCCTTCGCGGGCCAGCACCTGCGCCACTTCGTCGGGAATGCCGTGCAGCAGGTCAAACGAAGCACGCCGCTGCTCGGGCGTGAGGCCGGCGAGTAAACGGTCTTCCCCCAACAGGTTGCCCATCAACCAGCCGCCATTGCGCCCGGACGCGCCGAAACCGGCGGTTTGCGCCTCGATGATGGCAATGTTCAGCTCGGGCGCCTGGCGCTTGAGGTAATACGCGGTCCACAGACCGGTGTAACCGGCGCCGATGATGGCCACGTTGACGTCCAGGTCGTGCTCCAGAGACGGCCGCGCCAGCAGCGGGTCGTCCAACTGGTCCATCCATAAACTGATAGTGCGCCATGCCGGCATGCCAGGTTCCCCTACCTCGTTTCGATAGGCTGGATCCTAGAGCGGGATGTCAGGGGCTGTCTTGCGCGCGTGCACGCAGGGAAATGTTGGCGCGACCTGCTGCCCCGTCAACGCCGAATGATTGGCGCTAACCGACGCGGGCAGAGGCTGCGGGGCCGACTATTTATTCTACCCCTTGAAGGCGTACTGGACGTTTACGATAGTCGTTCGACCGCCAACACTGAACTCACAACTCACTACCCCGAATAACTGTTTAAGGGGGATGCTCCTGGTGAGCGACACCTCGCCTTTGTCAGCTGTATAGCTGTTACCGGTTTGATGGTCGACGTAAATAACATCTTTAACACTCTCCCCGCCCACCTGGTATTTACCCGTCGAAATGGTGGGCGGTGTGAGTTGCACTTGAACCGCTTCGAATTTATCCGGGTTCTCGTCAACGGTTCGGGCACCGAAAAACCTCAGCGCACCGTCTTGCTCATCCATATACACACGGTCCGCTTGAAAGGTGTGACCCGTTCCGTCGATGTTAATGATTCCGTCCATGCGGCCTTCACTCTCTGGACCGTTCGGGTGGGCGGATTTATTGTGCTTAGGCATAGCGACACTCCAACTGAAAGAAAAGATGCCTGGGCATTACACTACGAATCCGCGAATGAAAAACCTGTCGAACATGACAGGTTTAACCCACATCTTTTTTATTGCCAGTTGATCTAGCCGACTCGCCCTCAAAGCGCCCTTTAATGTAAGCCTTCGGCGTCAGGCCGGTGTGCTGGCGAAAAGCGCTATAAAACGCCGATAACGAATTGAACCCCGCCGCATAGGCCAAGTCGTCCACGCGTATGGGCGGCCTGGCTTTATCCAGCGCAGCCAGCAAATGCACGAGCCGAGCCTGATTGACATAGCGATAGAAGGTTTGCCCGAGGACTTGATTGAGCAAGTAGGAAATCTGATTGCGACTGTAACCGCACTCCTTGGCAACCCGTTGCAGGTCCAACTCCGGGTCCAGGTAGGGTTGTTGCTGCTGGAAGTAGTGCTGCAGGTCGTTGGCCATATGCCCTAGTTGCTGGGGCGACAGGCCCAGGCGGCTGACGCTCGGGCGCGTGGTTTGGGGGCTGTGCTCATGCACCAGTGACGCATATTCGTTGACCCGCCAGATCAGCCCGTCGCGCACGGTGATGGCCTCACTGGTACGGAACGACACCAGGCCCTGCCCGCCGCGCAGGGTGATGCGGTACTGGATGAACGCGGTGTCGCCATCGGCGCGAATGCGGTCCATGTGCTCGATGGCCTCGTCGGGCCCGCGCGGCATGCTGGCTTGCAGGTACTCGCGCAGTTCGGCGTAGCCGACGACGCGGTTCTGGAAGAAGTCGTGGTACTGGATGTGCGGATGGTAGTAAGACATCACGCCATCCAGGTCGCGATGACGCCAGCACAGGTGGTGGCGCGTCACTAGCTCGCGCGTGGCGTGGGTGTGCTGGCAATCATCGTCCGCGGCGGTGTGGGGCATGCATGGCTCTACGACGGGTAAAAGGTGGAGGTTGCCGAATTTCAGCGCTGCCATCAATGGCCGACGGCAACTTCTGACTAATGGCCTTTTGCCCAGCCTTTAGCAAGACATGACACACGTCAAGCTATAGGAAAAGAACCGCCGAACGGGGCGAAAAAACTGCCCTTGCATTTATGAACGAATGCTATTTTTACACTCTCACTCGCTGTGACCAGTGACGGTCATGGCCCCCTGCCGCGAGCTAAAGGAAGCGCTCAATGAACAAGGTGGGCAACATGAACAAAGTGACATTCCCCAACGCCTGCCAGCTGATGCGCTGGCATTTCCATCCCATGGGCTTCGAAGGGAGCATGGACGCTCCCGGCAGTATGGTCGCGCGTCTGTTTGACCGCGCCAGCGGCGAGACGCTGATTGCCATCGCCGGCATCCCCTGCGCCACCGTGATGAATGCTACCGATGTAGAGCGCATCATCGAAGCGGTGGAAGCGGAGCTGGAGTGTTTTGTGCCGCCGCATTTGTTAAGGGCTTGAACACGACCAGCGGTGCGCCAGTCGAGCGGTCTATCGACTGATGCACCGCTATTGCGGGCAAGCCCCTACATAGGGCCTGTGCCAGACAGTGCTTAGCGCTGATCGTCAAAGAACGCTTTCCTGGCGTCGACCCGCTCCGAGGCCTTCGGCACATTCACGGCCTGACCCTCGGGTTTTTCCACATACCAGTAGCAATGGCTGACCGCGCGGGTAATGCCGACATACGCCAGGCGCAGCACTTCGTCTTTTTGCGCGTTGTCGTAGGGTTCAGTGTCGCCGGCCTTGCCCAGGCCCGCCATGCGGTACACCTGGTTCTTGTACGGCGAACGGGTGACATGCTGGCAATCCCCAAGCAGGAACACCGCATCCGCCTGCAGGCCTTTGGCGCTGTGATAGGTCAATTGTTTAAGCCTGCGCGCCGCAGGCGGCAAGCTAGAATCCACATTAACTACAGACTGAATATATTCATTAATCAACAACTTATCGCTACTTTTTCGATACAGCATTAACACCGAATCGCCCTTTTGATAGTGCTCCTGCAGGCGCCGGCCCAAGGCCGCATCGTCGCGTTCCAGTACCGTGACGGGCACCAACGCCTTGGGTGTGCCGCTGGCCTTGGCCTTCTTGCCGGGGATCGCCGGCGCGGCGCGCACAATGTGTTCGGCGGCATCGATGATGTGCTGATGGCTGCGATAGTTCTCGCCGAGCATGACGCGGGTGGTACTCGGTGCCGGGAATTCCTGGTTGAACTGCATGAAGTACTTCGGCGAACTGCCACGCCAGCCATAGATCGACTGCCAGTCATCCCCTACGCACAGCAGTGACGAATGCTGGGCGCCACGTCCTACATGCATGGCTGGCCCACGGCTGCGGATTTCACGCAGGCTGGCGCGCAGCCAGGAGACGATCTGCGGCGAGACGTCCTGGAACTCGTCGATCATCAGGTGTGACAGCGGCCGCAACAGAGGGTCGCTGAGCAACTTGAGGTTTTCCGGGGTGTTTTCGCCAAACAGCGAGAACATGCGGTTGTAGGTCATGATCGGCGGCGACTGGTCGAGCAGATGATCTTCCAGGGCTTTCCAGAAAATGCTCAAGGCCTCGAAGAAGCAGCGGTCCGGATCGTCTTTGGCGAAGCTCATCTGGCCCACGGCACTGGGCACGTCTAGACCGAGGTTCTCGATGAAACCTGCGGCCATGACAAAACAGTCCAGCAACGGCGCCGACGCCAGCTCGCCTTTGACCTTGTAATCGAACCCCGGCCCCGCACTGGCATCACCGGCCAGGCTGCTTAAAAGACGCTTGGACGACTCGTAACTATCAAGCCATATCAAAGGCTTACGGCAGAATGCTTGAAACAGGGTGCGCTTGACCGCCCATTCCGCACGCACCGAAAGCTTGGCATTGGGGCGGCTGAGCTGGGCGTTTTCCCGCGAATCGAAGCCCAGCACGACCCAGGCATCCAGCTCAGGAATATAGCCATGGCAATGGAATTGCGCGCCATTGATCTCCACGGTCTGGCGACTCGGCTCGATCCCTTTGATCGGCCAGGCGCCCGCGCGAAACCACAGGTCTTCAATCACGTCACACAGCTCTTCATCGCGCTTGGCGGCCAGTTCTGTCACGGCCATGCGCTTCTGCACGTCCGGGTGATCACGCTCCAGCTCCTTGAGCTGCAAACCATGGCGCGCCAGCGGTGCAATCAGTTCGCGAAAGCGCGCGTGCTGGCCGTACAGCCGGTGGTAGCAGGCGTTCATCTGCTGGCGTTGCGCCTCGTTGAGGCGCAGGTCGAACGGGTTGCTGTCTGCGTCCTCGAAGCCCGCACTGAGGTTCTCGAACGCCTGCAGCCGCTCGAAGCCCGGCAGGCTGCGCACCATCGGCAGGATGCGCGAGTGGAAGGTCCGTACCACGGCCTGGGCTTCTTTGATATCAAGGGGTTGCCCCCACAAGCTGAGCACTTCCATGAGCTTGTTGATGAAGTCCTTGCGCGACTCACGGGTGAACGTCACCACGGTCATCGAGCTCAGCTCGAAACCCAGGTAATGGGTGAGCAGCAGGATACGCAACACCAGCGAGGTGGATTTGCCCGCACCGGCACCGGCGATCACCGAGGTGGACGGCGTGTCGCTGAAGATCATCTTCCATTGGGCGGCGCTGGGCTGCGCGTGAGCCGGCAGCAAGCGTGCCACATCGGCCTTGATGCGTTTTTTCAGATCGGCCGTGAGGGGCAGCCGCCAATCATCGAACAGGTTGTCATCCACCCCCGGCGCACGGTGTTCTTCCGGGCGGAAGTCGCGAATCAGCAGGACCTGCCGGCCTTCTTCGATGCCGTCGGCCTTGCCCTCGCGATAGCCGTACTCCACACCCGCCTCGTGCCCACTGCGAAAACCGTCGGCCTGCCCATGCAGCCAGGAGAACCGGTGTTGCGCGCGCAAGCGGGTCAAGCCATGCCCGAACAAGCGGGCGGCGAGCCGTTTCAACCATGGCATTTCGGCCAGGGGGCGCAATTCAGGGGGCAGATCAGGCTTTTGTTGCGGCACGCGGACTCCTGCGATGAGCTGGGTGTTGACGAGTGCGCCATGGTCGCCGGAATCGCCGCGCAGTTCCAGCCAATTGCTTTGCCGTCATGCAGTTAGGCGATGAAGTGAAAGTCAAAACATCCGAAACCAATCCAATTGATCGATAGGAATAAGGCATTTTTTACGCTTTTTATCGATCATGCACTGTTGGATGATGAACCCATCAACTGGAGACGATCATGCTCGAATTACGACCTTTCACCGCCCTGGGCGGCGCCCATCATGGCTGGCTTGACGCCCATCATCACTTTTCATTCGCTGAGTACCACGATCCCCAGCGCATGCACTGGGGCAACCTGCGGGTCTGGAACGACGACATCATCGCGCCCGGCACCGGGTTTCCCCAGCACCCGCATCGCGACATGGAAATCATCACCTATGTACGCGAAGGCGCCATCAGCCATGCCGACAACCTCGGCAACAAGGGCCGCACCGAGGCGGGTGACGTGCAGGTCATGAGCGCCGGCACCGGGATTGCCCACAGCGAATACAACCTGGAAGCCACCCCCACCAAGATTTTCCAGATCTGGATCATCCCCAACGAAGCCGGCCTGCCGCCGTCATGGGGCGCCAAGCCGTTTCCGAAAGGTGACCGCGAAGGGTTTGTGACCCTGGCCAGCGGCAAGGCCGGTGACAGCGAGAGCCTGCGCATTCGTGCGGATGCGCGCCTGGTGGCGGCCAACCTGAAAGCCGGGGAAACTGCCGAATACCGCCTGGACAGCGGGCGTCGCGCCTACCTGGTGCCGGCGACGGGGGTGATTGAGGTCAATGGCTTGCGCGCACGCGCGCGAGACGGTGTCGCGGTGGAAGATGAACAGCTGTTGCGCGTGACCGCGATAGAAGACAGCGAGATCGTGCTGGTCGACCTGGCCTGATCTCGAGGCGAAATGTAGGCGCGGGCTTACCCGCGCCTCCATTGGCTGAGGCGTGTCAGCCAGCGCTGATTGCAGCGTCAACCAGTACCTGCGCCTCTTGCACCAGTTGCTTGAGGTGATCTTCACCGATGAAGCTCTCGGCGTAGATCTTGTAGATGTCCTCGGTACCCGATGGCCGTGCGGCGAACCAGCCGTTTTCGGTCATGACTTTCAAACCGCCGATCGCCTGGTTGTTGCCCGGCGCATGGCTGAGGATCTGCTGGATGCGCTCCCCGGCCAGCTCGGTGGACGTCACCTGCTCCGGCGACAGTTTGCCGAGCAGGGCCTTCTGCGCCGGGGTGGCCTTGGCGTCGACGCGAATCGCGAACGGTTCGCCCAGAGCGTCGGTCAGGCCACGGTAGATCTGGCTGGGGTCCTGGCCTTTGCGCGAGGTCATTTCTGCCGCGAGCAACGCCGGGATCAAACCGTCCTTGTCGGTGCTCCACACGGTGCCGTCCTTGCGCAGGAACGAAGCGCCGGCGCTTTCCTCACCGCCAAAACCCAGCGAACCGTCGAACAGACCGTCGGCAAACCACTTGAAGCCGACCGGCACTTCGTACAGGCGCCGTCCGATGCGCGCCGCGACGCGATCGATCAAGCCGCTGCTGACCACGGTCTTGCCCACGGCCGCATCGGCGCGCCAGCCGGGACGGTTCTGGAACAGGTAGTCGATGGACACGGCCAGGTAATTGTTCGGCGCCAACAGGCCGCCGGACGGGGTGACGATGCCATGGCGATCGTGGTCCGGGTCGCAGGCGAAGGCCACGTCGAAACGGTCCTTGAGTCCGATCAAGCCCTGCATGGCGTAGCTGGACGACGGGTCCATGCGGATCTGGCCATCCCAGTCGACGCTCATGAAGCGGAAGGTCGGATCGACTTCGGTGTTGACCACGTCCAGGTTCAAGCGGTAGTGCTCGGCAATCGCCGACCAGTAGCGCACCCCGGCGCCGCCCAGCGGATCGACGCCCAAACGCAGGTCGGCGCTGCGAATGGCGTCCATGTCGATCACATTGATCAGGTCGGCCACGTAGCTGTTGAGGTAGTCATGGCGATGGGTGGTGTCGGCTTTGAGCGCCTGGGCGTGGGTGATGCGTTTGACCCCGGCCAGCCGATTGGCCAGCAACTCGTTGGCCTTGGCCTCGATCCATTTGGTGACGTGGGTATCGGCCGGACCGCCGTTGGGCGGGTTGTACTTGTAGCCGCCGCTTTGCGGCGGGTTGTGGGACGGCGTGATGACAATGCCGTCGGCCAGGCCGCTGGTGCGACCGCGGTTATAGCAGATGATGGCGTGGGAAATGGCCGGGGTCGGCGTGTATTCATCGCCCTCGGCGAGCATCACATGCACACCGTTGGCCGCCAGGACTTCCAGCGCGCTGGCCCCCGCAGGCGTCGACAATGCATGGGTGTCGAGGCCGACGAACAACGGCCCGTCGATGCCTTGGGCTTCGCGGTACAGGCAGATGGCCTGGCTGATAGCGAGCACATGCCATTCGTTGAAGCTCAGTTCGAACGAGCTGCCCCGGTGCCCGGAAGTCCCGAACGCGACGCGCTGGGTGGAGATCGCTGCATCAGGCTGACCGGTGTAATAGGCCGTAACCAGTCGCGGGATATCTACCAGCAACTGGGCTGGCGCCGGCTTGCCCGCAAAAGGACTGATTGTCATGCATAAACCTCGGAAAGAAGGATTCGGAAAAAATGACAGTTTACTGAGAGTTGGACTGCCGCGCGATGTTATAGATCCCACACCAGCAAGAGATTTTTCACACGCTAGGCGCTCTGCGCCTGCAGCAAGGCCAGCGCCAGCGCATCCAATGCCGCGTCCAGGTTCGGGTGCCCGTTGAACGCATGGCTCAGCCGTAGTTGCTGATGATGCAAGCCACTGAGGCTGAACAATTCCCCCGGGGCAATCACCACCTGTTGCGCCAGCAGGCGCTGGAACACCTGGCGCATGTCCACCGGCGCCGACGCGTGCAGCCAGAAACTCGCCCCGGCCAGCGGCATGCGGTAAGTCACCCGCCCTGCCAGGCGCTGATCCATGCGCTGGCTCATGGCGTCGGCCTGCTCACGCAGGCGCTGGCGCAATGTCTGCAGGTGCTGGTCCAGCCGCCCGCTTTGATACAGGTGGGCAATCGCGCGTTGGCGGATCGACGACAGGCGAAACGAACGCAGCAGGAACTGGCGCTGCAGCTCACTGCTCAGGTGGCGTGACAGTACATAGCCGAACGGTGCTTCCGGACCGAGTACTTTTTCGAACGACGAGAATACGATCAGCCGTTCGGGGTTGACCTGGTTGCGCAGCGCCGTGTGGTTCTGCGCAAAACCCAACTCGCCAAAGGTGTCATTCTCCAGCAGCCAGCAGCCATATTCTTCGAGCAACTGAGCCACCCGCAAGCGCTCATAGTTGAGCATGACGTTGCCCGACGGCATGCCCACCACCGACGATAGCAGCACCAAGTGGACGGGTTCATGGCGCAACAGGTGTTCGAGCCGCGCCAGGTCCAGGCGACCGTCGACCTGCCAGGGCAACTCAATGACGCGCACGCCGGCAGCCTGCAGCAGGCGCAGTATTAACCAGTCGCAGGGGGACTCGACCAATACCGCGGCGCCCTTGAGACCCAGTACATCAATGAGTATTTCCAATACACCGCGCAGATCGGCACCGATGTAGACGTCATCGGCCTGCCAGCAGCGGGTCGGCGATGAGGTGTAACGCGCCGCCAACGCGGCGCGCAGCTCCCAGACGCCGCAAGGCTGCGACCAGGGTTGCAGTTGGCGTGGGTGACGGCGCACCAGTTGGCGTTCGAGCATCAGCAATGCGCCGTCCAGCGCTCCCAGCAGCGCCGGTTCATCGCCGCTGAGTACCACCATTCCGGGCCGTCGCGCCGCCGCATACAGGCGCTCCAACAGATCGGCGCCCGCCGCCATCAGCGGATTGGCTGCCACGGGCCAGGCGAAATAACCCGATTTGGCCACCGAATACACCCGCCCTTCCTTTTCCAACAGGGAGTACGCGTATTGAATCGTCGAGATCGACACATTCAGGCGCGTCGCCAACTGCCGCAAAGAAGGCAGTTTGACGGGCATGTCCAGGCTGACTTCGTTGATCAGGTTGATCATGTAGCGGTACACCGCCTGGTAGGCGAAATCCGCCTGCCGCTCACCTCGCAGGTTCATGACTGTCTACCTGGACGCACACACCGACGCACCCGCCTAGCGCCCGAACAACTGAAACGCCCGCGCCTCGGCGTTGGTCTGCAGACGTGCGGCCCGGCGCTTGCGCGCATCGGCGCCCTGTTCAACCGCCAACGGGCGCTTGCGGTAAAGGTGCTGGAGCAGAGGCAGCGGCAAGCCGCTGGTGTCGATCGCCCATTGCTGCAGCATCTCGGCAGCCGGCTTGCCCTGGAGTACCTTGTGCAACTCGGGGAGTGCCACCAGCATGCCGGGATGGCATTGACGCAGGTAACCCTCCAACCGCTCACCATGATGGATGAAGGGCGAGAACAGCAAACAGGTCAATTGGGCCTCCTCCAGACCAAAGAACTCTTGGGCGTAGGCCGTCGACTGCGCACGCCCTTCCCCACCGCAGGCCTCTGCGATCAAATGTTCAGGAATTTGCCGGTGACACAGGTAGTCCATCGCCTGGCGCAGAAAACCCGCCACGCCGTCCTCGTAGGACAGCTCGCGCAGGCACTGGGCCTGCACCCCGCGCAGGTGAGCCATCAGCAGCGGGTTGGGGTAGGCCGGGTGGCTGAAGTGAAAACCAAACGGATCGGGGACGTAGCCCAGGAAGTCGCTGAGCAGAGGGGTTGAAGCAATGTCGACGTTGTTAAGCAGGTCGGCGATACCAATGTAGGCCAAATGGCGGTGCCCACCCCGGCCGGGGCTCTCATGGACAACGTATTGCTCGCCATAGAGGTCTTGATAACAGCCGTTGCTCCACTCCTCCATGCGCGCGAACAACCCGGTGAGTGAGGCCGGCTTGCCCGGCGCAGTGCTGACGCCGGCCGCTTGGGCCGCCTTTTTCAACCACGCCAGGTACTGGCTCTGCTTGCGCGGTGAATCACCGCTGACCAGCGCATGCACCCCTCCGTTCCAGGTGGTGACACGCTGGTAGAAATCTCCCAGGGACAGGTAAGTATCGTTACACAACGTCGCGCGAATATCTCCGGAGGTCAGGTGCCCTACCATCAGCATATTGCGCTGGCTGACTTCCCTGCCCGCGCCTGAGGCCGGGCGCTGGTGGTTGAACGGCTGCACTACCTGGTTTTCCACCATCAGCAACTCGACCCGCGGGTCGTCGTGGAAAAACAGTGTGCTGTAGCCACGCTGCAGGCTATCCAGCGTGGCCTGGGTCATGCCGGCATGTCGGAGCGTCGCCACACGCAAATTGAAAGTCCTGGGCGCGCGGCCCGCGATAGTCAGTTGCGCCGCACGCAGCAGTGCCAGGGTATAGCTGCTGACTTCGCCACCCCCATGGGCAACCAACACTTTGTAATCGCCCACTTGTTCCATGCCGCCGGCAGCCACGACAATTCGCTGAATCAATAATTGAAGTGCGGTACGTTCGGCGCGCGTGAAGTGCCCGACCAAACGTTGCAGAACTTGCTGATAAACATAGTTCATGGCTTGTTCGTGAATTGCGCTCATAGTTCTACTACCTGAGTTGAAATATCAGTTCCAAGTAACTGCCGAGGTTATTTGCTCGACCCATTAGATGCGTAGGAATGTCGTCACACCGCGTGGCGTAACGATAAATAAACCTTAGCACGCCGTAACAATTCGACAGGGAACGCCAATTGTGTGCCCTTCGCGCCGCCTCTCCTTGAGACCCTTGCGCCAGGGCGTCCTGACTACCCTAGGACCGTTCCGACAATGCCCTACACCGGCTTAAGCAGGAAACTAAGGATGCATCCGACATAAAGAAAAGATCCAGTTTAACCAATCAAACTTCAATAAATTGGAGTTACCTAACCCAACAGCTGCACCCTGTCTCGCAGGCAAGCATCGCGATAATTTAATTTCATATGTATCAGGCCGGAACGTCAGACATTCAATCATTGCTCAATCCTTGAGATGAGAGTGAAGTCACGATTATCGGCACTGGCATAATGATTAACAGATACAGAACGCCGCAAGAAACCAGTTCAGATGGCAATTGGGCAAGCCGTTGATTACGCGCGCACACAGATGCCGCGCTGGAATACAGCGCGGCATCGGGGGGAAAGCTCGTGTTTTGCGGGGCCTGGCGCCCTGACGGCGGCTTAAACGCCGCGAGGGTTAAGCCCTGACAAATGGCGCATTTGCCCCATCCGTTCAGACGCCGGAGTATTCATTTGCGAATACTCCTACAGCTCAAACAGCTTCAACCTGCAATGCGACGCGCTCACGGCACGGGCATTCGTCCATGTAGCGGTGCGCTTCGACGAACTGGCTGAATGGAAACACGGTGGTTTTCAGCGGGACCAGCACACGGTCGGCGGTCATCTGGTTGATGTCGCGCAACGCGCGCTGCAATGCCACTTGGTCCTGGATGATGCCCAGCTCCGGTTTGCCGGTGAAGTTGCCGATGCAATGCACAAAGAACTGAATATTCTTCTGGAACGCCGCACAGGCCGGGAATGGCGTCTGGTTGCCACCTTGCAGGCCATACAGCACCAGGCTGCCACGCGGCGCCAAGACATCACCGAGTAACGACATCTGCGGGCCGCCCAAGCCATCGAACACCACGTCAACGCCGCGATTATCAGTGAACTTGTTGATTTGCATGAGCAGGTCCTGCTCTTCGGTGACGATGACCTTTTCCGCCCCGAGGGACAGCAGGTACTCGCGCTCCGCGCTGTCCTTGGTCGCGGCAATCACACGCACACCCAAGGCCTTGCCCAGTTGCACAAAGGACGGGCCGGCGCAGTGGCTCGCGTCGGTCACCAAGGCAAACTGGCCGGGTTTGACCCGCGCCAAGTCCACATATGCAAAATATGCAATCAACAGCGGCGTGTAATGCACGCTGGCTTCGATCGGGCTCAAGACATCCGGATAACGGGTCAACGCCGAACGGGGCAGGACGATTTGTTCGCCATACACCGGGTAATCATTGGGGCTCTCGGCGGGAAAACTGGCGACTTTATCGCCCACGGCCAAGTCATCCACGCCGTCGCCCAGGGCTACGACCACCCCGGCCATCTCGTGGCCAAGGCCGGACGGCAAACGTGCGTGGGAAGACGCCAGGTTCTGGCGCCACAAAATGTCATACCAACTGATGCCAATTGCCTCGACACGTATCTGCACTTCGCCCGGTGCAGGCTGCGCGGCTGCATGCTCTTCGCACTTGAGCACCTCAGCCGGACCAAACTTGTGAAAACGGATCGTGCGGGACATCGCAAACCTCGTCAAAGTAACCTCTATTGCCCTGAACTCTATCTGGGCTTTCCGGGTAAGACCACCGGTCGCCGTTAATAGTCGACATGTCTGTCATTGATTCCGCGACTGAGGAATAGACCTCAACTATCGTAGGAAAACTCAATTAGCCGGTGCAGAGTACCAGCCTTTCCCCGTAAGATTCATGCCGGTCATGCTCCGAGCATGGAGATCATAGGGATCATGTATGGCCGCTCTCGTCAAGTTTACAGACTCATCCAGGACACAAGATGAACCGTAACGACCTGCGTCGTGTCGACCTTAACCTCTTGATCGTATTCGAAACCTTGATGCATGAGCGCAGTGTGACCCGTGCCGCCGAGAAATTGTTCCTCGGCCAGCCGGCCATCAGCGCGGCACTGTCGCGCCTGCGCGGTCTCTTCGATGACCCGCTGTTTGTGCGTACCGGGCGCAGCATGGAGCCGTCGGCCCGCGCCGTGGAAATTTTCGCCCTGCTGTCCCCGGCCCTGGACTCGATTTCCACCGCCGTCAGCCGCGCCGCCGAATTCGACCCGGCCACCAGCACCGCCGTGTTCCGCATCGGCCTGTCGGACGACGTCGAGTTCGCCCTGCTCCCCCAACTGCTCAAACGCCTGCGCGCCGAAGCCCCCGGCATCGTGCTCGTCGTGCGCCGTGTCAATTACATCCTGATGCCCGGCCTGCTCGCCTCCGGCGAAATCTCCATCGGCGTCAGCTACACCGCCGAGCTACCGGCCAACGCCAAGCGCAAGGTACTGCGCCGCAGCCTGCCGAAACTGCTACGCGCCGACAGCGTGCCCGGCGCCCTCAGCCTGGACGACTTCTGCGCCCGCCCTCATGCGCTGGTGTCATTTGCCGGGGATTTGAGTGGGTTTATCGACGAAGAACTCGAAAAGCTCGACCGCAAACGCCATGTGGTGTTGGCCGTGCCGCAATTCAACGGCCTGGGCACCCTGCTTGCCGGGACCGACATCGTCGCCATCGTCCCGGACTACGCCGCCGAGGCCCTGACCGCGGCGGGCGGCTTGCGAGCCGAGGATCCGCCACTGCCGGTGCGCTCGTTCGAGTTGCACATGGCATGGCGGGGCTCGCAGGACAATGATCCGGGTGAGCGTTGGTTGCGATCGCGGATTCAGATGTTTTTTGGGGACCCTGAGAGTCTTTAGGCGTCGTCGGGCAGGCTGTTCATCTGATCATTTTTGCCTTTCCACAAACCATGGAACTCCATCCACTTCCAGTGGATTGCTACGCCTCGGCGACCCTGGGCCTCGGACCGACTGATCCCGGCGCTCGCCGCGCATCTCAAGACCTGCCCGGAAGTGGATATCGAATTGCAGGCCAACGACCGTGTGGTGGACTTGGTGGAAGACGGCTTCGATATGGTGTCCGCTACGGCGAACTGCCCAGCAGTGGCTTGGTGGGCTGCCTGCGCCCCACCGCGGCGTACCTGTGAAGCCAACGGCACGCCACGGATTCCAACGGGGCTGCAGTGCAATGCCATCGATTAGATGACATCCATGAAGCTACTCTCTGACCTGGGAGAAAGTAACCACTGGACCATATTCCTGATCAGACACTATCGCTTGCACACAAAATTTCTTTTCTGGAAATTTACTCAGTAACACCATCCTCCACGACTGAGCAACAATCCTGCACAGCTGCTCATAAACAGCATCATCCACCCTATCTCTGCGGCCTTCAAAAACATCAAACAGATGCAGATGATTCAAATTAATGGGTTTAGGTTCGGTGCTCATCCCCTGCTCTGCTGAGCATCAAGAGGGATTTCGAGGATGAAGGTTGCGCCCTGTCCCGCTCCGTCGCTGTGCACGGTCAAGCTGCCACCCATTTCCTGCGCGGCGAGCGCGCAGCTGTGCAGGCCGAAACCGTGTCCCTCTTTGCGCGTCGTGAAGCCATGGAAAAAGATACGCGTCAGGTGCTCGGGCGTAATCCCGTTGCCGTTGTCAGTTACTGTGATACGCAGTACTGGCCCGTCCGCGAGGGCGGCGTTGAACGTTATGCACGGGCTGCGATCGACCACGCCGTCCAACGCCTGATTGGCGTTTCTGATCAGGTTCATCAGAATCAGCAGCACTCGGTGACGGTCCAGCGACAGCAGGGGCAAGTCGGCAATGTCCTTGACCACTATTACCTCCTGGCGCACCCGTGCCCCGGCACTCATGCGCAAGGCATCATCGATCAGCTCTGAGACCGGTATTGTCTCGACGACACTGACGGCAACGGCATAGGACTGCTGGGCCGCAACAATGGTTTTGATGTGGTCAATGCCCTTGGTGAGTTGCCCGAGCTCTTCGATGATGCCCTGTTGCTCTGCCGTCACCACCTCCGCCAGCTTGAGCAGGTAGTCGGGCAGCATCTTCCCTTTGTTGTCGCGGGTGAGGAATTCGCTCAGGTCATTGATATGCTCGTTCAGCATCTGAGCCACCTTGCCCAGGCCCTGGGCCTTGGAAGTGCGCATCTGACTGCTGACCAGTTCTGCCGATACATTCACGCTGTTGAGGATATTACCGACGTTGTGCAGCACCGTCGTGGCGATTTCGGCCATGCCCGCCTGACGGGATTTTGCATTCAGTTCGGCTTGCACCTGGCTCATGCGTAGGGCCGCGCGTACGCGAGCCTTGAGCTCCAGCGGCGAGAAGGGTTTGGCAATATAGTCATCGGCGCCACTCTCCAGCCCGGAGACGCAGGCCTCGCTGCCGCCGCGGGCGGTCAACAGGATGACGGGTATATGGGCGAAACCCGCGCTGGCTTTGATTCTGGCGGTCAGGCCAAAGCCGTCGAGCTCCGGCATCATCACATCCGAGAGAACGACATCGATTGCTCGACGCTGCAGTGTTGCCCAGGCCTGTTCTCCATCAGTTGCGATGACGACGATGTAGTCGTCGCGCAAAAGCTCGCTGAGGTAGCTAAGCATTTCCGGGCTGTCATCTACCACCAGCACCCTGGACTGCAAGGCGTGCTCCGGGGCGCCCTCTCCAGTCGAGGCTTGGTCGTTGCTACTGCCATGGCGACCGTCGTCGAAAAGCAGGTGGCGCTGCTCGGCTGTGATGATTGTGGTGGGTGACGATTGCTCATGTATATCGCTGACTTCGGTCGGCACTGTGTTTTGCTCAGCCCCCCGCGCAAATCGAACAAAGAAGCACGCCCCCCGTCCAGGCTCACTGTTGACGCCGACTTCGCCCCCCATCAGTTCGACCAGATCCTTGACCAGGGCGAGACCGATGCCTGTGCCGCTGTATTGGCGCGTGGCGGAGTTATCGATCTGGGAAAAACGCTGGAACAACAGCGGCAGTTTGTCAGCCGCAATGCCAATGCCCGAGTCTTGCACCGACAGCTCAAATCGCTCGTCATCGAGCGCAGTGACGGCCAGATGCACGGTACCGCCAGCGGGTGTGAACTTGATGGCGTTACTCACCAGGTTGAGCAGAATCTTCTCGAAGTGCCGGGGGTCCAGGAACACCGTGCCAAGGGCGGGATCGATGCTGCAGGTCAAGGTGCAACCTTTGCCCTTGGCCACCATGGCCGCATCCTCGGCCAGCACACCCACCGCCTGGTTCAAATCAATCGGCGCCGGGCACAACTCAAACTTGCCGGCTTCAGCCTTGGAAAAATCAAGGATGTCGTTCACCCGGTTCATCAAGCGCAGCGCGTTGCGTTGGGCGCGCTCGATCTGCACGCGCCAGTCTGCCGGCGGGGTAGTCGCCGCCGAGAGCTGCTCCAGCGGGGCCAGAATGAGCGTCAGAGGGGTGCGCAATTCGTGGCTGACCGTGGCCACGAAATCGCTCTTGGCCTGGTTAGCCGTATCGGCCTGGTTGCGCGCCTGAATGAGCTCGACGGCCTGCGCCTCCAGCACCTCAGTCTGCCGGTGCAGCGTGTCGGTTCGTTCGGCGACCATTCTCTCCAACGAGGCCTGGACCTGCTGTCGTTCGGCGTCGGCTTCGGCCTCCAGCACCCGGATGCGCAACGCATTTTCTTGGAACACCCGCACGGCCCGCGTCATGATCCCAATCTCATCGCCGCGTCCAACGCTGGCGATCTCGGCGGTCAGGTCACCGGCAGCAAGCCGGCGCATGACCGAGGCCAGGGCGACGATGGGCTGCGCGACAAACCGCGAGGTGCTCCAGGCGATGGCACCGGCCAGCAGGATGGCGACGGTGCCCGCGATGATTGCCGCAAGCATGCCGCGATCCTTGTGGGCCAAGGCGTCTGAGCGCGCCTCGCCAGCGAAGCGCGCAACCAACAGGCCCGCGCTCCGGGCCTCGTTGCGAACTTGGTCACGCGCGTCGCTCAAGGCGTTGCTCGCCTGATGGAATCTGGCGAATGCGGCCCGGTAGCCAGCAATCTGATCGCTGACCGTCAGGGGTGTAGCGTTGGTCTGCGGCCCCACAGACGAAGGGAGAACGCGCGAGAGACGGGAGAGCTCATCCAGGATGGCGCCGACAGAGTCGGCGACCTCGGCCGACGGTGACAGGCGAAACGACAACGTCTGCGCTTCCAGGGTGGCCACCCGCTCGGCGAAACGCTTGGACAATGCAGCTGCATTTTGCAGTAAACCGGTGGCTGCCTGAATGTCGCTGGCGTCACGGGCAACGTGCTCGTCCACCTCACCCAACATTGCTTCGAGGCGCTCGGCCACATCCCCAACCGCGCCGAGATCTCGCAAAGCCTCGCCTCCCAGGAGCTTGGGCGCCTTGCCAAGCTGCTCGACCGCCAGGCTGGCAGCAGTGATCGCCGTCGCCAACTGCCCCAGGGCCTCCACCTCCCGTGGCGCCTCCATCAACTCGCGCAATTGCTCGACCACGGGCGGCAGTGCCGCGCAGGCGTTCCTCGCCGCAGTGGCGGCCGCCCCATCACCGGTCACCAGCACCTTGGCCACATTGGCGGTGATGATCCGCTCGCCGTTGCGCAGGATATCCAGGATGCGATGGGCGCTCTCAATATTGCTCACCTGCACCTTGTGGTCAGCGGCGCGGGAATCAAGCCCCTTCAGCCCATCGGCGATGCCCTGTTCGACGAGGATCGTCGCCTCTCGCATTCGGCTGTAGTGGGCTGTCATGCTCTCCGTTTCGCCATCCATGGTCAGGGTCGCCGCCCGTAAAGCGGCGATCGCCGCAGAGAGTCTTTCCAGACTGCCCTTGAGCGATTGCGCCTCTACCACCGGAATGTCGTCAAGGCCGGCGATAGCCGTCGCCACCATGCCTTCTGCCTGGGACAAGCTTTCCTGGTCGCGGGTGGCAATGAAGTTTTCCACCCGCCCGGTGGCCCCGTTGACCGAGGCCAGGATCTCTGCGGAATGACTGGCGGAATCCACCGCACGTACCATGCCTCGCAGGCCGTAGAGGTTCACCAGCGATACCGCCAGCATCAAGAACACCAGTGCGGCAACCGCCAGGCCGATCCTGACGGCAATGGGCCTGGCCGTGGCTGATTTGAATGTCAACATGGGGCCTCGCCTCCTAGCCCGCCGCTACTGTTTCTTGACCTCCGGCAAAAGCCCCGGCGCCGCCGTATTGTTGATGGCCGCGTCGATCATCGCCGCAACGGAAGCCTGGCTGTAGAAAGGATTGGCGGCGCCGCCCACCGGCATAGTGGCGAGCCAGGTGTCCAGGTCTTTCGCATCGATACGCACCAGCGGCACCTCGACGAACTTCGGCACCGGCTTGCCCGCCAGGATCTGCTGGGCCACCCAGAACCCCACTTGGGAGACACTCGGCGAGGCAGAGACAGAGACGGTCTCGTAGCCATTGGCATCGCGCTCCTGTTTCCACAAGGCGAGTTCGTCCTGGCGGTTCCCCATCACGATGATCGGCAAAGGGCGTCCTGCCGCCTTGAACGCCATGGCCGCCCCGTAACCATCGCCCCCCTGAGTCGCCACGGCATCAATCTTGGGCAACGACAGCAGCGCCAGCGCCACCTCCTTGCGGGCGACGGAAGCCGTCCAGTTCCCGTACACGGTCTTGGCGAATTTCAGTCCTGGATAGTCGCTGGCGGCCTTGCGAATGCCGTCGCTGATGTTTTTATCGGTGGCATCGCCGGCAATGCCGCGGATCTCTAGCAACGTTCCGTTGCCCTTAAGACGCTCGGCGATGTAATCCATTTCCACACGGCCCATGGCGGACCAGTCGTAATCCACGGTATAGACGCAACGTTCGGTGACCAGGCTGGCCATGACGACCACCACAATGCCGGCGTTGCAGGCGTCGCGGATCACCCCGTTGAGGGCCGTGTCGGAAGCAGCCAGGATGACAATGGCATTGACGCCCTTGACGATCATGTCCTGGATATGGGCCGCCTGTTCCGATGCCGAGTTATTGGCACTGACCACCGGGGCCTCCCGGATCAAGCCATCCTTTTGCGCTTGGAGCGCAATTTCCTGCCAGTTGCGCACCATCACCTTGCGAAAATCGCTGCCCGCGTAGGAATTGCTGAAGGCGATGCTATAGCCTGCGGTCGGGCCGCCAGCGCTGCCATCGTCAGCCGCTTGGGCTGGATTGGCGGCAACTATCGCCAGCCCCGCCACGCAGCCGGCGAAGCGCCACAAGAGTGTGTGGATTGGTTTAGCGTTCATGCTGTTCTCCGACGTGCCAGGGATTGACCAGCAGTAATCCACCCGCACCTGCCGGCAGCCTGGATCGACGGCTCGATCTGGTTGGAGCAGTTGGCCCGCAGATAGGAGATCTTCGACACTGTGAAGTTTGACGCAGGCATTGAACGTTTCCCTGTATGGCGCGTGCGGGGTTGTTCCATATTGCCTTTTAAAAAAACCTGAAGCCCACCCACCTAGTGTCTTGCCGGCATCGGACTGCTGGCCAACGACACTGGCTTTGATGGGGTTAGTGCCCTTGGCCAGTTGCCCAAGCTCTTCGGTTGTGTCGCCCTACGAAGGGCCGATGGACACGCGTTACCAGGCTACTCATTCGGTCGTTCCAATAGCAGGACCAGGCATGAAGAAGCAGACACATACAGATTCCTCTCCTTGGCGGCCGGCAATTGGACCCCCTGCATTGGCAATGATCATAGTATCAAAGTGCCCGCTTCGCGCGGGGTCTTGGAGGATTTCAGCCAATTGAGCGACTGAATCGCCCCGGATTCTCTAGACACCTTGCAAGCGCGCGCGCCAGCCTTGATTGCCAGGTCGAGCATGCTCAACCCATCATTGACCATTCGACGCTCACGAATGCCTGTGCGCGACTCTATCCATTCGGGCGTGGTATCCAGGTCGCTGGAAATTTGCTGATTGTCAATTATCTGAGGCGCGTGGTGTCACGCGCGGCCCTAGTTCGCTTCCTGACGCGGGGCACGGCCCAGCGACCAACCAAAATTCATGCCCGCCGCCGCCAGCAGGATCGCGCTCGCGCCAAGCACTTGCAGGGTGCTGAGCGGATGGGCGAAGGCAACCCAGTCGACCAGGATGGCGACGATCGGGTAGATGAACGACAGTGCGCCAACCAGCGCCGTGGGGATTTTCTGGATGGCGCTGTACAGCAGGGTCGACATGAGCCCGGTATGGACCACGCCGATAATGATCAGATATGTCCAGGCGCCCTCGACCGTATCGACCCTGCCGAAATCCACGAACGGGGCCAGGACCACCACGCCTACCACCATCTGGATCAGCACGATCAGGTGCGCGGGCAAGTCCTTGAGGCGCTTGGTGATCGCCGCCGCCACGGCGTAGAAAAAGGCCGAAGCCAGGGCCAGGCAGACGCCGAGCACGTAGTCGGCGCCGGTGGCCTGCCCACTGCCCTTGGCGGACACGATCAGCATCAGCCCGGCGAAGGCCAACAGCAGCCAGCCAACCTTGGCGGCGCTGAGGCGTTCAGCGAATAACAGCACACCCAGACCGACCAGCATGAACGGCTGAACGTGGTAGACCACCGTGGCAATGGCGATAGAGGAATGTTTGTAGGCGCTGATCAGGGAGCGGCGCAGCACCCCGAGGATCAGGCACGCAACCAGCATCGCCATCGCGCCGAACAAGCAACGCCAGAACACCACGGCCTCCGGGCTTTCCTTGACCGAGTTGGCGAAGCGCGCCGGGGTGGCGAAGTCGACCTTGTTTCAATTGGAGTCGGGAATCGGTAACCCCAGCATCGAAACCTTGTGGTCGCTGCTGAATGCCGGCGACTACATCAGCTACCTGGCGAATGTGCCTCACGTGTTCGAAGCACTTGAGGCGGACACTACTGCAGTGATGGTGATAGAGCATTCCTGAGGTAGGCGCCATGGATACGCCAAAGGATGAATCGCCCTGAATTTTCTGGACGCCCTGACAGCGACTCACGATACCCCTGACTCCAATGGGGAGTTAACAATAACCATTAGAACCCTGATGGAATTCTTCCAGCTCCCGCCATTTTCGTTCGCTCGTGTATCACGAGCGACCTAGGGGCAAGATTGGGGGCATATTTGAAATTTTTCTGCCTGCCCCGCCCATCTCTCGCACGCCGTTGGTACACATCTGCGTTGCCCGCAAAAAGTTGACGTAGTAAGTCTTTTTCAGAGCTTCCGTAACAGCGATCGCTCACCATTGTTGCGAAAACGGTAACTAGGCATTCCAGAAAGCGCGATGGTGCCACTGAAAAGCACATGCTAAGTTTCGCGCCGCGTAACAATTTGAAATATTTTCTATGGCCTGAGTGCGTCTAGCTCGACCATCAGACACTCTTAGCTCAACTTTCCCGGCACTGCCATGCGCCAACTTGCACGGCAGTTGAAAGGCGCCCATGAATCGAAATGAACTGCGAAAATCCGACATCAACCTGATGGTCATTTTCGAAGCGCTCATGCAGGAACAAAACGTCACCCGCGTCGCCGAAAAAATGTATTTAGGCCAGCCAACCGTCAGCACAGCACTGGGACGGCTGCGAACGCTGTTCAATGACCCCCTGTTTGTTCGAGTAGGCCACCGCATGGAGCCCACTCGCCGCGCCGAAGAAATCATCCGGCATCTGTCGCCAGCGCTGGATGCCATGGCCACGGCGCTCAGCCTCGCACACCAGTTCGATCCGCTGGAAAGCTGCCTGACCTTCAAGATCGGCCTTTCCGACGACGTCGAATTCGCCCTGCTGCCGCCCTTTCTGGCGGCGCTGCGCGATGAAGCCCCCAACGTGGTCGTGATCATCCAGCATGCCGACTATTGGCGCATTCCCGACCTATTGGCGTCTGGCGACATCACCGTCGGCATCACCGAGACCCGTGAACTGCCCGCGAATGCCAAGCGCAAACTGCTCAGACGCGTCGAACCACGCATCCTGCGCGCCGATAACGCTGACGCACCTTTGACCCTGGACGAGTTCTGTACCCGCCCCCATGTTCAAGTCTCTTACACGGCCAATATCCACGGTATCGTCGATGAATGCCTGGCTAAAATCGGCCGCGACCGCAAGGTGGTACTGTCGATTCCGCAGTTCAGCTCGCTGCCGGCGGCCCTCAACGCGACCAATCTGCTGGCGAGCTGCCCCGACTACGCGGCGAAGGCGTTGCTGGGGTGGGGCAATTTGCGCGACGAACCCTGCCCGTTCGAGGTGCCGGCACAGGAGTTGTCCATGGTCTGGCTGAGCCTGACTGACAACGACCCGGCCGAGCGCTGGTTGCGCACCCGGCTAGAGCAGCACATGGGCAACCTGGCCGCCACTGCTGCTTAGCCGGCAATTCAAGGTGCGCTGCCCAGCGTGTTGAAGTCACGCAATTTGGCCGGCTGGCGCGGATCACCAATCAGTAGCTGACCTCGCTGATAGGCCGGGTTGACGATGCTTTTCCACGGCTCGAACGTGTCGAAGCGCAGCCCTGCCAGATCCGCCCACGTGTGGATGAAGTGCGACGTGGTCCACTCGCGATGTAATGCATCGCGCAGATCGAGTGGGTTGTCCTCTTTCCAGCTCGGCGAGCGCCATACCAGGAAAGGCACGGTGTACATTGGCCGTGTCGGCGCCTCTTCATTGCGCCCCAGCATGTGCGGGGCCACCGGGTCGTACACCGACTCACCATGATCTGACAGATACACCAGGAAGCCATGCGGGTTGGAGCGCTTGAAGCGATCAATCAACGAGCTGACCACGTAATCGTTGTAGAACACGGCATTGTCATAGTCGTTGTATTTGCGCAGCGTCTTGTCCGTGATATAGCGCGGGACCTCGGCGCTGTCCTGGAACCGCGCGTAGCCGCTGGGAAACCGGTAGCGGTAGTTCATGTGGGTGCCCAGCAGATGCACGACGATCAGCTTTCGCGGCGCCGTGTCCTTGAGAACCTGGCTAAACGGCTCCAGCACGTCTTCGTCGTATTGGCTGGTGGAATTCTGATTCCGGTTGTTGTTCAGGTAGACCTGCTCGTCCGCCTGCTTGGAAAAGGTGGTGAGCATGGTATTGCGCTGGGTCATGGTCTGCTGATTGGTGATCCAGAACGTTTTGTAACCAACCTGCTTCATCATGCTGATCAACGAAGGTGTCGTCAGGTACAGGTCCGGGTGCTCCTGGTCGGCAAAAGTCAACACCTGCTGCAGCACTTCGATGGTATACGGCCGCGGCGCCACGACCTGATCAAACACGTCGAGTTCGGGCCGCAAGGCATCCAGCTGTGGCGTGGTCTGGCGAGTGTAGCCGTACAGACTCATGCGCTGGCGATCAGTCGACTCGCCGATAACCAACACCATTGTCGCTGGCTGCCCGGCATGGGCATCCACTTGATGCTGCAAGGGCGCAATGGCTTTCCAGCCCTCGAACATATTCGCCATATCGGCCAATTGCTGACGGTACTGCGTGTAGCCAATGACCATCTGCCAAGGCGATGCCGACTGCAGATTCTGCTGAAACTTACCGATGCGCATGTCCAGGTCGCCACGCTTGCGGTACTCATGGAGGGCTGAGTAGCCCACCGATGCAAAGGCAATCAGCAGGCACAACACCACCTTGGCACGCCCCGAGAACGCGACGGGGCGAACCCTGGACCATAACCCCAGCGCGATGACGGTATAGGCCACCAGCACGGCCAATTTAGACCAGGAGAAATACTGGGAAATATACTCACTGGACTCACTCATGTTGGACTCGAACATGATAAAGATCGCGCTTTGCGAAAACTCCTGGCCATAGATCAGGAAGTAAGCCAGCGCAGTCAGCGAGCACATCCACAACACCAGCCCTATCAACCCGACGATGGGCCGCGTCCAGCGCGGAAACAGCAATGGCGGGATCAGCCACAGCAGGCTTGCCGCGCTGGCTTGCCAGAAGCCGTCAAGGCCGGCGACATCGGCATGGTAGATCAACCATTGCAGGGGGCCGGAAAAATACCAGAAAAACAGGTACATGACGGCCAGCGAGCGGGCACTGGAACGGCGCAGGAGCGGCGTGCCAGAGGCATTCGCAAAGGGCTGGGCGCCGAGATGGGGCATAGATTTATTCAACGCGTGTAACCTGCGGTTCAAGAGATGAGGAAAAGCCCGGGGTCTCACTGACCAGTGTTTCGATGAGCTGACGGCAAATGGCATGCACCTGGGCCTGCGGCAAGCCCGCATCGACCTCGACCACCCGCGCCCCGGGGAACGTCAAGGCCGCGGTGGCGGCCACCTTGCGCTCGATCAGGGCTAGGTCATGGTCGGGCTTGCGCGCCCAGGCCGTGTGGGCGTCCACATTGAGCCGGATGACCAGCGTGGGCGGTATCTGGGCCATCTCGATGTAGAGGTCGCGCTCACGCCGGGCCAGCAACGCGGTTAACCAACCAGTGGCATGGGCGGCCGACAAGCCAGGGCCATCGTTGAGCCCGGCGATCTGCGCCTGCGGGTAGCGGTCACAGATCACCAGCCGCCCGCTCTCGCGCACGTGCAGCATGTGCAGGAAACGACGCCAGCGCAGCCTGCCGAACAGGTAGATGACCGCAGCCGTGACAGGCCCGGGAATACGCTCGCCGGGCGTTCGAGCCCGACTGGCCTTGGCGGACAGATGCCGCTCCAGCATCGCGCCTATCCACGGCAACTGCCGAATCTTCAGCCCCAGCGCCCCGGAGCCCAGCCCCAGGTAGGCATATTGGCTATTGGCAATGACTGAGCATAGGTAGTGCGCCGTGGTGGTCTTCCCGGCACCGTCCGGGCCGATGATGGCGACCAACGGCGCCAGGCGCCGGAAGGCGCTACGGCTGGCCATTACACGGCGCGCTGGCGGGCCAGGCATGCGTTGATGGCATGCTTGGCCTGGTCGATGACGGTATCCAGGGGCTGGGTACTGTCCAGATCAATGATCGGACTGCCCTGGTATTCCAGCTGCGGCACCAACGCGATTTTGGTGGCCAACGACGCGTAGCGGTGGTCCGGTTTGCGCTTGTAGGCCGTTTCCAGATCGACATTGAGCCGAATCACCACGTCAGGGCGATAGCTCACCATGTAGCAGTACAGCAAGCGCTCGCAACGTGCCAGGCAGCGCACCAGCGCATTGCGATGCGGTACGCCACTGAGGCCCGGGCCATCGATCTTCATTTTGGCCACGGCAATTTGCGGAAAGCGATCGGCGATCACCGCAACACCCTGGCGTCGCAGCGACATCATCTTCTGATAGCGCCGCCAACGCCGTACAGACAGCAGAAAAATCGCGGCCGCCGCCAGGGTACTCGGCGCCTCGATCGAGGTTCGCGACGCTTCGCCTGGCGACACTGTTTTCGGCGAGTTTTTGGCAATCAGACGCTTGAGTACGCCCCCCACCATCGGCAAGCCCACCAGTTTCTCGCCCAAGGCCTTGGATTGGATGCCCAGATGGCAGCTCTCAACCTGTCCGGACTCGCGCATCCACGCCAGGATAGCGTCGGAAACAGTGGTCTTGCCCGCACCATCGCAGCCTACAAAGGCGATCACCGGTGCTAGTTCGTTCTCATGGTTCATCGACATCTCAGCGGCCTCCCGTGCCATGGCTCAGAGCGGGACGCGGCAGCGGCGCATGCCCACCTGTCACGACCTTGAATTTACCCTCGACCAACTCGACAACCTTGTCCGCCACCTCGATCAGGCGCGGACGGTGCGACACGGCGATAATGGTGATGTTCGGCGTCAACGCCTTGAGCGTGGCGCAGATGTCGGCTTCGGATTCGGCGTCCAGCGCACTGGTGGCCTCGTCCAGGATCAGCAGGCGGGGCCGGTGCGCGAGCGCGCGGGCGATAATGATCCGCTGGCGCTGACCACCGGACAGTTGGCCGCCCCGCTCCCCAACCCGCGTGTGCAGGCCGTAATCCAGGCCCTGCACGAATTCCCAGGCGCCGGCCTGACGCAACGCATGCTCGGCATCGGCTTCGGTCAATGACGGCTCACCGAGGGTGACGTTGGCCAGCACACTGTCGTGTAGCAGCAGGGTTTCCTGGGTCACGTAGCCGATCATCCGGCGCCAACTGCGCCGTTGCAGATCGCCCAACGCCCGGCCATCCACGCGGATGCTGCCGTCTTGAGCCACCAGCAAAGCGCACAGCAGGTCAAGAACCGTGGTTTTGCCGGTGCCCGACGGGCCAACCAGCGTTGTCATGGTGCCCACCTCGAAACTCACGCTGGCCTCGTCGAGGACGCGTCGACCGCCGTAGGTAAACGAAACCTGATCGAACACAATGTTCCGGGCCAACGTTGGCTGGAGGCTGCCGCCGGCGGGTTCGCGCTGGGCCTCGGCTTCTTCCACCGCCTCGCGCAGGGCCCAGAACGCGCTCTCCTGCCCGACCATGCGGTGATAGCGCTGCTGCGCCTTGTGCATCAGCCCAAGCACGCGCACGACCATGAATATCAGCACCATCACCGAGGACATCGGCAGCTTCCAGATCACCAGGCCGGCGTACAGACCGCCTGCGGCCAGCAGCGCCAGCAGCGGCTCCTGCAGGGCGCGCAGGGTCTCGCGGCTGGTGACTTCCTTTTCCATGGCAATGTTGAGCTCGGTCGCCTGGCTGCGCAGCAGCGAATCGGCGATGTCCTCGCGGGCCATCGCCTTCAGCGGTTTGACCGAACCCAGGGTGTCGCTCAGGTTGATCAGCAGTTCGCGCATCAGCCCGGTCTGGCTTTTGCCGGCCTTGCGCGAGGTTTTCACCAGGCCTCGCAAGGCCAGTAAAATGGTCAGGCCCAGGGCAATACACACCAGGGCGGCCTGCCAGGACACCACGAAGGCAATGATGGCGTAGGCAATGGCCTGAATCGTCAGGGCCACCATGTTGGCGGCGTGCTCGTAGGCCGTCGAGGCACGGAACGCCTCGGTGGCCACGGCGTTGGCCAGGGCCCCGCCCGGCTGACGCAGGTAATGCTCCCATCGGCTGCCCAGCGTGGCATTGATCAGGTCGACACGCAGGTCCGTGGCTACGTGTGCCACGGTGTAGCCCACCTGACGGTTGGCCAGCAGAATCAGCAGGCTGGTCAAGGACATGCCGACCACGATGATAATCAACAATACGGTGATGGAGGGCTCCAGCCCTACACTGTGCAGCACGCTGGCAACATGGCCGGCCACCATGCTTGAGTGGCCGCTGTCACCCAGCATGACCGACACCAGGGGCAGCATGGTGGTCAGGCTCGCGCCCTCCACCACACCGGCGACCACCAGGCTGAGCAGCATCAAGATAGTGCGAAGGGGGTAGGATTTGCCGAATGCCAGGATGATTCTCATGCCACCGACTCCAGGATATCGCTGTCACGCAGGGCGGCGAAGGCCTCCACCATGACGTCGATTTCCTGTTCCGAATGGGCCGCGCTGACACTGCACCGCACCAGCGTGATGCCCGCAGGCGCGGCCGGCGGCAGCACCAGGTTCACGTACACCCCGTGCTCGATCAACGCTCGCCAGAAGCGCACGCCCTGCTCCTTGGTACCGATCATCACCGGCACCACCGGGCTGGCGTGCGGGCCCACCTGGTAACCCAATGCTGCCAGGCCGTCATACAGGCGATGGGCGTTTTGCCACAGCTTTTCGCGCAACTCAGGGGCTTGTGCAATGGTCTGCAGCGCCGAACGCACGGAGGCAATGGCCGATGGCGACGGCGAGGCGGTGAAAATATAAGGACGACTGGCATAGCGCAGCACTTCCATGCCGCGGTCATTACCCACCGCGAAGCCGCCAATGGCCGCGAGGCTCTTGCTGAACGTCCCGAGGATGATATCGACGTCCTGCTCCACATCCAGCGCCTGGGCCAGGCCACGGCCAGTCGCGCCCATCACGCCGAAGGAGTGCGCCTCGTCCAGCAGCAGGTAACCACCCAGGCGGCGCTTGATCTCGACGATTTCCTGCAGCGGAGCCACGTCACCGAGCATGCTGTAGATGCCTTCGACGATGATCAGCGCATGCTTGGCCTGTTCGCCGAGGCGCACCATGCGTCGCTCAAGGTCCGCGGCGTCGTTGTGACGAAAGCGGATGATCTGCGCCCCTCCCAGGGCGCATGCATCGTAGATACTGGCGTGGCAATCGGCATCGAGCAGCACCACGGCCTTGGGCGTCGCCAGGGCGCTGATGATGCCCAGGTTGGCGACATAACCGGTGGAGAAGACAATGGCGGATGGCCGCTCGAAGAACGCCGCCAACTCCTGCTCCAGTGCCACATGCCCGCCGTAACTGCCGTTGGCCATGCGCGAACCGGTGGTGCCAGTGCCCTGCTCGACCAGGGCAGCCTGGGCGGCGGCAATGGCCTGAGGGTCAAACGTCAGGCCCAGGTAGTTGTTGGTACCGGCCAAAATGACGCGACGATTGCCGATGCGTCCCTGGGTGGCGCAATGGACCTCATCGATGCAGGTGCCAAAAGGGTTGAGGCCGTCGTCCTGGAACGCTTCGCGCTCCTGTGCCAGGCGGGAAAAACTGTCATACAACCCCATGATGCTCCTCCAGGTAGATCATCAGTGCGTCGGTGAGATCGGCGGGTGTGCTGACATCGATCAGGATATTGATTGGGATAGACAGGTCGAACTGGTCTTCCAGCATCATCAGCAAATCCATGATCTTGATGGACTCAAGGCCCAGGTCTTCGATCAGGTTGCTGTGCAGGCCTACTGGCCGTTGCTTGTCGGCGGTCAAGCCGCTCAGGCATTCCAGGATGTAGTCGGTGACGACTTCGCGCTTCAACATAAAAAGAGTCTGATATCTGTATGAAAGTGGGATCAAAACAACCGTTCACGCAACGCGTGTTCAAGCTCGATGGCCGGGTACCAGCCCAGGTCCTTCGAGATAAGGCGGTTGCTGGATGACCAGTCGGGATGGATAAGCTCGTTGACCTTGCTCGGCGTCAGCATGGGCTCGCCACCTGCCAGGCGATGCCAGGCCAGGTTCAGGCGTGACAGCTGCAAGAGTAAGGCTGTGGGAACACCGATCAGACGCACCGGCCCGCCGCGTATCAGCGCCCCCATGGCGGCCAGTTGCTTCCAACCGTAGCCATCCTTGGCACCGTCATTGATTTCGTAGCGCACGGCATGAATGGCCTCCACATCTAGCCAGCGCAGGGTGGCCTGGACCAGGTCTTCCACATGCAGAAAAGACAGCCGTGCATCGGCATGGCCAAGCCGGGGCAGCCAGCCACGCAGCAGTGCCGACAGTACCGGCTGCAATTCGCTGTCGCCTGGCCCATAGACGGCCGTAGGCCGGAAAATGCTGATGGGCATGTCGGCGGCCGCCTGGAGGGCAGCGACTTCGGCATCGAACTTGGACTCGGCGTACCACGACAGGTGCGGGTACCTGGCAGCCAGCGAAGAAAACAACAGGAAACGCTCGCAACCGGCAGCCTTGGCTGCCTGCACCAGGCGCCGGGTGCCCTCGACGTTACAGCGCTGAAACACTACGCGGCTGCGACCACGCACCTGGCCAGCACAATGGATGACTGCACTGGCGCCGCTGACCAGCCTGGCCAGCGATGCCTCATCTTCCAGCGACCCGCGCACCCACGTCACGGTGTCCAGGCTCGCCACCGATCGGCGGGTCAACGCACGCACGGCGATACCGCGCGCCAACAGGGCCTGCAGAATGCGCCGGCCGATAAAGCCGGTGGCCCCCGTGATTGCCACGGTCAGGCTCATCAGGCGATGGCCGCGGCAGGCAACGCAAGAGCGTCGAGCATGCTCAGGTAGCGACGTTTGGCCTCAGCACGTGCCGGTTTGCCGGATGAGGTACGCGGAATGCTTTGCGGCGGTACCAACTGAATGTCGACGCTGACGCCGAACTCACTCTGGATGCGCCCCGACAGCGAGCGGACCATTTGCTCGCGCGATGCGGGCGAGGCCACCCGGCACTGGATCTGCATCACCACCACTGACTCATCACCGCGCGACGTCACGAAGGCGATCGCATCGCCCGGCCGCACGCCAGGCTCGCCCTCGGCCACGTGCTCGATATCCTGAGGCCAGATGTTGCGCCCGCGAATGATAATGAGGTCTTTCTTGCGGCCGGTGACATGTAGATTGCCCTCGAACAAATAACCCAGGTCGCCGGTGCCCAGCCATTGGGAGGCCTGCAGTTGCGAGTCAGGGTCGCGGAAATAGCCACTCATCAGGCTGGGGCCGGCAATGAATATCTGCCCCACCTCGCGCTCGCCGAGCACCTCACCCTGGGCGTTGCGAATTTCCAGCCGGTGCCCGGGCAGGACCGCCCCGCAGTTCACGAACGTGCTGACGGCACGTGTGCGTGACGTGGGCGGTACGGCCTTGCCGCTGTGCTCCAGTACATCGCGATCGATCACATCGGCCCGCAGGCCTTTGGGGGTGTCGGCAAAGCTGACCGCCAGGGTGCTTTCCGCCAGACCGAAGCACGGCATGAACGCCTCTGTCGCGAAACCTGTTGCCGCAAAACGTTCGGCAAATTGCGTCAGTGCCTCGAACGGGACCGGCTCTGCGCCCACACCAGCAACCCGCCAACTTCTCAGGTCAAGCTCGGCCAGGTCCTTGTCACTGCAACGCCGCAGGCACAGGTTGTAACCGAACGGTGGCGCCACGGACACCGTGCCACGATTGCGGCTGATCAGCTTCAACCATTGCAAGGGGCGCATGGCGAAGTCCTGCGTGCGCAGGTAGTCGACCGACAGTTGAGTGGCGACGGGTGTGAGGACGAACCCCACCAGGCCCATGTCGTGATAGAAAGGCAGCCATGAAACGCAGCGGTCGCCTTCGCGCAGCTTGATGCCGTCACGACTGATAACCTGCAAGTTGGCCATGACCGCGCGCTGGGTAATCACCACGCCTCGAGGAAAGCGGGTGCTGCCCGAGGTGTACTGAAGGTACGCCACATCGTCCGCGCCAGGTGCCTGCAATTCGACCTCGGCCTCTGGCAGCGCGTCGATGTCGACACCACTGAGCAAGGGCATCGGCGGCATATCGGCAGCGGCCTCTCGCACCAGCGGCAGCCATTCCTCGCCACCGCACACCGCAGCCGGGCTGCAACTGTTCAGCAACCCACGCAGCTTGTCCACGTAGGATGAATGCTGGCCAACCCCCATGGGAATGGGCAACGGCACGGGGATCAGCCCCGCATATTGGCAGGCGAAGAACACTTCGACGAACGTGGCGTTGGTGTCGGCGATCAGTGCCACCCGGTCGCCCCGCACCAGCCCCAAGCCGAGCAGGCGACGTGCGCCCATCAGGGCGCGCCGTTTCAGCATGCGGTACTCGAACGAACTGACCAACTGACTGCGTCGGTCATAGAAGTTCATGCCGGTTTGACCGGTGGCGGCATAATCCAATGCTTCTACCAGACTTTCAAAGTCTGCGTGACGCATGGGTATGGAATGATTTGAGCTTGTTTCTGACATATACAGCACAGCCATTAGATGAGAACCTTCGGCCTGATCGCATGACGGCAAATCCACCCGCAACATTTCATTTGGCCGATGCATTTATCAGGCGACAATAAGATAGGAAACAGCGCATCTGCGCCGCAGCCAGCAAGCGATTGTTACCTGCGCAGTGTTCAAATTCTGATTGAATCAAATTCGGCGCGAAGATTAACAGGAGTTGTTTTCTGAACGACTATTCATTTATCAGATACCCGCCATCTGAAACAGCGATGAAGATTTTATATACAAACTTAGTTAATAGCGGTTTCATTTACGCCGCATTTGCGGTGATCAACCGTGCGTTACGTTAATTAAGTTAACACCCCCTCGAAGTTAGTTGGATTTAGGTCAGCCATGATTTCCATAGAACAGGTCAGCGACAAGGCTGGTTTAAAAGCCTTCATCTCCCTGCCCTCCCACTTGTACGCAGACGATCCCCACTGGGTCCAACCCCTGCATGTGGAACGTATCGAGCATCTGTCGGCGAAGAACCCGGCATCGGACCACATTCACTGGCAGGCCTGGATTGCGCGACGCGGCGGTGAAGTGGTGGGCCGCATTACCGCTCAGGTGGATTCACTGCATCGTGATCTGCACGGCATGGACACCGGCCATTTCGGCATGCTCGACGCCATCGATGACGAGGCAGTGTTCAGCCTGCTGACTCATACGGCGGAGACCTGGCTGCGCAAACAGGGCGCCCACCGAATCACCGGCCCGTTTGGCTTGAACATCAATCAGGAAAGCGGCCTGCTGGTCGACGGGTTCGATACACCGCCGTCGGCGCTGATGGAGCATGGCAAGCCCTACTACGCCGCACGCCTGGAGCAGCAGGGCTACGCCAAGGGCATGGACCTGCTGGCTTACTGGATGCGACGCACCGACCTGTCCTTCACCCCGGCGCTGACATCACTGATGGACTGCATGCGCGGTAGAGTCACCATCCGGCAGCTTGACCGCAAGCATTTCGCACGGGAAATGCAGGTACTACGCGCCGTGTTCAACGATGCCTGGCAGAAAAACTGGGGGTTTGTACCGTTCACCGAACGTGAGTTCGACGAGATGGGCGCGCAACTGAAATTCCTGGTGCCCGAAGACATGATCTATATCGCCGAGGTCGACGGTGAGCCCTGTGCCTTCATCGTTGCCCTGCCCAACATCAACGAAGCCATCGCCGACCTGGATGGGCGCCTGCTGCCATTGGGCTGGGCCAAATTATTGTGGCGTCTGAAAGTCAGTGGCGTACGCACCGCGCGGGTACCGCTGATGGGCGTGCGACAGCAGTACCAGTTCAGCCGAATGGGGCCGATCATCGCACTGTTGCTGATCGAAGCCTTGAAGGCGCCGTTCGAGAAACGTGACATCGAAGCACTGGAAATGTCCTGGATCCTGGAAACCAACACCGGTATGCGGACGATTCTGGATCGCATCGGTGCCGCCCCCTACAAACGGTATCGCCTGTATGAAAAAGCAATTTGAACCACCGCGTTTCGACGCGCTGGTGCTGGGTGCGGATCGCCATGGCCATGACCCGGTGGCTGCGCTGGGCTCGGCGGGTTGCAAGGCGCTGACGCCAATCGCAGGGGTGCCGATGCTGCACCGTGTGCTGGGCGCTTTGCACGACAGCGCCCAGGTTGGTCGGGTAACGTTGATCGGGCCTTCGCTGGCGCTGCTGGAGAAGGACCTCCATGTACGGTCGATGATCCTCAGCGAGCAGTTGAGCTTTCTGCAACCCCAGGCAACCCCGGCTGCAAGCGTCGCCCATGGCCTGGCCAGGCGACAACACTGGCCATTGTTGGTGACGACCGCCGACCATGCCTTGCTGCGCGGCGACATGGTCGACTACTTCCTCACCCAGGCAGCCGCCCTGGATTGTGACGTGGCGGTTGCCGTGACGCCCCTGGAGACAGTGCTGCAACGATTCCCCGGCACGGCCAGAACGGCCATCCGGCTCAAGGGTGGCCCGTATTGCGGCAGCAACCTGTTCGCCTTCCTCACCCCACAGGGTGCCAAGGTGGCGCAGTACTGGCGTGGCATGGAAGAAGCGCGCAAGCGTCCCCGACAAGTTGTGGCCCGTGCGCTGGGCCCGCTGGCTACCGTGCGCTACCTGCTGGGCGAACTGTCCCTCAAGCATGCGCTGAACCAGCTTTCCCGGGTGCTCGGCGCACGCGTGGGCGCTGTGGTCATGCCCTTCCCGGAAGCGGCGGTGGATGTGGATTCAGCCAACGACTTCGCGCTGGTGGAACGCACCCTGCGCGAGATGGCCAAGGACCACGGGCGCCCTGCGGCCTGACCGACTCACCCGCTTCATTCCCCTTTTTACTGTGCACGGCTGATGCCGCGTTGAAGGCTTGCGGTACATGCTTACGATCGAGCGCTACATCATTTCCGAAGTACGCCGTCCTGTGACGATGATGGTTGGCTTCCTGACCTTTGTTTTCGCCAGTTACTCCGCCGAACGCTACCTGACGGAGGCCGCCAACGGCACCCTGGCGCTGGGGGTGGTCCTCGACATCGTTTTCTACAAAGTGCTGATCGCGCTGGAGATGCTGCTGCCCGTCGGGCTGTATGCCTCGGTGGCCATCGCGCTGGGTCGGCTATACAACGACTCGGAAATCACCGCCATCCTGGCGTCCGGTGCCAGCCCGTTGCGTATCTACCGGGCCATTCTGATCATCGCCACACCGCTGGCCCTGGCGGTGGCTGCGCTGTCGTTCTACGGCCGGCCCTGGGCCTATACGCAAACCTATCAACTGGAACAGCAATCGCGCTCCGACCTCGACGTCAGTCACCTGCAGGCCCAACGCTTCAACCTCAACGATGACAACGGCCGGATGATCCTGGCCCAGCACATCGACCCGGACACCAACCAGCTCACCGACGCGCTGATCTACGACCCGACCGAAGGCAAAAGCCGCGTGCTGCGCGCCAACGTGGCGACCATCACCGATCCCGACCCCACGACGCCGGCGCTGACCCTGCAACAGGGCACCAGTTATACGCTGGAGCATCGCGGCAGCAAGGACAGCACACTGAATTACAAAGCGTTGCTGCTACACCTCAAGCCGGTGGAACCGACCGATGAGTCAAAGCGCAAATCCACCCCCAGCGCGACGCTGGCCATGTCGGCCATGCCCCAGGACAAAGCCGAACTGCAATGGCGTGAAAGCCGCGGCCTGAATGCCATTCTCATGGCCCTGCTGGCCGTGCCGCTGAGCCGGACCGCACCACGCAAAGGCCGGTTCTCAACCCTGCTGCCGATCGCGATCCTGTTTACGGTGATCTTCTATGCCGGCAACCTGTGCCGCACCCTGGTAGCCAATACCGCCCTGCCCCTGATCCCGGGCCTGTGGCTGGTCCCCCTGCTGATGCTGGTTGGTCTGGGGGCCTTGATGGCTCGTGACCTGCGGCTGCTGCCGAGGCTTTCGCGATGAGCCTTTGGGGTCGCTACCTGGTCAGGAACGTGTTCGTGGGTTTCGGTGCTGCCGCTGCGCTGCTGATTCCGTTGTTCACGACTTTTGATCTGATCAGCGAACTCGACAATGTCAGCGCTGGCGGCTACCGCTGGACCCAGGCGGTGGCGGTGGTGCTGATGACGCTGCCCCGTCGCCTGATCGACCTGGGGCCCTTCATCGCCCTGTTGGGCGGCATCGTCGGCCTGGGCCAACTGGCGGTCAGCCAGGAGCTCACGGCCCTGCGCGCCGCTGGTGTGTCCATCGTGCGTATTGCCCTGGCGGCCGTCACCGCAGGCGTGCTGCTGACCGCCAGCCTGGCAGCACTGGATGAATGGGTGGCCTCACCGTTGCAGCAACGCGGCCTGCAGATGCGCAACGCCGCCATCACCAGTTCCGATGAGGCAGTCAATGCCAAGGGGACGCTGTGGGCCAGGCGCGGCAATGAAATCGCCAGGATCGACAGCGTGGCCGCGCACAACCGGCCCATGGGCATCGAGATATTCCACTACAACCCGGACAACACCCTGGTCAGTTACATTCACGCCGACAATGCCAGCGTATCCCAGGACGGCAGCTGGACGCTCAACCAAGTCAACTTCAAGCAATGGAGCAACGGCGAAGAAACGGTCCGCGAGTTGGATAGCCTGCAATGGACGTCGATCTTTTCCAGTATTCATCTCAAGGAGCTGACCCTGCCCAGCGACAGTTTTTCCATCAAGCAGTTGAGCCGCTACATCCACTTTCTCAAGGCCACCGATCAACCGGTCGATCAGTACAGCATCGCCCTGTGGCAGAAGTTCGGCCGGCCGATCCTGACGCTGGCGATGATCCTGCTGGCGGTACCCTTCACCTTTGTGCAACAGCGCGACCCCGGGATGGGCAGCCGCCTGGCGGTGGGCGCTGTCGTCGGTCTGCTGACCTATGTGGGTAATCAGATCATCGTCAACCTGGGGCTGCTGTTTGCCCTGAATCCGCTGTTGACCACCTTGTTGCCACCGCTGTTTATTCTGGGCGCGGCATTGATGCTGGTCTATCGCTTCGACCGAAACGCCTAGGCAACGTCATGAACATCAACCCACCTTCAATTGCTAAGCCACGATGCATCGGCGTTTTGATCAACCCCCTCAGCGGCCGCGTCCGTCGCCAGCAGGCACGCATGTGCCGTCTGATCCATAGATTGCCCCGCGCCCGCGTCGCGCAGGTGCGCACCCCGGCCGAGGTCGAGACTGCCATCGCCAGCTGGGCGCTGATGGAAAACGACTTGTTGGTCGTAGTGGGCGGGGATGGCACGCTGCAGGCGGCGCTCACCAGCCTGCTGCAAACCCCGGGGGCGAAAGTCCCCAAGGTGTTCATCGTCCCCGCAGGCACCACCAACATGAGTGCCAATGCCATCGGGTTGCGTGGCAGCCCACTCAGGGCAATCAAGGCGCTGACGCGCTGGCTGACCCATGACGACCACACCGCGCGGGAGAAACCCACGGCTGTACTGCAAGTGTCTGACTCGCACACCCGGCGAGCACAATGCGGCCTGTTCTTTGGCGCGGGTTCAATCGTCACCGGCGTTCGCTATTTTCATGAACGGGTTCGCCCCACCGGCCTCAAGGGGCTGGCAGGGCCATTGACCGCCTTCGTGCGCATGCTGCTGGCGTTGTTTTCCCGCACGGCCAGCCATCTGCTGCCGACCGTCAACGCCCCTATCACGGTGAACGGCACGACACGCGAGGCGCCATGGCTGCTGGTATTGGCCACCACCCTCGACAAATTGCTGCTGGGCAGCACGCCATTTTGGGGCGCCGAGCACCAGCCCATGCGCCTGACTGCCATTGCCCAGGCCCCTGCCCGCCTGTGCCGGGCCTTGCCCGCCGTACTGCGCGGGCGACCCAGCGCGGCCATGCGCCAGGATCCGGGCTACCTGAGCCACAACGCCCAGCACGCCAGCATTGACCACCTGCACGAATACCTACTGGACGGCGAGATATTCCCGGTGACCGGAACACTGGAAATCAAGGCCAGCCCGCCCGTGCGCTTCATCACCTTGTAAGGACATTCCATGATCGAGATTGAACGGGACCCGACGACACTCCCCCTGTTCGAGTTGGTGAGCCGTGAACTGGCGCGCCCGGTGGACCAAGACCTGCACGCACTGACTGAAGCGCTGATGGCGCGGTTCGGCGCAGGCATCTCGGCGATCCTGTTCTACGGTTCTTGCCTGCGCACACGCACCACCGATGAGGGGTTGATCGACCTGTACGTCCTGGTGGATCACTACCAGGACATCCACACCTCCCGGCTCAGTCAATGGGCCAACGCCCTGCTGCCGCCCACGGTGTTTCTGTTCACGGCCACTGATACCGCCGGCAAAACCCTGCGCGCCAAGTGCGCCATTCTTTCGGTGAGCGACTTTGAACAAGGCACCCATAGCTGGTTTCAAAGCTACCTGTGGGCGCGTTTTGCCCAGCCTAGCCGCCTGGTGTTCAGCCGCACGCCCGCCATCCAACGGCGCGTGGAGCGAGCGGTGTGCCGCGCGGCCTTGCGCATGATCAGCGAAACGGTCTCCCTGCAAGCTCCCTTGTTCAACAGCGACACGTTCTGGACCCGCGCGTTGAGCTTTACCTACGGCAGCGAACTGCGGCCCGAAAGCAGCAACCGCCCGGCACTGATTACCCAGCAGAATCAAGGCTACCTCGCCGCCCTCCTGGTCGCGGCCGCCCAGGTCGATGGCGTTGGCTTTGCCGGGTCGATGACCGACGAGCTGTATATCAACCACAGCACCGCTGAACAGCAGCGACGGCAGGCGCGGCACTGGCGGACCCGGCGCATTCAGGGCCGGGCATTGAACCTGGTGCGCCTGATCAAATCGCTGTTTACCGTCAAGGGCGCAGTGGATTACGCCATCTGGAAACTGGAGCGCCATTGGGGCGAGCCGATCAAACAGCCGGAACGGTTGCGCCGCTATCCGCTGGTGTTCTGCTGGCCGCTGCTGTGGAAGCTGTTGAAACAACGACCTCATACATGAAACCGACAGGATATTTCCCATGAGCACCAGGAAGACGGCTTTGACCCCCAAGAAAAAACGCAAACATCGTCCCAGCGTCGCCATCGGCCTGTGGATCATCAAACGCCTTGAAAATCTGATACGGCGCAGCTCTACGGTGGGTAACACGCCGTTCTTTGACCCGGCCATCTTCGCCTGGACCCGGGAGCTGGAATCCCGGTCGGCGGTGATTCGCGCCGAGCTCGATGCCGTGCTGCGCAACAGCGATGCCATTCCCAGTTTTCAGCAGATATCCAAAGACCAGGCCAGACTGACCCAGGACGACCGCTGGAAGACATTCTTCCTCTACGGCTATGGCTACAAGATCGACGGCAATTGCGCCCAGTGCCCACAAACGACCCAGGCCATCGAGGCCATCCCGGGCATGTACACCGCGTTTTTCTCGATTCTCAGCCCCGGCAAGCACATTCCCCCCCACCGCGGGCCTTACAACGGATTGCTGCGGGTGCATCTGGGGTTGATCATCCCGCAACAGGCCGAACAGTGTCGTATAGAGGTGGGTGATGAGGTCCACCATTGGCAGCAGGACAGTTGCCTGGTATTCGACGACACTTACAAGCATCAGGTCTGGAACGACACTGACGAGCGGCGCGTGGTGCTGTTCCTGGATGTGCAGCGGCCCCTGACATTACCAGGCCGCTTGCTGAACCGGGTGGTGCTCAAGCTGATCCAGTGGTCGCCGTTCATACAGGACGCGCGCAGGAATCAGCAGAACTGGGATCGCGGGATCCTCAACCAGTAAATCATCGCCAATCAGGCTCCGGGGCCCCCCGACGCCTGATTGGCGCGGTATCACGGCTTGCAATCAGGCTTGAGGGTGTCGAATCGCGACGCATCAACCAAGCCCAGGTGTGCAAGCACATCACGCCCCAGCTTGACCGGCGAACCACCTTTGCTGTGGGTTTTCAGCATAAGGTCCTCGGCGTATACCTTGTCACCCAGGCACAGCGACATCCGCACCAACTGATGCTGAGTGCTGCCAAAGGCGCTTTTGGTTTTTTCGGTGCGCAGTACTTTCCTCTCCAGCGTCAAATCGGTCGTGCCCGTCAATGCGTGCATCACCGGTACACTGAAACGCGCCCAATTCTCGCCATTTTTCTGGAATAGAACGAGGTCATGAACTTCAATGGAAGACTTCGGCGAAGTGGGACTAAGTTCGACCTCCACACTCCCTTGCTCAGGTTGAATCAGTGCCTTTTCCTGCCAACCGAAAACGGCGGCCTGGGTCAATTGCGGAATAATCAATGCCAACATAAAGCTGCTTAAAACTGTGGTATAGCGACGCATTATTTCACCCGGCGCAAATAGTAATTTCAGATAATGCAACAATAAAGCCCAATAACAGGCGCGCTGTGTTCAGCGCACTTTATCATCCGCTCTTATTTTACAAAATTAAATTATACCTAGCGCTAAAATATACACGCACTGCGGTAAATTATTAACTTATTCGAAATACACTCTTTCACTTCGTTACATAGCTACTTCCATCGGCTGGCTGTTAACGTCATGCGCCCCAGGCAAAGCCTCAAGCGCCAGACCTACATGGCGACAAGGGCCCCTGACAATGCCTACCGTGATGAGGAAACTATGGAACCCGGCAGCTACCAACTGAGCATGAGCGTGCTCATGACCCCCGACAAAGCCAACTTCTCCGGCAACGTGCATGGCGGCGCGTTGTTGAAAATGCTCGACGAAGTGGCGTTCGCCTGCGCCAAGCGCTATGCAGGCCGTTACGTGGTCACCCTTTCGGTTGACCAGGTGATTTTCAAGGAGCCGATCCACGTCGGCGAACTGGTCACCTTCCTGGCGTCAGTCAACTACACCGGACGCACTTCGCTCGAGATCGGCGTGAAGGTCATGACCGAGAATATCCATGAGCGTACCGTGCGCCACACCAACAGTTGCTACTTCACCATGGTCGCCGTCGACGCCGCTGGGCGCCCCAGCCCCGTGCGCCCCTTGCTGCCTGACACGCTGACCGAGCGCCGTCGCTACGCCCAGGGCCAGTTACGCAGGCAACAGCGTCAGGAACTGCAGGCTCGCTACGACGAGATACGCGAACTGGGCACGCCCCGTTAGGCCCTTCGCTCACCCGCAACTCCGCCCGGAACACCAAGGATCAACTATGAAAATATCGCTCCTGAGTCGGAGCGGCCCCGAGATCCTCCAGTCCATGCTGAAAGGTGATGAAGAACAGTTGCGATTTTCTCCTGCGCAGCGCTCCATCGTCTAACAGCGGGTTAAAACAAGGCGGGTTCCACCGTGCGGCCGAGGGCTGGTCATCGTGCCCGGCACACCAGGTGGCCACCGCGCCTATCAAAACTTTCGACGTGATGCCCATCGGCGCCCAAGGCAAGTCCTTGAGGCGCTTGGTGATCGCCGCCGCCACGGCGTAGAAAAAGGCCGAAGCCATGGCCAGGCAGACGCCGATCAAGTACTCGGCGCCGGTGGCCTGTCCACTGCCCTTGGCGGACACGATCAGCATCAGCCCGGCGAAGTTCGGCTGTCTCAGCCTCACCCAACGGGAACCGTAGTGTTCAAAGGACGCGACGGGCCTGTTCGATCAGTTCATTGAGCGCCGGGAAAAATGTACCGTTCATTTCGGATTAGCGATGGTCTTTTTCATCTTGCCGGTGACCTCGACCGATAAGTCGCTGCCGGGTAAAACACGGCAGGCCAACACGATTCCATCGGACAGCTCGGCCGCACTGACATGGGCGCGGCTCATCACCTTGGCGACATACTCGCCGCTGAGAATGCGTACCTTGCACACCCCGCAACCGCCACCCCGGCAACCGACGGGAATGCCCCGCCGCCCCAGTCGCGCCATGCCTTCCAAAACGGACTCACGCTCATCACAGGGATACTGCTCGCCGGTATCTTCAATCACGATCTGGTATTTCATCGCGCACGCTCACGTCTCGGCGCGCCTTCCACCGCTAGCGCGCCTGTGTTCATTCGGCACCGCCTGCTTGCACTGCACGGTCGAGGATTTCCTGTTTGCGTAACTCAGCGGCATCGCGCCCGCCAATGCACCAATCCTGCGGGTCAACACGGATGCAGCGACCGCGTATCAGGCTGCGCTCGACCGCGAGCAGCTCGCTGAGCAGATCGGTGAAGCCGCTCATTAACGCTTGACGTTCATCCAGCGGGCGACCTTCCAGCACGATGAACTCAAAAAACGGCGCATGCACACCACTGACCTCAACCATCTCGCCGCCCACTGCACACTCGGCGGTCGCGTGCGACGTGATAAAGGCCCTGACTCGTTCAATGGGTGAATGCAGCAGCAGGCTGTAAAGCTGTGAAGCGTCCTTGAGCAAGCGCGCTTTTTGCTCGGCAGTGCAATGGCCGTCCACAAGGTGAAAGTTCACGACAGGCATAGGGGCAATCTCGCTGGCTATTCTTGGTTTTATTACCTGACAGGTCGATGCGCAGGACACTTACGGCAGGCCGCGACGCCGCCCGGAATCCAACATCAGCGACGAGCCGGTCATCGCATCGGCTTCGGGCGCCAGCAACAGGTTCACGGCCCAGGCCACTTGGGCAGGCGTGGTAAAGGCGCCGATAGACGACTCCGCGCACATCTCGCGCAGCACCGCCTCGGCACTGATGCCACGCTGCCGGGCACGGTCTGCCGCCACCCGGTGCAAGCGCTCGGTGTCCGCCGGTCCTGGAGCGATCAGGTGCGCGGTAATACCGCGCTCGCCATAGGCCAGGCTGAGTTGGCGCACGGCATTCACCAGCGCCGCATTGGCCACCCCGGCAGCGGCGGCATAGGCCGTAGGTTCAAAGCCGTAGTGACCACCGATGGCCACCAACCGCGAGCCTTTCACCAGGCGCTCATCCACCGCCCGCACCAGGCGCAACAACCCGCCGACCTTGATATTCACCGCATCCGCCAGCGCGGCGGTGGGCGCATCGAGAATTCCACCGACGACCGCCACGCCGGGCCCATGCACAATCATGCGCACCGGCCGGTCCAGCGCGGCGCGGATGCTCGCCACCGCGCTGTCGCTGGCGATGTCGGCCATGCAGGCGATCAACCCGGGATGTCGATCAACCAGTTCGTCGAGTGCGTCAGCACTGCGCGCCACGGCGACCACATCCAGGTGACTGGCGCTTAACCGCGCAACAATCTGCCGGCCAAACGCCCCCGTGGCCCCGACGACCACAGCCAATTCTTTTTGCGTATTCATGTTCAACCCTCGCATCGAGTCAGGGGCATGCAGCGCACGCCCCTGCGAGCCATCACGTCGGCAACAGAACGCCACGCTCTTTAGCCATGGTGAGGGCGGTGTCCTGAATCATGTCTTCCTGGCCACCGATCATTTTTTTGCGTCCCAGCTCCACCAGGATGTCGCGCGCCGGAACGCCGAACTGCAGGCCCGCGCGTTTGGCGTGCAGCAGGAAGGTGGAGTAGACACCGGCATAGCCAAGGGTCAGCGACTCACGGTCCACCCGCACGATGTGCTCCATCATCGGTACGATGATGTCCTCGGCCACGTCCATCAGCTTGAACAGGTCGGTGCCGGTTTCGATCCCCATGCGCTCACACACGGCGGCGAACACCTCCAACGGTGTATTGCCCGCCCCGGCTCCCAGCCCCGCGACCGATCCGTCGATCCGGCTCGCGCCGGCCTCGATGGCGGCAATCGAGTTGGCCACGCCCATGCCCAGGTTGTGGTGGCCATGGAAGCCGATCTCGGTTTCCGGGTTCAGCACCTCGCGCAGCGCCCCGACCCGGGCCTTCACGTCTTCCGGCAACATGTAGCCGGCCGAGTCGGTGACGTACACCGTCTGCGCGCCGTAGGACTCCATCAGCTTGCCCTGCCGGGCGATGCCGGCCGCATCATTGAGGTGCGCCATCATCAGGAACCCGGAGGTATCCATACCCAGCTTTCGCGCGTAGGCAATGTGCTGCGGCGATGTGTCCGCCTCAGTGCAATGGGTGGCGACGTGTACGCTGCGCGCGCCGCAATCGTAAGCCGACTGCAGCTCTTTCATGGTGCCCAGCCCCGGAATCAGCAGCACGGAAATCTTCGCCTGCCTCATCAGCGGAGCTACCGCGCTGATGTATTCCTCGTTGCTGTGCGGAGCAAAGCCGTGCTGCAGCGAATTGCCACCCAAACCACCGCCATGGGTGACCTGAATGTAAGGCACCCCGGCATCGTCCAGCGCAGTGGCGACCTTGACCATTTGCGCCACGCTGATCTGCTCGCGCTTGGCGTGCATGCCATCGCGCAGGCACATGTCATGCAGGATCACTTTGCGGCCCTGCAGGCTCGTAGGGTTGGACTGGCTCATTACGCGACCTCCGGGGCTTTAAGGTGAAGCGTGCCGGCGAGAATTTCCTCGGCAAACATTTCGGCAGTGCGGGTGGCGGCCGCGGTCATGATGTCCAGGTTGCCCGCGTAGGTGGGCAGGTAGTCACCCAGGCCGGCCACCTCCATGAATATCGAGACTTTCTTGCCGTCGAAAATGGGACCGTTGACCAGGCGATAACCGGGCACGTACTTCGTCACTTCGGTGATCATTTGCAGGATCGATTCTCGGATGCGCACACGATCGGGCTCTTCATCGGTCAGGCAATAGATGGTGTTGCGCATCATCATGGGCGGCTCGGCCGGGTTGATGATGGCCAACGCCTTGCCCTTGCGCGCACCACCGATTTTCTCGATGGCGCTCGAAGTGGTGTTGGTGAATTCATCAAGGTTGGCGCGGGTGCCCGGGCCAATCGATTTTGACGCCAAACTGGCAACGATTTCCGCATATGCCACGCTTTGAATGCGCGAGACAGCGTTAACGATGGGAATGGTGGCCTGCCCCGCACAGGAGATCATGTTGACGTTCATCTGCAGCGTCTTGGCGTGTTCGCGCAGGTTCACCGGCGGTACACAGAGCGGGCCGATGGCCGCCGGGGTCAGGTCGATCATCAACACGCCCAGGGCATTGAGCTTGCGGCTGTTTTCCGCATGCACATAGGCACTGGTGGCATCAAAAGCGATCTGAATGCCGTCCTCCAACACGTGCGGGAGCAGGCCATCGACGCCTTCGTGGGTGGTTTTCAAGCCCATTTCGCGGGCCCGCAACAGCCCTTCGGAGTTCGGGTCGATGCCCACCATCCATACCGGTTCAAGCACCGGGCTGCGCAGGATCTTGTAGATCAGGTCGGTGCCGATGTTGCCGGAACCGATCAGCGCACATTTGATCTTTTTCATTGGCCCTGCTCCCGCTGCTTGGCGGCGCGCTGGGCCATGTCCAGGCCGGCCACGTAAAACCCGTCGCGCGCGTGCTCGGTGATCAGAATTCTTACGGTTTCCGCGGGGCATTGCAGGCTGAGGCACACCGCTTCAGTGACCGCGACAGCCATACGGCTCTTTTGCTCGGCAGTACGGCCCTCGGCCAAATGCATTTCAATAATGGGCATGACTGCCTCCTGGGTGCTTGTGGTTATTCAACGAAGCGCATCGATACGCTGCCCAACTCTTGGAAGCGCGCCACGATGCTGTCGCCGGGCTTCACCGCGATCGCTTCGGTAATGCCGCCGCTCATCACAAAGCTGCCGGCGGGCAATGACTCGTCCATCTCGGCGAGGATATTCACCAACATGGCGATGGCCTCAGCCGGATGCCCCATCACCGCGGCGGCGGCGCCCATGGTCACGATCTCGCCATTCTTTTCCATCACCACACCCAGGGTCGGCAGGTCCAGATCCGCGACATAGCGGCTACGCCCGCCGCCGACGAAGCGCGCCGACGAACCGTTGTCCGCAATCACGCTGGCCAGGTCGAACTTGAAGCCGGAAAACCGCGAGTCGATGATTTCCACCGCCGGGAGTACATAGTCGGTCGCGGCCAACACATCGGCGGCAGTGCAACCCGGGCCGCGCAGGTCGGCCTTCATGACGAATGCGACTTCGCACTCGACCCGTGGATGAACCAGGTCGGAGGTGCTGATCGCCGAGCTTTCGGGGCGCGCCATGCGGTCGGTCAGAAAGCCGATCGAAGGCACGCTGACGCCCATTTGCAGCATCTTCGCCTTGGACGTCAGCCCGGCTTTCCAGCCGACTTGCCTGTGCCCCTGGGCGATATAGCGGCGACGCAGTTCGTTCTGCACCGCGTAGCCATCGGCGATGGTCATCTGCGGGTAGTCGTCGGTCAGTTTTGGAATGGCATAAGCGCGGGTCTGTGCGCCTTCGACCCGTTCGCACAGGCGCACGATATCTTCGCGGGACAGCGTCAGTTCGCGGCTCATACGGCACTCCTTCCAGAAAACTTCACCCGGCAACTGCCCAGGCCGCCGACCCGGCAGACCAACTCGTCGCCATCCGCCACCGGCACCAGCGCCGACTGCGAGCCGGAGAGGATCACCTCCCCCGCTTTGAACGGAATGCCCAGCTCACCCAGCGTATTGGCCAGCCAGGCCACGGCATTGGCGGGCGAGCCTTGCACGGCGGCGCCGACGCCGGTGGAGAACACTTCGCCGTTCTTTTCCAGCACCATGCCGGCCAGGGTGATATCCAGCCAGCGCGGATCGCCCTGGGTCGTGCCCAGCACAAACACACCACAGGAGGCGTTGTCCGCCACGGTGTCCTGGATCTTGATTTGCCAGTCGCGGATGCGTGAATCGACGACTTCGAAACACGGCACCACATAATCTGTGGCGCGAATCACGTCCATGGCGGTGATGCCCGGGCCCTTGAGGTCGTGCTTGAGGACAAAGGCCAGTTCCGCCTCGGCCTTGGGCTGGATCATCTGGCCCAGGTCGAGGGTGTCGCCGTCGGCAAACACCATGCCCGAGGTGAGCATGCCGAAGTCCGGCTGGTACACCCCGAGAAAGTCCTGCACGGGCTTGCTGGTGGCGCCGATCTTCTTGCCGACGATGGTTTCCCCGGCGGCCAGGCGACGGGCAATGAACCGCTCCTGGATGCGGTAGGCATCCTCGATGCGGATCTGCGGTTCACGACTGAGCAACGGCGCGATGACGCGACGGGACACGAACGCCTGATACAGCTCGTCGCCATACTGCTCGATGGTTTGCTGATTCATGGGGGAGCCTCAGAGTTTCACGCAGACGTTGCGGGTTTCGGTGTAGAACTCCAGCGAATGCACGCCGCCTTCACGGCCGATCCCGGACTGTTTGGAACCGCCGAACGGCGTACGCAAGTCGCGCAGGAACCAGCTGTTGATCCAGGTGATGCCCACGTCGATGCGGGCCGCCATGCGGTGCGCACGCGCCAGGTTGCTGGTCCAGATGGTGGTCGACAGGCCGTACTCGGTGGCGTTGGCCTTGGCGACCACGTCGTCTTCGCTATCGAAGGGAGAGATGTGGCAGCACGGGCCGAAAATTTCCTGTTGCACGACCGTCGCGCTCTCCGGCAAGCCGGTCCAGATGGTCGGTTGCACCCAGGCGCCAGCTGCCAGGTCGGACGGCATCTGCGGCACCCCGCCGCCGGTCACGACGGTGGCGCCCTCCTCGACCGCCTTGCGGTAGTACGACAGGACTTTTTCCCGGTGTTCCTGGCTGATCAGCGGGCCGTAATTGGCGTGACGATCATCAGGGCGGCCGTACTTCACCGCCTCGGCCCTGGCCTTCAGCGCCTGCACGAAACGCTCGAAGATCGGCCGCTCGACATACACCCGCTCAGTGCCCAGGCACACCTGCCCGGTATTGAGGAACACCGAACGGGAGAAGCTCTCCACTGCCGCTTCGAAGTCGGCATCGGCGAACACAATGCCAGCGTTCTTGCCGCCCAGCTCGAACGACACATCACGCATGCCTTCGGCAGCGGCTTTCATGATGGCCGTGCCGGTACGCGTCTCGCCGGTAAAGGTAATGGCATCGACCTGCGGATGCCGGGTGACGAACTCCCCGGCCGAATCGGGACCGAAGCCATGCACCACGTTGTACACCCCCTTGGGAATGCCGACCGTGTTCATCACTTCGCCCAGCAAGGTGGCCGTCTGCGGTGACTCCTCCGATGGCTTGACCACCACGGTATTGCCGCAGGCCAGGGCCGGGCCGACCTTCCAGGTCATCAACATGAAGGGCGCGTTCCACGGGCAGACCACCCCGATCACGCCCTTGGGCCGGCGCGTCGTGTAGTTCAATGCGCCACGGCCGTCGGGGGTGTCCGTTTGGAACGACTCACTGGCGACGTTCTTGATCACGTCGGCGAACACTTTGAAGTTGGCCGCGCCGCGCGGGATGAACACATGCTTCATCACGTGCTCGGGCTGGCCGGTGTCGGACATCTCCGCTTCGACGAAGTCATCGAAGCGGCGAGTGATTTCGTTGGCCACGCTGTACAGCAGCTCCACGCGCTGGTCGGTGCTCAGGCGGCCCCATTCGCCCTGCAGGGCATTGCGCGCGGCGCTGACGGCCGCATCCACCTCGCCACGCCCGGCTTCGCTGACCGAGCAGATGACGCTGTTGTCCAGCGGGGAGTGTTTGTTGAACCGTACACCACTGGCAGCGTCGGTAAACTCACCGGCAATGAAGTGCTTGATCTGGCGCATGAGAGCTCCGTAGTTATTGTTCGTATGACGACCGCCTGTACCTGCCACGGCCAGTCCGGCATGAGTCACTGAGTGCGAGTCTAGAAAAGCCGGCAGATACCGACTAATACTTTATTTGGCCTCACTCGATACCCTTAAGGTATGTCTAAAACGGCTGGGCGGCAGGCCTCGTCCGCCCCTCTCGCATCGTTCGAGGGGCGGGGCCGGTGGATCAAATCGCTTTGAACAGGGGGCTGCGAACCTGCTGCGCATCCGCCGCCGAGATGAACTTCTCGATGTAGATATCGCGCTCGAACAAGCGTCCCTGCATCAAGGTACTGATACAGGCGTCGATCATCAGCGGCGGGCCGCACAAGTACGCCTTGTGTCCGCGGAAGTCGTTGTCGAAGTGGGCTTTGGCGGCCTCATGCACGAAGCCACGAAAGCCCGGCCACGATGAGCCTTCAGGTTCATGGGACAGCGCCGGCACGTAGGTGAAGTTCGGGTATTGCTCGGCCATGGCGAGAAACTCGTCGTGGTAGTACAGCTCGTCACGGTTACGTTGACCGTAGACCAGAGTAATCGGCAGCTCAAAACCTTGCGCCAACAGATCGAGAATCATCGAGCGCGGGCTCGACAACCCCGAGCCGCCGCCCATGAAGATCACGGGCAGGCGCGCCGACTTTTTCACGAAAAAGCGCCCGTACGGACCGGTGATGCCCACCCGCTCGCCGACCTGCAATTGCTCGTGTACATACGCAGTGCCTCGGCCACCGGGCACGATGCGGATGTTCAACTCAATCTCGCTGCCGGGCGCCGGTGCGTTGGCCACCGAAAAGGCCCGACTGCCAATGCCGTCGGGTAACTGCAGGTTGATGTACTGACCGGCCTGGAAGTGCATGCCTTCGGGCGCGTCGAGCTTGATCCACACGCCCTTGATGGTCGGCGTCAGGGTTTCAATGCGGCTGACGGTGCCTGCGAAATCACGCACCGGCAGGTTTTGTGCGTCGTCGTCTTCGTCGATCTGCGCCTCGATCACCAAATCACTTTCGGCGGTGGCACAGCAGGCCAGGCACTTTTTCTCTTCGCGCTCGAAATCCATCAGGGCAAAGCTGGAGGCTTCGCCATGCTCGATCTCGCCATCGACCACCTGGATTTTGCAGGTGGCACACAGCCCGTGGCAGCAGGCATGCGGCAGGTAGATACCGGCGCGCAACGCGGCGTCGAGAATGGTTTGGCCCTCTTCGATTGCAATGGTCTGACCCAGCGGCTCGATCGTTAATTCATAGCTCATGACTCGCCCCCTCAGTGGGTCGCACATAGGGTGTTGAGACCGGGCGTCTTGAAGCGCAACTGGTCTTTGTGGCCGATGCCGTTGGCAACCAGGCTGGCGTCCAGGTCGGGCACCCAGGGTTGGTTGTCCTTGAGCCATTGCACATGCTGCCAGTCGATCAGCGCGGCATCCGGGTCGGCCTGCAGCAAAGGTGCAAGGGCCGTTTCCAGCAACTGGGCAAACGTGGTTTGCGGCGTCAGACACAGCAGGAACGGGGCTGCGAACAGCAAGTGGTGATCCCAGCTGGCGTACACCAACTGCTTGCCATTGAAGTTTTCAACGCGATCACGGGCAACGCCCACGTACTCTTTACGGGCGACTACAGGCATGGTGCTCTCCTTATTCTTGTTAGCGGGGCGTGGCCGCCGAATGCGTCGGCCACGCCCGTCGGGTTGTCACGTGGTTACTGGTTGGACGTCGCCATGCCGCGCCACATCTCGAAGTTGCGGCGGTCCTGGGAGTCGGCGAAGTCGCCGTTGTCCTGGCCGTCCTTGAGTGACACCCAGTCCATCCATGCGCCCAGGTCACCATGGGTGGGCGCCTGGAACAGCGCCGGCATCGGCAGCCAGGCCTGGATGTATTTTTCCGGCTCGTTGTTGAAGATGCCCATGCAGTGATCGGAGCAGAAGTGGTACTTGTCGCCCTTGTACTGCACCTGCCGATGGCAGATCAGGGTCGGGTCATCCGGCTCGGTGAACACCGTAGGCAACTGGCAGCACTGGCACAATTTGGCCAGGCCGTAGTTCTTGAACGGGGTGCCGGCCGCCGCCATTTTCTTGATGTGCTCCCAGCGCGGGCGGTAGTACTTGTCGAACGTGGTCGGGTACTTGGCGGACAGCCACTGCATGTCGTCATCCGACGGAATCCAGGCGTGGAACGCGGTCCCGAAACTCCACTGGTACAGACCCAGCATGAACTGGTGGGACATGTGGTCGATGCTGGCCTCGGCATCGTCCCAGCTCTTGGGTGGGCGGATACCGTAACGCGCCAGGTCCTTGAACAGCGCGCCGCCATTCTCGGCGCCGTAGATCTCCCAGGCCTCGCGCCACGACATCACGCGCTTGGGCAGCATGTAATCCATCATGGTGCTGACCAGGCCCAGCACGCGGAAGCCGCGCCAGAACCACTTGTCGATCCAGCCTTGGACGATCGGCAGGTTGGCCGGGTCTTGCTCGAGCATGAACTTGATGCACTCCAGGCCGAGGGTCATGTGCCGCGCTTCGTCCGACTGCGCGGAGAAGCCAAAGGTGACCGTGGCCATATCGCCGTTATAGGCGGCGCCGGACATGAACGGCACAAACAGCAGGTTGGTGAGCACGTACTCGAACGAAAAGCCGATGGCGATCATGAACTCGAACGGACCGGCAGACATCGCATCGTCAAAGAACGAGCGGGCCACCGAGGTGTACCAGATGCGGTCGCGCTGATCGGCAAAGGCATGGAAGCCGTTGTAGAACTTGTTGTAGTTGGACAAGGCATGGATTTGCGTCTGCGCATGGCGAAGCTCGTCGATGGCCTGCATCTGGCAGGCCACTTGCGTACCGACGCCGCGAAACTCTCGACCCGCGCGGGCAAAGCCTTTGTGCGCGGCATACTCACCGGGGCTGATGGCCTGCAGGAAGATTTTCAGCGCCGACAGGTAGCGCGCATCGGTGATGTTGAGGTGGCCATTGTTCTGCGCGTGGGCGTCGATGATGGCGTAGAACTTGCGCTCCTTTTCGGCCTGGTATTTCCAGTAGGCGTCCATGGTCAGGCGGAACGGATCTTCCCACTTGTTCCAGTCATGGATCTTCAAGCCTTCATAGGCGATGTAGGGGAAAATCTCCTCCTCGGTGCGGTACGACGGCTCCCAGGCGAGGTCGCGCGTGAGCAGGCGGTATTTGTCTTTTGCATTGAGCTTTTTGTGAACGGTTTTCATGTCCATGCCAAATATCCTCGCTTAGTTGCCCCAGGTCAGGGTCAAGGCGTCTTCGTCTTCGTCGACATTGCCGGAGAGCGTGATCAGATTGATGTTCAGCTCCTGCATGTCGAAGCTGCGGCCCAGTTGCGCTTCGATGCTTTCGCGGCGAATGACCAGGCGGCCCGGGGCGTTGATCTTGACCATGGCCGGCTCGCGGTTGACCACGGCCTCGGGGTTATCCAGCTCGATCGCTTCGATGATCGGGCGGGTTTCTTCATTGGTTTGCAGTGCAATAAATACAGTCGACATAGCCGCTCCTCAGACCTCAACACCGGTTTTATCCAGGCGTACCCGGAAGGCAGCCAGTTGCTCGCTCATCACTTCATCCGCGTTGCCGGCAAACTCTTGCTGGATCACCGGCAGCAGGGCCGCGGCAGCGCGGTCGCGCCACTGGATTGTCCAGGCCTGCAACAGCGCGCGGTTATGTTCGGATTCGGCAGCCGCCACCTTCATCACCGCGTCCACCCACTTGCGCGTTTCATCGAACCAGTCGCTCATGAACTGGGTGAGCATGGCCACCAGCGATCCGCCAGCGGCGGCGAACTGATCGTCGACGATGCCCTGGTACACCAGCGGGTACAGCAAGCCGTCCAAAGCCACGTTCTGCGCGACAAACAGCTCGAACGGATCGCGCACCACCAGGCAGTCCTCGGTGTAACGACGCAGCCCTTGCCAGGCATCGCCCTCCATCCAGGCCGCCTTGCCGGCGTCCAGTGCTTCGGTTGCGCCCAGCAGCAGGCCGATGCGCGACAGGTACTGGGCGATGCCGAGGTTATCCATCGCGTGGTACATGCACGGCTGGGTGAACACCGTTCCGTAGCCATAGCTGCAGATGAACGTGTTGTTGAGGTTGGCGCCCCAGGCGGCATGGCGCAGCGGCACCAGCAGGTTGAGGACGCGTTGGCGCAGTGCGTCCGGCAACAGGTCCACCAGACCGCGGGTTTCCACGAAGTTGAAGTTGGCTTCGGTGGTTTCCTGCTGCCGCGCGCGTGCCAGCGTGTAGGTGCTGTAATAGAACTGGCGCGGGTCTTTCAACACGTACCAGTCGCTCATCACGATTTGGGTGACGCTGGCGTCGTACAGGGTTTGATCCGGGTCCCAGGTCGGCCGGTAATGCAGGTTTTCCACCGGTTGAATGTCGTAGCTGCCTTCCTGGTACCGCGAGGAAGGTTTGTCGCCAAACCGACGGGCCAAATGGTCGAACGTCTGCCGCAAGGGCTGGATGCTGACCGTACGAAGATCGATGTGCATAGCTGACTCCCACGAACGCCTCACTCAGGGTGAAGCGTCAACAACGATTAGTTTTTGAAACGAACCTGAGTGGCATCCGCCAGACGCCAGTCCCATTGCCGGGCGTCGTCCTCATCCTCATCTGCGACCTCAGGCAACGCCGCCATGGGGCGCGCCTGGTTGGCGCGGCAGAACTCGGCAAAGGCCTCGTGCGTCAGGATCATTTCCACGAACAATTCGGGCTCGCCGATGGCAAAGTCGAATTCGACAAACTGGCTGCCACGACTGCCGGTGACACGCACGTAACGCTTGCGCGTGTCCATGTCGGCCGGCTGCATCTCGAGTGACTGATCAGGGAAGCTCATGGGAGCGCCCTCAAGTCACGACGGTCAGGAACGATTCGTGCAACTTGCGTTGCGGGTAGTCCAGGCCCTGGGCGAAGTTGTCGTAGGTCCAGGACAGCGGCTGGTAGTCCGGATAGGGGTGGTAGCCGCCCATAAAGGTCTCGAAGCGGTTACCGGAGGGGTCCCAGGCATAGATGGTGCAACCGCGGGTCACGCCATGGCGGGTGGGGCCGATATCGACGTTCACTTCGTTCATGGACATGATGTCGCCGGCACGCAGCACCTGCTCCCAGGACTCGAGCAGGAACGAACAGTGGTGCAGCTTGCCCTTCTCGGGATATTCAACGAAGGCGATGTCATGGACCTTGTGCGAACACGACAGCCAGATGCCGACGTCACCGTCGCCCTCCGGGTTGAGGACGCGTTCGACCAGGTAGAAGCCCAGGACCTCGGTGAAGATTTTCTGCACTTGCGCAATGTTGGGACCGTACAGCAGGCAGTGGTCCAACTGAATCGGCGCAATACCGTGCTCGCGCAGCGCATTCCACGGGGCTGGGTTGACTTCAGGAATACCGTTGCCGACACAGCTCTTTTCGGCGTACAGCTCAATCAGATGGCCCGAGGGCAATTCAAAGCGCACACGCTCGCCGGTTTCCAGCAACTCACCGGCGGGGATGCGGGTGGTGGCCAGCCCGTAGGCCTGCAGGTCGGCATCGAGCTTCTCCAGGGTGGCCTTGTCCAGTACCTTGAAGCCGAAGAAGTCGATACCGGCAGTGTCCGCTTCACGGATCACATAGCAGTTGTGATCGCGCTCATCCCAGCACTTGAAGTACACCCGTCCCTGATCGTCACGCCCGGTCTCGACCAGCCCCAGCACATTGCGATAGAAATGAACGCTTTCTTCAAGGTTCAACACGCGCACCTGGGCATGGCCCGGACGCAATACACCTGTCATCGCCATTTATTGTCTCCTTTATTGGCTGGATGAGGTTGGCTCCGTACCGCCTGGGCAGGCGGACAGGAGCCGGGTTCACACACTCAACCCTGCATTGCAGAGATGATGCCAATAAAGATAAATAATTGATTTAAAACGACTTACCATGAAAAACCGGACACTGGACCCAGCCCCTGGACTGACGTTTATGTCCATCCCCCCTTCCAGCCTTACAAAAACGTCAGGGCGCTTGCGCAAAGGCCGGGGCACCGACCAATGAACGGCCGCGACGGTCAGTAAAACAGGCGAAAAAAAAAGCACCGCAGGGTGCTTTAAGGCGAAAACGGCGCAGCCGCCATCCTCCACTCGCGAGCCAAAACAACTGCAAGCGCAAAGGCGCAGTGGCGGCGCGCCGAAGGGGTGGCGGCTGTACGTTTTTGTCAGGCGCTCGCGGCCGGGCTGTCATCCCCCAATGCCTGTTTCACCCGGTACGCCAACTGCCGGCGGGTGATACCCAGCAGGCGCGCCGCATGGGTCAGGTTGCCATGCGCGCGTGTAACGGCAAGCTGCAGCAAACGCGCTTCATGGGCCTGCAGGTCGAAACCGTCGACCAGCAAGGTTTCATACAATTGGTCGGTCCTGGCCTCGTCGGCGTTGCCCACTTTGCCTTCGCGGTCTATCACCGCGCCTTGTGCGGTCACCGGCGCCACGCCAGGGAAAAGATGCTGCAATTCAATGTGCCCGCCAGACGGCACCAGCAATACTGCACGCTCCACCAGGTTTTCCAGTTCACGGACATTGCCCGGCCAGTCATAGGCCATCAGCCCCTGCATGGCCAGATCGCTCACGCCTTGAATGGTCTTGTGGTACAGCGGCGTGTATTTTTCCAGCAGCACGGCAACCAGCACGGGAATATCCGACTTGCGCTTGCGCAGCGGTGGAATCTCCAGGGGGTACGTGGCCAGGCGGTAGTAGAGGTCAGCGCGAAAACGACCGTCGGCAATCGCCTGCTGCAAATTGACGTTGGTCGCCGCCACCAGGCGCACGTTGACCTTGCGCACTTTGTCATCGCCCAGGCGCTCGACCTCGCCGGTCTGGAGGACGCGCAGCAACTTGACCTGAGCCGCCGGCGACAGCTCGCCCAACTCATCGAGAAACAGCGTGCCGCCATCGGCGCGCTCGAACTTGCCGGGGCGCGAAACCTGGGCGCCCGTATAGGCGCCCTTCTGCACACCGAACAGTTCAGACTCGATCAAGTCATTGGGAATGGCGGCACAATTGACCGCCACAAAAGGCTTTTCATCGCGCCCGCTGTTTTCGTGCAGCCAGCGCGCGAACACTTCCTTGCCCACCCCGGTTTCGCCGAGCAGCAACACGGTGATGGGGCTGTTGGCGGCTTTGCTCAGCAGGCTGAAGGCGGCGGTAAAGGCCGGCGAGCTGCCCACCAACTTGCCCGGCGGGCGCTGTTCACGTTGCCAGCCGCGCAGTTGCCATAGCTCCTCCTGCAACTGCTCGAAGGTGGTTTGCGCATCTTCGGGGCGCAGACAATGCTGCAAAAAATCCGCATCCCCCCAGGCCTCGATTGGCCGTCCTTCCAACATGCAACTGGAGGCACCACAACAGACACATTGGGTTTCGCGGAAGATCACCACCCGATTGAAGAAGCGCGTGACATAGCCCGATGCGTAGCCGGCCAGGTTCCAGCAACTCGGCTCGGCACTGACTCCGAACAACTGCAAATGGGACTCGGCTTCCCAGGAGTTATCGCAATTGACCGTGCCAAAAAAGCTGCCGTCTTCCCAATCGATCTTGGCCTCTATAATGGTCGAGCGCACCAAACCCTCGAACGCGTGCAACTCGGGGCCGATCTTGAATACGTCGTAGTTGTCGCCTTCACCGAACAGTTTCTGGGCGAGATCGGCATCGTGCTGGCCGGCGGCGAAGCCCATCCGAAACAGCAGCCCTTTGGCGCGGCTGGGCCCAAGGGATTCGATCAGTTCCTGGCGTAAAGCGCCGAACGCCTTGGCATGCATCAAGAGCATGCGGTTCTCGTCGAGCCAGATTTGCCCGGTTTCGACATTGAAGCGCAGTCGTGAACGAAGATTGAAGCGCTCAATCAGAGGTTGCTCTGCCATGTAAATACCTAAAGCCCAGCCCATCGCGGACCAGTCGACTGGAAGGCCTGAGCCCTTGCCACGCCGCTGGCGTTTATTGTTCTACAAGCGATCCAGTGCCTTCGTCATGGGCCGAGTCTAAGCGGCTAATGCGGCGCATGCCTCCTTTACCACGTGGTAGGCCTGACGAACCAATGGCGTACCGCGTTCAAGCGCGTGCTCAAGCCTCCCACTTTGCGCGGCCTCCAGCAACTCGTCACGCACCTGCCGGTAGGCGTCCAGCGCTTTGCGCACGGCCAACAGATTGTCACTGCGCCGTGCATCAACCGGCTCGCATTCGGTTATCGCCTGCGCGAGCCAGGCATCGATCTCCCGGTCCAGCACGTGAATACGCTGAATATGCGCGAGCATCTGCGCTGTTTCGCGGGCATTCAACACCATGATGTTATGGGCACGAATTTCTTCGACAGCCTCCAGCATGGCGGCATGTGCATCGCGGCTGACGTCAATTTCACCGGCCAGGCTTTTGAGATCGACCAGGCCCAGCATCAGCCCGCGCAGGCCGGCGTTGCAGCCGTTGACGTTGTTGTCCAGTTCGGCGGCCAGGCGCGCCACTATGCTGGAGTCGGCCAGCACCTTGCGCGCCGTTTGCGTCTCGCTGCCGGCGCGTTCGGCAATGCCATGCACCGCCTGCTGCACGCTGTGGGACGTGGCGGCAATACCGTTCAACACCGCCGAGGCCTGGTTAGCACGCGTCACCCCTTGCGCGGCCCCTTGCCGGGTCTGGGCCAGGCGCTGGTCAAGGCGGTCGATGCTCTGGCCAATCAGGGAAATGATCTCGCCCACACTGAGGGTGGCGCTACCGGTGCTTTCGGCGAGCTTGCGCACTTCATCGGCGACCACGCTGAAACCGCGCCCCTGCTCACCGGCACGCGCCGCCTCGATGGCGGCATTGAGCGCCAACAGATTGGTTTGCCCGGCAATGCTCTGGATGATTGCAACGATTTCACCGACCCGCGCCACCTGCTCGCGCACGCAGTCGAACTCTTCGGCCACCGAGGCCACGACGTTGGACAGATCCAGCATGTCGTCGGCGACCCGTTGCACCTGCTCGCCACCGGCGCTGACCTGGTCGCGTGCGCTGCTGCTCGCCTCCGCCAGAACCGTCGCTTCGGTGGCGGTCACGCGGGCCTGCTCGGCCATGGTTTCAACGTCCACCATGGCGTCGCGGGCCATCGCGGACTGACGGTCCGCCGTGGCCACCGCTTCGGTAAAGCCCGACACCAGCGTGCCGGTCGCCACGGTGAGGTCGCAGGCCAGGCTGCGCATGCGTTTGACCGCGGTCACCTTGTCATGCAGCACCGCCTGCAGGCGCTCGATTGAATCCACGGCGCCACCCGCCACCCGTTGCCGGTCGTCGAGCAGTGCGCGCGTATGCGCCAGCGCCGCCACAACCCGTTGCTCGCGCTGGCCAATCCCGTGCAGCAGGCACACCCCCGACACGACCATCACCAGCAACCAGCCGGCCTGCCAGCCGAGGGCATCGACTCCGCTGGCGAACGCGGCAACCGCGAGCGACAGCAGCGCGAGCAGATCCCGTGGATGCAGGCTCAATTTACTCAGCATCGTAACTCCGTCCTTTTCACCGACGTGACGCTTATCCGGCGCTCCGCGGAGGGACCGCGCCGGCGTTGGCAATCATTCCACTCAGACGTGCGCAACCGCTGCCTTGGGGCGCAACAAAAAGTGCGCCAGGGCCGGCAGCAGAATCAGCGCGCCGAGCATGTTCCAGACGAACATGAAGGCCAGCAAGATGCCCATATCGGCCTGGAACTTGATCGGCGACCACGCCCATGTGGCCACCGCGATGCCCAGGGTGATACCGGTGAGCACCACCACCTTGCCGGTGAAAATCAGTGCTTTGTAATACGCCTGCGACAGCGTCATGCCCGCTTTCAAGTGCGTCAGGGTCACCGTCATCACATACAGCGCGTAGTCCACGCCGATGCCCACGCCCAGTGCGATCACCGGCAGCGTGGCGACTTTGACGCCGATGTTCAGCCCCACCATCAACGCCTCGCACAGCACGGAGGTGAGCATCAGCGGCAGCACCGCGCACACCACCGCACGCCATGAGCGGAACGTGATGAAGGCCAGTACGATCACGGCGGCGTAGACCAGGAACAACATCTGCGTGTTGGCTTTCTTCACCACGATATTGGTCGCAGCCTCGACCCCGGCATTCCCGGCGGCATTGAGGATACGGATGTCGTCCGTGCCGTACTTGGCCGCGAAGGCTTCCACCGTATTGACCACGCTGGTGAGCGTGTCGGCCTTGTGGTCTTTGAGGTAGGCGTAAAGGGTCAGCAGATCGCAGTTCTGGTTGAACATTTCCCGGGGCGCGCGGGTGATGATCGAATTGAGCATGTCCTGGGAGCGCGGCATCTCGAACCATTTGAGACTGCCCTCGTTCATGCCCGCATTGGCGGTCTTGGCCAACCCGGCGAGCGAACTGGTGGTCTCGACCCCCGGCAGTTGCTGCAACTCGCGCTCCAGTGCATCCACGGTGTGCAAGGTGCTGTAGTGGGCGCAGGCATATTGCGGGGTCTTGACCATCACGATGTACACGTCGCTGCTCGCGGCGTAGTTGGCGACGATAAAGGCATTGTCGCGGTTGTAGCGCGAGTCCGGCCTTAACTCCGGCGCGCCCGGGTCGGTGTCGCCGATCTTCAACTGCGTGCTCACCGCCAGGCCCACGCCCCCCAGGACCAGCCCGAGCGCCACGGCGACCGTGGCCCAGGGGCGACGGGTGAACAGGTCGAGGAACGCCCAGAACGGGTGTTTCTTGTGCGCCCTGTCGTCACGCTCCTGCAGCTCGTCCCGCAGGCTGCGTTGAGCCGCCGCCGGGCTGACACCGGTGTACGACAGCAGGATCGGCAGCAACACCAGATTGGTGAAAATCAGCACCGCCACCCCCATGCTCGCGGTGATGGCCAGGTCCTGGATGACCTGGATGTCGATCACCATCAGCACCGCAAAGCCCACCGCATCGGCCAGCAATGCAGTCATGCCGGCGAGGAACAAGCGGCGAAACGTGTATCGCGCCGCCACCAGCCGGTGGGTCCCACGCCCGATGTCCTGCATGATGCCGTTCATTTTCTGCGCGCCGTGGCTCATGCCGATGGCGAATACCAGAAACGGCACCAATACCGAGTACGGGTCCAACTCATACCCCAGCGTCGGCAGCAAACCCAGCAGCCACACCACCGCCACCATCGAGCACAACACCACCAGCAAGGTGCTGCGCAGGCATCGGGTGTACCAGAACAGCACCGCGGTGCAGATCGCGATAGCGGCGGCAAAGAACACCAGCACCTGCTTCAGACCGTCGATCAGATCCCCCACGACCTTGGCAAAGCCGGTGACATGGATGGCGACTTTGTCCGACTCATACTTGGCGCGCAGTTGCTCGATACGCTGGGACAACGCGTGATAATCAATGCGTTCGCCGGTTTCGGCGATCTTCTCCTGCAGCGGCACCAGGATAATGCTCGACTTGTAGTTGGCCGCCACCAACTGCCCGATTTCACCGGAGCGCTCGACGTTGATACGCACCTGTTCGAGGCTCTGGGGCGAGCCGTCGAAGTCGTCGGGAATCACCGGGCCGCCGTCCAGGCCGTCTTCGGTCACGCCGGTCCAGCGCACCGCCGGGGCCCACAGCGACTTCATGTAAGGCCGGTCGACGCCGGGAATCAGGAACACCTCATCGCTGAGCTGACGCACGGTGTCCAGGTACTCGGCGTCGAAAATCGACCCCTCCTTGGCCTCCACCGCAATGCGCAAGGTGTTGCCCATCCCGGCCAGTTGTTTACGGTTTTCCAGGAAATTGGCGATGTACGGATGGCCGGTGGGGATCATCTTTTCGTAAGCGGCATTCAGCGAAAGCCCCAGGGCCTGGTAACCCAGCACCAGGGTGATCAGCAGGCAGATCAGCGTAATCGCCAGACGGTTGTTGAACAGCAGCCGTTCGGCGAAGGTGCCCGAGCGCTGGTCGAACTTGTTCAGATCGGCAATCACCGCATCGGCGGGCAGGGACGGCATATGGCTCATGGCTTGACTCCGGCTTCAATTGCCTCGGGCTCGATTCGCGACATTCCCCGCGAACTGGAGAGGATCAACGCGCCATCACTCGCTTGCACCAGACCGGTGATACCGGTACCGGGGTGCAGGGGCAACGTTGCAAAATCGGCGGCATGATCGGTACTGCGCAGCAGGCGACCGCTTTCGTCAGCCAGCAACAACGATCCATCGCGCAGGCGCAATCCGGCGCTCAGTGTCACCGGCTGGCCGATCTGCGCCTTCTGCCACGTCAGGCCATCGTCAAGGCTGCGCCAGGCGTTTCCGCGCAGGCCATAGGCGAGCAAGCCGTGGCCGTCGAGCAGCAACGCACCGAAAAACGTACCGCTGTAAGGGGTGCGGATTTCGGCGAAGCTGCGCCCGCCATCCGTGGAACGGAACAGCGCTCCCTGTTCGCCACACAGGAGCAGTTGCTGGTCGAGCACCTGCACCTGATACAAGTGCCGGCCGCGCGGATTCGGCACCCGTCCCATCAGCGATTGCCAATGGGTGCCGCCGTCGCGTGTTTGCAGTGCCAGTCCATAGGCCCCCACCACATACCCCTGCGTGGCGCTCACGAACGCCACATCGAGAAACGGTTTATCCGGGCCTTCCTCAACCAGCGCTTCGGCGCTACGCAGTTGCTGGTCCGCGCCGGCCTCGCCTGCTGCCGCGCGTTCACGGGCGTCCTGCACAACGATCTGCGCGACCTGATTGCCCTCCAACTGGCGTGTCCATGTCTCACCGCCGTCCGCGCTGTGCAGCACCACACCGCTGTGCCCCACCGCCCAGCCTTCGGTGGCGGAGACAAACACCACCGCCGTCAGCGCCACACTCACCGGCACGTGCCTGGCCTGGCGCCACGTGCGCCCGCGATCATCGGAAAGCCGCACGATGCCGCGCTCGCCCACCGCCACCAGGCGGTCGCCGGCACGGGTGACCGCAAGTTGCAGTGCCTGTTGGGCGCGTTGGCTTTCCAACGCGGGAAGATCCAGCAGATCAGGAACGGACGGGGTATTGGCAGACTGGGCAACGCTCGACAACCCGGCGATGAAGAGGACAACAACAGCGGACAACGAGCGCCGGAAAAGCAGATTCTGGGTGAGCATGGTACGTACTCGACTTCAAAACGTCCCCGCGACGTCGCCGCTATGCGCGGCGCCGACGGGGCGAGTCATGGCAAAGGAACCGGCAACCGAACAAGCGCCGGATGCTGGAACTGCAGGTAGACAACGGCCTTAGCGCACGCCTTCGGCGGCGACCGCGTCCCCCGTGAAATGGGCCTCGGGATGGCGCGGGACAATCGTGTAGGTCGCGCCGTTGAGCGACTGCGTCGAGCTCATGGTGTTGGCCTGCAAGTTGAAGATATTCGCCGGTTTCATGGCCAGCATCGGCACCTGCGGCAACACGAACGGCGTCACCTGGCTGGTGCGCCAGAGCTTGCCTTCGCTGTCGTAGCCATCGACCAACAGCACCATCCACGAGTCTTCGTCGATGTAGAACTTGCGCTTGGGCACCGCGTGGCGCTTGCCGCTGGCAACGGTGGCTTCCACTTCCCAGACCCGATGCAGTTCCCAGCGCAGTTTGTCCGGGTTCAGGTGATGGGCGCCGTAGGCTTCATCCACCGACGCGGTGACCAGTGCGTTGTCGTTGTACGGCACATACATCTCGCGCTTGCCGATCAGTTTCCAGTCGAAACGATCCACATGGCCGAGGAAGCCCAGCACCTCGTCAAAGTAGTTGGCGCCGGAAGCGACGAAGTCCGGAGTGTCATAGGCCACGGTGGGCGCGCGCCGGACCCGACGCTGCCCGACCAGGTACTGCCAGGCCTGGCGCGACTGCTTGACGTCGATGCTGTCGCGGAACACCAGGGATTCACCCGACTTGAAGGGCGGCGCGATGGTGCTGAAGCGCTGGAGGAAGTACTCGCCGTTCCATTTTTCCGGCGAACCGTCCTTGTAGTAATACGGGTACTGGTTGGACTGGTCGTTTTCCGTGGCGATGGTGCGCGAGCCGTCGGCGGTCAGAATGACGTTCTTGAAACTGGCGACGTCGGTGGCTTCGTTCTCCACGCGCAGCAAGTGGTTCCAGATGACTTCTACGCCTTCCTTGGGAATCGGGAACGGCACACCGCCGTAACAGCCCTGCATCGACTTGCCGCCATCCTTGATCTGGCACTGGGTGGCGTTTTTCGCGGTGTTGTCGTACACGAACTGCGGGGCGAGGCCGGTGCGGTGGGTCGGGTACACGTCGAGGCGAAAGCTCTGCGCATACTTTTTCAGCAGCGCCTGAGTGCCATCCGAGAGCTTGTCGGCGTATTGCGCCATGTTCTGCGCGTTGATCTGCAGCAGCACTTTTTCGTTGGCGAACACCTTGGTGGGAATATCGCCGATTTTGTCGCTGGCTGCCGCTATCGTCGGGGTCGAGCTCCACGCCGGGATGCTGCCGTCCTTGTTGCCCGCACGCTCGCCCCCCATGGGCGTCAGGGTGGTTTTCAAGGTCGCGGCCTCTTGGGCGCTGACCGCAGCCTGCGCACCGTTGGCGCTGAAGATCAATGCCGTGAGGGCCAGATAAATCGCTGTTTTCTTATGCATTGTTATTGTCCTTAAACCAGGGGGGTCCAACTCAAAACGTGCGTTGAATCGACAGCGAAATGAAATCGCGGTCACCGTGGAAGTTTTTGTAGGAGAGCTCGGGCGCAGGGGTGTCGTAGCGGATGATCGAGCCAGCCGGACCGTAGTAGTGGGTGAAGTTCAGGCTGGCCTGGACCGTCTTCTGGTACTCGCCTTTGATGCCGAAGCTGACGTTGCCGCCATGCTCGGAAGGAAACAGCACCCCGTTGACCGACGAGCGCCCGGACAGCCCGTAACTCAAGCCAACAGGGAGCTGCACGTCGAGGCCCGGGAGGACCTGGAAGTACTCCGGCGAAAAGATGAATTGCAGGGCCGTGGCGTCACGGGTGGCCAGCGGGTCGAGTTGGTCTTTGTTATCCGTGATGCTGAGGCGCCGGTTGAAGGCGATCTCACCGAGAAAGGAGGCGGCGTCCCACATTGGGCTTGCACTCAACACCGAAACGGCCGAGAGGTTCATATGCAGGGTGCGGCCGACCGGGAACGCGGCGTGCTTGTTGCCATCAGCCCCGGCGCTCTCAGGCACGATGACCGTGTTGCCGGACGCCACCAACGGCATGTTGTCGCGAAAGGACATCTCCGCCGCCACGTTGGTTTCGCCCACCAGCGTGCTCACGCTGAAGCCGACGGTACGAATGTCCTCACCGTAGACCTGCTCGTACACACCGGTATCCGGGTGCAGGTAAAACTGCGGCATCTTGTCGTGGAACTGCGCGGCGTAAAGGCCGTACTCGAAGTCACCCGACTTGACTTTCAACTGCAGGCCGCCCTGCCCCGAGTTTTTGGCATCGATGTCATCACCGCGCCGCGCGCTGACCCCCGGCCCCAGGATCAGTGTCTCGCCGCCTTCATCGACAAAGTCGGCAAAGCTGAAATAACTGCCGGCGCCGGGCAGCCGGCTCTTGCGCCATTCAAGTTGATAGTAGGCGCCGATCGACACATCGGGCGTGATCTGTAACTGGCCGGAAAACTGCCCCACCGGACGCAGAATTTCCTTGAATTGGGAGTTGGGCACCGACAGTGCCTTGATCAGGTCCAGCGAAGTCTGCGCCGCTGCGATGCCATTGCTGCCGAAGAACAGGCTTTCCCCATACAACTGGGTAAAACGCCCGGCCTTGAGATTGAGGCCCATGTCGCCGGGGGCAAAACTGCCATAGAGGAACGCATCCAGCAGTTCGGCCTTGCGACCGTGTAGTTTCTGGGTGTCGTCGGTGAATTGGTTGTATTTGACCGACCTGGAATTGACCAACGCGCCGTCCAACGCACCGGGGTTGTCGTTCGACTTGTTATAGACATCGTCGTACCAGGCCGCGCCACTCAAGCGCAGCCCATAATTACGCTTGTAGCGCAGGTCGAACTCGGAGAGCAGGTCGAAACGGTTGGAGATCAGCCCCTTGCCAAAGTTCTGATCGCCATCGTTGGTGTTGGCCTGCACCCCGACGGAATTGTCCGCCACGCTGCCTTTGGCGCCTTCGACACGCCAGGCCGCACTGTATTTAACGGTGTTGTCCAACGACATACGCAGGTCAGGGTTGCCAGCATCAATCTGGAATGCAAGAGCCGGTCCCGTGGCACAGGCGCTGGCAATGGCGAGAAAGGTCGTCTTGAGGGGAAATTTGGGCAGACGGGCTCCATACAGCATGTTGAGATCCTCGACTTGTTATTTTTATGTGGGGGGTCACACACCTCGAAGACGCGCGGGGCGCCTGCTGGTATGTGCTCTCGAATCACAAATTATTACCGTCGAGGATTACCGTCCAATACCATAAAACCAATGGAGCAATACCTTTTAGGTATTTCTATAGGTAGGCTAAGAGGGCCGTTCACGGCGCTGACCGGTTCGCGTAGTCTGCTCAAAAACGTTCGCGCGATTGCCTGCAGCGCTCCCGATTCCCCCAGAAAAGGCCTGCCTGATGGACCTTCGTCACCTCCGCTATTTCGTCGCCGTTGCCGAGGAAAAAAATATCGGCCGCGCGGCCGTTCGCCTGCATATTTCCCAGCCACCGCTGACCCGCCAGATTCAGCAACTGGAAGAAGACCTGGGCGTGCAACTGTTCAACCGCACACCCCGCGGGATGGAGTTGACCCCCGCCGGCGAGCTGCTGCTCGAAGAGGCGCGCAACATTCGCTCAGTGGTGGAACAGGCCACCGAACGCACCCAGCGGGCGGGTCAGGGCAAGCTTGGACGGCTGGATATCGCCGTGTTCGGTTCGGGCATTCTTGACACGATCCCCAAGCTGCTGCTGACGTTCAGCAGCGCGTTTCCAGACGTGAAGGTGGTGCTGCACAACATGAACAAAGAGGCGCAGATTCAAGCCTTGCGGCAGAAGCGGATCGACGCCGGTTTTAACCGGTTCATCTCACCGTCGAACGACATCGCCAATGAGGTGGTCACGACCGAACGGCTGCTGCTGGCGGTCAACGAAACATCGCCGCTCGCGCACCGGGCCTCGATCCCGCTTCGAGCATTGGCTGACTATCCGCTTATCGTCTTTCCGTCCGGGCCGCGCCCCAGCTTTGTCGACAAGGTGATGAGCCTGTGTCAGCAGGCAGGCTTTACGCCAAACGTCGCTCAGGAGGTAGGTGACACGATAACGGGCGTGGCGCTGGTCGCCAGTAATTTCGGCGTATGCCTGGTACCGGAGTCCGCCACCGTACTGGCGCTGTCCGGGGTCGTGTATCGTCCATTGATTGACCTTCCGGAAAACGCCGGTGTTGACCTGAACTGTATTTATCGATTCGACGACCCATCACCGCTACTCAAGTCATTCTTGGACACCGTTCGAGCGTTTCGCAGAGACAACTAGGCAAGATATGACCCACTCCAAGGACGAACCCTGGCCAACGTTTTACGCCGACCTGATAAGCAAGGTGTCAATGATGGTTGAATCATGGACGCGTCTAGAAATGGCTCACGACGATGAAACCGGAACAGACGAAGAAGTTTTTTTCAGCAAACACTTCCGATTCCCCTGCTCAATACCTCGGCAAAGATGATGTCAAAAAGCCTCACCAGACTTCGCCACCCTCCCCGCTATAAGCCTCGAATTCCGCCGCCCCAAGACTGACCAGCCGGTCACAAAAAGCCGTTTGACACTGTATTTACGGGCACTTACTCAGAACGCAACGCTATTTAGCACGCTAAAAACCGCTGAAATATTAATTTGCAATTTCCTACCCCCACTACTATGTTTTTGAGTACCCAGCGCTCATAAGGATTGGCACAGGGTGCCAGTGAGCCGCTAGCCACCACCTCAGGGAAGACATCATGGCGACTCGCGATTTCGTTCGAGCTGTGCGTCACGCTTTTCTCACTCTGGCCGTACTCGCCCCCGTGGCGATCGCTCCGGTCCAGGCCGCCTACAAGACCCCCGACAGCAAAGCACTCAGTGCCGAGACCCTGACCGACATCAAGGCCCTGGATGCAGAAGTCAGCCCCGGCATCCCGCATCGCCTCGACCTGGCCAATCCGCTGCACTATCGGTACATCACCGAAACCTTCAAGCGCGCCGGGAAAACCCCGGAGAACTCGCCGCAGTTATTCCGCAGCCTGGAAAAGGGCCGGGACATCGGTGTCGCCGAGCTGAAGAAAAACGCCGCCCGCCCCAACCGCGCACTGGCAGTCAATGCCACTGCCACGGACGGCATCCAGAACCTCAACTTCATCGCCACCTTCTCCCAGGACAACGGTGCCAGCGCCAACAAGGCCAAGGCGACCCTCGCGGCCGCCCAGCCCGGTTACCAGGCCACGGGGATTTCCTCGGTGGTAGGCGGGACCACCTCCACATCCATCGTCATGGAGCTGTACGAGGTGGAAACCGGCAAGGTCTACGCCACCCAGTCCAGCAGCCAGTTCAGCCAGGGCACGGATTTCCGCGTGCAGGTCTCCGGCCTGCTGCCCGCTGCGGACGGTAACCCGACCACCCAGGCCAAGGGCCTGTTCTACTACTACCCGGCCAACGCCGGTCCGATCGAACCGCCGGTGGTCTACGTGCAGACCTTCCAGGACACCCTGAACCCCACCAGCGCCTGCCTCGACCAGCCGAACTACTGCGTGCGCAGCAACGGCAACTGCACCGGCACCTACGAGACCACCTGCACCAACACCAAGGCCAACACCACGCCGATCAAATTGTGCTGGAACCGTGGCAGCCAGCAGGAATGCGATTACTGGAACGCCAATGCACACCCGACCAACTTCGTCTTCCCGCTGTCGGGCTCGGCCACTTTCGCCAACACCGTGGTTTCGCCACCGGCCGGGGTTACCTCGATCTATATCCAGAACCCCGCCGGCGGTGGCTGCAACGTGTACTTCCAGCAGGGCACCGTGCTCGAGCAGCTGTACTGGACAGCCAAGGACCAGACCATCTCGTGGAACTACCCGGCCTCGGCTTTCCCCAACACCGGCAACTGCATCAACTACTACGACGGCACCGCCGCCAACCTGTGGGTTACCGCCTATGTCTCGCTCAACGGCAGCCCGGGCCAGCAGCCGCCATTCGGCACCCTGAACTTCACCAGCGACCGCACCTACCTCGGCACCCCGGGGGTCAATATCATCCCGCCGCTATACATCATGCAGGGTTGCCTGGCCGAGGGCACCGAGATCACCCTGGCCGACGGCAGCAAGCGCCCAGTGGAAGCCTTTACCGGTAAGGGCGGCGAGTCGGTGAAGAGCGCTGACGGCAAGACCAACGACGTGTACGGCACCACCCTGGGCACCGAACCCCATCCGATGATCCGGATCAAGACCGATGGCGGGCAGAACGTCCTGGTCACCCGCACTCACCCGATGATCCTTGCCAACGGCCTGCCGGTACAGGCCCGCTACCTGCGGGTCGGCGACGAACTGAGCAGCATCGACGGCAAGGCCATGGTCACCGAACTGAACCTGGAGCAGTACAGCGGCAAGGTCCATAACCTGCTGACCCAACCCTACCCGACCGCAGGCACTTACTACGCCGGCGGCCTGCTCACCGGCGACGCCAATATGCAGCAGTCGCTGGCCTCGGTGGGTGAACGCACGCCACTGCGCAGCCGCGCCGAAATCCGCGCCACCCTGCCCAAGGAGTGGCTGCAGGACTTCGACAATACCCCCGACCAGTGACGCCAGCGGGGATGCGCCAGCGCATCCCCTGACGCCCCTCTATTCCGGCTTTCCTCTTTCCAGCCCTTCTTCCGGAGGCACGCATGGCCGTCCACGCACAAGTTCAGAACAACAGCAACGACCCAGTTATCCAGTCCGCCATCTACGACGGCAGCAACGTGCGGGTGATCTGGACCCCCTCGAGCGACACTGGCGTCACCGGCTACATCATCCAGCTGGCCTGGCTGGGCGGCGGCACTCCCGTGGTCGCCTACCAGAGCCCGGTCTTCCAGGGCCGGAACACCGGGATCGGCAACCTGCCCCTGAACCAGCCACTGAACACCGACGTCACCTACCAAGTGGTGGTCCAGGCGCAGTGGGGCACCAGTTCGGGGCAGAACAGCGCACCGGTGATCCTGCCCACCGTGCGCCCCACCCTGGACGAGGCGCTGTACGACGGCCTCGGCCTGCGAGTGACATGGCAACCCTCGTCGCAGGCGGCGGCCGGCTATGAAATCGTCGTGGTGTCGCAGAGCATCGGAACCACCTACAACATCCCGGTCAGCGGCGCCCAGACCGGTTTCGCGGTGGTCGACAACGACAAGCTCGGCGGCGGCCTGGGCGACAACTCGGAGTGGCAGGTGTACGTCGCCGCAGTCGGCGAGAACAGCGCCAGCGCACGCTCCAACGCTGCGAGTTTTCCGCCGACGTCGATGGTCCGCCCGGTGCTGGGCAAGACCAACCTGTACCGCGACGGCAATTGTATCGTCGCCCGCTGGACCGGTAGCGATGCCGGCGCAATCGTCGGTTACCGCCTGCGCGCCAGCAACCTGGCCAGCGCCACCGGCTACAGCGTCGACGTCCCCGGCGGCAATGCCAGCAGCGCCACCCTGGCCCTGCCCGCCGCCCTGGCCGACAGCCTGAACTTCCAGCTCTCGGTCACCGCCCTCACCGCCAGCGGCGCCGGCCTGGTCAGCCCGCTGACCGCCATCGTCTCGACGCGCCCGGTGCTGACCGCGGTCGACTATAACGGCAGCGCACTCAAGCTCGACTGGGTCATGCCCTACAACCCGGCCGTGACCGGTTACACCCTGCAGGCGGTGTCCCTGTCCAGCGGGCAGAGTTTTGCCGCGACGGTCAGCGATGCCAGCGCCACCTCGGGCAGCATCACCCTGAACACCGCACTGGACAGCGCCCAGGCCTGGGTTGCGCAGATCATCGCCCTCGGCACCGACGGCGGCGTCGGCGCCGAGGGCCAGTTGCTGCCGATCATCACCGGTAGCGCCAGCTTCACCAGCCTGGTGGTCAGCGCCGATGGCGGCAGTATCGATGTCACCTGGCAAGCCCCGACGTCGCTGACCAGCCCCGCACTCACCACGGTCAGCCTGCTGCTCAACGGCGCGGCCATCAGCAGCCTCGGCGTCAACGGCAATACCGCACGCCTGGCCCTCCCGGTCAACGTCGACGGCGCGACCCTCAGCGTCGGCCTGGCGCCCGCCACGGGCGTGGTGCGCAACACCAGCACCACGGCCCTCGGCGTGCCGCTGACGATCCCGCAGATCAGCACCTGGGACACCGATGCGGTAAGTGGCAGCGGCACCCTGAGCTGGGCCGTCCTGAGCGGCGCTCCTGGCTACCGCCTGAGCCTGCCCGGCGGCCAGCACCTGGACCTCAGCGGCACCAGCACCACGCTTACCCCCGCCCAGTTGGCCAGCGGCGGCAATCCGGCGCGCGTCACCTTGCGCAGCGCCGGTGTGGTCAATGGCTGCACCCTCGTCGGCCCTGCCAGCGCGCCGTTCGCCCTGGCCACCACGCCCGTGCAGGATGTTGCGGTGGACTACGACGGCGCCACCCTCAGCGCCCGCTGGAGCGCCGTGAGTGAGGGGCAGAGTTATCGGATTTCGGTACTGAAAACCGTGACCGGCACGACCAGCGTGGACCAGGCCTTCACCTCCAGCGCCGGGGTGCTCGAACAAAGCTGGGCCTACACCCCAAGCAACGCCGAGGCCAGCCTGAGCGTGGTGGTCCAGGCCAACCAGCCGGTGCTCGGCACCCCCAATATCGGCCCGTCCAACCAGGCCTCGGCCTTGTACCGCAGCGCCTTCATTCCATCCGCGCAAGCCGCTTCGACCAGCTTCCCGCACCTGATCCCGGCGCAAACCCTGAGCACCGCCCTCAGTGGCAATGCACCGGCCGCCGCGCTGACCCTGTACCTGCCGCAGATCGGCAAGACCGGCAGCCTCAGCGGCCTGCCCATCAGCAACGGCCCATTCACCCTGGCGGCGGCCCCGGGTGCCACCTACCCCTACAGTCTCGCCATCGCCTCCAGCGGCACCGACTCGCCCTGGACCTTCGACAGCAGCCCCCTGCGCAGCGGCCTGCTGAAGGCCTACGTGGCCTTTCTCCAGGCCCTGGAAAGCGCCGGTGCTGCTGCGTGGGGCATCATCGCCGTGCAGGACGCCCTGGCCCGAGTGATGCCGCAGACCTTCGAAGAATCGCTGTACTACGGCTTCGGCCTGGCGTTCCCCTCCCCCGATACCGGGGCTACCCTCGGCTCGGTGGACCTGCGGCCGGGGATGATCCTGCGGGTCGCCGCCAGCCCCTTCCAGACTATCTCTTCGACCGCCTCGGACCTGAAGTGGAGCAACGGCTATGTCGCCGGGCCGACGGTGGACTACCCGGTCGGCCAGTTCGTCGACAGCTCGGGCAGCATCAGCACCGGCTGGGATTCCTTTATCGGTCAGTTGGTCAGCGGCGGCGCACTCTCGGTCAACCCGCCGCCGTCCCATGACAGCACCCAGCAGATGGGCGGGGTCGCCGATGCCGCCGACCTGTATTTCCCGGCTTTCATCGCCCCGTTCTACCGCCTGTTCTCGCCGTCTGCCCTGGCCAGCGCCAGCGACCCGGCAATCACCACCACGACCAACAACTTCACGCTCGCCGCAGCCGCCAGCTTCACCGCCCTGAACAGCGCCAGCAACGTGCCCGGCGGCACCGTGCCGGTGGCTTTTTTCCGCGGTCGCGCGGTGCCCAAGGCGTGCCTGCGGGTCACCCTCGACGGCACGCCGCTGGTGGTACCGGTGGGCACCACCGTGGCCAACCTGCTGGCCTTGGCCGGGCGCATGCCAGTGCCTGCGGCGCTGCCGGTGCATGGCGTGCGGGTGCTGCGCGGGCTGGGTGCCGCCGTGCTGGACCCAACCGCAGCCCTGGGCACCGGCGCCTGGCCGTTGCGCCTGGACTGGAGCGGGCTGGGCAACTATGCCCCAGGCTGGACACCGCTGGCCGTACCACTGCTGCCGGGTGATGCCGTTATCACCACCCAGCCCTGATCCATCACCGCCTCGCGACAGGGAGCCGTCATGAGCGTACCGGTGTTCGAACACGTCACGGCGGGTCTTTACCGCCTTTCCACCCTCGCAGAGAGTGGCCTGGAGCACTATTGGGCAGGCTATCTGGCCAGCCCCGGCAGCGACCTCGGCGCCAGCGCCAGCCTGGCGCAGACCTGGGCCGACCAGGGCGGCGCCTATCTGTTCTGCGCGAACGCACCCGCCGATCCGGCGACGTTCGTCGCTGACCTGCGCGCACTCTGGCCGCGCCTGTCGCCCAAGGGCTGGCTGCGCCTGCTGTGGATCGCCAACCCGGCGGACAGCGCCAGCCAGTGGCAGACCCAGGGCATCGACGCGCTGCCCGTTGGCGAGCCGAGCGGCGGCTGGCGGGTAGTGCGCGATATGCGCTTCGGCCTCGGCCAGTACGCGGTGGCGATAAAAGGTGGCAGCGGCCTGGTCGCCGGCAGCGACAGCCTGCTGTTCGACGGCGCGGGCCTGTCTTTCTTCGCCCCGGGTGGCGTCTATGCCGCCACCCAACCCCAATGCCCACTGCCCTTGAACGGTACGCAGCTGGGTTGCCTGACCTTCGGTATCCGCGCCGGCAATGGCCTCGACGAGGAGGCCGATGACATGCAGCGTCTCGGCGTCATGCTGCGCTACGGTGAAGCCGATATCGACAGCCCGGTGGGCGAAGTCAACCTGATCGACATGCCGCTGTTCCGCCAACTGGACGCCACGCCCTTCGACCTGGCCGTGGCCTTCGATCCGCTGAACCCCGAACTGCCGCAACGCAGTGCGCTGGTCTTCGCCACCGGGCAAGGCAGCGTGCCGACCCTGGGATTTGCCCAACTGAGCAATACCGGACACACCACCCTGGCCACGCCACGCGCCAGCAGCGGCGACCTGCCGGGGGCGCGCCTGAGCTTCGGGCGTACCCCGTTGTTCGATGCCGCGGATGTCGCCAGTGCCAACCTGGTCTGGCACCTGGCGCCGGATGGCCTGTTCGACCTCGGCACGCCCCAACAGGCGCACAGCAGCGATGGCAACACGCGCCTGATCCTCGGCGTCGCCGGTACCGAGACCGTGGTGCTGCCGCAGGACAGCACCTCACTGCTGCTGTTCCAGGCCAATGGCGCGGCCTATCTGCCGCCCGCCAGCGAGGAGGCGAACGGCGCAGCCCTGAGCGACCTCGGCACCACCGCCTGGGCCACCGTGCTGTCCGATGGCGGCGGTGGCCGCAGCTACGAAGCACAGCCGCCGCGCTCGCCGCTGTTCAACGCGGCCAGGGTGCCGGTGGCGGGTTTCCTCTCCTACCTGAACATGAACGCCGCCACCCTGCCGACCTTGCAGGCGAGCCAGCAGAGCACGCCGGTGGTCTGGCCCATGGGGGTCTATGCACGGATTGCACCGCAGGCGATCGACCAGGCCGCCCATCTGGAGGACGCCGCCCTGGCGCCCATCCGGCGCAAGCTGATCGGCCTGCCGCCACTGGAAGCACCGCGCAGCGCGCCCACCGGACGCCTGCGCCTCGGCGTGCCGGCCGAGGCTGCGAATGCCGACACCCCACCGCTGGGCGTTACCCCCAGCGGCCTGATCGCCGTGCTCGACGCCGCGCAATCGGCATGGGCCGGCGTGCTGTTTGCCAACATGCCGCAGTCGGATACCGGGCAGTTGATCCTCACCGAGGTCAAGCCGCCCTTCCAGGCCGCGCTGCAATCCAACCAGCTGTTCATGGTGGTGGCCGACGTCGACACCTTCATGGACCAGGGCAGCTCGGTGGCCTATCAACTGACCGCCGCCAACGCCGTCTCGCGCCTGCTCGCCGCCGAGGTCCCGGCCGCCCAGGCCCAGGCGATCAACAATGCCCTGAAGGCACTCGGCTACCCGGAATTCCCCAACGAAGCCGCGTTCGATGCCGCAGTGGCGGCCAGCGCCGGCGACTACCTGGCCGCAGCCCAAGCGGCGGCTGGCCTACTGCGCGCCGATATCGAAGGCTGGACCTTCCAGCTCTCGCCGCGCTCCTGGCGCAACGACGCCCTGACCCCGACGCTGATGCTGTTCAAGTACTGCGGCCGGGCTATCACCGACCTCGCAGCGGACACCGGCGCCTGGTGCTGGCCAGCAGTTGCGCAGGCTGCGGACGGCTCGCTGGCCCCGACCCAGGCCGCACTCGACGCGGTGATCAGCAAGGCGCGCCTGGCCGTTCTTGACCCGGATATCGGCGACAGCGACCCGCTGGTGCTGTTCTATCACGAGGTGCTGGACAACCCGCGCTGGAACGGCGTGCTGTTCCTCAATGCGCCAATCGACTTCCAGGACATGCCCTCGGCCCTGCGCTTCATGGCCGCCGGGGTCGACCGCTCGCGCTTCTACGCCCATCACGTCGGCTTCTCGCTGACCCCGTACACGCCGCAAAACGGCATCATCGACCTGGGCCAGACCGCCGTGTTCGGCCTGATCGATTACAACGATCCGGACGACCTGGTGGCCTCCACCACCATCCCCTTCGGCTACAAGACCCTCTCCATGCGCGTGCGCTTCGACAATGCGCGGGTGGTGGACTTCTCCGCCGAAGCCGAGCTGATGGTCAACCGCCTGTTCGCCTCATGGCTGGCCAAGGTCGATCGGGCCCGTGGCAACAACCTGATCCTCACTGGCAGCTATCAGCGTGTTGGTGGCCAGCCGAGCTATTCCTTCAGCCTGCTGGGCAACAACGTGTTCCAGAGCAATGGCGCGGCCCTGGCCTCCATCGATATCCGCGACTGCCGGCTGGAGACCGCCGCCGCCCCGGTGGACGGCCTACTCACCGCCAACTTCGTGCTGGCGGGGCGTCTGGCCTTCGTCGAGATTCCCGAGTTCGACCTGTTCGGCTATGGCCCCGGCGACGCGGTCAACGGCTACCTGAGTTTTCAAGGGCTGGTGGTGGCCATGTCCTTTGCCATGGAGGATCCGTCGCAGCAACGCTTCACCTCCGGCGAGGCCGGGGTCGGTTTCAACACCGGCCCCGGCGCCTCACTGGCGCGTCCGGCCTCGTTGGTGGAGAACTTTCCGTTGCGCCTCGACGGCCTGGTCGCCGCCCCCGACCTGGCCCCCGTCGGCCAGCCGCCGCAAGGGGCCACCCCGGAAAGCCTCGGTTTCACCTCCATCGGCGCGCCCCTGGACCAGCAACCCCTGGCGGCGCCCTGGTTCGGCCTCAGCCTGGCCCTGGACATGGGCACCCTCGGCGCCCTCAGCGGCGCCATCGGCCTGAAGATCACCGTGCTCGCCGCCTGGGGCCCGGAGCCGGTGGCCGGCGACCCACCGGTCTACTTCGGGATCAAGCTGGGCATGTCCAATGCCATCAATGGCAGCCTGCCGTTGCAGGGCGTGCTCAAGCTGGGCTTTCGTACCTTCCTCTTCGAAACCTGGCGCGACAGCGACAACCGCCTCAACTACCTGCTGCGCATGCGCCGCTTCGCCCTGTCGGTGCTGGCCTGGAGCTTCCCGCCGGGCAATGCCGACCTGATGCTGTTCGGCGCTCCCGGCAGCCCGAAGACTTCGTTGGGGTGGTACGCGGCCTACCTCAAGGATGAGGACAAGAAGAAACAGCAAGCCGTGCTTGCCGCCCCGGCACCGCGCCAGGTGGCCCGGCGAACGCCGGACAGCAAGCGCCTGGCACGTTCCGGACGGCGCACGCCGCCGGTTATCTGACCACAACTCAAGGACGATACCGATGAGCAGTCATTTCCGTCTCTACTCCCTGGATGTCGGTCAAGGCATGTCGACACTGTTTGTCGTGTATGACGCCAACGGCGGAATCACCGCACTGGCGTTGTTCGACCTTGGATCACTCGGCAAACGCGACGTCGCCGGCCCGTCTACGCTGGAGTTCCTCAAGAACATGGCGCTGCAGCGGGAGTCGCCGAACGGACGGATCGATGCCGTGTTCGTTTCCCACAAGGATGGGGATCACATCAACATGTTCTTTGGCAGCGAGAGCGGTACAGATCCTCTGCAGGGTTTGTTGCGCTTGCTCCCGAAAATGACCATCGGCCTTGCCCGCTATGGAGGACGCTACAGCTGGTACACCGATACAGTCACGATCGACAAGAAAAAAGAAAACCTGATCACGCTGATCAAAGCGAGGACCGCCGATCCTGACCTGAACGTGAAGGGATTCCCGGTCGGCGCGAGCAGTCTCAGGACGACCGACGGCGTAGGCCCGCTATGGAGCGGTCCCGACTACAACGTGTTTCTGGTAGCAGCAAACACCCCCTACAACGGCGAGGCGGTAGGCACTCCGGAAGACCAGATTTCCGCCAAGCCCAACGGCGACCAGGCCAACTCCAAGAGCCTGGTGCTGGTAGTGGGCGTTCAATCCGGGGAGCAGCTCTACACAGCTATCATCGGAGGCGACGCGACTTTTCCGACCTTCCAGTACATCAACAGTTTTTTGAGCGGTACGGGGCAAAACGTCTACATGGCGTTGCTGCCGCATCATGGCAGCCGCAAGACCACCTTCGGCCTGCCGTCGAAAACCAAAGAGATCAGTGAGCAAGCCCGTACCGTCGTGGAGACCTACGCTCGGCTGATGTCTGGCAAGACCCTGATTGCCAGCGCAGACACCGGCAGCAATTACGGGCACCCATCTCTGGAAACCAGCCAGTTGTTTCTCCAGTACGCCGACACCAGCAAAACCTGGTGGAGCGATCCACTGGTCGGTAACGACCGTCACTTCACGACCGCTTACATCGACTACGCACTGGACACCGCGAGCTACAACCAGATTGGCATGAAAACCATCCTGACGACCCAGAATCTCTACTCGACGCGCTATTACGACAGCAAGGTGGTGTCGGCACCGATGATCGCCTATGCCCCATACACTGCCTTTGGCAAAGAGCCCTACAACACCAAGTTCTCCTTCGCGCCGGGCATGAACTGGATATATACCCTGCTGCCCCAGTTCAACGGCTTTCTCATCGACTTTCGCGGTGTGAGCAGCAACCGCTTGCCCAGCGACAAATCGCTGGAAGTGCTCACGCCCGAGCAACTGCTGGAGTCGTTCACCTTCATTCATCGCTACGGGCTTACCGAGGTCGAGCCATCGGTGCAAACCGTCGCACTGCCACCTTCTCCCAGCGTGGAACCTCAGCCTGTGAGCGCCGGCAAGGCACGTGCCCCCGCCCGGATCCAGCGCCTGGCCCCAAGACTCGGTGTACCGGGCCCTCAGACTGGAGGTCGCCGTTAAATGTCCCTGTCCTCGACCTACGCGATTCTCAAGGCCGCCATAACCCCGGCGCAAACCATAGATCTCTGGGCGGTATCGGAAAATCCCGGGCTGCCGGGACTTCGAGGTGTGATGCAACTGTTCGGTGTGACCGGCAGCTACGTGGTCAGTGCTGTCACGATCAGCCAGGGGCTAGACCGGGTGACGCTCAACGGCAACGGCCGCTATGGACAGCCCGGCGATCCTCAGGGCATGCGCTTCCTCGCCTGGGTCACCCTGTTGTTCACCGAGCAGGACGGCACGGACGGAATCTTCCAGTTGTCGATGACCCTGACTGAGCCGGGCTGGACTTTCGAACGCTTCTTCAACCCGGCCTGCCTGCCGGCTAGCGAACGGGTGCAGAACAAAGACAGTTCGGTACTGTGGGGACCCTCCTTCCTTTTGTCGCTGAGACTGACCACTCCGGTGTTTCGTGCCGACAGCCGGCCGGACACCAGCCTCACACTGTCCGGTTCCCTTCCTCTCTCGCCGACCTTCGAAAGTTTCGCCAACATGCTGGCACCCTGGCCCCTGTCGTTGGAGGGCAATCTTACGATGCCCGAAAGCTGGACAGATGTACCGGTCATGACCCTGCGCGCAGTGGCCGCGAGTTCGGCCAGCGTTCCCATCGCCGCCAACGGAGGCACGCTGGGCGGTCCGGGGGGGTTGAGTCTGCGCGAGCTCGGTCTGGAACTGCTGGTGCGCGATGATCTCGAGGAAGCGGTCTGGGATCGCAACAGCTTCTCGGTTGCCAACCTGATCGGTACCGTCATCCTCGGCAGCGGTCCCGATGCCTTGGTGGCAACGCTCACCACACAAGTCCTCACCGCGGGTCCGCAGTGGCACATGACTGCGACCTTCGATCCAAAGCACGCCTCAGCAGTGCGCAGCATGGCACAGCTGACGACGATTTTCGGCCTGCCCGCACTGCCCCTGCCAGATAACTTCCCACTGATGGAGACCTTTCAGTTCCGCTCGGTAGAGCTGTATTTCTCTGCCCCCTCCAGCAGCGTGCTGCCAACCCTTGATTTCCTCGTGGTGTCCATCGGTTCGGATCAGCAGTGGACACCACCGGTACCTTTCGTCACCCTCCACAATGTCGGCACCCGCTGGACCTGGGGCTGGAGCAAGGACAACGTGGGCAAAAGCGTCAGTAGCGTATCCGGCTCGGTCAGCGGTTCCCTGCGTTTCGGCGGCGATAACCCGCAGAACAAGGTGGATGTCGATATCGCCGTGACGCTGCCCGATCTGTTCATCCAGGGCAACATGCGCGCGGGCGATTACATTCCGATCGGCCAGGCGTTCACCTACTATTTCGGCGCACCCGGCCCCTCCGCCGGGGGGCTGAGCAGTGCGGTGGTATCGGCACTGGGGTTCTTCGCCGACCCCCTGGGCCAGACATATAACGCCAATACAACCGTGGTGTTTCTCAACCCTTCCACCGGTTTACCAGACCTGCGCCAGGGCTGGACCGTCGACCTCAGCGTGATCGAGCTGGTCCTCGAACAGGTCGATTTCTGGATCGCGGTACAGAGTGGTCGCGTAGGCGGCGGCCTGTCCGGCGTATTTTCGTTCTACCCGGACGCGGCGGCCGACGATTACGAAAGTCCAAGACTGATGCTCGCTGCCAACTATCCCATCCAGGATCCGGCAACACCCCAGGGCTGGGTTTTCAGTGGCCATCTCTACCAGGGCACCAGCATCAACCTCACCGACCTGGTCGCCCAATTCCTCGGCCTCGGCCGGGCTCCGGCCTCGGTACCCGTGCTAATGGTGGACCGCCTCGACGTCAGCCTCTCCACCGGCGACAAGTCCTATGAACTGGGCGGCACCATCTCCATGCGCTGGACCCCGACCCTGTTCGGCACGGAATTGAAGATCTCGGCAGCAGCCAGCATCGATATCGCCCGAAGCGGCAGCACGCCGGCGGACAAGCCGGCCTCGGGGCGTCTGAGCGGCGAGTTCTCGATCAACCGCATCGGCGTGGAAGTGGGCATGGACGTGGGTGTCGACGAGCCGACCTACCTGCTCAAGGTCTACGTCGATACGATCTGGGTCCAGGCCATTACCGCCTGGCGCGGCGACAAGGACAGCACCACCAACCCGCGCCACCAGGTGGTCTCGGTGCAACTGGGCGGCACCACCCTGGGCGACATGCTCGAATACTTGGTCAACCTGGCTGCGCCGACCCTGGGCTTTACCCTTGACTCGCCGTGGGACGTGCTCAAGCGCATCGAGCTGTCCAGCTTCGTCTTCACCCTCGACCCGACCAACAACGTGGTCGAGTTCGTCTACAAGGCCAAGGTCGACCTGGGCTTCGGCAGCCTCTCGGCGATCGGCGTGCGCTATACCCGCGCCGGGGCCGGCAAGGTGGAACTGATTCTCGAAGGTTCGCTGCTGGGCAAGTCCTATACCGGCGACGATGCGCTGGCCTGGGATGTGGTCAACGAACCGCCGCCCGCCGTGCCGGGCACCGGGTCTTCGCTGGTAGAGCTGCGCTACCTGGGTATCGGCCAGCGCATCCGCCTGCAGAACCCGGTGGACACCGTGGCCGGCAACCTGGCCCTGCTCAAGCAGTTCATGCAGCCGGTGGAGAATCCCGGCAACCTGCCGAGCACCGGCAGCAGCGGGGTCGCCTTCTGCGCCGACAGCCAGTGGCTGATCGGCCTGGATATCGGCCTGATGGCCAATACCGTAGACCTCGGTTTCCTGTTCAACGACCCGATCCTCTACGGCCTGTCGGTCGGCCTCAACGGCGAGAAGGCCGGCAGCCTCGCCGGGCTGCGCTTCGAGATCCTGTACAAGAAGATTTCCGATGACGTCGGCATGTTCCGCGTCGAGCTGCGCCTGCCCGATGCCTTCCGTACCTTCCAGATCGGTATCGCCTCGCTGACCCTGGGCACCGTGGTGATCGAGGTCTACACCAACGGCAATTTCAAGGTGGACCTGGGCTTCCCCTACAACCAGGACTTCAGCCGTTCGTTCTCGGTCCAGGCCTATATTTTCATCGGTCGCGGCGGGGTCTATTTCGGCCTGCTCGACGGGGTCACTTCGAGCCAGGTGCCACGCATCAGCAACGGTACGTTCTCGCCGGTATTGGAACTGGGCATCGGCCTGGCGGTGGGGGTGGGCAAGGAGATCCGCGCCGGAATCCTCGGCGGCGGTGCCTATGTCGAAGTGCAGGTGATCTTCCAGGGCGTGCTTGGCTGGTTCAACCCGTCCAGCGCCGGGCTGCCGTCGGCCCAGTATTTCCGCGCCCAGGGCATCGCCGCCCTGCACGGCAAGGTCTACGGCTACGTGGATTTCAAGGTGATCAAGGTCTCGCTCAGCCTTGAGGCCTATGCCCAGGTCAGCGCGCTGTTCGAGTGCTACCGACCCACCGAATTCACCCTCAAGGTCTCGGTGCGCGCCGAGGCCAAGGTGAAGATCCTGTTCATCAAGATATCCTTCAGTTTCCATGTCTCGCTGGAGCTGTCCTTCACCCTCGGCTCGGTGCAGCAGACGCCATGGATCGTCGCGCCGGGCGGCGACCCCAAGGGCTTCCAGAGCAGCCGCCTGCTGGCCGCGCCGGGACGGGCCGGCAGCCTGTCCGGCGGCAACGGCCCTCGGGCACGGCGCAATCGCGCGCAGCGGGTAGCGGTGCTCAGCGCCCAGCATCTGCACCAGGTGCTGCTGCGCAAGCGCGCGAGCAATGCCCTGGCGCTGGTCGAGGGCAGCGACTGGGACTGGGACCCGAGCCGCAGCCAGTGGCCCGACGGCCAGCCGCGCAGCGCCCTGCTCTATCTGCTGCCGAGCATTTCCATCGGCGATTTGCCGGTGTCCTGGAGCGGCCCGGCGCAGGCCGATGCAGCGCCCAACTACCGCGCCGCGTTCATTCTCTGCGCCAACTCCGGGGTCGACCCACAGGCACCGACCGCCCGCGCCGAAGCCCGACGCTCAGCACTGCACCACGCCCTCGCCGCCAGCGCCGAGGACACGGCGAGCCTGACCCCGGACCTGTGGGTGCGTACCGTGTTGCTCTATGCGCTGTACGCCATTCCCGATGGCCCACGGACCGAGACCGATCCGCTCACCGCCGGCCAACTCGCCCTGCTCGCCGCCGTCCTCGACGACCCGCAAAGCGCCGATGTGGCCTTTGCCTGGAGCCATCTGGAGACCCTGTTCGCCACCAACCTGCACCTGCTGCTGGGTGCCGATCCGGGCGCAGTCACCGAAGTCGGCGGCATGGTCGCGCCGCTGCCGCCGGGTCTGACCCGCAGCGGCACGCCAGGCGGAACCCTGAACTTCGCCGAGGTCAACCCGGTCGGTCCCTGGTACGAATGGCAACTGGCGCAGTACATGGGCCAGTACCTGCCGGTGGGCGGTGCCAGCGGGCCGCGTCCGGCCCTGGACGATCCGGCGACCTACGAGTCCTTCCCGACCTTTATCTTCCGCGACTACTGCCTGATGCTGGCCAAGGCCGCCGTGCAGGAAGCCGGCGACCTGCTGGCCAGCACCACGCTCAGCGTCGCCGACGACGGCAGCGGCCAGGGCCAGTCCCTGGCGCAACTGGCGGCAGGCTTCGCCAGCGCCACCGTCGACTACCCGGTACGCGCCGGGGATACCGTAGAAAGTGTCGCCCAGGCCCTGGGCGCCAGCAGCGCCGAGCTGCTATTCCTCAATCCCGCTCTGGAGCGTCAGTTGGCGAGCGCGCCGGTGGGCAGCCGCCTGCCGGTGAACCTCGGCATCGCGCCGGAGGTGCTGGCCGAGGACAACGCCAATGAAGCCTTCGCACTGCACAGCGTCGAGCTGGGCACCCTGATTCACCAGGCCGCCAGCGGCGAAACCCTGGACGCCATCGCCAGCCTGTTCAACCTGGCCAGCAGCAGCCTGCTGTTCGAGGCAGACGGCAGCGGCCTCGGCGAATCCGCCGAACTGCTGGACCCGGCGATGCCCTTCGACCTGCCGCTGCGGACCTGGAACAACGGCCCAGCCGACGCGTTGCTGGCCGCCGCCACGGCCTATGTACGCTATCGCCGGCCACCCCTGCTCGCGGCGGACTGGTACGCCCAGGCGGTATTCGACGGCAATGCCGAACTGATCGCGCAACTGAGCCGCAACGACCTCAGCCCGAACAGCCAGGAACTGCCGCCAGGCCAGACCCTCCGGGTGCCCCAGGGCTTCAATGCGCTGGAGCCGACCAGCGCCTACATCACCCAGCCCGGCGACACCCTCGACCGTATCGCCGCGACCCTGGCCCTGGTCCAGGTCTATCCCACGCAGTCGCCACCGGAAGCGCCGGACTGGCAGGCCTTCCTCGGCGCCGTCAGCGACCTCGGCGACCACACCTATGTGCTGCCGCTCACCCATGACCTGTATGCCGTCGCCGGGGAAAGCCTCGACGATCTGGCCCGGCGCTTGCTGCTGGACGTCAGTTGGACTTCCAGCAACGACCCGGCACTGGGCACCTGGCAGTATGCCTGGGCGAACATCCTCGCCTGGGCCGGCCCGGCCGCCTTCCTCGCGCCCCTGGCCCTGGTACCGGTGCCGAATGCCGTGGCCAAGGTCGGCGAAGACCAGAGCCTGAGCTTCACCCTGCTGGCCAACACTTACGGACTGAGCATTGCCGATGCCGCCGTGCGCCTGGAAAATCTCGCCGGCCTCTACGCCATCGACACCGTACTGAACGTGACCCAGGTGCCGGTGATCAGCATCGACCGACTGCTCGATCAATTGCTCGGCGGCGAAGCCCTGCCGCGTATCGTCAACCAGGGCTCGCGCTCGCTGATGGCCGGCCTGCGCGCGCCGAAGCCGGTGACCGACGCCCAGGGGCATGCGGTCGCCGACCCGCAACAACCCACCCCGCTCTACGACCTCACCGGCCAACAGTTCGACCTGGCGGTGGACACCTCGCCGGACAAGGCCGACGAACCCGCGCTGGACATGACCCTGACCGCCCAGAGCAGTTGGATCAGCCTGGTGGACAGCGCGGTCGCCGCTGCCAACACCCGGCCAGCCAGCCGCTTCCTCGCCCGCAGCGAGATCCCCGTCGGCATGGCGGTGCCCACCGAAGTGGTGCAGAGCCTGAACTACCGCTACAGCAACGCGCAGATCATCGCCATGGGCCCGGCCACCAGCCTGAGCCTGCCGGTGGTCAAGGCGCCAGCGGCCATGGCCCTGGCCGGACGCTCGCCGAAAGCCTACGGCCTGACCCAGCGTATCGAACTGCAAACCCCGGTGGTTCTGCCGATTCCCGGCATGGACGCCCCGCCCGTGGGTGCCCAACCGACCCTCTGGCCGCTGCCGGCGGATCTGCGCGCCAAGGCCCTGAGCGGTTCCAGCGTGGCCTACGACCTGCTGACCACCGCCGAAGGCGCCAGCGCCGGGCGCGATGCGGTCGCCGTCGAGAACGCCACCTGGGCCTGCCGCATCCCCGTGGCGATCAAGCAGATCAACGACACCCTGACCCTGTTCGCCCTGCAAGGCGTGGACGAGGCCGAGCGCCCGACCTTGCTGGCTTTACGCGCCTGGCTGGCGGCCGGCGAAAGCGCCGGCACGGTGATCAAGGTACTGGCCCTGCCGGCGCCGAATGCCGGCAATGCCGCCGGGATCAGCGTGCTCGACGGCACGCCGGAGCAGACCTGGCTGATCCAGGCCAACCTGTCCACGGAAAGCGTGCCGCGCGCCCCTGACGTCACCCTCGGTCGGGTCCACAGCCTGGCCCGTGACGGCGATCCGGCCCCGGCCGCGTCGCTGAATGAGCTGGAGCGCTTCGTCACCCTGCTCTGGGAAGGCAGCGTGGTCGGTGGCTCCGGTTACACCCTGGGCCTGGAAAAAGGCCTGCCGGCCAGTGCCCTGGATGCCAATGGCGTCGCCACTATCGATCTGCTGGTGATCGCCGGCACCCAGCAGGCCAGCGCGCCGCAGGGCCGCAGCCTGTTGCCGTTCAATACCTGCGCGCTGGTCGCGCCGGGGCTGGATGCAACCATCGGCACCCTCTATGCCGAGGACCATAACGAAGAAGACACCATTCTGCAGGCCCTAGTACCGGCGGGCAGCGTCGGCTTCAACCTGACCCTGGACGCGCCGCCGGAACAGGCCGAGAGCACCGCCCAGTTGCAGGCCCGCAGACTCTTCAGCCTGCTCGGCACGCAGATTCCGGCCAGCCAGGATTCGCCCTTCGCCATGGCGGCTTCGGGCATGCCGGCACCGCCCACTCCGGTGGACAAGGACGCGCCCCCGGCGTGGAAACGCGAGCGCCTGATCCGTCGCGGTGTGCTGCGCGACAAGCGCCTGGCCGAAGAGGCCGATGCGTACTGGCTGTATGAGCAGATCCTGCCGCTGTACCGCTTCGCCACAGCGTCGCCACTGCCGCGTGTGCTCGGCCTGCCGAGCCCGGACGACGACCCGTATCGCGGCTTCGGCTGGGCCACAAGCCTGCCCTCGGCCCTGGTCGAGCTGAACTTGCAGGACATCTTCGGCAACCAGACCGGCGCCAACCCCGCTGGCCAGGGCCAGGTCAGCCTGCCCAGCGGCTATACCGATCCATTGCTGGGCGTCGGCGACTGGCCGGCGCAGGTCAGTGCCTGGGCGGTCAGCGTCAGCGATGCCCAGGTGACCCTGAGCATCAGCCTGGAGGCGCGCCCGGCCACGGTGATGCCGTCGCCAAGCCAGCCCGGCGATGCAGCCGCGCAAACCGCCGAGCGCCAGGCCGAAGCCTACGCCAAGGCCTACTACCAACTCGGCCAGCCGCTGAGCGCGGCGGTGGAAACCAGCCTCGACATCAGCGCCGCCCACGGTATCGACCAGCAACCGCTGTGGCGCTTCGCCGCCGCGTCCCAGGCCTTCAGCGCCAGCGCATCGCGCCTGGGTGCCGCCCGTGCCCCGGCCAATGCCACCCTCGCCTCGCTGGCCGAGGACTACAGCCTGCGCTACGCGGAAATGGCCCTGGCCAACGCGCAAGTGCCAATGCAGGCCCTGTTCGGTGTCGGTGCCCTGCTGAAGGTCCCGGCCTATGCGCTGTTCGCCGAAAACGACACGGCGCAGAGCATCGCCGCTATCACCCGCCCCAGCGGCTGGCCGAGCATCACTGCCGAGGCGTTGCTCGCTGCCCGCGAGAACGGCGAGCTGCCGCTGCGCAGCGGCGCGGTACTCAAGGTGTCGCCCGCACTGACCCGCAATACCGCCGACGGCAGCGCCAACCTGGCGACCCTGGCCAATCTCCTCGGCACCCTGCCGGGGTTGCTGGCCGGGGATAACGCCAGCCTGACCATCCTCACCCCGGGCATCACCTTCTCGGCCGCGGTGTCCGAGGCCGAGCAGGTGTCGGTCACGGTGACCGAGGCCGATGCACCGGCGCCGATCCGCTCGCTGGCGCAGGTCTGCACCACCTTCGCCGCCCTCGGGGTGAATATCAGCGTCACCGACCTGGGCCAGAGCCATCAGGCGCTGCCGGCGATCTTCCAGGCCAACCAGCTGATTTCCAGCACGGTCTGGGTCGCGGGCAACGACGACAGCCTGGGGCACAACGGCAGCGGTCTGGACCAGGCAGCCCTGGCGGCGCTGAATACCCGCTCGGTCAATCTGTTCGAGATGGGCACGCTGTTGTATCTGGGCGACTTCAACGCCGGTGCGGGGATCAGCGCCGACGGCGCACAGACGCTGCACCAGTTCGCCGATGCCCACGCCTGCCCGGCGGAACTGCTACTGGGTGCCAACCCGGATCTCGCGGTGCCGGCGGACGGCGCCTTCGCCCTGCCAGGCCGGGTGAGCTGGCCGAGCGACGCGGCACAGGTGCGGGTGCCCTACACGATCCAGGGCGGCGACAGCCTCGACACCATCGCCCCGCGTTTCGCCCAGAACACCCTGGACCTGGCCACGGCCAACCTGGAGATGCCAGTGGTCGTGGCCGGTGGCGTGACCCTGAGCATCCGCGTCGGCGGCCAGTCCTACAGCCTGACCACCGCCGCCAGCGGGCAAAGCCTGGCCGTCACCCTGAGCCAGCTGCAACAACTGGCGCCTGCGGCGACCCTGGCGGATCTGCTGGCAAGCATGGGCGACGATAGCCAGGCGCTGAACCCGGGCGCCCTGCTGATCTGCGCCCCTGCGCAATTCGCCAGCGCCACCGCACCATCGGCGATTGCCGGGCTGCTGGGGGTCAGCGCCGGAGCCTTCGCCCTGGCCAACGTCGGTACGCCAAACCTGATCGCCAGCGGTATCCGCCTGGATGCCCCGCAAGGCCAGGCCAGCGTGGTCACCCAGGCCAACGACTGCCTGAACAGCCTGATCGTGCGCTTCGCCGAAGCCGGGGTGCAGGTCAATGCCCAGGAAATCGTCGAAACCCCGGCGAACGCCGACAAACCGTTGTTCGCCGCCGCGGCACCGGCCCTGGTACCGCCAAGCGGGATGCGTATCCGCCTGCCGATCGGTGCCAGCGGGCCTTATCCGGGGCCGGCCTTCCCGCTCAATGTGAGCCTGACCCTGAGCCGGCCGACGGCGCTGATCAACCCGGACTTCGCCGCCGATAACAGCGCAGGCGTGTCGCGCAGCAGCAGCCCGATCCCGGCGCCGCTAGTACCTGCGGCCGAGGACCAGGGCGGCGGCCTGGCCTTCAATGCCTTTATCGCCGCCATGCGTGCGGCCCTGCCCGACCTGCGTATCGCCACCGGCCGCGCCCTGGAGGACAGCCGCGATCTGTGGGCGGTGAACTTCGGCGACACCGGGATCCGCTCCCTGAGCATCGCCGGGGCCACCACGGTGCCCGGTGCTCCGGGTCCGCAGCCACGCTTCTTTGCCCTGACCCCGCTGTACAAGAGCCTGGTCAGTCGCCAGGGCGTCGGCCTCAACGTTTTGCTGCCCGACGGCACGCTGTCGCAAGCCAGCAGCCAGCACGACTTCCAGGGCATCGACGTGGAGCCCTGGGCCGGGCGTTTCCTCTCGGACATGGACCGCATCCTCGGCGCCAGCAACGTCGCCGCGCTGTACCGTACCCCGGACACCCGTCAGACCCTGAGCGACCTGGTGGCGGTCAAGCGCCAACTGGCCGGAGCTATTCCCGAGGGGCTGGAGCCGGTCCTGGCAATCAGCGACCCGGATGCCGTCGCCGGCCAGGCGGCTGCGGCCACCACCCTGCAACAGCAACTGGGCGTCAACCTGTCCCGGGCCTGGAGTGCCTCGACCCTGGTGCAACTGAACCGCGAGGTCGCGTCGGCCTGGCAAGACCCGCACAGTGCATTGCTGCCAGCGGACATGTACGGCGGCATCGAAGTCACCAGCGGCGGCGAGGAACGCTCCTGGAGCATGAGCGCAGGCAAGTGCTGGCTGACTGACTTCTCGCCGTTCATCACCCTGCTGCTGACCGAGTCCGATCCCGCCAGCCACCGCGCGGTCACCGCCAACATGGCCTTCGGCATCACCGACCTGGAGCGCAATATCACCAGCGCCGGCCTGCCCGACGGCTATGCTGCGTCGCAATGGCTGACCTTCGTCCCGCCGCTGAGCGGCAGCGACCTTCCAGCGGCGTTGAGCGTCGACCTGGGTGAAGTCTCGGTGCCGATTGCGCTGCGGGATTTCCCGGCGCTGCCGGTGATCGTCGAGCAACGCGCCAGTGCCACCGCGCTGAACGCCGAACTGCGCCAGCGCCTGCGCAGCGGCCGCGCCCTCAGTACCCTGCGCGCAGACAGCGAGGTCAGCCTCGCCAGCCTGGCGCTGTGGGACCACCGCTTCACCTACTCCCACGAGCATGCCGAGCAGGACGACGTCAGCCTGACCCTGAGCTACAACCTGCGCCCCGACCCGATGATGCGACTGGCCGTCAGCGACGTGGATCTGTTCGTCGAGTTGGCGCGCTATATCGCCGTGGCCGATGACCTCTGGGACATCCTCGGCGACCTGCCGCAAAGCGGCGCCCTGACGTCGGTGCAGAGCAATGCGGCGAATACGCTGCGCGATCTGGCCCGTGCGGTCGCCGACAGCTGGAACGTGCGCCTGGTCGACAGCCGCCCGGATGCGCGCCTGCAGGCCCCGGACACCGATCAGTTCAGCTTCCAGGCGCGGGTCACCGACCGGGGTGGGCCGCAGACCAGTCGCGAAGTCGCCAGTCTCGGCTTGACGGCACTGAGCGCTGGCGTCGGTCCCGACGGGCAATGGCCGCAGGTCTGGGCATTGACCGCAGCGGGCTTGATGGTGCAATTGGAGCGCACAAGCGTCTCGGCCAGCGAGTCCCGTTACGAGGTGGCGCCGGGTGTCCATGTCCCGGCGTCGTGGCCGACCTTCAGCCTGGTCTTCGCGGGGCTCAACGTCGCCCGCTGGCAGAACGCGACGGGCTCGATCCTGGTCCAGCGCAACCAGAAACTGCTGGGTGCCGACGGGCCCTCGACCAATCCGGCGTTCGTGTTCCAGACCGACCGGGTCGAAGCCGCCAGCGTGGCCACCCCACTCAATGCCTGGGACCAGCGCGTGCCGCTGGCGACTGCCCCTACCACGATCAGCGCAGCCCTGCAGGCGGCCTTCGACAGCCTGTTCGGCGACGCTGCGGAAAATGGCGGGCTACGCATCACCGTCGGGGTGGCCTATGCCTACGAGCTGGCCACCGACCCACTCGAACCGAACCATGGATTGGTCGGGGAAACGCCGGTGTACCTGTATCCCAACCAGACGCTCGACAGCAGTACGGCGGGCAATCTGCAAACGGCGGTGGATACCTGGCGCGAGCAAGCCAATCCGCAGCGGGATGGCGGGGAATGGGTGTTTTCGTTGACCCTGTATTCGTCGCTGGTGGAGGACCGGCGACCGTTGCTGGTGATCGGGAATATGTATCTGCCGATGCTGCTGGAGCAACGTTGACGCCGCTCAGAGGATGATGTGCGGTGTGACGGCTGCACATCCGAGGGGGCTCTCACCGTCCTGCCGTTTGTCAGCCTTACCCCCTGCCGACTTGGCAGGGTTGTGGAACGCATGGCGGCAACTGGAGGATGCCGCCGTTGGTTGCTGATTCAAGGCTTCAGGGCCTCAGCAGATTCTCGGCAGTTGTTCGCCCGACAACCAGTCCACCACCCTGCGCCCGCCGAATCGGGTCTGCATCTGCACGAAACCGTGGGCGTCTTCAAGGACCGTGCCGATACGCACCGCATGTTCGCCCAACGGGTTGAGGCGCATACAGTCGAGCAGCGGCTGGGCGTCTTCTTCGGCGCAGATTGCGATCAGCTTACCCTCGTTGGCGATGTACAGCGGGTCCAGGCCCAACAGTTCGCAAGCGGCCTCAACCTGCGGCTGCACGGGAATCGCCGCTTCGTCCAACAGCATGCCGACTCCGGACTGCCCGGCAATTTCGTTCAGCGTGGTCGCCAAACCGCCTCGGGTCGGGTCGCGCAGTACGCGCAGGCCGGGAGCGACCGCGAGCATCTGCGCCACCAAGCCATGCAGCGCCGCACTGTCAGACAGGATTTCGGTCTCGAACGTCAGCCCTTCTCGCTTGGACATGATCGCCACACCGTGTTCGCCGATGCTCCCGGACACCAAAATCGCATCACCGGGGCGTGCGCGATGCCCGCCCGTGTCGACCCCGTTGGGGATAATGCCGATGCCGGTGGTGCTGATGAACACGCCGTCGCCACTGCCGCGTTCCACGACTTTGGTGTCGCCGGTGATGATCGGCACCCCGGCATCGCGGGAGGCGCGGCCCATCGACTCAACGATGCGCTTGAGGTCAGCGAGGGCAAAGCCTTCCTCGATGATGAAGCTGGCTGAGAGATAAAGCGGCCGCGCGCCGCCCATGGCGACGTCGTTGAGGGTGCCATGCACGGACAAGCTGCCAATGTCGCCACCGGGGAAAAACAGCGGCGACACCACGTGTGCGTCGGTGGCCATGACCATGCGTTCTCCGGGTTTGAGTTCCGGGCTGAAGGCGGCGCCATCGTTGCCCTGGCGCAACCACGGGTTGTCGAAGGCGGCGACGAATAGCTCTTCGATCAACTGCGCCGATGCGCGCCCGCCGGCACCGTGGCCCATATCGACCACGCCGTCGCGAAAATTGAGGGGGCGTACATAACCGCGTTTTACGGGGGAACGGCCGGTCATACTGCAACAACCTCGATGTCTTTATAGCGCCCGTAGGCGTAATGAGCGGCGCAGGCGCCTTCGTTGGAGACCATGCACGAGCCCATGGGGTTTTCCGGGGTGCATACGCTGCCGAACAGGCGGCAGTCGGTGGGCTTTTTCTGGCCGCGCAGGATCGGCCCGCATTCGCAGGCTTTGTTATCGGCCACGGCGCGGTAATGCAGGTCGAAGCGTTTTTCTGCATCGAAGGCGGCGAACTCTGCGCGAATGCGCAAGGCGCTGAACGGCACCTCGCCAAGCCCGCGCCATTCGAAGCTCTCACGCAGTTCGAAGATCTCGTCCATCAAGGTCTGGGCGGCGCTGTTGCCGTTGCGGCCGACGGCACGGACGAATTCGTTTTCGACCTCGGCGCGCCCGTCGTTGACCTGGCGCACCAGCATCAAAATCGCCTGTATCACGTCCAGCGGTTCGAAACCGGCAATCACCACCGGCTTGCGGTATCGGCGGGCGAACTCGGCGTAGGGTTCGGAGCCAATGATGATGCTCACATGCGCCGGGCCGACGAAGCCGTCCAGTTCCACCGCCGCCGGATCTTGCCCGGGGGCGGCAAGGATATGCTCGATGGCCGCCGGGGTCAGGACATGGCAGCACAGCACGCTGAAGTTTTTCAGGCCGCGAGCGGCGGCGTCGCGGATCACCAGGGCGGTCGGCGGCGTGGTGGTTTCGAAGCCAATGGCCAGGAACACCACTTCACGCTCGGGGTTGGCCTCGGCGATTTTCAGCGCATCGCTGGGCGAGTAGATCATGCGGATATCCGCGCCTTGTGCCTTAGCGCGCAACAGCGAGAGGCCACCGGACGCCGGCACGCGCAGGGTGTCGCCATAGCTGCAGAGGATCGCTCCGTCCTCCAGCGCCAGCTTCACCGCCAGGTCGATACGCCCAATCGGCAAGACACACACCGGGCAACCGGGGCCGTGGATCATGCGGACATTGGCGGGCAGCAAATCGCTCACGCCGTAACGCGATATCGCATGGGTGTGGCCGCCACAGAATTCCATGAAGCGGTATTGGCGTTCCGGCCGGACTTCGTCGCGGATGCGCTCGGCAATGCGTTGTGCCAGTTCGCCGTCGCGGTATTCATCGATGTACTTCATAGGGCTTCCGGTTGCAGGCGGTCCAGCTCTTCGAACATGGCCAGGGTCCGCTGGGCTTCTTCGGGGTCGATCAGGCCGAGGGCGTAACCGACGTGGACGATCACGTAGTCGTCGACCTGGGCTTGCGGCACCAGCGCCAGGGAGATTTCCTTGCGGATACCGCCCAAGTCGACGAGTGCGTTATCGCCGGCGCGCAATTCGATCACGCGTGCGGGAATGGCTAGGCACATGCTTGGGATTCCTTCAATGGCAAAGCGGGTTGGCGCTGCGGGTCGCGCCAGTGCGCGGCAACCCAGGCTTGACCCAGGGCCAGCCCGGCATCGCCGCACGACACAGCCTGCGCGCTGAAAACCGGCAAGCCCCTGGCGCTCAATCGTTGCGTGAGCCGGGCACTGAGCAGGCGATTGGCGAAGCATCCGCCCCCGAGCAGCACCGGCAGCGTGGTGGATTGGTGCTCGATCCAGTCGGCGAGAGCGGCGGCCAGCGTCAGGTGAAACAGCGCCGCGCCTTCTGCGCTGCGTGCGCTGTCGGCGAGTTCGAACAGGCGGGTCAGCAGCGGGAGCAGATCGAGCACGCCGTCAGCGCGGAGGTGCCACAGGCCGTCGATGGCAGGCTCGGCGTGGGTTGCCAGGTATTCAGCGGCCAGACGCTCCAGGGCAATGGCCGCCTCGGCCTCGAATTGTTGACGCACGCTGATGCCGAGAATCCCCGCAGCGGCATCGAACCAACGGCCGGCGCCACTGCTCGGCGGGCAGTTGAGATTGCGCGCGAGCATCTGCGCGACGGTGTTCGCGCTTTGTTCGCCGACCAGCGGCCCGAGCCGCCTGAGGATTTCATCGTCGCGCCCCAGCAGGTGCAGCGCCGCGGCGGCCAGGCGCCAGGGTTCGCGGGCGGCCACATCGCCACCGGGCAGCGGCAGTGGCAATAGATAGCCAAGTCGGCGCCAGGCATCGCTGGCCACCCAGAGCAACTCGCCGCCCCAGGCTGCGCCATCGCTGCCAAGGCCCACGCCGTCCAGCGCCAGGCCGAGTACCGGGCCGTCGAGGCCATGTTCGGCCATCAGCGCGGCAATGTGCGCGTGGTGATGCTGCACGGCTACGGCGGGCACGTTGAGTTTTTCCGCCAGCGTCACCGCCAGTTGCGAGCTATAGAAATCCGGGTGCAAGTCATGGGCGATGGATTGCGGCGTGACTTCAGCGCACGCCAACAGAACGTCCAACGACGCCGCCAGGTCCAGGCAGCTTTGCGGGTCGCCCAAGTCACCGTGGAGTGGCGACCACAGCACCTGATCGCCCTGCAACAGGCAGGCGGTGTTCTTCAGCCACGCGCCACAGGCCAGCACCGGCGGCCAGACCTGCGCGCCAGGCAGTTTTTCGCTACGCATGCGGGGCCTCCACCTGAGCTTTGAGGCGGGCCAGTTCAGCTTCCAGTTCGGCGATGCGCGCGGCGCGTCGGTCAACCTCGGGGGCGCCGGCCAGCAACCAGTCGAGCCAGGCATCCAGCCCGGTGCCGTCGCGGGCGCTGAGCTGGATGATCTGGATCTGCGGGTTGACCTGTCGCGCATAGTCCAGGCAGCGCTGCACGTCGAAATCCAGGTGCGGCAACAGGTCGATCTTGTTGAGGATCATCAGGCGCGCTGCGGCGAACATGTCCGGGTACTTGAGGGGTTTGTCTTCGCCCTCGGTCACCGACAGGATCGCCACTTTGCCCGCCTCGCCCAGATCCCAGAGCGCGGGGCAGACCAGATTGCCGACGTTCTCGATGAACAGCATGCCGGCCGGCTCACCGCCGTCATGGGCGTGATGGCTGTGTTGATGCTGTTGAGTCTGTACGTGGGCGTGCGGCTGCTGATCAACGTGGCTATGCATAGGCGACTGATGCGTGTGACCGGCCGCGTGCAGCGCGTCGTGCAGCGGCAGGCGGCTGTAGGCTTCGGTGATCATCCGGGCATCGAGGTGGCAGCCTTTGCCGGTGTTGATCTGGATCGCGGGTACGCCGGTTTCGCGGATGCGCTCGGCGTCGTGACGGGTTTGCTGATCGCCCTCGATCACCGCCAGCGGCAAGTCGGCGCGGCGTTGGCGCAGGGCCATGAGGGTGCTGCACAACAGGGTGGTCTTGCCGGAACCGGGGCTGGACACCAGATTGAGGGCCAGTACGCCGTGGGCGGTGAAGTTTTCCCGGTTACGCGCGGCGTGCCGGTCGTTTTCGCCGAGGATGTCTTGCTCCAGGCGGATGGTGCGGGCCTGGCTCATGCCGGGCACTGAAACCCGCGCCTGACCCGCGCCGTAATGCAGGTCGCCGGTAGCGTCGACCTGCACATCGCTATCGGTGGCCGGAGCTTCGGTCTTGTCGTGTGAATGCCCGGTTCCGCAACCGCAGACGACGCACATGGTGTACCTCCAAAATCAAACGATTAATGATCCTCGACCTGCAGGTCGAGGATGCGCAATTCAGTCCCGCCGGTGGGTTGCAGCCAAAAGCCGCCGCATTGCGGGCAGCCGGCGCCGCGCTCGATCAGCGGCACGCTGATGGCGCAATCCAGGCACCAGGCCTGGCCCGGCGGTTGTTCAATATCGATTTGCGCACCGGCCAGCAAGGTGCCGGGCGCCATTGCTTCAAGGGCGAAACGCAGCGCCTCGATTTCAACGCCGGCCAGCTTGCCGGCTTCCAGGCGCAGGCGGCTGACCCGCACGAACGGATCGCGCCTGGCCGCCGCCTCGACGGCGCTGAGAATGCCGCCCGCCAGACTCACTTCATGCATGAATAATGTCCTCGTTCGATGCTGCTTCTAGCTCGAGGGTGAAGCCGATGCACGGGTCGAAAGCCGCGATCAACAGCTCAGCGCGACGTCGCGTGGCCGGATCGCCGGCTGACATCGTCGCCAAACCCTGGGCCAGCGCGCCGTGGGGATGAAGGTTCCATTCGGTCGGCGCGATGACCTGATAGTCGCGGATCAACACACCGGCATTCATTCGCTCCAGACAGACCCGATGCAACAACAGGCCGCGCGACGTTTCGCTCCAGGCCAACGCCTCGTCGGGCCCCAGCGCCAATGCGCCGAGTGCCAAGCCAGCGGGCTGTGGCAGCGAGAGCCGCGCCAGTTCGGCGAGGCGCGCGCCCAGACGCAGCCAGACGCTGGCGTAGCGTTGTGGGTCGACCTCACGCGCGCGGGTCCAACTGCCCGTCTCACAGGGTAGCCCGAAGGCCACCGGATGCAACGCAAAATCGCTGGCCTCTCGCAGTTGGGCGGCCACCACCTGCAGCGCTTGGGTGTTGCCGGCCAGCGACAGGGCATGCACCGGCAGTTGCAGGGCGTGGGCATCCTCGCGGCAATCGGCCAGGGCGTGCGCCAGCCAATGATCGCTGCGCTGGCTCCACTCATCGAGCGCGCTGAACGGCTCGGCGTCCCATCGTTCAAGCCATTGCGCCACCGACTCGCCCAACCAGGCGGCCATCGCCTGTTGCGGGGCGTGTTCCCAGGCATGCAGTTGGCTGAGATCGGGGCGCACCGACGGGTTACCCAGCAACCGCGGCCATTCGAGCAGCATACGCCGCACATGCTCGCGGCGGGTTTCGGCCTCCAGCATGCGCTGGGTGTTGGGGTCGATGGGGGTTTCGCCATGCAGTGCGGTGTCGACGGCCAACGCTGCGGTCAAGCGGTGCGCTTGCCCGCACAGGCTATAGAGCAACGGCAAGTGGTGCGCGGCGGTCTGTGGCGGCTGGCCGCGCAACAAGGTGGCGGCCAGCGCCGGACGCCCGCCGACAATCGCGGGCTGCTGGCCGGGACGCACCCGCAATGAGCCGCCGAGCCGCGCCAAGCTTGCCATGGCGGTCATTGCGCGCCCCCGGACACGCGTCCGAACAGCAAGCCACGGCGGCTGATGGCCGGGCGTTCCGGTGCGCGTTCGGGCGCATCCCGCAACAGCGCCAGCACCTGCTCGGCGGTTTGCCGGGCCGCGTCCTGATCGGCGAATTCAAACATCGGTGAAAACAGCGAACAGCTCTCGTAGCCACCGATGCCTTCGCCGTCTGCGCCAATGAAGGTCAGGCACTGCCCGCCAAATTGATGTTCGCCTGACGCCCCCTGGGCCAGGAGTGTGTCGCGGTTCTCCGGCAGCCAGATCAGGTTCATGAACCAAGGGGTGATCAGAACACCCAGCACCCCGGTTGCCGCGTTTTCCCCGGCGATTTGCGCGCTGAAGCCCACCGCCTCGACCACCAGTTGTTGATTGAGAAACGGCAACCCGCGCATGCGTGTCTCGGCGATGCCCTGGAAGTGCGCGCACAGGGTCTGTGCCTGTTGCGCCGGGCCGTCTTGGCGCTCAGACAGGTTCATCGATCACCATGAACTGCTCGGCATCGCCATCGCAATTCGGGCAACGCCAATGTTCCGGCAATGCGGAGAACGGCGTACCCGGCTCAATCTGCCAGACCGGGTCGCCGTCGCGCGGGTCATACACCCACCAGCAGATTTTGCATTCCAGGCGGGTGGCGTCGCTGATCCGGGCGTTGTCGCCGCCGTAGCTGCCTTCGAAGCCGGTTTTTTCGTTCATCGTGACCTCACTGCCCTTCGAACCACTGGATAACGTCTTCGAAGCGCTCCAGTGAGTCGGCCAGGTCTTCGGGGGCGGCGCAGATCACTTCCGGCAGGTCGGTGATTTCGATGGTGTCGAGGATTTGCGCATCCTGTGAGTTGAAGTACGTGATGCGCCAGCAGTTCTGTATCCGGGTCGCGCTGATCAGGCAATTGCCATAGCCACGGGCCAAGGCGCGCACCGGGCCGGCGGGCAAGTAGGCGTCGAGGAAGGCGATGTCCTGTTCGGACAACGGCAGCAAGGTCAGGTTGATGACATGCACCTGATCGCCAGGTTGCCAGTGTTGGCTGCGGTCTTGTACCTCGGTCAGGATCGCCGGAGCGTTCATGACGCCGAGCGGCAACGCTGACGACAAGTCGAAATCCGCCGGTCGGGCCGCCGCGCGGGCATTGCCGCGCAGTTGCGAAGGCGCGGCGCCCACTTCGACGTGATCGTAGCCCTGGCCGTAGATGCGCCATACGCCGGCGAAGATCGATTCCTGGATACGCAACGACGGCTGCGCAGCAATGATCGCGCTGACCTCGCCTTCGCCCAGCAATTGGTCGAGCAGCTTGCGGTCGCCTGTTTCCAGGCCACTGAGGTCGACGCTTTGCGTGGTCAGGCCGTTATTGCAGTCGCGCAGGCATTGCAGCAACGCTTGCAACGCGTGCCGCGCACCGGGCAGCGCCGCAAGCTCTTCAGGTTCGGGCAGCACCGGAATGCTATGGGTATACATACCCTGAGGCATGCTGATGTATTCGAGCACGTCCTCATCGTCGGGTTGCGAGCCGGGGCCGATATCCACCACGGGGATGTAGTTCAGCGGATCGAACTCCACGGCGTGGCTTTGCGCATCGCGGTGATTGGCATCGTGGTTCATTGGCAACCTCCGGGGGCGCTGACCGGGGCACCGGCAAGCAATGGAATGCGCGCGTTGCTTTGGCTGACGGCAGCTTCCGCCAGGCGCAGGTATTCGTCCCAGTCGAGCATGCCGCTGAAGGTGCTGACGTAACCCGCATCGCGCAGCCACACCAGCGACGGCCAGCGGCGCACGGCAAAGCGCGCGGCGATGGCTTCTTCATCGGCGCGACCGACCACGCCCAGGCGCAGGCTCAATTGGTGGCGGCGCGCGATTTCCACGCGCAGTTCCGGCAACACCACGGCCACGTCCAGGCATTCGGGATGGCGTACCGGGTCACCGCACAGCAGCAACAGGCAGTCGCCCCCTTCGGCAAGCCAGGCATCGAGGTTGTCGGCGTCGATCCAGGTCGCGTCGAATTGCTCCACCAGCCGGCTGATCAAGGCCGGGATGGCGGGTGTCACGGGAATGGGCGCCATGAAAACAGCGGAGTCGCTCATGTGGGGTCCTTGACTGACGGTTGAGGTGGGGTGAGCGCGGCAGGCGCAAGGGGTGGCGACGCGTGGCCCAACAAGGCCGCCAGTTGCTCGGCGTTCATGGCCGAGGGCAGGCTGAAACCCGGCACGCTGTCGGGCTGCGGGGCCGTGCCGAACAGGGCCGCTTCGAGCAGGCGCAGGGTGGAGTCGATTTCGCTGGCGCGTTGGGCGTCGAGGCGTTCACGGGCGGCGTCGAGAAAGATCAACAGCCAGTCGCCGACCGCACACGAGCCGACCAGTGACAGGTCGATACGGCGCTCTTCGCCGTGGCGGTCGCGGCAGCGGGCGAAGCCCAACTCGGCCGCGATCACTTGCATGGGCAATCCGATGCACATATCAGGCGCGCCTGGCGAGGATGCGTTCGTCGCCGATCCGGCAGGCTTGCTGTTCGGACGGGCGTTCGTTTTCGTAGCGTTGCAGTTCGAGGTGCGGCAGGGTCACCGCCTCTTCACCCGCGAGTGGCGAGGCGCGCTTGTGCGGTGCCGCGCCCCAACTTTCGAGCACGCGCAGCGCCTCATCCAGCGCACCTTCCATGGCGGCCCTGACGCTGGGGCGCAGGCTGCCGCCGTAGTCCATCATGTTTTCCGGCTGGCAACCGATCAGCAGCACGCGTGTCGGGTAATGGCCGGTCAGTTGCGCGAGCATCAGCACCTCCTGAAAGCCGGTCTGGTGCAGGCTGAGCTTTTTGATGCCGAGGAATTTGGGGACATCGTCGTCGGCGATGAACTTCAGTTCGCCAGGCGCGAGGTTGTAATCCACTGCGTCGAAAATCAGCAGGTAATCGGCTTGCTGAACATGCTGGATCAAGTACAGGCCTTGCGTGCCGCCATCGATCAGCGCCACGTTGTCGGCGAACTCATAACGCTGTTGCAAGGCCTCGACGCAACGAACGCCGAAGCCTTCGTCGGCCCACAGGAGATTGCCGATGCCCAGCACAGTGATCTGCGGCAGTGTCGGTTGGAGAGGACTCATGGCGGTTTCTACCATTCTGGTCATTTTTTAAAGGTCTTGTAGCCGGAAATCATTGCCCCGACCAAGCTCAGGCGCCCGTTGATTTCTTCGCGCACGGCGGCATAGATGTGGAACATGACGAATAGCACAATCACCCACATGCCCAAGTGATGCAGGACATGCACATTGTTGGATTGCCCCAGCAGCGGCAGTACCCAACCGAAGGTGCGTTCCTGCCAGGAGCCCATTTGCGCGCCTTCGCCATACAGCGCGAAGCCGGTCAGGATCATGAACAGCGAGGACAGCAAGAAGATGAAAAACATCGCGAAGCGCGACAGCGGGTTGTGGCCGAACATCGGTTTTGGCGTCGGCCCGATGAACAGGTAGTAGCGCACCCAAGCGAGCATGTCGGCCCAGTAGACCTTGCTGGTCAGCGGCACCGAGAACAGTTCGCGGGCGTGATGATTGCCCACCAGCGCCCAATAGGCGCGCCCGATCATGGCGATGGTGAAAATGTACGCCGCGCTGAAATGCGCAAAGCGGATGTAGCCCATCACGAAATGCTCGCTGGCTTCGCCCGGTTGGGTCGCCAGCGGCGAACCGATCAGGTAGCCGGTGATGGCAAGCACCACAATGCAGGCGGCATTGATCCAGTGCCACAGGCGCACGGGCGCCTCGTACACGTATTCCGACGCGTCGAGGGGACTTTGAGTAGGTTGAGTCATAGCGTCACCTTTGGATGGGCAGGCGCCGTGGCGCCTGCCGAATGCAGCGTTGAACAATCGATCAACTGACCTTGACTGTGCTCAGCTCCGCGCCGTCCTCGCTCATCACGTGGGTGGCGCAGGCCATGCAAGGGTCGAAGGAATGCAGCGTGCGCAGGATTTCCACGGGCTGATCGGGGACGGCCACCGGCGTGTTCATCAGCGCGGCCTCGAAAGCACCGATCTGGCCCTTGGCGTCACGCGGGCTGCCGTTCCAGGTGCTGGGCACGACGCACTGGTAGTTTTCGATCTTGCCGTTCTTGATCCGGATCCAGTGGCCGAGCGCGCCGCGTGGCGCGGCAACGATGCCGACCCCTTTGGCTTCGGCAGGCCAGGTGGACGGGTCCCATTTTTCGACGTTGGCGGTGGCACGGTCGCCGTTGCGGATGTTGGTCATCAACTCGTTCCAGTCGTCGACCATCATTTCTGCGCAGTACTCGGCCTCCAGGGCGCGGGTCAGCGTTCGGCCGATCGTGCTGGGCAACAGTTGCTTGGCGCTGAGGTTGGTTTCCGCCAGGCCCAGGGCTTTTGGCAAGTCGAGGTTGACGGCTCGCAGCGAACCTTCCAGTTGTTCCTTGACCCGCTGGCAATGCGGGTTGCCTTTGAGGGCATGGGCATAGCCCAGGATGTAACGCGCCAACGGCCCGACTTCCATGGCGTGGCCGCGCCAGCGCGGCGATTTGACCCACGAATATTTGGCGCTTTCGTCGACTTCTTCGATGTTGGTGCGGGTGCCCTTGGTCTTGGCGCCCAGCTCGTAGTTCGGCTCGGTGATGCCGTCCCACGGGTGCAGGCCCTTGTCGTTGTCCGGGTAGTTGTACCAGGAGTGGGTCACGAACTCTTGCACTTGCTCGGGATCACGCGCGTCGACAGGCAGGATTTCGTCCCAGTTACCGTTGAGGATCGCCCCGCCCGGCAATTGGTTGGTGCTGTCGTCGTAATTGACCTTGGCGTAGGTGCCGTAATCCATCACGTTGGTCGCCGACAGACCGCCGCCGTGCAGCCAGCCTTTTTGCTTGTAGATAGTGCCAATGGCCAGCACGTCCGGCACATACACGTTGCGGCAGAAGGTCAGCGCTTCGTCGATGCGCGCCCGCACGAAGTTCAGGCGTTCCATATTCAACGGCGCACCGGCGGCCAGGTCGCCATCGATATTGATCGCGCAGGGCACGCCGCCGACCAGGTAGTTGGGGTGCGGGTTCTTGCCACCGAAGATGGTATGGATCTTCACCCACTCTTTCTGCAGGTCGAGGGCTTCAAGGTAATGGGTCACGGCCATCAGGTTGGCTTCAGGCGGCAGTTGGTAAGCCGGGTTGCCCCAGTAACCATTCATGAACGGCCCGAGCTGACCGCTTTCGACGAACTTCTTCAGACGGTTTTGCACGTCGCGGAAATAACCCGGTGAAGACAACGGGTGAGCCGGCGAAACGGTCTGCTGCAATTCCGAGGTGCGTTTGGGGTCAGCCTTGAGCGCAGACACCACGTCCACCCAGTCCAGCGCATGCAGGTGATAGAAATGCACGGCGTGGTCATGGACTTGCAGGGTCTTGGCCATCATCTCGCGAATCAAGTGCGCGTTCGGCGGGATGCGAATGCCCAGCGCGTCCTCTACCGAGCGCACCGAGGCCAGCGCGTGGCAACCGGTGCAGACGCCGCAGATGCGCTCCACGAATGCCCAGGCGTCACGTGGGTCGCGGCCCTTGAGGATGACTTCGAGGCCGCGCCACATGGTGCCGGTGGAAACGGCGTTGCGGATAACGTTGTTGGCATCGAGGTTGACCTCGACGCGCATGTGGCCTTCGATACGGGTCACAGGGTCGACAACGATACGTCGGCCTGTGTTGTTGAGGTCGAAACCCTGAGTCGAATAGGTGCTCATTGGTGCTTATTCCTGTCTTGTCGCTGGGGCGTCGGGCGAGGTAGTGGGCGCTTTGCCGTTGCTGGCGCGTTTGAGGGCGGTGACGGCAGCGTGGGCAGTGATCGCTGCGCCGACGGTGACGCCGGCAACCAGGCCGATTTCGTCCGCGTTCGCTTCAACGCCAAACTGGTTGATGCCGCTCAAGTGCTGATAGAACGAGCCCTTGTCCCAGAACCCCTCCTCCGAACAACCGATGCAGCCGTGGCCGGACTGAATCGGGAAGCTGGTGCCGCCATTCCAACGCACGGTCGAGCAGGCGTTGTAGGTGGTCGGGCCTTTGCAGCCGACTTTGTAAAGGCAGTAGCCCTTGCGCGCCGCGTCGTCGTCCCAGGACTCGACAAACTGACCGGCGTCGAAGTTCGGACGGCGGTAGCACTTGTCGTGAATGCGCTGGCTGTAGAACATTTTCGGCCGGCCCTGACGGTCCAGCTCAGGAATGCGGTCGAAAGTCAGCATGTAGGTGATCACCCCGGTCATGACTTCGGCGATCGGCGGGCAGCCCGGCACTTTGATGATCGGTTTGTCGGTGATGACCTTGTGAATCGGTACGGCCTGGGTCGGGTTCGGCTTGGCAGCCTGTACGCAGCCCCAACTGGCGCAGGAGCCCCAGGAAATGATCGCCTTGGCATCGCGTGAAACGCGCTTCAACTGCTCGACGAAGGGCTTGCCGCCGATGATGCAACTCATGCCGTCCTGGTTCAGTGGCGGGTTGCCCTCGACGGCCAGGATGTAGTTGCCCTTGTACTTGGTCATCACCTCGTCAAGGATCGCCTCGGCCTGATGCCCGGCGGCGGCCATCAAGGTGTCGTCGTAATCCAGGGAGATCATCGACAGCACCACGTCCTTGGCCAGCGGATGCGCGGAGCGGATGAATGACTCCGAGCAACAGGTGCATTCCAGGCCGTGCAGCCAGAGGACTGGCGTGCGTGGCTTGTTCTCCATGGCCCAGGCGATTTTGGGCATGAATGCCGGGCCCAGCCCCAGCGACGTTGCGGTCAAGGAACAAAACTTGAGAAAGCTGCGGCGCGAGATGCCTTGTCTGCGCATCACCTCGTAAAACGTTTCCATTACTTTATTTCTCCTCCCCGAGAAGGTACTTCAACGGGGGCTGCACTCGGTGTGTTGGAAATCTGTGCCCGACCAGGTGAGTCGGGCGCCATGCCGTCGGCTACAAAGGCCATCAGTTCTATGGGGTGTTGAGGCTGCAGCCTGGGCATGATTGCGACGGCTGCTGGAAACATGCGGGTAACCCATGACGTTCAGTTATCTGGTAAGTACAAGACCTGTGCCATTTCGCCGCGGTGTAGATAAATTGCTTACTAATTAATTTATCTATCTGTTTTTAAAGGAATTTTACTTTTTTACCGAGCGCATTGAGACACCTTGTAACAAACCTCAAATGGAATGTTTGTTTCCACTATTTATGCAGCCTGGAAACTATATGTCCGGCTTGGCAAGTGGCTGGCGAGAGAACCTCGCCAGGCGCTGAAAGGAAGAGAAGGCTCAGGCGGGCGTCGCGTCCAGGCGGTCGTAGCCTTTGAAGCGGTAGAACAACACGGAAACGGCCCAGGTCAGGATGAATATCCCGACGATCAGGTAGCCGATCATGCCGAAGTTGTCGGTCAGCGCAGTGATGAAATCCCACACACCGCCGTGCAGATCCCAGCGCGCCGCGACCAGCCCGAGCACTTCCACCCCGCCCACCAGCAATGCCACCAACACCGACATGGACGTGATGGTCAGGTTGTAATAGAGCTTGCGTGCCGGGTTGACCAGTGCCCAGTGGTAAGCACCGGTCATCATCACGCTGTCGGCGGTGTCGACCAGCGCCATGCCGGCCGTGAAGAGCGCCGGGAACACCAGAATCGACCAGATCGGCAGGCTCTGCGAGGCTTGCACCGCAGCGATCCCCAGCAGGCCGATTTCCGTGGCGGTATCAAACCCCAGGCCGAACAGCAGGCCCAGCGGATACAGGTGCCAGGGACGGCTGATCAGGCGGAACAGCGGGCGCAACAGTCGGGCGATGGGGCCACCGCCGGTGAGTATCGCGTTCATTTCTTGCTCGCCGATCCGTTCGCCGCGCCGCACGCGGCCAAACGCCTGGTACACCGAGCGCAGGATGAGCAGGTTGATCAACGCCACCAGCAACAGGAAGGCGGCAGACACCGAGGTGCCAATCAGCCCGCCGAGGCCGTGAAAGGCTTCGATTTCGCTTTTGAACGCCGTGGCCGTCAGTGCGATGCCGAGCGAAGCCAGGATCACCACGGTGCTGTGCCCGAGCGAGAAAAACAGGCCGACACTCGCGGTCTGCCGGCCTTCCTGGATCAGCTTGCGGGTGGCGTTGTCGATGGCGGCGATGTGATCGGCATCCACGGCATGGCGCAGGCCGAAGCTGTAGGCCAGAAAGGCGGTGCCGAGCAACAGCGGATAGTCATGGAAGGCCGTGAAAGCCCAGGCCCAGGCCAGCAGGTTGGCAGCGACCAGGCCGGCAAAAATGGCCAGAACGCGATGTTTGAACGTCAAAGGCGCACGAGTCGGTGAAACAGGATGCAAGGGCATGCGAACTCCAGAAAGATGGGTTCAAGTATGAAGAAACGAAAAAACCTCATACAAACCCTGTGCCAGTTTGCGTGCCGAGTGCCATTCAGGCGTGGTCGGGCGCTCGCGGAACATGGCGGCTGGACAATGACTGTCCAGCCGAGCCGGTAACTGGACAATGAGCTTCCAGCGCCGCTGCCGGATTATCGGCTCAGGCGGGCCCGGCTTCGGGCAGCGTCACGGTGAACTGCGCACCGCCCTCGGGGTGATTGGCGGCCACCATCCGACCGCCACAGCGTTCGATGATGCCGTAGCTGATCGACAGGCCCAGGCCCGTGCCTTTGCCCACGGACTTGGTGCTGAAGAACGGGTCGAACACCTGGCTCAGGTGTTTCTCTGCGATGCCCGCACCGTTGTCGCGTAAACGCAGGGTGACCCAGCCCGGCTCCTGGGTCACCTCGATCCAGACTGTCGGCAAGGCCTGGTTGGCCGCTTGCGCGGCATCGTAGGCGTTCTGCATCAGGTTCATCAGCACTTGCAGCAATTGCCCGGCATTGCCGCGCACCGGCGGTGTGTCAACGGCCTGCCAATGCACCTGCAGATCGGGCGCGACGCCACGGCAGACCCAGTGGATGGCGCGCTCGATGACGTCATTGAGGTCGACCTCGCCCAGTGCTTCACGATCCACCGCCGAGAAGCGCTTCAGGGCGCTGACGATGTCGGCGGTGCGTTGCGCGCCTTCCATGCTGCCCTCGATCAACGACGGCAAATCGCTCAGCAGCGGATCGATCCGTAGCTGTTGGCGCAAGGCTTGAAGACTGGCGTGCGACTCGCCGCCGTGGACCGCTTGCAGGTACTGCTGCAGGCGTTTGCCATAGCTGTCGAGCACATGCGCGTTGGCCAGCACGAAGCTGATGGGGTTGTTCAGTTCGTGGGCGACACCAGCCACCAGGCGCCCCAGCGAGGCCATTTTTTCCGCGTGCAACAGTTGCTGTTGAGTGCGCTTGAGCGCCTCGTGGGCCTCGTGCAGTTGGCGATACGCGTGCTGGAGTTCGCCCAGCGGTCGCCCCACCAGCACGTGCCCGATAAAGCGTCCATTGCCCGTGCTGCGCACGGTGCAACTGACGTCCACGGGCACCGGCGCGCCGTTGACATCCTTGAAGTTGACCTCCAGCGAGGCGCTGGCGTTGGGATGGCGCAGGCTGGCGAGGGTCTGGCGCAACTGGGTTTCACTGTGGGGGTCGGCCAACAAGACATAGGCCGGGCTGCCGGACAATGACTGTTCATCACGGCCGACCAGCGTGCGCAGCGCGCTGTTGCTCTCCTCGATGCGCCCTTGCGGATCGCAGGCCAGCAACACGTCGGACATCGACGACAGCAACCCGGCGATGAACTGCTGCGACTGCTCCAGTTCGACGTTCTTCTCTTCCAGGGCGATTTCGTCTTGCACCAGCTTGGAATAGACCTCGTCCATCCTCGCGATGACTTCGATCCAGGCGTCTTCGTCGAGGCTGCCGGGTGGAGGTTTACGGGCCATGGTCGTCAGCTTTTAGGGTGCAGATGCAGGTGACTGTGGACTTGCTCGTGGCTCGCGCCCTGCTCCACCGGGATCAGGTTCAGCGAGCCATGACGCACGCCGCGTTCGGCGCACACGCGATGGGCGAAATCGCGCACTTCATCGGATGAGCCCTTGAGCATCAGGCTTTCCAGGCAGTTGTCGTGATCCAGATGCACATGCTGGCTGGCAATGGTCAGGTGATGATGCGCGTGCTGCAGGTCCATCACCCGTTCGGTGAGGGTGCGCGAATGGTGATCGTAAACGAAGCTCAGGTTGGCCACGCAATGCGGCGCCTGGCCTTGCTCCAGGCGCGCCTGTTCGATATGCCGCCGCAAAATGTCGCGCATGGCCTCGGAACGGTTGTGGTAACCCTGGTCGCGAATCAGCGCGTCCAGTTCCTCAGCGAGGCCACGGTCCAGGGAAATGGTCAGGCGTTCCATGGGATTTCCTTTTCAATGCACCGTGCAAACCATGCACGGGTCAAAAGAACGAACGATATGTTGCACCGCTACCGGGCTTTTTTCGCCGGGTAGCACGGGAGCACCCTGCAAGGCTTGTTCCAATGCCCCAGGCTGGCCCTGGGCATCGCGTGGCGAGAAGTTCCAGGTGGTCGGGGCGATGATCTGGTAGCGGGAGATTTTCCCGTGCTCCACCTCCAGCCAATGCCCCAGTGCGCCACGCGCCGCTTCGGTCAGGCCGACCGCGCGGCCTTTGTCGGGTAATGCCGCGGCGCGGTAATACGGCTCGCCGGGGCGCAGGGCAATCAACCAGCTTTCCATCAGCGGCACCACCTGCGCCAACTCCAGCAAACGCGCGAGCAGGCGGGTATAAACCGTTGCCGAACAGCGTGCCACGGCATCGCGCAGCAGCGCTTGGCCGGCAATCAACTGACGTGCAATGGCGCCGGTTTCCAGCACCGCGCCGGCCAGGCGCGGGGCTTTGTTCCAGGTATACGCGTCGGTTTTTTCCATCAACGGCTGGGTTTGCCCGTCGGCCGGGTGGCGCGGGCCGCCAGCGTCGTCGAGCCAGGCATGCGCGCTGTCTTCGCGGATATCGTCCAGGTCCAGCGGTTGCGCACACTGGGTGACGCCATTCCACAGGCCGCGCGGGAACACCATCGAGCCGTCGGCTCGCGGATACGCCCCGTAGGAAAGATACAGCCCCGGCCCCGGCCCCAGATGCTCAAGCCCGGTGTCCAGGGCGATTTGCAGAAATTGGCGGAAGTCGCCCTGCCCTGGCGCTTCGGCGTGCCATGCCCAGAGCTCGCTTTCGCTGGTGAAAGCATTGATACGCTCCAGCGGCGCGGCGAACAGCTCGCTTTCCAGAAACTGCCGGAACTCGCGAACGCGGGTCAGCAGGCGCAGGCGCTCGGCGGCATCGATGGCGCGGGTCGAGCCACCCGGTTGGATCGAGCCGGTGTGCGGCCACTTGCCGCCCAGTGTGCCGATCAAATCCAGCCAGCGTTTACGCGCAGAAATGGCCAGGCGCTGCTGGCTGCCCTGAAGCGGGGTAAAGCGCGCCACCGCGTCTGGATACCAAGGGCGCTCGGCGTACACCGGGCGCACGAAATCCGGCATGAAAAACAGGTAGAAATGGCTCAAGTGATCGGCGAGGTTTTCGGTGGCGGCCATCAGGTTGATTGCCAGCAGGCCGTTGTCCGGCGGCTGTACGCCGGCCAGCCCGGCCAGGGCGCGGGCGGCGGCGATCGATTGCGACACCGAGCAGATCCCGCAGATGCGTGGCGCGTAGGTCAGCGCATCAAGCGGTGCGTGTTGCAGCAGGATTTGCTCGAAGCCACGGTACATGGTGGCGTTGACCCGTGCCGAACGCACATGGCCATCTTCCACGTCCAGTTGTACTTCCAGATCGCCTTCAACCCGATTGAATGGGCCGACCACCAAACGTGACATGCAAACTCCTAACGACGGGGGGTGCGTACCGACGGCGCGATCAGCGGGTGATCGGACGTCGCATTCTGTTTGACGCGCTTGGGGGTGGCGGACTTGGACAGCGCCGACAGGGCGACGAACCAGGCCTTGGGCATGTCGATGGGCAGGCCGATGGGAATGCCCGCCAGCTTCGGCGTGCGCTGAAACGCGTGCCCCGGTTCTTCGAAGCCCGGGGCGGTGCAGTTGATGCAGGCAAACCCGCCACGGGTACACGAGCCCTCGCCGTTCCACAGGCGGGTATTGCAGTCGCCGTGGGCCTGGGTGCCTTTGCAGCCGAGGTTTTCCATCATGCAGCCAAGGTCCGAGGGCTTTTCCGCACTGGCTTTGTATTCGTAGAACTCATTGCGCGTGCAGCCCTGATGCACCAGTTGGTCGGCGTAGAAACGCGGACGCCCGATGACGTCCAGATCGGCCTCGGCGAACAGCCCGGCGGCCAGCGCCATCAAGGTGTCGGTCACCCAGCCGGGGTGCGTCGGGCAACCGGCCACGTTGATCACCGGCAAGCCGCGCAACGACCGATAATCGGCACCCAGCAGGCCGCCGCGATGCTCACCGTCAAATTGCAGGCCGCAGGCGTCGGTCGGGTTGCTGCCCGCAGCGGTGATGCCTCCGTAGGCCGCGCAAGTGCCGATGCCCAAGGTGTATTGGGCCACCGCCGCGAGTTTGCGCACCCAGTCGATCATCGGCGCATCGGTGCCCGCCAGCATGTGAAAGCGCCCGGTGCCGTGCGGGCCGCGCAGCAATGAGCCTTCGATGCACAAGGCATCGAGCCGGGTGCGACCTTGCAGGCAGTCCTCCAGGATATCCAGCACCTGATCACCGCTTTCAAGGGACAGCGATGGATGCCAGAGCAACTCAATCCCCGCACTGCGCCACATCGCGGAAAAATCCTGGGTATCGGCGCACAGCAAAGACATGTTGCAACCGCCGCAACCGCCCGATTGCAGCCACAGCACTCGGAAGGGGGTGTTCATCGGGCTTCCTCCAGGCCAAGACGGCGCAATTTCTGGCGCAGGCCCACGCGCGACAAGCCCAGTTCACGGGCCGCATGGGTTTTGTTCCAGCGGTGACGCAGCAGCGATTCCTTGAGTATGGTCGCTTCGATAGCGTCCAGTTGTTCTTGCAACGTACCCGTGGGGGGCGACAGGCGTATGTCGTTGGTGTTGCGTCCCTGGCCCTGCATGACGCGCCAGGAAAACGAATGAGCACCGATTTGCGAGCCTTCCGACAACGCAGCGGCGCGGTAGATTTCGTTGCGCAACTCGCGAATATTACCGGGCCATGGGTAACCGATCAGGCTCGCCAGGGCGTCGTCGGCGAAGTGCAGGTTTGGCAGGTCCAGTTCCAGGCGGGCATCGTCGAGCAGCTTTTTGGCAATGGGCATCAGGTCGGCGGTGCGCTCGCGCAACGGCGGCAAGCCCAGGCTGACCGTGGACAGCCGGTAATAAAGGTCGCTGCGAAAACGTCCGGTGGCGACATCCTGCTCCAGGTCGCGATGGGTCGCCGCGATCACCCGCACATCGACCCGTACCGTGCTTGAGGCGCCGACCGGGCGCAGTTCGCCCTCTTGCAAGACGCGCAACAACTTGACCTGAAAAGCCGGCGAGGTGTCGCCGATTTCGTCGAGTAGCAAGGTGCCGCCATTGGCACGCTGGAACAGCCCGATGTGATCCTGATGCGCGCCGGTGAAGGCGCCGCGCTTGTGCCCGAACAGCTCGGACTCCAGCAAGGTATCGGGCAGCGCCGCGCAGTTCTCCATGACAAAGGCATTACTCGCACGCGGGCTGGCGTAATGGATGGCGCGGGCCAGCAGCTCTTTGCCCGTGCCCGATTCGCCCAGCAGCAGCACCGACAAATCATAGCGGGCGACCCGGGCGGCCAACTCACAGACCGCATCCAGCGGGCCGCCGGGGCTGCGCACGATGCGCGAGAAATCGAAGGTATCGCGTACCCGCTCCAGGGTTTCGCGGCTGCGGCGACGCAGCGCTGGCGTACCGGCGCGCAGTTCCAGGTCCAGTCGCTGCATATGGTTTTGCAACGATTGGCTCTCGACCGCATTGCGCACGGTGTTGAGCAGGTTTTCAGGCAGCCAGGGCTTGAGCAGGTACTGATAGATACCGGCCTGATTGACGCCCGCGATGATGTCTTCCGAATCGGTGTAGCCCGACAGCACGATGCGGACCACCCCCGGCCAGCGCTCGCGCACTTCCTTGAGAAATTCGATACCGCTGACATGGGGCATGCGCTGGTCGCAGAGAATCACCGCGACCACATGCTGTTCCAGCAGTTCGCGTGCTTGCCCGGCCGACTCGGCCAGCAGCACCTGGAATTCCTGATCGAGTACCCGGCGTAACGATTCGCGCGAACGCAGCTCATCGTCCACTACCAGGATCATGGGCAAGTCGGATTGCGAGTCGAATGGGGAGGTCATGAGTCAGCGAAAGGCCGATTATTGAAGTTCATTGCAACATTATGTTGCTGCAAGTCATGGCGTCGATGGTAGCACGGTGCCAAAAGCAGACGAGGGTTTTCCTTCGAGGGAGGCCGCTACGGGATGTGTTTTAAACAGCGTCTTGCTCCGCCGGGTTATGCCACCCCCGGCCTAGAAGTTCGCCGGCGTATTCGCGCTGATGATTTCCGCCTCATCCTGCCCGATATTGCGGAACCTGTGGGGCAAGGTGGTGGGGAAGTAATACCCATCCCCCGGGTTCAATATGCTGACCTGGCCATCGACAGTGAGTTCGACGGTGCCACGGGTGACGAGGCCGCACTCCTCGCCTTCGACATGCACGATCGGCTCTTCGCCGGAACTGGCGCCGGGTGCGTACTGCTCGCGCAGAAAGCGCATCTGGCGGCTGGGGATCGGCGCGCCCACCAGCAGCAGGCGCAGGCCGTCGCGACCCAGGTCGGGCTGTTCGTTGGCGCGAAAGACGTATTGGTGTTCGCGTGGCGGCTGGTCGAAGGTGAAAAAGTCCGCCAGGGACATGGGGATGCTTTCCAGCAGCTTTTTCAGGGAACTGACAGAGGGACTGACGCGATTCTGTTCGATCAGGGAAATGGTGGCGTTGGTCACGCCGCTACGACGGGCCAGCTCGCGCTGGGAGAGTTTGTAGCTTTCGCGAACGAGTTTGAGTCGGGTGCCCGTGTCCATAGCTGCCTTATATAAGGGGTGAGTGTCGTGATGTTTATTGGTTGCGATAGCGCTGCAGGAGCTGGGGCGAGCGCGGGCAGGCAATGTTGCGAAATTCGCCGATTACCCGACCCGGAAACCTGAAAGGCGGCTATTAAATCACGTTTGCGGGTGGAGCTGTAGCGCTGCTGAATATGCCTGCATGCGCAAAAAAAGCAAGCCCGCGGCCGCGGCCGAAGGTGGCGTGGGCCGGGGGCTCGCGGCGCGTGTGTGGCTGACCGATCAAATACCGAGTCGGTCGCGCAGGGCGTAGTAGGCGGCGCCCATGGCCGTCAGCGGGGCCTGGAAGGTGCGGCCGCCGAACATCGGCATGTGCGGCAGTGAGGCGAAGGCGTCGAAGCGTTCGGCGTCACCGCGGATCACTTCGCTGATCAGCTTGCCCGCGAGGTGCGAACAGGTGACGCCGTGGCCGCTATACCCTTGCATGTAGTAGGCGTTCTTTTCGATACGGCCGAATTGCGGCATGCGCGACATGGTCAGCAGGAAGTTGCCGGTCCAGCGGTAGTCGATCTTGACGTTTTTCAACTGCGGGAAGGTCTTGAGGATCTTCGGCCGGATCAGTTGTTCGATGTCGTCCGGCTCGCGGGCGCCGTAGACCACGCCGCCGCCGTACAGCAGACGGTTGTCAGCGGTCAGACGGTAATAGTCGAGCAGGTAGTTGCAGTCTTCGACGCAGTAATTGTGGGTAATCAGGCTGCGTGCCACTTCCTCCGACAGCGGCTCGGTGACCACGATCTGCGAGCCGCAGGGCATGCTTTTGCGCGTCACCCGTGGGTCGAGATTCTGCGGCAGGTAGGCGTTGCCGGCGATCAGCAGGTACTTGGCGCGAACCACACCCTTGGCCGTGCGTACCACGTTGGGTTCGCCGTAGGTGATTTCCTCGGCCGCCGATTGTTCGAAGATCTTGCCGCCCAGGCCGATAATCGCGCTGGCTTCGCCCAGGGCCAGGTTCAGCGGATGGACGTGGCCGCCCTGCTTGTCCAGCAGGCCGCCGATGTAATTTTCACAACCCACTTCGCCTGCCATGTCCTTGGCGTCGAGCAGTTGCAGGTTGCGGTTGCCATAGCGCTCCCAACTGCTTTTCTGTTCGACCAGGCCTTTGAGCTGTTTTTTGTTCAATGCGGCGAAGATCCCGCCCGGGCGGTAGTCGCACTGGATGTCGTAGTGCTGGATGCGCTGGCGAATGATCTCGGCGCCTTCGAACATCATGCTGCCGAGGATTTCGGCGCTCTTTTCGCCGTAGCGCTGCTCGATGACATCCACGTCACGGCTGTAGGAATTGACCAGTTGCCCGCCGTTGCGCCCGCTGGCGCCAAAGCCGACCTTGGCCGCTTCGAGCACGGTGACGCTGTAGCCGGCTTCCGCCAGGAACAGCGCCGACGACAGGCCGGTGTAGCCGGCGCCGATGACACAGACATCACACTCGACCAACTCTTCAAGCACAGGGAAGTCGCCGGTGTGGTTGCGGGTCGCGGCGTAATAGCTGTTTACATGGGGTTGCATGGTTAGGACTCCCTGGCGACTGGCCGGCACGCGCCGGCAATCGCCGTTGTTATTTGGGCTTAGAGCTTGATCCAGGTGGCTTTGAGCTCGGTGTACTTGTCAAAGGCGTGCAGCGACTTGTCGCGGCCATTGCCCGACTGTTTAAAGCCGCCGAACGGCGCGGTCATGTCGCCGCCGTCGTACTGGTTGACCCACACGCTGCCGGCACGCAGGCCCCGGGCAAAGCGGTGGGCGCGGCTGAGGTCGGCGGTCCACACTGCGGCGGCCAGGCCGAAGATGCTGTCGTTGGCGATCGACAGCGCTTCTTCTTCGGTGTCGAAGCTGATCAGCGACAACACCGGGCCGAAGATTTCTTCGCGGGCGATGGTCATGGCATTGGTCACGCCGTCGAAAACCGTCGGCTCCACGTACTGGCCACCGGTGTCTTGCAGGGCGCGCTGGCCGCCAACCAAGAGTTGGGCGCCCTGCTCCTTGCCGATCTCGATGTAGCGCAACACGTTGTCCAGTTGCCGCTGATCGACCACTGCACCGACCTTGGTCGCCGGGTCCAGTGGATGCCCCGGCTTCCAGGCCTGGAACGCCTCCACCAGCAGCGCAATGAAGGGCTCGCGGATAGACCGTTGCACCAGCAGGCGCGACCCGGCCACGCAGACTTCGCCCTGGTTGAAGGCAATCGCTGCAGCCGCAGCGGCGGCGGCAGCGCGCAAGTCCGGGGCATCGGCGAACACCACATTGGGGCTCTTGCCACCGGCTTCCAGCCACACCCGTTTCATATTGCTCTGGCCGGAATACACCAGCAGTTGCTTGGCCACCGCGGTAGAACCGGTAAAGGCCAGCACATCCACATCCCTATGCAAGGCCAGCGCCTTGCCGACGGTGTGACCGTAGCCCGGCAGCACGTTGAACACGCCTGCGGGAATGCCGGCTTCGAGGGCCAGCTGGGCCAGGCGAATGGCGGTCAGCGGCGACTTTTCCGAAGGTTTGAGGATGAACGAGTTACCCGCCGCCAGGGCCGGCGCGAACTTCCAACTGGCCATGATCATCGGGAAGTTCCACGGCACGATGGCCGCGACCACGCCGCAGGGTTCGCGGGTGATCAGGCCCAACTGGTCGTGGGGCGTGGGCGCCACTTCGTCGTAGAGCTTGTCGATGGCCTCGGCGCTCCAGCGGATCGCGTTGGCGGTGGCCGGTACGTCGATGGCCATGGAGTCGCCGATCGGCTTGCCCATGTCGAGGGTTTCCAGGAGCGCCAGTTCTTCCTGGTGTTCGAGGATCAGATCGGCGAAACGGATCAGCACGCGCTTGCGCGCCGCCGGGGCCTGCAAGCGCCAGATCCCGGATTCGAACGCCCGGCGTGCAGCGATCACCGCGGCGTCGGCGTCGGCCTCATCGGTGCTGGCGACCGTGGCCAGAAAACGCCCGTCCACCGGGCTGATGCTGTCAAAGGTTTCGCCGCTGGCGGCCCAACGGTATTCGCCGTCGATAAAGGCCCGGCCTTCAAGGTTCAGGGACTGGAAGTACTGCTCCCAGTCGTTGCGATGCTTGGTCATAGGGTGTGCTCAACGCAAAAAGTGGGAGGGCCGTCAGACCGTGTGCAGGTACCAGTTGTACTCAAGGTCGGAGATCGAGTTTTCGAACTCGGCCAGTTCGCTTTCCTTGCACGCGACAAACACGTCGATGTACAGCGGGTCGATGTACCGGGCCATGACCTCGCTGTCGTCCAGCTCGCGCAGGGCGTCGCGCAGGTTGTTGGGCAGGCTCTGCTCGTTCTGCTCGTAGGAGTTGCCTTCGACCGGCGCACCCGGCTCGATCTTGTTGGTCAAGCCGTGGTGGATACCGGCCAATACCGAGGCCATCAGCAGATAAGGGTTGGCGTCGGCGCCGGCCACCCGGTGCTCGATACGCACGGCATCCGCCGAGCCGGTCGGCACGCGCACGGCCACGGTGCGGTTGTCGATACCCCAGCTCGGCGAGTTCGGCACATAGAACTGCGCACCGAAGCGGCGGTAGGAATTGACGTTCGGGCAGAGGAACGCCATCTGCGCCGGCAGGGTTTCCAGCACACCGCCGATGGCGTGACGCAGGGCGTCGTTGGTCTCGGGGTCTTCGCTGGCGAAGATGTTGTTGCCCTGCTTGTCGAGGATCGAGATGTGTACATGCAAGCCATTACCGGCCTGGCCCGGGTAGGGCTTGGCCATAAAGGTGGTGTCCATCTCGTGGTCGTAGGCGATGTTTTTCACCAGGCGCTTGAGCAGTACCGCGTAGTCGCAGGCTTTGATCGGGTCGCTGACATGGTGCAGGTTGACCTCGAACTGCGCCGGGGCGCTTTCCTTGACGATGGCGTCGGCAGGGATGCCCTGCTCTTTCGCGCCTTCGAGGATGTCCTGCAGGCAATCGACGTATTCGTCGAGGTCATCGATCAGGTAGACCTGGGTCGAATGCGGGCGCTTGCCGGAGATTGGCGAGCGCGGCGCTTGCGGACGGCCGTTCACGTTGTCCTGGTCGATCAGGTAGAACTCCAGCTCGAACGCGGCGCAAATGGTCAGGCCCAATTCGTCGAACTTGCTCACCACCTGACGCAGCACTTCCCGTGGGTCGGCGAAGAACGGCTGGCCCTCGAGTTCATGCATGGTCATCAACAGCTGCGCGGTGGGACGCTTCTGCCAGGGCTCGATGCTCAGGGTGTCGGGGATCGGGTAGCAGATGCGGTCGGAGTCGCCGATATCCAGGCCCAGGCCGGTGCTTTCCACGGTGGAGCCATTGATGTCCAGGGCAAACAACGACGCGGGGAGGTTGATGCCTTTTTCATACACCTTATGCAAGGCGGTGCGTTCGATACGCTTGCCGCGCACCACGCCATTCATGTCTGCAATCAGCAGATCGACGTACAGGACCTCCGGGTGTTTTTTCAGAAAGGCGTTGGCTTCGTTGAGCTGAACGGTACGCAGTGGGACCGACATGATGCACCTATGTGTTAATTATTATGTTCAAAGCTGTTTCGTGACAGCAGTCAATCCGAAAGCCAAAGTGAAGTCAATAGCGAGAACGGACGCTGCACGTTAATTATATTGATAGATAAAGCACCAAAATTGGGCGCCAATCCAACCAATCAACACAAACACACTCACAAGCGTTTAGAATTTTTTACATTGAAGTTGTTAATTAAAATCAACGGAGATAAGCTCTGGAAAAACTCGTTCCAGCGTGAATTTCGAGGTGATAAAAATGGCACTCAAGCCATTGATCGGTGTTACAGCGTGCGTCAAAGAGATTGGCTTGCACCCCTACCATGTCAGCGGCGACAAGTATTTGCGTGCTGTCAGCGTCGCGGCCCTCGGGCTGCCGGTGATCATTCCTGCCCTGGCGGACCTCTGCGAGATCAAGGACCTGCTGCACTACGTCGACGGCCTGCTGTTCACCGGCTCGCCGTCCAATGTCGAACCCTTCCACTATCAAGGCGCTCCCAGCGCGCCGGGCACCGCCCATGACCCGCAACGCGACGCCACCACCCTGCCCCTGTTGCGGGCTGCGGTGGCGGCCGGCGTGCCAGTCCTCGGCATCTGCCGCGGCTTCCAGGAAATAAACGTGGCCTTTGGCGGCAGCCTGCACCAGAAGGTGCATGAACTGCCGGGCTTTATGGACCACCGCGAAGCCGACGACCCGCGCCTCGACGTCCAGTACGCCCCGGCGCACCCGGTGGCGATCCAGCCCGGCGGCGTGTTCGAGGCCATGGGCCTGGCCGGCGAGATCCAGGTCAACTCGATCCACAGTCAGGGCATCGACCGCCTGGGTGACGGCCTGCGGGTCGAGGCCCTGGCCCCGGATGGTCTGATCGAAGCCGTTTCCGTGGAGCACAGCCAGGCGTTTGCCTTTGGCGTGCAGTGGCACCCGGAATGGCAGGTCCTGTCGAACCCGGCCTACCTGAGTATTTTCCAGGCCTTTGGCGATGCCTGCCGGCAACGTGCCGCGCAGCGTCAGCGCCTTTGACACCAGGCGGCCCGCGCCGGGCCGCCAGCACTCGCTTTACCGATTGACACGCCCTGCCCACGCGGCGCGCGCACCTGTGTGCGCCTGCCGTGCGGCGTGAACGGCAATACCCGAACAACAACAAGCAAGGCCAGGCAGCCAGGACGGCGGTGCCGAATAAACCTGCATTGCACTGAGGGTGCAGGTTTGCAATCAACCTTATTACGTCAGGCCGTATTGGCCCGACGACCTGTTGGGAGTTTCACATGGCAAACGCCTCCAGCATTTATCGCAAGGCACTGGAAGGTCATCAGCAACCGCAAAAGGTGCTGGTGAAGATCGACCGCGTGACCAAGAAGTTCGACGAAACCGTGGCCGTGGACGATGTGTCCCTGGAGATCCACCAGGGCGAGATCTTCGCCCTGCTCGGCGGTTCGGGCTCGGGCAAATCCACCCTGCTGCGCATGCTCGCCGGTTTCGAACGGCCCACCGAAGGCCGCATCCTGCTGGATGGCGTGGACATCACCGAGATGCCGCCCTATGAGCGGCCGATCAACATGATGTTCCAGTCCTATGCCCTGTTCCCGCACATGACCGTGGCCCAGAACATCGCCTTCGGCCTCAAGCAGGACCGCCTGCCAGCCAGCGAGATCGAGGCGCGGGTCGAGGAAATGCTCAAGCTGGTCCACATGACCCAATACGCCCGGCGCAAACCCCACCAGCTCTCCGGCGGCCAGCGCCAGCGCGTGGCCCTCGCCCGTTCCCTGGCCAAACGCCCGAAACTGCTGTTGCTCGACGAACCCATGGGCGCCCTGGATAAAAAGCTGCGCTCGCAGATGCAACTGGAACTGGTGGAGATCATCGAACGCGTCGGCGTGACCTGCGTGATGGTGACCCACGACCAGGAAGAAGCCATGACCATGGCCCAGCGCATCGCCATCATGCACTTGGGCTGGATCGCCCAGATCGGCAGCCCGGTGGACGTTTACGAAGCGCCGGTGAGCCGCCTGGTCTGCGAGTTCGTCGGCAACGTCAACATCTTCGACACCCAGGTGGTCGACGACGCCGAAGGCCACGCGGTGCTCAAGTGCGCGGACCTGGATCGCAATATCTACGTCGGCTACGGCATCGCCACTTCGGTGGAAGACAAGTCGGTGACCTACGCCATCCGCCCGGAAAAGCTGCTGGTCACCACCCAAATGCCGACCTGCGCGCACAACTGGTCCAGCGGCAAGGTCCACGACATCGCCTACCTCGGCGGGCACTCGGTGTTTTACGTCGAGCTGCCCAGCGGCAAGATCGTCCAGTCGTTCATGGCCAACGCCGAACGCCGTGGCTCCCGACCGTCCTGGGGCGACACCGTGTACGTGTGGTGGGAAGACGACAGCGGCGTGGTACTGCGGGCATGAGTACATCGACCATGAGCACTTTCCATCAAGCGTTGATCCGTGTGCTGCCCAGCGGTCGCAAGCTGGTGATCGGCATTCCCTTCCTCTGGCTGTTCCTGTTTTTCATGCTGCCGTTTTTCCTGGTGATGAAGATCAGCTTCTCCGAAGCGACCGTCTCGATTCCGCCGTATTCGCAGATCTACGGCTTCGTCGACCAGAAGCTCCAGGTGCTGCTGAACCTGGGTAACTACAGCCTGCTGGGCGCCGACGAGTTGTACATCTCGGCCTACCTGGGCTCGCTGAAGATCGCCCTGCTCAGCACGCTGATGTGCCTGCTGATCGGTTTTCCCATGGCCTATGGGATTTCCAAGACCCGCAAGGAAATGCAAAACGTATTACTGCTGCTGATCATGATGCCGACCTGGACCGCGATCCTGATCCGCGTCTATGCCTGGATGGGCATCCTCAGCAATAACGGCCTGCTCAATGCGTTCCTGATGGGGTGCGGCCTGATATCGAGCCCGATTGAAATCCTCAACACCAACACGGCGGTCTACATCGGCGTGGTCTACGCCTACCTGCCGTTCATGGTGCTGCCGCTCTACGCCAACCTGGTCAAGCACGACCAGAGCCTGCTGGAAGCCGCCTCGGACCTGGGTTCGAGCAACTTCAACAACTTCTGGAAAATCACCGTGCCGCTGGCCAAGAACGGCATCGTCGCCGGGTGCATGCTGGTGTTCATTCCGGTGGTCGGCGAGTTCGTGATCCCGGAACTGCTGGGCGGCCCGGAGACCCTGATGATCGGCCGCGTGCTGTGGCAGGAGTTCTTCAACAACCGCGACTGGCCGGTGGCGTCCGCCCTGGCGGTGGTGATGCTGGCGATCCTGATTATTCCCATCGTGCTGTTCAACCGCAGCCAGGCCAAAGAAATGGAGGCACGGGCATGAAGCGTTTCAGTTTTTCGACCCTGATGCTGGTGCTCGGCTTGTTGTTCATCTACCTGCCGATGCTGATTCTGGTGATCTATTCGTTCAACGCCTCCAAGCTGGTGACGGTCTGGGGCGGCTGGTCGCTCAAGTGGTACCTGGGGCTGTTGGACAACACCCAACTGATGGGGTCGGTGGCCCGTTCCCTGGAGATTGCCTGCTACACCGCCGTGGCCGCCGTGGCCCTGGGCACCCTGGCCGCGTTCGTGCTGACCCGGGTCACGCGCTTCAAGGGCCGGACCCTGTTCGGTGGCCTGGTGACCGCGCCCCTGGTGATGCCGGAAGTGATCACCGGGCTGTCGCTGCTGCTGCTGTTCGTGGCGATGGCGCAGATGATCGGCTGGCCCATGGAACGCGGCCTGGTGACGATCTGGATCGCCCACACCACGTTCTGCGCCGCGTATGTCGCGGTGGTGGTCTCGGCACGCCTGCGCGAGCTGGACCTGTCCATCGAAGAAGCCGCCATGGACCTCGGCGCGCGGCCACTCAAGGTGTTTTTCCTGATCACCATCCCGATGATGACGCCGTCGTTGGCAGCGGGCGGCATGATGTCGTTCGCCTTGTCCCTGGATGACTTGGTGCTCGCCAGTTTCGTCTCCGGGCCTGGCTCCACCACCCTGCCGATGGAGGTGTTCTCTGCCGTGCGCCTGGGGGTCAAGCCGGAGATCAACGCCGTGGCCAGCCTGATCCTGATGGCGGTGTCGCTGATGACGTTCATGGTCTGGTATTTCAGCCGCAAGGCCGAAGCCAACCGCAAGCGGGCGATCCAGGAAGCCATGGACCAGACCACCAGCGAAACCTGGCAGCCGCAACGCACGCCCGCGACGGCCTAGGCCGTCGTGTGTTACCCCAAATGACCCCCTGCGCACCTTCACTCGGCGCGCCCCGCTTCCGTTCCCGTCGCGCCTTACCACCGCGACCATTGCTGTGAACGGCTTCACCCGGCTCCCTCGGTCAGGGTGAACCCCTTGGCGCCTTCGGGCGCCTTTTTTGCGTCCCGAAAGAGTGCGCGGCACTTCGTGGAACCCGAATAAAAACGCGCTGCCTACGATTAATGGCCTCCTGATGGGCATATTGCTGACGTTGTTATCGCGATTGCTGACTGTAGGGGTTCCAATCGCGGTATTGGGTCAACGCTTGCGCCTACCAGAAGGTGCTTGGAGCGTGCTCATCTGGGGCGGCCCGCGATGTGGTGGTTTCCCTGACGTATCTGGTGGTGGTTTTTTCTGTCCTGATGCAGGGCATGTCCATCGGTAAATGGGTCAAGCGAGTGATCCCATGTGCCGCAAGCAGAGACGCTGAATGAACCTTCGGCCATACAAAAGACTCCTTTAGGGATAATCAGCTCACCGCCTTTGTTTCCCTGAATCCTGGGGCCAGGGCCCTGCGTATTACTCACACAAGGTATAAAAAATGCTCGCACGCTGGCGCTGGGTGTTACATCAACTGACCAAACGGCTGTGGTTCAGGGCAAGCCTGTTTTCCTTGCTCGGCATTGCAACCGCGTTACTCGCCGTTGTCTTCAAGGACTACATTCCCGAATCATTGCCCGCCCGTATAGGCGCCGACGCCGTCGACAAGATCTTGGGCATCATTGCCTCAAGCATGCTCGCCGTGACCACCTTTTCGTTAAGCACGATGGTGACTGCCTACGGTGCGGCCAGCAGCGGCGTGACGCCTCGCGCCACCACGCTGGTGATGGAAGACACCACGACACAAAATGCCCTGGCCACCTTTATCGGCTCGTTCCTGTTCAGCCTGGTTGGAATTATTGCGCTGAGCACCGGCGCTTACGGTACACAAGGAAGGGTTTTGCTATTTGCGGTGACCCTCGCCGTGGTGATGCTGATTGTCTACACCCTTTTGCGCTGGATCGATCATTTGTCCAAGCTTGGCCGGGTGGGAGAAACCATTGACCGTGTCGAACAGGCGACCATTGACGCCATAACCAATCGACTCCAATGGCCGCATTTGGGTGCAGCCGCCTACCCTTGCGACTCGATGGTCCCGAACTCTGCGCTGATCATCACAAGTCTCCACACAGGGTATGTCCAGCACATCGACGTTCAGGCGTTAGGCGCCATCGCCAAAGCAGACGAGACACGCATTTTTCTGGAGGTCCTGCCAGGTAGCTTCGTGCATGTCGGCATGCCGCTCGCCCGAATCGTCAGTCTGAGCAAGCCGCGCGAGGGCGAACAGCAGTCGAGTAGCGAAAAAATCATCTCTACCCTGACTATCGGTGTACGTCGCACGTTTGAACACGACCCCCGGTTCGGCTTGTCGGTGCTGTCAGAGATTGCCTCCCGCGCCTTGTCGCCGGCCGTCAATGACCCCGGCACTGCCATTGACGTCATTGGGCGCGGCATCAGAAGCCTGACATGCTGGGGTAAACCCAAAGCACCCGCCGCGAAAATCGACACCGATTGCCAGCAGGTTTACCTGCGCGCATTGACAGTAGATGACCTGTTCGATGACTTCTTCGCACCGATTGCCAGGGATGGCGCGGGTTTGGTGGAAGTCGACCTGCGCATGATGAAGGCACTTGTGTGCCTCGCACAGATAAACCCGGCGATGTTCAGCAGTGCCTGTGCCAGGCACGCGGGCCTGCTGCTCAAGCACGCGAACAATGCACTTGTGCTGGAAGAAGACCGGCACACGCTCAGCGCGGTGGCGCGACCACTGCTGCGCTGACCCAGCCTATGGTTTGGCTTTTTGCGTGGCGGCGTCACTGCCCTCCGACTGCAAAAAGCCACGCGCCAACTGTTGATAGAGTTCAGGCCCCATCCTGGCACTGACTGCTTTGGCAATCAGCGCAACGGCCATCAGACTGATCACCATGCCATGGCTGTCGATCATCTCCATCACGATGATCGCGGACGTGATCGGCGATTGCGTGACAGCCGCCAGAAAGCCAACCATGCACAAGGCAATGATGGGCTGTGCCGCCAGAGCGAAGAACTCAGCGACGTTGGCTCCTACCGCAGCCCCTACCGCCAGAGACGGGGCAAAAATACCGCCCGGGATACCGGAAAAATAAGTCACTACCGTCGTGAGAAAACGCGTGATCGGCGCGTGCCAGGGCAGACCGATATCGGACACGATGATCTGGGATGTGATCCCGTAACCGCTGCCAAAGGACATCCCGCCACTGAGCCAACCGAGAATAGCCACGATCATCCCGCAGCCACCTGCGAACCAGACAGGGTGCATGCGGCGCCATTCCCAGACGAAAAATCGGCGATACCTCTGCGGCCACAGGAGCATCCGACTGAATAACCCTCCCATAAGGCCGCAGCCAATACCAATCGCCAGCACCGGGACAATGATATCGAGATTGACCTCTTGCACGTCGAAATGCCCGAAGTAGTTGTAGTTGCCCTGCAAAGCAATTGCGACTATCCCCGACAAGATGATCGTACTGAGCAAAACCCCGCTGGTACGGGTTTCCAACTTGCGCCCCAACTCCTCCACCGCAAAAGCCACGCCGGCCAAAGGCGTGTTGAACGCGGCGGCAATACCCGCTGCACCACCGGCCAGAATAAGATCTTCGGGGCGGATGATTCGAGCGTTAGGCAGATAACGGTGGAAGAAATGCATGATCGAGGCGGCGACTTGAACTGACGGGCCTTCCCGCCCTGCTGAAAAACCACCGGTCAACGCCAGGGTACCTAGCCCTATCTTGGCAACAGCAAGGCGCAAGGACACCAACTTATCCACGGGCTTACCTTGGTGGGCCAACCGCGTAGCCGCAATGACCTGAGGAATGCCACTGCCTTGTGCCCCGACAAAAAAACGGGTGGTCATCCATACGACGAACATGCCGATCAAAGGCGTGTAGATAAACGGCAGCCAAGGCCGGCCGGCGGTTTGTTGAACGAACTGCATCAGCGCAAGGTCGGCCAGCCGGGCGAATAGCACAACCAGTAACCCGGCGAAGGTAGCAGCAGCCCAGAGCGTCACACGAGTACGCCATCGGATCGAGGCAAAGCGACGACGTATGAGTAATATCGGTTTGATCACCCGAGCGGATTCCCGTTGTCGAGGTTAATAAACCCCACAAAACAAGACTACCGGGTTAAACGGTCAGGTCCAGCCAGCAGAGACTAAAGGATTATAACCATCATCTTCTCCTGCGACCCACTCCACGTGCAGTTACCTTGGCAATCTGATGCAGGGTAGGACTGTCCGCTCGCCACTGTGCTGATCAATCAACTACAGTTGAATCGCTCTGAATAAAAACAAACAAAACGGAGAGATTCCCATGCGCGTAAAGAACCGCTTCACCTTGCTGGCCGCCGCCACAACCCTGGCACTCACCTGCACGGCCCAGGCGGCACCTGTGTTCATCAACATACTGACCGGAGGCACCAGCGGGGTGTATTACCCGATTGGGGTTGGCCTGTCGCAGATCTACAGTGAAGGCATACCCGACGTGAAGACCTCGGTGCAGGCCACTAAAGCGTCCGTGGAGAACCTGAACCTGCTGCAGTCCGGTCGAGGCGAGTTGGCACTGGCGCTGGGCGACTCTGTGGCGGATGCAAAGAACGGCGTCGAGGAAGCTGGCTTCAACGCACCGCTGACCAAATTGCGCGCGATTGCCGGAGCGTATCCCAACTACATCCAAATCGTCGCCAGCAAAGAGTCGGGAATCAAGACGCTCGCGGACCTTAAAGGCAAAACCCTCTCGGTCGGCGCACCGAAATCGGGCACCGAGTTGAACGCGCGAGCGATTTTAAAGGCGGCAGGCCTGACCTATGCAGACATGGGCAAGGTGCAATACCTGCCCTTTGCCGAGTCTGTCGAGTTAATCAAGAACCGGCAATTGGATGCGACGTTACAGTCGTCAGGACTGGGCATGGCGGCCATTCGCGACTTGTCATCGGTGATGCCGCTGAACTATGTCGCCATCCCCCCGGAAGTCGTGGCAAAAATCGACAACCCGGCCTATCACAGCGCGATGATTCCGGCCAATACGTATGACGGCCAGCCTGAAGCGGTGCCAACGGTTGCTATCGTCAACATTCTGGTGACCCGCTCGGATGTACCCGATGAGTTGGCGTACCAGATGACAAAACTGCTGTTCGAAAACTTGCCGCGCCTGGGTAACGCTCATTCGGCCGCCAAGGACATCACACTGGAAAACGCCACCAGGAACCTGCCGATTGCGCTTCATCCGGGCGCCGAACGCTACTACACCGAAAAAGGTGCGCTCTAGCGACGCAAGGCGCAGCGGCGCAGTATCGCCGCGCCAACAGCCCGCCCTTTTTCCATGCAGTGAGGCAGGTAACTAATGAGTGAAGATCATCACGACATCTCTGCGAACCCGCGAGACTGGCCAAAAACGCTGTTTTACGTAGCGTTGTTATTTTCGATTTTTCAGATCGTCACAGCAGCGTTTTCGCCCTTTTCGAGCCAGGTATTGCGTGCGATACACGTCGGTTTCCTGCTGTGGGTGGTCTACCTCAGCTATCCGGCCTATGGCAACAAACGCCCTTGGCAACCCTTGGCCTGGATACTCAGCCTCGCCGCCATTGCCACCGCCCTGTATCAATGGAGGTATGAGGCTGACCTGATCCAGCGTTCCGGGGATCTGACAACGGCGGACATGGTGATCGGCATTCTACTGGTGGTGCTCGTGTTCGAAGCCGCTCGACGAGTGATGGGCATTGCCCTGCCGGTCATTTGCGGCCTGTTCCTGGCTTATGGTCTGTTTGGCGAGTATTTGCCGGGCGATCTGGCCCATCGAGGTTATGGTTTCGACCAAATCATCAACCAACTGTCTTTTGGCACCGAAGGGCTGTACGGCACGCCAACCTATGTTTCAGCGACCTACATCTTCCTGTTTATCCTGTTCGGAGCGTTCCTCGAACAGGCCGGCATGATCAAACTGTTCACCGATTTTGCCATGGGCCTGTTCGGCCACAAACAGGGAGGGCCTGCCAAGGTTGCCGTTGCGTCGTCGGCACTGATGGGCACCATCACCGGTTCGGGCATCGCCAACGTGGTGACTACGGGGCAATTCACTATTCCACTGATGAAGCGCTTTGGTTATCGGGCCGCGTTTGCCGGAGGCGTGGAAGCAACCGCCAGCATGGGCAGTCAACTGATGCCGCCGGTGATGGGCGCAGTCGCCTTCATCATGGCTGAAACCATCAACGTACCATTCGTGGAGATTGCCAAGGCCGCGTTGATTCCCGCCATCCTCTACTTCGGTTCGGTCTTCTGGATGGTCCATCTGGAAGCCAAGCGATCCAACCTCAAGGGCCTGCCCAAGGATCAATGCCCCAGTGCATTGGGCGCCGTGAGGGAGAAGTGGTACCTGCTCATTCCGCTGCTGGTATTGGTCTACTTGCTGTTTTCCGGGCGCACGCCGCTGTTTTCCGGAATGGTCGGACTTGCACTCACGGCCATCGTGATTCTTGGCTCGGCGATCATCCTGAAAGTGCAAAGCTTCGGCTTGCGCTGCGCCTTCTGGATTGCGCTCGGCATCCTCTGTACCGGCTTTTTCCAACTGGGTATCGGCGTGATCTTTGCCGTCATTGCAGTGCTGGTGGGGGTCTGTGGGGTCATCAAAGGAGGGCACGAAACGCTGACCATCTGTCTGCATGCGTTGGTCGAAGGCGCTCGTCATGCTGTACCGGTGGGGATCGCGTGCGCGCTGGTGGGCATCATTATTGGTGTGGTTTCACTGACCGGCGTCGCCTCTACGTTTGCGGGTTATATCTTGGGCATTGGCCGAGACAACCTGCTGCTGTCACTGATACTCACAATGATCACATGCCTGGTGCTGGGCATGGGGATTCCGACCATTCCCAACTACATCATCACCAGTTCGATCGCAGCCCCTGCCCTCCTCGAATTGGGCGTACCGCTGATTGTGTCGCACATGTTCGTGTTTTACTTCGGCATCCTCGCCGACCTGACTCCCCCTGTCGCCCTCGCCTGCTTTGCAGCGGCACCGATCGCTAAAGAGACCGGGTTCAAGATCAGCCTATGGGCGGTGCGAATAGCGCTGGCGGGCTTTGTCATACCGTTCATGGCGGTCTACAACCCAGCGTTGATGCTGCAAGGTGACAGTGTGTGGATGTCCGTCTACATGCTGCTCAAGACCCTATTCGCGGTCGGGTTATGGGGCATCGCATCCACTGGCTTTTGGCAGCGCAAGATGCCTCTATGGGAGCGTTTGCTGAGCGTCGCTGCCGGGGCACTCCTCGTGGTGGCGTTACCGCTGACCGATGAACTGGGCTTCGCGCTGGGACTCTGTGTGATAGTCCAGCACGTCTGGCGGTCCCGCCGGGCCGCGCTAGCCAATCCATGATCGGCGTATGCCTGGGCTTGACCGGCGTGCTGTGGGCCCAGTTGTCGGTTTCACACTTCACGCTGGCATGGGATCACACCATTGAAAAGATCCGCTGGGAGGAAGACTACCGCGTGACCGAGCAAGGGCTGGTGCTGGAAGAGGCTCGTGTACGCGGTAACGGTGCAGGAATGGAAGTTCCCGACGGGGCGTGGCTGGAAAATGGCAGTTGGCATTACCGGCGCCAATTGCCGCCTTTGCAACCCTTGCGCCTGGGGCGCACACCGGAGGCTGGCGATTACCAGCTGTGCGTTGATGGCCAGTGTCACGCCCTGAGTCACTGGATTGGCGCGCCAACTGCTCGCCAGCCTTTTATTCAAATGTGGACGTGCAAGGCCGGATAAGTCATCACTATTCCCCCTCATCTCAGTCAACCCGTTAGCCTGTTCGACGCCGAACATAAACTGGGGGGCGGCCATTGGTCGTCCTTGTGGACGCAGAGCAAGGCTATTGGTGGACACGCTGGTGGGATACCGTGCATCTGTTTTTCACCCGGACGATCCGCGGCTGGTTCGATGAGACCGAGATCGCATGAGTCGCGTCAATACCCGTTGATTACACGGCAAAAGCTGGCCCCATCGCAGTCGCGGAGAAGCTGATGAACTCAGATGAACTACGCAAAGAACTCGCGCTATCAAAATTCTTCGAAGGCGACTCATCCCTCAATGAAGCGGTACAGGGACTGAGTCAGGCTGAAAAGAAAGTATGTATCGAGTCGGCCTTTGAGCAAGAAGCCGCACGACTTGGGATAGCGGTATGGGAGCTGACGCTGACCATGATCTCGGAGTCTCCCGAAGAGCTGAAAAGCATGACCCTGGCGTTCCATCGAGAAGTGTCAGAAATGGTTGAGATGGAATGGACGGATTACTGCACGCTCAATGAAATCATCGAATAGCACTTGGGCCGCCTGTACAGGCGCGCGGGCACTTGTCGATACCGCACAGCAAATGCTGATTAACGGCAAGGGCCAGGCGGGAGACGCAATGGGTGCTTCACGTCGCGACGGCCCTGGGTATTGACCGTCTACCTCGGCTCGAGCCCTGTGAACAGTGAATAATCAATATCTCCAAAATACCGGCGTGACGAGCACTAACACCGTCAGGATTTCCAGCCTTCCAAGCAGCATTCCTACGGTCAAGAGCCATTTTGCGGCATCCGGTAATGATGAGAAGTTACCGGCCGGCCCAATGATCGTGCCAAGCCCAGGCCCGACGTTACACACTGCCGTAGCCGCACCGCTCAACGCAGTTGTCCAATCCAGCCCAATGAGACTCAGGCCCAAGGCAATCGCGGCAATCGTGATGGAGAAGAAAAATGAGAAAGTCAAAAGCGAACGCAAGATCTCTTCGTCAATAGGGTGGCCGTTGTACTTTTTCTGAATCACGGCGCGAGGATGGATCAGTTGCTTCAAACTGCTCACCAATAGCGCGGCCGCCACTTGAAAACGGAAGATTTTAAGACCACCCGCCGTGGAACCTGAACACCCACCGACGAAGGTCAAATAGAAAAAGAGCAAAACGGCGAAACTGCCCCACAAGGTGTAATCGCCCACGGCGACGCCAGTGGTGGTGACAACCGAAGTCACATTTATTGCCACGATACGAAATGCTTCCCACCATCCGTAATCGCTGTGAAAACACAGCCAAGTACCTACCACCAGCCACGTGAAGACCAAGAACCCAATAAATCCGCGAACCTGGTGATCCTTCAGCAGCGCACGCCGATGGCCGCGCAATGTCGCGACATACAACGTAAAAGGCAGGCTACCCAGAATCATGATGACGACTGCAACCCAGTGAATGGCAGGCTGTGTCCAATGCCCTAGAGAAGCGTCCGACGTCGAGAAGCCGCCGGTAGAGATCAACGACATGGCGTGGTTGACGGCTTCAAACGGCGTCATCCCGGCAATCCAGAGCGCGAGCGTTCCGGCGCCAGTGAGTCCCAGATAAAGAAAAAGGATGTATTTGGCTGCTACATGGGAGCGCGGCGTCACTTTTTCCGACCAGTCTGAAGACTCAGTCTGGAAAAGACGCATGCCCCCTACTCGCAGTAGCGGAAGAATCGCCACGGCCATGCCGATAAAGCCGATCCCTCCCAGCCAGTGAAGCATTGATCGCCAGATCAACAGCCCAGGAGAGGCGGTGTCCAAACCACTCAACACCGTTGAGCCCGTGGTTGTGATGCCAGACATCGTTTCAAAAAAAGCATCGGTGTAACTGATGTGATGGATAAACACCATTGGCAACGCTGCGAAGGTACACACCACCACCCAACTGCCGGTGGTCAGCAGGTACATATCCCTTGGACGAAGTTGAGCCGTCTCTGGGCGCCCTCGCATGATCAGCAACAGACCGCAGATGAACGTAATCAAACTGGACCAAAGAAAGGCGGACAGGTCGTCGCTGCGCTCATAGACCACCAGCGTGATCATGGGGATGGCCATGCTTATAGCCAGCGTAATAAGAAAAAGACCTAAGACAAAGCCGATGAGCCGTATTGCCGCGAGGGACATAAGAAAAAACCTGCCAAATTAGCGCCGCGCAGTATCGGACTGCTAACATTTTTGAGCCCGTAAATTTTGCGTAAATTTTCTATGGACGATCAGTCGTTTCGCCAACCTTAGCCTATTCCAAAGACTGCGCGGTTAAGGAGGGTTGCCCCAGCACTTTTTTTCAAACCAGCAGACATTGCGTCCACATTGACGCGGGGGGCGCTTTCATAGGTTGTTCAGATCCATGGAAAGCGGCGGTACCTTTCTTAAATCACATCCTCTTCCGAGGCCTTCAGGTGGAACAGCCCCTTGACCTTGGTTTACAGTTTTTTTGCGATGGCCTGCGCTTCTTCAAGCGTGGTGCCCTGCTCAGCCTTGGGGACCGGCATCGGCGTTCGGCGACAGGGCGTCAAAACCTGAAATCACGTCAAAGAGTTCCTCGTCGATGTCGGCTTGGCGCAAACAGTGATAGGTGGCGTCAAGGTGTTGCAACAGTTCACCGATGTTGCGGTCTGCGCGCTGCATCGCGGCAAGACGGCCGGCGTCCCTCTCTCACGCAGGTTGGCCACCGCCTTGGCCACTGCCGACGCTCGCTGGCCAATGGCGCAATACACACAACACGTTCTTGTCGCGCTGATTAAAAATGGTAATGAGCGTGTGCCGGAGCAGCGTGGTAGCCAGGCCTGTTCAGGGCCGTCGGGCGAGCGACAGCAACAACCAATGGCACAGCTGCCGGCTGATTGAGTCTGGAGATGCCCCCCCGAGTTGGGGGCGCAGACGATGCCGAACTTCGCCCGGGAGCTCGGCGAGTACGTGATTTTGTTGAGGCCCTGGTAGCTCCGACATATTCAGTAACCTTCTTTTTCGGCGCGATCTGAACACGGTGTGAGGCCCGTGAATTCAATGGCCGCGCAGCGCCTAAACGCCTGCTCTGCTCCACAATTGCACAGCCCCGAGTTAGCGGCCTGACAGGCTATAGAGTAGCCCCTTGAGTAGTACTACAGCGCCGTTGTCAGGGGGCCATTGCATACCGGGAGCTGGTGGGAAAGGCTCCCGATCGAGCTCCGTAGGTGTCGTGCAGGAGCAGAAGGTTCGGAAACTACTTATTAGTGGATCTTTGCAGTGATGCCCGAACATCTAGTTGTAAATTTTTGCCTAGACTGACTGCTTGACCGTATAACGAATACACGTCAGAACTTCGACTGTACAAAACTAAAAAAACAAAAGGAATTCCCCGAAATGTTCAAATCCTTCTGCAAGGCACTTGCCTGCACGTTTGCTCTAGGGAGCATGAGTGCAGTCATGGCAGCTGATCCAATCATCATCAAGTTCTCACACGTCGTCGCCGACCACACGCCAAAGGGGCAAGGCGCACTGCTGTTCAAGAAACTGGTAGAGGAACGCCTGCCCGGCAAGGTCAAGGTCGAGGTCTATTCCAACTCATCGTTGTTTGGTGATGGCAAAGAGATGGAAGCCCTTTTGCTGGGGGATGTGCAGTTAATTGCGCCGTCACTGGCCAAGTTCGAACAGTACACAAAGACCGTCCAGCTGTACGATCTGCCCTTTCTGTTTGATGACATTGCTGCGGTTGACCGCTTCCAGATGAGCCCACAGGGCCAAGGGCTGCTCAAGTCCATGGAGAGTAAAAACATCACCGGCCTGGCCTATTGGCACAATGGGATGAAGCAGTTGTCTGCCAACAAACCGCTGCGTGTTCCTGGTGACGCCCGGGGCCTGAAATTTCGGGTGCAAGCCTCTGCCGTGCTTGAGGAGCAGTTCAAGGCCTTGCGGGCCAACCCGCGCAAGATGAGCTTTGCCGAGGTGTATCAGGGCTTGCAAACCGGTGTGGTCAACGGTGCAGAAAACCCTTACTCGAACATCTACAGCCAGAAAATGCATGAGGTGCAGAAATACATCACCGAATCCAATCATGGTGTGCTCGATTACATGCTGATCACCAACACCAAGTTCTGGAATGGCCTGCCGCCAGACATTCGCAGTGAACTGGACAAGATTATTGTGCAGGTGACCGCGCAGGTTAACAAAGATGCCGAGCAGCTCAATCAGGACGCCAAGCAAAGCATCATCGCCGCCAAAACCACCGAAATCATCACCCTGACACCTGAACAGCGCGAACAATGGCGCGTCGCGATGAAACCCGTCTGGAAAAAATTCGAAGCAGATATCGGCCCTGAGCTGATCACCGCAGCCGAAGCCGCCAACAAGGCTCAATGACCGGGAGGCAGGTGTTGCCGACGTGGTAGCACCTGCCAGTCATTACCATACGGGAGATGCCATTCATGCAGGCCTTTCGGCGCATCTGGGAACACTTCGAGGAAGGCTTCATTGTCTTCCTTTTGGCCGCCATGACATTGGTAACGTTCGTCTACGTCATTCTCAACAACCTCTATACGCTGTTCTACAAACTTGCCGACAACTGGGAAGGCGCCAGCGACTTATTGTTCGCCCTCGGCGATCGCGTCATGAGCATGGCTCAAGCCATGACCTGGAGCACCTCACTGACCAAGGTGCTGTTTGGCTGGCTGATCTTCTTCGGCCTGTCCTACGGCGTGCGCACGGCCGGGCATATAGGCGTTGATGCGCTGGTGAAGCTGGTCAGTAAACCCGTCCAGCGGCTCATTGGGATGTTGGCCTGTCTCTGCTGCCTGCTCTATGCCGGGCTATTCAGCGTGGCCAGCTTCGAGTGGATTCATACCCTGATGTCAGCAGGAATAGGCGCCGAGGATCTGGGGCACTACGGGATCATGCAGTGGCACATAGGGCTGATTGTCCCTGTGGGTTTTGCATTGGTGTTCATCCGTTTCGCTGAAATTTTCGTGCGTATCCTGCTGCACCGCCAAACCGGCCTTGGCCTGGCCGATGAGGCTGCGGACGTGATGAAACTGACCGAACACGAGGACGACAAGTCATGACCATTGCCTTCCTGTTCGCGACACTGTTCGCCTTGATGTTCATTGGCGTGCCCATCGCCATTTCCTTGGGCCTGGCGGGTTCGCTGACCATTGTATTTTTCAGCCCCGACTCGGTACGTTCCCTGGCGATAAAGCTGTTTGAAACGTCAGAGCACTACACCCTGTTAGCGATTCCGTTTTTCTTGCTTGCAGGCGCCTTCATGACCACCGGCGGCGTCGCACGCCGGCTGATCGATTTTGCCAACGCCTGCGTCGGCCATATTCGTGGGGGGCTTGCCATCGCCGCCGTATTGGCCTGCATGCTGTTTGCAGCCCTGTCCGGCTCCAGCCCTGCAACGGTTGCAGCAGTAGGCTCGATCGCCATTGCCGGCATGGTGCGCTCCGGGTATCCGCAGGCATTCGGCGCGGGAATCGTCTGTAACGCGGGCACTCTGGGCATCCTGATACCGCCCTCGATCGTGATGGTGGTCTATGCCGCCGCCACCGAGACGTCCGTCGGCAAGCTGTTCATGGCCGGCGTCATACCTGGCCTGTTGCTGGGTATAGCGCTGATGGTGGCGATCTACATCGTCGCGGTTAAGAAAAACTTACCGGCCATGCCGCGCGCAACCCTGCGTGAGTTTCTGAGCGCCGCGCGCAAAGCCATCTGGGGCTTGCTGCTGATGTTGATCATCCTGGGTGGCATTTACAGCGGGATGTTCACACCGACAGAAGCCGCTGCCGTTGCCGCCGTGTATTCGGCGTTCATCGCCTTGTTCGTCTACAAGGATCTGACGTTTCGCGAGACACCCAAAGTGCTGCTGGACTCTGCCAAGTTGAGCATCATGCTGATGTTCATCATTGCCAACGCCATGCTCTTTGCTCACGTATTGACCACCGAGCAATTACCCCAGCAGATCACAGCCTGGGTGATCGAGGCAGGACTGACACCAGTGACCTTCCTGCTGGTAGTGAACATCGTCTTGTTGGTGGCCGGCGCCTTTATGGAGCCCTCGGCCATTATCCTGATCCTGGCGCCGATCCTTTTTCCGATTGCCATGAAACTGGGTATCGACCCGATTCACCTTGGCATCATCATGGTGGTCAATCTGGAGATCGGCTTGATCACGCCGCCGGTCGGCCTGAACTTGTTCGTGACGTCCGCCGTGACGGGGATGTCGGTGCCGGCCACCATAAAGGCGGCCATGCCCTGGCTGATGCTCTTGCTGCTGTTCCTGATACTGATTACCTATGTACCTTGGATATCCCTGGCCCTGCCCAACTGGCTGGGCATGAATTAATGACCACGCTTGCGGACACTTGAGGGTTGCTGCCGGTGAAACCGGTAGTGTTAAGGCGCCAATCGTTGTGCAAAAGACTACCCGCTCGCCCGTTGAAACGGCGATTGGCACGGGCATGCTGGCCCAGGCCAGGGCTTGAAACAGGCACGCGAACAGGCAGACCAGAAGGCCGAGGGTGGGCCGAGCGTGCGGTGGGTGCCTGTTGGAAAGCATGCAAGAATCCCTGCAATTGTTATGTCGTCAGCAATGCCCGTGGACAGGACATATTCCGTGCTTCAACCGTTAATCTGCAGAGCCCGCAACCGTTGGTTGAGGCTCGAACGCACATTGAAGGAGCGCCAGGAACCTTGCGATTCCCGGCGCTCAGTAACGCGACCCAAACCCTGCCAAGGGAAAATGTCGTGTCGACGCAGAATCTAGCATGCCCGTGCGCGCCACCTAACCTGCGACAAACCACCACAGGTAGCGCCTCATTGCACAATCAAGAACCACGCCTTGGCGCTCTGCCCTCCTGACTGTGGCGGGCTGTCGCACCGGGCCTCCTCGCTCAACGCCAACAACCGCAGTGCCGAGCCCCATGAACCTGGCTCATGAACGCCAAACCGGCACGCGGGCGAGTGAGGACCGGGTTTATCAGGCGAAAAAAAGCCCTCTGGGAAGAGGGCCTGGCAACCGGCACATGAACGGGTTCAAATGCCGCGCTTCGAGCTACCGTGGAAGTGTCTGCCTCCGCTCAAAGCCTGCACACTTTATGAGCACAGTCTCAGGGCAACAACTGCGACAATCGGCCACACCTCGTGCGCTGATCGGCACGATCCGCGGTGCTGGCGGCGCGACTGATCAATGCTGATCAGGTGTGGTGTTTTGTCGCAGCCCACTGGCACCCTCCTGGGTCAACAGTGCGTCAAGGAATCGGCAGCCAGCGGCGAAATCCCACACCGCCCTTGCCGGTCAACGGGCACCAGGCAAAGTCCCAGGGCACGGGCGGAAACTCCTCCAGATCAGCTTCAAGCCCGGGCACCGGACGAGGTGCCTGCTTCCAATCGAACACCATTTGCGGCGCGCCCTGCCAGGCCAACACCAGCCCCCGAGCCTGGCTGTCATCGCTATTGATCCAGCGTGCCGCCGCAGCGCACATAAACGACTCGATGTGCTCTTCGTTGATCCGCGCCTGATACTTTGAGCCCAGTAGCCAGCGGCATATGCTCAGGTAATAGGTCCAGTTCAACGGCGGATGATTGCGATAGGCCCAGGTCATGAAGCCACGAAAGATATTCAGGCCATCGGGCGGATCGAGTTTGAGCAAGCCGGGGCACACATCGAACAAGGTGTGCCAGTAAGGCAGCAGTCGGGCATCCAGGTGTACGAAACTGCGCGCATTACCTGGGTAATCCGGAAACGGCAGCAGGAAGTCCGCTTGATTACGCAGACGCGAGGTTTTGCTGACCAATCGCGAAGCCCCCGATGGAACGGCTAGCGCGCGCATGGCGACCTCCGGCTGATCGGCGCAGTTGCGGATTTTGCGTGTTTTCTTGCGTAAACGGTCGCCGCCAATCCTGACAGTAGCCGGCGATGGAGGCGTGCAAATACATGAGCCATTTTGTGCTCCTTCCCGTGTCACCTTTAACCGTGGAGCCCCCCGCGACGCCTGACGAACCTGGGTCGACAGGCACAAGGGGGCTTAGACAAACGCGGTCATGCGCAAAGTGCGGGGGAAGCTCTGGGGTTGGCCGAGGGCCAGGAATAACGTGGGGGCGCCTTGCAGCGCTGTTCGCGGTCAGGCCGGCGTACCTGCGCGATCCGCAGCAACCAGCCCAGACAGAACAGCAAGGCGATGCTCAAGGTCACGGACGAGCAGATCGGACAAGCAAAACTCCCGGCCCAGCCACTGGCGGACAGATCGGCGAGGTCTGTTTTCGAGGTCGGCGCGGAACTGCCCTGGGAGGAGCAGAACTGCCCGCCGACGCCATTGAGCGTCAAGCCCGTCACCTGTCCGTGAGCCAAACCGCAGGCGAACACATTGAACAGGACGCAGAAATACAGCGTCCAGGCAATGAGCGAGCGGTCTGAGCGGGTCAGTTTCATGGCGGCGACTCTAACACCGAACAGCCAGTCGGTTGAAGCGCGACCAATGTCGCCTCACAGGTTCAAACAGCGAGCCTTCAAAGCCTGAGCTGCTCGACCTGCCCTTCCAGCACCCGTGCCAACTGCCGCAACGCGTCGCTGGAATCACGCGTGCTGACGCTGGACGCGCCGCTGACCGTCACCAGCGTATGGATGCGCGCCAGGGTGCGGCTGATTTCATCCGCCGTCACCGCCTGCTGCTCGGCCGCACTGGCGATCTGCAAGGTCATGTCGCTGACGGTCGCGGCCGACTGGGTGATCCGCTTCAAGGCGTCGCCCGCCCGCGCCGAGATCTCGACCGGCACACGTGCCGTTTCGACGTTTGCGACGATGCGCTCCAGCGCCCCACGGGCACCTGACTGCACCTGCTCGATGATCTGCTTGATCTCCACCGTGGAGGCCTGCGTGCGCTGAGCCAAGGTCCGCACCTCATCGGCGACCACCGCAAACCCCCGCCCATACTCGCCCGCCCGCGCGGCTTCGATCGCCGCATTGAGCGCCAGCAGGTTGGTCTGCTCGGCAATCGCGCTGATCACATCCAGCACACTGCCGACTCGGCTGGAGTCAGCCTCCAGTTGCTTGACCAGTGCATGGGTGCCGAACAGCGCTTCGACCAATTGCTGGATAGCGTCGATGGTCGACTGAACGATGTGCTGCCCATCGCTGGCCTGCCCTTCGGCCAGCCGCGTGGCATCTGCCGCCACGGCGGCGTTGCGTGCGACATCCTGCACGGTGGCGACCATTTCATTCATGGCGGTGACCAGGCTGTCGGTTTCCAACAGTTGGTGATCGAGGCTGGTCTGGGTAGCCGCTGTGACCTCGCCGAGGTCGTCACTCAGGCGCAACACCTGCCCGCTGGCCACTGCCGTGCCTCGACTGACTTCGTGGGCGGCGTGGATCAAGCAGTTGACACTGCGTGACAGTTGCGTGAGTTCGTCATTGCCAACGGCGGGCAGCCGTATCGTCAGGTCGGTTTGCCCGCTGACCGCTGCCCCCAGCACCTCGACCGTCTCACGCAGCGGCCGGGTAATGCTGCGGATGATCATCCAGGCAAACAGCATCAACCCGAGCAGCACCACGGCGCTGATCCATGCCGGCGCCACCAACACGCGGTTGACGACCCGTTGCACATCGCTGGGGTAGATGCCGCTCGCCACCACCCAGCCCCAGGGCTTGAACAGGCGCGCCTCAGACAGTTTGTATTCGGCCGGCGCGCCATTGGCACGGGGAAAGTAGTAATCCACCAACACCCGCCCCTGCTCGCGCGCGCCCTCCACGAACTGGCGGGAAAACGGCTTGCCGTTCTGGTCCTTGAAGTCGCCCAGCGCCTTGCCCACCAACGCCGGCGCCGTCGGGTGCATGATCATCCGATAGTCCAGGTCGAGGATCAGCAAATAGTTATCGCCCAGGTAGCGCAGGGTTCCGACCACCTCGGCGGCCTGGCGCTGGGCCAACGCCAGGCTCATGTGGCCGTTTTCCACTTGCCCGGCGTAGTACGCAAGGATCGAATTGGCGGTGTTCAGCGCGGTGTCGACGCCCGCCATTTTTTCTTCGAGCAACGAGCGCTGCAGCAACAGGCCCAGCCAGATGGCCAGACAAATGATCAACACGCCCAGGCCAACCACCAACGCGCCAATACGCGTGGTGATGCGCCATTTTCTAAGATTCAGCACGCAAGCCTCTCAGGATTCTTGTTGTTGGACAGGCAAGCAAACCGGCGGCCTCGGGGAGCCGCCTGATTCACCTGGCCTGGGGGCACGCACGCTAAAAACGCGCACGGTCAGGCTCTAGACGAAGGCGTCGGCATAGAAGTCGGCCGCCTCCAGTTGCCGCAACTCGACGTAGTCGCGCCGCGCTGAATCAACCACGATCGGCGCGCCACAGGCATACACTTCAAACCCCTTGAGGCTCTGGAAGTCGCTCAGCACCTGGCGATGGACGAAGCCCGTCGCGCCCTGCCAATCACAGGCCGGGGTGGGATCGGACAGCACCGGGGTGTAGCGCAGCCACGGCAACTGGGCCTCCCAGGCCAGCAACTGTTCATGCCGATACAGATCCTCACGGCGCCGGCCGCCCCAGTACAGGTAAACCGGACGCCGGTTGTGCCCCTGTTCGCGCAGCTGTTCGAGCAAGGCCTGGATCGGCGCAAAACCGGTGCCGCTGGCCAGGAAGATCATCGGCCGCTCGCTGTCGCGCAGGTAGAACGAGCCGAACGGGCCTTCCATGCGCAGGATGGCCTTGGGTTGCAAGGCGTTGAACACATGCCCGCTGAACACCCCGCCGGGCATGTGCCGGATGTGCAGCTCCAACTGGTTGTCCCGTGGGGCGTGGGTGGCCATCGAATAGCTGCGCCGGCTGCCATCCTTGAGCAACACCTGCACGTACTGGCCCGGAAAATAAGTAAACCCGGCGCCCGGGGCGAGTGTCAGCCGCAGCACTGCAACGTCACTGCTGACCTTGTCGAGGCTGGCCACACGCACGCCCATCTGCTGGATGCCGATACCGCGCAACGCCGTCACTTCCGGCGCCTCGATCACCAGGTCGGAGCGCGCCGTGGCGCAGCAAAACAACGCCAACCCCCGCGCCCGCTCGGCCGCGCTGAGTACCTCCAGCGGGCTGTCGCCGTGCTCCACTTCACCGCTGAGCACCTGGCCCTTGCAACTGCCGCACGTGCCGGTGCGGCAGCTGTGCTTGAGCATCAGGCCGTCGGCCAGCGCCGCGTCCAGCACGGTTTGTTCAGGCAGCAGCGGACAACTCAGGCCGACCGGAAGAATCTGCAGTTGATAGCTCATGCGCGCCTCCTCAGTGTGTGTGCTTGCCAGCGGCCAACAGGTCCAGCGCGACGTCGACGATCATGTCTTCCTGGCCGCCGACCATCCGGCGTTTGCCCAGCTCGACGAGGATGTCCACGGTCTTCAAACCGTACTTGGCCGCAGCGATTTCGGCATGGCGCAGGAAGCTCGAATAGACCCCGGCATACCCCAGCGCCAGGGACTCGCGGTCGACCCGCACCGGCCGATCCTGCAACGGCCGCACGATGTCATCCGCTGCGTCCATCAAGGTGTAGAGGTCGGTGCCGTGGTTCCAGCCCAGGCGTTCGGCGGCGGCGATGAACACTTCCAGCGGCGCGTTGCCGGCCCCGGCGCCCATGCCGGCGAGGCTGGCGTCGATGCGGTCGCAGCCTTCCTCGACCGCGGTGATCGAGTTGGCCACGCCGAGCGAGAGGTTGTGGTGGGCGTGCATGCCGGTTTCGGTTTCCGGCTTGAGCACGGCCTTGAACGCACGGAAGCGATCACGGATGTCCTGCATGTTCATCGCGCCGCCGGAGTCGGCCATGTACACGCAGGTGGCGCCGTAGCTTTCCATCAGCTTGGCCTGGGCGGCGAGCTGCTCGGCCGGGATCATGTGGCTCATCATCAGGAAGCCGACGGTGTCCATGCCCAGTTCGCGGGCGTATTCAATGTGCTGTCTGGAGACGTCGGCCTCGGTGCAATGGGTGGCGATCCGCACCACGCGGGCACCGGCGTTGTAGGCCGCCTTGAGGTCATGCACGGTGCCGATGCCGGGCAGCAACAGCGTGGTGATCTTGGCGTGGCTGATCACATCGGCGGCGGCTTCGATCCATTCCAGGTCGGTGTGCGCCGCGAAGCCGTAGTTGAAGCTTGAGCCTTGCAGGCCGTCGCCGTGGGCGACTTCGATCGAGTCGACTTTCGCTTTGTCCAGGGCGCGGGCGATGTCCTGCACGTTTTGCAGCGAATACTGATGACGCACCGCGTGGCTGCCGTCGCGCAGGGTCACGTCGGAGATGTAGATTTTTTTACCGTTCATGTCGCTCTCCTCAGGCCTGTTGCATCGACTGCGCCATGCGCTCGGCGGTAGCCAAGGCTGCGGAGGTCATGATGTCGAGGTTGCCAGCGTAGGCTGGCAGGTAATGGGCGGCGCCTTCGACTTCGAGGAACACCGAGGTTTTCAGGCCGGAGAATTTGCCCAGGCCAGGGATGTTCAACGGCGCGTCTGCCGGAATCACGTCGAACTGCACGTTTTGCTTGAGGCGATAGCCCGGCACATAGGCCTGCACGGCCGCCGCCATTTCGACGATGGAGGCTTCGACCAGCGCCTGATCCGCCGCTTCGGACAGCACGAACACCGTGTCGCGCATGATCAACGGCGGCTCGGCCGGGTTCATCACGATGATCGCCTTGCCCTTGGCCGCGCCGCCGATGACTTCGATGGCCTTGGACGTGGTTTCGGTGAATTCGTCGATGTTGGCGCGGGTGCCGGGCCCGGCGGATTTACTCGCGATCGAGGCGACGATCTCGGCGTAATGCACCTTGGCCACGCGCGACACCGCGGCGACCATCGGGATAGTCGCCTGGCCGCCGCAGGTGACCATGTTGACGTTGAGCTGATCGAGGTTCTGCTCCAGGTTGACCACCGGTACGCAGTACGGGCCGATGGCTGCTGGCGTCAGGTCGATCAGGCGGATGCCGGGCTTGATCCTGCGCAGGAACGCATCGTTCTGCACATGCGCGCCGGCCGAGGTGGCATCGAAGACGAAGTCGATGTGCTGGAACACGTCCATGCGGGTCAGGCCTTCGACGCCTTCGTGGGTGGTAGCCACGCCCATGCGCTGGGCGCGGGCGAGGCCGTCGGAGGCCGGGTCGATGCCGACCATGACCGCCATTTCCAGGTGTTTGGCGTTGCGCAGGATCTTGATCATCAGGTCGGTGCCGATGTTGCCGGAACCGATGATGGCGACTTTGAGTTTTGCAGGGTTCATACGGCTTCTCCGTAGACTTCAGCGAGGAGGATGACGCTGGGCTCGAGGCTGTCGGCGTACAGCCGTGTCACGGCCTCGGCGCGCAGGCTCAGCGCCATGCGCTGGTTGATGTAGCCTTTGTCGGTGATTTCGCCGTCGTTGAGGCTGGGCGGCGAATCGAGAATCACCAGGCGCATGGCATGCTGGGACGACGCCGGGAATTCCTTGGCCAGCGCCAGCAGCCCCGAACACAAGGCCAGGCGCACCTCGGACTGCATCGCCAGTTGTGCGCCGCTCATCTGTTGTCCGGCGGCACCGAGCAGATCGCGCAGGGCCGGGCTCGGGTAGATCAGCGCACCGATCACGTCGCGATCATGCCCACAGATCACGCAATCGCTGACGTAAGGCGCCAAGGCACTGACCAGGCGTGGACGCAGGGTGCCCACCGATACCCAGGTGCCGCTGCTGAGTTTGAAGTCTTCAGTCACCCGACCGTCGAACTGCACCCCCAACTCCGGCCGCTGCGGGTCGACCAAGCGCCCCGCGTCGCCAATGCGGTAGAAGCCCTCCTCATCGAACGCGGCCAGGCTGCTGACCGGGTCCTTCAGGTAGCGCGGGAACACCGACGGCCCGCGCACGCGCATCTCCAGCTTGTCGCCGCAGGGCACGAACTTGAGCTGCGTGCCCGGCACCGGCAGGCCGATGATGCCGGCCTTGTCGGCGGCGAAATGCACGTTGGTGACCACCGGCGACGTCTCGGTCGAGCCCCACTCGGTGGCAAAGAACAGCGGGGTGTCGCGGACCTTGGTGGCACACGCCGCCAGCCGCCCCCAACTGCTCTGGGGCAGCGCGGCAGCGGCGTAGAACAGCATGCGCAGGCGCCCGAACAAGGCGCGCGCCAGTACTTCGTCGCGCTCGAGGTACGGCAGCAAGACCTCGTAGCCGCGCGGCACGTTGAAGTACAGGGTGGGTCGCACCGACTTGAGGTTTTCCACGGTGCGGTCGATTTGCCCCGGCAACGGCAGACCGTCATCGATGTACAAGGTGCCGCCGTTGCGCAGTACCAAGTTGAAGTTGTGGTTGGCGCCGAACACGTGGCTCCAGGGCAACCAGTCGAGCACCACCAGTTCTTCGTGTTCAAGAAAGCGCCAGCACTGGGCAATCGCCTGCTGGTTGGCGCAGAGCATGCCGTGGGTATTGACCACCGCCTTGGGCGCACCGGTCGAACCGGAGGTCATCAGGTAGCGCGCCGGGGTGTCGCCGTCGAGCCGTGCAAACGCTTGCATCACCGCTGGGCTTTCGGCCTTGTACAACAGCGGCAAGGCCAGCGCCCCGCGAATTTCCTGGGCGTTGCGCGCCGCCACCACCGGGCAATCCGGGTTGACCAACTCGATGGCACGGCAATAGGCATCACCGTCGTTGACGAAAATCAGCGCCGGCTTGAGCACTTCGACAATCGCCTTGAGTTTGCTGCACCCGCTGCCGGTGTTGCGCGAGTACGCCACGGAAATCGTCGACACCGGGATGCCCACGTGCAGCGCCGCCAAGGTCAATAGCGCCTGGTCCAGATCGTTTTCCGAGAGCATCAGCAGCGGGCGCCCGGCCGGCAAGTCCAGCTCGAGTAAGCCCTGGGCCAATGCCCCCACGCGCTGGCGCACCTGGGCATAGTTCAGGCTGAACCAGCCGGCGCCGCGCCGCTCGGCCAGGTAGGCACGCTGCGGTGTCTGCACGGCCCAGTGTTCGAGCCACTGCCCGATACAGCGCGCATAGGGCTGCAGGGGTTCGGGGGAACTCAGCACGAAGCTGCCGTCGGCTCGTGCCTCATACAGCACCTTGGCAGGGGCCAGTTGGGTCGGATCATTGAAAAAATCGTACATTGCACGCCCTCGTGAATACGGCAGGCCATCAGCCCGCTGCTCACTCGTTTTATTGTTGTAATCGCCACCGGGTCGTCAGCCCGGTAGCAGGGTTGTTGCCTGCCGGCCTCAGCCGAAACGACAGCTCACTTCACCCAGGCGGGTGAGGCGCAAGCGCACGCTGTCGCCCGCCACCACCGGCACCATGGGCCCGAGCGCGCCCGACAACAGCACGTCGCCCGCCTGCAACGGGCGCCCGGTCAGGGCCATGGTGCGCGCCAGCCACAGCGCAGCGTCGAGTGGGTTGCCCATGCACGCGGCCCCCACGCCGATGGCCGCCTGGGCCGCGTTCTTCTCCAGCAGCATGCCTTCGAGCGCCAGGTCCAGGCCGCGCAGGCTGACAGGGGTCTTGCCCAGCACGTAGAGGCCCGATGAAGCGTTGTCGGCCACGGTATCGACCAGGGTGATCTTCCAGTCCTCGATCGCCGAATCGACGATTTCCAGGGCCGGCAGCACATGGTCGACGGCGCGCAGCAATTCGCCCAGGGTCGTATCGGGGTGAGGGAGATCGCGCCCCAGGACGAAGGCGATTTCGCCTTCGACCTTGGGCTGGATCAGCCGGGTGCTGTCGATGGTCTCGCCATCGCGGTATTCCATGTCGGCGAACAGCATGCCGAAATCGGGCTGATCGACGCCCAACTGCTGCTGTACCGCCAGGGATGTCAGGCCGATCTTGCGCCCGCTCAGGCGCCGACCGGCAGCCAGGGCGGCCTGGGTGTTGATCTCTTGCACGGCGTAGGCGTCGTGCAACGACTGGATGTCGAAACGCTCGGAAATGCGTGGGCAAGGGCTGCGGCTCGACCGCGCCAGGGCCAGCGCAGCGGCGGCGGCCTGAAGGTTTTCGTGGTGCATGGGGTTGCTCCTGAACGGTTCTGGATGGCTCACAACTGACGTGCGCGGCTTTCGCGATAACCCTGGTGCAACTCGTCCACCAGTTGCGCCACGCTGTAGGTGCCGGTGATCTGGCCTACGCCCTGGCCGGCCGACCACACGTGTTTCCAGGCTTTGTTGGCAGTGGAGATGTCACCGGAAAAGTCGATGCTGGCGCGGTTTTCGGCGCTGGGGTCGATACCGGCCTTTTCCAGCGACGGCCGCATCCAGTTGGCAAGCACGCCGCTGACCGCCTTGGTGGTGGTCACGTCATCCAGCGAGCAGGCCACCAGCATGTCGCGGTAGGCGGCTTCCACCAGGCTTTCATGGGCGGCAATCAGACGGGTCCCGACCAGCGAGAAATCGCAGCCCAATACCTGCGCCGCATGGATGTCGCGGCCGTTGGAAATCGCCCCGGCCAAGCCCAGAGGGCCGTCCCAGAACTGGCGCACTTCGGCGACGAAGGCGAACGGGTTGTAGCTGCCGGTATGCCCGCCCGCCCCGTTGCACACCAGGACCAGGCCATCGACGCCAGCGGCCACCGCCTTGCGCGCCAGTGCCGGGCTGATCACGTCGGCGATCACCACGCCGCCATAAGCGTGTACGGTTTCAAGGACACGCTTGGGGCTACCCAGGGCGGTGGACACGATGGGCGGCTGATAACGGCGCACCAACTCAAGCTCGGCGTCGAAGCGGTCGTAGGTGCTGTGTACAATCATGTTGAGCATCCATGGCGCCCACTGCTCGCCACGTTGCTGCGCCAGCTCACGCTCGCGGCTGATCTGCTCCAGCCATTCCTGCAATTGCTCGACCGTTCGCGCATTGGGCGCCGGAAGGCTGCCGACGATGCCGGCCTGGCAGCAGGCAGCCACCAGGCCCGGCCCCGACACCAGGAACATCGGCGCCGCAAGGACCGGAAGGTTGAGCCCGGCAAACAGGTTCAGGAGTTGCTGTTGCGGTGCACTCAGGCTTGTTCTTGTCATCACGCATCTCTCTTATTCTAGTTATCAAGGCGTCGGCCTGGCTCAGGCCTTGCGCGGCTTGGCTGCACCGGCACTGCGGATCTCCCAGCCGCCATCGCTGTGGATGAAGTTCGCCGTGGTCAGGCCGGAATTTTCCCGCGAGGCCAACAGCACGTAGTGCCCGGTGTGGTCTTCGGGCTCGGCAATCCGTTGCAACGGCACCGCCTGCGCCGCACCGGCTTCGAAGCCCGGGATCTGGTTCAGCGGCACACTGCGGCTGTTCAAGCCTTCCAGGCTTTTCATCGGCGTGTTGGTCGCCCCCGGAGCCACGCCGTTGACGCGGATCTCCGGCGCCAGCTCATAAGCCAGCTGGCGAATCATGCCCACCAACGCATGCTTGGCGGTGACGTAGAGAATGCCACCGCCGCCGGCATAAAAGGCACTGTTGGAGAGGGTAAAGATCATGCTGCCCCGGGTTTCGCGCAGCGCCTCGATCGAGGCTTGCGCGCCCAGCAGATAACCCTGCACGTTGGTGGCGAAGAGTTTCTGGAAGGCGCCCTCGAACTCTTCCGGGGCAATACGGTCCAGGCGCGTGAAATAATCGAACACGGCAGCGTTGCCGACGAAGGTGTCAAGCCTACCAAACGCCTCGAGGGTCGCCGCCACCGCACGCTGATTGTCCTGATACCGCGACACATCCCCCTCAATCGTGATGACCGCGTCGCCAAGCGTGTCAGCCAACGCGGCCAGTTGCGCCGCATCGCGGCCCATGACCGCGACGCGCGCGCCCTCGGCCACGTAACGACGGACGATGGCGCTGCCAATCCCCCCGGTACCGCCGGTGACCAATGCCACCTGCCCTTTTAACCAAGCCATATGCCAGCCCTCAGAGGAAGGTGTTGATGTTCTTGCACAGCAACATCGCGTTAGGGATCAGGATCTTGCGCTTGAGCAACTTGAGGCCGTCGGCCTCCAGGCGCAGTACATCCTCGCGCCGGCCGGCGATCTGGTGATGCTCGTCCAGGCCGCGGCTGCGCACGTTGATAAAGCACGAGTAGGCCAGGTATTCGCCCGGCGCCGGGCCGGCATACACTTCGATGTTGCTGATCAGGTGAACGTTGCGCGTCGGCGGGTTCTCGGCCCAGGCCGACGGCTGCTTGAAGCGTGCCACGCGGCGCTTGAGTTCGCGCATGCCGTCATCGAAGAAGGCCATGTGTTCCAGGCGATAGGGCCCGGATTTGTCCTCGCGGCGCCGGTTCTCGATGCCCGGCATCCAGTAGTGGATGGCTTCGCTGAGACCGTGCAGCCACGCGTCCCAGCATTCGCCGTCGAGCAGGCGCGCTTCGCGCAGCAGGAACTGTTCGACGCGGCGGGTTTCCTCGACTGAAACGAGGCTGTCCTGTTGTTCGTGTGTCATCTGGCCCCCTCAGCGCAGCGTGCCGTTGCGGTCCGGAACATCGGCCCAGGTCGGAGCCTGCAGCAGGTCCTTCCAGCGCTGATAGAACGCCCGCGCATTACATTCGTTGAGCTGGCCCTTGAACACATTGCCGGGCAACTCGCTGTTTTCGAGACGGGTGTGCATGCCCAGGCCGACGTACAGGTCCTGATAACGCGTGACCACGCCACGGCTGCTCTTGGTGCAGTACTCCCAGTTCTCGCCGTCGTCCATCTCGAACACCCCGGTGGGCGAGAACGTCATCATCGCGCCGCGCCGCCACTTGTCTTTGATGTCCTGCGGGGCGTTTTTGTTGACGATCACCCAGGTGAACAGCTCGATCTTGTGCGGGCCGCGCGGCTGCCAGATGCGAACGGTGTTTTGCCCCGGCAGAAAGGAAAAGTTGGGGAACACGGTGAACGAGGAAATCGCCCCGATCAGCCGCGAGCGGAATTCGCCGAGGCGGTCCGCCACCTTGGGACGCAGCACGTGCAGGTATTTGTTGATGTCTTTCTCGCCCAGGGTCGCGGCGTTGCCGACCACGTCGGTGGCGAACTCGTAGCCGTGGCCATTCCAGTTCACCGAGTACGACTCGGGCAACTCGCCGACATTCGCCACCGGCCCGCCGAGCATGGCCTTGGCCGCCGAATCGTGGGTCCAGCCGCCGTGCAGGATGTCACCGACGAAGTTCTCGGCGGCGATCTTCCAGTTGCACTCAATGGTGGAGCGGATGCAACCACCGAGAAACTCACTGCCGCCTTCATCCATGTCGAGCATCACGTCCATGTACCAGGTCATCGGCCCGAGGTATTCCTCCAGGGTCGGCGCATCGCTGGCAAACGTGGCGAAAACCAGGCCTTTATAGCTGGCGACCCGCGCCTCGCGCAGGCCGTGCCTGGACTTGTCGAACTGGCTTTCTTCGTAGCATTTGGACTCGTGCATGCCCATCAGCCGGCCGCCATCGGCACCGAACGACCAGCCATGGTAGTTGCAGATAAAGCCGCGGGCGTTGCCGGCCTCGGCAAAGCACACCTTGTTGCCACGGTGCGGGCAGGCATTGAGGAAGACCTTGATCGAGGCGTCCTTCTGGCGCACCACCAGCACTTCGTCTTCACCCATCGAGGTGGTCAGGTAGTCGCCGGACTTGGGCAACTGGGACTCGTGTGCGACGAACAGCCAGCAGCGCGCGAAGATTTTCTCCAGCTCCTGCTCGTAGATCGCCGGGTCCCAGAAGACCTTGCCGGACAGGCGCCCTTCCTCCATGTCGCAGATACGGTCGAGGTTGCCCAGGGCGGGCGTGCTTTCAATGGTTCTGAGCGGTATGTGTTTGTTGTTATCCATGGTTCAGACTCACAGGAATACGGTTGGACAGCGGCCCGGTCACACCGGGCTGTTGGCGGCGGCCAGCGCCTCGTCAGCCTCCAGGGCGATGTCGGCGAACACCTCGCGGTCGGTGACGATGACCTTGTAGGTGCGCAAGTGGCGCTCGCAGGGAAACGTCACCGCCTTGCCGCTGGGCACATGGAACTGGCCCCAGTGGACCGGGCAGGTAATCAGGTCGTCTTCCAGGTCGCCCTCGGCCAGCGAAGCGGTGGCGTGGGTACACATGTCGGTGGTGGCGTAGAACGTGCCCCCCAGGTTGTAGACGCAGATGGCGTCACCCTCGCGGTGGACAACCTTCTTCAACTCCCCTGGCGCCAGCTCATCACGTTGGCAAAGTAATACACGGCTCATGCTCGGCCCTCACACTCAGTTGCACAAAGCCCAGCCCGGTGACCCAGGCGGGTACGGCTTCATAGGCAATCACTTCGCCCTGCGGGCGCTCGATGGCGGCCAGGGCGCAGGCGAAGTTACGGATTTCCATCGCGCCGTTGCCGGCCCGACGCAGGATCTCTTCGTCGCTGTAGGCGCACAGCGCTTGCAGGTCGCCATTGACGCCGAGGGCGAGAATCTCGCGATCGAAGTCTTCGGCCACCCGGCCCATCTCGGCGGTGCCGACCCAGTGACTGATCCCGCCACTGCCGATAATCACCACGCGCTCATCGGCATCGAACGCTTCGACGGCCGCGCGCAGCTGCCGGCCGAGGTCGGCCGAACGCTGGAGCGAGATGTACGGGTCAACGCCACACGCCAGGTACACCGGAATGCTCGGCAACTCACGCCCGAGCAAGGCCTCGGCCGGCTTGACCACCAGTTGGTGGGGAATGGAAAAGGAATGGTCGACGGTAAAACTGCGCGCCACGGTCCAGTCCACGCCCTGCCCATCGCCGTGCTCGACAATGTGCTCGGCCAACGCTTGATGATTGCGCACCGCGCCACGTTCCAGGCCCGGCAGGCGATCGATGGGGCCATCCACATCGCCGGTGCCGATCACATAGCGCGGCAGGCAATGGGTGCCGAACAGAATGTAATGGTCGCAACCGACGATGATCACCGAGGTCGGCTGCAAGGCCGCCAGACGTTCGGCGCAGGCTTCGTATGCAGCCCATACCGCCTCACGTTGCGCCAACGGCGGCGCGTCGGGTGCCACGAACATTACCGGGTCATGCGGCATCCAGAAGCCGCCTACTATCTTGCCCATCGGTTCACCCCTTGAGCGCGGCGGAAAATCCCGCGCTGTGTTCGTCGGTAGCGCCCAGGCGCTGTTTGTAGAGGCTCATGTTGCGGTCAGGGGCAAGCTCCTGCCAGAAGCCCATGGTCAGCATCGGGTTGACCCCGGCCGCCTGCAGCCCGGCAACATCGAACTCGACGATCATGCGGACCTCGGCCTCCTCCAGGGCAAAACGCCCGAGGAACCCGACCGCGTCCTGCCGAAAGCGCTCCTTGGCGACACGCTCGACGCACAGCTGCCAGAGCGCACGCTCCATAACGTTTCTGCTCATACCGGCCTACTCGCTGAGGAAATCGCGGACCAGCGCGGCAAAGCGGCGCGGCTGCTCGCTCTGCACCCAGTGCCCGCAGCGCCCGAACAGGTGCAGGTCGGCATCGGGAATGCTGTTGGCGATCAGCAGCCCGCACTCAGGCGGCACCACGCGGTCTTCACGGCCGTGTACCACCAGCGTCGGCGCGACGATCTTGGCCAACGCGGCCGCGGGAAAGCCCTTGACCAGGGTCGGGCCGTCGGCGGCCGGCTGCGGGATCAGTTTGCGTAGCGCCTGCTGGGCACCAGGGCGCGCACTGGCTTCGTAACGTGCCTGCACCATCGCCTCGGTAATCAGCGACACGTCATAGGGGAACAGCTTCATCAGCTCGCGCATGTTGTCCAGCGATGGCTCGTATTCCCAGGCGCCGCGCAAGCCTGGGGTCTGCACGAACTCACCGGCCGGGGTGCCGAGCAACACCAGCTTGTTGACCCGCTCCGGTGCGAACACCGCCAGGCCGATGGCCAGCGCGCCGCCAAACGAATTGCCGACGAACGAGGCTTTTTCGATGTCCAGGGCATCCATGATGCCGAGCAGATGGTTGACCCACAGCTTGATGTCGTACTTGGCGTCGTCCTTGAACTCGGTGAAGCCGAAGCCGGCGATGTCCGGCACGACCACGCGCCAGCGATCAGCGAACACCGGCACGGTATTGGCCCAGTTGGCCCAGCCCGATACACCGGGGCCCGAACCATGCAACAGGAACAAGGCCTCGCCCTGACCGGCTTCGTGGTAGTGAGTCTGGTGCCCTGCTGCAAGCAGAGTCTTGGGATTTGCGCTCATGTCGGCCTCCGGTTCTTATTCTTAACATACAGATGTGTATCTGTATGCTATTTACCGATTTGACCTGCGTCAATTAAAAAAACGTGGCTTTGTGCAAATAATCTAAAAGCCAACCTACACATATGTACTCTAGAATCCGAGCACACGCAGCCCCCATGCGCGGGCCACAGTCGGTGCGCTGGCAATAGCTTCGTCGTTGCGCCGGGCGTTAGAATGGCGGCTCGCTGCCAAGGCGGGCGTCGAACGCTGCTGTGCCCTGGCGCTTATCCAGCTTGTTGGACAAGGCCCCTAGACAATGTCATCACGCACCAACCTCACGCGGGAAGATTGGATTCATGCGGCACAGGAAGTCCTGGTTACCAGCGGCGTCGACGCTGTGCGGGTCGACACCCTGGCCAAGGAATTGAAGATCACCCGTGGCAGCTTCTACTACCACTTCAAAAGTCGCGGGGAACTGCTCGAAGGCATCCTCGGCAACTGGCGCGCACGCGCCACCGAAGATGTGATTCTGCACCTGCGCAATGCCCACAGCTCGCCGCTGCAACAACTGCATCGCCTGCTCGAACTGCCCTCCCACGGGCAGACCGCCAAGGACGCCGCCTCGATCGAGCTGGGCATTCGCGGCTGGGCCCGCCGCGACAAGCAGGCGCGCCAGGCCATCGACGAAGTCGACAGCCACCGCCTGAGCTACATCGAAGGCTTGCTGATCCAGGCCGGCGTGCCCAGTGGCGATGCCCAGGACCGCGCCTACCTGATCTATGCCTACCAGATCAGCCTGTCATTGCTGCACAGCGAAGACACCCCGCAACAACGCCTGGAACGCAGCCAGCGCATGGCCGGCATCCTGATCCCCGAATCCTGCACCCTCCCCGCCTGAGCCCGGATGCCGACCTGCGTCGGCATTCATAAAAATACATAAATGTATCTTTCAAGATCACAAAGCAGCACGCGCACTGGGTGCCGAGCTTTTCAGATGAAAAAGATTATTTTATTTTTTTATCTAAAAACAACAACATAGATCAGAACCCCGCCTTTAAACAAACCGTTACAGCGGCGCCTATTGACAAAGCGCCTACCCTCCCGCGTAGTCTATACATACACATTCACATGTGTATTTTAAAGCTGTGTATGGCGCTCCCTCAGGCTTATCCACACGACAATAAGAATAGAAAACGGGTACCTCACTATGCACTTGCATGCCCCCCTGCGCACGGCCACACCCTGCGCGCTTGACACCTCGCCCTCTCGGCGACAGCACCCCGGCACGGCATTGACCGGCGCCCGCTGGCGCACACCTTCGCCTCCCTTCCCTACCGCTCGCTGAGGGCCGCTCATGGATATCTCGATACTGGCGTTTCTCGCCCAGGACGGCCTGACCACGGGCGCGATTTATGCCTTGGTGGCGCTGGCCCTGGTGCTGGTGTTCTCGGTGACGCGCACCATCCTGGTGTGCCAGGGCGACTTCGTCACCTACAGCGCCCTGACCCTGGCCACCCTGCAACTGGGGCTGGTGCCCGGCACCCTGTGGCTGCTGCTCGGCTGCTCGCTGGCCGCCTGCACACTGGACAGCATCGCCGCGTTGCGCCGTGGCCAATCGCGCCGGGTGCCCGGCCTGCTGGCACGCTACTTGGGCTTGCCGACAGTGCTATGGGTGGTGCTGGACACCTTCGAGCTGGCCGGTTTGCCGGCCGTGTTGCAGATCCTGCTGACCCTGGCGCTGGTCACGCCGCTGGGGCCGCTGCTGTATCGCCTGGTGTATCAACGGGTGGCCGAGACCTCGGTGCTGTTGCTGCTGATCGTATCGGTGGCCGTACACATCACGCTGGTGGGTATCAGCTTGCTGATGTTCGGCGCAGAAGGGGTTCGCACCGATGCCCTGGCCGAAGCGGTGTTCATGCTCGGTGAGCTGCCGGTGGGCCTGCAAAGCCTGTTGGTGATCGCCAGCGCCCTGCTGCTGATCGGCCTGCTCTACGCGTTTTTCGGCCACAGCCTGTATGGCAAGGCCCTGCGCGCCACGGCACTGAATCGCAAGGGCGCGCAACTGGTGGGCATCCCCACACAGCTGGCCGGCAAGGCGGCGTTCGGCCTGGCGGCGTTGATCGGCGCCATTTCCGGCGTGCTGATCGGCCCGCTGACCACCCTGTACTACGACTCGGGCTTTCTGATCAGCCTCAAGGGGTTTGTCGCTGCGATCTTCGGCGGCCTGGCCAGTTACCCGATTGCCGCGGCCAGTGCGTTTTTCGTCGGTGTCCTGGAGAGCTTCGCCAACTTCGGCGCCTCGGCCTACAAGGAGGTGATCGTGTTCACCCTGGTGATCCCGGTACTGCTGTGGCTCTCGTTGAAGCACCCTCACCTTGAGGAGCAACACTGATGATCCGTCGACTGATCCCCCTGTTCGCCCTGCTGCTGCTGGCGGGCCTGGCACCAGTGCTGCTGCCGACCTTCCACGTCACGCTGCTGAATTACATCGGCCTGTACAGCCTGGTCGCCCTGGGCCTGGTGCTACTGACCGGCATCGGCGGCATGACCTCGTTCGGCCAGGCCGCGTTTGTCGGTATCGGCGCCTACGCCAGCGCGGTGCTGACCACCCAATATGGCCTGTCGCCCTGGCTCGGTTTGCTCGCGGGCCTGGCGATTACCTTTGTGGTTGCCACCAGCCTGGGTCTGTTGACCCTGCGCCTGGCCGGCCACTACCTGCCCATCGGTACCCTGGCCTGGGGCCTGGCGCTGTTTTACCTGTTCGGCAACCTGCCCGGGCTGGGCGGCTTCGGCGGCCTGCAAAACCTGCCGAATATCAGCCTGTTCGGCTGGCAGGTCCGCGACCCGGCCGACTTCAGCCTGCTGATTGGGCTGCTGTTGGCGATCAGCCTGTGGCTGCTCGACAACCTGCTGCACAGCCGCCAGGGCCGCGCCATCCGCACCCTCAAGGATTCCGCCGGCATGGCTGAGGCGATGGGCATCGACACGGCGCGCAGCCGCTTGCAGGTGTTCATCATCGCGGCCCTGCTCGCGGCGTTGTCGGGCTGGCTGTACGCGCACCTGCAACGTGTGGTCAATCCCACGCCGTTCTCGGTGGTGATGGGTATCGAGTATCTGTTCATGATCGTGCTCGGCGGCGTTGCCAGCCTCTGGGGCGCACTGCTCGGCGCAGCCCTGCTGACCCTGATCAAACAGGTGCTGCAAGACGTACTGCCACAGCTGTTCGGACACGCCGACAACGTCGAGATGATTTTCTTCGGCGTGCTGGTGATCCTGGTCCTGCAATACGCCCGTGGCGGCCTGTTGCCATTGCTGAGCGGCCTGTTCCCGAGGGCACAACCCCGTCCGCTGCCCGAGCACCCGGCCCATGCGCTGCCCCGCCGGACGATGCCCGCCAACGGGCAGCCGTTGATGGTCGCAGAAGGTCTGCTCAAGCAGTTTGGCGGACTGGTGGCCAACAAGGACATGGGCTTGACCGTCAATGGCGCCGAAATCACCGCGCTGATCGGCCCCAACGGCGCCGGCAAGTCGACCCTGTTCAATCTGTTGTCCGGGGTGCTGGCGCCCAATGCCGGCCAGATCGTTTTTCTCGGCCAGCGCATCGACGGCCTGTCGCCGCGTGCCATCGCCCGACTGGGCGTCAGCCGCACCTTCCAGCACGTGCGCTTGTTGCCGGACATGAGCGTCCTGGAAAACGTCGCCCTCGGCGCCCATGCCCGGGGCAAAGCCGGGCTGCTGCGCTCGATGCTGCATCTGGAGCGCGAAGAGGAAGCCGCCCTGCTGGCCGAAGCCCGGCGCCAGATCGAACGCGTGGGCCTGGGCGCCGCCCTGCACACCCCCGCCGGCAGCCTGCCGTTGGGCCAGCAGCGCATCGTCGAAATTGCCCGAGCGCTGTGCAGCGATCCCCTGTTGCTGTTGCTCGACGAACCCGCCGCCGGACTGCGCCATGGCGAAAAGCAGGCACTCGCCCACCTGCTCGAACAACTGCGCAGCGAAGGCCTCGGCGTGCTGCTGGTGGAGCACGACATGGAATTCGTCATGGGCCTGGCCGACCAGATCGTGGTGATGGAATTCGGCCAGCGCCTGGCCGGTGGCACGCCGCTGCAGATACAGCAAAACCCTGCGGTGCTTGCCGCCTACCTTGGAGGTGTCGAATGAGTCGCCTGCTGGATGTACGCAACCTGACGATCAGCCACGGCAAGGTCGAAGCGGTACGCCAACTCAACCTGAGCCTGGAGGAAGGCCAGATCGTCAGCCTGATCGGCCCCAACGGCGCCGGCAAGACCACCTTGATGGCGGCGCTGATCGGCCTGCTGCCTGCACAGGGCCAGGTGAGTTACGCCGGCCAGCCGCTGCTGGCGCACCACGACGTCGCCCAGCGCATCGACAAGGGCATGGCGCTGGTGCCGGAAAGCCGCGAACTGTTCGGCCTGATGAGCGTCGAGGACAACCTGCGCCTGGGCGCCTTCAGCCGTCATCGACGTGGCTTTCGCGACCACCAGAAGACCCTCGACGAAGTTTTCGGCCTGTTCCCGCGCATGTACGAACGGCGCAGTCAGCCGGCCTGCACCCTGTCGGGCGGCGAGCGCCAGATGCTTGCCATCGGCCGCGCGCTGATGGCCAAGCCGCGCTTGCTGATGCTCGACGAACCCAGCCTGGGCCTGGCCCCGCGGGTGATCGGCGAAATCTTCACGATCTTCGAGACCCTGCGCCAGAGCGGCGTGTCGATCCTGCTGGTCGAGCAAAACGCCCGCGCCGCGCTGAAGATTTCCGACTACGGCTACGTGCTCGAAGTCGGGGAAATCGTGCTTGAAGGCAGCGCCCAAGCCTTGGCCAACAACCCCCAGGTGGCCGAAATCTACCTGGGCCGCCCGCCCACCCGAGCCGCCATGGAGGTCACCAGCGCTACCGGCACGTAGCGCCCTGCCACAGCCTTTGCCACACCATAAAAAAAATATCAGGAGCGTGTATGAGATCGATTTTTCCCTTGCTGTTGCTGGCCTCACTGTCTGCCGCCGCACAGGCGGACATGACCGTCGGCGTGATTCTCTCCACCACCGGCCCCGGTGCCTCGCTGGGTATTCCCGAGCGCAATACCGTGGCCCTGTTGCCCAAGGAAATTGCCGGCCAGGCGGTGAAATACGTGGTACTGGACGACGGCAGCGACAGCACGGCCGCCGCCAAGAACGCGCGCAAACTGGTGAGTGAAAACCGTGTCGACCTGTTGATCGGCTCCACCACCGTGCCCACCTCGGCGGCCGTGGCGCAAATCGCCAAGGAGAGCAAGACCGCGCAGATCGCCCTGGCCCCATTCGCCCCGGCAAGTGGCGAACAGGCCTGGATCTTCACCGTCGCTCAGACCAACACCTTGATGGCCGAGGCGCTGATCGAGCACATGCAAAAAGCCGGCGTAAAAACCCTGGCGTATATCGGCTACAACGATGTGTGGGGCGAAGACTGGCACAAAGTGCTGAGCGAGATGGCGCCGGCGGCAGGCATCCAATTGGTGCGAGACGAGCGCTTCAACCGCACCGACTCATCGGTCAGCGGCCAGGCCCTGAAGGTCATGAGCAGCAAGCCCGATGCGGTATTGATCGGCGCCACCGGCACACCCGCGGCCCTGCCCCACACCGAACTGCGGCGCCTGGGTTACAAGGGCACCATTTACCACACCCATGGTGCGGCCAACAGCGCGTTCCTGCGCATCGGCGACAAAGCCTTGAACGGCGCGATCCTGCCCGTGGGCCCCGTGGTGGTATGGGACAAACTGCCGGCCAGCCACCCGTCCAAAGCCATCGCGAGCCAATACGCGCAGGATTACCAGGCCCAGTACGGCGCCAACAGCCTGTCGCCATTCGGCGCCTACCTGTACGACGCCATGCGCCTGGTGGAGGCCGCCGTGCCGGCCGCGCTCAAAGGCAGCACACCGGGCACGCCAGCGTTTCGCGAGCAACTGCGCGACCAGCTTGAGCAGACCCGCAACGTGGTCGGCACCCACGGCGTGTACAACCTGAGCGCCACCGACCACTTCGGCCACGACCAGCGCGCTCGCACACTGGTGACGGTGCAGGATCAGCAGTGGGTCCTCTTGCATGCCCCTGAATAACCCCGACAACAATAATAAAAAGGCAACGTCCATGAGTACTCTGAAACGGGTTCACACCACCCTCGCCCTCGGTACGCTGTGCAGCATCAGCCCCGCGCTGCTGGCCCAGGGTTTTATCGAAGACAGCAAGGCCACGCTGACCTCACGCAACTACTACTTCGACCGCGACTACAAAGGCGACTCGGCGCAATCGGCCACCCGTGAATGGGCGCAGGGCTTCATCCTGCGCTTCACTTCCGGTTATACCCCTGGCACCGTGGGGTTTGGCCTGGATGCCCAAGGCCTGCTCGGCTTGAAACTCGACTCCAGCCCCGATCGCACCGGCACCGGCCTGCTGTCGTACAACCCGGTCACTCGCCAGCCGAACGACAGCTATTCAGAACTGGGGCTGACCGGCAAGGTCAAGGTATCGAAAACCGAACTGCAGGGCGGCACGCTCGCGCCGAACCTGCCCATCCTGTTTGCCAGCCCGGCGCGCCTGCTGCCACAGACCTTTCGTGGCGCCCAGCTCAAGTCCCAGGACATCGACAACCTGACGCTCAATGCCGGCTGGCTCGACCGCATGAACCAGCGCGATTCGACCAACTACCAGAAGATCACCCTGGCCTCGCCCAACCGGCGCTTCAACGGTGCGGCCGAATCGGACAGCTTCAGCTTTGCCGGCGGCGACTACAAATGGTCCGACGCTCTCACACTCAAGTACTACCATGCGGAACTTGCGGACATTTATCGCCAGGACTTCGTCGGGTTTATCGACAATCGCCCACTGGGCCCGGGGCGGGTGAAAACCGATGTGCGCTACCACATCAGCGGCGAGGACGGCCCCGCCAAAGCGGGCAAGGTCGACAACCGCACCTTCGGCGTGATGAGCACCTACAGCCTGGGCGCCCACAGCCTCGGGCTCGGTTACATGCAACTGAGCGGTGACACGGCAATGCCCTACATCGCCGGTTCAGAACCGATGGTGGTCAGTGAAGGCGCCTTGAGCAGCGAGTTCCTCAACCCCAAGGAACGCACCTGGCAGGTCCGCTACGACTATGACTTCGCCGCCCTGGCGGTTCCCGGGCTCAAGGGCATGCTGCGGTATCTGGACGCCAGCCATATCGAACTACCGAGTGCATTGGGTGGCAGTGATCGCAACGAGAGCGAAAAAGACATAGAGCTGTCTTACGTGGTGCAGAGCGGCACCTTCAAAAACGTCGCGTTCCGCTTGCGCCATGCCTGGTACCGCAATGACTTCGCCCCTACCGCTTCGTTTCGCGATGACAACGAACTGCGGGTGAACATCGATTACACCTTGGCGCTCTGGTAAAGCCTCAATAGGTTAACCCGTTGCGAAACACCCCGGCTTTCCGGGGTGTTTTGCGTTGAGGCTTACTCGGCCGCGTTGATCAGGCCGATGGAGGAGTAGACGTTGCCCGGGGCCAGATTGCATGGCGGCCCGCGCAACCACACAATTTACTGAATTACCGTTACCCGACCAACCGCTGCAGCGCAAACGGCGCCATCGCCGCCGACATCTCCCCCGTCAACACCCAGTGCGCAATCGCCTGTCCGAACAGCGGCGCGAACTTGAAACCATGCCCGCTCAACCCTGCCGCGACCATCAACCCCGGCACGCGCGGGTCCGGGCCGAGCAGCGGATTACCGTCCGGCGTGTCGTCGAAGAACGACACGCGGCGCCCGATCGGCTGTGCGCCCAGTAAACGTTGCACGCGTTGCGCGGCGCGGTCACGGTAGGCCAACACCTGAGTGTCGCTGAAGGTGCCGTCGAAGGCATCCGGGTCGATGGGCGCCCCTTCGGCGCCGCCCAGCGCGCCGATCACGTAGCTGCCGGGGCGATCCGGGCGCAGGTAGAAGCCGACGTCGCGGTCGCAGTAGCCCGGCATCGGCTTATCCGCGCCGCAGACCTCGAGAATGCCCACGCATTGCCGTGTGGCGTGGATCGGCAGCGGCGCGCCGCACTCGGCGGCCAGTGCGGCGGCCCACGGCCCGGCGGCGTTGATCACATGGCTGCTGGCGATAAACCCGCAGTCGGTCTGCACGCCGATGACGCGGCCGGCCTGGCGCACAATCCGCCGCGCCGCCCGGCCCTCTTCGATCACCGCGCCCAGGGCGCTCGCACCGGCGGCAAAGCTGCGCGCGGTAAGACTCGGGTCGCAATAACCGGCGTCCGGTTCGTAGACCGCGCCCGCCAGGCCATCGGTGTACAGGTCCGGCACCCGTTCCCGTATCTGCTCGGGGCAGAGCCATTCAAGCGGCGCGCCCGCTGCCCGCAGACGCGCGACATTGGCCTGGGTGGTCGCTTGCGCGTGCCCGGCAATACCGGTCAGGAACCCCGTGCGCTGGTAGCCGCATGCGCCGGGATAGTGCTGCGGCCACTCGCGATAGGCCCGCACACCTTGCGTCGCCAGGTAGCTGAGGGCGGGATCGGCATAATACGCCCGGACGATCCCCGGCGATGCGCCCGACGAACCGCTGGCAATCGCGCCTTTATCGAGCAGCCTGACCGACGCCCCGGCCCGCGCCAGGTGCCAGGCTGCGGCGGTGCCGGTGGTGCCGGCGCCGATCACGATAACGTCGGCGTATTCATGCATCACTGGTGGCCCCGGCAAGCACCACGCTGGCCGGCAGGCACGGCGCCAATGCGGCCGGCGACAGCGGCGCAAAGCGTGGGCGCGCCGAGGTCTGCGGGCGTGGCTGCGAGGCAGCGTGCAGCGCCTGGATCAGCGGCAAGCCGTCATGCCCCAGGCGCTGCCACAGGTACTCGGCCAGGCGCGGCATGATCGGCGCGGCCAGGTACGCCAGGCCCTTGAGCCACAGATAGGCGTGGGCGGGCTGCGTGACGTCCAGGTCGGGGCGTTGCATCCATTGATGCAGCACGTCCCAGGCTTCGCGCACCGACACCGCGTCCAACCGGAAGGCCTGCCCCAACCGCGTAACGGCCAGCTCCAGGGCCGGCCACAGCGCCGGGTCGATGGACTGCGGCCGCGTGTGATCGAGGGCGGCCAGCGCCAGGTCGATGCGACCGTCGAGCGCACCGGCCAGGTCCACATTGACCACCTCGACAAACTCCTCCACGGCGAAGTTGGTTTCGCCCTGTTCGGGGCTTTCGCGGCTGAGGAAGTAACGCACCGCGTCGCTGGTCGCCGGGGTCTTTTCGACGATATCGGCGGCCCACACCACATGTAGGCGGCTGGTGGAAAACTTCGCGCCTTGCAGGTTGTAGAAGTAATTGGTCAACACGTAATCGAATGAGCGGTGATCCTGCAACGCATCCATCACCGCGACACTGCCGGCCAACAGCAGCACCGCGTTGTCGATGCCAAAACTGACCAGCGTCGTCACCTCGCTGCTGCGCAGCATGGCATGGCCGTGCTCGGGCGCCTGTTCCTGGGATCGGTCGGCGCAGGTCAGCGCATACTCCCAGCCCGACTCGAACAACACGCGCGGGTTGCCGAAGCGGTCCGGGCTCCAGGCCACGCCCCATTCGCCCGGCGCGGTCAGCCGCACCCGGCCGTTTTCCCGTTCCAGGAAGCGCGCAATCACCTCGACGATCGACGCCGGCGCACCGGAGGTCGCCATACGCTGCAGCAACTGCTCGGGGTGGGCGACGGTCAGAAACAGGCTTTCGACCTCAACCCAGTGCAGGGGGCTGTCGCCCATGCGCGGTTGCGGGTCAAGCATGGCTTCCGGGCGAAACAGTGCGCCGCAGGCTTCGCAAAAATAGCCGCCCGCCCCCGCCCGGCAATACGGGCATTGCCCCAGCAGCCAGGCCCCCGCCATGTAGCGCCGGGTGTCCGGGCAATACAGCACGCGTTCGACCACGCTTTGCGTCACCCCGAGCGCCACCAGGCGCTCCACCGTGCGCTGGGCATTGCGCGCATGCTGCTGCGCATAAGGGCCTTGCACCAGGTCGAGGAAGTCATCCACCTCGACATCCAGCGCGCGCAGGTCATGGGCGATTTGCCCGTGATAGTCGCGCACCACGGCTTCGGGCGTGCGCTGCTCTTGCAGGGCCTTCCACAGCACATAGGAGTCGAAGCCGTCGACCGCCGAGACCACGTCGACACGATGGCCCTGGCTACGCAGGTAGCGCCCCAGCATGTCCATGCGCAAGTACGGCCCGGCGATATGCCCCAGGTGCAGCCTGCCGTTCGGAGTGGGCGGGATGGGCATCAGGAAGAAGGTTTGCGCGGCGATAGCGGTCATCTTTTCAATCCATCGAAACAGTAGAAAGGGTGGGTTTGGCGGTAGCGGGCGCATCGGGCCACTGGGCGACGAGCAGGTCCACGGCTTCGCGGGCAATGCCCGGTGCCAGGCGGAAACCGGCGCCGCTGCCGGCGCCGGCAAACACCAGGTTCTGCCCGGCGTCGAAGCTCACCTGCGACTCTCCGCCGGGGCTGTAGCTGTCGCAGAACACCCGGCCGCCGCGACAGCGGGCCACCAGCTCGGGCAGGTAGTGCGCCAGCGTGCGGGTGGCCACCTGCACATCGTGGCGGTTGATTTCCAGTGCATGTTTGCGCGGCGCAACGTCCCATTCATCGCACCGGAAGCTGAACAACCACTGGTTACGCGCCGCCAATGGCATCAGGTAAGCGTCGGATTGCGGCAGGAACAGCGCCGCGGCGTTGCTCGGCGGTACGCCGTCGATATGCAGGGCCACCACCTTCTTCACGCGCAGCCCATGGCGCGCGGCAAGCGCGTCGAACGGCGGCTCGCTGACCCACGGCCCCGTGGCAACCAGGGTGCGGCGGGCGCGCAGCGTGGCGCCGTCGGCCAGGGTGATGCGCGTGCCGCTGCCCAGCGCATCGATCTGCTGCACGCCTACGCCTTCGATGCAGCGCACATGGGCACTGGCCAGGCTGTGGCTGATCAGCAACCGCGCCACCAGCGGTGGCTCATAGCTTTCGGCGGTTCCGCCACGCAACAGGCTTTCGTTCGTGCCAACGTTGAGTGGGGCGCCCAGGCGTGAGCCCAGGTCCGCCACGCACAAGTCGGCGGGCTGAACCGGCGCATCGACCAGGGCCTGCTCGATGTCTGCGCTAAAGCTGCGTTCGGCCAGCCAGTACACCGGCGCCTGGGTGGTGCGGATGCCCAGGCGATCACGCAGGGCCCGATACAGCTCGGCGCTCTCCCCGGCCAGGCGCCGTTCGCGCGGCGAGCGGCCGGTGGCCAGCAGCACACCCGCCGAATGGGCGGTGGCCCCGTCGCCGATGCGGTAGCGGTCGATCAGCAGAATCTGCCAGTGGGGATAGCGTTGCGTCGCATGATGCAACGCCCAGGCACCGATAATGCCGCCTCCGACAATCACCAGGTCGAAGTGCTGCGCCATGCTCATGCCCACCACACCGAAAACACCTGGACCTGGGTCGTGCCGTTGTTGCGCGCGAAATGCGGCCGCCAGGGCGCGAAATACAGGCTTTCGCCATTTCTGACCGCGTGCCAGGTGCCGTCGTAGCAGACGTCCAGCTCGCCGCCGCTGATAAACCAGATTTCGTTCACGGCGTGCTTGTCTTCGTCGGTCGCGCTGTGTGGCTCGAGGGTGAAACGCGATGACTGGATCGGCGCATTGGCCAGTTTGCCGGCAAAGTGGTGCAGGTACAGGCGCACGCCTTCCGGCGCCACGGGCTCCTCGGTTTCTCGAATCACCGGGGCATTGCCGTTGGGGGCAAGTGTGATGGGTTCCATGACCGGGCTCCTGGGTCTAGTTGGCGAGAGCGGTCAGGCGATCGAAACGCGCATCGCCGACCTCGTCGAATACTTCGTTGGCGCCCCATTGGACGAACGCCTCGGGCTCATCCAAGTCGTACAGGGCTTGCCCGCTGACGCTGTTGATGATGTTCGCGCAACGCCAGGGGATCAGGCCCAGGTTCGGGTCGGCGATGCCTTTCTGGCTGCGCGCGGCGTTTTGCACATAGATGGCCGAGCCCTGCGGCCCATCCCAGGCGACGGAATAGTCATCGTTGAAGACATACTCGCCGTTGCATCGGGTAATCCGTGATTCGAGCGCCGCCAGGCACGCCGGCATCTGGTAGGCATAGCCTGTACACAGCACCGCGGTGTCGGCACTCAGTTCCTCCTGCACCTGGCTGTGCCCGTGCGCCATCGACAGGCTCCAGTGATGGGGGCGCTGCTGAATCGCGGTCAACTCGCGCCCGGGCAGCAGGCGAATGTGACAGGGGTGCTGCAAGACGTGCTTGAGCTCGTACAGGCGGCGATAAATCGACTGCAACAACGCTTGGGAAATGCCGTCGCTCGCCAGTTTCTGCTCGACCAGCAATGGCCGGCGCACGACCTCGGGCTGGGCGAAAAAGTGGTCACTGTACTGCGGGGTGTAGAGCTCGTTGGTAAACGGTGACTCATCCAGCGGCGAAAAATTCCAGCGCCGCGAGACCCAGGTCACGCTGGCGGGCAAGGCGGCGGTGTCGGACAGCAGGTGCTGGATGATTTCGGCCCCGGTCTGGCCGCCACCGATCACCACCACGCGCTGGTCTTTGAAGCTGCGCTTGCGGGTCATGTACTGCGAGGAGTGAAACAGCGTATCGCCCAGATGCGCCTGCGCGCACGCCGGGATCGACGGTTGCTGCCCGGTGCCCAACACCAGGTGGCGCGCCGGCTGCGCCCAGGTATCGCCCTGGAGCAGGAACAGGCCGTTATCGAACGTCACCGAACGCACTTCGCTGTTGAAATGCAGATTCGGCAGCTGGCTGCACGCCCAGCGGTAGTACTGGTTGAACTCGCGGCGCAGCACCTGCTCGAAATGCGCGTTGATAAAACTGAGCAGCTGTTTTTTCTGCGCCAGGTAAGCGAGGAATGACAGCGGGTTGGACGGGTCCACCAGGCTGACCAGGTCCTTGAGGTAATGCACCTGCAGTTTGGCCTCGGGCACCATCATCCCCGCATGCCATTGAAATTCGCTGCTGCGCTCGAAGAACGCTGCGCTAATGCTCGGTTTGGGCTGGGCCAGCGCCGCCAGGCTAAGGTTGGCCGGACCGATGCCGATCCCTGCCATATCGACAACTGCAGGTGCAGAACGCAGATTCATGATCATTATCCCTATTGATGATGTTTTTCAGGTGCAGCGACGCCTCGCGAATGTCACGAAAACGTGCCGGGCAATCGCCTTTACAGGTGCAGGTCCATCAACTTTCCACGGGTTGCGCTGCCGGCGCTTTCAGCACCAGGGCGGCCATCAGCATGGCGAGCAACGACAAGCCGATGGCGACGCTGACGGCGACGTCGATGGCATCGCCCAGGGGCTGAATCGAGGTGAGCAAGGCGCCGAAGATCGCCACGCCGAAGGCGGAGCCGCTTTGGCGGCTGGCATTGAGCGTGCCCGCCGCCACCCCGGCCTTGGCGCGGTCGACCACACTCATCAGCACGGAGGTGGCGGCCGGGGTAATGATCCCGGCACCGAACCCCACGGCCGGGTAGCACACTGCGATACGCCAGTACGGTGCGTCACTGGCCAGGGCGAACAGGCCGATAAACCCCACGGTGTATAGGCCGAACCCCGCACACAGCACGGCGCGCGCGCCATACGCACGGGTCAGCCGGCCGCAGGTGAAGCTGCCCAGGGTGACCATGGCGGTCAATGGCAGGAAAGCCAGCCCGGTGTCCAGCGGCGACCAGCCACGCTCGCTCTGGAAGTACACGCTGAGCAGGAAAAACAGGCCATAGAACACCAGGGCCGATGCCAGCGACAGCAGCGTCGCCCCCGAGAACACCGGGTTGCGGAAATACTGCAGCGGCAGCATCGGGTCCTTGTGGCGGCTTTCGGTCACGAAGAACACGCACCAGGCGATACAGGCCACGAACACACAGGCGTACACCCATTCGGAGTTCCACCCCAGCTTCGCCCCTTCAATCAGCACCGCCACCGAGGTCGCCAGCGCGATAATCGCGGCGACTTGCCCAGTGACGTCCAAGTGCCGGTTTGGCGCCAACGGTGCCGAAGACGGGATGCGCGAGGTCAGCCACACGCCCACCAGGGCGATCGGCACGTTGATCAAGAAGATGCTGCGCCAGCCGAACAGCTCGATCAGTATGCCGCCCACCAACGGTCCGGCCGCCATGGCGATGCCGCCGCACCCGGCCCACACGCCAATGGCGCCGGCGCGCTGGTGGGTCTGCGGGTAAGCGCTGTTGATCAACATCAAGGAACACGGCACCAGCAACGCGGCGCCCAGCCCCTGCAGGACCCGCGCACCGACCAACTCCGGCAGGTCGGTGGCCAGGCCGCACAACGCCGAGGCCAGGGCAAACAGGCCGAGGCCGACGGCGTAGATTTTCTTCGCGCCGAAACGATCGCCCAGCAGGCCGCCCGTCAACAGCAGGCTGGCGAAGGTCAGGGTATATGCGTTGATCACCCACTGCAGCCCGGTGATACCCGAGCCAAAGGTGCGGGAAATCGACTCCACTGCCACGTTGACAATCGAAGTGTCGAGGATAACGACCACATAGCTCAGACTCGTCGCAATCAGTACTTGTCGTTGGTAGCGGGTGTTGGAGGTCATGACCGCGAGCGTCCTTTAAGGGGGCGGCTCGACTATATGCAGCTTTCTGGGATAAACGCTTCGAGCTGTGTCGAAGTGTTTATGTTTATGTCATCCTGAAATCCGATTTCACCTGGCACAGCACGGAGTTCGACGGAATGACCCAGCCAAAAATCTCATCCATCGCCTACCTGATCGCCGAACCCGTGCGCGCAGTGATCCTGATCACCCTGGCAGATGGCAGTTCGATGTCTGCCAGCGCCTTGGCCGATGCCGCTGGCGTGACGCCGCAGACGGCCAGTTCGCACCTGGCGAAGCTGCTCGACGGCGGCTTGCTCACCGTGGAGACCAAGGGCCGCAACCGCTTCTATCAATTGGCCGGCCCCGATGTGTCCCATGTGCTGGAAAGCCTGGCGGCGGTCGCGCCGCAAACCAGTTCGTGGCGTAGCCTGCCCAACCGTTCGGCCCATGAATTGCGTTTTGCCCGTTGCTGCTACGACCACCTGGCCGGCCAGGTCGGCGTAGCGGTGACCCAAGGCATGCTGGAGCAGGGTTTTCTCCTTGAAAGCGACGAGCGCGAATACGTGCTCACCCGGCGTGGTACCGAGTGGCTGCAGTCACTCAACCCGCAGGCCGGCGAGCCATGCTTGTACGACCACCTCCAGGCCCGCCGCTGCCTGGATTGGACCGAACGGCAACACCACATCGCCGGGCCGCTCGGCACCCACCTGCTGGAGACTTTTTGCCGGCTGGGTTGGCTGCGCCGAACCGCCGGCTCGCGTGCGGTGTATGTAACCGGCTCGGGCTGGCGGGCATTCAAGCTGCATCTGGGGATTGAGCATCTGCGCCATCTCGAAGCACCGCTGCATGCCGTGACCCCGGCCAGGAAAACCCTTATGCCGGCACCTGTTGCGAGCTGAACAAGCGCTCGATTTCGGCGATGCGGCGCTCCTGGGCCACCCCACTCTGCTGCCAGGCGAGCAGCGTATTGATCCGCGCGTACCAGGCCGCCACATGGGGATACTCCAGAAACGGCGCCTGGGTCCGCGGGATATGACTCAGCGGGGCCGCCAGGTCGATGTCCGCCAGGCTCAACGCGTCGCCCACCACAAAGCGCCGGGTGCGCAAGTGCCCGTCGAGCACCGCCGTGTAGCGGTGGATCGCCTGCAACGCTTCGGCCACCAGGGTCGGGTTCTCGGCGCGGCCTTTGAGGCGGTCCATGAACCGCTGCTCGATCAGCACCGTGGGCCCGCGACGAAAATGCTCGGCGGCCCAGAACATCCATTTGAGCGTTTCGTACTTGGCATTGCCCGCGGGCAGCAATGACGAGCCGGCCCGTTCCGCCAGGTAAATCATGATCGCCGAGGCTTCGAACAGCACTACATCGCCGTCGACCAAGGTCGGGATCGTGCCGTTGGGGTTGAGCGCCAGGTACTCCGGCGTGCGGTTCTCGCCACTGAACAGATCGAGGAAGACGAATTCGACCTCAAGCCCCAGGTAAGCGGCGGTCGTCAGTACGCGCCGGGTATTGCTCGAACCTCTGTCGCCATACACTTTCATGCCACTGCCTCGGTTGCGTGTTTGTCCATGAATGAAGGGTGCTCGGCGAGCAGCATCACCACCTCGCGGGCCTGGCGCACCGATTGGTACACCGAATTGACCATCGGCGCCGCCAGGTACGAGGCCACGCCCAGCAGCCAGATGTCTTCCGGCGCCTCGGCACCGGGCAGGCTGACCTGCAACTGCGCTGACACATAAGGCGGCGTACACGGCGTTGCCGGCGGCACCTGCAGCTCAAGGCCGTTGCGCGAGGCATGGAAAAACTGTTTATGAAAACCGCTGGCACACACCACCGCATCCACCGCCTCGATGCGCCCCTGGGCATCGTGGACCCGCCATTGGCCTTGCCACTCAAGCTGTGTCGGCAAGTGCGCGGCCAGTTGCAGGCGCCCTTCATCGATCAGGCGCAGCAGCGTGGTTGCGGTCTGCAAAGGCACCGCGAACAGGTAACGCCCGACCGCTTCCCAGCAGTTTTGCAGCGCCGCCACGCGCACCGAGGGCGGCGCCGCGCGCAACTTCACGTCGGCCAGGTCCATGCACTGCACCAACAGGTTCTGCCAGTCCGTCGCGCCCCGTCGGGCCAAGGCGACTTCGCCGCGCAGACGCTGGGTGGGCTCCGCGCTGCGATCGACTTGTTCGCGCAGCGAGCGGCCATTGATCGCCTTGGTCGCCCGCGCAACGATGCGCAGCAAGTGCCAGTACAGCTTGGGGTTTTCCAGGTCCAGCCGGGCGAATCGCGCTTCATCCAGGGCCACCGCGCCACGCCGGGGGGTGGCGGTACGCACGCCCGGCAAACGCCCGGAAGGCGACGCCATCAGCACCCGGTGTCCCGCGCCGCAGAGCAGCAACACACTGTCGACCGCCGACAGGCGACTGCCCAGCACCAAGACCCGTGACGGTTTATCCAGGCTGTCCAGCCAGGCCTTGGCCGGGTATGGCGTGGAGAAAATGCCCGGCGCACCGGCATGCGGGCTGACCAGCGGCGGCACGAACGGCGCGGCACTGCCGGTGCAGACCAGCACGGCACAGGCGCGCAGCTCGCTGCCTTCATCCAGCACCAGGCGATAGTCGCCGCGCGCGACCGGCTGGATATGCCGCACCGTCGCCCGCACGATCCGATGCGCAATGCCCCGGGCCTCGGCCACATCGCGGTACTCGGCATAGCGTTGCTTGAGATAGCCCGCCACCCAGGTCCTTGGCACAAACGCGTCTTCGCCGACGTCGATGCCCTGCGCCTGGAGGTAACGCTGAAAGTCGTGCGGTTCATCGTCCAGTATCGACAGGGTCTGCACCGAGGTATTGCATAACAGCACGTCCTCGCAGACGCCGAAGGCAATCGAGTCCGCCAGCCCCTCGGGATCGATGATGTCGATACGCTTGGCATTGCCGGCGCGCACCAGTTGGATAAACGCCGCGACACCGGTCACCGACCCACCAATGATCGCAACCGCCGCACGCGGGTTCACAGCGCTTGCGCCTTCGCCAGCACTGGCGCCAGCAAGCGCACGCCATACCAGCCCCAATACACGCGGTGGCAGGTGATCAAGCCGTTTTCAATCTCCATCATTTCCATCAGGTCGACCTGCTCCCCCGTCGGCGTCTTGCGCGGGTATTCCCACGTCAGGTTGCGGCCGTTGATGAAGGCTTTATCGCTGCGATACCACTCAGCCAGGTCATTAGGAAAGCGGCGCTTGCTGTCCTCCATGAACCGCTGGATCGTCCCCCGGCCGACCAGCACGCCGCTGCCGTGGTCGGGGTAGATCGCCAGCACCAGCGGCGTTTCGAACACCGCCTGCTCGGCATACAACGCCGCCGTCGCGGCCAGGTCGCCGGCACAGACGCTGGCGTGCCAGGCTTCATAGATAGCCAGCAGGCCGGGATCGATCGACGCAGTCATGAGGTTTCCTCGCGTGGCAGCACCGCTGCTAATAGAAGCCGCAATTGTAAAAAATTGCCACCCCAGCATGCTTCGACCTGGCCCGAAGTGTCAGGCACGCGATGCCTCTCAAGGATTACAGGGCGCCCAACTGTTTCATCAAGGTGAGGTTGTCTTCGATGTGCCAGTTGGCGGCGATCTTGCCGTTGTCGATCTGATAGATATCGGTGGCGATAAAGTCCACGGGCTGCCCAGCGCCCTTGAGCTGGCCGAAGGTGCCGGTGAAGTGCCCGCGAAAATGCAGGTGAACCACCACGCGGTCGCCGGCGATGAGCATGTGTTCGACCTCGCAACGCAGGTCCGGTACCGCTTCACGAAACGCCCGGGAGGCGAGCAACGGGCCTTCGGGGCCTTGTTTACGTCCGGCCGGCGGGGTTTTGTCGATGAAATCTGCGGCCAGCGCCTCACGGGCCAGGCTTTCGTCGCCGGTATCCCAGAAGGTGTCATAACGGCGGGCGGCGGTTTCCATGAGCGCCAGTTGCGCAGGCGGGAGGCTCTTGTCCACCACCAGCACACCCGGCTTGACCAGTTCAGTGCTGGCTGCCAGGACGGCGCCGGAAAAGGTCGAGGTCAAGAGTGTGGCGATGAGGCAAACGCGCGCGATAGGTGAGGGTTTCATTGAAAAATCTCCTTGGGTGATGGGCTCAGAGGGTCTCGTGTTCGCGCAGGCTAAGCGGGCTTTTAAGGGTGTACTGCGCGATAGCGTCCTTGCGCATGAAGGCCACGCCGGGGTGGCGGTTGGCATAGCGCAAAAACTCATCCCAGACCCGGACCATTTGCGGCGTACCGCTGATGCGATCGTGGGCGCTGATCGACATCATGCGGCGCCGGCTGCCGGCCTCTTCGTACAGCTGGTCGAAGTCCAGCTTCACCTGTTCCAGGAACTGCGACGGTGAGTAGTTGCGGCCTTCGATCAAGACGATGTCGTTGTTGCGCAAGGTGTACGGAACCACCACGAAATCCTGGCCGTTGACCTGCTCGATAAACGGCTCGTCGCGACTCACATCGTCGATGTGATAGACGTAGCCAAGCTCTTGCAGCAGCGCCAGGGTGTTGGGGCCACGGCGCAGCCAATTGCAGTTGTAACCGCTGACCGGCTGGCCGGTGACGTCCTGCACCATGCTCGCGGCCTGGCGCAGGAACGTGCGTTCTTCATCGCGGCTCATGGCAAATTGCGAACTCCAGCGCGGGCCATGGCCCGCCGCCTCGTGTCCGCGCGCGACGATTTCCCGGGCCAACTGCGGATGCCGCTTCACCGCATCGCCGATCATGTGGCTGGTGACCTTCACCCCATGCCGGTCCCAGAGGTCGAGCAGCCTGGGAATGCCTTCGCGGTAGCCATAGGCGAACCAGGTATTGGTGGCCGGGTCAGCGGGCACGCTGTCGGGGAAGTCCACTTTGGGAAACGGGCTGTCGGTGCCCTTCAGCGGTTGCCCACCGGCCTCGAACTGCATCGAGATCGAGACCACAAGCCGTGTGTCGCCGGGCCAGAAACCACCCTTGGCCTGGCGCGCAGCCGGTGCCGCCCCACTCTGCCCGGCCTGCGCCGCGCTCGCGTTGGCGCTGCCGAGCAGCGATCCGGCGGTCAACACCGCGGCGCCCGCGCCCGCCTGGGCCAGGAAGGTACGCCGTTGCAGGTTCACAGATGACATGACGGTAACTCCGTTGAATAAACACGGATGCAACGCTAGTCCTTTAGGTTTATTTTGATAATTGAGCTGAAATCAAAAATCACTTTCGGAAAAACCGAACAATGCTACTGAAGAACCTTGAGCTGTTTTTGTTGATCGTCGAGAAAGGCGGGCTGTCTGCCGCCGGCCGGGAACTGGGCTTATCGCCAGCCTCGGTGTCGGAACGGCTGGCGCAGTTGGAGAGTTTTTACGGCGCCAGCCTGCTCAAGCGCACCACCCGCGCGATCAACCTCACGGATGAAGGCCGCCTGCTGGTCGATGGCGCGCATCGCCTGTTGGCAGACGCCGACGAGTTGCACACCAGCATTCGCCTGGGCGCCGACACCCTTTGCGGGCCGATCCGCCTCAGCGCCCCGCAAGACTTCGGCCGCCAATACATCGAGCCGATCCTTGCGCAGTTCATGCAGGAGCACCCGCAGGTCAGCATCGACCTGAACCTCAGCGACGGCTATGTCGACCCCGTCGGCCAGGGGATCGACTTCGCCGTGCGCTTCGGCGCGCTGGCCGACAGCACCCTGCATGCCCGTCTGATTGGCGAAAACCGCCGAGTGGTGTGTGCATCACCGCTGTACCTGGCGCGCCACGGCACCCCGCAACACCCCGAGGACCTGGCCGCGCACGAGTGCCTGGTGATGCGCTTCGGCGTCAATATTTCGCGGGAGTGGGCGTTCATGCAGCACGGGCAGACCCACCGGATCATGGTGCGTGGCCGCCGCGTGGCGAACGACGGCGCGCTGGTCCGCCAATGGTGCCTGGCCGGCCACGGGATTTGCTTGAAATCGGTGTGGGACGTGCGTGCCGATCTCGACGCCGGCCGCTTGGTCGAGGTGCTCGAGGATTACGACCTGGGCCGCACAGCGCTGAACATCGTCTACCCGCCCACGCGCATTCAGCCCAGACGGGTGAGAATGTTGATAGAACGCATCGTTGCGCAGCTGGCGAGCGACAGTGCCAGTTAGGCGTTGCGGCGTTCCTTGCAGCGCGCGCAACATGCCTTTGTCATCAAGCATATTGATAGCTGCCTAATGAAACCCGCAGACTAGAGGGCTCACTCCGCGCTTATATCATTCCGAATGATAGTTATCTTTGCTTCATTCGATTCGTGACCTAGCAGCTCCCCGCGCATGATCCGCCCATCTCAAATACATTGGCGGATACACCTCATGGAACAGACACTCAAACACTTACGCTTGCCCCTGGCGATTCTGGCCGTGGCGGTGATGAGCGCGTGCGGCAAAACCCCGGAACAAGCGGCCGCCATGCCTCCTGCAAAAATCAGCGTGGCCAAGGTGCTTGAGCAACCGGTCAACGAGTGGGACGAATTCACCGGACGCCTGGAAGCACCGGAAACCGTGCAGATCCGTCCACGGGTGTCCGGCCAGATCGATCAGGTGGCCTTCACCGAAGGCGCCCTCGTGAAGAAAGGCGACCTGCTGTTCCAGATCGACCCACGCCCGTTCCAGGCCGAGGTGCGCCGCCTCGAAGCCCAACTGCAACAGACCAAAGCCGCCGCCACCCGCAGCGATAACGAAGCGCAACGGGGCGAACGCCTGCGTCAGAGCAACGCGATCTCCGCCGAACTGGCCGACTCGCGCACCACCGCCGCCCAGGAAGCCCGCGCCGCTGTCGCCGGCATCCAGGCACAGTTGGACCTGGCCAAGCTGAACCTGAGCTTCACCCGCGTCATCGCGCCGATCAGCGGCCGTGTCAGCCGTGCCGAGATCACCGCTGGCAACCTGGTCACCGCCGACGTCACCGCGCTGACCAGCGTGGTCTCCACCGACAAGGTCTACGCCTACTTCGACGCCGATGAGCGCGTGTACCTCAAGTACACCGAACTCGCCCGCCAGGGTCGCCGTGGCGCGACCACCCCGGTGTACCTGGGCCTGTCGAATGAAACCGGCAACCCGCACCTGGGCCAGATGAACTTCGTCGACAACCAGGTCAACCCGGCCACCGGCACCATCCGTGGCCGCGCGGTATTCGACAACAGCAAAGGCGAATTCACCCCTGGCTTGTACGCCCGCCTGAAACTGGTCGGCAGCGGCACTTACTCCGCCGTGCTGATCAACGATGAAGCGGTCGGCACCGACCTGGGCAAGAAGTTCGTGCTGGTGATGGAAGGCGACAAGCCAGCCTACCGCTCGGTGGAACTGGGGCCGAAGATCGAAGGTTTGCGCATCGTGCGCAGCGGCCTGAACAAGGACGACACCATTATCGTCAAGGGCCTGCAGCGTGTGCGCCCGGGCGCGCCGGTCGCCCCGGAAACCATTCCGATGGCCAGCAAGGAAACCCTCGCCGCCTTGGCCCAACAACGACAAGCGCTTGAAGCCAGCAACCTGGAGCAAGTGGCGCCGGAAAAAACCGCGCCCAAGCTCGCAGCCGTCGCGACTCCACGCGGTTAAGGGATACGACTCAAGATGAATTTTTCCAAGTTCTTCATTTCGCGGCCGATCTTCGCAGCGGTGCTCTCGCTGTTGATCCTGATCGCTGGCGCGATCTCGCTGTTCCAACTGCCGATCAGCGAATACCCGGAAGTGGTGCCGCCGACCGTGGTGGTGCGTGCCAACTTCCCTGGCGCCAACCCCAAAGTCATCGGCGAAACCGTCGCCGCGCCGCTGGAACAGGCGATCACCGGCGTCGAGAACATGCTGTACATGTCCTCGCAGTCGACCGCCGACGGCAAACTGACCCTGACCATCACCTTCGCCCTGGGCACCGACCTGGACAACGCGCAGGTGCAGGTGCAAAACCGTGTGACGCGCACGCAACCCAAGCTGCCCGAGGAAGTGACGCGCATCGGTATCACCGTGGACAAGGCCTCCCCCGACCTGACCATGGTGGTGCATTTGACCTCCCCGGATCAGCGTTACGACATGCTTTACCTGTCCAACTACGCCTTGCTCAACATCAAGGACGAGTTGGCGCGCCTGGGCGGCGTGGGTGATGTGCAGCTGTTCGGCATGGGCGACTACTCCCTGCGCGTCTGGCTGGACCCGAACAAGACCGCTTCGCGCAACCTGACCGCCACCGATGTGGTGACCGCGATTCGCGAGCAGAACCGTCAAGTGGCCGCCGGTGCGCTGGGTGCGCCGCCTGCACCGAATGCCACCAGCTTCCAGTTGTCGGTGAACACCCAGGGCCGCCTGGTCACGGAAGAAGAGTTCGAGAACATCATCATTCGCGCCGGCGATAACGGTGAAATCACGCGCCTCAAAGACATCGCGCGGGTCGAGCTGGGTTCGAGCCAATACGCCCTGCGTTCGTTGCTCAACAACCAGCCGGCCGTGGCGATCCCGATCTTCCAGCGCCCGGGTTCGAACGCAATCCAGATCTCCAACGAAGTGCGCGACAAAATGGCGGAGCTGAAGAAGAGCTTCCCCGAAGGCATGGACTTCAGCATCGTCTACGACCCGACCATCTTCGTGCGCGGCTCCATCGAGGCGGTGGTGCATACCCTGTTCGAAGCGCTGATCCTCGTGGTGCTGGTGGTGATCCTGTTCCTGCAGACCTGGCGCGCCTCGATCATTCCGTTGGTGGCGGTGCCGGTCTCGCTGATCGGTACGTTTGCGGTGATGCACCTGTTCGGCTTCTCGCTCAACGCGCTGTCCTTGTTCGGCCTGGTACTCGCCATCGGCATCGTGGTGGATGACGCCATCGTGGTGGTGGAGAACGTCGAGCGCAACATCGAGCTGGGGCTGGAACCGTTCCAGGCGACTGAAAAGGCCATGAGCGAAGTGACCGGGCCGATCATCGCCACGGCACTGGTGCTGTGCGCCGTGTTCATTCCAGCGGCCTTCATCAGCGGCTTGACCGGGCAGTTCTACAAGCAGTTCGCCTTGACCATTGCGATTTCGACGGTGATCTCGGCCTTCAACTCGCTGACCTTGTCCCCTGCCCTGGCTGCCGTGTTGCTGCGCAGCCATGACGCGCCGAAGGATCGCTTCTCCAAGATACTCGACAAGCTGTTGGGGGGCTGGTTGTTCCGGCCGTTCAACCGCTTCTTCGAAAAAGCCAGCCATGGCTACGTCGGCACCGTGCGCCGGGTGATTCGCGGCAGCGGCATCGCGCTGTTCCTGTACGCCGGCCTGATGGTGCTGACGTGGTTCGGGTTTGCCCACACCCCGACCGGTTTCGTACCGGCTCAGGACAAGCAGTACCTGGTGGCTTTCGCCCAATTGCCGGACGCCGCAAGCCTGGATCGCACCGAAGACGTGATCAAGCGCATGTCCGACATCGCCCTGAAACAGCCGGGCGTGGAAAGCGCCGTGGCCTTCCCGGGCCTGTCGATCAACGGGTTCACCAACAGCCCGAACAGCGGCATCGTGTTCGTGACCCTCAAACCGTTCGACGAGCGTAAAGACCCGAGCATGTCCGCCGGTGCGATTGCCGGTGCGCTGAACGGCAAGTACAGCGACATCCAGGAAGCCTACATGGCGATCTTCCCACCGCCGCCGGTACAGGGCCTGGGCACCATCGGCGGGTTCCGCCTGCAGATCGAAGACCGTGGCAACCTGGGTTACGAAGAGCTGTACAAAGAAGTGCAGAACGTCATCACCAAGAGCCGCACCACGCCGGAGCTGTTCGGCCTGTTCACCAGCTACACGGTCAACGTGCCCCAGGTCGATGCCGCCATCGACCGCGAAAAGGCCAAGACCCACGGCGTGGCGATCAGCGACATCTTCGACACCCTGCAGATCTACCTGGGTTCGTTGTATGCCAACGACTTCAACCGCTTCGGCCGCACCTACCAGGTCAACGTGCAGGCTGAACAGCAGTTCCGCCTGGATGAAGACCAGATCGGCCAGTTGAAAGTGCGCAACAACAAAGGCGAGATGATCCCGCTGGCGACCTTCATCAAGGTCAGCGACACCTCCGGCCCGGACCGCGTAATGCACTACAACGGCTTCATCACTGCGGAAATCAACGGCAACGCTGCACCGGGCTACAGCTCCGGCCAGGCCCAGGCCGCGATTGAAAAACTGCTGAAGGATGAACTGCCCAACGGCATGACCTACGAGTGGACCGACCTGACGTATCAGCAAATCCTCTCGGGCAACACCGCGCTGTTCGTGTTCCCGCTGTGTGTGCTGCTGGCGTTCCTGGTACTGGCCGCCCAATACGAAAGCTGGAGCCTGCCGCTGGCGGTGATCCTGATCGTACCGATGACGCTGCTGTCGGCCATCACCGGGGTGATCATCTCGGGCGGCGACAACAACATCTTCACCCAGATCGGCCTGATCGTGCTGGTGGGCCTGGCCTGTAAGAACGCGATTCTGATCGTCGAGTTCGCCAAGGATAAACAGCAGGAAGGCCTCGACCCGCTCGCCGCGGTGCTGGAAGCCTGCCGTCTGCGGCTGCGGCCGATCCTGATGACCTCGTTCGCCTTCATCATGGGTGTGGTGCCCCTGGTGCTGTCCAGCGGTGCCGGTGCCGAGATGCGGCATGCCATGGGCGTGGCGGTGTTCTCCGGGATGATCGGCGTGACCTTCTTCGGGCTGTTGCTGACACCAGTGTTCTACGTACTGATCCGTCGCTATGTGGAGCGCCAGGACGCGCGCAAAGCGGCCAAGGCCTTGAAGCTGGAGACACAGCAATGAGTGTGAAAGTCTTTCTGCCGAGCTTGCTGGTCCTGGCGCTGAGCGCCTGTGCCGTGGGCCCGGACTACACAACCCAGACCCCGGAGGCGGCCAATATCACGGCTGCCGCCGATGCCAAAAAATACGACCACGGGAAATTCGAAGGCATCTGGTGGCAGCAATTCGACGACCCGACTCTGAACCAGTTGGTGACTCAGTCGCTGAGCGGTAACCGCGACCTGCGTGTGGCGTTTGCCCGCCTGCGGGCCGCACGGGCGATCCGCGATGACGCCAGCAACGACGCGATGCCGACCATCACCAGCCGCGCCAGCAGTGACCTGGCCAAGGGGCAAATCCCTGGCCAGACCACCAAGCGCGTCAACAGCGAGCGTTATGACCTGGGCCTGGACATGGCCTGGGAGCTGGACCTGTTCGGCCGCATCCAGCGCAACCTGGAAGCCACCGACGCCGACCAGCAAGCGGCCGAAGCCGACCTGTACCAGCTGCAAGTCACGCTGATTGCCGAACTGGTGGACGCCTACGGTCAACTGCGCGGCGCGCAACTGCGTGAACGCATCGCCCTGGACAACCTGAAGAACCAGCAGGAGTCGCGCACCATCACCGTCAGCCTGCGCGATGCTGGCGTGGGCGACCAACTCGACGTGGAACGTGCCGACGCGCGCCTCGCGGCGGTGGAAGCCAGCGTGCCGCAACTGCAGGCCGAACAAGTGCGCGAGCGCAACCGCATCGCCACCCTCCTCGGCCAGCGCCCCGACAAGCTGAGCGTGGACCTGAGCCCGAAAGACTTGCCGGCGATTGCCAAGGCGCTGCCGATCGGCGATCCAGGGCTACTGCTGCAACGGCGCCCGGACATTCTGAGTGCCGAACGCAAACTGGCATCCGCCACCGCGCGCATCGGCGTGGCCAAGGCCGACCTGTTCCCACGGGTCAGCCTCAGCGGCTTCCTCGGCTTCACCGCCGGGCGCGGTTCGCAGATCGGTTCATCCGCGGCGAATGCCTGGGCCCTCGGCCCGAGCATCACCTGGGCCGCGTTTGACCTGGGCAGCGTGCGCGCGCGCCTGCGCGGCGCCGATGCCGAGGCCGATGGCGCCCTGGCCAACTACGAGCAGCAAGTGTTGCTGGCGTTGGAAGAATCCGAGAACGCCTTCAGCGACTACGGCAAGCGTCAGCAACGCCTGGTCTCGCTGATCCGCCAAAGCGAATCCAGCCGCGCCGCCGCCGACCTCGCCGCGATCCGCTACCGCGAAGGCACCGTGGACTTCCTCGTGCTGCTCGACGCACAACGCGAACGCCTGGCCGCCGAAGACTCCCAGGCCCAGGCCGAGGTTGATCTGTATCGCGGGATTGTTGCGATCTACAAGGCGCTGGGTGGCGGTTGGCAGCCGGATACGGTGGTCGCTACGGCCAAATGATGTAAAGAGCTCCTTTGGTTGGTCGCATCCAGCCAATTTTTAGCCCCGTGGTCTGTTTGGTCATGGGGCTTTTTTTTGTGTCGCAGTTACTGATGTAGCCACTTATACAAGATGTCAGCGGTGGCGCTCATTAGAAAAAGCACTCCAACAAGCAGGGTTCCCTGAAGCAATCGCTTGAGGTTACGAGGAAAGGCTTGTACCTGCTGCCAATCCACTGCACCTCGTTTTACGTTCCACTTTGGTAGAACAACCGCTGCGGTGACGGCAGATAGTCGAATCATTCTTCCTCGAATCGAATTACCCCAAACACGTTGATTGGGTGTGATAAGACTGCATTTGTTTAGAAGATATTCCATTTCGTCGAGTCTTCGATAAGCCAGGTATATCAAAACCACAAAGGCGATGAAGACCAAAAAAAACAGAGTCAAATCAAACCAGAGCTTCAGCGGATGATAAATAAAACAATCAATACTCATATAGTTTCTCTCCTACTTACTTGCCGAGCTAACTCCCATAACTGCCCCTTACAGCGCCTGCGGTTCCCCCCGCCAGTGCCAAATGATGTAAAGAGTTCCTTTGGTTGGTCGCATCCAGCCAATTTTTAGCCCCGTGGTCCGTTTGGTCATGGGGCTTTTTTTGTGTCGCTGATCAGCGTGTTAGCCATTTATAAAATATGTTGGATATGGCAGACGTCATAAAAAGTACTTCCCCAAGGATCTTTCCCTGAAGCAAGCGCTTGAGACCGCGAGGAAAATCCTGAACTTGCTGCCGATCCACAGTACCGCGCTTTATGTTCCACCACGGCATAACAACCGCTGAGGTGACGGCACACAGCCGAATCATTCTTCCTCGTATCGAATCGCCCCAGAACTGTTTGTTAGAAGTGACAAGGCTGCATTTATTTAAACGATCCTCCATTTCATCCAATCGTCGATACATCAGGAAAATGCCAACTACATTGATGCTAAGGACTACAAACAGAACGCTCACACTAAACCAGAACTTAAGAGGAAGATTGAGCCAGTAGTCAATATTCATAAATTTTCTCCCCTGCGTACTCACCCAACTCGCTTCCAAGACTGCCCCCAACCGCGCCCAAGGTCCCACCTGCGATTAACAGGCAACTCAATGATCCCGGCCCAGTTGTAGGGAGTAGTACGGTGAAACATAAAGCTGCCGCCATAGACCCACCTGCCATCCCCCCCAGAACCCCTCCTCCTAGCTTGCTCACTTCCACATATTTCGCCTGCCTGCACTGCTCCTCCCTCCCCGTGGAACAGGCTTCCTTGATCTCCAGCCCAGTGGACGCAGCGCTCAAAGCAATCCCCAACGGCGTCCCTGCCTTGAGCACTTTCGCCACCCTGGAAATCCGCGCAATCCTCTCGGCATACCGGCTGATCTCTCCAGTATGCAAATAACTCTTGGTGGAAATACCGAGCATTTTCTTGATCGAGCCTTCATTACGCAAACCCGTGCCGTAACGGGCGAACCCGCGCAGTTGTGCCTCCAGTTTGGCGAACAGCGTTTGGCGACGCGCCAAAAACTCATCCCGCGCTGCGCCACCGCCTCGGCGCAATGCCTGTTTATGCAGGGCATCGATTTCTTCCAGGGTTTTGACGATCGCCTTCAAGTGGTGATTCCACGCATCTCCCGCCGTGCCGATACCGAGCGACGTGTAGCCGAGCAGTTTCTGCAACAAATCGTAGTTTTGCAGGGCAAAGGCGTCGCCCCCTTCGGCCATCACGCTATGGCGGATACGCCAGGCGGATTGCATCAGCAGATGCTCTTCCGGCTTGCACAACGCCGTGGAGTCATCACCGATGATGACCAACTGCCCCGGCAGCACCACAACGTTTCGGATATGGGTATTGAGCCTGTCGAACTTGGCTTCGGCGTGCTGGCTCAAGCGCAATCTTGCCTTGAGTTCAACTGAGGTTTGTTGCCAATCATTGATAAACGCGTAGGGCTGAGACATTAAAAACCTCTCAGCCGCAGTGGGCGAAGGGAACCGGTTGATGTGAGCCTGTTGCTTGCCATGCATGCATTCCTGATTGAATGAAGATGGCGTCGTAATCTAATTAACGGCTCAAGCGTTGTCGCGGATTTACCAGATAAATTCGCGCATCGTCGATCAACTTGGGAAATGGACTTCCCCTCGCCTACCAATAGCTGTCAGACACTTCCTAATAGCTATTCCAATGGAATATTTTCGTTAACCAATATGACTGCGGCTACGCAAATGACGCGAAACGTCACTAGTACCAGATAATGTAAAGAGTCTCTTTGGTTGGTCGCATCCAGCCAGTTTTTTACCCCGTACTCCATTCGATCACGGGGCTTTTTTGGCTCAGCAACTTAAGAAAAACATTCCTACTGAACACTAATTCATTTAGGCAGCCAAAAAATGATGCCGTACATAAAGACAACGACGATGACGAAATAGATACCACGAAACAAGTTTTTCAGGCTGCGAGGAAACTCCTGGACTTGCTGCCAGTCAATGACACCGCGTTTCAAGTTCCGTTTTGGCAGCAATACTGCTACTGCGACCGCACCGAATCGCATCATTCTCCCTCGCGGCGAGTTGTCCCAAAACTGGGCGTGAAACACAACGAAACTGCATTTATTCAGAAGGCGCTCCATGTATTCCAAACGCCGATAGGCCAGAAAAACATAGATCAGCAAGGCAACGCCGAGTGAAATACACAACGCTATTTCAAACCAGAAAATGATATGAGGACTTAGTAGATCATCAATATTCATAGAGTTTTTCACCCACCATTTCCCCACCTCTGCTGCCAATTCCCGTACCCCATTCGACCACGGCTTTTTTGGATCGGCAACTTAAGACGAATCCTCCTACTGAGCACTATTTCATTTACGCAGCCAAAAAACGACGCCGCACATAAAGACAACGACGATGACGAAATAGATACCACGAAACAAGTTTTTCAGGCTGCGAGGAAACTCCTGGACTTGCTGCCAGTCAATGACACCGCGCTTCAGATTCCATGTTGGCAGTAATACGGCTACTGCAACCGCAGATAACCGCATCATTCTTCCTCGCGGCGAGTTGCCCCAAAACTGAGAGTGGAAGGTAACGAGACTGCATTTGTTCAGAAGGCGCTCCATGTAGTCGAGACGTCGGCAGGCCAGAAAAACGCCTATTAGTACAACGATATTGATAGAGAGTATTAACGCCACCAGAAACCAAAACATAACGCGAGAATTTAAGAAATAGTCAATACCTAACACTATTTGCAAAGCCAAAAATAGGTACCAAAGACAAAGAAAACCACACCAACGAAGAGCATTCCCCTGAACAGGTTTTTAAGGCCACGAGGAAATTCCTGAACTTGCTGCCAGTCAATAACGCCGCGCTTCAAATTCCTCTTTGGCTGTAGTACTGCCACTGTAATTGCAGACAGCCGCATCATTCTTCCTCGCGCAGAGTTGTCCCAAAACCGGGAGTGAAATACGACGAGACTGCATTTATTCAAAAGCCGCTCCATATATTCCAGCCGTCGATAGGCCAGGAAAACACCTATGAGTACGACAACGACGACCGAAACACACAAGGCTAATTCAATCCAAAAAATGATGAGCGGATTTAGGAAGTTGTCAATATTCATAGAGTTTTTCACCCACCATTTCCCCACCTCTGCTACCAATCGCACCTCCTACAACCCCCCCAGCCGCGCCACCGATTAATAGACAAGCCAGTGAGCCTGGACCGGTTGTTGGTATCAATACGGCAAGACACAAACTTGATCCTATATAACCTCCTAGAGCGCCTCCTCCAACCCCCATCGTGAACTTCCCCACCTCCACATACTTAGCCTTCGTACACTGCTCCTCCCTCCCCGTGGAACAGGCTTCCTTGATCTCCAGCCCAGTGGACGCAGCGCTCAAAGCAATCCCCAACGGCGTCCCTGCCTTGAGCACTTTCGCCACCCTGGAAATCCGCGAAATCCTCTCGGCATACCGGCTGATCTCTCCAGTATGCAAATAACTCTTGGTGGAAATACCGAGCATTTTCTTGATCGAGCCTTCATTACGCAAACCCGTGCCGTAACGGGCGAACCCGCGCAGTTGTGCCTCCAGTTTGGCGAACAGCGTTTGGCGACGCGCCAAAAACTCATCCCGCGCTGCGCCACCGCCTCGGCGCAATGCCTGTTTATGCAGGGCATCGATTTCTTCCAGGGTTTTGACGATCGCCTTCAAGTGGTGATTCCACGCATCTCCCGCCGTGCCGATACCGAGCGACGTGTAGCCGAGCAGTTTCTGCAACAAATCGTAGTTTTGCAGGGCAAAGGCGTCGCCCCCTTCGGCCATCACGCTATGGCGGATACGCCAGGCGGATTGCATCAGCAGATGCTCTTCCGGCTTGCACAACGCCGTGGAGTCATCACCGATGATGACCAACTGCCCCGGCAGCACCACAACGTTTCGGATATGGGTATTGAGCCTGTCGAACTTGGCTTCGGCGTGCTGGCTCAAGCGCAATCTTGCCTTGAGTTCAACTGAGGTTTGTTGCCAATCATTGATAAACGCGTAGGGCTGAGACATTAAAAACCTCTCAGCCGCAGTGGGCGAAGGGAACCGGTTGATGTGAGCCTGTTGCTTGCCATGCATGCATTCCTGATTGAATGAAGATGGCGTCGTAATCTAATTAACGGCCCAAGCGTTGTCGCGGATTTAGCCGGTGGATTTGCACGCGGTAGATCAATTTGGGAAATGGACTACCCCTCGCAAGCTAATCGCTGTCAGACACTTCCCAACATCTACTCCAACAGACTGTTTTCATTAAATAACATGGCCACAGTAATGCAACGGACACGAAGGCCATCAGCGCCTTCTGATGTAAAAATCTCCTTGGATTGGTCGCCTCCAGCCAATTCTTTGCCCCACGGCCCATTCGGTCACGGCACTTTTTTAAAGTAGGTACAAGAGTGGCCCGATATAAAAGTGTACGTTTCGACTAATGGAAGATTTCACTATGGCCGTTTTATTGACTGCGGAACAAATGAGGTACACCAAAGCGTCTAATCCGTTCCAGATAAAGAACCCGGAACAGGTTGTCAATACATTCACGATAACGGAAGAGTCAAAAACTTCGGACACGTTGAAGCTTCGAAAACAAGAGTCGATTGATGATCTGAAAGCATTTTTGAAAGACTACGACATGACATCGATCACCACCAACGAACTAAAAAAGTCGGCAGACGGCTTTATGAAAACGACGTAATTGATGGCAAGGCGTTTCATATGTTCATATCTGGCCTGGGTGCTTTTGATACCAACGGCCAGCAAGCTGAAACAGACGTAAAATACAATGCAATCGCCTTATTTAACGAAAGCTGGACGATTACCTTTCGTTTCTTGAAAGCCATCCCAACGTGAAGCGGTCACAAGGCATCCCCGAATATGTTCAAGGCATGTTCGCTGCCAATCATGCAATCAATGCACTGGCATTTTTTGTTAATTCTTCCCGCAGTGATCTCTCGATAGAGGAGCGTGCCTGAGTTTGGCTCTTTATCCCGTACACTCACTCCATCACAGGCGATTTGTCTCGTTCAAAATCAAACTACGATAATGCCCCGGATTCGACCCGACCCATTTACGAAACGCCTTGTAGAACGAACTGGCATCGGCAAATCCCAATCGCGTGGCAATTTCGGCAAAGCTGATCTGCGGTTCGGCCAGCCAGACAATCGCCAACTCTTTGCGCACGCTGTCCTTGAGCCCCTGATACGTTTGCCCCTCTTCCGCCAAGCGGCGGCGCAGGGTCGAGGCGGAGATGCACAGGTTGGCGGCCAGGCCGTCGGTTTCCGGCCAGATGTCGGGCGGCATCTGGCGCAGGTCGTGCTTGATGCGCGTGGCCAGGCTGTCGGGGTCGCGGTATTTGACCAGGATATTGGCCGGTGCGTGGCCAAGGAAACGCTTGAGTTCTTCGGCGCTGCGCTTGATCGGTAGGTCGAGGCAATCGGCGGAGAAGATCATGCGCGTGCGCGGCCGGTCGAAACGCAGGTTGTCGGAGAACATCACCCGGTAATCGTCACAAAAATCCGGTTGTGGGCAGCGCAGTTCGATGGCCAGGATCGGTATACGCCGCCCCGCGAGCCAACAGGCGACGCCGTGGACGATCATCCAATAAGTGAAATAGCTGAACGCCCGGCGCGGCTCGGGCTCGGTTTCGAGCAGCACGATTTCCGCCAGGCTTTGCTGGCGCACCAATTGGGCAGGCAGATGCTCGAGCATCAATGACAGGAACGCCAAGCCGGTTTCCAGCCCGGCCGCCACCGTCGGTTGAGCCATGGCCACGCGGCACAGGAACGCCAGGCTGCCGGACTTGAGTGGGCGCGGGTCCATGCCAAAAAACTCATCGTCCAGGCGCCGCGCCAGCAGGCGCCACAACCGAGCGTAGGTCGTGGCCGAGACACGTGCACCAGGCTGCAACAGCAGCTCGGGAGCAATGCCCGCCTTGCTCAAGGCCTCAACGCTCGCTGCCTCCGACGCGCAGCTCTGCAACAGGGCTTCGCGCACAAGATGGATGGAGATGGTGTCTTTTTCCGACATGGGTGTGGGGCAATCCAACGGCACAAAAGGTGGGGTGCATCATAAGGGCGCTTGAGCTTTGCCACCACCGTTCAGCCGCCGTTCAGTAAAGGTCAATGTTTCTTGTTTGGCAATGAGTATCATTATGTTACAACTTAGCTTCCTATCCAGTTTCCCTGCGGTGTCGAATGCTTGTTCCCTTTCTCATCATGTTGCGCGAAGGCATTGAAGCCGCATTGATCGTTGGCATCATCGCCAGTTACCTGCAACAGACCGGCCGTGGCCAGTGGATGCCCGCCGTGTGGGTCGGTGTCTTCCTCGCCGCGGCCCTGGCCTTGCTGGTCGGTGGCGGCCTGGAACTGATGAGTGCCGAATTTCCGCAAAAGCAGCAGGAATTGTTCGAAGGCGTGGTCGGCCTGGTCGCCGTGGGCATTCTCAGTTCCATGGTGTTCTGGATGCGCAAGGTTGCACGCTCGATCAAACATTCGCTGCACCAATCCCTCGACCATGCCCTGGCCGGCTCGCGCCACCAAGTCACCGCACTGATCCTGATGGTGTTTTTCGCCGTGGCCCGTGAAGGCCTGGAAACCGTATTTTTCCTGTTGGCGGTGTTCCAGCAGAGTGAAGGCCCCGGCGCACCGCTGGGTGCCCTGCTCGGCCTGGTGCTGGCGATCATCGTCGGGTTCCTGATCTACAGCGGCAGCATGCGCCTGAACCTCGGCGCGTTTTTCCGCTGGACTGGCCTGTTCATCCTGGTGGTGGCCGCCGGCATCCTCGCCAACTCCGTGCAGGCCCTGCATGAAGCCGGCGTGTGGAACCACCTGCAAAGCGTGCTGTTCGATGTCAGCGCGACGTTGCCGATGGATGGCCCGGTGGGCTCGGTACTCGCCGGGATGTTCGGCTATCAGGATGCGCCGACCGTCAGCACGCTGGGGGCCTACCTGATCTACCTGGTGGTGGCCCTGGCGATGTTCTTCCTGCCCGCGGCACCCGCCAAGCCGGTCGCCGCGCCCTCTTCCGTTTCTCACCCGTAAGGACCGTCTCTTGTCCAACCCAACTCCTCAACCGGCCTCGCCGCCACGCGCCCTGCGCTGGGCGGTGGCCGGCTCGGCGGTCGTGATGATCGCCGCCGGCGGCCTGTTCTACTATGCCTCGCAGCTGGCAGCGACCAAGCGCCAGACCCACCAAGATGAAACCGTCGTGACCATTCACGGCCACGCTTGTGAACCCAACGCACTGACCGTTGCGGCCGGGCGCGCGAGTTTTCGCATCATCAACCGCTCCGACCGCGCGGTGGAATGGGAGATCCTCGACGGCGTGCTGGTGGTCGAAGAACGCGAAAATATCGCGCCGGGCCTGAGCCAGGTGATCAATGCCAATCTGTTGCCCGGCGACTATGCAATTACCTGCGGCCTGTTAAGCAACCCGCGCGGCACCTTGCACGTAACGCCGACGGCGGCATCCGACGCCCAAGCCAAGGCCAAGCCGTCGATGGTGGCGTTTATCGGGCCGTTGTCGGAATTCCGTGTGTACCTGAGCAGCCAGGCCAGCGCTCTGATCAAGGCCACGACCGCCTTGCAACAAGCGATCGACGCCGGTGACCTGGCCCAGGCTCAGGCGCTGTATGTGCCGGCCCGCGAGGCTTATCAGCGTCTCGCCGCGGCGTCGCAACGCCTGGCGCAACTGGACAACGCGATCAACGCCCGCGCCGATTATTTCGAAAAACGCGAGCAGGACCCAGCCTTCAGCGGCTTCCACCGCCTCGAATACGGCCTGTTCCAGCAACGCAGCCTCGATGGCCTGGCCCCGCTGGCGCAGCGCCTGGTGAGCGACGTCGGCACCCTCAAACAACAGTTGCTGGCGCAGTCGCTGCCACCGGAACAACTGGTGAGCATCGTGGTGCGCAACCTCAATAGCCTGGCCGACGTGCGCGCCGTCAGTGGCGAAGAGGAGCGCTACAGCCATATCGACCTGAACGGTTTCGCCGCCAACCTGGATGCCGCGCGCAAGGTGGTGGACCTGATGCGTCCGCTGCTGAGCAAGTCCGCCGCCGACCTGTTGCCGAACATCGACACGGCCCTCGCCGCGTTCGAGACGGCGCTCGATGGTTTGAAAGTCGACGGCCAATTCAGCCGCTACGACCGTGTTACCGCCGATCAGCGCAAGCAGATCGCCGACAAGGCCAAGGTACTGGCCGCCGCACTCGATGGAATCGACCCCGCCCTTGGCCTCTCCGGCCTACAGTGAAGACGACCGCATACATGAGTGATTTACCACCGTTAGACCTTCAACGCCGTCGCGTCCTGCTGGGCATGGCCGCCACCGGTGCCGCGCTTGCCGGCAGCACCTTGAGCTGCCCGGCCATGGCTGCTGCCGCCGAGCAAGTGACCACCGCCCCGCGCAGCGACAAGACCCAGGATCATCACGATTTTTTCGGCAAGCACCAAAGTGGCATCGTCACCCCGCGCCCGGCCTGCGGCATGCTGGTGGCCTTCGATGTCCTGGCTGGTGATCGCGACGACTTGGAGCGGCTGTTCCGCACCCTCAACGAGCGCATCAGCTTCCTGATGACCGGCGGCAGCGTGCCGCAGGTCGACCCGAAACTGCCGCCCACCGATTCGGGCATCCTCGGCCCGGTGGTTACGCCGGATAACCTGACCATCACCGTATCGGTCGGCGAATCGCTGTTCGATGAGCGTTTCGGCCTCAGCGCAGCCAAACCCAAGCGCCTGATCCGCATGGTCGGTTTCCCCAACGATGCGTTGGAAGCGGCGCAGTGCCACGGCGACCTGAGCCTGCAATTTTGCTCCAACACTCCGGATACCAATATCCACGCCCTGCGCGACATCGTGAAGAACCTGCCCGACCTGCTGCTGGTGCGCTGGAAGCAGGAAGGCAGCGTGCCGCCGCAGGCGCCCGCCCGCCCCGGCGAGCCTGCGCAGAGTGCGCGCAACTTCCTGGGCTTTCGTGACGGTTCGGCCAACCCAAATTCCAACGATGCCAAGACCATGGACCAAGTGGTCTGGGTGCAGCCCGGCAGTGACGAACCGGCCTGGGCGGCCAATGGCAGCTACCAGGCGGTGCGGATCATTCGCAATTTTGTCGAGCGTTGGGACCGCACGCCGCTGCAGGAACAGGAAAGCATCGTCGGCCGCATCAAGCCCACCGGCGCACCCATGGGTGGCCAGCACGAAGCCCAAGTGCCCGATTACAGCAAAGACCCGCAAGGCAAGCTGACCAAGCTCGATGCCCATATCCGCCTGGCCAACCCGCGCACCCCGCAGACCCAGGCCAACCTGATCCTGCGCCGGCCGTTCAACTACTCCAACGGCGTCAACAAAAACGGTCAGCTGGACATGGGGCTGCTGTTCATCTGCTACCAGGCCGACCTGGAAAAAGGTTTTATCAGCGTACAAACCCGGCTCAACGGCGAGCCCCTGGAGGAGTACCTCAAGCCAGTCGGCGGCGGGTATTTCTTCACCTTGCCGGGGGCAACGGGACCGAAGGATTTCATCGGGCGCACGCTACTTGCTGCAACGCACGTTCAACCCCCTGCCAACACTTAAAGCGGAAACCGTCCCATGAACAAGTCGACTCTCGCGCTGTCGCTGTTAATCACCCTCTCGCCCCTGGCGGCCTTCGCCGCCACGGCGCCGCTGGACCTGGTAGGCCCGGTGTCGGACTACAAGATCTACGTCACCGAACAAATCGCTGAGCTGGCGACCCAGACCCAGGCGTTCACCGACGCGGTGAAAAAAGGCGACCTGGCCACCGCCAAGCAGTTGTATGCGCCGACCCGCGTGCATTATGAGGCCATCGAACCGATCGCCGAGCTGTTCAGCGACCTCGACGCGGCCATCGACTCGCGGGTCGACGACCACGAAAAAGGCGTGAAGGCCGACGACTTCACCGGCTTTCACCGTATCGAGTACAGCCTGTTCGCCGAAAACACCACCCACGGCCTCGACGCCTTGGCCGACGGTCTGAACAACAACGTCAAGGACCTGCAGACGCGCGTGGCCGGCCTGACCTTCCCGCCGGAAAAAGTCGTGGGCGGCGCCGCAGCGCTGCTCGAAGAAGTCGCCGCCACCAAGATCTCCGGCGAGGAAGACCGCTACAGCCACACCGACCTGTATGACTTCCAGGGCAACATCGACGGCGCGAAGAAAATCGTCGACCTGTTCCGCGGCCAGATCGAGAAACAGGACACGGCCTTCCTGGCCAAGGTCGACAAGAACTTCGCCAGCGTGGACACGATCCTGGCCAAGTACAAGACGGCGGACGGCGGTTTCCAGACCTACGACAAGGTCAAGGAAAACGACCGCAAAGCCTTGGTGGGCCCGGTCAATACCCTGGCTGAAGACCTGTCGACCCTGCGCGGCAAACTGGGTTTGAACTGAGCCCTCTAGGTCTCGCTCAACGGTCGGTACCCTTCCAACGGCGTACCGACCGGCAAGCCGCTTTCAGGATTGGCCGCATACCAATGCGCGCCCATTTGCACCGCTCGAACGGGCACGCCTTGATGGTGCCCATTGTGCGTTGCCACCGCGCGATCTATTGCCGCGTGTACGCCGAAGAATGTGCGCAACTTTTCCTGCGCCGCGAGCATGTTCGCGAACGCCGACACGTTGGGCGCGCTGTTCAACGCGCGAGGCAAGGCGAGCACGCCTTTGGCACTGTTGACCAACAGATCGGCAGCGCCATCTACCGGATTCAAAAACGCGCTGACCACGCTCACGCCCTTTTCCAGCACGCGGAATGCCTTGGCGCCAAAAGGCGCGACGACCTTGGTGGATTTGACCAACGAGCGCACCGCCGTTCCCGCGCCACCTAGAAACGCACCGGCCGTATCGATCAACAAGCCCCGCGTACCCTCGATGATATTGCCCTTGGCCAGGTCCACGATGGCCCCGACAAACGGAATCATGCTCAGCAAAATACTGTCGTTGCGTTGCGACACTTCTCGTTGTTGCTCAAGGGGTAATTGGCCTTGGGCGTACTTGAGCACACTGTCGCGGTGATGAATGAAATTGCCCTGCATGATCCGGTCGACAATCGCTTGGCTGCGGGGCGATGCAAAGCTGTTGGGCACCGCCGCGCTCACGCGGCCATCCGCAGCCGCGGGAGCGGCCGGCAAGGTATCACCGAGCTTATCGATAATGATGCCGGCGGACGAAACGTCCGATCGCGGCGAGGCATCGGAGGTGTAGGCGGTGAAGTCGAACGGCTCCACTGCGCCGTTCTGCAACAGGACCGTCGAGGGCGCCCAACGTCCGTAGGTGCGCTGCGTCTCTTCGAGGGTACCGCCCAGCACCAGTTGCTCGGGTAAGTCCGTGCGCTTAACGATCATCATCTTGGCCGGGAACACTTCAAAGTAGCTGATCTCCCCGTTGTAGTCACAGCGGATCAGCGTGCCTTTGCGCCCTCGTCGCGCTTCGACTTGCGCGGATGTCTGGTCCAGCGTGGGCACCCCGTCGATCTGTTCGCGCAGGGTAAACAGCTCGACGGCGCCATACTCCAGGGCCTGGCGATCAGCCAGGGGCAAGTTGGCGATCATGCGCTTGGTGGTAATGCCCAAGCCTTGCTTGAGGCTCGCCAGGTAGCCGTCGACTTCGCTCACCACTTGCCCCGGCAGGCTGGGCAAACGCTTGATCCTGGCATTCAGGGCGCGCACGTTTTTGACGATGGCAGCTTGTTCGGTGCGACTTGGGCGTGCGTTTGAAAAGGGCGTTCTTGCAGCGCCAGTGGCGCCGGGAGTGTCAGCCTCCAGCAGCATCCAGCGGTCCCTGACCAGGTCGCCGGTCATATAGGTCTCGATCAGCGAACGGATCTTGGGTTCCGAGACCTTCATGTTGCGGCGCTCGTCCGGGTCCGCAACGTAGACCTGCAACGCTTGCAACTGGGGCCCGCTGAGTTCCGGGAACACCTTCTGCAGGTTCGCGACCGCCTGGTCCCGGCGTGTCGGCAGCGGCGTCTTGAACGCCATCAGGGCCTGCAGGAGTTGCTCGCGCTGGGCCTGAAAGGCTTCACTGGCCTGCTGGTAGTGCTGCGGTGTATAGCGACCGTCCGCGGTCTTGGCGTAAACCCCTTGCATCAAGCCCCAGTCCAGCAACACGTCGACGCCGTGGTTATCCAGCACTGCCGCCTCGTCCGCAGTGCGTGCATCCAGTCGGGCAAGCACCATGATTTCCGGGTAACTCATCGCCCGCGAGCTGCCCGCGCCGCCTTGACGTTCGGCAAAGGTCACGCCCAGGCGCAGATCCGCCCATTCCGCAGACCCCATGCGCAGCGTGGAAGGAACATCCCGAATCAGAAACTCAGGGGCGGCAGCGGCCAGAAACAGGTGGGCCAACAGGGGCGCGACCTTGGGGTCCAGTGAGGTTTTTTTCCACAGGTGCGTTTCGATATCCGTGCGTACCGAGGCCAGCGTCCGCCCATTGTTGGCAGGTTGGTAGATGTCATAACCGGCAATGCTCCCGGGGCGTCCCGGGGCGTCGGGGTCGATTTGCAGCATGATGGCCGCCAGCACCCACTGCTTGGCTTCGAGCGTCGAGAGTTGATCGCTGCCGGACGCGCCCTGGAACTGGCGATTACGCGCCACGGCCCTGCCCCAGTTCAACGCCACGGGGCTGTTCAGGACCTGCTCAAGGAAGCGATCAGCTTCGGCGCGCAAGGTGCCTGCGCTGTTGAGAGCAAGCACCCCGCGGATATCCAGGACACGCAGCAGGTTCACCGCAGGCTTGTTGCCAGGAGTATCGTCATCGCTCAACTCCGCCACGAAGCGTTTGTCGGCGTCGGACAAGACTCCAGGGGCCCACTGACGCGCGATCAACTGTGCATAGTCCCCCAGCGCCGGCGCTGGCGGCAGCGCAGCGTCGAGCCAGCGCAGGATATTGCGCACCTCCCGCGCCGTCTTCGGCACCGACAACCCATGGGACGCCAGCACCTCGCTGACCGCTGCCTGGTCGGCGCCGTCAATCGCCAGCGACGAGGTGCGGCTGATCGGCGTTTGCACGTCGGCCAGCAACACCTCGTCTTCATCGGAGAGGTGCCGCACGCGCTCACTCAAGGTGCTCGCCAGATGCACGCGCTCGTCCATCACGTCGATGACTTTTCTAGCCCTCAGGTTGCGCTGCTCCAGACGCCCCTTGACCTCCGGCGACAAGGCAGACCAGTCCGCCGTCGAGAGTGCCTGGCGCACGGTTTGCAGTTCGTCGGCGGTGTGCGGCGGGGGAATACCATACCCCTGCAACACCGCGTTGCGAGACAAGCCTTCGCTCTCGGGATGCACATACGCAAGCCCGTTGCCGGCCACATCCAGGGCGGCAGCGGCGGCGCGCAGCCTGGTGCTGACCTGCCACCATCCCGAGGTGTCGTTCAAGGTGAAGGTTTTTTGTGTCGCTACCCCACTGTCGACGACCCAACCGCTGACCGAGTCGGGTTTGACCACGACGGTATCCAGGGCCATCCCTTTGCTGGCGACCCAGGCCCGCATCTCGGCGGTATTGAAGGCACTGCGCAGCGCCTCGAAGCCTGGACGAATCGTGGCGCCATGGGGAATCTGGACGCTCGAGTCCGCTAACTGACGCAGGGCCGAGGTGCTCAACGCCGTGTGTAACTGATGATCGGCCTCCGCCGACGTGGCCGGCGCTGGCTGCAAGGTCCATGGCGGCGCCGCGCTGGCAGGTTCGGGCACCGCCGCGCGCCGGTTGCGCACCCGCGTGTCGGGGATCGGGCCGCCAATTGGCGCGGACGTGACTGTCAGCGCCAGCGGAATTGGCGAACGGGCATGAAGGATTGGGGAGACGGGCGACATTTCTAGTTCCTCTCTACCAGTGAATGGCAAGAGTTCTTGTCCTTAAGAACTGTCGAGAGAAAACATACCCGCCTGGGCCAGCGCTGCGTGTAGGCGAACTCTCAAGGCTTTGAAGGCAGCAAGAGAGTTCGTTGCGCGATGCCCGTGTTACAGAATGCGATACAACAACCGCTCGATCCGCACGCGGCTGACGCGGCGCAGGAACTTGCCGACTGCCTGCGGGTAATCCACCAGGGTCTGCAGCTGCTGATAACCTTCGATGCGCGTGGTGTGCTGGAAAATCTGCGCCAGCTCGGTGCGCCGGGGTTCCAGCCACTCGCTCTTGGGGTCATCGATCAGCAAGGCGTTTTCCAGGTCAAGGCGGAACGCGCGTGGGTTGAGGTTGTTGCCGGTCAGCAACGTATAACGCTGGTCGACCCACATGCCTTTGAGGTGGTAGGTGTTGTCGCCGTCGCGCCACAGGTGCAGGTTCAATTGGCCGCTGTCGATCATCGGCTGATGGCGCTTGGCAAAGCGGCGCAGGCTGATTTCATAGAGGTACGGCAAGGCCGCGATCACCTTGAACGGCTCGCTGGGCGAAATGTAGAAGTCGTTGGCGGTCTTGTCGCCGACGATGATGTCGATCTTCACCCCGCGCGCCAGGGCGCGGTTGATTTCCCGGGTCACCGGCAGCGGCAGGTTGAAGTATGGCGTGCAAATGGTCAGTTGATGCTGGGCGCTGGCGATCAGTTCGAGGATCACCCGGCTCAGGGGGTTGTTCTTACCGACACCGAGCAAGGGGCTGACAGACAGGTGGCCGTTGGGCAACTGGCCGCTGGTGGTGTCGTAGGCCGCGTGCTTGAGGCGGCTGCGCAGGTCGCCGATATCGTTGCGCAGGCTGCGGGTCGTCGGCGGGTTGGGCAAGTCGAGGCGATGCACGGCCTTGGATGCCATCAGCCCGTGTTCCACCAGGTGTTGCATCGAATCCGCCAGCGGTGCGCTGTGGATCAGGTGGTAACGGTCGAAACGGTACTTGTCGAATTTGTGCAAATACACGTTGTTCAGGCTGGCGCCGCTGTACAGCACGCTGTCGTCGATCACAAAGCCCTTGAGGTGCAACACGCCGAACAGTTCGCGGGTCTGCACCGGCACGCCGTAGACCGGCACCTCGGTGGCATGGCTTTGGGTCATGGCCTGGTACCAGGCGCTGTTGCCCGGCTGTTTACCGGCGCCGATCAGCCCGCGCTGGGCGCGCAGCCAATCGACCAGCACCACGATGTCCAGCTCCGGGCGTGCGGCCTTGGCGGCGTGCAAGGCGTCGTAGATCTCCTGCCCCGCCTCGTCCTGCTGCAAGTACAGCGCGACGATATAGATGCGTTGGGTGGCCTGGGAAATTTTCTCCAGCAGGCAACGACGAAACGCCGCGGCGCCGGACAGCACCTCAATCGCCTCGGTGGAGAGTGGGAAACTGCGCAGTTTGGGCAACAGGGAACGTTTGAAGAACGACGGCATAAGGCTCGCAATGGGTCGAATCCGAAGAGGCCCAGAGCTTACACCATGGGGGTGCTCAGGTCTCGTGGCCAGTCAGTGAAAAACCTTGTTGCGAAAGAAGAACGATCGTTCTACTGTATGACACATGAACGATATTACCCGCGAAATTATCCTCGACGTCACCGAGAAGCTGATCTATCGCCACGGCATCGCCGCCACTGGCATGGACTTCCTGGTGAAAACCGCCGGCGTCTCCCGAAAGAGCATCTACCGCTATTTCGCCAATAAGGACGAACTGGTGATCGCGGCCCTGCAACGTCGCGACGCGCGCTGGATGCACTGGCTGCGGGCCGAGGTGGAACGCCGTGAAGACAGCGGCGAGCGTCTGCTCGCGCTGTTCGACGCGCTCAAGGCCTGGTTCGGTTCGGCGGACTTTCGCGGCTGCGCATTCATCAACACCAGCGGCGAAACCGGCGACCCGCAAGCCCCGGTACGCCTGCTGGCGAAGGCGCATAAACACAAACTCTTCGAGTACCTGCTCGAACTGTGTCAAGCCCATGGCACGCCCGAGCCGCAACGGCAGGCCGCGCAACTGCTGATCCTGATCGACGGGGCCATTACCGTGGCCCTGGTGACGGGCGATGCCATCGCGGCGGATACGGCGCAATCCATGGCACGAACGTTATTGGGGCTTTAACCCCACAGGCATCGCAACTTTCGATCAACCCTTATTGTTTTAAGGAGCCGCCCAATGTCATCCCCTGCAGAAACCCGCCCACCTCTGCCGCCGTTTACCCGCGAGTCGGCCATCGAAAAAGTCCGCCTGGCCGAAGACGGCTGGAACTCCCGCGACCCGCATCGGGTGTCCCTGGCCTACACCCTGGACACCAAGTGGCGTAACCGCGCTGAATTCGCCTACAACCGCGAACAAGCCAAAGACTTCCTCAGCCGCAAATGGGCCAAGGAGTTGGATTACCGGTTGATCAAGGAGTTGTGGGCGTTCAGCGATAACCGTATCGCGGTGCGCTATGCCTATGAGTGGCACGACGACTCGGGCAACTGGTTCCGTTCCTACGGCAACGAAAACTGGGAGTTTGACCAGCACGGCCTGATGGCCAACCGTTTTGCCTGCATCAACGACATGCCGATCAAGGACAGCGAGCGCAAGTTCCATTGGCCGCTGGGGCGGCGTCCGGACGATCATCCGGGGCTGTCAGAGTTGGGACTCTAGCCTGTAGCCGCAAGCGTGAAGCTTGCGGCTTATTGCTCAATCCTGCTTCAGACCCACTCGGTACAACACCCCATCATCCTCATCGGTCAATACATACAAAAAGCCATCCGGCCCTTGCCGCACGTCGCGAATCCGCGCATTCAAGCCGCCGAGCAAGCGCTCTTCATGGATCGCCTTGTCGCCGTCGAACTGCAGGCGAATCAGCTCCTGGCTGGCCAGTGCGCCAATGAACAGATTGTGCTGCCATGCCTGGAAGCGGTCGGCATCGTAGAATGCCATGCCACTGATCGCCGGGGATTTCTCCCACACATGGTGCGGCGCCACAGTACCGTCCACCACCTTGCCCTTGGCCTCGGGGATCGGTGTCAGCGAATAGTTGATGCCATGAGTCGCCATGGGCCAGCCGTAGTTCTTGCCGCGTTCGATGATGTTGATTTCATCTCCGCCACGCGGCCCGTGCTCGTTTTCCCAGAGCGTGCCGTTCCACGGGTTCAACGCCAGGCCCTGCGGATTGCGCTGGCCGTAGGACCAGATTTCGGGGCGCACGCCCGGCTGCCCGACAAAGGGGTTGTCATCCGGCACGCGGCCGTCCGGGTAGATCCGCACCACCTTGCCTTGCAGCTTGTCCAGGTCCTGGGCGGTGGGCCGGTCGTTGTTTTCACCCAGGGTGACGAACAGGTAGCCGTCGCGATCAAAGGCCAGGCGCGAGCCGAAATGATTGCCGGTGGAGAGCTTGGGCTCCTGGCGCAGGATCACCTTGAAGTCGCGCAAACCGCTCAGGTCATCCGCCAACCGCCCGCGACCGACCGCAGTGCCGGCTGTGCCGCCCTTGCCGCCGCCTTCGGCATATGACAGGTACACCAGGCGGTCCTGTTTGAAGTCCGGCGACAGCACCACATCGAGCAAACCACCCTGGCCCTTGGCCCAGACCTCAGGCACGCCGGTCAGCGGCGCCGACAATTTGCCATCCGGGCTGACGACCCGCAGGTGGCCGGGACGCTCGGTGACGAGGTAGCCCTGTTTGTCCGGTAAAAACGCCACGGCCCACGGATGATCCAGGCCTTTGGCGATCGGCGTGGCGCTGATGCTGCCTTGTTCGCTGGGAAACTGCTGGGCTTCGGCGGCATACAGCGTTGTCAGCGGCAATAAGGCGCTTGCGCAACACGCGGCAAGCAGGGTTTTGCGTAGAGACATAAGACGGGGTCCTTACCGGCGCTCAAGGCCGGCGATTGCCGTTGGCGTCAACCGTGGGGGCTTTGATTTCCGTCGCCGGGCGGCTGGGCGCAGCCTGGCGTTGCGGATAGCGATTGCCGATGCCGCCGTTTTCCAGGGTCGGCGTGCGCGTGGTCGGCCCGGTCTGGATGCCGCGAATCGCCGGCGCATTGGGCTGGGTACCCTGCATACTGTTGGGATTGGCCCGGTGGATCGGGCTATTGTTGGCGTCATTGCTGCCGGGCAGGTTTTGCGCCTGGGCACTGGCGCAAAGCGCCAGGCCTAGCGCCAATGCTGCAAGATGTCGCACACAGGTGATCATGACAAAGCCTCTTGGGACGAGGAGTACATGCTTTCGATACCACGCTACGCTTTGGGTTCGCCTTTGGTAACTAAATAGTTTCTCATTAGATGTAACACGTTCTGTCCGAGCATCCGCGCACCGCAACTTCCACGCCAGCGATCGCACGGATGCCAGGTGTGTAAAAAGCCAGCGAAAAGGCCTCTTGAGCCGACCAAGATAGGGAGCACGATATGGCAAAGCCCCTGAGCGAATACAACCGCAAACGCGACTTCAAGATCACCGCCGAACCTTCCGGCGCCGCGTCGGGCGCGCAGCGCAATACATCGACGCTGACGTTCGTGATCCAGAAGCACGACGCACGCAATCTGCACTACGATTTGCGCCTTGAGCTCGATGGCGTGCTCAAGAGCTGGGCGGTGCCCAAGGGCCCCAGCCTCGACCCCAGCCAGAAACGCCTGGCGGTGCAAGTCGAAGACCACCCTTTGAGCTACGGCAGTTTCGAAGGCAGCATTCCGGCCGGCCAATACGGCGCCGGCGATGTGATCGTCTGGGACCGTGGCATTTGGCACCCCCACGACGATCCACAAACCGCCTACGCCGCCGGCAAACTGGAATTCACCCTGGCCGGCGAAAAACTCTCAGGCGATTGGGCCTTGGTACGCACCCACCTCAAAGGCAGCGGCGACAAGGAACGGTGGCTGCTGATCAAGGAAAACGACCGGCACGCCCGCCCGGCCAGCGACTACGACATCACCGAAGCCCAGCCGCAAAGCGTGCTCAGCGGTGCCTGCGTGGGGAACGCCAGGCCCACGCCCGCGCCGCAAAAGACCGCCGCGTCGGTCACCCTCGCCGGTGTGCAGATCACCCATGCCGAGCGCGTCATCGATCTCGCCAGCGGCACCCGCAAGCTGCAACTGGCGCAGTTTTACCAGAGCATCAGCGAATGGCTGCTGCCCTTCCTGCGTCACCGCCCCGTTTCCTTGCTGAGGGCGCCGGAGGGCATCGACGGCGAGCAATTTTTCCAGAAGCACTCGGAGCACCTGGCGATTCCCCATATCAAGCAACTGGACCAGCGCCTGGACCCTGACCATGCGCGCCTGATGCAGATCGACAGCCTCGCCGGCCTGATCGGTGCGGTGCAGATGGGTACCGTCGAACTGCACACCTGGGGTGCCACCTCGGACAAGATCGAAACCCCGGACCTGTTCGTCCTCGACCTCGACCCCGATCCGGCCCTGCCGTGGAAAGCCATGCTGGAGGCGGCGCAGTTGACCTTGTCGGTGCTCGACGAGTTGGGCCTGCAAGCCTTCGTCAAGACCAGCGGCGGCAAAGGCCTGCACCTGATGATCCCGCTGGCGCGCCGCGATGATTGGGCCACCGTGAAAGCCTTCGCCAAAGCGATCGCCCAGTTCATGACCCAACGCCTGCCGGAACGCTTCACCGCCACCTCCGGGCCGAAGAATCGACAGGGCAAGATCTTCATCGATTACCTGCGTAACGCGCGCGGTGCCAGTACGGTGGCGGCCTATTCAGTGCGCGCACGCCCCGGCCTGCCGGTGTCGGTGCCAATCAGTCGCGAGGAGTTGAAGGGGTTGCGCGGTGCCCAGCAGTGGACGGTCGCCAACCTGCAACAGCGGTTGCAGGGTTTGAAGGGCGACCCGTGGGCGGGTTATGCCAACAGGCAGAGGCTCAGCAAACAGATGTGGGACACGTTGGGCGCGACGCCACCGCAGTGAGTCGCGCCACGTCGAGGTTCAGATCAGGATGAAGATCAGTGCAAGCGCCGCGAAGATCGCCCACTTTTCCAGGTAGTAGCGCGTGCGGTTACGCTTCTTGAGTTCCTTGCCGCGCAGGCGGATTTTGTACAAGCGGCTAAACGCACGGTTCAGGCCGCCGGTCTTGTCGCCCGCGTCGTTCGGCGCGCCGGCGGCGGCCATCACCGTGCGGCTGAACCAGCGGTTGAACGCGGCCGCCCAGCGGTACTTCATCGGCCGCTCGACGTCACAGAACAGAATGATGCGGTTCTTCTGGGTGGCGTTTTCTGCGTAGTGGATATAGGTCTCGTCGAACATCACCGGTTCGCCGTCGCGCCAGGAGTAGTTCTCGCCGTCCACATTGATGTAGCACCCCGGATCGTTGGGGGTATCCAGGCCCAAGTGGTAGCGATAGGAACCGGCGTAAGGGTCGCGGTGGCGCACCAGCTTGGAGCCCGGCGGCAACTCGGCGAACATCGCGGCCTTGACCGAGCCGATGCTCTGCAGCAACTCGGTGGTGCGCGGGCACAGCTTCATCGCCGAGGGGTGGCTGTCGCCATACCATTTCAGGTAGAAGCGCTTCCAACCCGACTTGAAGAACGAGTTGAAACCAACGTCGTCGTATTGGTCCGAACGCTTGATCGCGCCCGCCTGCATCAGGGTATGGGCTTCCTGGCGGATTTCTTCCCAATGCTCCTGCAGTGGGCTCAGGTCCGGGAAGTCGCTGGGTGAGAGATACGGTCGGCTGGGTAGCTTGGAGAACAGGTAGAGAAAGCAGTTGATCGGCGCCAGGAACGTAGAGTGATCGCTGAGCTGGCGTCTCAGTTTATGCCGAACCCGGCCACGCAGGTGGACATACGCAATAGAGGCAACGTAGAGGAAAACAATAATGAGTTTCAATGGATTTCGTCACAAGTCAGGAGAAAACAGGCTGCTCCTGCGGGCCCACGACGGCCGAGGTTGGATAGCAGCACATGAAATCACAATTCACATACAGGCGGCACGACCGGCGGATAGCCCTTCGGTTCATAACCATCGCCCGATATTTAGCCACAATTTGTAACTAAAGGTTAACTAAGAATTGTGAAAAGCTGTCCACTGATTGTAATTGGAGGGGGCACGGGGGCTTGTCATGGGACAAGCCCTTTCGCATTAAACGTTACGGCAGCGGCTGATCATCCTTGCGCTCACGCCGGGAAAAGCGGCCGTCTTCCAAGCTCGAATAAGGCACGGTTTCGCGCCGGGTCAGCACAAAATGGCGGACCAGTGCGATGAACAAGCCGAGGATCAACCCCGCGACCAGGCTCAAGGCGATCACCAGAGCTTTTTTCGGTTTGATCGGCGCCAGAGGCTCCTGGGCGCGGCGGTCGACGGTGACCAGCTTGAGGTTGCTCATGTCGATGTTGAGATTACGCAAGCGCGCAACTTCAGCACGAAGCGGTTCAACATCCTGCAGGAAGATGTCTTCATTCCCACGCTTGCGCAGCACTTCAACCTCACGGTTGACCTCCAGCAGTTGCAACTCCTTGCCGATCTCGGCGACGCGAGGGTTGGTAAAGTCGTCGCTGGTCCGCTGTTGTAGCGCAACGCGCTCGGCCTCCAGGGCCTCGGTGCCGAGGAAGAAAAGCGGGATCTTCTGGTTGTTGACCTCGGTACGCATCACCTGGCTCGAACCGCCTCGTGCGGCATCCGCCATGGACGATGGCGTGGTCGGCGTTTTGATACCCATGGACTTGGCGATGGCAATGGCTTCCGACAGCTCTGCCAGGCGGTTGGTACGCTCCATTTTCATCTGCAGGCGCAGGGCACTGAGTTCATCTTGCAACTGGGCGCGCTTGAGTCGGTCATCTTCCAACAGCTTGGCGATCTTCGATTCCTTATCGGTATCGTAGTTGGCGCGCTCAGCGTCGATCTTGCCTTTGAGTTCATTCAGGCGGTTGTTGACGATCACCTTGAGGTCCGCACCGACTTGTTCGCGCTCCGCCGCAATGGCGTAGTCGACAAAGCCGTTCAGAATCGCCACACCGTCCACATCGCTCGGGTACTGCAACTCCAGGCGGATATAACTGCTCAACGAGTCTGACTTTTTCGGGTCCGGCAGAATCAAGTTGACCGAGTTGCGGTTGAAGTCTTCAAAACTCTGCTCCAGGCTTTGCCCAGGCTTCTGGAACGCAGTGAACAATTGCTCATGGGATCTGAAAAAGCCCAGCCTCGCCTCATAAGAGTCCAACCGCGCGCCCACCTTCGACAACGCATCGGCCGGTGGCAACTTGTAGACTTCGGAACGGTTCAATGCATCCAGTTCATTGATCGCCGCCGGGCGCAAGACACTGCTGACCTCATATGTCCGCGGCGCCAGGAAGGCATAACCGACGCCGAGCACGCCCGCCAGAATCGTACACCCCACTACCAGTTTTTTTTGCTGCCAAATCGAGTGAAACAGTTCAAGCAGGTCAATTTCATCTGAAGAGCTAGAAACAGTATGCGGGGAAGTTCGATTCAAAATGAAAGCACCTTAAAAATGATACTAAACGGCCATCACCGTCAAAAACCTGAATACCCCAGTAAAGAATCAGGGACAACGCCCTGAAGCCCACAGAGCAGGCTAACCAATCGCTATCTGACCACTCACTCAGACGAAAAATCCCACGCTATTAAAGTTTGTTTCCCTTCATTCAAGCGATCATTGCCACTGGCGTTCATCAAGTAGGAATATTCTTGTCACAAGAATAGTCAAAAGTTTGTTAAATAGCTGCTCGCACTCGAAAAAATCGCGATAAAAGCCTGATAACACGGAGCTTCCTACGGATAAACCTGTATATACCCGGCTTTTTCTGACCGTTCGGTCGCGCTATTCAGCGCTATGCGCCTCAACAAAAAGGAATTTGTATGACATCCATTTCCGACTCGGACTACCAAGCCCTGCAGGGCACATGGCAGCAGATCTCGCTCGAAGACAGCGGCGTGCTCAACCCGCCCGACGCCCACAGCGCCCCCGGTGCAATCACCACCCTTACCGACGACCACTTTGAAGTGCTCACCGTTGATGGCAAACGACTACTGGCCGGCCGATTCTTCCTGGACAGCACCACCCATCCCAAAAGCATCACCTGGATCGATGCCATGGGTGATGACGCGGGCAAGCTGCTGCCGGCCAGCTACCGCCTGGAAGGAGACGAGTTCGTATTCATCGCGGCGGATGAAGGCATGCCGCGACCGTGTGTATTCAGCACCGGCCCCGGGCAGACAATGCGTACATTCGTGCGTCGATCCTGAGCCCCGCGCCCATCTGAACTTGCGACGGGATTTTCACAAAGCATTCACCTTCCGGTCTATAGGGTGAAGCCTACCTACTCCAGTGAATCCCTTAGCCCGCCTCCCCCGGCGGGCTTTTTTTACGCGCAAAACAGCTCAGGGCAGGCGCTTGGTCGCCGTCAGGGTAAAACACAGCGGCAACTGGGCCGCCTGATCCTCGTACTGGTCGTAGAGTTCTTCGCGATTTGAATGCGGGTATTCTTGCAGATGAGCGATCTGCAACCGCGCCGCAATCGCTGCGCTGACCACACTGCCCAGCGTGTGTACAAACCAGTAGGACGTCGGCCCCGCGACTGCGCTCTGCCCTTCATAGACGATCGACTCTTGCAGCACAAAAGGCTCACGCTGGAAGTACGAACTGGCAGGCAGCAGCGGATTGGCTGCCAGCGGGTCGAACACTTCCAGGAACGGGTGGGTTTCGTACATCACCAGGGTGCCGCCGGGCTTCAGCGTTGTGGCGACCTGGCGCATGAACCGCGCCACATCCGGCATCCAGCCCAATACGCCGATGGTCACCAGGGCGATATCGAAGCGTGCGTGCAAGCGCTCGGGCAAATGGTGGATCTCGGTTTCGATGAATTCCGGGCTGTAGGGTGAGAGTGCCGCCAGTTCCCGAGCCTGATCGAGAAAGGCACGGGATTGGTCCACGCCGACGACCGTGCGTGCGCCCAGGCCGAATAACGACAAGCTTTCGCGGCCGTTGTTGCAACACAGCTGCACCACGTCTTTGCCGGCAACACCGACATCTTGCAACAAGGCGGTGAGAGTCGGGTCCAGGCACGAAAAATCCGGTTCGGCGACCGAGGCCAGCAGCGCCCTCCAGGTGTCCGTGTCTTTGTGCAGTTGGGCGGATTCGTCCCAGGCGTCCTTGTTGCTGGCAATCGCCTGCTGGGCTGAGGGCATGTCCATTGCGTCTCCAGAAAGTCGGTTACAGTGAGCTACGGAAAATAAGCCAATTGCCCGTCAGATGAAACCCTCGCCTGCGGCCGAACTTATCTCCCGGCCCAGGTCACCAAACCGCCGACCTCGGTCATCTTCGTACCCTCACAGGCACAGACGACGGGTCAGGTCATTCAGCAACCATCGGCCTGCGTTGCCTAAATATGGGATCTAACGGACACCCCGCTGACCTTCGTGACAGCCCCCTGGTTACAGGCTTACTTCACCCCCGCCCCCCAACATTCGCCTGAAATGAAAGCGGTGTTGCAACTATCCGATGAACTTGCGGCCGAGTTGCTGGAAACCGATCACTTGGTTATTTCAACACCCGTCTACAACTATAACGTCCCTGCGGCACTCAAGGCCTGGGTCGATCATGTGGTGCGTAAAGGCCTGACCCTGGGCGTTGATGGCAAAGGACTGGTGACCGGTAAAAAAGCAACAGTGCTGCTCGCCTCGGGAGGTGTATATACCGACGACTCGCCGATTAAAGACCGTGACATTGCGACCCACTATTTGAAACTGATCCTGAACGTCCTGGGTATCACTGACATAACCTTTATCGCGGCCGGCGGCGCTAAAACCGTAGATCTCGGAGAACTCAGCATGCACGACTTTCTAGAGACATTTGATCATCAAATTCAAAAGTCGCTGGTTTAGACAGCTGTTTTCCTTAGCCATACGACTCTGCTCGATCGACTACGTGTGGTTAAACGGGGATTCACTTATGCGGCAGCAACTGAGCGGTACGCGTTTCGCTCTACCCAAAAAGTTGCGACTCCGACTGGACCTTTTATCCGACTTGAAAATGCCGTTGATTTTCTCGCCTCCGACGCACTCGGAGTGCGTGAAGCAGACGACCGACCTGCACCGTAGTGGGTTCCAACACCGAAAGTGTTGAACATCCATCGTCGACCGCCATACAACTGTCGTCACACCTATGCGACAATATGCAGTATGTCTGGCATGAACCCCGCCTTCATTTCCCAGCAGCTCGGCCATCGTGCGCAGATGCTGCTCTCGACTTATGCGCGTTGGATCAACCCAAGCTCGGACTGGAGCGAATCGGAAGAGCTCCAGATTGGTCCCAAATTGGTCCCAGCTCAAATAAGCGCACCCTAAGCTATTGATAGGTAAAGTAATTGATCTCCACAGCTAACATCACCATGCAGTTCGGCGCCAAGCCGCTCTTCGAGAATGTCTCGGTCAAATTCGGCGCCGGTAACCGTTATGGTTTGATCGGTGCCAACGGTTGCGGCAAGTCGACCTTCATGAAAATCCTCGGTGGCGACCTGGACCCGTCCGGTGGCCAGGTCATGCTGGAACCGAATGTGCGCCTGGGTAAACTGCGCCAGGACCAGTTCGCCTACGAAGAATTCACCGTGCTCGACACCGTGATCATGGGTCACGAAGAACTGTGGAAGGTCAAGGCCGAGCGCGATCGTATCTACTCGCTACCGGAAATGAGCGAAGACGACGGCATGGCCGTGGCCGAGCTGGAAACCGAGTTCGCCGAGATGGACGGCTACACCGCCGAATCCCGCGCCGGTGAACTGCTGCTGGGCCTGGGTATTCCCCTGGAACAGCACTTCGGCCCGATGAGCGAAGTGTCCCCCGGCTGGAAACTGCGCGTATTGCTGGCCCAGGCGCTGTTCTCCGACCCTGAAGTGCTGTTGCTCGACGAACCGACCAACCACTTGGACATCAACACCATCCGCTGGCTGGAAAACATCCTGACCCAGCGCTCCAGCCTGATGATCATCATCTCTCACGACCGTCACTTCCTGAACAGCGTATGTACCCACATGGCTGACCTGGACTACGGCGAGTTGCGCCTGTTCCCGGGCAACTACGACGAGTACATGACCGTGGCGACCCAGTCCCGCGAGCAACTGCTGTCGGACAACGCCAAGAAAAAAGCGCAGATCTCCGAACTGCAATCCTTCGTCAGCCGCTTCTCGGCCAACGCCTCGAAAGCCAAGCAGGCCACTTCCCGTGCCAAGGCGATCGACAAGATCCAGCTGGCCGAGGTCAAGCCTTCGAGCCGTGTGAGCCCGTTCATCCGTTTCGAACAAACCAAAAAGCTGCACCGCCAAGCGGTCATCGTCGATCGCATGGCCAAAGGCTTCGACGGCAAGCCGCTGTTCAAGGACTTCAGCTTTCAGGTTGAAGCCGGCGAGCGCGTGGCGATCATCGGCCCGAACGGTATCGGCAAGACCACCCTGCTGCGCACCCTGGTCAACGAACTGACGCCGGATGCTGGCAGCATCAAGTGGACCGACGCCGCCGAACTGGGCTACTACGCCCAGGACCACGCCCACGACTTCGAAGACGACATGAGCCTGTTCGACTGGATGGGCCAGTGGACACAGGGCGAGCAAGTGATCCGCGGCACCCTGGGGCGCATGCTGTTTTCCAACGACGAGATCCTCAAGTCGGTCAAGGTCATCTCCGGTGGCGAACAAGGTCGCATGCTGTTCGGCAAGCTGATCCTGCAAAAGCCGAACGTGTTGATCATGGACGAACCGACCAACCACTTGGACATGGAATCCATCGAAGCGCTGAACCTGGCACTGGAAAACTACCCGGGCACGCTGATCTTCGTCAGCCACGACCGTGAGTTCGTATCGTCCCTGGCCACCCGCATCATCGAGTTGAGCGCCAACGGCGTGATCGACTTCAGCGGCACCTATGACGACTACCTGCGCAGCCAAGGCGTGGTCTTCTAAGCACTGCGATCAGCTGTTAGCAACAAGAAAAAGCCCCGTCCACTGCGACGGGGCTTTTTGTATCTGTCGGTCAGCCGGGTTGATAGTTAGGGTGCTTTCTTTTCCCCCGAGCCCTTGCGATGATGCCCTCACCGCCCGCCCGCGAACGAGTGCTCATGTCTGCTGCCGCCCCGAGTTCACTGTCGATCACCCTGCAGATCGTCTCCATCGTCTTCTACACCTTTATTGCCTTTATCTGCATCGGCCTGCCGATCGCGGTGATCCCAGGCTACGTACACGAGCAATTGGGTTTCAGTGCGGTGGTGGCCGGGCTGACCATCGGTTCGCAATACCTCGCCACCCTGCTCAGCCGCCCCATGGCCGGGCGCATGTCCGATAACGTGGGCACCAAACGCGCAATCGTGCTCGGCCTGGGCGGCATCCTGGCCAGCGGCGGGCTGACGCTGCTGGCAACACTGCTGCAAAGCCTGCCGCTGTTGAGCCTGGGCATCCTGATCGTCGCTCGTTTGTTGCTCGGCGTGGCCCAGGGCCTGATTGGCGTGGGCACCATCAGTTGGTGCATGGGCCAGGTTGGCACCGAGCATACGGGGCGCTCGATTTCCTGGAACGGCATTGCGTCCTACGGCGCCATCGCGATTGGCGCGCCGCTGGGCGTGGTAATGGTCGCCGAATACGGCTACAACAGCCTTGGCATCGCCCTGTCGGTGCTGGCGGCGCTGGGCCTGGTGCTGATCCGCAATAAACCGTCAGTGCCGGTGGTCCGCGGCGAGCGCCTGCCGTTCTGGGCGGTGTTCGGGCGTATCGCCCCGTTTGGCGCCAGCCTGTGCCTGGCGTCCATCGGCTACGGCACCCTGACCACCTTTATCACCCTGTACTACCTCAATCGCGGCTGGGCAGGCGCGGCCTATTGCTTGACGGTATTTGGCGTGTGTTTCATCGTTTCGCGCCTGGTGTTTATCTCGGCCATCAGCCGCTTTGGCGGCTTCCGCGCGGCGATTGGGTGCATGATCATCGAGACCCTGGGCCTGACGCTGTTGTGGCTCGCGCCGTCTACCGGCGTGGCATTGATCGGTGCAGGGCTGACCGGCTTCGGTTTGTCGCTGGTGTACCCGGCGCTGGGCGTGGAAGCGATCAAGCAGGTGCCCAACAGCAGCCGTGGCGCGGGGCTGAGTGCCTACGCCGTGTTTTTCGACCTGGCCCTGGCGATTGCCGGGCCCTTGATGGGGGCGGTGGCGTTGAACCTCGGCTACGGCTGGATCTTCTTCTGCGCCGCACTGCTGTCGCTCAGCGCCTTGGGCGTGACTTTGTTGCTCAAACGTCGCGCTTACTGATCCGCCGTCTGCAGGCCGGCACGGGTGGATCGCCCGAGGGTGTGAGCGAAAAAGCGCCCGGCTTCGGAGGTCAGATCGCGGTGAATGCCTTCGCGGTCGACGCCATCGGCATCGGTGCAGATCGCCGGCATCAGCGCCAGTTGATCGCTGTCGCAGGGCGCCATGAACACGAAATGCCCGGCCCCGGCCAGCAATTTGAAGTCCGGCGGTTCGGGCAGCTTGCGCGCCAGGGCAGCGGCGTTCTTGTCCACCGCCACCAGCTTGTCGCCATCACCGCTATAGAGCAGCACCGGCACATGGACGTCGGCCAGGGTGTGGCGCCCGAACATCAAGCTCAGCGGCGCCATCAACATCAACGCGTGAATGCGTGGGTCGGCTTGTGGCTGCAGGTCATCACGGTCCACCACCAGCTCGCCTTTGGTGGTGCAGGCGTCGCGGTCTTCCGGGCGCTCCTGGCAATAGCGGCGCAGGCGGTCGAAATCGGGCTTGGCGCCCGCCAGGATCAACGCGGTTTCGCCACCGGCCGAGTAGCCGATGACACCCACTTGGTCGACGTTGACGAACGGTGACAGCATCGGGTCGCCCAGGGTCGCGGTGATCGCTTCAGAGATCTGGATCGGCCGCCCATACAGGTTGCTCAACGTGCCCAGGCGACTGTGATCCTTGTAGTTGTCGCCGGGGTGCAGCACCGCCACGACTACAAAGCCCTTGCGCGCCAGGGAGGTCGCCAGGTCATGCAGGGCCAGCGGCGTTCCTGTGTTGCCGTGGGACAGCATCAGCATCGGGAAACGGCCGATAGCGATCTTCGAATCTTCCGTGGCGGCCACGTGATACCCACCCACCCGGGTGGTGTGCTCAACGTCGGTGGACGGATAGAACGCGATGGCATTCATTGGCTGCAGATCCAGCGGGTCGAGAAAACTCATGCGGTGGAAGCCCACACTCCAATGCGGGTGCGGCGCAGGCGCGGCGTGCACTGAAACCAGGCCGCCAAGCAGGGAAAGAACCAAAACAGCACAAAGACGCATCATGAGGATGTCCACCTTTGCTGCGCGATAACCGGCATGTCTATTCAAGATGTCCATGGTTCAAGGTACTCGCACCGAGTGATAAACCCATGCGTGCATAACCTGGGCCAAAGTAAAGTCAGCGGGCCAACGAAAAAACTCCGTACTCCGGTCGCGTTCAGGCGAGCAGAATACAGAGTTTAGGCGCCCGGCTTCAGATTGAAACCGAGCAACAGCGAAATTTACACAAGCCTTACGCGGCGGCGAACAATTGTTCGTTGATGACAACGTTGGCGTCGCTCAGGGACTTGCTGCGGAACTCATCGCCATACGCCAGGCCCTGGGCGCGGACGAATTCGATGTCGGTGATGCCGAGGAAGCCCAGCATGACTTTCAAGTATTCCTCGTGGGCCACGCCGGTTGCCTGGCCAACATGCAGGCCGCCGGACGTGGAGACGATGATGACTTTCTTGTTGCCGCACAGGCCTTCCGGGCCGGCTTCGGTGTAGCGGAAGGTCTGGCCGGCCACTGCAATGCGGTCGATCCAGGCCTTGAGCTGGGACGGGATGGTGAAGTTGTACATCGGTGCGCCCAGCACCACGGCGTCGGCGGCGAGGAATTCAGCCAGGGTCGACGCGCTGAGGTCGGCTTCGTGCTGCTGCGCGGCGTCGCGCAGTTCGGCCGGCGTGCCCAGCGCAGCCAGGGTGGCGCCGGAGAAGTGGTTGATCGCTTCGCTGGCCAGGTCACGGTAAGTCACTTCCACACCCGGCTCGGCCGCTTGCCAGGCCTTGACCACGCCGGCGCTGAGCTGGCGCGAAGCCGAGTTGTCGCCGAGGATGCTGGAATCGATGTGCAACAGTTTCATGGGTAAGCTCCAAATAAGATCAGCGGTGCGAATCAGATGGTGTTAAGCCTACGCATGAAACCAATAGCCGATAAGGTAGTTGAAATGCGATAGTTCGTCCTACTGATAGGACAATAGGCCGAGCATGCAAGACCTCAACGACCTCTACTATTTCGCCAAAGTCGTGGAAGCCGGCGGCTTCGCGGCGGCCGGGCGCCTGCTGGGGATTCCCAAGTCACGCCTGTCGCGGCGGATCGCCGAGCTGGAAGAACGCCTTGGCGCGCGTCTGCTGCAGCGCACCACCCGGCAACTGACCCTGACCGCCGTCGGCGAGCGTTACCTGCGCCATTGCCAGGCGATGCTGCTGGAAGCGGAAATGGCCGATGAAGCCGTGGCCAGCATGTCCAGCGAACCCCGCGGGCGGCTGCGGATCAGTTGCCCGGTGGGCATGGCCCAGCACATCCTGCCGGAGCTGGTCGCCGGGTTTCTCGCCGCCCACCCCCAGGTGCAGCTGGAAATGACCCTGGTCAACCGCCGCGTCGACCTGGTGGCCGAAGGCATTGACGTGGCGTTGCGGGTGCGCGAGCTCGGCGATGAAGACCCGCTGCTGGTCACCAAGCGCCTGCGCCAGGCCCAGACGCTGCTGGTCGCCAGCCCGGACTTCATGCGCGGCCGACAGGTCGACAACCTCGACGACCTCAAACAATTGCCGGTGCTCGGCGCCCTGGAAGCCGACCGCATGGTCCACCTGCGCCTGCTCGACCCCCAAGGCAACGCCGAAGACCTGGTGATGGAAGCCCGCCTGGGCATCGATGATTTCATCGTGCGCAAAGCCAGCGCACTCAAGGGCCTGGGCTTCACCGTGCTGCCGATGATGTATTGCGAAGAGGAACTGGCCAGCGGCCAACTGGTGCAACTGCTGCCGCAATGGTCGCTGCCGGGCGGCTGGTTGCAGGCCGTGTACCCGCATCGCCGTGGCGTGCTGCCGGCGATTCGCGCGTGGATCGATTACCTGGAAGAAGGCTTTAAAAGCTGTGGAGACCGCCTGTTATGAGCATGACCGAAGAACAAGTCGCGCACTTCTGCCTGAGCCTGCCCGGCGCGCGGGAAGACTATAAATGGGGTGGCGTGCGAGTGTTTTCGATTGCCGGCAACAAGATGTTCGCCTTGCAGAACCTGCGGGGTGACTCGTTGGCGTTCAAGGTCGACAAGGAACTGTTCCTCGGCCATGTGGACCGCCCGGGCATCCACCCGGCGCCGTACCTGGCGCGCGCGCAGTGGATCATCATGAACACGCCCTACCCGCTGGGCACCGAGGAGTTGCGTGGCCTGTTGCAGCGCTCTCACCAGTTGGTGGTGAGCAAGTTGCCCAAGCGCACGCAGGTCGGGTTGTTGCTAGAGGACTGACCCCAGCGTGCCGCTGAGGAACAACTGGTCAAGCCAGAACACCTGATGCAACAGCACGATTGCCCAGAACAGCACCTGATACGAGACCTTGCGCGTCTTGTGCCGGAACACCTGCTGGGCAATCAGCGCCCCCGGCCATCCGCCCGCCAGCTCGACGGCGTGCAGGATGTTTTCGGGGATGCGCCGAGCGTCGGTACGCGCCTTGTGCTTGTCGCTCCAGTACAGCAAAAACGCGATCACGCTGACCACGCCATAGGCCGCCAGCGGCAGCACGGTCTCGCCGCGATGCCACACCAATACCGAGCCCAATAACGGCGCCGCGCACAACAGCGCAAAGATCAGCGCCTTCAGGCGTGGGTGCTGGATCATCATGCCTTGGCCGCGGACCAATCGATCCAGCCGAACTGCCAGGTCGCCAGGATCAGCAAGCCGAATGCAATCCGATACCAGGCAAATGCCGCATAGCTATGGCTGGCGATGAACTTGAGCAGGCCCTTGACCGCAATCATCGCAAAGATGAACGAGGTGACAAACCCGATGGCGAACACCGGCAGGTCAGCCGGCTGGAACAGGTCGCGGTACTTGTAGCCCGAATACACCGCCGCACCGACCATGGTCGGCATGGCCAGGAAGAACGAAAACTCGGTGGCGGCCTTGCGCGACAGGCCGAACAGCAGGCCGCCGATAATGGTCGAGCCCGAGCGCGAGGTGCCCGGGATCATCGCCAGGCACTGGGCAAAACCGACCTTGAGCGCGTCCTTCCAGCTGATCTCATCGACGCTCTCGGCATGCACTTCATGCTCGCGCCGCTCGGCCCACAACATCACGATGCCGCCCACCACCAACGCCGTGGCGACGGTGATCGGGTTGAACAGGTAATGGTGAATCAGGTCAGCGAAAATCACCCCCAGCACCACGGCCGGCAGGAATGCGATCAGCAGGTTGACGGTAAAGCGTTGCGCATTGCGCTGGGTCGGCAAACCGGTCACCACGTCGAGGATCTTGCGGCGAAACTCCCAGACCACCGCCAGAATCGCACCGAGCTGAATGATGATGTTGAACGCCATGGCGCGTTCGCCACCAAAGTCGAGCAAATCGGCGACGATAATCTGGTGGCCGGTACTGGAGATCGGCAAAAACTCCGTCAGCCCTTCTACCACGCCGAGTATCAACGCCTGTGCGGCGGTCCACAAATCCATACTTCCCCCAAAGGTCTTGTTCTAAGACAAGCCTCGTTAGTCTTTTTAATGGTTCACTGACGACGAGCGCACAAAAAGGCCCGGTGCTGATAATCAACGCCGGTCTGCAAAAATTCCGTGAAAAATCAGGCAGTACTCAGGTTTTTCGATTTCAGGCCGAAAGCCTATCAGACAAGGCGTAAAAGTCGATGCAGCGCCGACAATTATAAAAAGCACGGAGTGACAGGACGATGAACAGTTTACGCAATATGTCGATCAGCCGCCGTCTCTGGTTGATCCTGGTAGTTGCCGTGTTGATGCTGTTGGCCCTGGGTTTGCTGATGCTCAAACAGATCCATGACGACCTCTATGAAGCCAAAAGCCTGCAGACCCGACACGTCGTACAGACCGCCAGTGGAATCCTGACGTTTTATCACGGCCTCGAAACCAGCGGCGTCATGCCCCGTGAAGCGGCACAGAAACAAGCCCTGAGCGCGGTGCGCGGCCTGCGCTATAACAAAGACGAATATTTCTGGATCAACGACCTGACGCCGGTGATGATCATGCACCCGGCCAACCCCAAGCTCGACGGCCAGAACCTCTCGTCGATTCGCGACCCGGACGGCTTTGCGATATTCAACGAGTTCGTGAGCCTGGCCAAGGCCAAGGGTGCCGGTATCGTCAATTACCGCTGGCCGAAGCCGGGTGCCGATACGCCGATAGAAAAAACCTCGTATATCCAGTTGTTCGAACCGTGGGGCTGGATCATCGGCTCCGGCGTGTATGTGGATGACGTGCAAGCCGAATTCAACGCGCAAGTGTGGAAAGCCTCGGGGGTCGGCCTGGGCATCGCCGTGGTCATGGCCCTGCTGGTTTCGTTGATTGTGCGCAGCATCGTGCGCCCGCTGCAGGCCGCCGTGAATGCCATGGCCAGTATCGCCAGCGGCGAGAGCGACCTGACGCGCAGCCTCGACACCCATGGCCGCGACGAAGTCACTCAACTGTCCCAGCACTTCAACAGCTTCACCGCCAAGCTGCGCCACGTCGTCGGCCAGTTGCAGATGTGCGCCAATGCGCTGGGCCAGTCCTCCACTGAGCTGGGCAACAACGCCAGCCAGGCCCACGACCGCAGCCAGCAACAGTCGCAACAGATGGAACTGGTGGCCACCGCGGTCAATGAAGTCACCTACGGCGTGCAGGACGTGGCCAAGAACGCCGAGCACGCCGCCAGCGAAATGCGCGATGCCCAGGCCCAGGCCGAGCAAGGCCAAGTGAACATCGACAGCAGCTTGCAGCAGATCGACCAACTGTCCACCACCATCAGCCAGGCCGTGGAAGTGATTCGCACCCTGTCGAGCGAAAGCACGCAGATCGGTGGCGTGCTCGAAGTGATCCGCTCCATCGCTGACCAGACCAACCTGCTCGCCCTCAACGCCGCCATCGAAGCCGCGCGTGCCGGTGAGCAAGGCCGCGGGTTTGCGGTGGTGGCGGACGAAGTACGGCTGCTGGCCCAACGCACGCAGAAATCCACTGCTGAAATCCAGGTCATGATCGAGCGTCTGCAAGGTCACTCGGAAGCGGCCGTCAAGGTCATCAGCGACAGCCACAGCGCGTCGCAACTGACCATCGAACAGGCCGGCCAGGCCGGGGCCAGCCTCACCGCCATCGGCCAGGCCCTGCGCAACCTCAATGGCCTGAATGCCTCGATCGCCAGCGCCACCCTGCAACAGGCCCACGTGGTCGAGGACATCAACCAGAACGTGACCCAGGCCGCCGGGTTGTCCCACAACACGGCAGTGGCGGCCGAACAGTCCAGCGTGGCCAGCGCACACTTGCGCGGGTTGAGCGAGCAGCTCGACGGCCTGCTGCGTCAATTCAAAGTCTGACGCCACTCAAACTGTGGGAGGGGGCAAGCTCCCTCCCACATTTGCCTTCCTGTGTTTTGAAGATTGGTTACAATCCCCGCCCTTTCCCTCTCTCCCAAGGAACCACCATGTCCGGGCTTGAACTGTTCGCCGCCGCGCTGGGGGTGATCGCTGTCTGGCTGACGGTCAAACAAAACCCCTGGTGCTGGCCCATCGGCCTGGTGATGGTGCTGCTCTACACTTGGGTGTTCTACGACGTGAAACTCTATTCCGACATGCTGTTGCAGGTGGTCTACGCCGCCCTGCAAGTCTACGGCTGGTGGCAGTGGACCCGACGCGCCGGGGACATCAAGCCAGGTCGCCAGGTCACCAGCCTGGGCTGGTCCGCGATCCTTACCAGCCTGGCTATCGGCGCGGTCGGCAGCCTGTTGCTCGGCGCCGCCATGGCCCACTGGACCGACGCCGCCCAACCCTGGCTCGACGCCGCCCTCACCGGCTTCAGCCTGGTGGCGCAGATGTGGATGGCGCAAAAGCGCGTGCAGTGCTGGCCATTGTGGATTGTCGTGGATGTGATTTTCGTCGGGCTGTTCCTCTATAAAGGCCTCTACCTCACCGCCGCGCTCTATGCGCTGTTCACCGCGATCGCCGTGCAAGGCTGGCGCGAATGGCGTGCCGACGCGGCGTTGCGCGCATGAAGGTGGTGGTCCTGGCCGGCCCCGAATCCAGCGGTAAAAGCTGGTTGGCCGCGCAGTTGCAAATGCAGTTCGGCGGGCTGATGGTGGGCGAGTACGTGCGGCACTTCATCGACCACCATCAGCGCGACACCACGCTGGCCGACATCCCGGCCATCGCCCGTGGACAACTGGCCTGGGAAGATGCCGCCCGCGCCGAGCGCCCTGCGCTGTTGATCCTCGACACGCACCTGCTGACCAACAGACTCTGGAGCCAGACCCTGTTCGGCGACTATCCGACATGGCTTGACAACGAACTGCTGGCCCGCCACTACGACCTGCACCTGCTGCTGTCCCCCGACGACGTGGAATGGACCGCCGACGGCCAGCGTTGCCAGCCGGAACTGGCCGACCGCCAGGCGTTTTTCCAGCACAGCCTGGATTGGATGCAGCAGCATCGCCAGGCCCTGGTGGTGATCAGGGGAAATTGGGAAGAACGCCGCGCCAAAGCCTTCGCAGCCGTCAACCAACTCCTGTAGGAGCGAGCTTGCTCGCGAAAAACGCAAGAACACCGCGTTAATCCAGAATGCCCGCGTTATCGTTGACGCTCTTCGCGAGCAAGCTCGCTCCTACAGTGAGTTGCGGCGCTTAGTAGCCCAGGGACAGGCCGGTATTGCGACGCGGGTCGTTGGCCCCATAGAAACGGTTGTTGCCGACCGGCTTGCCGTCCAGGGATGGCGCGCCCACCAGGATCGCCGCCAAGTGGTTGGCATCCTGTGGCCCGGCAAACTTGTGGCCCCAGCTCTCAAGGATCTTCTGCGTATCCGGGCTGACCGCGAAGGTCTCCAGGTTAGTGGTGTCCGGCATCCACTGCTGGTGGAAACGCGGCGCGTCGACGGCCTCCTGGATGTTCATCTTGTAATCGATGACGTTGAGAATCGTCAGCAAGGTCGCGGTAATGATGCGACTGCCGCCCGGCGTGCCGACCACCATCACCGCCTTGCCATCCTTGGTCACAATGGTCGGGCTCATCGACGACAGCGGCGCCTTGCCTGGTGCGATGGCGTTGGCTTCACCCTGGACCAGGCCGTACATGTTCGGCACGCCGACCTTGACGGTGAAATCGTCCATTTCATCGTTGAGGATCACCCCGGTCTTGCTCGCCATCACGCCGGCACCGAACCAGTCATTGAGGGTGTAGGTCACCGAGACCGCGTTGCCCCACTTGTCGACGATGGAATAGTGGGTGGTGTTGTTGCCTTCATGGGGCGCTACGCCCGGTTTGATCGCCTGGGAGTCGCCGGCCTTGTTCGGCTCGATGGCGTCCCGCAGTTTCGTGGCGTAGTTTTTGTCCAGCAGGTGTTCGATCGGGTTCTTTACGAAGTCCGGATCGCCGAGGTAGCTGTTGCGGTCCACATACGCGTGGCGCATGGCTTCAATCTGGTAGTGCAGGCCCTGGGCGGAGTGGTAGCCCAGGTCGGCCATCGGGTAGCCTTCGAGGATGTTCATGATCTGGCAGATCACCACGCCACCGGAGCTCGGCGGCGGTGCCGAGACCACGTGGTAGCCCCGGTAGTCGCACTCGATGGGCGCCAGTTCACGGGTCTTGTACTTGTCGAGGTCGGCCTGGGTGATGATGCCCTTGCCGGCCTGGCTGGAATCCACCAACGCCTTGGCGACCCAGCCTTTATAAAAACCGTCGCTGCCCTTGGCGGAGATTTCCTTGAGGGTCTTGGCCAGGTCTTTCTGCACCAGCTTCTGGCCGACCTGCAACGGCTGGCCGTTGTGCAGGAAGATTGCGCGCAGGTCCTTGTCTTTTTCGAACTCGCCGGTGGCGGTGTGCAGCAGGTCGATATCACCCTGCTCCAGCGCGAAGCCGTTTTCCGCCAGCTTGATCGCCGGGGCAATCACCTGGGCGCGCTTGAGGGTGCCGTATTTGCTCAGGGCCAGCTCCATGCCGGACACGGTGCCGGGGACGCCGACGGCCAGGTGGCCCTTGGCGCTCAGGCCTTCGACGACGTTGCCGGCCTTGTCCAGGTACATGTCGGCGGTGGCGGCCAGCGGGGCTTTTTCGCGGAAGTCGAGGAAGGTCTTGCGCCCGTCGGCCAGTTGCACGGTCATGAAGCCGCCGCCGCCCAGGTTACCCGCCGCCGGGTACACCACTGCCAACGCGTAGCCCACGGCCACGGCGGCATCCACCGCGTTGCCGCCGGCCTTGAGCACATCTACGCCGACATGCGTGGCCAGATGCTGGGCCGTTACCACCATGCCATTTTCACCGGCCACCGGGGCCTGAGAGGCGGCTTGCACACCGCTGACCGTCAATACCAGCGCAGTGGCAATCAAAGTACGGCTGAAGGGTTGGTATTTCATCCTTGGCTACTCGGGTTATTGAGATGCACCAAAATAGCCCGACTTGGATGCAATCCCCAGCGCGGTGGCGTTTTTGTGACAGAACCTGTCGGTCACGGAACGATTCAGCGCTGGCCTCGACGGCCAATGGCGCTAGAATCGGCGCCATTCTTCACCTGACTCTCCGACACGAGCCTCCCCATGAGCTTTGATTTCGACACGATCCATCCCCGCCTCGGCACCGGCAGCACCAAGTGGAACCGTTACCCGCCCGACGTGTTGCCGATGTGGATCGCCGACATGGACATCGCCGCGCCACCCGCCGTGCTTCAAGCCCTGCACCAGCGCCTCGACCAGCAGATTCTCGGCTACAGCGTGGCCGGCCCGGACGTGCGCGCGGCCATCGTTGCCGACCTGTGGGCCAAATACGCCTGGCGCGTGCAGCCGGACGAATTGCTGTTTCTGCCCGGAGTAGAACCCGGTTTCAATATGGCGCTGCATGCCTTCGTACAGCCCGGCCAAGCGGTGGTGCTGCAAACCCCCAACTATCGGCCGATTCGCCTGGCGCCCGGAAACTGGAACCTGCCGCGCATCGAAGTGCCGTTCAAGCTGGTCAACGCGCAGTACATCACGCCGATGCCGCTGCTGCGCCAGGCGCTGACAGGGGCCGGCGCATTATTGCTGAGCAACCCGCACAACCCGGTGGGCAAAGTCTTCCCCCGCGAAGAACTGCTCGCAGTAGCCAATGCCTGCCTGGAACAGGGCGCGCTGATCATCAGCGATGAAATCCACGCCGAGCTGTGCTTCGACGGCCGTCGCCACATCCCCACCGCCAGCCTCAGCCCGGAAATCGCCCAGCGCACCATCACGCTGATGTCCGCGAGCAAGGCCTACAACGTGGCCGGCCTGAAGACCTGTTTTGCCGTAGTGCAAAACGCCGAGATGCGCGAGCGCTTCAACCAGGCGCGTTGCGGCATGGTCGACAGCGTCAGCCCCCTGGGCCTGGAAGCCACCCGCGCGGCCTACAGCCAATGCAGCGACTGGCTCGAGGCGTTGCTGCAGTACCTGCAGGCCAACCGCGACTACCTGCTCGACGCGGTAAAAACCCGCCTGCCCGGCGTGGTCATGCATGCGCCTCAAGGCACCTTTCTGGCGTGGCTGGATTGCAGCGCCCTGGGCCTGGACGACCCGCAACAGTTCTTCCTGGAACAGGCCAAGGTCGGTTTGAGCGCGGGGATCGAATTCGGCGATGACTGCCAGCAGTTCGTGCGCCTGAACTTCGGCTGCCCGCGGGCGTTGCTGGAAGAGGGTCTGCAGCGGATGGAACGCAGCTTGCTCACCCGTTAAAACTGACTGGCTCCTTCCCGGGGCCAGTCGTTCGATGGTGTTGACCCACCCTTGGGCGTGCGTCAGGTTTGAGGATTACCAGTTTCAACCTTCACGCTGCTCACCTGCACAGTCCGGATGGATGAGCCCGCTTGGCGTGGCGCATTTATCACCATAGTCACACCGTCGTTGGTGATGAACATTGGTCGTGCCCGATCATCCTCCGTATCGCTGGAAAAGGCATTGTTGAAGACAAGTGCGCGGCTATTCCACGGCGTATCGCCGCTCGTATCAACGGATAAATCACCGGTGGGCGAAACACGCCAGCCAGAGTTGACCGTTGAGCGTGAACATATGGTTCTCATCATTACCCTGGATAAAACTTTGCAGTCGTTCAACCGTAGTCACATTGGAAAAAGACTGGAAATGCGCGATTTTCTTCACCCCTTCCGTATTTGATTCCTGGGTTTTTATCGAGATCGTATTCGTCTTGAAGTTAATGACGTGCCCCGCTTATCGCGGCTACTTTGTCCGCTCCATCTTCTTTATAGGGGGTCGTTAGTATGATATTATCGACTTAACCTCCCTGTATAGATGAATGCCTTGATCGGAAAACACTAGCAAAGCAAAAAGCATTCAACTGTCAGACTTATCTGTTTACCGTCATTATCGTTTGATAACAATATATTTCGACTGCACGCCTGAAACTCAAACACTAAAGAATACGCGCGACCAATGCCCTTGCCCCCTTCCACCCAAGGTCGGTACGCAGCTCCATACGCGGTTCAAAAACAGCGCCAACAGTAAGAAGGTCGAAACCCACAACGACACTCCCAAACTGTTTGACTACCTGCAGCGCCCCCTCACTAAGTTCCAGGCATTTATCTCATTTTATACCCTGCACCAACGCTCATAAAAACCATGCACCCTTTGAATACTCCGACAGGTTCGACTCAGCCAGGACTTCGAGTCCCTCTGCGGCGTAGTTGCCAGCCAGAACGCCGGCGACCAGAGCCTCGGCGTCAACAGCGCCGCCATCGCCGGCAAGCGGGCGCCTACAGTGAATTACGCAAGTCTTTAGAGTTTGGCGATGGAAACTTCAGTCGATTTCACAAAGGCAATCACTTCACTGCCCACCTTCAACTCCAGGTCACGCACCGAGCGCGTAGTGATCACTGAAGTAACGATGCCGGACGCGGTCTGCACGTCGATTTCCGACACCACTTCCCCCAGCAGAATCTCCTTGATCACGCCCTTGAACTGATTACGCACGTTGATCGCTTTAATGGTCATGTCGGCTTTCCTTTTGGCTGTCAGGTCGATCTGCACGAATGTGCAGAGCCTCAAAGTGCGCCACCCACAAAAACATTAAAAGGAATATATAACTATTTGTTTATTCCATGCGGGTATATCAAGACTGTTTCACCGCCAACAGTCGATCAACAGCTTGCCCTCCCCGCTACAGCCTTCTCCGCTCGAAACCACGTAAACATGCGTGGGTGGCCTTGCAACCACGCGAAGCCGTCAGCCTGCTGGGCCCCAGTGTCTGAAACCTTCCGTCGAAACGAAACAAAACAACTGCCACATTTTTGATCGCCAGTGTCTTCAAGTGAGTGTGACCCAATACCGCGTCCGCGCCTGCACCTCGAACCCTAGACTCGAGGCCAGCAGGCTGAGGATTCGGTCGGTGTCATCCAGGCGAAAACTGCCCGTCACCCGCAACGTCTCCAGGTTCGGCGCCCAGCGCAACACGCCTGGGCGATAGCGCGCCAGCTCGCGCAGAAAATCCCCCAGCGCCTGGTTCTGTGCGGTCAGCACGCCGTCGCGCCAGCCCAGTTGCAACACATCGAACGGCGCCCGCGCACCGAGCCCGCCGGCGCTTAATGGCGCTTGCTGGCCGTCCTGCAACGTCGCCAGTTGCCCGTTCACGTCGCGCACCTGCACGCGGCCCTTGAGCACCGACACCCGGCAGCCGGCAGCCAGTTGGCGCACGCACACCTCGGCCTGACTGACCCGCACCTCGCCGTAGCGCGTGCGTAGCGTCATCGCGTGTGCGCCCGGCACGTTCAGCGCCAGTTCGCCGTCCACCAGCGTGATGCGCCGTTGCGCCGGGTCCACATCCACGGCCGTGGCGGTGTTCAGTTGCAGGCTGCCGCCCTCGGCCAACGGCAGGCGCCTGCGCTCACCGGTGGCGGTGTGCAGGTCGGCGCGCCAACTATCTATAGGTAACTGGCGACTGATCAACCAGGCCGTCGGCACCAGCGCCGCCACGCCCAACACACGCTTGAGCAACGCCCGCCGCCCCACTTGCGGGCGGTCGAGGCTGGCCATCGCCAACGCCTGGGGCAGCGCGCTGAAGCGCTGGCGCAGGGCCTGAGCTTTCTGCCAGGTGTGTTCGTGCTGCGGATGACTGTCGCGCCAGTGCTGCAACGCAGCATGATCGCGTTCAGTGGCCGCCCCCGATTCCAGCAGCGCCAGCCATTGCGCGGCCGCTCGCGCAACCTCACGGTTCACAGGTCCACCAGCAGGCAATGTTCATAGGCTTGCGCCATGTAACGCTTGACCGTGCGCTCCGACACCTCAAGCCGCTCGGCAATCTCTCGATAGCCCAGGCCCTCCAGCTGACTCCAAAGAAACGCCCGGCGCACCAGTGCAGGCAAGCCGTCGAGCAATTCATCCAGGGCTTGCAGGGTTTCCAACACCAGCCAGCGCTGCTCGGGAGATGGCACGCAGGCTGGCGGCAGGTTGCCGAGTGCGGTCAGATAAGCCTGCTCAAGGCTGCGTCGCTGATGAAAATTGACCAGCAGGCGCTTGCCCACCGTCACCAGATAGGCCCGCGGTTCCTGCATCTGCGCGAGCGGCTGGGCACTGGCGAGCACCCGCACGAAAGTGTCCTGGCTCAGGTCAGCCGCATCCCAGGCATTGCCCAGGCGCCGCCGCAGCCAGCTTTCCAGCCAACTGCGATGGTCGCGATACAGGCTCGACAACGTCGGTTCGGCGGCGTGCGAAGGGACAACAGCATCATTCATGGCAAGCAACCTGCGCAGCGCGATTGAGTCTCAAATGAGATTAATTCTAATTAATATCACGGCGAGACACCATGACTTTCAACTGAATGTTCATGCGGACTGTGCCGCCCCTTAGGCCTGCCCGCGCCCTACTACACTGCTTGATGCCCAAATCGGAGCCCGGTACGACCGCGAACTGTCTCTGCCATTTCGACCATGGTTCGCGAGTACAACAAAGCTAAACCAATCAAACAATAAATAAAGGTTGCTGAATACATCACGTCATCCACCCTAATAAATCATCTGGTAGCCGAACGCCTAATAATATTTGCCTGCTACGCCTTCCAAATTTAATAGAGCGCATTTCAACCAGTAACAAAAAATCAAAACCACGTTTAAAACGCTTCTCGCAACAATTCCCCTATAGTGAACAACAGCATTTTTTGGCATCGTACATATACTGCGCACAAACAATGCCAGCACCTATATCTCTAATACACTCACCCTTACAACCGAACATCTATCATGCCCAATACTTCAACATTCCCCACCCGCACACCGTTACAAGCGCCCCATTACTTTCCTCGCGTTTCCGAGCACGAACCGGAAGCGGAAGATGACGCAGGGAAGGATAAAAAAATGTCGCTCGACACTACTCAAGCCGGAAGAATTATTTCTCGAAATGGCGCGACCTGGCACGATAAAAATCGAGACAGCCATACAACTATCTACTACGAATTCGATCTCAAGGACCCAGTTCATCAAGCAGACATCCACACCAACTTTACTGAAGAGCAAAAAGACGGCCTTAGAAAGGCAATGCAGAGTTGGTCAGATATCGCCAATATACGCTATAAAGAAAACCCGCCGAAAGGTGAGTGGCTGGGCGATACAAAGTTTTATAGTGACAACCCCGACACGGAAGGCTTACTTGCGGTACGCAAACATTTAGGTCATGGCATTGGGGGAAAGGCAGCTATCGGAACAGCGGATGTTTGGTTGGGATTAAGAAATCCAAATGAAAACCTGAGCCCCAGGTCGGCGGGTGGTTTCGTTGCCATGCATGAATTTGGGCACAATCTAGGACTACCCCATCCTGGACACTATAACGGGAGCGCCAACTACGCAAAAGATGCCCTCTATGCTGAGGACACCAGAGGCCACTCCATCATGAGTTATTTTGAAGAACAGGAAAACGGCCAACACTTCAGTGGCGGCCACCCGTGGACACCCATGATGGATGACATAAGCGCGATACAAAGAATCTACGGTTCCAACTACACCACTCGAAATACCGATACGACTTACGGCTTCAACTCTAATACCGATCGGGATGCTTTGACTTTCAAATCGACGGATGACCGCCCCGTTCTCTGCATCTGGGATGGTGGCGGGAATGATACCTTGGACTGTTCGGAGTTCACGGCAGACCAACACATCAACCTAAACGAGCAAACATTTTCCAATGTGGCCGGACTGAAGGGGAATGTCTCCATTGCCAAAGGCGTTACCCTGGAAAACGCCGTTGGTGGCCACGGCAATGACCATCTGATCGGCAACACAGCCGACAATAGGCTCACTGGTGGCGCGGGTGCGGACAGACTAACGGGCGGCAAAGGGAAAGATTTTTTTATCTATAACACCACATCAGACTCTACCCCGGAAAACCCAGACTTTATTACCGACTTTATAAGCGGTATTGACAGTATTGACGTGTCCACTTTACTGAAAAAAAGTGGTGTAAATAGTCTCAACTTCGTCACTCATTTTTCCGGGAGGATTGGCGAGGCAGCGCTTGGCTTCGATGAGAAGCTGAATGAAGGCACTCTCACGATAGACCTGACAGGCAAGGGTCAAGCTACTTTCCTCATCAAGACCCATGGAAAGATATATCCGGCAGACGTAGTACAGGTCCCCTCGACATACAAACCCGTTGACGCATCTCCCCCGCGCATCAACCCCGACGGAGGACGCACCGATGGTTACGTGCCTCCGGCACCGATCGTCGTACCGCCCTCCGTCAGTGTCGTCATTGGCACTAAAGACAACGATGTCCTTCGTGGCGACCATGGGGACAATCTGATAACCGGCGGTGCTGGCGCAGATACGCTCGTGGGCGGATCAGGCAGGGATACTTTTGTATATGAGCACGCCAGTGACTCCACCATTCAACGACCGGACCAGATACTGGATTTTAAAACCGGCGTTGACACGATTGACGTTTCCAAAGCGCTTGAAAAGGCCGGTGTTCACAGTTTGAATTTTGTCACTCAGTTTACCAGGCGCTCGGGGGATACGGTTATCCGTCATAATTCAACAAGCAACGAAAGCACTGTTGGGATAGACATGACCGGAAACGGAAAAGCGGACCTATTTATTCATACCCAAGGCAAAATCAACGCCGGTGATATTTTAAGCAAAACAATATAATAGCAACAGCACACATAGAATATCTCAATACACTAGGTTACTCAACCCATGACTGACTCATTAAGCACTCGCACGCCTAACCGTTTGACAAACTCATCACGCGATATCCACACACGCCCAATAGCACCGATCGTTACTGAAAAAACGTCCCTGACCACAGAGGACGCTGTAAACCTGATAATTAAAGAAAAAGTGCATGATCGCCACTTAGACGGGGTCACTAACATTCTTTACGAGTTCTTCTCAGAATCCAAATCAGATCATTTCCACTATCACTCACCTACCGAGTTCAACGCCAATCAAAAACACCAGACCCGGAGAGCCATCCAAGCCTGGGAAGACCTGGCCAACGTAACATTTACAGAGCTTCCAGAACCCACCTCATCAAACGATACCCGAACGATAGTGGGAAAACACAAACATAATGACCACAGAATAGTATTTGGACAAACTGAACACATAAAAAGCGGTGGCATTATTTCGAACTATCCCGGCGCCCCCCACGCGTCCCTTGCTATACTGGGCGCATCCACAGTAGATTCTGACTTTGATCACAACGATGTTAAGCGTGGCGTATTAACCACCCTGATTGGCGGAGCGTTAGGACTCGGTACGCCACTTCAAACCAGAACAACACAACACGTCAACAGTTCCGGCAAACCGCAGGATTCGGCATTTCACACCAAGGACAACCTCGACTACACGATAATGAGCCCCCACATAGGCGTTCAATTAAAGAGCGACCGCCCCGCAGCCGCCATGATGCACGATATTGCCGCCGTTCAAAAAATGTATGGCGCCAACTTGAAAACACGGAACACGGATACTGTTTACGGTTTCAACTCCAATAGTGGTCGCGACTTTCTTAGCCTCAAGTCTGATAAAGACAAAGCACTATTCTGTGTCTGGGACGGTGGTGGCAATGACACCCTCGATTTTTCCGGTTTTTCCCAGAACCAGAAAATCAACCTCTACGAACGATCGTTTTCCGATGTGGGGGGAATGAAAGGCAACGTCTCCATCGCAAGGGGCGTGACCCTGGAGAACGCCGTGGGCGGAGCAGGCGACGACTTATTGATTGGTAATCACGTAGACAATCGACTAAAGGGTGGCGCCGGCGCGGACAGTCTGGAGGGCGGCAATGGTGCCGACACCTTCATCTATGATGACGTCAGCGACTCTACCCCCGAAAACCCGGATCTTATTACCGACTTCAGCAGCGGGACCGACAAAATCGATCTTTCCGGCGTACTGCGAAACAACAGAATCGGAAGCTTAAACTTTGTAGCGAACTTTACCGGCAAAGCCGGTGACGTCGTGCTGAGTTACAACGCAATAACCGGCCAGGGCAGCCTGGCAGTAGATTTGACCGGCAACGGCCAGGCGAGCTTGCTGATCAAGACCGTGGGCCAGGTACGGGCGGGCGATGTTCTGGTTTCAACATTGCAGCAACCATCGGGACCCAATAATCCTGTTCAGCCCCCCCCACCAGAAACCCCACAAACAGCCCGGAATGAAGCATTACCTCTCTCTCAAACATTCAACAGCGGCCACACCGCACAAAACCAATCTGTCAGCCATGTAGCACTCCCTAACATAACGCCAACCTCCAGCATCGTTTCGCAAGTGGTCTCCGCCCATACTCCTGTCACGGTTGTTTCGGTGAATAACGAGCATTGGAATTACTACATCAATCTGCCAAAAGAGCCCAAGGACAACGACATCGTTATCGTTAACTCAACGGCACTTAACAAGAGCAAAATCATTGACGACAATACCGGCCAATTCAATTATTTAGGCATCATCAACCCTGGCGAAAAACGCGCGCTCAAATACTCCGCAGAGACCAAAACCTGGCAGCCTCAAGAGACCAGCGAAACGCAGTGGATTGGCTCAAAGATCTTGCTCGGCACCTCCCATGCTGTCGTTTCCCTGAATAGGCACAACTGGAGACCGCAGGCCAGGCTGCCTATCGAAGGAACAAACGGCGATATCATCAGACTGCACTCTGATGCGGATCTTCCGATAGATATCAAGACGTCCGATGTCACCGACCCTACGGTGTGGCAACTAACCAAAGGCGATGCCATAGACTTTCAGTACAGCGCCAAGACCGGCTCATGGGAAATGCTGCGCCCAACAGGTCAGTTCTATCGCGCACAATCATTGGTTACTGGCGTGATGCCTCCTCCTTCCACTTATCGAACCTACGTGGAAGTAGCCAATGGCAATTGGCAGGAGTCAATCACTCTCCCAACCGAAAATGTGCATGAGGGCCATCAAGTTATTATAAAAACAACAGCCGACCAAAGTTTCAAAGTCAAGCATGGGCAAACCCAATACACTATCGGCCCGGGGGAGTCTGTTTCATTTAAGGCCGACAAGAACGGTCGGTATGCGAGAGAGCCGAAACCTGCAGACTACTATGCTCATTTAACGGTCAAATCCAAATTACATTTTTTCAATCAAGATGGCGTGTGGAGAACGTGGTAACAATTTAATCAGCGTAAGTTGCCCTCCTCTCACAATACCCGCTCCATCTTGATGATCTCGAAGGATCACCGCGCTTTTCCCACGGCCGAACGTCCCCGCCGAAAGTTCGAAAACCACTCAAGATGTAGAACTTTTCGGCGGTCGGGGCTCCTTTTCAGACGAGCCCTGGCGTCGTCCTGCGTAGCGAGGCCGATCAGCCGTTTTTTTCATTCCCTGGCGATTTCAAATGTGCCCAGTGAACCCCGGCGTTATAGCGGACCCGGCGCCTGGCAGCGACCTAAAACCGCACACGTTGTCCGTTGACCATGCTGATCACACCCCATATAGTGTGCCCACGCCAACAAACAACCACTACATAGTGTGCGAACTCGTAAAATGCTGACCACACTATGCGCAGTATTTCAATGCCTTGAAGCCTGCAAATCACTTATTTTTGGACGGGTTCACACACCGTCAGCACAGACCAGGAAGGAGTATTTCAATGCTGAGTTGGGATGAAGTCGACAACGAAGACACCGGTGCAGCGGTGATCAGAGGCGCCAACGCCGGCCACGCCACCGAAGCCAACATGGACCGCCTCGACGGTGCTGGCGCCGCCGCCGCCATCGAAGCCCGCGCCGTCACCGCCAACGACTCCGCCGCGATCATCCGCGCCAAGGCTGCCCTCGACAAACTCGACATCGCCGAAGGCCTCGCCGAGCTCGAAGGCGCCTCCGCCCGCGTCG